>Ga0316223_1000001_pt1 | contig 573298 bp, 543 predicted proteins | sample TBH18009metaG_FD_206007 | JGI IMG/M metagenome (GOLD analysis project Ga0316223, IMG submission 206007) | Freshwater microbial communities from Trout Bog Lake, Wisconsin, USA - TBH18009 | ecosystem: Environmental > Aquatic > Freshwater > Lake > Hypolimnion/Profundal zone | place: USA...
CTGGAATTCCTATTGGACCTGTCGGACCTGTCGGACCCGTATAGCCTGTGCCGCCGCCACCACCTCCACCAGGACCCGTCGGACCTGGAATTCCTGTTGGACCCGTCGGACCACCCGCCGGACCTGGCGGACCCGTAGCACCTCGTCCCGTCGGTCCAGTACAACCCTTCTCACCGAGTAAGCCCTGCGGACCTGTAAATCCGGTTGGTCCTATACTACCAGTACTTCCTGTAGATCCGGTACTACCGGTATTGCCGGTATTACCTGTACCAATAGGACCTGTTGGACCCGTATATCCAGTGCTTCCAGTAAGACCCGTCGGTCCCATAGTACCAGTTGGACCCGTAGGTCCTATGTTACCAGTTGGACCCGTATTTCCAGTATTTCCAGTAGGACCCTTATCTCCAGTATTTCCAGTAGGACCAGTCGGTCCTGTACCTATCGGACCGGTCGCTCCTGTCATACCAGTTGGACCTGTCGGTCCTAGTGTACCCGTTGGACCCGTCGGTCCTGTGTTACCCGTTGTGCCCGTTGTACCAGTGGGTCCCGTGGCTCCTTGACCCGTTGGTCCTGTATTACCTGTCTCACCGGTATTACCGGTTGAACCCGTAAACCCCGTCGGTCCTGTGCCTATCGCGCCCGTGGGTCCCGTTATACCCGTTGGTCCTGTAGCACCTTGTCCCGTGGGTCCTGTAAAACCAGTTGCACCTGTATTCGTTGCTGTACCAGCGGGACCCGTTTGACCAAGATAATATGGTAAAGCATTCCATAGACGGACACCATCGCCTAATTTAACACGAAGTGTATCTATCTCATAGCCAAATTCACCCTCTGCTAGCAATGTATTGTCTATTGCCCATTGCGCAGAAGTACCGCGTCTGAGCTGAAACTGGACAAACGGCATCCCTACCTTTCAATTCTATATAAACTATACGATATTTTACTCAACGTCACCGCAGTCAAATCCATATTGAAACATAGACATTGATATAAATGCGGAATTTCCACCGCTAAATGGTACTTGCGGTCCCGTTGGACCCGTTGGTCCCTTTCCGCCCATAAGACCGCTAAAATTTGCGCCGCCTTGCGGACCCTGCGGTCCTATACTGGTCAAGACTTGCGCATTGATTGTATATATATCAGCGGTTCCGAATGATCCATTGATGGCTGTAATATTTCCAATTGTTATATAACCGGTGTCTGGATCGTAGGCAAGAATGACCCCTTTAAAATTTGTTGTATATAGTTCAGCACTGCTAACATAGACCGGAGTACCATATATGTAGGCTAAATTTAGTCCAACCTCCATCATAATAATACCGCCCATTGTCGGCGTAATAAGAACAGGAGTTTGTGTAATACTACTAAATCTATTTCCCGCCTTGCCAGACGGACCCGTAGGACCCGTGCCTGCGCCTGTAACTATAGAGAAACTACTATATAGACTTGGATCAAACGAATTATAGGATGTTCTTGATGTTGTCGTAGGGTCACCCTCTAGTTGCGGCGGTGCTTGCGATAACGTTAACCGTAATGTTCTAGTTTGAGGTATATATGGTATAGGTTTTTCGTATATACGTAAAAAATTATTTAGCAATACAGTCGCTGTACGACTCATCCCTATCCGTGTCGGTTTAAAAAATTGTAACCGTTTACTAACTAAATGGCTTCCTTTGATACGCTCGCCTCTCTTCTACAGAAAGTACAGACCTCGCCATGTCTAGAAATTATATCTACCGATTCGGTCACAAAGGGAAAACTATGTCTTAATATGATTGTGAAGAACGAAAGCCGTATTATTCGCCGTCTTATGGAGTCCGTAGTCGGCATCATTGATTCCTATTGTATTTGCGATACGGGTAGTACAGACGATACAATTGCGATTATTCGTGATTTTATGACGTCAGCGGGCAAGTCTGGTGAAGTGTATAGCGAGCCGTTCAAGAACTTCGGATACAATCGTACACACGCCCTTGAACGTGCGGCTCGGTGGGCAGACCATGCGCTCCTCCTTGACGCCGATATGAAACTCGTGATTTTGCCAGAGTTCTCGGCGGCAAATCTGACCGCCGACGTCTATACCATCCTCCAGCGTAATGGTGGTCTGGACTACTTTAATACCCGCATTGTTCGTACTGGTGTCGGTATCAAGTGCGTTGGACCCACCCATGAATACTATGATATTCCAGGCGGCAAGACAACTGAACAAATGAAATCGCTCGTGATTGAGGATATTGGCGACGGTGGTGCCAAGTCCGATAAGTTTGAGCGTGATGTCCGTCTTCTTCTTCAGGGTCTAGAAGAGGAGCCAGGTAACGTCCGTTATATGTTCTATCTCGCCAATAGTTACCGTGACCTCAGTCGCCACGCCTTAGCGGCAGAGTGGTATAAGAAGCGATTTGAAGCCGGCGGCTGGATTGAAGAGGTGTTCTACGCCGCCTTTGAACTCGGTAATATGCATAAGATTCTCGGAAATATTGCGGAGGCAATTTATTGGTGGATGGAGGCGTACAATCATCATCCCAAGCGCGCCGAATCCCTCTACGAAATCGTGAAACACTACCGTATTGTTGGAAAGCAGCGTATCGGTCAGGTGTTCTGTGATATTGCTCGCTCCATCCCTTACCCCAAAAACGATGTGCTCTTCATCAAATCCGATATTTATAATTATCTGCTGGACTACGAACATAGTATATTGGCATTTTATAGCGGTGCGAAGATTGATCACTATCGTTATTTGAAACTCGTCGGTCAAGACTACAATAAAATCAATGTTCTTTCCAATTACGCATTTTATGTCAAGAAGTTGACGAAGATGCCAGGCGTTCAGGTCTACGACTTCTGCGATGAAGTTGAGCGGGAGATTGATGGCTGGCAGGATTCCTATATCAGTAGTAGTCCTTGTATCATTCCTTGGAAGGACGGCTATCTCCTCAATGTCCGCTACGTCAATTACCGTATTCTCGGACACGGTGGCTACGATTTTAAGAACACCATGGGTAAAATTACAACGCTCAATAAGACATATATTCTTGGCACCGATATGTCACGTCTCTGCGAGAACTGGATTGACAAAGTAGAGCGTCCTCATCTCCGCTACCAGGGCGTAGAGGATGTCAAGGTGTTTGAGCACAACGGTGAATTACTGTTCCTTGGTAGTGTTGAAGACCCTACGACCGGTGCCATTCGGGTCGGTCATGGAACCTATACACTTGATAAGGATTGTTTGGTGTCGTTGCCATTCCAGAGCCCTCTCGGACGCGGATGCGAAAAGAACTGGTGCTACTTCCACGATGCTGCCGGTGAGCTACGAGTGATGTACGATTGGTCGCCCCTCACGGTCGGCAAGGTCGTTGACGGAGAGCTGGAACTTCTAACAAAGAATAGTGAAGTGCCGGCGTTTTTCCGCGACGTGCGCGGCTCTACGCACGGTATGCGGTTTGGGGGTGAACTGTGGTTCCTCTGCCATATCGCCAACTATACCACGCCGCGTACCTACTACCATCTACTGGTGGTGCTGGACGGCGACACGCTGGAGCTCAAGCGGCATTCTATTCTCTTCAAGTTTGCCGATGAATCCATCGAGTACGCCCTCGGATTGATTGTAGAATCCGAGCGGATCTTGATTTCGTTCAGCCGGTTTGACCGCACCTCCGCCGTGCTCGTGATGCCACGGGCACTCATGGAAAGTGAACTCTTTCCTGCGGCATAAAGCCGTATTTTGGATTGTTAAATAATGGTTACCTTTGTAACCGCTCTATATCTACCGACTGGTCCTATAAACAAGCCGGTAGATACATATTTTGCGTTATTTGAACGCTTGGCGGGGACGGGTATTCCGCTTATTGTCTATTTAGATGTGCGTTTGTCGGCACGGGGATCGGCAATATGTGCTCGTTTTCCTAATATACTCCGTTGTATATATGGAGTGTTAGAGAACGGGTGGATTCCACGAAATGCGGTGTTGCCGGCTGTGCGCAACTACGGCAAAGATACCGCTGATTATATGTGTATTCAATTGACGAAGTTACGGCTCATGGCGGAGGTTGCTCAAACCGGTGTGAAGTCGACTCTCGCATGGATTGATTTCGGCATTTATCATATGTTCAAAGAGTGGGATAGATGTGATAAGTTATTACTGGCGTTATCTGATTGGGATTTTATTGGGGACCGCATTCTCTCACCAGGTTACAAGGAAACATATATAACGGCATTATTTGAACATATTTGCTGGAAGCATTGCGGTAGTCTGCTTATAGGACAAGGTTGGATGTTCCAGCGAGCCTATGAACGCCAGACTGCGCTTGTATTGGAGAGTATGCCTCGACTCACCTGGGAAGTGAATTACTGGGCAATGATGGAGGACTGTTTTGACATTTATATCGCAAACCATAATGACCTGATAGTAGAGAATCTATATAACCATATATCTAAAGACTATACAAAAATACTATAGTTAGCAAATATGCTTGTAATATGCTTCACTCCTGACAAAATTGTAGGAGGGTACGGCGATCGTATTATTGGTTTACTATCGGTTCGCATGCTTAGTAAGGCTCTAGGACGGGATTTCTATATACTATGGAATAAAGAGAATATACGTCCTTATATAAACTATGCGAAATACGATTATGAGCGTTTAGAAAAGAAGGGTAGCGAACATATACGATGGCTTATAGATACTCCGTTTGAAATTAAACATTATTTACAATCTTCGGCGAAGTTATTTGACGATGCGGATGCTACGCTCTTTTATGTTAACTATGATATGGCGCAGTATCTTTATACAAATCCCCTCTTTGCGGATATTAACTATCCAACGGCTATTCTAGGCGAATATCAGACACTTTATACAGATATTTTAGTGCCCACCGATTCACTTATGGGCGTTATTGATAGATTTACTGCGGACAAAGTGAATATTATTGGTATACAGATTCGTTGCGGCGATATATATATTGCGAATGCGAAAGAGCCCTATTGTCTAGAGGAAACCGTTACACGTGCGCACGATATATTGACCGCTATAAAGAATCGCTGTTGTATAAAATATCCTACATACTCTATATTTCTAACAACGGATTATAATGAAATATATACTATAGCCAAAACTGTATGGGACCCCTCCCAAATTATCTATAATTCGGACCCCATTCAACATATTGATAGACCCATCGGTGAGGATGCTTCAAAAGTCTTTATTGATAATTATATATTGTCTCAGCGGACTATTGAACTCTATATATCCGATTATTCAAACTATGGACGAGTTGCTGCACTCTCGTGCGTCCATTCCAATATATATAATTTAAATTGTAGTCCGCTTGATAAATTTAGTCTAACAAATAAGGGGGAACAGTTATTTAAGATGCCCTCTGTCGGCGTCACATTTGTAACCGCATTATATTTGCCCGCCGGTCCAATGTTCAAACCGATTGATACATATTTTGAACAGTTTGAATGGTTGGCGGCGACAGGGGTTCCGTTAATAGTCTATTTGGACGCACGCCTTGCCGACCGAGGAGCGGTGCTCTGTGAACGATTCCCAAATATTCTCCGATGTGAATATGTCACTCTTGATACATCATGGGTTCCATCAAATGTATTATTGCCTTATACACGGCGGGAAGAGAAAGATACCATTGAATATTTTTGTATTCAACTCTCCAAATTACGGTTGCTACATGAGTCTTCTACATATGTAAAAACATCCCATGTAGCCTGGATAGATTTCGGTATTTATTATATTTTTAAGAATCCTAACATGGTGGATAAATGTTTAAAGATTATTGCGGCGGCTGAATTTCCAACAAATAAGATAATGGCGGCGGGGTGTTGGCCGCTGCCTCATGAACTTGGGTGGGATAGATACGACGTATGGAATTCTATTTGTTGGCGATTTTGCGGCGGATTTTTGTTGGGGGCGACTGGACTCTTTGCGGCGGCGGCGGCGCGACAAGAATCGCTGGTTATGGGGAATTTGCCTGGGCTCACTTGGGAGGTGAACTACTGGGCGATGATGGAGGAGCATTTCACGAACTACCGTGCGGACCATGACGATTCAATTATAGCAAATGTATGCCAATTTATTGTGCCGCAAAAAAATTGATGAATCGGTTGGCGGATGACATCCTGTCGCCTCCCTCTTACATCCCTATCTTAGCGTCCTCCGATGCCTAAACTTAGTCACTACCAGGATCTTGCTCTCGAGCATGCTTCCCGTGTGGCTTCTTCCGTCCGTTCTAGTCTCCACATTGCCTTTATCTACGGTAAAGGTGGAGCACTCCTCGCTATGGCGACCAACAAAGTCGGTGGTCGTTCTCAAGGTGCCGGTTATAGCAAATATACTATTCATGCGGAAAGGGCGGCGCTCAAGGCGATTGGCGATGATTCTTTGTTGCGCGGCGCAGTTCTCATTGTTGTGCGGTTGAATAGAATGGGTGAGCTGGCGTGCTCCAAACCGTGTCACGGTTGTATGTGCCATCTAGAGAAGGCAATGGACCGGCACGGTCTTAGGCGTGTCTATTATTCCTAAACTTTACAAAAACCAGAAAAATCAGAAAAACCATAAAAAACGAAAAAAAACGAAATGGGTTCGGTGGTCCCGAATCTTTTTCAATTCCCTGGGTATAAAATGCTTGCCGTACTCCTTGCTGCTATCGCCGCTGTTGCCGCCGGTCACAGCCTCCGCTACTCTCGTACTCAGAATACCTCTATACCTATTGTTGGTGCCGCTGAATCGTGTTCCTCTGCGGGCGACCTTGCTAAGAACTTTGTCGTCACCATTGACAACGACCAGCCTGCCCAAGGTGAAAAGGTGACCACTACCTTTGACTTTGACCTTGATGCTCCTGTTACAGGCGGCACTGCCTACTACTCGGCGACCCTCAACGGTCTTGGTCCTTTCACGTCCACGGCGGCTCTTTGCGACGAAACCGCGAAGACGAACGATCCTTGCCCTCTCGGCGTTGGTCACCACCACGAAGTCTCTACTGCCGATAACACTGTAACCGGTAAAGTTGTTACTACAATTACTTGGGAGGATGAGAGCGGCGCCCAGATTCTATGCGCCAAGATTACTACAAAGAGCTCATAAGCGTTTGTTAAAAAAATTGATTTATTTTTCGGTGATTTTGACGATTTTTTTCAAAAAATGGTGAGAATCATTGATTTATCTGGACCAGAAGGAAACGCTTACTATCTTCTATTGTTAGTAAGTAATCTTGGACGACAACTGAATTATAGTACTGAGAAAATTCAAACAATAAGGGAAGAGATGAAATCCAGCGATTACGATCATTTGGTATCGGTCTTTCATAAAAATTTTAAAGGTGTCGTTGAACTCTACCGAAATGGTGAAGTGGTGATTTAAAGGCGACGGTGTGTTATACACTCATAATCATGCTCTTTCGTCTCCTTGCCATTGCTGCCGCCTTTTTTGCCGCCGATGCTCGCAAGGGCTCCGACCCTAACGCCTGCGTCAGTTTCCAGGTTTCTCCTGGCACCGGCTGCCAGTGGATGTGTAACTACTGTGCCACAACGCTCGGCACCCCCAACTACTATTTTACCGACGGTGTTTGTACGTATGAGACCGGTGGCTGCGTTGGCTCGCCCCAGGTCGGCGTCCTCTACACCTGCTGCGCCAACTAAATTGTTATGACTTTATAGAAAAATGTCTAACTCCAACTCTTCCTATGCCTCTAACACAAATTCTTGGAACCCCCGTCTCCCACCTTATACAAATATCAAATCCGCAAATTCCAGTGTGCCACGTGCGGCGAATGTTCTTACAAATATGAAAAAGACCTCGAATGCTGCGTCTGGTTTGATGAAATTAAGCGCAAGCCGCAAGGGTCGTAAGACGACGCGTAAGACTACCCGTCGCCGTAACACTCGCCGTCGCCGGTAGATAAACTACCCCTAAAGTAAGGATGTCCAGAAGGGACAAAGATAGAAAACATACATACGAAGATATAGCGCCAGGAAAGCGTATATATGGTCGTATTCATCTACCCGATCCTATGGATGCGTACAAACCTTCCTATAGTTACAATCTAGACCTCACTCGTGAGGACTACTTCGGTACTCCTAAAATGGAGGAATGGCGAAAATCTCATGAGGAGTACATTCGTAGCAGTGACCGTATTCTCAAAATAGTGAAAGCCTATACCTTTCACGGAGACCGGCTCGCTAATACCTATTTGCGCGGAGTCTTGTCCGGCTTAGAAGATCTCATGCTCAGCATTCGGTTTAGTGTAGAAGATGTACCCATCGCTTACCAAATATACGATAACTACGATTTTTTGAAGAAGCACGGACTTAAGATGCCCGATAAGGCATCCATGATGAAAGACGATAAATTGGATATGGATGTTATAAAAACGTTCTTTGATTCGCAGTATAGAAAATTAACCAACCAATTTGTCCTGCGTCGGCTTCTAAAATCGTATACCGATGATTTACAAGAGATTATTCAAAAAGCACCAAAATTCGGCGAGACCCTCTATACCTACCGTGGTGTGAAAAACGAGGACTTCTTAGAGCCTGGTACCCTTTCCTACGTCAATCGTAGCTTCTCCTCTACAAGTTTAAGTATAGATGTATCATCTAAATTTACCGAATCGTATGCCGGTTACCGATGCTGTTTATACCTGTTAGAGATTGCTAAATCGGTCCCTGTTCTATGTATTGATTCAGTCTCTCTCGTCAAAGGCGAATATGAAGTACTTATCGCCCATAATGTTCTATTTGAGCATAATGTTGATGTAAAAACGATGAAATATAAGCACCACGATTACCTAACTCGTGTCATTAAAGTTAAAAAAGTCCCCGTTGGCAACTTCAAACCGCTCTTTATGAAACTGTCGCCTACCAAGAAAACAAAAACAAAAACAAAAGCCCGTCCTTATATCAAAGTGAATTCTCCGCATAAGAAGACGATGAAAAAGAAGAAAGAGAAACGAGGAAAGAAAGGGCGACCACCTACGCCTGGCGAATGGGATTAGAGTTTGAGGTAGAGACTTTCAGGTTGCGCAATATCTCGCAGAATCGTTGTCTGCGCATCCTTCATCTTATTAAGCATATCCACATCGGCACGGAGTGTCGCAATTGTGACCCATTCCTGTACAATACTGTACAGTTTGAGTAAACCCTTCATCAAATTGCCCTCATAGATTTCATACTTTGAGGACAAGTGTGCCGCATCTACACCTTCGCACCACTCCGTGCCAATCTGAACCCATAGGGTCGTAAGGCTCCAGTAGCCATCAGGTGACTCTACACCTGCCTTTTTGTCGGTGATCGCACCCTCTTGACCCCAACCATCAATCTCCATCAGCGTATCCTTTACTGTCTGGGTGATAGTATTAGGAAGAGACCGTGGATGGACCGTCTTCTCCTCTGCCTCCCTATCCATAATAAACGCTCCTAGAGTTCCAACAATCTCTTCGAGTGTAGCGCCGTTGAGTTTTCCGCTCAAATACAGTTTCGCCATCAGGATAGGATTCGCTTCGTTCACTTCCGTCGCCGCCGTGCCGAACTCGGTCAGCCTTGGTGGCTCGTTGTCAGTGAGAGGGTGAATGGCTCCGTGGTTGGCGAGGGCACGGAGAAGAGGGTCAATCCTGGTGGCTTGGACACTAGTCTCCATCTTTGCCTTAGTCGCTAAGAGTTGGTCAATGGTAGTTTGATGCTTTTGATAAATGGCGTAGAGTTTGATGTAGGATGCCCACTTCGGTCCCATATGCCGGTCCTTCCACTGCTCTAATGCTTGTTGCGCCTTGCGCTTCGCCGCATTCGTAGCGGTTTTAGCGGTGTTTTCAAGGGTTGAGTAGGTGTTGAGCTCGGCAAGAATCTCTGGTGCGAGTAAAAGTTCGTTTTGTTTCATTTGTAGAATTTGGATTTCATTTTCAATATCATGTTTCGCAGTCTTTTGCTGCTCTGCCCAATATGATTGGTCAATGAGTGTCGTCCATACAGGGGCGGTGGCGGATGTACCGGATGCTGTTTGCGAAGCGTGAATTGCCTTGAGTAGAAAGTCGTAGTGAAACTGGAGTCGGCTCTCTAGAGGGACGAGTTTGCCCGAAAAGACGCCGCGAAGGTCCTCCAACGGCATTGGATCCCTTGAGGGGAGATAAATGACCGTTCCCTGTGTATCCTTACCTCGGCGACCTGCTCGTCCTGCCATCTGAATGTACTCATCCGCTCGTAGAGGGCGGAAAGTGCCGCCGTTGCCTGGCTTCTTCAGGTCCAAGAACACCACCGTTCGTGCCGGCATATTCAATCCCACGGCAAAGGTCTCCGTACAGAATAATGTTTTGATGAAGCCCCGCGCGAAGAGAATTTCTACAATCTCTTTGAGAAGCGGCAAGAGTCCGCTATGATGGAACGCAATACCTCGTTGGAGGAGCGGCAGCAGTTGGTGGTACTGAGGTAGATGCTCCAACGTTTTCATATACGGATGTAGATGGAAATTGATGATATGCTTGACTGAGGCTTGTTCGGTCGTATCCAATAGGGTATCCTTGAGTTGGTCCGCATATCGCTCCGTCTCCTTACGACTGAATACGAAGAACAGCGCCGGTAGAAGATTACGAACTTGAAGATGTTGTAGCGCATCGTTGAGTGTATGGGTAAACGACTTAATCTTGATTTTATCGACAGACCCCGCAATGGACTCGCCAATCTTATGCGCCGCCTTCACATGCTCTGCCCACTTATCCTTCGCCTTGAGTTGGTCCTCACGGCTCTTAAGCCAAGCGTTGTAAACATGGGGCTGAAAGGGTGCCTCATCCCCCGTCTTGAGAGGCTGTAGTGGCGGCTGGGCTAACGGCGTGGACGAATCATAGACACCGTGAACGAGTGGAACAATACGATGGGTAGTCTTAAGTAGGACAATCGGATGCCGCTTCGCATTGCCCAACCAATTCGCAAAGACCTCAGGGCTATCAATGGTCGCCGACAAGAGGATAAGACGTACCTCTGGTGGGAGAAGGATGAGCGTTTCCTCCCACACGTGACCCCGCTCAGGGTCATTAATATAATGGACTTCGTCAAAGATAACCGCACCTAGATTGTCCAAGGTGATGGTGCCGGCGGTGCCCAACTTTGCCGTCGCCGTATTTGCCTTGAACAGTAGATTGCGGAGAATTTCGGTAGTCATCACAATGATATCAGCTTCAGGATTGAACTTGATATCACCTGTTAGGATGCCCACACTCGCTTCAGGGAAAAGCTTCTTGAGGTCGTGAAACTTCTGATTACTCAGCGACTTAATCGGAGTCGTATAGAAGATACGCTGGTTGCGTTTGAGGGAGTAGGCAATTTGGTATTCGCCCACCAGAGTCTTACCACTACCGGTCTTCGCCGTCACGAGAATATTATGGTATTGGTGAACGGCGACAACGGCGTGTTGCTGCCATATATCCAAAGGAAAGGTATAGTGGATAGCAGGGTCTTGTGGCGGATACTCCGCAGGGGCGATTTGGGTAGAGGGTACCGATAAGTAGGACATATCGGCTTTGGTTTGGTTCTTGGCACGATGGGATTTTCAATTTTTGAAGAGTGGAACGTATACTAGTATGAAGGGTACTTGAGGCATATAAAATCGGTCGGTGCCAGATGTTCACCTCTATTAAAATTCATATCACTATAATTAAATATATATTGCTCTCCTATTTTCTGTGGAATACGCTCCCAAACATTATATTTAATATTAAAGAATAAGTTCATAATTGTCATCTCGTTACAACCACATAGAGGATATTTAATCATCGCCGCTACCATATTTGTTATAGATATGATATCTAATAGAGCGGTGTCATATAGAAAAATACCATTTAAAAAATCCTGTTTTTTAAATAACTCTTGTGGGTAATCTGTATATAATGCTTGCGCAGCCTCAGGATTCTCCTTATCGCGAATCTGTGTAGAGAGTCTGTTCTCTTCACTATACGGGTCGCCGCCACTCGGTGCCAAGAATTTTCCTTTATAAGGCAGTGTAAATAGAATATGTATACTTTTATAAATACGCATGCCGGCGTCCATAAATAGAACTCGGTCCCACTTACGAAAATATTCAGAAAAAACGTAAAACTTATCCCACTGGGTGAGTTTTCCTTTATGCCGATTATCATCCGAGGATAATGGGTACTTCTCGTACGCTTTTAACAATAGAGATGTATCAATATGCGGAACGCGATGCTGTTGGATGCTATATTTTGTTAGGAACTCTTCGGGGGCATCAAAATCTACTGTAATAAGAACTGTATCGCCATACCATTCGCCGGCTGTACGAAGTTCTCGGAGTGTTATCTGCGCCTTTTCTAAATACATTTGGTCGGATAGTGTTACAAACACTGTCTTGGGGGGCGGCATCTTTTCGGTTGTTGTATATTTATTTGCCATGCGCACCGCGTAGTATTTCGGGGTTTTTATTAGAATTTATAGATAATACACGCTTCACAAAATAGAGAACCTTGTCAATTAAGTTACGTTGGAATAAAATGAGGACGAGTGCCATCACTTCACCGCCATCTAATTCTTTTAAGCGCTCGTGATGAAATCCCGCCACTCCGTCCAATGGATATGGAATCAGTTTTACAAGATTACGAAGAATATACGCGACAATACCTAAAAAGAATAACTGAACAATAATTTCTAAGAATAATCTCCATGTCGGAACCTTATTAAAGTTTTCTTCATCAAATTCACCAATGACGGCATCAAACGCTTTTGCCGCCGCCAATCCAAAAATAAAAAAATATGTTGTGACAAATCCAATATCTAAGAGTTTGACAAACACAAACAAAGGAGTATACGCAGCGTCCTTTGGCATCTTACTCTAGGATACGATTAAAAACGCCATGGGCTAGAACGGTCCTAAAACGGTCGGTGCCGTAAAGACCGCCAACGCATCTAGAAGTCTAGTCTTATTAAGAATCATTGCCACATGCCCTTCGCCACATTTGAGAAATAGTCTCTGGGTATCTTCAGGCGTATAAAAATTATAAATACGACAAATAATTTCCATTAAGTAGATAATATCCTCAAAGCAATAACCGGCGGACCAAAGATTGAGCAGAATTTTTAGCGTATTTTTACGATTTCCAGATAGGGCAGCATATCCTAGATTTTGAAGTTGGGAGACAGGCGGCGCATTGACAATTGCCTGTACATCTTGTCCCGTAACTTGCGTGAGACCTGAGCTTTCTAACACTTGGTTAAAGAGCTTGTAGAGTCTGGCGTTGCCCAGCGCCATACTAATCATCCACGACTCCGCCTCTTCGCTCACCTTAATTTTGGATTGGGCTCGGAAGAATTGTTTATTCATCATCAAGTTGACAGGCATAAATTGGAGCATAACGCAGCGGCTTTGTAGGGGCTCAATAAACGGCTCGCAACCGGCTGCCACGAACAAGAATCGCGCATACGGCTCGTAATTTTCTAGGATTCGGCGTAGGGCTTGCTGTGAGACGACGGGTACGGAGTCGGCGTCGTCCATCCACACCCACGCCTTCACCTTCGGATACCGACGGGTCCGCTTTACAAATTCTGTCAGTTGTCCGCGAATGGTACCGATGCCGCGGTCGTCCACCGAGTTAAGAAGTAAGATATAGTTCCTATGCTCCTCCTCTGGCACGGCGTTTTTGGTCAGATAGGCGTGAATAAATGCCCGCGAAATGGAGGTCTTACCGCAGCCTGGCGGTCCCAAGAACATTAGGTGCGGCGGATTGTCAATATGATTTTTTAAGAAATTTATAATATGATCTTGACAAATTATAGAATCCATCCTGTTGCTCAATTATATGAGAGGTCGTTTTAGACCCCAAAGTCCATAAATTCATTTGAATTATCACTAAAACTTGGTCGCTGTTTTCCAATCCTAGTTTTAAAATAGAATACATCGCCGGTTTTTTGTAGAACTTTCCACGCTTGATCCAATGCGTAATTCCAATGCTCGCCGGTACGAATGAGTATTTCGGTGGCATTTTCAATACAGTCTGCTAGCCGTTTGAAACATCTCTTATGAATTAGATATCCAGAGGTTGTCTGCGCTTCGCGGGCACGTCCAATAAGTTCATTATACGGCTCGCTGTTTATTAAATTATATGATAGAAGAACAATATCCCACTCGATACCAAGTGCGAAAAAGTCTTCTATTTGTTTATAAAACGTAGATGTATCAACTAAAAATTGGAAATCGTCTTCAAATACGAGAAGATTTTCAAGACCGGCTGCTTCAGCATTCCTTAAAACCTGTATGTGTGACATATTACATCCGATAATGCCAGGATCTTTAGCAATAGCATTGAATCGCTCACCTGAGAGCCCCATAGTGGCAAGTTCGTACTCTATTTCTTGCCGGCGGTCCTGGCGTCGCTCCAGATTAATATAAACTATTTTTGAAATCCTATTCATTTTGCTTTTATGAATCTTTGTACATTTAAACCGGTGCCTGAGTGTCTAACAATAACTATGTCAAGTGGTGATTTGTACCAGCGGTTAGGTGTGGCACGCGGCGCATCGGTGGATGAAATCAAGAAGGCGTATCGTTCGTTGGCACGTGAGCACCATCCAGATAAGGGGGGCGACCCTGAAATGTTTAAGGGGATTCAGGAGGCACACGAAGTACTTTCAGATGATCGGCGTCGTCAGATGTATGATATGACCGGCTCGGTCAATGAAAACGGAGGTGGAGGTGGAGGTCCTGGTGGTCCTGGCGGAATGGCTGGAATGGCTGCCGGCGGCGTTCCCTTTTTCATGAGTCAAATGGGACCATTCGGTATGCCTGGTGTGAATTTTGACATGAGTGATATTCTTGGCGGAATGTTTGGCGGCGGCGGTCCTCGGCGTGGTCCAGCTCGTGGTGGCAAAAGTCCAGATAAGCACCAAGATGTTGGCTTACGACTCGAGCAATTCTATAAGGGTACGGATATCAAACTCAAATTTAATCAGGCGCGTCGTTGCGGGATGTGTAACGCCTCGGGTGCTGAAGCAACCGAGGCTTGCGGAGCCGGTTGTAACGGCAGCGGCTTCCGTATGGCTCATCAACAAATTGGTCCTGGTATAATGGTCCAAACACGGGTACCGTGTGATGCTTGTAGCGGCTCGGGCAAGCGTGTAATGCGTGTATGTAAGGGTTGCCAGGGCAAGAAGTTCATCCAAAAAGAGAAGATTCTGGATATCAAAGTTCTGCCAGGAATGGTGGTCGGCGAGTCACTCACCTTTGCGGGCGAATGCTCTGATACGCTAGAATATGATACACCAGGCGACGTAGTTCTTGACCTCAAATTGGCAATGGATGGTCCACCTAAGTATGAATGGACGGGTGTGGATTTGACCTACAAGCACTATATATCGTTTGCGGAGTCTATTCTCGGATTTGAAGTTACGCTCGCAGACCATCCATCTGGAGAATCGCCGAAATACTCTTGGCGCGGCGGTCCACTCATCAACGGGGCTGTTCTCAAGATGGAGGGCGGCGGAATGCCAAAACGTGATGGTGGTTTTGGTGTACTTCATCTACAGGTTTGCGTGCGTCCTCCACCGGTTACTGCGTGGTCTGCCGAAGATGCGGCAAAACTTGCCGGTGTGCTAGGAGCGCCATCTGTTACTATGGCAGTGGATGGAGTAAAGGAGTTGGTACTTGAGACCGCCGAATCAGTATTTAATTAATGCGCTGGGATGATATTTATGATACTTCAATAGTTGAAGAATCATATATAAATCTAGATTTGAATGGGTGTTTACCACTTGCTGAGCGTGCGACGGCTCTTGCGGCTCTTGCGGCTCTTGCGGCTCTTCTTGTTGTTCTTACGGTTCTTACGGTTGGTCTTGCGATTCTTACGGTTATTACGACGACGGGCACCACCTGTGGCTGGTGGGGGTGTAGGAGGTACTGGCATCGCACCGGGGTTGTGGTTCTGGTACGCAATCTGGTTCTCATACGCCTGCTGGGCATACGAGTTCGCTGGTCCCTGGAAGCTTGGCACAACCAAGTTCTCTGTGTACCACTGGGGGTTGAGCATGGCGGCTGGCTCCTCCTCGGGTGTCAAGAGCATGCTTGGCATAGAGAGGGGCGCCATACCACCACGGTGCTTGCGGGAGCGACGCTGCTTGCGGCTACGGCGACCTCCCATCTGGTTGCCATACTTACCAATAAACTGGGGGAGTTCCGCAAATGACTGGTCAAGAATGGTTGTACGTGCCGAGTTGTGCATGTCCTGGGGGAGCATCTCGCTGAACTGGCTTGGGTACTGGGCTTGCGCATCATAGCCACCGCGCATCTTGCGTCCCCGCTTCGCTTGACGACGGCTGCGCTTGCCGCCGTGTAGGGGCGCCGTAATACGGTCAAACTCCTGACCCTGCGTCAAAGAGGAGCTTGCACCAAGGGTGCTCATACACGATTCGCTCGTACAGCCGTCGGTGTATAACGACTTTGGGTTGTATTGAGGAGCATAAAAATTCGCGCCGCTCATATTCTAATTAACCGCGTGAAAAAAGTTGGGGGATTCGGATTTAGGAGCTAGGAGCCGAAATGGTCTTCTTCTGTGTCTTGCCCGAAATGAGGTAGATAGAATTCTCTGTGATAACAATGAAATCATCGTTCACCTTGAAAATCTTCTGAATCACCGAGGTGTATTCCTCCTCGGATCGGACTAACATCTTCTCCTTGGTTGTACCATCCTCACCGAGGAACGCCTTGCCCTCGTGAGTGTCATTGTAATAATCAAGCATAATTGGCTTATCCTGCTCTACAGCGAGCCGGGCTGCATGCTTAAGAGTCTTTTCGCTTGGTAGCGGAGTTTCAACAGGCTGAGACTGGACACCGGGCGCAGACATAGGTTTCTGTTCGGGAGTAGAAACCTTTATTTAACAATTTTACGCACAATATTACGAGGGCACGGATGCTGAATCCATCCTGATGCCTGTTTTGCCGTTTTTTGGGCTCCCTTCGGAGCGGGTGCTGCCGTATCCGGAGGTAGAACATACACCTTTCGTAGAATCTCGTCTGCGTTATCCGTAAATACCATCTTAATAAACTCATACGCCTCATTGATTTGCTCCATTGCCCTGGCACCCGTAATAATCACCTGTCCCGTTTGAAACGGACTAATAGTAATCTTCTTACATTCGCCAAGTTTGGATCCGTCCCCCGTGCCCTTACATAGAGTCGGACATCCACAAACTCCAGGAGGGGTGCCCGCAGGTCGTTGCGCATTATAGAAGAACTTTGTCTTTACACCCTGATAAATCGCCGATTCGTAACTAGAATTGAGATTATAGGTTTCCGATAGAATACGATGAAGTACATCACGACGGACTTTGGCACCAATGCTGAAATCGGTATTAATCAACTGAATCTCTTCCTTGGTAATAATGGGAGCAGACGCGAAGACAGGAGCAGCGGTATAATTCGTAGTAATATGATTGATGAGCCAACGAAGAGTATCACCGCTCATATCAATACTACGTACACCGGTCATCTGGACGCCACCATTACGGAACAACTTTACATTAATCTCCTTCCAGTTCATCGGTGAAATCTCCCTACGGACTACCAGAGTTGCCTGATTGAAGAACGACTTCTTGGTCTCTTTTTGCTTGAGCATAATATCTTTGAAACTCGTACCCTTCGTTGTACCCTTGAATTCCATCTTGAGAATACCATCCGTGAGGTCCCAGTATGGAATAATGCGGATTTGGTTGAAGAGGGCATCTAGATGAATAATCGTTCCTAGTTGTGCGGTGGTCGTGATTGTACTAATTCGCAGTGGCGAGAATGTCAGCGTCGGTGGGATAAAGTTAAGTGAGTTCACAGCAGCCATGTTCGCTCTTTCACTCTTTCGCTCTTTCACTCTTTCGCTCTTTAGATACTTATGGGTCTAAAGACTTTAGGTGCCGTCATTTTTTGTGGGGATTTTAAAGATGTACGGAGTTTAAAAAAATGATTATATATACTTATTTTAATCATTAGTTTAGGAGATGGTAAAACCAAAATGTAATGAATCTGGATGTAAATCTAATGCTGTATGGAAACATGATAAATGTTTGCGACACGGTGGTGGTCCACGCTGTAAAGAATCAGGGTGTACAAAAAGTGCTCTAACAAAGGATGGTAATTGTAGAAGACATGGTGGTGGACCAAGATGTATAGAACCTGGTTGTACAAAAGCGGCACGTACTAAAATATGTAACAAATGTGCAATACATGGCGGCGGAAAGAAATGTAAAGAACCTGATTGTACAAATACTGTAGCAGGAAGGACTGATAAATGTAAATCACATGGCGGTGGAAGACGTTGTGTAGAAGCTGATTGTAAAAGAAGTGCTGTTGGAACAAGTAAAAAGTGTACTACACACGGTGGTGGAAAACGATGTGTGGAAGATGGATGTAAAAAAGGAGCTGCTGGAATTACCGACAAGTGTGCTAAACATGGTGGTGGAAAACGGTGTATAGAGCCTAATTGTACAAATGGTGCTGATAATAAGAGTACTAAATGTAGAAAACACGGCGGAGGTCCACGATGTCCGAATTGTATTACATGGATTGATTCACGCTCTGGCTCACATAGATATGATGGATATTGTGCTACATGTTTTAAACAAATATTTCCAGATGACGAACGAAGTAAATTAGTCCATATTCATACAAAAGAAATACGAGTTCGTAATAAAATTAATGAAACATTCAAAGGATTTGTTCATGATAAACCATTATATACTGGTGAATGCAATTGTACGCATAGACGACGCATTGACCACCGCAAGTTAATAAACAGTACTCTATTATGTGTTGAAACGGATGAATTTGCGCATTCCGGCTACGACCCTAAAGATGAAGAAGTGCGTTACGATGATCTATTCATGATACATAGTGGTAAATGGATATTCATTCGCTTCAATCCAGATGGAAAAGGAGTAGATATGGAAGATAAGTTGGACAAACTTATAGAAGTAATGAATCAATATGTTGGGCAAATAGAACGAGATGAAAATAAAGAACTTGTTGAAATTGTAAAGTTGTTTTATTAAATAAATTGTATATATTAGAAAGATGGCAAAAACCCGTCGCAATAATCGTAGTCGTAAGGTGCGTAAAGGAAAGGTACAAAGAGGCAGTGGATTTTTGACTAGCCAGCAATACTTCGATCCCGATGTACTTCCACCATCGTCCCTGTTGCCCCCGCTCTCTTCGGCACCCACCGGTGATGATATCCGCCCCGTTATGATTGCCACCGCTCCCTCGTCCGAGTTGATGGCTGGAGGTGCCCGGCGCCGTACTCGTCGTAGCCGCGGAGGATTCTCTCCCAGCGTCATGGGCTCGTTCCTCTCGAATGCTCAGGCGGCGATTGTACCCGCTGCGTTGTACCTCGTCTACAACCAGTTTGTGCCCAAGAACAAGACAGTATCAGCGAAGTTGAAGAAGGCGTTCAAGGGCGGTCGTCGTTCTCGCCGCCACCATTGAGACCGGGATAAACGACGGTCCCAAATAAACGACCGCAGGTCTGCGTTTAGAAGGGTGACTTTCCATCTAAACGCAGATAAACGAGTTTTATTCATACGATGGACGCCGAGTCAAAGAACGATTATGTCTTTCTTTGCCGAACTGTCAAAGCCTCTCCTGTCCGTACCCTGGTAGATGCCGTCAAGGATATCCTCACAGAGGTGAATTTGGAAGTGGATGCCGCCGGCATCAAGATTATGGCGATGGACGGCACCCACACCATTCTTGTCCATATGCGCCTCTACGCCGACCGCTTTGACGAGTTCTTCTGCTCCGAAAAGTGTATCCTCGGTATTGACTTCGTCAACTTCAACAAGATGGTGAAGCAGATTAAGAACGAGGATTCGCTTCTGCTCTTCATGGAAAAGTCTAACCGTTCCCGTCTCGGTATTCGTATTATGAACGGCGAGAAGCAAATGGTCACCACCAAGTACCTCAATCTCATGGAACTTGATGTCAAGCCCATTGAAATTCCTCCGGTACCATTCTCTTCCGTCATTACCATGCCCTCCCTTGACTTCCAGAACATCATTAAGGATTTCATTCAACTCGGTGATAAGATTGAGGTGAAGTCTGCCGAGAATGAACTCTCCTTCCGTCTTGAAGGCGGTGAATTCGGCTCGCAAGAAACCATCTGCCTCATGCCCAAGGCGCAGAAGGATATCGTCCAGGGTTATTTCCTACTCAAGCCGCTCGCTCTCTTCACCAAGTGTACCGCTATGTCCACCGATATCATCATCTACCTCAAGAACAACTACCCGATTATTATTGAGTACTCGGTGGCGGGACTCGGTGAGATTAAGCTCGCCCTTGCGCCGTACACACGCTCCGATCCCTCAGCATCGGCAAATACGCTTTCGCATTAAATTATAGTTTTTAATATAATATCATATACACTAATAGGAATGGGTGTATATGATATTGTGACCCCTGATAATCTAACAAAGGCACTAGATTGGCGAGGCGGGCGAAATTTTAGTGCGATTCTACGACCCAATGTACTGTTCTTTTGGACAGGGCACGGCGAGGACTCCGATGATGGAATTACTATCGATTTAGCCGGTCAGTTTGTCAAACAACTTGATGAAGATGGTTGGTTGCTACAGCCGTCCAATATAGAAATACGAATTGAGTTTGAAAGCGTAAAACTGAAGTTTCCAGGTGCGAGTATAACTCAGGCAATTAAGGTAGACGAGGGGGAAGGGGAGGACGAAGCCGATGCGAAACTTGATGAACTGCGGTCGTATTTTAAGACTATGCTTATCAAACAGGTTGGGCGTTCCGCGGGTTTAGTTGGTCGCCTTGAAATGCCTATGGAGTTGAACCGTGCGCCTGGAAATAATAAATCGCGGACTCTACGCCGTAATATACCTTACGAAGCCCAAGGGATCATCTCTAGTTTTCTGACCGGTCAAAAGGGGTCTATCGGTTCGCAGACGAACAAACTACAACAGAACCTAGGTGTGTCATTGGCGCCGAGACCTAGAAAAAATACTCGTCGCCGCCGTCGTTGCATATAAGTCATTCTTTTATTCACAGAGACTGTAGATAGTGACTACAGTATTTCAGATACATCCGAAACTGAGTGGTATAGTCTACATCTAAGGAAATATCTTCCCAATATGTCGCATTGACTGTCGTCCAATCTCCATAGCGGGATACATCCATATCGTATTTAGAGAGTTCATCAATCATAAGTCCCTTCGCCGCTATAAATGCGGATTCATCTTCAATGCTCTTCAAGCCAGAATATTCAATAGAGAATAGTCTATCGGTCGGTACATTGCGAACCGTTGCCCCGTGGTTGACGAAAAGACGAATTAAATCACCTACAACTCCGATTTCTACTGCGTCTTTTAGATAACGTGGTCCATCTACGCACGCATATATAAATGTATCCAACCCTTCTTGCGGATTGTATCCCTTCGCAAGCAGTGCTTCTACAATGAGCGTATCCGCTTTCTTAAGTTTAGATATTAGATTCGCATACTCTGGAAAGTCTATATTATAATCTGCACTTACCAGACTTAAGGAGAACGCCTTTCCGTACGACGCCCACGTAGGAAATAGTGTACAAATATCGTCCATGCTTTGAATGTGAACAGTTATAGCCGAACGAGATTATTTCAATTTTTAAGACCGTTGAAAAAAATTGAGGGGTCTATCGATTTATGAGTGAATGTTGCCTCCCTCCTTCGTCCAAATCCCTTCTCTAAATCCTCTTACTTTCTTATAAAGGCATCATGTCTGCCTCTGCTGATACACTTACCTTCCCTTCTGGCTCGTGGACTCTCCATTTCCACGATCCAGAAGATACAACCTGGAGCCCCGAATCTTATAAGAAGATCGGCACCTTCTCCAACTACTCCGAGTTGTGGGGTACCCTTAAACAGATTGGCGACGAGCGCTTCCTATCCGGTATGTTCTTCTTGATGAAGGACCCTTATCTGCCGCTGTGGGAGCATCGCACCAACATCCACGGCGGTTCTTACTGTATCAAGGTTCCCGAGGCAAACGCCATTGAGACCTTTCAACGATACGCTGCTGCCGCCATCCTAGAAGTCGTCGCATCCGATACAAAGAATACTATTATCGGTGTCACCATCAGCCCCAAGAAGGGCTTTCATATCCTCAAGCTGTGGAATCTCAGCTCTAAGACCTATAACAAGCCCACTGAAGTCAATTGCTACGGTGAGGGAATGAAGAGTGCGGATATTCTCTATCGCCCCCACGTGGACCAGAAGATGTAAGGTCGGCTGGTATTCAAACAAAAATATAAAAATGCGCGTGCTGAACGCGTCTTTTTGTGTTTTTGTGTTTTTTACATAATAGTCTATTTAACAATCACCTTAACTGATTAATCGAATTAGGGGTCGCCTTTTTCCCGTTCTTGATCTCCACCGTCGTATGTATAGTTCCTTCGACATGGAAGTCTGGAAACAGATTGGCACTCTTCGGCAAAGCATTCTTATTGGCTTTATTATAGCCTGAGATCGTGAAATTCGAAACGATGTAATACGTCATCTTTGTTGGATATGCTTTGATATCTTTTAGAAATCGGGCTACGAAGAGATTGAGGTCATTCGTCATCTTGTTGCTGTTGTTGTAAATCTATCCGCTGGTTATGCCAATCATCGGATAGATTTAGGGGGTTCAATTTTTTTAGATGATAAAAATGTGCGTGCTGAAACACGTCTTTTTATATTTTTTTTACTAAACAGTCACCGTAATTTCGTAATCAAACCAAGGGTCACCATTTTCATGTGGTCTACCGAAACCCTGATACGTATAGCACCCTTCAACCAGGAAGTCAGGAAACAGATTGCGAATTTTGACGACTGCAACTTCGTTGGCGTCCATAATGGTTACCGTACGGAAATCGCTAATAGTATAAGAATATGTACCCTTGTTTGGATCTGCTGTCATATCTTTTAGAATATTCGTATAGACAAGGTTTGCAATAGATGCGGACCGTGCCATCATCCACTGCTCTTCCTTTTCCTTCTTTTCCTGTTTGAGACGAAGCATCATTAGATCACTGCGCTTGAAAGGCTTGAGTTCGGTCGTCATCTGGTGGTTATGCTCAATCGTCGGACAGATTTAGGCGCAATCAATTTTTACAACGGATATGTTATTCAATAGTTTGCGTATCGTAATCCCCTTCGGCGTTAATCGTCGCCACGGTATACGAGAGAGGCGTGTATCGGCTGGAGACAAGGGACCACAGCGTGACCAGTTGCTTGAGCGGAAGGCTCTCGGGGACCGGATTGGCACGGAGTTCTCCCACCCACTCCGATAGGTCAATGTCTTCCGCGGTAGGCTGCTTGATAACCAGTGATAGATAGGGCACGGCGGGCTTAAAACGCCCCTCAGGATATGTCTGGATAGCGGTAGTCATATGATTTGTGCTTACGTCAAATAGGAAAGCGTTATCTAGAATGTCTACCGGTAGCTTAATCGTCGCCGGTAGGACGCGTCCATCGGCGAGTAGATAGTAATTCTGGGGCTCGGGTCCTAGCCAAGTACGAAGCACGGATGCTGCGTTTTGTACTTGCTGATGTACGAAGTCATATGCCCGATTCACTATAGATGCGTAAATCATAACATATTTCGCCATTGTTTATGTATAAATATTTGGGGTTTGTTTAGACCTAATTACGGCGGGTCTTACGGTTGTTATTATTATTGCGGCGGGTCTTCTTGCGCTTGCCGCCGACCACAGCGTTCTTGGGCGCATTGACGGCGTTCATTGCGGCGTTCTTGGGCGCATTGACGGCGTTCATTGCGGCGTTTTTGGACGCATTCATCTTAGGCACATTCACAGACATCGCTGACATATTTACCTGCTGTGTGGCGGATGCGTTAGGCTTGGATGGTCCTGCTCCCATGATTTCTATTTTAGGCGTAGGAATTAACAGCCGGAATCCTGGCAAGAATCGCAGTCGTTACAACCGCTTCCAGCTCCACCTCCGCGACCATACGTATGCGTCACCTGAAGGAGCGTCTGGTCAAATACAATGAGAGCAACCAGAAAAATCACAAAAATAACAGGAACGGCGAGCACCATATACGCAAGGAGTTCCATACCCGAAGAGCAGAGGAGCCATAACGCACCTGTTCCAATAACTCCTACAATCACGTTCTTGACCGCCTCGCCCCATACACCGCGCCATAAATTAAAAAGCACTACTCCCGCCATCACAATAGGAAAAGCTTTTGCCGGAAGACACGCTCCAGCCCATAGATTCTTAACGTTAAGATTAGTACTCATTCCTACATTAGCACTATTTTTCCATTTTCTAGCTTTCCAACCTGAGCGCCATGATTAGTATCATTAATATACTGATAGACCCGCTTGGATTCCATAGATACAAAATACTTCGCCTTCTTATACGTCTTAATGTAGAGATCCTTATCTTGGTCATCATCGTCATCATCGTCGTCGTCGTCCTCATCACTCTTATCAAGATTGAGACTGAGACTTCCCATCTCCTTTGAGATTGCCTCTTCACCCTCCGCTTCCGCATCGGCAATCGCCTCTTCAATATTTATCTCTTCGTCAAGATTTGCTCCAATCATATCCTTTGCCAGCATTGTATCGTCCTTCACTTCATGAATGAGTTCATTCTCTTCACCATCTAGCCGTTCGTCTTCCTGAATTTCGGTGGTCGGTGGAATATGTCTGAGTGTAATATTCTTCACCGTGTCGTCCTTTACAACGATAACCGGTTCACTAATAATCTCAACGTGTGGAGGAATATGAATTGTCTGCTGCTGCTTACGTTCTAGCACATCCTGAAGATGGTTGAGGAACGAATCAAATTCACCTGAGGTATCTTGGTGCTGGTATGAAAGTTGAGTCAACTTATATACCTGGCTTACAATCTCCTTATACGCTTCTAGGATTGACATTTCTTTTGCTTATTGGGTGTGATTATGCTCTAAATGGCTTTCAATTTTTGAACACTTAGGCTGAGCCGACTTGCTGAATCTGCATAGCCCATTCAACCGTTGCTTCCTTCGACTTGACCGGCTTGGAGCGTCTGAGACGGAGTCCCTGCGCACCAGGTGCGTTGTACTTATGCTGAATATCATTGCGAATAAACACATTCTTGAGATTCTGGTCATAGAAGTCAATGGGCTTCGTGTCCATTGTCTGAATAATACTGACCATTGGTGGAGTGAGGACATCTACCCGTAGTTTCTTCTCGTGGAGAACCGCACGGTATTCCGAAATATCCATGCTGCCGCCGAACATACGCAGTACCTCACGTGGCGGTGCCGGTCGGATGCCGCTTGGTGACCCTGGTGGCAACTCGGCATCATCGGCATACAGGCTGTTAAGTAGTGCGTAGCGCTCCCACTGAACGTGGCTGTCAATACGCTCCTTGAACAGATACGATGTGGCACATTCTGCCGAGCAGAAATTGCCATACATGTACCAAATCTCGTCTAGAATATGGCTGGGAATGGCGAAGGGCGCAGTATGAAAATAGTGGCAGCACCAAAAGCAGGAGATATCGGTCTTTTCAGGAAGTTTCTGATAACGGTTGGAATCCTGGAACATCACCATGAGTTTCTCGGCGTAATTGCTTGGTAACTTACACTTCGCTTCTCCTGGGGTCGTGACGGTCGTTGCCGGTTTCTGTTCCTGCTTACGGTCGCTTGTTACACCTGAGCCTTCCATGCCTTCTAAGAAACTCATTTCATTGTTGGCTTGTTCATAAGGAAGCGGTACATCTGGCATAACCGGATCGTACTTGAGTTCGTTCGTAGCGTCAAAGTTAAGCGATGCTGTGCTCACAGGTAGATGCGCAATGAGCGGACGCTGCTCAGGCAGGAACGACCCCATTACCCCTTGGGGCGAGACGATGGCAACCACCGGCGGGGTCTTCTTACTGCTTGCGCGAGGCTTCTTTTCCTTGACGGGTTTGGGCTTGTCGCTCATTTTGCTTGGTTTTTCCTATGTGTGCGAGGGTTTAGACCCGGTGCGTTTATTTCTTGGGGGATATTAGAAGGAATGTCAAGAAGAGGACGTGGTAAATTTGAACCTGCTCCTCTTTCGGAAAAAAATATTGCGGTAAGTGCTCTTAAAGACCAGATTAAAAGTGAAGCAGAAAAAGAAGCAGAAAAACAAAAGTTTGATAAAATGATTATATCATCCTGGTTAAACACAAAATCTAGTCGTGGCGATTGCGATGGTCTTTTTCCTGAAGGTAATATGATGACTCCTGGTGGTATTTTACCTGAAAAATTAGAGGAAGGATTTAATCTATTAAAAGAAAATTACCCTCATTTTGATGTTAACCCTAAAGATAACATCTTTGTAATTTTAAAAGGTAAACTTGAAGGACGAAAAACACAGGTTTATGGATATATAGGACCGGCAATAGCAGGTAAAAGTTGGTGCGGAGCTTTACTTGATACAGAAAAAGAATTACAATTAAAAGAAAAATTTAGATTTATTGAAAATTATATTAAAGAGAACCAACCTCGTGTTCAGAGATTAATTAATGAAATAAACAGCAAGACTGAAATGGCTGGATTGCGCAAATTAGTTGGAAATAATTCAAATGCCAATCTTTTAAAATTTAACCGTGAAGAGGAACTCAAGGGACTCTTCAATGTGCCGTCTAATAAGACACGGACCCGTAGACGTAAGAATCGCAAGACCCTACGCAAACGCCGTTAGCCTACTTCGCCAGCAAATACCGTCCATACGGAAATACTTGCCGTATAGCGATTCGCTCAATCTCTGATAAATCTTTGTACGCTTAAACCCATTCGGGTCGCTGTTGCACTAGATGCCTCTTGTTGGGATCCTGTAGATTCTAACAAAAGGTATGATAGGTTAGTTGCGGTAATGGTGCCGCTACAAATTTAATATACCATAGATAGGAATGAGTAGTTCTTGTAATACTACCGAATATCGCAAATGTTTAGCGTTAGTAGGCTCCGCTTGTACAACAACCGGTCCAGCAGGACCCGCCGGACCCCAAGGACCCTACGCACCACGAGGAAACACTGCCGTAGTTGACGCCGTCTACGGAAATGACTCAACTGCAAGCATTGGCGGGTCTCCATTTCTTACAGTTGCAGCCGCTGTTGCGGCTGTATCGTCCGGTCAAACCGTTTGGATACTTTCTGGCACCTATACTCTTGCTAGCGGACTGGTGCTACCCAACGGTATCTCGCTCCGTGGAATGTCCCTCCAGACCTGTATTATTCAAATGAATGTTACGAGCAGTACAACACTTTTAACTATGGGTGAGCAGTGTCGTGTAGAGGATTTAACCCTAAATCTTACCTGTACCGGCTCAACCGCCGGTGTAGTTCTCAAAGGCATTGTATTTGGCGGAACCTCGTCGCAAACATCTAAACTACGTGTCTGTGTCGTCAATGTGAATAATGCATCAATGAGCAAAACTCTTACAAATACAGTTACTGGTGTTGAATTTTCTGGAACAGGAGCACTAATCGCCTCTGTATTTTCGTTTAACAGTATAAAAGGTAGTACGATTAATGTATATTCTAACGGTGCCGGAAATAAGCGTGGACTCCTTGTATCCAATTCAAATCAAGTGAGTACACGAGATACCAATGTTTATGTAGCCCAACCTCCCGATACAGACTCAACCGGTTCATATGTAGGAGTTGAAACAAACGATTCAGGAAACACAGGTTCCATTCAACTTCGTTCCACAACATCTGGAGTAGTTTACCCAACCGCTACACAATCTTACACCGCATCGGATATCCTACAGAGCACACCTCCTACGATTCTAGACCCAACATATTTAGCGTCCGCAGGAATTCAGGTCGGTCCAGGTACCGATCTCGTCACCAAATCTGCCGGAGGAAAAGGATTTAGTACATATGTGTATCCTATAACTGTTTATTACGGACTCAAAGGAAGTCTTTCAAGTGCCGGCTCAGGTTATCTCTGGCCTGGAACCCAGTCCGTAAGCGCAGGCTCATTCCCTGATCCTGGTCTCCCCGCCGCCTTTTACCGTGCCCAACAGCCTTCACTCATTTCAGGTTTCTCTGCCTCATTAAATATTGCTCCAGGTTCTAGCAATACGGTTGTAATAGGAGTCTATTATTTACCCGCTCTTAATGTTGATACTACTGCCGCTGTTTATACAGGATACATAACCAATCTGACTCTTACAGTTAGTAGTGGTCCTTCATTTGGTGCGATTGCCGTAGGACAGTCCGTATCAGGACCTGGTATTGCATTAAATACTTATATTGTCTCTGGCAGTGGCTCCACTTGGACAATTGGACCTCCAGTAAATCAAAATGTCGGCTCTTCAGGCTCACCTATTAATATATCAAACGGCTCACCCAGTGCTGTTTTTACAGGAAGTATCTCCGCTACAACCTTAACCGTATCATCCGTCACTTCTGGTACAGTATCAATTGGACAATACATAGCCGGCACCGGTGTAACCTCTGGAACCACCATTACCGCACAAACCGGTACAAATACTTGGACAGTAAACAATAGTCAAACTGTGGGTGCCGGTACTACCTTTTATTCAACCGGACTTATATCAACCCCATTTACGGTCACATTTGGTTCAACCGATACTCAAAAAAGTTTTTATAATGCGTCACAAAGACTCAATACAGGTGATAGAATTTCCTTATTTATATCGTATCCATCAGGAAGTCCAGGTAACGCTCACGATCTTTCTTCACAACTAGATTTATTCTAAGATTATTTCGCCAGCAAATAACGACCATACGGAAAAACCTGTCGTATCGCAATCCGTTCAATCTCACTCAACTCTCCAAACTGTTTCATGAGTATATCAACAATCGCCTGATTCTTTTTCAAGCAGGCGTGAATATACACCTTCTTAAAAATATAGTCCCATACCCCTTCATAGTCGTCCTGTATTTCTAACAAAAAGTCAGTGAATGCTTGTGGGTCCTTGTTATTTATAAATTTCTTAAACGTATAAATAACATCTTCTACTGACATTTCAGCCATATACTTACTCTATTTAATAACTTCGCCTTTAATAAGGGGACGCAATGAGCGGACGTTTATCACGTTTATCCACTTGTATACGGCGAGTGGCAAATACGGCCCGGTTGCCTCGTACTGCTATGATTGACGCCCCTCGCTTTTCTACCGATTCGCTTAGTGCGGAAATGAGTGAGAAATACTCAGCGCTCGTTCGTCGCATTCGCAACTTGGACGGCGTGGATGTACAAAAATACGGTCGCAAATTCAAACATTTCATCTTCACCGATTTACGTGAATCGGCGTACGGAGGCAAAGCGATTGCCGCCTATCTGGCCGGTGGTGGGTTTGAATTCGCTCTCGGGCCCAAGGGTCTCAAGGGGGCTGGGGGTAAGGGGGACCGTTTCGCTATTCTCCAATCCCAGCCTCTGTACGGTAAACCGATGACCGTTGGATTGAAACGAGCGATACTTGATACGTACAATAAGCGACCCGAAAACGTCCACGGCGATTTATTACGAATCTTGGTGCTGGATTCCAAATACAAAGAGGGTATTGACCTTTTTGATGTCAAATATTGCCATATTATGGAGGAGCCCCTTGCCGAAAGTGATATGAAACAAGCCATCGGTCGTGCCACTCGTTTCTGCGGTCAAAAAGGGCTCCCCTTCGTTGAAGGGGTCGGTTGGACTCTCAACGTTTTCGTTTATCGTACAGTGGTTCCAGGCGTCCAACCATTTATAACGGACAGTCACCAAAGTATTGACGCCCATTCGCTCGTTATGAAACATTCAGGTCTTGATTTGAGCCTGTTGGTTCTAACAAAAGAGATTACTGATTTGGCGATTCGTGCGGCGGTTGACCGTTCTCTCACGCGCGAAATCAATCCCCAACGGCACCATTCGTCCCAGGCGGGCGGCGCCACGTTTGCGGAAGAGTTCGGTAAGTACGCTTGGCCGGTCCAAACATTGCGCAATGCGTGCGATTTAGGGGTTGTGGCGCCAGGAACGGCGGTTCGGTTCACACCCACCCAACAGTTTGTACGACATTTCCTGGTTCCCGAAAATCCTCGCAAAGGCCTGCTCGCTTGGCATTCGGTCGGTACCGGCAAGACCTGTACCGCTGTGGCAACTGCGTCCGGCGCATTTCTATCGGCCGGCTATAGAATATTATGGGTCACCCGTAACTCCTTAATGTCCGACGTTTGGAAGAATGTTCACGACTCCGTCTGCTACATGCCATTTCGTCGCCTTGGTGTTGACAACCGTAGTCGTGGTGATGTATCACCATTATTTATGAAACCGATAAGTTATAAAATGTTCCAGAATGCTCTTGAAAAGAAGAACGACCTCGGCAGAGCGTTGTATCGTGCTAACGGTACCGATATGTTAAAACGTACATTCTTGATTGTTGACGAAGTCCACAAACTCCACGACGGCGATTTGCTCACCACCGAAAAAGCGGATTTCTCTGTCATCCAACAGTATATTTGGAACAGTTACCGTGTTAGTGGTGTGGACTCAGTTAGAGTGTTGTTGATGACCGCAACGCCCATCGGTGATACACCCGCTTCCTTATTTGACATTCTTAATACACTGATTCCTACTGCGGATGCGCGGCTTATGGGTTTGGATAGATTCCGTCGTCAGTATGTGGATTTGACCGGTCATGTATCGGCCGAAGGTGCTTCTTATTTTATGTCACGAGCCACTGGTCTCATCAGTTACTTGAATCGTGAGCGTGATCCAACCACTTTCGCCATCCCTACAATTCGTACAATCACAGTTGGCCTCGGTGATGTAGAGTCTCCAGATGTACGTGCTGTTGCTCGCCGATGTCTTCCAGTCATCAAGGCGGCTCCTGGAAAAACGAAGAAAAAGGCACGACGAGGCTGTTATTTAGCGACCAAGGGTGAATATACTCGTAAATACAAAGAGACCCAGAGAAGCCAACTCGCCGCCTGTTTCGGTGCTAAGAACACTGTGTCACCTTTCCCAACTTACAACGACTTTATCGGTGAATTGGAGGGACTTGGAGAAACGGCGTCCGCGAATTCTAACAATACAACTGGTGCCATTGTTAATAAATAGGGTCTAAAGTTCGCGGACTCTTGAAGTTCTAAGATGGCGACTAGCAACACCGCTGTATGGACTGAAAAATATCGTCCCACTCGGCTTGCCGACATCAAAGGACATCGGCGTATCAAACAACTCTTTGAACGGGCGATTCAAAAACATTTTATCGGTTTTCCCCCAACAATTCTATACGGACCACCAGGCACCGGCAAGACCTCTATAGCACTCGCTCTCGCACAAGAGGCGTATCCAGATATCTCTCCCACCATTTCGACTCTGTATCTCAATGCGTCCGATGAGCGCTCCATTGAGGTGATTCGCGACCGTATTCTCCAATTTACCCAAACAAATTGGCCAGGTGTGACCCGTAAATTCGTCATCTTTGACGAAGTGGAGACAATGACTGAGCCCGCACAAGCGTCTCTTCGTGCGCTTTTGGACGATGTGGACCGTGAGGGACACCGAAATGCGCCCATGTTTCTTTTTCTATGTAATTCGCTCTATCGTATTCACGCAACCCTGCGGTCCCGTTGCGTTGCCCTGTTCTGCGGACACGTGCCCATCGTTCACGTTCGTGACACCTTGACATCCATACAAGCGAGTGAAGAGATTCCGCCCGAAAAGATTCGTATTCCGTCCGATTTAACGTTTATGATTCAGCGTGGCGATTTACGCTCGTTCGTTGCCGCCATCCAATTTGAAAAGGAACTCAATCCATGGGATGCGTGGTTCTCCCGTCTGGAATCAGCGGGTCGTGGTCGGTCAATTTACGTATGGGAGGACGGACTTGGACGAACGCCGTTTTGTATTCTTATTCGCCACGTATTCCTGTGGCTAGATTCCAAAGGATTCTTTGAACGAACCGAAATGGACGCATTCGTTCAAAAATGTCTTGAGGTCCAAGATGCCCCAATAAGTACAATTTTAGAAAGTATTCCACCCGCATGGGAAAAACTCTATTTTCCTAATCCTTGAGCTCACCTTTGGATTTTAGATAACAAATAATAACCGATGGAACGAAAAGTGCTACATCGCAGGCGATAATAAGAGGAAATCCGATAATTGCGGCTTGAATATGACTCCAAGGATAATCTCTGGCATCCGCTGTTAAAAACAGAATTATTGCCCACGTGAATGACCCGCCAAGTGGCACACCATATTTACATACACTTATTGATGTTTCAATTGCTATAGGCACAAGTTCCGGTATCATACTATATCTATTATCCATGATAGTATATATATAATGATTTTGTGGTGTTTAGACTGGACCGGCGAGTTTGAAGAAAATTGACCAAGGGTCCCCCCTTGCCTCCCGAATCACACACCTTGTAGATAGAATGAGTACGAAAACATCTACTACAAAGCCCGCCTCCGCCAAGGCAAAGACCAGTGCCGACCAGTATAAGAAGCATACGCATCGTGAACACATCCTTGAACTTCCTGATACTTACATCGGCTCCGTTGATACTGCCTTAGAAAACCGATGGGTTATCAATCAGGAAAAGGGCGTGATGGAATGGCGCTCCGTCCGTTTCTGCCCTGGCTTCCTCAAAATCTTTGATGAAATCCTCGTCAACGCCCTTGACCACCGTGTTCGTCAAGAAAGTCGGCTCAAGGCGGGCACTGAATGCTTTCCTGTCAAGCACATTGACGTTTCCTACACATCTAACAAAATTACTGTACGAAATGATGGCGACGGCATTCCCGTAGATAAGCATGGCGAAACCGGCGTCTGGGCACCTGAACTCATCTTTGGTCATCTGCTCACCTCCTCCAACTACGACAAGGAGGAAGAGAAGACGGTCGGTGGTAAGAACGGCTACGGCGCTAAACTCACCAACATCTTCAGCCGAGAATTTACGATTGATACCGTGGACCACCGTGCGAAGAAGCGCTATACGCAGACCTGGACCTCTAACATGTCGGTTGTAGGTACGCCGGTGATTAAGGCGTCGTCCATCAAACCGATGATGGAAATCTCCTTTACGCCCGACCTGTCACGGTTCTCGTGGGGATTGGATGGTGGTAAGGTGCCGACTGAGATTCCCGTCGATATGCTCGCCCTCATCGCCACTCGTGTGATGGACGCTGCCGCAATGGCTGGTAAGGACTGCCGTGTGACGTTGAATGGAAAAGTAGTTTCGTCCAATACCTTTCCTAAATACATTGACCTGTATGTCAACAAGTCGGGTAGTGGTGGCTCTGGTTCTGATAACGCCTCTGTCGCAGCGAGCGAAGACTCGTCCGTGAGCGGCGGTGCCGCTGTTGGTGGAAAGCGGGTCGCCTACGAAGTCGCCGGTGAGCGCTGGGAAATCGGCGCCGTCCTCACGCGCGATTTACATACCGTAGATGCTCCACCAGATGAACGTCATCTTTCGTTCGTTAACGGTATCGCCACCCGCCGTGGTGGCAAGCATCTTGACTACGTGTCCAAGATGGTGCTCACCGCGTTCTGTGAGCATGCGAAGAAGAAGGCGAAGTTGGATATCACACCCGCTTTGCTCAAGGATTCCGTGGTCTGGTTCGTCAATTCCACCATTGTCAATCCTTCGTTTGATACCCAGACGAAGGAGACGTTGACGACACCCGCTGCCAAGTTCGGCTCGCTACCCGTAATGTCTGCGAAGTTCGTGGACAAACTCGTAAAGATTGGACTGCTCGCCGAAGCCCAAGCACTCTTTGAAGCGAAGAATACCGCCGCCGCCAAGCGTACCGATGGTAAGAAGAAGTCCACGGTTCGTGGTATTCCTAAGCTGGAAGATGCGATTTGGGCGGGCACCGCGAAGTCCGCCGATTGTACTCTCATCCTGACCGAGGGAGATTCAGCCGCCACAACGGCGATTTCGGGTCTGAAGGTGGTCGGTCGTGAGCGCTACGGCGTCTTTCCGCTCAAGGGTAAAATTATGAACGTCAAGGATATTTCTGTCGTCAAGAAGACGGCAAATGTAGAACTTACGCACATCAAGCATATTCTCGGTCTGGAAACCGGCAAGGTCTACACGGATCTCAAACAATTACGGTATGGTCGTGTGATGATTATGACGGATCAGGATGTGGACGGCTCGCATATCAAGGGTCTGCTCATGAATCTGTTTCACACCGACTGGCCGTCGCTCCTACGGCTCGGATTCCTCTGCTGCCTGATGACTCCGCTGTTGAAGGCAACCAAGAGCAAGACTACGCTCTGCTTCTATTCCGAATCGGAGTATGAGGCTTGGCGCAATGGGTTGACTGGGGCGGACGCAGGCGGTCGTGGCTGGAAGACGAAGTATTACAAAGGTCTCGGTACCTCTACGGCGCTGGAAGCCCGTGAGTACTTCGCCAATATGAATACGGTTGAGTATACGTGGGACGGGGAGGCGGATGCGACGATTGACCTCGCATTCAATAAGAAGCGTGCCGATGACCGCAAGGTCTGGCTCGGCTCCTTTGACCGCAAACGGCATCTGGAAGTCGGTGCCGGTGGCGGGAAGGTCGGTTATTCCCGCTTTGTCCACGACGAGCTCATTCATTTCAGCTCTGCCGACAATGTCCGCTCTCTACCGCACGTCATGGACGGACTCAAGCCATCCCAACGTAAAATCTTCTGGTCGGCACTCAAGCGTAACCTGACATCGGAGTTGCGTGTGGCACAACTTGCCGGTTATGTCTCGGAGACGGCGGCGTACCACCATGGTGAAGCATCCCTGACCGGTGCGATTATCGGAATGGCACAGAACTACGTCGGCTCCAATAACATCAATCTACTGACCCCCAACGGGCAGTTCGGAACCCGTCTCATGGGCGGCTCCGATTCCGCTTCGCCCCGTTATATCCACACGCACCTGGAAACGATTGCTCGGATGTTAGTACGAAAGGAAGACGACGCCATTCTTCGCTATCTGGATGACGATGGTCTTCCTGTTGAGCCCGAAACGTACCTACCGGTCATTCCCCTGCTTCTCGTCAACGGTTGTATCGGCATTGGCACCGGCTTCTCTACCAATGTGATTCCATACAATCCTGCGGATTTGGTGTCCGCACTCGAGATGCGCCTAGCAGGAACGATTGGGGACCTGACAACGCATTCGTTGAAGCCCTGGTGGTTCGGGTTCAAGGGCAAGGTTCTTGCCGGTGCGGATAATAAGACCTGGATTACAAAGGGTATCTACGAATTTGTCGACGACGATGCGGCTACGATTCGCATCAAGGAGCTCCCTGTTGGCTGCTGGACCAAGGATTACAAGAACTTCCTTGACGAAATGCTTGCCGAGCAGGAAGAGCTCAAATCTGCGAGCAAGAAGGACGGCTCCAAAGCTATGGTATGGCTCCGCGGATACGAGGAGGCATACAACGATATTGACTGTGACTTTATCCTTCAAATGGACCCTGAGTACTACCACGAAGCGCGTGCGTATCCTGCCGACTTTGAGACCCGTTTCAAGCTCACGACTCAGCATAAGACGACAAACATGGTTGCCTTTGACGTTGACGGTACGATTCGCCGCTTTGCGTCTCCTGGCGAAATTATGGAACGCTTCTACGGCGAACGCTTGTCCGCGTACGGTAAGCGTAAGGCACACGAACTTGGTCGTCTAGAAACCGAAATCACCGAATTGTCGGCTCGTCTACTCTTCATCAAATCGGTCATCAGCGGCAAGTTAGTGATTTCAAATGTGGAAGACTCGGTGCTTTATGCGGCTATGAAGGGGCTCGGGCTTCCGCCTATCTCCGACCCTGAAGGTAAGGACCTCAAGGCGTACGAGTATCTCCTACGTCTTCGGGTAGACCGTCTCAAGGCGACAGCCGTCGCAGAACTTGAGCGGGAAGTTGCCGACCACCAAGAGAAGCACCGTGCTCTGACGGGAACGTCCCAAGAGATGCTCTGGCTCTCGGACCTACGTACATTCCGCTCTGCGTACGAGGTCTATGTCAAGGCGCGCGAGGACTCCTACGCATCCGCTGCTGCTACGGCTACGGCGGAAAAGGTACCTAAGAAGCGTGCTGCGCCTAAAAAAAAGGCTTGAACGGCAACGAACGGGTGCCGGCACTGCTCTGATTGACAGGTAACTTAATCGGGTCAGGTAGTGTATTAATATCATTCAAGTAGTACTTATACATTCCGAGTTCTGCGAGTATTTTTGGTACAGTCCAGGCAGTCACACGCGCGTTCAGTTCCGCGATTTGCTCCGGAATTTCGTACGATAAATTTCGGCTGTACCAAAGAAAGATGGCGCGCATAACCATAAATAAATCATCTGTACTTACTGGATCAATAATATCACCAGACTTATCAAATACTGTTTTACGAATAGAATTCTGAACAATCTGGAAATTTCCCTCAGAAAAGAAGGCTTGATTCAGGGGTGTCTGCTCAAAATTACCTCGGATTCCGTCTTGTCCGGCAGTGGACGGAGGGGCTTTTGTATATTGGAAACCGGGCAGGTTCATTACATCTTTATCCATAGGTGCGTTGAGGGATACTCTTCCTGGACTTTGTTCATCAAGTGTGCTCATGGTTGCTCCTTGTCCTTGTCTTAGAATATTTTTTTCTTTTTACAGGATATAAACAAATGACTTCCGTTAACCATGAATGGAGACAGATCCCTGCGAACAAGCTCTACATCAACTTAGTTCCTATGCAGTCCACCATTGTTGACTCCAACAACAACCCTGTCCCCTGGGTCGTTGCGTCTGTAGCTGGCAGTCTCTCTACGGTAGGTGCGGCTGTTCTCCGTGACATGGGTCGCAATGTCTACATCCCTGACCCCAATCTCGCCTCTGCGGTCGGCGCCCAGTCCACCGTTCTCCGCCGCGTTCAGTTCGTCCCCACGGGCACCAACGGCTACTACGGTACAGGCGACAACGGTGCTGCTGGCGCCGGCTCAGAGAGCGACTACCTCTGCGGCTATGTCCGTCTCGGTGCCCAGACCTACGCCGGTGGTACAGGTGTCCCCTCTGGTGTTGCCCGCCTCAACTAAACGGTTGCTTAATATTCTAGCGTTTAATTTCTATACATTTATTTCTTAAATAAGTGTAAAGACAAATGTCAAACAAACACAATGCTTATATACGTACAAATCGTCTTTACATTAATAATGGTCCAATTCACTCATCCATCGTAGATTCCAACAATCTTCCGGTGCCATGGGTAGCCGATTCAACCATCACCTCTCTTCTATCTCGTCCAGGCAGGGCAGTTCTAAGAGATATGGGTTCATATATTTCTGACCCTGACACCGACCATCCTTATTCCACTATTTTGCGTAAAATTCGGCTTATTACAGGTGGTGTATCGCATGGGCATCATAGCACAAATGTCAGCTCTTACACCGGCTATATTCGTATGGGCAATCAGCCTAGTACCATGATGAGTTTTTTCCCAAGCACGATTTCTCGTCTTATGTAATTATTTTCTTTTATAAATATATAAAGACATGACATCTCAGGTACGTCAGTGGGCTCAGATTCCGGCAAATTCTCTTTACATCAATATTACCTCGGTTACTTCTACTATCGTTGACTCCAACAACAATTTGGTCCCCTGGCTCGTAGCCGGCAATGCCACGACGAACTATGCTCTCCTCGGTCTAGCCTCTACCCCTGGCGCCTTAGTCCTCCGAGATATGGGAAAGAACCATCGCCGCCCAAACGCAAATGCCCCAACGTCCGTCGGTTCACAGTCTACTATCTACCGTCGCGTTCAGGTTGTTACCAGCGGTGGTGTTGGCGGTTACTACGGCACGGGTGATAATGCTGCGTCCGGTGCGGGTACAGGCACAGACTACTACTGCGGTTACATCTCTCTCGGCGCCCAGACCTACGCTGGTGGCAACGGTGTGCCCACCGGTGTTGCTCGGCTCAACTAAATATTTAACTTTTTTTTATATTTTTTTTCTTAACAAAAGATATAAAACCATGACCTCTGTCTTAGCCAGCTATGCACAGATTCCTGCGAATAAACTCTACATCAACGTCACCTCCCTTACCTCTACAATTGTTGACTCCAACAATAATGTGGTCCCCTGGCTACAGGCAGCTGTAACAGGCGCAAACTACAATATCCTCGGTGCTGCCTCCACCCCTGGCACCTTAGTCCTCCGAGACATGGGTCGCAATGTCTACCGCCCTGACCCCAATCTCGCCACTGCGGTCGGCTCCCAGTCTACCGTTCTCCGCCGCGTTCAGGTTGTCACAAGCGGCACCATGGGTGGCTACTACAGCACAGGTGATGGTCTCCCAGCCGGCACTGGCTCTGATACAGATTACTACTGCGGTTACATCTCCCTGGGCGCCCAGACCTACGCCGGCGGCAATGGTGTCCCCTCTGGTGTTGCTCGCCTGAACTAAACATTCCGGTATTTTTTTTCTCTCTACTTGATATAAACAAATGACTTCCATTGGACGCAACTGGAACCAGATCCAGCCTAATAAGTTATGGACAAATATTACATCTATTGCCTCGTCTATTGTTGATTCTAACAATAATCTTGTACCCTGGGCACTCGGCAGCGCAGCACTTGGCAATAACTACGCTCTAGGTCTCCTCTCCACCCCTGGCTCAGCCGTACTCCGTGATATGGGTCGCAACGTCTACATCCCTGACCCCAATCTCGCCACTGCGGTCGGCGCCCAGTCCACCGTTCTCCGCCGCGTTCAGCTTGTTACAACGGGCACCAACGGCTACTACGGTACAGGTGATGGTAATGGCTGCCTCGCGGGCTCCGACACGGACTTCTACTGCGGTTACATCCGTCTCGGTGGACAGACCTACGACGGTGGTACTGGCGTACCCACACCAGTTGCTCGCATCAACTAAACACAGTCTCTCCTTTTTTTACGACAATTGTCAGTTTGATAATTATCAAAAAAAACATAAAACTTTATTAGAAGTATGTCCGTTGTGAACACATCACAGGCAAAGAAATGGGATGCCACGATGAAGAGCCTACAGAGAAATGCTTATCTAATATCGGCGGTATTATTTACAATCGGACTCAGTTACTTTTTTTATACTTCCCTAAATCGCCCAGTCGCTGGTGTTCTATGGTTTATTGGCGGCGGCTTAATCTTCTTTTACTACTGGATTAAATGGTTTGTTACACAACCACTTCCGGACCCAGATTTTATGACAGGCACGAACGCCTGCCCCGACTATCTCTCGGTCATCCCTAACAACAGTGGTCTATACCAACCTACCAGCTCTACGCAGTATTTCTGTGTAGATTACGTCGGTGTCAGTCGCAACGGTGGACTCAGAAAGATGGATCCTACAAAGGCTTCTCAGCAAATTAGCGATCCATCCTATACATTCTCTGTAGACCCAACCGTTGACTTTGCGACGCCAGCTGGAAAGGCGGCGTTTGTGAAGCGCCTATTGAAGGCTGGTCTCTCTTTCAATTCAGTAGGCGATAATTCATTGCCTACACAGGGAACAAATTCTAATGGATCGCCAACATTTGGGCAGTAGGTAAAAACCGATAGTCTAGATAGAGATGTCAGCAACATCAAATATTGCTGCTAAACAATGGGCACGTACGGTGCGTGATATTCAAAAGAAGTCTTATTGGGTAATTGGTCTTCTTCTTCTTGGCTTCAGTGCTTATTTTTACTACACCGGTTTACATAAGCCGGTCGCCGGCGTACTATGGTTTATTGGCGGTTTCCTCATCTTTTACTACTATTGGATTAAGTGGTTTGTCTTGCCGATTCCGGCGGACCCCGATTTTGAAACCGGCTCTGGTGCCTGCCCCGACTATCTATCGGTTATCCCCAATAATAGCGGATTATACAGACCGACTACCTCTTCACAGTATTTTTGCGTAGATTTTGTTGGGGTCAGCCGTAATGGTGGACTCAGAAAGATGGATCCTAATCAGATTTCTACACAAATTAGTGACCCCGCTTATAGATTTTCGGTTGACCCTCTAATTGATTTTGCGACGCCAGCTGGAAAGGCGGCATTTGTACAGCGTCTAACAAAGGCTGGGCTCTCTTACAATTCGGTAGGTGATTCTTCAACGCCGATGATGAACACTTATTCTAGTGGTGCTCCTATGTTCAGCGGTCAGACAAGCACCGTTGTGCCACCCGTACCCGGTGGTTTAACGCCAATGAGCGGCACAACGGGTACAGTTCCTTCCATGAGTGGCGGTGCGGTACCTGGTGGTGCGGTGCCTGGTGGTTTATATTAGGTGCCTCGGCGTCTTCTGCGGCACCGGCTGGTGCTTTGACGCCAATGACGGGCAATCAACTGTTAGCAGATTTTAGCGAGTTAAAAACTTACGCAAAAGCGAATAATATACCTACGGGGGCGCAACAACCTACGGATGCACAAGCTCAACAACTGGTATCAGATTTAGTTGCGAAAGGTCTAGTTCCGGCTGGAACAACCTTTACTCAATTCCAAGCAGCAGCAACAGCAGCTGTACCAAGTCTAACACCGGCACAAATGGCTCAATTCCAAGCACTGATGACACAATAAACATCTAAAGCCCACGAGCCAACTAATATCTAAATGGCGACCATTCATACAAGCCTTTTTAGCCAAATCATTGATTGGGCAAAAAAGCCTGCGCCACGAACACCCTCGTCTCTGTTTTTGTACGGACCGCCTGGAATCGGTAAAACGACTCTGGCACGCCTGGCTCTCGAACAAGCGGGGTACCGAGTCGTTGAATGGAATGCGTCCCAGCACCGTCATAAAGCCGCCGTAGAAGAATCGCTCGTTCCCCTGTTACGCAGTTGTAACGTGGCTGACTTCTTCCGACCCGAGGGTCCACGCAATCTTGGCATCATTCTGGACGAGATTGACGGCATGTCCGTCGGCGACAAGGGCGGTCTTTCCGAGTTGGTTCGTATTCTAAAGGAGTACAACGGTCATAATGCGATTGTCTGTATTTCCAACGAATGGATGGAGAAGAAGTTCCAGCCTTTCTTGAAGTTATGTAAGACGTTCCAAATCTCAGCACCGTCCCCGTCCGATGTGTTTGCCCTGATTAACACGCAATTTGAGAAAGTGCCTAAGAATTGCGACCTCATGAAACTCGCCACCGATTTGCTTACCGTTCATTCCGGTGATTTACGTAAAATCTTACAGTCCGTGCGGGAAATCAAGACCGACATGATTCAGGGGACGATTTCGGTTGCGGATGTCAAAAATACAATTGAAGTCGGTCTGGCAGATGCGAAGGCACTCGGCTCCAATCGTATCCGACGAAGTGAAACCATCAAGTCGGCAGTAGGGCAACTCTTACGTGGAAGTCTAGATATGACCACCGAAGTACCGCTCAATAATAATGATTTGAATTTGGCGGGGCTCCATCTACACGAATCGTTACCCACTTGGATTTGCCGATTCATTGGCAATAACGAACGGGGCTACGAAGTATATAAATCGGTATTTCAAACGATTCTCGCCTCCGATCGGCTAGACTACTACACCTTTTTCTTTCAGCATTGGACTCTGTTCCCTCTCACGTACCAGGCAAAACTCCAAGCGGTCAACCAAATCCTTTTTGGACATTACGCCGTCAATGATGAGAAAACATCTGTATGGAACGATGATGATATGGAATATACTGCGGTGCTGTCCAAGCAGTCTATGTTATATAATCAGTTCCGCTATTTATGCGAGATGCGTGACGCTTTCGTAGAAGCAAATCCCGTCTTTGACGGTGGATTTGACTCAACGTTTTGGAAGGCGAACTTATTCATTACAGCGGCAAAGGTTGAATTAGAGAAAAAGGACTGTCCAGGTCATGGCAAAAAGATTGGCGCGGCTGTATGGGAGAACACGGAATTCTGGCGGGGAATGCTACCACGCTGGTTCCCTACCGGCGATGCCAATCGGTTTATGCGACTCATTCAGGCACTGGATATTCCTAAGCCCATACCGTTTCCTAGTTAGTCCGTCAGTACTGTTTAGTCCGGTCAAGTCCACCGCTTCTCACAGTGGCTATTGTGTCCGCCTGGGCAGTAATCATCCTGCTTAAATCCAGGTTCCTGTTTACAACAGTCGGCACTATGCGTTTCTTTCGCATCTGGCATTTTTATGCCCGTTTCGGGATTGATGTAAGTAGTACAAAACTTCTTACCACATTCCCAGCACCACGACCTGCCACAACCGCCACCTATGAAAAAGTTGTTGTTGCCAGTCGGAAGCCCGCACGCAAAAATATAATTACACGCATAATCTTTCAAGCACCACCGTTGGCACCAGGGGCATTGTTTGGCGTCCATTTGAGGTAGAAGAAGAAAGGATTCTGGGATTTCAAACAAGAGATAAAGGTAGAGATGGCTGGTGTGCGCAAAACCCGCAAAGTCGGTAGCGGCTCTTATATTATCGCTATTCCGTCGTATAAGCGTGCGGAAACTCTCCGCGACAAATCGCTAGCGATGCTTGCCGATGCCGGTATTCCTTCCTCAATCATTCACGTCTTCGTAGCGACCGAGGAGGAGAAAGAGAAGTATCGCTCCGTGCTCAAACCCGGTAGTTACGGTAAGTTAGTTGTCGCCGAGCCCGGTATGGGTGCCGTCCGTAATTTCATAACCCGGTATTTTCCTATCGGCAAGAAGATTATGAACATTGACGATGATATCAAAGAGTTCAAGATGCTCGCCGACGGAGGATTAAAGCCGGTTCGGTCCCTGGATAAACTATTCCGTGACGGATTTGCTATGGCTGCCAAAACCGGTTTCCGATTATTCGGCTTCTATCCGGTCGCCAACGGCTTCTTTATGCACAACCGTGTAACCGAAGATTTACGTTATATTATTGGATCTGCTTGGGGAATCATCAATCCAGGTATTGATGTATTGAAGGTGACCCTTGATGATAAAGAGGATGTTCAGCGCTCTATTATTATGTACCTCGTTGACGGAGGAGTTCTCCGGTACGAAATGATAGCCCCCATCACCGCCTACTATAAAGAGCCCGGTGGTATGCAAGAGGAGCGAACCAAAAACCGTGTAGATAAATCCGCCCACGCCATGGTCGCGGCGTATCCTGGGTTGGCAAAGATAAACTTGAGCAAGAAATCCGGATTTGCCGAAGTGCGTTTGCGTGACCAGCGAGCCGAGAAGACATTTGGTTTGGATGTACTCAAAACATTCAAACCACCCGTAGTGTCCAAATAAAATCGCTGTCTTGAGTATAAGAACAGAATGGCTAATCCTTTCCACTCACCCCGCTCCGGCAAGTTCAACCGCAAGACCCGTGCGCTCCACCGCGCCGCCGCCAAGAAGCAGCCCCGCAACACCAAGGGTCGCTTCACAAAGAAGGCGCGCTCCGCTCGCCGCTCCACTCGCCGCAACTCTCGCCGATAAATCGGCAGATTAACGGCGTTTCTTCTGCGTTTTTCGCCAATGACTTAGGCGTCTCTCCAACTTCTCCGCATCATACATAGTTGCTCCTCGGCATTTTTTCACAATGCCCTCGCGCAAATATGAGACCAAACTCAGCCGCATACTCGTCTCGTCCTGCGGTTCCATAGGGCTGTTGCCATGTAACTGATGAACATCCATCGCCAAGAAATCTCCCTGTCTACAATCCACCGCACATCCGTACTGCGGAAACCCGGTATGGGCTCCCTTGTACGGCGCACCGTTTTCTAACACAACCAGATTACCGAAACCGTCCGGCCAATCTCCCGAATCGGTATGTGCCGCTGTACGAAAATTCAAGTTCGTCGTAATTGTTGAAAACGCTGTACCTTTGATATGAAATGGTGTTGACTTTGCGGCTTTGAGTTGACTGGCGTGCTCCTTCGGACACAGACGCTTATACTGCTCATCAATCTCTCGGATGAGCGGTAGGCATTTCTCCCACTTGTCGGGATGCTTCAAATTGAAACTTGTAAGACGGCATTGACTTGGTATGCGGATTCCCGAATGCTTAAATGTCGCTTTTTGGCTCACCGACCATTTATCAAAGTACCCAATAATATTTGACTTCACCGGATTCTTCTTTCCCGTCTCTGTTCCCTTACTAGATCCACTCGCAATACCACGGTCCGTTGACGAATGCTTCGCAAACTCCTTGAGTGCCTCATATGTATTGGTCGCCTCGTTTTCGCTAAGGACACCCTTGCGAAATCGCAACAGGAGATTTCCGTCTTCCGTATAGACATCCGCATCCTCTTTGAGAACTACAGGGAAGTCCTCATCTTTCATAAATATACGAGTTTTCGCCTTTGTTTCCTCATCGGTCAAAATCTTCTTGACGATATATACCGGCACTTTGCCGGATTTATCGACTGATACCACTGGATTCGGCATGGTGGTTCCTTCCTTTAATGGGCAGTCATTTCATTTTCATGGATGAGATATACTACCTCGAGTGAGTTTGTGCGACCCAAACGGTTCGCGCGACCAATAATCTGGCTCTCCAACTCCGCTGACATACGATGAAACAGCATTACATGGCTCGCCGACTCAATATTGAGACCCGCTCCCATATTTCGCGCATTCAAGAAAAGAACATTATACTTACCTGCCTTGAACTCCCGTAAGAGCTTCGCAATACGTGCCTGTGAACCATTGAGCATAGAATATTTGATATCCGCAGCATCTAGCGAATCCTCCAACTTCGTAAAACTCGCATCGTACGAACTAAACATAAGTACACGTGCTGTCGGATTCTCCTTCATAAACCTCACAAAGCTATCATTCTTATTCAAGAGTTGATTCGGTTTTTGGACATCTTGTTGCGGTTGAGGCTGGGTGGCTGTCTCTCCCAAAACTTTAATATCCTTTATATTTTCAATACGTGCGCGGCAGAGCGGGCAACTTGCGACCCGCTTCAAAGACTCGCATAGGCACTGAAAACAGAATAACTGTTGGCAGCACGGAGTCACCGATGGATTGGTTAAATCGCAATAACAAATTGGGCACGTCTGCTCCTTTGTCCGCTTGAGCCGTTCCTGAATTGCCGAAATACGGCTTTCAATAGAGGCAATCTTCTGCTCCTGTGCTTCAATCGCCTTCTGCTTGAGTGCCTCCGTTGAATATTCAAGCGTCTTCTTATATTCATAGGTCACCTTTGCGTTATGAAGTTCCTTCTGAATCGCTGCCGTCACCGCATCTGTAATTTCCGCCTCTGTATACGAATTCATTCCTAGACTCTCCAACGCACCCGCAATATCGCCCGCATTGAGCCGCTCCATCATATCCCGCGAAATGAAACTATCCAGCACCCGAATATTTGTCGGTGTTGCGCAAACAATCTTACGTGTTGTTGTCGTCGGCATCGTAAAACTTGTCTTAATATAATCCTCTGATGAATGGATAATTAGACGGGCACTTTGGCTCACCGCCGCATTAATTGCTACCGTTGAATGATTCGCCGAAATACCGCACATACGTCTCACAATATTGACATGGCGGCAACCAGGAATCTGTAAATAGTGATTATTCTGAAGTTTCTTTACCCGTTCAATCACATATTGAGGCGTCTCCTCTGGCGGAGTATAGGCACTCAGCACATTAAAATACGCTCCGCCCGCAAATACTAAATTCAACCAACTCGCCGAAATGAACCAATAGAAAAGCCCATTAATATCATCCCAATCGGTCGTAATTCCAACACTATCTGCCTCATCTATAAAGACCCGTCTCCAAAGAATATTCTTTGGATGATGAATCGCACGGAACGAATTCCACATGGTGGAGGATACGAAGAGCGCGTCATATTGTTCTATAGTTTCTAACAATGTTGGTGATTCGGCTTCTTTCCTCTTTTTGACGAAACAGCACTTGAGACTTGTATGATTTTCTACATACATCTCCCATTGTCCCATTAAGGCGTGGGGAATTACGAAAAGAGAGGTGCTCACTTCTCTGAGTTTGGTTCCTGTGGCACTCATGACTTGCGTACGAGTACGAAGAAGCCCTACATCTCGTCCGTCTCCTAGAATCGCATTGCCACGTACAATATATTCATTATACAACGCCGGTGGCGGAGGCATTTTCACCAAGGAGAGGGCTGTAAGTGATTTGCCCGATCCTACACGGTCTCCTAAAATACCGTACGAAGTATAGAGTTTTCCGCCAACCGCCTCGCCCGCAACGGCATCCACCTCTAATCCGTCTGTCTTTGCGGATTCCAGACGGAGGGCGGCAGCGAGCGCCGACTGCTGATGTAGCAAAAGCGGCGTTTTTAACCACTGTGGTGTAACTGCCTTTGCCGACTCTTCATTTAATTCCTGGCTGTACAGGGCTTCAAAAAAGGACCATAGTTTTCTCCGTGAAATAATGGACATGGTATCTACCGCTTTTTTGTTGGCGGGGTTTAAATCCCATAGGGTCAAATGTTGAGAATGGGTCTAAATAGTTGGGTGTTTAAATATAATTAAGATGTCCGTTGTTGCTTGGCCTGGAAAATTACCTAAATCGGCAACGAAACCGTTTGTATCTATTCTCACTCCGACCTACAATCGGCGTAAATTCATTCCATATCTGATAGCAGTGATTAAGGACCAAACCTACCCAAAAGAACGTATGGAATGGGTGGTCTTTGATGATGGCTCCGATTCGATAGAGGATTTACTTCGTCCTGAGTTTCAAACAATAAATATCCAGTATATTCGTTCCGAGACGAAGTTGAGTATCGGTGCCAAGCGCAACCGTCTTCACGAGGCGGCACGGGGTGAAATTCTGGTCTGTATGGACGACGACGACTACTATCCACCGGACCGTGTCAATCACGCTGTGATGACGCTGGTTTCGCGCAAGGCGACCCTGGCGGGCTCTACACGCAATCACGTCTTCTTTCCTGACGACGGCTCCATCTGGGAAACCGGTCCCTACGGACCGAATCATGGCACATTCGGCACTATGGCATTTACGAAGTCGTACGTGAAGGAGAACCGGTGCGATGAATCCCGTGCCTACGCCGAAGAGATTGAATTCACCCGTAATTACACGGTGCCCCTAGTTCAACTTGACCCCAAGAAAGTTATGCTCGTCATTGCGCATGATGGTAATACATTTGATAAGGGTAAATTACGTACGCCTGGTAATAACTTTATTAAACCTACCGGACTGAAACTGAATACATTTGTTCGCAACGGAACTATACGAGATTTTTATAAAGCGCTCAAACTCTAGTCTCGTGTCTAAGTAGGAATGGCATCACTCTTTGAAAATATGCCCGGTGCGGCAGCCAATGCGGCTGCTAATGCTGTAACTAGCGTAAAAAAACTAGCACCTGGCGGCACGGGTAATATAATTCTTTATGTATTACTGGGACTGGTGTTGGTTCTCATTTATCTGTTACTCTCTGGTCATAAATTCTCGCTCAAAATGTTTGATATTCGTCCAAAGAGATATAAGGCACTTGACCACGCTCATATATTTTGGAAAAACGGTATGGGGGGCGCGAGCAATCTACGTCTTACAGAGGACGATAATCTTCCCGTAGACGCAGATACTAAGTACACCTATCATTTTGATTTATTACTCTCAAATACACGTAATGTTTCAAATATAGAGGGACCATACCGTCATATCTTTCACCGTGGCAGTGATGAATTGTATAGTGATACGACTGGGGTCGCTGTCGTAAGCGCCGGCGCTTCGCAATTACCACCATATGGACTACCACGTCGTCTCAATCCCGGTATATTTTTAGACCCTAACACCAACGATATTCTTGTATTTGTAGATACAAAATCAAAGAGTGGTGAAGTTTTTCGTGAATCCGGTCGTATTTCTGATGTGCCCGTGGACAAGCCGCTACGCCTCACTGTGAGTGTCCATAACAAGGTGCTTGAAATAGACCTCAACTGTAAATTAGAACTGACAAAGGTGCTTGCTGGAGAGCCGCGCGCCGTTGAAAATGTAGTATACGGTCTATGTGGACCCGCAGTTGCGAATGCGTCTATTCAGAATCTATATGTCTGGCCCTATGCGCTTGATAATGGACTCCTGGTTGATTTCTGCCCAATCTCATTTCCGCCGTTCTTACCACCTGCGAGCACCTGCGATACGCCCAAAGACCCCGCTCTTAAGGCGTCCGCGCCAAGTGATAATTCCTTACAAAACATGTACAATAATGCTAAGTCGTTGCTCTAAAACCTACTTACACTATAAGAGGAATGAATCCCCGATTTATATTTCTTATAGTAGTTCTGTTGATAATTGCGGTGGCTATCGTATATATATTATACTTTATGCCTAAATCAGACGAAACTACAGTGCTCGGTCCTTTTGTTCTAGACGGAATCAAGTCCGAACATCAGCGTGGCTCTACACTCAAATCGGTACTTACAACCGCACAACTGTCTAAATCGCTGAAAAGCAACTTTACTGTCAGTTTCTTCATCTACATGGACAAGTTGAATATGGAGCGTATTCCATTTGCGGGTCCCGAAGGTGACTATCGGTTCAAGCCGCTTGTCAAACTCATCGGTGTCGGTGATTTTGTACTTGATCCTGTACATCAAAAAGCACTTGTACGTCTAACACCGCTTGTGCCAACGATGATGAACGGGCAATTTACACCACCGCCCTATGCGGAGATTGACCACGTAATGAATTCCCGATGGAACCAGATTACTATCGCTGTAGAGGGGCGTTCTATTGATTTGTATTTGAATGCGCACCATGCTACATCACTTATACTTGAAAATCTAACCTGGACCAATCCTACCGGTATGCTTCTTGAGACCGCTCCGGATTTCTGGGGTCAAGCCGGTATGATACAAGCCTGGCCACGCCGACTCACAGAGAAAGAGATATGGGAAAATTACAAGCACGTTACCGATTTACGAGGTAAGCCAAATATCCCGGACGCACAACCTACATTCAAGAGCATCTGGCACGAACTATACAAATTAATGTGTCATGCCGGCTTCTGCCCTAATAAGGGCAAGCAGTCCAAGGGCGGGAACAACGGATTGGAATATGTGGATTACGAATACGCCTGAAGATTTTTAACAATATAGTTTAGAAGAAGTATGAACGCAGCAAGACAGTTCTATGCGCAAAACTCGCAGCTAGTACAGAATGTAGTCTATTTACTAGTTCTAGCCGTGGTCTGCTACCTTGTATACACTTACTTGACAGCCGGCTCCGAGCTTGAGCGCTACGTCATCCAGGTGAATATGACAAGTGGAGTCTACGGAGTACCTGGTAACTCATCCAATAGTCTAGTCCCCCAGGGCTCAACCGCGGCGACGACTACAAAGTACTGTATCAACTACGATGATAGCCAGAAGCCCGACCCGAACTTCATCCCTAACCCTCTAGTTCGTATTGTAGAAGGCGCCGACTTCACAATCAGCTGGTGGATGTACATTAGCACGTGGGACGCCAACCAGTCCGGTGTCATCAAGCCGGTCATTACCGTCACTGACCCTTTGGTCAGCAACGCAACGAGCGGCTCACCCGCCTACTTAATGGTAGCGTTCCTCTACCCAACCACAAATATGCTCGGCGTTCGCTTCCATACACGCGGTATCTCCTCTAGCGAACTCACATGGCAGTCCAACTTCGCCTCAAATGCGACAACCCCTTCCACCGCCCTACAGACATTTGGTAATATGACGACAACACCTGTATGCGATATTAATGATATTGACATGCAGCGCTGGATCAACTTCACATGTGTTGTCAGCGGTCGTGTACTTGATGTATACTACGACGGTAAGCTCAACCGTTCTTGCGTACTTCCGGGTCCTGTTGTTGGCTCACCATCAGGCAGTGGTAACCAGTATGTCAATACATCCATTGCGGGCGGTTTCAATGGCTTCCTCAACGGCGTATTCTTCTCTGGCGCAGCACTTACCCCGGACCGCATCTATGGTCTCTACCAGGCGGGTCCTCAGGGTACTACAAGCGTTGTACGCGCCCTTTTTAATATGATAGGCATCAAACTCAGTTACAACGGCGGCGGAAACTGGTCGCAGTACCTGTAAACCAATATTTATCAATTCTCCATTTATAAAACCAATTATAAATAGAGGAAATGGAATCTGTGTCCGGATTTTTATCAGGTGACGGCTTAATTCCCCAACTTGCTATCGTTATTCTTACGATGATTGGATTACAGGTGGTAATGGGGATGGTCGAACAAGTCAATGCGTTTCTAACAAAGTTGGATCGTCAGGCGGTTGTTCTCTTTGACAATAGTACAGCTACATCGGTAAGCATCCCGCAGGGATTGAATACCGGTTTCCCAATCCTATACAACAGTCGTGATGAGCAGCAGGGCTCTGCCTTCTCATACTCTATGTTCATTTTCATCCACCCCGATACATTTGAACAGCAGGGCTCAACCACGGACTCTTGTGGAAATACTTCTGGACCCGGCTCGGCAAAGGGCAATGCTCCTGTCAAACTCAAGCATATCTTCCACAAGGGCAGTGATGTCGGTTTCCCGAATCTCGCCCCCGCCGTCTTTGTTGAGAGTGCTGCCAACAATCTCCGCATCTATATGAATACAATCAACAGCTGGGATAACTATGTAACAGTATCAAATGTACCTGTCGGCAAGTGGTTCCACCTTGTCATCCTGCTCAAGGGAACCAACCTAGACGTCTATGTCAATGGTAACATTTCCGTCCGTATGAAGTTGACAACCGTTCCCCGCCTCAACTCTGGCGGCATCTATGTAATGAAAAATATGTACTTCCCAGACCAGACCGGCTACGACCCTACACTCTTCTCTGACTACACAGTTGTAGGACCCATGAAGGGAATGGTGTCTCGCCTCAAGTACTTTGCCTATGCCCTCAACTACTCGCATATTGATGCCCTCTACCGTGAGCGCGCGAACGTTCAGACGGTTGTGGCGCCATCAACGGACCCCAATGCCAACCAGCCCCCCTACTTCTGGGACGACTGGTGGGTCAATAAGTACTAAACCCCGTGGTTTAGAGTTTTTATATGAATTCGTATAGCGAACTCGTATAAAAATTGTGCGAGGGCTTAAAGACCCCAGGGGTCTTAAAGACCTTTTAGCGAGCAAACTTGAGACCACCCAAACCGCTGCTAATCTCTAAGAAATTCAGCGTCTCCACAAACGTATAGAGATTGTATGTATAACCGGCAAGATAGGGGATTGGCGCAACATCTACATCCATCTCCAAACGGTCAATGCGACTTGTATTGAGTGTACCCGTTGGCTGCTGGACCGACGATCCATTCAATGAAAAACTATACGCATTCACCGGCCACATCTCATACTGAGTCGCCTCTCCCAACGCTTGAACTGCTGTAGAACCACCATTCATATAACGGAATGGTACATACTTCTTGAAGTAATCGTTATCCTGGCTATCAAACAAAGCATTACCGTTGGCAGTAATAAATACGTTGAGCAAAATATCCCGCTGAATACCCGCAAGATTAATACCTGATCGTCCAATCGGCGCATTAATAGCACCTGGATAGGGAGTAGGGGAGAAATATGGTAAAATACTCAGAGAAGAGGCGTTTGTACATACCGAATTGGGGTATGCCCAATAGGGTGTCGGCGTCACAAATGGACGATTTGCGCCTAGGGTGTACATCCAATTTGTCAAATTGATATTCTGATTACGATATTGGAGAGCGTCATTACGACGGGCAAAATACACTAATCGCGTTGCGACATTATGTACATCCAGTCTATACGTATTTCTAGTTGTTATACCATAAAACGTGAACCATTGAACTTGACGGACATTGTAGCGGAGAGTCCTACTTGTAAACATTAGACGGACATCATCTTGTAGAAACGTATACGTCGCCTCTAGAGTTGCGTTGAGCGGCCAACCATCTAACAACGGTACGGCGCCACTGATATCCGTCAGGAAATACTTCATAGACCCGCTTAAATCGGTACTTCCGCCATATAAATCTGTCATACTGAGCGGAATATTTCCATAGTACTTTTGATTCCAAATCTGTGTATATAAATCGGTTGAGGTACCATTTGATAAATAGTTGGGACTCAAGGTCTGAACTCCAGGACGTACCCTGGCTCCTGACAAATCAAGAATTGTATATAAGTCACGAATAGGGCGTAATTGAATAGTCACCTCTGAATCGTGGTACTGGAGGGCAACGAGCGGCAGCGCATTCTCTGGGAAATCGCTAAACCATAGACCCAGAGGAATACGTAGAATACGACCAGGAATGGATGCCGAATTGTTTTGTGTCGGCACCGGATTTGTCGAAGTGCCTCGCCAGCTAATAACATTTGGATATCCCTGTCCTGGCGGAACTGTCGGATCCGCATATACACCGGCGGCAGGATCAAAGCATTCTGGTACATCGCCCACCATCACCCGCCACTTAGAATATGTATCACTATCGTAATCTAGGGTAGCACGGGCGGAAATCCAATCACTATTAAACTGCTGCATAATCTGACCACCAATCGTAAACGTAATCGTATCAATCATACGAACACCGATTTGACGGACCCACGCAAATTCGTAGGCACGATCGACCGTCATTTCCTGGTTTCCATTTGCGTCTAGGATTGGATTTCCGTTTTTATCTACTGCGGGTCTCAAATATGCCTTACTAAAAATATCGGGTAACTCTAATCGCAGTACTAAATCGCTCAGAAGGTCACCTTGGCGGGGGATTTTCGCTTTGAGTAGAATCGGCGCATCGGTGAGCAGGAGATTCGGACCGTCCAACGTAATCTGAATCGGCTCCTGGGAAAAGTGCGTATAACGCTCAAACGACTTATAGAAATACGTCGTCTGTGGGTTTCCATTGAGAATAATATTCTCATTTCCATAGCAAACTAATGACAGTAAGCCGCCCGGCATATCTACTGGGGTAAGGATAATTCGTAAGCACTAAAAGACGCACACTAACTTAGAGGATTATGTCGGCGAATCTCATCGCTAGCAGCAATAATATAGGATATACTCCTACCGTTTCATCGGTAAGCATTTTAGTAGGAGTTGTGGTGGTGGGGTTGCTTTGTGTCGGGGCTGCCGTAGCATTTCATTATTATCAGTTACATGAAAGCCCCTGGTGGTCCGAACGGTCTAAAGCGAATAACGCCTTATGGGACTGGCTAGACGCATTCCGAAGTGCCCCGTCATTCGGACAGTATGGGGCTTTGAAGGAAGTGCCCAGCGGATTCCAACTTTCCGCACCAGTGCCTACAAATACTGCTACAGCACCACCCCAAGCACCTTCGCCCTCGCCGCCACCGGTCGCCTGGTGTTTCGTCGGCGAAGATCTCACCGGTCGTTATTGCGTGAAGGTGCCCTCGGCAGCCGCCTGCGACCGCACTCGTGTCTTTAATTCCCAACAAGATTGTGAACTCCAGAGCGCAAACGCCTTACCCGCCGGTGTTGTCTCGCCACACGATGGACGGAAAATGTCGCCCCTCAGTTCGGCTGTTCTAGCACCGTAATGTGCGGAGTTTAATTTAGAATTAAACATCACAAGTATAATTAGGAACTAATTATATGTTTGATGCTGCGCATTATTTATTTCAGCATATGTTTGCGAAGCTAACAGGTGATAAAGAGTTGGAAGAAGAATTAAAAGAGGAGCGTAAAGCGGAACGTAAGGCGGAGAAAGAGAAAGAGAAAGAGGCAAAGAAGGCAGAAAAAGAGAAAGAAAAAGAGGAAAAGGAAAAAATCAAATATTTGGAACATTACAGAAAAACTCATAATGGTCAAGATCCGCCGCCTCCTATTACCGATGCGGACTTAAGTGGTAATTTATGTTTTGGCTCTCCGATTCAACTCAATACCAAAAATTTTTTTAAAGGCGATGTATTTGATAATTACTATAAACACGTCGTGGAGGATTCTAAAAAGATTAAAGATCATGAATATGTCTTTGAAGACCTTGACCACGCCAAAGCGAAAGCGCAAAAGACAGCGAATTGTACCGGAATAATAATTTATACAATAACAGAACATACCAAAAGTAAATATTTACATAGAAAGAAAACCGAAACAAACACAGAATATTTAGTGTATACTGGAGATCCAACAATACTCAATCTAAATACTTTGAACGCTGGAGCAAATCCAAAAAGTGCTAAAAATGGTGTTGTAAAAACGAGTGTAGTTACACCTAATACTGCTGCCGCCGATTTTGCGTCAACAAATCCTCAGTTTATTCCCGCTCCCGCCTGTAATGCGGCTGCCGTCGCCGCCGAAACGGCGGAAGAGCGTAAAACATTTAGTGTACAAAGAATGTTTAAACGTGCGTTTAGTACAACAATGAATATATTATCTGTATTCTTATTAATTGCTCTCGGTGTCTTTGGCTCCTCACTCGCAACGAATCTCAACGTCTATCATGGCTGGCCTTATCGGCTTCTATACGCAATTTATGGCTTTGTCTTCTTTTTCGTTGTTATACCCTATACGCTATTATGGCGTTGGGCTTACTTGAAGAAACGCCCACGCTTCTATGCGCTCATTCCTCTGATTGATACACCAATTGATAATCCTATGTTGGCAAATCTCCTCAGCTGGTTCACATTTGAACCGGATGACGAAATGGCATATTTAGATGGATGCCGTGCTTAGACTACTTAGAATAGTGCTTATACGCCATATAACCTCCTACTCCTAACCCAATCCCTGCTACCAAATATAGCAACGATTGTGTATCAAAGTACGATTTATTTTGAGACGCAGCGGCTTCCTGGAACGAAAATTTTGGCATCGTAGCCAAAAAAGCAATAGAATATACGAACTCGCGCCAAGAAATTTCAGACTTTCCTAGCTGTTTATTAATCAAATTATGCATATTAAATAACCATCGTATAAGTTTTTGTTTATCCTCTACAATTTCGTCGGTTAATGGAGAATTTTTAAAGTTTTCCTTATAATGTTCCTTACAAATCGGACACGGTATCATATATTGCAACGATTCAAAGAAGTTTATTACTCCCTTCTTTTCCTCCTCTGTAGGAAATGGTGAGTATCCTATTGTTACAATATGCATCGTAGTCCAAAAGATAGGACCCCATACAGCCGGACCCATTCCAATTGGCGGAAAAATATCACCCTGAGGCGGAGGTGTACCCTTTAAATTTTCAGGCAATTCAAGCGACATTCTCCTGTACTCTACTATTTTTGTGGGTTTGATTATCCGAAAAAAGTTGGTGCTCCTATCTAATGGAGTGCGTAAATTGTGGTAAATTAGGTCATACATTCCGGGATTGTACTGAACCGGTAATATCGTTTGGACTATGTGCGATTAAATTTATAGAAGATACTCCTTACTATCTTCTTGTTCGCCGTCGTGATTCCCTATGTTATGTGGAATTCTTACGAGGAAAGTATAAAATGGATAAGATTGATTATATTCATTTACTGATTAATGGAATGACGGTAGAAGAGCGTGGGCGACTACTTATAAAACCGTTTGAAAAACTATGGTCCGAGCTTTGGAATGGGCAGAACACCCGACAGTTCCGAACTGAATTTGAAAATGCTCGCCGCAACTTTGAAAATCTCAAGACAACCGGTGATCGTAATGGAAAGACGATGGCACAGTATATTAATATGGCAACTGGTACATTTGTAGAAGCCGAATGGGGATTCCCTAAAGGAAGACGTGCTGTTGGAGAGCGGGAAAAGGAGTGCGCGTCACGTGAGTTCAAGGAAGAGACTGGTATTCAATACAGATTATTTCATATTCTTGATGAGCCCCCGCTCATTGAAGAATATACTGGTACAAACGGTATTCCTTACAAACAAACTTATTTTGTCGCATGTTGTAAATCTAATGTAGTCGCAAGTATTCAGCCTAATAATCATATTATGAAACGAGAAATCGGTGACATTAGTTGGTTTACATTTGATGCTGCGATGGCTCATATTCGCGAATCCAATGTACAGAAACGTGCGGTTATGACTGAACTTCATCGGCGGGTATGCGAGGGTGATTTACGAGATAAAATTACTACAGCTCTAGAGTGGGAAATAAAGTAAATTTTTTCTACGTTATCCTTAGAGGATGCGGAACAATAATACAAAAAAGAATAACGCTAAGGCAAATAATGCCAAAGCAAACAACGCCAAGGCGAACAACGCCAAGGCGAACAACAAGGCGAACAATAAGGCGAACAATAAGGCGAACAATACCAAGAAGAATAACGCCAAGGCGAACAACAAGGCAAATAATAAGGCGAACAACAAGGCGAACAACACCAAAAAGAACAATGCCAAGGCGAACAACACAACCCTTAACGCCGCAGCTAAGAAACTCAACAAGATAATTCCCGCTATCAAAAAGGGTTTGAATAGTTTGAGTAATAACGACCCGGATAAGCCAGTCTGGAAAGCAACTGCTAATTTCTTAGAAGAGCACAACAAGCTTATTAGAAATCATAAGAATTCCAATTCGTCGCTAAGTTATGTCAATCGTATCAATACATTTGTAATGGCGCGTAAGAATTTATCAGGAAATGCCGCTGTAGCAGCTGTAAATGCGGTAGAGCCCGCTGCTGTCTCAGCCGCCAATGCTGCTACACCCGCTGCGGCTGCGAATGCTGCTGCCAACAAAGTCGCAAACGCTGCGAATAATGCCGCTGCCAAGAGTAATGCTACCAATGAAAAAAATGTGGCTAAGGCTGCGAACGAAGCGGTAAAGCCCGCTGTGAATGCCGCCGTCGCTGTTGCCGAAACACCTGCGGAGGCAGCGAACGCTGCTGCTACTGGAGTCGCAGCGGCTGCCGTTAATGCTGCGAATAAAAATAAGAAACCATCGGCTGCTGAAAATGCCAAGGTCGCTGTCGCTGCTGCGAGAAAAAGTCCACGTTCTTGGTGGTAAACAATTTAAATTCGCCCTATAAACAGAGAGGATGGCGGCTCCGCCCAAATTAAATGATATTATTTGGACAGAGGCATCATTAACAGCATTGCCAAGTGGACAAAAACATCGCAATGTGTTATATAGTTTACAAGGTCGCCCTGAACTTGTAGGAGTAGGAAAAAGTACAGGGAAATTTGGAAGTATTTCTAAAATTAATAGTGAAATTCTACGACTACAAGCGGAACGAATCGCAAAGAAACCTGCTGAACCACAACAAATACCCCAGACAGTTGTAAATGTTCCTGTTGAACCTGTCGTTGAGGAGACCGCCGTTAAGGAGCCTGCCGTTGAGGAGCCCGCCGTGGAGGAGCCCGCCGTTGAGGAAACCGCCGTTGAGGAGACCGCCGTGGAGGAAACCGCCGTCGAGCCATCCACGCAAATACCGTTGTCCGAATTAATCTATAAAGATATTGATACATGGGACGATGATAAACTTCTACAATATGATATAACAAATCCTATACCACAAGAATGGATTGAACGTCGCGATGAAGAGTACGGTCTATATCCAAATATATCGGATCCTAACTTTGCCGCACGTCTTGCGAAGAAAACCGAATTCTACGAACTCCGCTCTGAGCCAGTTGCCGAAGATAGTTGCCAAAAAGCCGCCGGTGAATTCAGCACCACCTCTATCCAGCGACTCGTTGCCCGTTTTCTACATCCTGATACTCCTTACAATGGGGCATTACTGTATCACGGTGTAGGTGTCGGTAAGACCTGCTCCGCCGTAACAGTTGCCGAAACCTTCCTTGAAACAATGCCTTACAATAAGGTCTATATTATCGCACCCCAAGCAATCGCCGAAGGATTCCGTCGTACCATTTTTGACGTGAATCGTCTCGTAGGAACAAGCCCTGCAGAATATGCGCTCACCAAAGAGCTCTGGAAGTCCCCACAATGTACCGGTATGACGTATGTCCGCCTCGCCGATATGGCAAATAACCCAGATAAAGAGGAAATCGCCAAAGAAGTCGATAAACTCGTCAAAAAACGCTATCAAATCATGGGATACTTACGATTTGCGAATTGGGTCAATGACCGTTTCAAAGAAATACCTGATACAATTACCGAACAAGCCCGTGAAGATCGTAAAATTGCTATTATGCGCGAACTATTCGCCGATCACTTACTCATTATTGACGAGGCGCATAATCTCCGTGATGCGGACCCTGGCGAAGAGGCAATGGGCGATGAGGCGATTGCGGACGGAACAGGGGCTGAAGGAGTCGCTGCCGATGAAGTTAAACGGGCTAGACTTACCGAGCGTGCCGAAGGTAAGCGTCTCACCCCCGTTCTTCAAAATATTCTCAGTGTAGCCGATGGTCTTCGTCTTATGCTCATGACCGCTACACCGATGTACAACACCGCGCCCGAAATTGTATTTTTACTGAATTTATTGACGCTAAATGATACAAAGGACGATTCGTTGCGATTGGAGGTCCCACAAGTGTTCCAAGCGGACGGACAATTCAAACCAGGCGGAGCGGCTTTGCTTAGCCGACTCATCAAGCGCTACGTCAGTTATATGCGTGGCGAAAATCCTAATACTTTCCCGCTCCGCCTTACGCCCGCTGAGAGCAATAGCAATATATTTATTGATTCCGAATATCCAAAATACAGTATTGCCCGCAAGGAGATGAAGAAAGGTAAAAAAGAGCTTGTAGGTCATGTCAATTGGGGCGGAAACGATAAAAATATTATGAAACGGTTGCCGCTATGGATTCATAAGATAGGTGGAACATGGGTGGGTGATAATTTACGTGGTTACCTCAAAAAGTATCACACACAAGCCGTAAATGAATCGGACCGTGGTACCGAAATTAGCGACTTTATTCTTGACCGTACTATGCAAATAGGAAATATTTACTATAAAAATGGAACATATGGACGTGATGGTTGGCGTAATTACTTCAAAGAAATTGTAACTACGATTCGCTCCACGAAAGTGAAGCAATTTACTTGGAATAACGTTGATACAGAATCGATCCAAGAGATCTTTGGTGCCGAAAATCTCGCAAATTACGCTCCGAAAATAGCGGCAATTGTTGATTGTATTGAACGTGGCGAGGGCATCTCCTTCGTCTATTCTCGCTATATTCCCGCCGGTGCGTTGCCAATCGCTATCGCCCTTGAATTGCGCGGTTGGGTCCGTGTACTCGCCGATGGCACACCTGCTCCGCTTTTACTTCAGGAGGGGGCGGTTCCCAAAGCAACAAAATACTATATCTTGCTCACATCCGATGATGGTCTATCACCAAACTTTCCAGGTCTTATACGCCACGCCACCACCTTCAAAAATATGGATGAAGTGAACGGCTCCAAAGTAAAGGCAATTATCGGCTCCCAAGTCGCCTCCGAAGGTCTGGACTTGAAATGTATTCGTCAAATCCATTTACTTGACGGTTGGTACCATTTGAATCGTATTGAACAGATTGAAGGTCGTGGTGTTCGTTTCTGCTCTCACGTTGAACTACCATTAGAAAAGCGTAACTGTCTCATCTATTTACACGCCGTAGATGTCGGCAAATACGAGACTGCCGATTTATACGCCTACCGTCTTGCTGTAAGAAAGGCGCAGCCTATTGGTCGTGTCAGCCGCCTAATGAAGGAAAACGCGTGGGATTGTAATCTTAACCTTAATGCTGTATTACTCCGTGGTATGGGGGACCGTGATAGTGTAGATGCCCTCGGTCGTAGACAAATGGTACCACTCAAGGACGAACCGTTTACAAGTTTATGCGATTTCATCGGTGACCCTGTGTATAACAATGATGGAGACGTAATTCGGTATGAATGTAAGCCTTATTCGTGTGGCGCCGAGTCCAAAGGATTCGGGTCAAATGATAGTACTCAACAAGAGTATAATTTCCGCCGTGTATTTTTGGAGAAACAGCAGCGACTCATCAACTATTTCAAAACGGAAACCGTCATTGAAGTGAGCAAAGTAATTAAACTCTTTTATAGCGATATTCCAGAATCGTTTGCTCGTATAGGTTTACGAAATGTTCTAGATAATATCCGTATTCATCGCAAAGACGGAATTTATGGTACACTACGCTTGGTTAATGATTATATTGTATTCCAGCCAGAAGGTGTAACTGATACAATAATACCCATGGCACTTCGCTACGGACGTGCCTATGGTCGTATGCCCCGTGACTACGACCCACCTCGTGGTACTCTACTGGCAACCGATGGACTGTCTCTAGACAAACCTATTGCGACGACCACTACCGCAGCAACTGTCGCCGCACCGACGGCTGTAGATATTGAAAGCGACGAGGCACTCGCAAAGATAGCATTTGATAAATTGAGAAAATGGGATGCTACGCTTACACAAATTTTGGATAAAAAACTGACCGGACCTATATCTGAAATGGACGGATTGCTTGGCTGGCGTTGGGTATTCCGTTTCTTCCGTAGATTACCTGATGTAAAATCTATCGCATATCACTGGTACATGGAAAATTTTTGGTCGCACAAAGAACAACTTGCCGCTTTCCGTAATTGGTTAACTCGTGGTATTGATACACTACGTGGATATGAACGTGATTGTGCGAAAGTGTTCATGAAGGAGAATCATCGTATTGAATTATTCCAAAAAGATAAGGCAAATCGTATTAGTGGCTGTGTCATCTACAATCTTTCGGTAGGAGAATCTGGTGCCTTACAAACGTATTGCCAATACGGCGGTTCTATATCACAGTGTACGGCAGTCTTCAAAGAGGATATTAATTCTATTCTCGGTAAGGCAGTTGACCGCAAGACGGATACTGGTCCATACTTTGGTTTCCTGGTCTCCAAACAAAAGACTATCATATTCAAGAGTGTAGATAAGGCAAAAGGCGATTTGAAGGGTGCTGAATGCGCAAACACGCCGAATCTTGGTAATCACCAGCAACGTGTTCGTGCTATTCAAGATATCTTACGTGCCGCTAGCGACCCGATTGCTGAATTGCTGCTCGCTGATACGCCATTGGAAACTGCTACAGATAAGAAAACACAGAAAGCACGCCAGGACATGCTAGCGAAACAATTCAAATCTGGGAACCCGTCTGTACGTGCCGATTCGGCGGATCCGCTCACTCATATTACCGACCTGACTCTCAAACAAATATGCCCGTATATGGAGTTTCTGCTCCGATATGCTGACCGACGTGCGGTGGGTGGTAGCCGCTGGTTCTTGTCTGTGGTGGACTCGGCACGGGCGGGCGTCAAGATGACTTGAGGGGTTGCGTCGGTCTTCGGCGGCGTCGGTCTTCGTCGGCGTCGGTCTTCGGCGTCGCCGGTCTAAAAATTGATATATCTATGATGAATAGAAGATAAGTAAAGTGATGTATCACACCATTTACTTAGATGAACGTGTGGCACTAACGCCTGGTGAAATCAATAACATTCATAAGGCGGACGATGTAAAAGATATGCTGGTTATTAAACTCAAGGAACGCCACGAGTCTAAGTGTAACGCCAATGGCTACGTGAAGCCCGACTCTATTGAGCTCATCGCACGCTCTGCGGGTGCTGCCGAGAACGGTCGCTACACCGGCAACTTCGTCTACGACTGTAAAATGAAGTGTAACGTACTCTATCCTAAGGGTGGTATGGTAATGAATGTACTCGTCCTCAAGGTCACAAAGATGGGTGTTTACGCCGTCTTTGAAGAGGCGATTCGTATCCTTCTACCTCGTGACATTCACATCGGCAACACCGAGTTTGATGCTATCAAAGAGGGTGATACTATCAAGGTTCGTCTAGAACGTAGTGAAATTAAGACGAATGCCCCATTTATCATGGCGGTTGGCAAACTAGTAGAAGAGGGTACCGGTGAAGAGGATGCGTAAGATAAATATGATGAAACACTTGTCTCTTATTAACTATGTCGGCGCCCGGTATATCACCAGAAGAATACGAGCGGCGCAAGGTATTTTTAGAGAACCTGAAGAGTCTAACAAAGACAGAATATATTGAGATTATCCGAATTCTACAAAAGCATTCCGCCGAATTTTCTGAGAATCTAAACGGAGTCTTTTTTAACTGCTGTAATCTCGCACAGCCGGTTTTTGACGACCTAGAACTTTTCATTCAGTTTACCCAGACAAATCGTAAGAATTTGGCTGACCGCGAGATATATCTTAGTTCTTTAACCCGGACCGTTACTGCTGACGAAGCATCCGACGAGGGGTCTAAATGATTCGCCGCTTTAATTACATAAATGGTTCATTGGAATGAATTATCCGACTTTTTAAAGTCTAATCCGTTTCAAACATACAATGTTAAGGATTTAGAATCACTGATTTCTGTGCGCAAGGTGGACCTAGATCACTTTCCGATTCTTTTTGCTTCTGCCCCTGCTGTTGCTGTTACCCCTGCTATTGCTGTCGCCGCACCTCCTGTCCTAAATACCAACACCAACACTAACACCAACACCATCCCCCTTCCCACCCCTAAGCCCAAAAAGGTACAAAAACTCGATGTTCTAAAATATACACTAGACCCTGTTGTATTTGGTATTGAATACATGGATATTTTATACAAAGATTCGCCTAAGAATACGAAACGGCAGATGGAAATTAACGAAGCCCTTCGCTGTGAAGCACGTATTGATGAACTCTACAAATCCCAAGGTGGACGTTCACGTGGTTGGACGAAGACTATGCTAGAGGCAATTATTCGTCCTCGTTGTGCATCCGGTGGCGATCTACACGAACTCAAACAAGCCAAATCGGTTTTTCTATGGCAAGTCGTCAAGAACGATAAGGCGGTCTCGGCGTTTTTGGATTTTCTATGTGTCGCCAAGCAGATTCAAGTTGCGATTTGGGACGACGACTCAAAGATGATTACATTATATCCTGCCGCCGACTATATGGGTGAAGGGGCGAGCTCGCCAAAAGGATTATATAATGTTCATCATACCGGAATGATGATGCGTGTAGAAGGGGTTGATACCGGAAAAGCGTTACTTGATTATGCTATGAATCATTCTTGGACCTTGCTCCCCTCGGCGTCCGTTATCCATAGTTTGGAGAAACTAACTCTGGGAGAGCTAGAATCGGTCGGAAAGAAGTTAGGAATGGCGGACGTGACCGGGTCAAAGGTGGAACGCATTGCCGCCATCGCCGGATATAAATTAAAGTCCCGACTCGGGGTCTAGCTCAGGGCGGAGATAAAAGTTGATGGCTTTAAGCAAAAAGTCTCAGACTTAATAGAAGTATGTCCTTAGAGCTCAAATCTGTCGAATCTCAGGCGGTGGACACCCTATGGTCTGCGTGGGAAAACGCTACAGAAACAGAGATTGAGGCAACATTTAAGCGTCCTAATGGCAAGGAACTCGATTATACATCGTTCTTGAATGCGATTAAGCACTTACGTAGTATGGGATTACAGGAGGACCCGCAGCCGCCCAAACTTAATATTATGATTTCAGGCGGTTTACGTTTCACCCTTGTCGGCGAAGGTACTATACAAGCGTACTGTCGTGACAATACCCTCAAGGGCAAGCCGTTCTTCTGTATCCTCAAGGATAAGAAGCAAGCGTCTGCCAAGGGACCAAGTGAAATTGACCTACCTGAATACGGTGTACGTATCAAGCTACGTCGCGAAATCCCGCTTTCCAAAGATGACCCTCGTGTTGTAGACGCGGTTTCACGCTGGGCGTCCCTTCCTAAAGCGTTTCGTTATATGCAGCGTTTCAGCTTCACATCCCTCCACTGGAAGGGACTCCAGTTTGACGCCTCGTTTGTCCGTGAAAATCGCAAAGACCCCCGTGGCAATTACATCCAGGCAACTACGTTTACCAATGCCGGTATTGTCAAGCAGCCTACACACTACGAATTAGAAGTAGAGGCTCTCACGGGGGCAACGAAGAAAGCGCTCATCTTTGGTATTGTCTCGGTGCTACGTGGACTACAGAAGTCGTACATTCTCACCCGTGAATCGGTACGCCAGCAAGTCCTTACGCAAATGGAAGGTCAAACCGGTGCGAAGAAGGGTTCGTTTCCTGGCTCGCAGCCCATTACTCTACGTAAAACGCATATGGGGCTTGAAAAGGAAGCTGATACGGCGAACATTCGGTTAGAAGATTACAATGTAACCGATAAGGCAGACGGTCTCCGTTGCCTCATGATTGTTACGAAAAATGGACGCATTTATCTTGTTGACCGCTCTTTGAACGTCTATGGAACCGACCGTAAGATCGTAGATACTGAACTTGCCGATTGGGCAGGCTGTGTATTAGACGGAGAATGGGTTACTACAAACGCTACGAATGAGCCGGTGAGCCGTTATTACGCCTTTGATATCTTTAACGGTCGCCGAGGTGAAGACGTCTCCGCGCGTCCCTTCATTATTCGCGGTGTTGAGGTCGCTGTTAGCCGAGAGGCGGCTCTAAGAGAAGCGGTCGCCGCCCTGAATAATGCCGAATATACTGTCGGCTCTATTCCAAAGCAGAACAGCCTCTCCATTCATATGAAAACCTTTCAAACGCCCGTGGATCCTACCGACCCTGTCGGTATCTTTAAGGAGGCGGCATCCGTTCTAGACCGCCTGTCTCGTGATGCGCCTTACCATACCGACGGTCTCATCTTCACACCCAATGCTTCACCCCTCGTCAAGAACATCAATACCTGGGAAACGCAACTCAAATGGAAACCCGCGTCCCAAAATTCGGTAGATTTCCTCGTTGTGACTGAGAAGGAGAAGGATAGTGAAGGTAAGGCGACAATTGTAGATGCGGTCAATACAAAACTACGTGAAGATACCAATCAAATCGTGCGTTACAAGACTCTGCGGCTCTTTGTCGGCTCTTCGCTTGACCCCGCACTCGTTGACCCTCGTGATACGGTCCTCAACAAGAAGCCGTATCCCTCTTCGCTCCAGGAGGGAACACGTAGTGTATACAAGCCGGTAGAATTTACACCTGTACCTATTGACCCTATGGCGTCGGTCTGCTACGTGGCGATGAATGCGGGTGCCACGGATGCCGCCGGTGCGGCACCTGCTGCGCAGACCCTGGAATCTCTTGATGATACCATTTATTGCGAAGAAACCAAGGACCCTATTACAAATCGTACAATAGTAGAGATGGTCTATAAGCCCGAAGCGCCGGCGGGCTGGCGCTGGGTTCCTCTAAGAGTCCGTTGGGATAAGACCGAAGATTTCACCCGTGGTATCGTCGGTGGCACTCTTAACAGCGATAAGGTCGCGAATGATGTCTGGCTCTCTATCCACGACCCCGTCACCGAATATATGATTCGCAACGGTTCTATTACCGAAGAGGTGATGGAAGGAGCACCGGCACCCCTAACAACGAATCTGGCGTACTACCAGCGTAAGGCGCCCCAGCGAGACCTCAATAAAATCCGTGGACTCACTGAGTTTCACAATCGCTACATTAAGGACGAATTACTGCTCTCTAAGGTGTTGACGGCGGGTGCCTCCGTACTGGATATGTCGGTCGGTCAAGCCGGTGATATCCACAAGTGGATGAATGCCCGTGTTGGTTGGGTACTCGGTTGCGATATTGCCGTCAATGGACTCAAGGACAATAAGAACGGTGCCTACCGTCGCTATCTACAATACCTCATGCGCTCTAAGAACGGTGCCGGTGTACCTCGTATGCTCTTCGTTCAAGCGGATTCCTCGGTTCGCTATGCGGACGGCTCCGCCGGTCAGACGCCGCTTGACCGCTCCATGCTACGAACTCTATGGGGCGAATCAGATCCAACCGCGCCTCCCTACGTTCAGGAAATGCGTGGAATGGCGGCTGCCGGCTTTGATGTCGCCTCTCTCATGTTCTCCCTCCACTACTTCTTCAAGGACCGCACGACTCTGGATGGATTCTTGCTCAATCTAGCAGAAACCGTAAAGGTCGGCGGATTCTTCGTCGGTTGCTGCTTTGATGGTGATAAAGTGGTCTCGCTACTACAAGATTTGCCCATGGACGGGGTGAAACGCGGAAATGAGGGGGCGTCAGATATCTGGAGTATTACTAAAAAGTACGACGCCGATATGACGGTGCTTCCAGCAACCGATGAATCGCTCGGCAAGTCCATTGACGTCAGCTTTATCAGCATCGGCGAAACATACCGTGAATATCTTGTATCCTTCCAGTACTTCGTGCGTCGTATGAGCGAAATCGGAATGGAACTCCTCAATCCTACTGAGCTGTTAGCGATGGGTATGGTCGCCTCTACAAATCTCTTCTCTACATCACACGAAATGGCGACGGCATTGGGTCGTAATTACGCAATGAGTTCTGTCATTCGTACATTCAGTTTCCTCAATCGGTGGTTCATCTTCCGCCGCCGCTCCACCACCTCCGCACTCTCTTTACCATCAATGCCTGTAGTGAGTGCGGCAACCGTTGAACCTGTGGCAGAAGAGCCATATGTCTCGCCTGAAGTTCTAACATCATTTAATGAGCGATTGGCAGCGGCGCCCCGTATTGAGGCACCTGCCGAACTGAGCGAAGAATCCGCTGAAGAGGAGGCTCAAGAGGTAGAGGAACAGGCGACTGCTGCCGAGGAAGAGGGAGCCGCCGAAGCAGAAGAGGAGTTAGCAGAAGAAGAAGAGGCAGAGGCAGCTGAGCCAGAGTTAGAACTCGCCACCGGTCCCGCTTACCCCTTCTACTACAAATCTGCCGCAAAGGACGACCTCAAGATTAAGGAGAAGGGCTGGCGTCGTACCATCAGCACCTTCGCACCCTTTATGTTCAAAGATCCTAAGAACTCCTCCGTTCTATATCCCAATTTAGAGGCGGTCATTGGTGCGCTCAAGTATCAGCTCGGCTCCAACAAGCCTGAGCTCGGTGCGCAGCTCTTTAGCACGACCGGTAATATTTATCAGAAATATCTGGAAGAGAAGCGAGCACTCGGTGCCGACCCCAGTGTAGAAGCCCTGGCAGTTCTAACAGATGAACTCGGTATCCGAATGCGTGATGCCCACAAGGCGGTGACCATCAAGAAGACCGGTGCGGTCTTTACACCTGAAACCTATATTGCCGGTGTAGAAGGTCCTCTAGAGGCGTATTTGAAACAGCGCTATAACGAGGATGGTGTATTCCGTAAGATTCTGGACGCCGTAAAGGAGCAGAAGGTGAAACTCGTCGCGTATACTGCCACCGCCGAAAATGAAATGACCGGTACAGTTGCCAAGGATGGCTCGGTCTCTGGCTCTAACTTACTCGGTCGCACCCTCATGAAGTTGGTCGGACTGACATATTAGTCTAAAAATAAAAGAGTTTCTCTAACTATAATAAATAATGTCATTTATTGTCTATGGCGGTGTACGATATGAACAAATACGTCATGCTATCTATTGTAAAAAATGTTTTAATACAATAGAAAGTAAATATATACACGATTTCAAGCGTTGCTCTTGTGGTGCGGTAGGAGTGGATGGAGGTATTTCTTTTGGCAATCGTATTTTAGGAAATCTATCCGATATGGAGTGTCGCAGTATGTACTGCGCAGTTGTAGCTGGAAAGACAATTTGGCTACCGCAGTCTATTATAGAGAAAAGTTTTAAGATACGCACCATATAAAACTCTTTAATACTATATAGGTAAATGGACCCCGTGGCATACGCACCCTTGCCCTCGGCGCCGCCTGCTCATTCAGTTATATCTGTAAATCCTGTCACACCTGTACCTCTAACAATTAGAATTGTGGGTTCTGAGGCGGCGGAGGATAGACGGTGGGGTACCTACTGTTGTTTTATTGTAGTCGCCTTTATTGTTGGTTGTCTTCTCTTTTATTATGTATTTTTACATGGTCCTAAAAATTGAGACTGTTGTGTTTTGGTTTGCTTGTTGGCATAAAAGAGTATATGCCTCAATCAATCAGCGATGGGGCATTGGCGTGGCAGCGTCTAGCAGTTGTCAATAAACATCCACGTGACGAGCGTATTACATTTGATGAAGAGACCCATAAATATACGATTGATGGGTCTCGTTATGATATTTCCTGTACCGGTTTTGTTCATAGTTTCTTCGGTCACTTTGACGCCGATGATGTAATCAAGAAAATGATGCGGAGCCCCAATTGGAAGCCTGGCGGCGCATCGTACGAAAAGTACAAGGGGTTGACGCCTGACGGGATTAAGGCGCTATGGTCCTCATCCGGTGCCGAATCCAGTGAAGCGGGTACGCGTATGCACTTGGATATTGAACATTACTACAATGCGTCTCCCATCGGCAATCTTGCCGGTGATTCGTGGGAAGCGAATCCCAGCAAGGAATGGGACTACTTTATGCGCTACGAACGGAAGTGGCGTCTGGCTCAGGGGTTTGTACCATTCCGCACTGAGTGGCTCGTCTTTAACGACGAAATTCGCCTTGCCGGCTCCATTGATATGGTCTACGCAAAGCCCGATGGAACATACGCTATTTACGATTGGAAGCGCTCCAAAGAGATTAAGATTGAAAATAAGTACCAGAAGGGTCTCGGTCCGCTGGCGCACTTGGACGATTGTAACTATTGGCATTATTCTCTACAGCTCAATAATTACCGTCGGCTGTTGGAGAAATTCTACGGACTGGTGGTGAACGAGTTGGCTCTAGTGATTCTACATCCTAACAATAAATCGTTTAAGATTGTCAAGCTCAATCTCATGGACGCCGAGGTGGAGGCGATGTGGGCGTTTCGTCTAGAACAGATGAATTCGCCCGTACCGGTGGTATTAGATATGGTAAAGGAGACTCAGATTGAGTTGGAACCCCAGGAAGAAACAGGAACAGAACCAGAACCAGATACCGGCTGCCTAATTCTAGATGACTAGAGCGTGTTTCGTCTATAATAATTTTTTCGTTTCCTAAGTAAATGTCGTCTAGGACATTGTATCTACATTGGGAGTTTAACGGGGTGTCGTGGAAAGGGTATCAAGTTGTATCATCGGTTCCCGACGTAGACGGCTCCGTCCGCTTACATTTAGAAAACCACGTCGAACAGTACTCTATGGTAGCACAGTTACACGCAGATTATTTAGAAATGTACATAACATACGAGGGGGAAGCAGTGTTGCCTCCGCCGTGCGTTATGAAAGCTTCAGATGGGGGAATTATAACAGTCCAGTTTTCTTTTAAACGTACTGAATAGAATGGAGATCTGGAAACTACTTTTCATACTTGTTGTCGTATGTGCGCTTGGCACATTTGGTGTATTTACAAAGTGGCGTAGCCATCGTCGTATGCCATTCTGGTTAAAACGTAGCCATTTGAAGCACGTGACCTATGAAGGATTTGGGGGTGGATTTGGAGTAGGGTTCAATGGGGGCTTCGGTGTAGGTGGAAATGGGGGGTTTGGAAGTGCGATTCCACCAAGCTTTGGCAGTATCGGCTTAGATGATAAGAAAACTAATAGAGTTCTCAATGAATCATTCTACGGCGGTGGTTTTGGTGTCGGGTTCAACGGCGGGTTTGGTGTTGGTGCGAATGGTGGTTTTGGCGATGCTATCGAACCAAACTTTGGTAGTATCGGTGTAGATGATAAGAGAACTAATAGAGTTGTCAGTGAGGCTTTCCACGGTGGTGCTGGTGGAGGTGGTCACGGAGGGGGAGGTGGAGGTCACGGAGGGGGAGGTCACGGAGGGGGCGGTCACGGAGGGGGTGGTCACGGAGGTCACGGTGGATGGCACGGACCCGGTGGTTACGGTGGTCCTAACCAGGGCACCTGGCGAGGTTGGGGCGGTGATGGTGGCGGTTGGTACGGCTGGAGTTACCCATGGGCGTGGTACGGACCCGTAGATGTTGCGGTTGAATGCTACTCAAATGCCGACTGCGATGAAAAAAGCTTTTGTGGAAGCAATGGATATTGTACGTTAAAAGAGGTGGATGTGACGGTGCCAGTTGGAGTTCCTGATGTTATCTAATGATTACCAGCCAACGTCTCCTGTAGTCGTCGATGGCGTTCCTGCGTGATAGACTCATTCTCTGGCTCGCGCATACGCTCTTCCACACGAATGGGTCGGATCTTACGATGAAATTGATTCTCAATATCACCATAACACGCATTACAGTACTTTACCAGGTCCTGAACCTGATTCATAATCTTCTTCTTGTCGCAACCCTCAACGAGAATTTGCGAGATGATTTCGCGAGTACCACCCGCAAATACCTGTGCCACCTGTGCCTTTGCTACCGCAAAACGCATACTCTTTTCGCCACGCTGAAGTGCGTAGCGCCAGTTTTCCTCCGTGATTTGACCCAGCATAAACTTGACACGCATAACTCGTAGGTCCTCTTCGTTGCCCTGATGTTCAACGCGTGTATTATCCTCCGCTTCCAGCATGAGACGCCATGCTTCCGCAAGATAACAATGGACAAGAGTACGCCATTCAGTCCCCGCCAAGGCACGGAGGATATCACGGTCCGCTGCGCACCCATGTTGTAATGGATTCGCATTCGGATCGCGTCCTTGACTGCGGAGCCAGTCAAAGTAGTGAGGATTGTGAACCGGTCCGGTTGCCATCTTACCAGTTCGCCAACTGAAGCCTGTATTACACTGTGTACAGAACATCTGGTCACAACCCTCAATCTTACAGATACTTACGCCGCACTTTGGGCACGACTTCGCCTCCGCCTTGAGCAGAGTTGCCGTCGCCACCTTGTCTGGATCACACCGATGTGCCGGATCATCGCGCACAGCGCCCTTCAGGTCGTGGCAGTCAGGGCACGTATACATGTCGCAGAGTCCGCACTTCCACGCCGTAGAAAGGAAACCCTTACAGTCCGGCGCAGGACAGGGCTTTATGAAAGCAGCAACAACCGCCTTTGGCTTCGGTGCCTCCCCTGCGCCGCTATTAGACGCCGTAAAGTCCGGCAGGCGCTCACGACCATACGATGATACTACACGCTCAATAGAATTAAGCACATCGCCCGCCGCCAATAACTCGCGATTAATACGACGAGACTCATCCAGCGCTTTCTTATATCTCTCGTCAGCGGTTGCCCTCAACGCATTCGCAGCACGGACTTCCGCCGCATCTGCCTGCGTGCCAGGCAACTTAGATTTTTCACGGTCCGCTAGCACCTTTTCACGATGCTCTTTATACGTCTTGAGACGGAATGTAGAGGTCATTTCATTGTCTAGGAAATTGCGTTCCCAGCCACGGTCACACTCTACATTAATACAACGAGGTACATCGGTCACCTCGTTCAGTAAGTACATTTGAAAGCAAGTACGGCATATCTGTATAGCACAATGCGGGCACGTCGTAGGAGAACGGGTGGTCGCATTGAACACATCAAAGCAAACGGAACATGTTGGTTTAGGAACTTTAGGAGGCATTTCTGGGATACGTTATCCCCTAGAGATGGTACCTCAATTTTTGTCAATCTAGTGCCATCTGTATGCTCGCCGGCAACTCATCTTCCCTTAAAGTGAATCCCGTTGTCTTTTTATTCTGTAAGGGAACACCATTGACATCTAGAACAATATAGTTTGGCACATCCGCCTTGGATTCAATAATAGAGTCCGATTGTGAAATATCTATTCTATTTGTTTCCGAGTTGTAATATGTTCTCAGCACATTCACATTCAATTCCTTGGCTAATTCTATCCATTCCTTCTGTGTGCCGTGAAACGATTTGTCAGCAGGTATAAATTTCGCAATACGCATTACCTGATTGAGAAAAGCACGTGGATCGCCTGCTAAATAAGGGCTCACAACTATACGATACAACGACTCCTTCCAGTCCTCTGGTAATTCAATCGCCAATTCATTAATGCCTACCTCCTCAGGATATGTCAGTCCCGCTGTATAATCGGTCGGCTGACGCTTGCTATATCCTAAAATATCGTATAGAAGTTGGGTGCCACGACCGACCGCCGAAAACAACAATGACCCATTCTCGTAACGGAATTCGCTACCCTGTAACGGCTTAAGTCGGCTCACTGTATGATTTAGAATCTCCATAGCCTTTCCAAATGTACGTAAGAGTTCATCCGTTAAGCGTGCCGACATCAAATGGACCGGATCCAAAAATCGCTCCGTTGCCGTTGTATGAATGAGGCACTGACGCAATGGTGCCTCTCCCTCTGTCCAAGAGCAGCCTTCTATACAATCAGATTGCTTTGTAATCTGCGTACATTCACGGCGTAGTACTGACGGCTTTGCTGCTACACGATTATCATCCCGCTTCACCCACTGATTCACATACGGATATAAGAGAGAATCTAGGCGGCGCTGGAGTTCAAACAATGGGAGACGACGGCGGGCTTGGCGCAATTTGTCAATCTTCGCCTTGAGTACACGTCCGCTCTGTTGGTCCGCGGGCGATTTGAACTGTCCTGCTAAAAATTCCGACAACGTAATACGTAGATGTTGGTACGCCTCCTCTAACTCCTCCTCCTTTGTAGCGGTCTCAAGCGATTTTACGGGGGCTTTCGGTGCCATCAACGCCAAATCTGCTAGCCACGGCTCCGTACCCTCCTTAAGTATAAGCGGAGACTCCGCTTTCAGTTTCGCATACGCTGGCTCGTTGAGAACGGGGTCCTCTACGGAGATGGGCGCAATAGGAATTGTAATACCGCATACCAAATCTACGGCAGTGTACTGCGTTTTCTTACCATTAATACGGAATGCCTTCGGCATGAGACTCTCTATTTTCGGCATGCTTGTAAATACCGTCTGAAGAGTCGGTGGAGGAAGCAGCGACTCCTCGCCATACATACTTGCGCACTGCGGTAAAATGAGACCATCGTCTACACAGGGTACATAGAGTTTCGTTTTATCGGTCTGTACATCTATAATACCTACAAGGCGGTTACTACGGTCGCGGAGAAGATGCGTGTCTGGCGTTATAATATCTGGATTTTTAATACTATTGAGGTCGGTTATGCTTGGTGGTTTAAATTCCATACTACGCACCGGCAACCAAGGATGAACCGGTGGTACCGACCGTCCACAACCCGTTTCCGAAACATATTCTTCAACAAATGTTTGAAGTGGTACGCGCACTTTAGGAGGAAGCGTTTCTATGCTTCCTGCCGCCTGAAAATGAATCACTCCGTACATTTTCTTATCCATAAGCGTCTTACCATCATATAGAACGAGCGGGTCGTAATTTGCGGTTACCTCGTCTTCAACGAGGAGTAGAAATGGCGGTGGATATATTTTGTTATGTACCGAAATACCAAAATGCGGGCAGAGAAGAACAGGATCTTCGTTCTTATTTTTGGGAACACGAATGCGGACAAGTAGGACCCCATGCTCTGTAAATAATCCTGGGACTGCTAACAATGATTCCCAGAGTCTGAGTTCTTTTGGCTCTTTTGTATCTGCTACATACTCTTTGAATCGGTGCCAGGCGAAATAGAACTGTTTAGCGGCAGCAGAAATCTCGCCTCCATCTGTTGGGAGCAGACCCATTTTACCGCACCATTCTTGAATAGCACCGGTGGGCGCCTCGGCACCGCTTCTATTCGCAAATTCGTGTATAAGTGTTCCATAATTCGCCTGTTCAAAGGCTCGTGCGGCAAACGGCTCGTTTGCGCCGTTCAGTTTATCTAATAGTACATCCAAGACCTGCTCCTCCGTCTTTATAGTATTGCCGTCATTATGTTGGGCAAATTCCTCCGTCGCATACTCCGCCCATGCTAGCAGGGCTAGAAAGTTTTTGCCTGGCTCTCTCTGCGAATGACCGAGTCCATAGCGTACAAACGCTTGCGCAGGTGTTGTATTATCACGATACGGTAGCAAATGTGAGTTGGTCTCCTGTTGCTCTACGCCGCGATTCTTCGTTAAAAAATCCTCAGGGTTCTGTCCTATAAATCTATTTACAGATGCTGGTGGAACGGCTATGGCACCCTTCTCTAGCTCAAACCAGTCCAACTTAATACGACCTAGTATGTTTTGATTCGGAATATACCAAGTTTTCGCATTTGGTGAAAACGGTTTGCTACGATTTACGATATCTTTGACGGGCTGAGCGGCTGTTGGGGCAGAACCAGGAAGAGGAACAGGAGCAGGGGCAGAAGCAGAAGGAGCTGCTTCTTCCGTTGAGGGCAACTCTGGAAGTTTCGCACCCTCTGGAGGCGCAACGTGCTTCTGCTCTACAAAACAGCACGGAAGTGCGTATTTATCAGGATGAAACAGTCCGCTTAAAAATCCCGAATACTTCGCAACTTTTCCTGAAGCTGCCGATGTAGGACGTTGTAATACAGTCTCACCTATCGCCGGTTTAGCATTATTCCGAATCACGGTTCCACGGCAGAAGGGGCACGATTTGGCAGCCTTCGGCTTTCCATCGTATCCTACCGTACCATTAAATTCCGCCTCTAAAAGCGGTAAATCGTCACGAACACACCAAAATTCCGTACAAATATAATTATTGATATGTTTTGCGTCCGTACCGGTCTGGGTCACGAGCCATACCGGCTTCGATTCCTGCTCTGCGATTAGACCATCAATAATCGCCTTTTCCTCTTTGAGCGAAGAATCTACCTCGGTAATACTTCGGCGACCCTCTCCGTCCGCCTTGAGAGCGAATCCCTTACGTAATATAAGCATCTCCATCTCCGCAATCTGCTTATTTGTTCCCTTTCCCTTGCGCTGTCCTACCGTCTTACTTACAGCAACATCGTACGCCTTTTGTACATCTGGTTTGAGCGGGACCTCCAGCCAGCGGACCTTATCACCATACAATTCCTTCGCTCGGCGATATGCCTCCTTTGAAAGTACATTCGGCTGTCTATTCTGTGTAAGTTGGCATTGACGGCTATATAATTTCGTACGTGCCTCGCTCGTATCGGTATATTGAAATAAATCGTTATCACGGCTTTTCAACTTATTCAAATACCATTCTTTTGTAATTGCCTCCACGGTTTCATCGGGTGCCAACGCAGTAGGAACTGCTACCGCAGATGGTTTAGTTACCTCTTCTTCCTCCGCCTCTTCTTCCGCTTCGTCCTCCTCCGCCGCATCATTATTCGCTTGATTTTGCATCATATCCAATAATCCGTAGTCAAATGCCTGGTTAAGTTCTTCAGGGACTTCTGGTGCCGCCTCAGCAATATCTGCCTCCGTAGCAGCAACCGCTTCCTCCGCTTTTGCCGTCTTGTCTACTTTGAGGGTCTCTGTGCTTTCTGACAAAAATAGAGTCATCAGTGTGAGCATTCGTTCCAGGTCACGGGTGGACTCGCATCCCGTAATCAAAATACGATATTTCGGATGGTCGTTATAGAGTCGGATTGCCGCACCTACATTGTACGCCGCGACCGTCGTATCCTCCTCGGTGGTAGGAGGATTTTTGACGCTACATCTAGCATCGCGAATCGCCAAATCTTTTATACGTAAATCGTCCCCTTTACCGCTTTTATACATAATAACGTGCGTTGAATGGCGTTGAATCCAGTCTTCCTCCGCCTGTGTTGCCTCCTCCAACGAAATACCAAACTCTTTTACAAGTGCTTTGATATAGGCACCTCTCGGTACATCCACCTCCGTCTTCGATCCACGGTTAAGATATAGCAAGGTGAGATAATTCATAATTGGATTTGAATATTGTACGTAATTACTGACTCCCTTGTATCGTAGAATGAGTGCCGCCTGTGGCGTCTCATCTTCAAACGGCGGATCTATAGAGAACAGTGGGGTAAAGGTATCCACACGATTTACAAGCTCTACCTTGCCTGGCTTGCGTCCTCCAAGATTCGTCGTAAATTCGTATTCTGCCGTTAGATCGCAGAGCTTAATACTGGCGGGCTCTATATTTTCCCAGGGTGTTCCCGCTAACATGTCTCTCAGGACCGACTGCGCAGCGTTTACGGTTTTCGCAGATACGCTGACACCACGACGGGGTGCGCCAATATACATCTCTGCGCTTCCATCCTCGTAAATTCGCACCGTCCAGCATATACCGAGTACTTTTGGGTCGTCAATAGGACGCTTGATAAGAATAATCGCCCCCATATCGGTGGAGGGCTTATCCGCCATCAAACTATCCAATAATTTTTCATTGGTAATATACGGCTTTCCGTCTCTTGCGGTTGCCACTTTAATAATAGACGGTACACGGTCCTTCGCCGAAAAATAGCGTAAAAACGGCTTGGACGGTGTAGGAATCATTTCGTAGAATTTGAGTTCCAAGAGCGATGAATTGTAATTGGGTGCTTTTGGTAGAATAGACTTATAAATATAGAGTTTTGTCAGTTCAGGAAGTTCGGCATCCTTTACGATATCCGATATAACGCCTGTTTCTAGGCGAGATAAGCGTGTATCCATATATGTGCGATATTCGCTCAATGTTTGTAAATCGGCGGTGCTCATTCGTAGCGATGTTGGCTGCGAACGAAGTTGGGGGAAATAGAGTTTTACAAATCCCTCAAACACGGGCTCGTCGAGCGGTTGATCCGGTCGTAGCAACGATTCTAACGTCCATACGTGAATTGTGGGCTGCTCGGGCTGGGCGACAAGTAGCGTATTTTCAAGTGTGACTCCGCTATAAATTGTAGGATAGACCGGTTTTTTAGCATCGTCTTCATAAATCCGCGAATCTGGCTGTCGCAGCACGGCAGGGTCGTGGGGATTCGGTAGCCCTTTGTCTCCTAGAAACGGCCAACTAAACTCTAGCGGTCTGAATTGATTCGGTCCGATTTCCATCGCAATATAAAGTTGGTTTGGCGGCGATGTTTTTAGAGTAACAGCAATATGCTGTTTGAGACTAAAAAGTGTCTCAAACGGAAAGATTGCCGTGAATCTAGAATCATCTAATTTTACCATACGGGTCTCATCCAAATGAGAAAGTATCGTAATTGCCCGTGGTCCTAATGAAGGCAACCGGGACGGTTCTGTTATGTCCATTGCTATTGTGGTTTGCGTTTTGAATTCTTAGGTCTAATCTAATCTTTCAAACCGTCATCTACGGTCTCCTTATACTTAGGAGAATCCGTAATATGGACGCCACAGTACTCAACAGGATGTGCCGAAAAATTTGTATATTCATATACACCCGTCGCCTCCGCCTGCTCCAGCAACCACGCAAAATGGTTCCAAAACTCCGGTGTATGTCCTATACTACTCGTACCAACATGGCTCATTTCGTGTAGCGCCACAAATACAACAATATTTTCCTGTACAAGTTGTTCCTTTTCATCACGCTGTCGCAGACACATAAAAATCTGCTCACCCTTATTCACCGAGTACGATGTATACTGCGCATCCGGTGTAGATTCACTAAAACGCTGTGCCGAGCAGTCAAAGTTATCAATCATCTGTTTTACAAACTTCTTATCGTAATACTTATTCCTTAGGTAATCACGAAGTTTGAGAAGACGACCACGTACACGGGCAAGACGATCCGCTGCGTCCTGCTTATCGGGAAGATTACGGACGAGATACATTTCGCCGTCTACCGTTGATTTCGTGAGTGCGACAGGATACTTTGATTCCTTCATAGCGAGTCCAGCGTATCCTAGACCTACCACACCCGCTAAGAAAGCCCATGGGAGAATAGAATCGTTCATATCCTTACTTTAGGATGTACAAAATTGAGATTCCTTTGTATCGCTGTACTTCTAACAATAGGATAATGGAGTATATGGTGGTCTATGCGGATACGCCCGACGGGCTAACAGCAAAAGTAACGGCAGCTCTTGGGGAGAACTGGCGCCTCTGTGGCGGCGTAGCGGTGGCGACAGTGCCGACATCGGTGGATGGAGGCGGAGTGTATAAGAATGCCATTTCGTTCTATCAGGCGATGGTGCGTGAGGGTGGGGCGCCTCTGGTGATTCCTACGTCGGTGCTATATACGTAATGTCAGTCGTCGGGAGTTTCAAGAATACCATTCTCTCCAACGATAAAGCAAGTATAATTATATCCTTGGGCGATACAAGCTGCTTTTTGTAATGGAATCTTTCCGTCTTTCATACCTTTTTCATATGTCCACGTGCTTTTGACTTCAACAATCAACTTCTCAGATGGTATATATATATCGCTAAAATATCTATGTTTTATCCCTTTTGTATCTGTGTACCAAATCTCAGGCTGTTGCTTACGACCTACAAGAATATCATCTTCGTCAAATGAAAGTAAGACATAATCTAAGATGTAATTTTCATACCCTTGAATATTAACTTGCTTGCCAGATGGAAATGTATAAATTTTATAACTATAACCGGTCTTTTCTACTTTATCTTGAATATCAGCACTTTGCATAGCGTGTTCAACTCCAAAATTTTTCATACATGTCGCCTTACGCCGAGTTTTACATTCTTCTGTCTTGGCATAATTTGTTACGCCAAATTTACTGATATTTGTTTGATCTTTACGTTTGTTTATACATTTCTTATTTGAGCAACGTTGTCCTTTGTTAAATTTATTGAATGATATTTTACCTTCTTTTCCACAAACACATTTGAATCGCATTCGAGTTGTATTATCTTTATAGGTTGATTCTAGGAGTTCGCATCCTGCTTTTTTATAAATATCTCTTAATTCTTCAATTGTATGTTTTTTATCTTCTATGTATTTTAACATACCTTTTAGAACTGCTTGCTTCTTAGCTGGATCTTGGCTTATATACTCATAACCAAATCGTTCCATATTTGTTGCTTTCAATCGTTCCTGACGGCAGTTCTTACAGCGTATACCTCTGTTGAATATATCTAGTCTTGTTGTATGTACTTCAGTATTTCCACAAGAACAAAGATACTCTAAAGGTTTCTTATTCGTTTTATATTCCTTGGATACCAATGTACATTTAGCGGCTTCAAATATTCGTTTTACGTCATCAAATGCTAGCCGGGGCGGCATTTATTTAGATGGTTTGGGTTATTTGAAATAGATGAACGAAGTTCAACTTTTTCAAAGAGAGAGGCAAGGGGGTAGGGGAGGGCAAAAAAAATTAGAACCATAAAATTTTAAAATTTAATAATTTTCCTACGCAATCTCTAGTACTCTACGATTTACGTCCGGTTCTATTGTCGAATTCAGCCATGGGCTCACGTTCACCTGCGGGTTCGGCGGCTCCGAGCGGAGATCCCAAGAGGCGTTGCGGAGAGACTGACCGACCGTGTTGACACCGATGAGGGCACCAGCGTTCAAGAAGTTCTTGCCGGCAATATCACCAGCACCCTGAGGGTTCACCTGCGCCCACTTGGAGTTGGGGTCATTGGGGAGGAGTTCCTGAGGGGCGAGCTGATTCTTAGGGTAGCAGTTGGATGGTGTAGAAGCAGCGGCGAATGGCATTGGGGAAGGCGCATCCTGGAAGCCCTCCTTGACGGCGTGCATGCCTGGGTTGGGTGGTGTATCGGGGCTGACAGTTGTTCCAAGGGGTGTGGCGTTCTGAGTCGCATTCATTACACGGGCGAGGTCAACCGGTCCAGGTGTAGGAAAAGCATTGGCGGGTGTGCCGGTCATCGACTGGGGACCAGTCATCATTGTAGTAGGACCGGAGTTCTGGAAACCCTCACGGCGCCAGTGGCGCTTGCCCTTAAGAAGTCCACCGAGCGTAGGATCTAATACAAAGAACAAACCTAAGGCAACCAATACGGCTAGACCGACCAGGAGTGGTGTTCGCGAAGACATTTTCTCTAATTCCCTTGTTTGTATTTTTTTTACGCCTCGCTGTTTATTGAGGCATCGTCGTCTGACACCCAATCGCTAAATTCGGACTCATCGTCGGACACCTCATATTTTCTAAAAAAGTCGTTCATCGCACCGAGGGCGGTTTGTCTAGCCTCGTCGGCAGTCCGGAAGAGGACCTTTACATATTCTTTCGCCGCCGCTTTCTCTTTTGCTATTAATGCCGGGCTACGTAATGTAATATTCGCATTTGTTGCGGCTGCCTCAAGATCGTTTACCTCCTCAATCTCCTTTACCGGAGTCTGCCAATCGAAGTCAATGATATCGTTCTGACTATCCTTCTCCAAGAACTTCACGGCAAACTTTGGCGAGATGGTAGACCGGGTAATAAGAATACCGATTAACTCCAAGTCAACGATAGAATTTGTATATGCACCTTCCTTCACATCAAAGAAAAATTCTTTTTGCGTATACTCGTTCCAGTGCGGAGTGTTTGTATCATCATATATAATGCCCCACTGTGGTGTAATACGTTCTAACGATTCAAAGGACGGCTTGTTTTTAAAGAGCGTCTCCGTCTTTGTAAGTTCATTTAATACTTTATTCTGAAGTTCCTTAAACTTTGGCTGTACTACCGGGTCGGGAAGTATTGTAAGAGTCTTATCCATTCGTAGGCGTGCTCCCAGGGGTGCTGGTTTCGCCATCGGCACGTAAAAATATACGTTATTTCCATTGGCACGACGTTCCGGGACTCCAAACATTGGTTCTGATTTGAGCTGCGATGTACGTTGAAAAATAGTTCCGCACCCCATCTCAATGAGTGCTGGAACTCTTCTTAGTTCGTCGGGACAGCGTGACCGATATACAGAAGCAACTGGCGATTTGGCGGAACATATTGGTGATAAAATACTGATTTTGTTAAGGTCTCCCGAAAATCAAGCACGAATCCAATCGGTACTTGACCCGATTATTTCGCATATTATTAATCGTATTTTTCCATATATACTGCTTTCAGCAATACTCTTTTTGATTTTATTTATTTTAACGATAGGAACCTTCTATATGGTTATGCGTACATCGGCAACCATGACTTATAATACTAAGATATCAGACTGATAGAGTTTACTGAATTGGTCGGCGTCCATATCTTTGAGATGCTGTGTACGAAGAATATCAAGATACGGAGTCTCTGATACGATAGCATTCTTATCTCCCTTCTTCCACAGTGACCACTTCATCCACTGCTTCTCGCTCATGAGAGATTCAACCGTTTCGTTTCGTCCGTTGAGCATATCAATTGCCCTATCGTAAGGAAGAAAGTCCATAATACGAATGGACTCCAACGCTTTGTGAAGATTGCCCTTATATTTAATTGTAAAGTACGATTGCTTGAATGGCAAAGACTTCGCCTTGTTTGTATAATCGGATCCCATCAGAACACACATTTCTAGAAACTGCGAGTATGACAGTCCAGCATGCTGTAAAATATTACTGAGTTCGTAGATAATCCAGCCGGTCGTATCGCCTGGAACGCCCATTCGTTCAGGAACAAGCATAGTATGGACACCACGTGCCAGCAAATCCATATCATTACTCATCACAGCATCCAATTCACCACGGCGCATCAAATACGCCAAAACATTGTCCGCTTCGCCATTGGCATTCAAGAAGAGAACACCCGCCGCATACAGCAGTCGCTTCACCTCATCACGCTCGTCGGTCGTCACGTAGACGGACCCTGCCGAAAGACTGCCAATCTCTTTCGTAAGCGTATCACGCTGCTCTTTTGTCATATCAACATTCTCAATATCAGTTGACAACTGTTGGAGTTTCTGGTCATTTTTGAGTCGTGCTTCATTACGCTGTTTGATTGTTTCCCGCTTTTCGTCCGGTGGCTTGCCGTCAAAGACCGGAATCGGTATAATATTATATTCCCTACATTTCGCAATCAGGTGCGCAATGTAAGTAATTGGATGTGTTTTGTTGGCTTTCGCCTTGTAGAGGAAACCAAGAATGTCAATGCCGATACGTTTCTTGGTGAAGGATGCCCAATTGGGCGATTTGATGGCTGCCGGTGCCGCCCACCGGATCCAGCCAGTAAGTCCACGGATGCCCATTGTAGAAGGAAGGAGACGAAAGAAGTAATTATTAACGATGAAGTGTGTAGTTTCGGAGTGCTCAATCGGCAGACTCGTAGTAGGGGGCTCAATTTTTTTATCTCTTAAATCCCTCAAGAACGTTCGGCACACTCATTCTTAAACTCATGTCTTGAGGGGTTGTGTGCTTTGCTATAGTGCGTAACCGTTCTAACTCAGGTGTCACCAAACCACACATTACATATTTCTTCTCCTCATCGGTTGTCCCTTGTCCAAAGACCCACAAAAATTCAAAATGGGGGGCGAGGGCTGCTTTTAGCACATAATACGCAAATACACTCGTATTCTCCTCCCATCGGTGAGTAGCCCTCGCCAAGAGTTGGACCGCCTGTGCGTCCTGCCACTTACGCTGTCTCTCCCACGGTTTGCCATACCATTCGCACGCCAGCCATTCAGCATATAACTCGGTCCAAGCTTCAAATAAATGCGGATTGAGTTTATCGGTCTTATTCATCTTCCAGCACGGTGCCGGCGCCGGTCCGACCTTCCAATCCCACTTCATAGCGTGAATCATTTCGTGAATAAGCACCCGCTCCCATTCCTCTTTACGATAAATCACAATATTCGAGGTACCAACAATTGTCCATCCACCATTGACCTGCGCTTTTGTCGGCCACTGATTTGCCTTGATTTCCCGTGGGTCATCACGATACCATAGATAAATCTTAAATCCTGGTGCGGCTCCTAACCATTTGAGTATCGCATCCGTTGTTCGTGCGACCTCTGTAGACTTTCCTAGGTCCGGTGTAATCAAAAAGAGTGTACTTCCCTGCCAAAGCTCGTATTTGAGTCCTTGCGTGGCTGGGTTCTCTAACAATGAGAAAATGGTCTGCTGTTCCCAGCCACTAGCTATCTGCCTTTTTGCTTCGTCGAACTCTTGCGGGCTTAGCGGTTGGTGTCGCTTTTGTGGTTTCAGCGGGGGCAGCGGCACTGATTGGAGTAGCGCTAACGCCGACTCCACCGGCGGACTCGTGGACGAGTTCATTTTGTAGTGGCGTGTCTTTTTTATGCGTTTGCTGCGGAGGCAGCAGGGATGAATGGGTGCGCACGGTTTCAAACAAAAAGAGTACTGCTGATTCTAAGGAAAGTGGTGTACGGTACGATGTATGCGGCTCCGCCATTGTGAGCGACTTCATAGCGAGCCAGAATACATGGGGCTCTAGAAGCATATGCTGCCGCTGAATGGCGGCGGCACAACTATCAATAATCTCGGGTCCCGTTTGGCAGAAACTGAGTGCCTGATATACGATACTACGTAGCCACTGGACCACTTTGAGGTCGGGCTTTCTACCGGACCGTGCGTTCTGAATGAGCAATGCTATCATCTCGTCGTAGAAATCCTGAATACGGCGTGGCCACTGGCTAGGCTCTGCTGAAAAATACTTCTGAATCTCCTCAATACGTTCAGGTCGTCCTTCGCACTTCTCATAGGCGACTTGAGACATGAATGGAGAGGGAACCGTGGTTGCCCACGTATTATACGACATACGGGGCATACGATAGCGTACAAAGGCGTCGTCTAATAGGGCGAGTGGACCCGTCATTTCACGGGCAGTCATCCAAAGCATTCCCGCCGCCTCGGGTGGTAGAACAAACTGCTGAAGAATAGCACGGACACGAATCGCCGCTGCTAAAGAAAGACTATGCGCACGTCGTAAGACAACGAGTTTTCGGGACGATGCCCTTAGACTATTGAGTACGTCACCGCTGCTAAAGAAACTGGTCAAGAGATCGCCTATAATTTGCTTATCCTGCATGGATAAGTTCGGAATATCAATTTCAAAATGGTAGGGGCTGGTAAAGACGCGGGCTTCATAGCTATCGCCGACCGTAAATGTACGGGTTTCCAAAGGATAGGTGATTTTTCCATTATTCTCCTCTTCAATAAGACGTCGGAGCTCTTTGGTTTTTCCAGACCCCGCAGGTCCGATAAAAAGGAAAGGAATATCCAATCGCTTCATCATTAGTTGATATGATGAGGTGATGGGTTTAGACGGACTTAGACGGACTTTTGTGGGACTTACTGATTGCCGGTCGCTAACGTATCCCGCATATTGCTTACGGTAACTGTAGCAATACTTGCTGAAATGAGAGAGCAGGGTAATACAATCAGCATTACAATCAGAAGCATAAACTGAATCATCTGTCCAGGATTATGGCTAAAATGGTACAACGCGAGCGCATAGGCAATCAGCGATGCTACAAAACTAAATACCGTTACAATGGTCAAAAGTTTGGTATTTTGCGACGAATCTTTTGGTAAAAGAGTGCCATATGTCACACCCGCAATGATTGCTAAGACTCCGCAGACACTTACAGATATCCAAAATGGCGCATTAAACGACATACTCTATTATATATTTAGTTTATCGCCTACGCCCCCCTCCTTTTACTACCGCCTTTGCCGTATCTCCAAACGCCGTAGCAAATGTATCCCATTTGATACCTGTGCCGGGCGGCGTTGATATAATAACCGCAATACCACAAAGTATTAGAATTGATACAATGAGAGGCACAAAAAATCGGCGAAAATAGACATCTTTAATTACAGGATCTCTATGCTTGCGTCTAGTTGCCCCACCGCCGCTACAAGATGGATTCGGAGTATCCATTTACAATGGTTCATCTTTTTCTAATTATAGTATAAGGAGCGGTCTGCTATGTCTACGTTTCAATGTAATCCTGCGTTACATCGCCGGGACGGAGAGACCTGTCTACCACAAGGTGCTCTTCAGCGATTAACCCGTGCGTGGAACAAAACCCATCCCCGGCATAAAATCAGTGTCCGAAAGACACGAAAAAACGTAAAGCAGTCGGCTGGCGAACAAGCGCAACCTGATACAAATCTTTGGAATGAACTACGTGAAAATATGAAGTCGCACTACAAGTGTGAAACAGAGTTCTGCGCCGTTAAGAAAATGCCTGGAATATCGGACAAAGATAAGAAAGAGTTGAAAGTATTTTTCAAGCCCGAAAAACCCAAAAAATGGGACAAAAAGCCTACCGATTGGCTGGATAGTTACAATATTGAAGACGTCATGAAACAGTATGAAGCCGCCTATCCTTTCTTTGATTTCATTGGTCCAGTGCCTATTGATTTTGACGCCAAAGACGAGTCGGCGTGGGGAAAATGTATCGTAAATGAACTCTGCCGGCTCGATTTGAAAGACTTAGCACTGAAGGGAAAAACAAAGATTGGTATTATTTTCAACTTAGACCCGCACGATGAACCTGGCTCGCATTGGATATGTGCCTTTATTGACCTTGAAAAGAGTGCTGCCTACTACTACGATTCATATGGATATAAGCCTCCCGATGAAGTTGTACGACTTCTTAAACGCTGTAAAGACCAAGGAGTCAAAAATATCTATTACAATGATATCCGTCATCAGAGAAAAACCTCAGAATGTGGTACATTTTGCTTATTAGTCATTATATGCCTTCTCAAAGGCAAAGAGTTCCAAGATATCTGTAAAACTATGTTAAATGACGACCAAGTGAATAAGGTTCGTGATATTATGTTCGCCGAAGAGAAGCCACGAAAAGGGGCTCTAGACGATGCCCTAAAAACGCTCTGTATCTGAGCGTTCTGTTTAAAATTTACGATATATGTTGGTAGTTTAGAAAGATGTCCGGACGAACAGGTGGTCCGCAACAGAACTTGTTTCTAAACGGAGCGAATTACTCCAAAATCGTAGGATTCTTACGCACGCGCTATGCGAAGAAAATGGGTCTTTCGGCTCTGCCCGAAAAGGTGGACGAGAAACTCCAGAAGTACACGCAGCATTTTATGACCGAAGTCGCTCGTGTTCAGGGTCAGGACAAGCCCCAAAACGCCCTCGCAACCGAAGTGATTCGCGAGACAGAAACGTCTATGGATTCCTGGCTACGCAAGCAGCAGGCGGCGCAGCCTCCTACCACCGTCACCGTCGGTACCTATCCACGCGGCGAAGATGTATCAAAACTCTTCCAGGATACCAGCACCCGTTACGAAAACATGATGGCGTCCCGTGCTCCGATTCCTATTCCGCAGGTCGGTCTTCCCGATTTCCGTGCGCCCGAGCCCGAGCTTGACGACGACGAGGATCCCGTACTACTGATGCAGCGTGAGACCAAGCGTCGTGAAGACCAGGCACGTGCCCTCGGTATCCCAGTAGCACCTCCCGCCCCCTCATTTCCAAGTAGGAAGGTGGAGGCAGCCCAAAACGGCGGTGCCTCCGTTATGCCACCCCGTATGGAAATTCGCGATGAAGCACCGCCCTCGGCTACCCAGCCCGTTCCTCCCCAGGCGGATCCGCCGCCGCCCCAACTTGCTCCCCGCCCTCAAGACTACATCATTCCCCAGGAGGACGTTGTCAAGTACCGTGAAACCGAGTACAACGTTTTTATTACGAGCTCGGACCGTAACTGGCTCGTCAATACGAACGAAAATCGCTACAACTTTTCCGTCATTTTCAATACCGGCAATACTACGGGTGCTCTCGGCTACAATAGCGCCGTCCAGCAGCGCTTCCGCAATATTCAGCGTATTGAATTTGTGAAGGCAATTGTACCAATTGAATCACTCACCGCACTTGTACGAGTGCCCTCTGCGGGCTCATATGATACCAGTCGTGTTGTTAATATCTTCTCGCTGCCCTTTGCCGGTGTTCGTATCGCCGAACTCAATAACAATCTATTCTCTACCAATCCCGATGAGGATAATACATTCTCTATTGTCCAGTACGATGCAACATGGTCCTCCGATTTATATGTTCCCCAATCATACTTGCCGTCTACATCATCTGGTTACGGCAATTTACCTGCCGACAAGACCGGTTATACTGTCTTTATTCCAAAGTTCCTCAAGACACAGCGTATCTACAGCCCTACACCCCTAGCAACCCTGAACCGTCTAACAATTCGTATGGAACGCCATAATACACAGCTCATCAGCCCAGACCCCGATGTATTCTTCATCAGCCGTATTCAGCTCAGCGACTTGCTGACGAACTTCGGCGGCGCTGGTACTACCACCGATAATACAAATTATTCCAGTGTAACGACAACGGGATCCGAGAACCCCTATATCTTCATTAAAACTGTGAATTACTTCTTATTCAGTGCTATTAGCGAAGGTGATATCATTAATATTCAGGGTTGTACTGTTGCTACTGGAAACGGTGTAACTGCCAGCGGTGCCGTAGATTTCACAAACTTTATCAATCAGCCCAACGGTCAGTATGTTGTTGCTACTGGCTATATTAATGTCTCAGGCGGCAACTCAACCATTAATCTTGGTCGTAACAACGCCGGCTACTGTAACGTAATCATCCTCCGCAACCGTTTTGACAATGCTGCTATCACGGGTGGCACGACTCGCAATCTCGGTCCCTCCTATTTTGGTGGATTCTTGTCCGAGGAGGAGAGCGCTACGAGCGGTTCTACATCCGGTCTCACCTATACACTTAACCAGACCGCTACCACTCAGACAAATTGCGCCCTCATTAATACGAGTCGCCAAACCAATTTCGTTCTACGCATTATCACTCGCGATATGGATTCCACATCTAATATCCGCCCCGATAATGTCTAATAGCCCATTTTATTCCCCGAACTCTACCGATATTATTTTGATTTAATTTGGTAGAGGCATGCTTAGCACTTTGCTTATAGTGCTGCTTGTGGTCGTCTTCGTAGCCACATTTATTATACCCATTGCTCGTAGTCGTAGCAAAGAAGGGTTTGACAACTATAGCAATGGTGGATATCAGTCCTATATGGGCGATTATATATCCCAGCGCAAAAAGATGATTAATTCTGGTAATCGTGTGTATAACGCTCTAGGTGCTAGTTTAGATCCTATTTTACCGACCTTTGCTGTAGCATCGGCTGATATAGATAATAATCCGAATCTTACAATTGCCCAATATGTAAACCAATTTAATCAGCTCACCGATTCTGCGAATAATGTTATTACACAAAGTTTAGGAAATGCTGATATTGCGCCTACAATGTTATCTCCAACGAACATGGGACCCTCCCCACTGGAAGTACAGGCACAGTTACCTCCTCCGAACGATCTACTTGTCAAGGCACGTCAGTGTGAAACAGACTTGAAGGGACGTGCTAGCTGCTCAAAGTTGGACGACCCTACCTATGAAAGTTGTGGTATCTGTATTGATTCCGGCACCCGATTCAGCGGAGCCGATGCCGGTACATTTATCGGTGGATTACTATCATTAGCATCCGACCGTAATGATGCTGTTGATGCCGCTGCTGGCGGAACACCTGTATTCCAGCCTACAGTTGGTAAGTGCCCACCTGGTATGTTCTACGTAGATTCCGCCTCGTGTACAAAAGCTGTGAACCAACTCAACTGTAACGAAATTGGTAACAGTGGTGGTTTCCAGGGTGGAAAGACAAAAGAGGGACTCAAAATGCCACAAGTATCATGCGCCCAGGCTCCTGTACAAAATATATTCCTTTACCAGCCTCCAAATGAAGCGTATGATGTAACCCTACGTTTCCTAACACCATTTGGTACCGGTATTACAAAGGCGGTCGTCACCCACGTACCTACAAATCGTACATTTGTATCTGATAACGGCGGCAAGGCTGGACAGGAATTTACAATTACCATTCGTGGAGTAAAGGAACAGGATGCTGTAAACGTCATGATTGTACAAGAGGAGCCTCACCGCCCTAATGGACAACCCGAAGTGTTCTATGTCTACGAAAAGAACTCCGTGGGTGATATGAACCAATATGACCAGCCTACAGCGAAGGCTCTATGTTCTCGTATTGGTACTACGCTCGCCACGAAGGCGCAGGTTCAGTCATCAAATAATGCCGGCGGACAGGCACCGTTCTGCGGTATGATTAGCGATAATACAAATCCTATGTTTTCTGTACAGAGTGGCTACCGTGGATTTGTAGGAGTAGGCTCTCATCCACAGGCGGACTTATGTAGCAGCGCAAGTGACTCCCGTGGTGCGTGGTGCTACGGTTTCAAGCCTACACAGTCTATCAATCAGACTATTCCTACATACATCTATAACTTTTTTGAATCGTTCAAAGGAAATGCGAGCCCCGCGCAAGGCGCCAGCATCTACAGCCAGTACGCCGACCCTGAAAGCAATAATCCTCCTGGTATATCTGAACGCGCTGTTCTCATCCAGTGGGAAATGTCGGGCTCAACGAACCGTACGGTCGCCTTCCAGCCAACAATTACAAAAGTCAATGGATACATTCTCAAATCTACAACACCAGGCGCCGAGCAATATCCAGATGCGATACGACTCCTAGGTCCATTTGCGAACAGTTACAGCATTAAGGGTCCTGCCTGGAATTCGAACATGACTATGCAGAAGAATCAGTTCTGGATTTGGAGCGCTCAGGCTACATCTCAAAGTGCCGTCTTTACTGCGTTGGTACCCGGTTACCTACAAGACCCCTACTACTCCGACGACTTACAGAACGCCCCAATTGGTCCTCTCATCACCAATCCTTCTAGCTCTGTTCTACTCCAGACCTCACCCTGCTTTGCGGATGGGCAGAATCCTGGTGCCTACAGTGCCGCCTGCTTGCTCTCACTCTTTGAGGGAGCCGGTGGTGACCCCGCAAAGGGCACACTCGCCACCCAAAACGGTGGTCTCACTCAGTTGAATCAGTATGGTGAACTTGGTGCGATTGATGAATATGTGAACGGATTGTATATTACAGCAACGTCGGGCAAAGATGCCAATGGTAATGTCATCAGTCTCGATATGAATACTCGTATTGCCGCAATGAACGATGCCGCAATGAAGCTGTTCGGTTTCAAGATTACCAACCCCTGTGAAGACCTTGTAGATAATCCTGACGGCTCCGTTGGTCTTGTACCCAAGCCTATGACCAATGTCACAGCCGACTGCCTCCAATATCTATGGCTCAACAACGAGGACGACGGTGACCGCTCATCTAGTTCATCCTCAGGGGCACTCTACACGAATACATACACGAGCATTGCCGATCGTTTCAGTGGTCTGCGATACAATGAAAGCACGCCTGCGCGCCGTAATCAGTACCCTTTCCAAGCCTGTCAGCTAACGGGCTCAATGGCACCTGTCAAGAATGGAAAACCCGATCAAATGGTTATCGGACAATTGACAAGTATGGATAGCTTACAGACGGTACAGGACTTCTTCAATGGTATTCAAAAGACCGCCAACTACGGCACAGACCAGAAGGCGCAGGCTCTTGCCATGCAGCAGTGCTACGGATTCAAGCAGGCGAAGAATACCCAGCTCGGCTACGGTTGTACATTGATTATGCCCCCAGCTGTTGTACCAGGTGTTACTTGCTATGTCAATCTCGGCGACCCTACAGATGTCACCAACTACTTGAATTATGCGAATGGAGCCGCATTCTTCGGCGGTGTCCAAAATAGTCCAAATATTACCTTTATGCTTGCATCACCGAACAACGGACAACCAGGCTGTATTAGTTTCAAGACAACCGACCCCTCACCTCTCTTCCTCCGTCACTCTGGATTCCGCATTTATGCTCAGTCCAATGACAATTCAACCATATTTGCCGCCGATTCCTCTTGGAAGGTCGTTCCCTCGCTCAATAACCAGCCAACAATGGTCTCCTTCCAATCGGTCAATTATCCTGACCACTATTTCAGTCAGGCGGGCAAACCCAATGAAGTCTGGAGTACAGTATTCTCTGGTACACCTGCCGATGCTGACCTCAAATCGTTTACAATTGTTGGCGTGCCCGCTGTAGTAAATAAGATAATTGGTGTCAAAGCCCGATATGTACGTATAGATGTTAGCGACATCATACCCGCTGACCAGAAGTACATACAAATAGCACAACTTGAAGTGTTTGATAGCAGCGGTACAAATGTTGCGCTCCGCAAACCTACAAATCAAAGTACTCCAACTTGGAGCGAGAACAGAGATGGAGATAGCCCTGATAAGGCGGTTGATGGTACTGCGAATCCACGCCCATATCCAAATATGTATCACTCAGGAAGTTCAACCGCGGGACCTATACCGAATGCTTATTTTATGGTTGATTTACAGGATAATTATGATATTGTAAAAGTAGTCTATTACAACCGTACCGATTGCTGTTCAAACAGAGCACAAGGCATGAAGCTCAGCCTCCTTGATTCAAATCAAACTGTTCGTGCGCAAAAGGTATTCCCCAGTGGCGACCCTGTCATTACATTTGATTTCACAGGCAATAAGTCAAGTGGAGGATGTGTCCCTCCCGCCAGTATTCCAAGTGGAACATTCTCAGGCGACTGGATTAATGGCAATCCTAACGCCACAGCAGTGAATGTAGACGACCAATGTAATCCCGTCGCTATGTTTAATTTGCCCGATGCAAATGCGCCGTATACCAAAATGGTAAATAGTAAGGGAGTTGCGAAATATTACTCAGGACCCGCCAGTTCATACACTCCAAGCAGCTGGGGCTCATATAATAGTGCACAAGGGCATTACTTCTTTAACGGATTCTAACCTAGGAAACGGCTGGACTTCTAACAATAATTCAATGATGTGGTCGTTTGACACCTCATTCAATTATTTGGGGTCAGTAATTAGAGTAGATGATAGGAGGAACAATCATTGTTATCCTTCTCGTTTTGGTATTTATCTGGATATTTGTAATACCCGTCGCGAAGAGTCAGGCAGTGGGTTCCGAGGGATTTCAGGTGAATATGAGCACTTACCTAACTGAGCGTACTATGATGCAAGGAGCCGGTGCGCAATTATATAATCAACTCGGTGCTGCCTTGGATCCTACACTTCCTTCTTTCGCTGTCACAAGCGTAGGATACGATCCTAGCATGACGGTTCAGCAGTATTCGCAGAAGTTTAATAACACTGTAGCCGCTGCAAATAAGAATATTACAGTCGCCCTCCAAACTCCCGATGAAGCCCCGTCTAGAGAATCACCTACAAATCTAGCGGTTATCGCACGTAAAGTCACACCCCAATTACCTCCCGTAAACGATCTATATGTAACGGCACTTCGTTGCCAATCTGTACTTACGCAACGCTCCGATTGCTCCAAACTAGATGACCCCGCCAATGCTCTCTGTGGTATTTGTATTAAGGGCGGCACCAAGATAGACGGAAGCAGCCCTAAAACGTTTATCGGCGGTCTCCTGTCCCTCTTACAAGATCGTAACGATGCTGTTGATGCCGCAAATGGCGGAACACCTGTATTCCAGCCCACCCTCGGTAAATGTCCTCCCGGCATGTTCTACGTCGACTCCGCCTCGTGTACAAAAGCCGTGAACCAACTCAACTGTAGCGAAATTGGCGATAGCGGCGGTTTCCAGGGCGGTAAAACAATTGAAGGGAAAACTCTATCACAGGTTTCGTGTGTCCAGGCACCCACCGCCGGTACCAATGTATACCTCTATCAAGACCCCGCTGCGAAGAATTACCCCGTCGTCCTTCGTGTACTATCGCCATTCGGCACCGGTATCACAAAAGTAGTTGTGACACATAAGCCGAGCGGTAAGACCTATACCGCCGATAACGGTGGAAATCCAGGACAGGAGTTCACACTCACACTACCTTCCGTACAAGAGGATGATACGGTTACTGTATTAGTCGCCCAGGAAACGGCGAATCGTACAAGTGGCGGCACAACTAGCCATCCTGAAGTGTTCCAAGTATCCGAAGTAGTAAATGATCAGCCGAATACATATGATACAAATGGCGGAAAGGCACTCTGTAACCGTTTGGGTACAAATCTCGCCACCACTGCGCAACTCAAGGATGCTATGCAAAACGGTATACAGTCTGCCAATTGCGGAATTGTAAGTGACCAGACGACCTCTATGTATGCGGCGCAAACGGGCTCTAGCACCTTTAAGTATATTCCTATTGGCGGTGCCCCAAGTTACGGTGGTTGCCAAAATAGCGGAACCGCCAGCGCAAACGCCGTTTGGTGCTACGGACCCAAGCCCGCCGCTGATATTACGAACTATACAACGAAATCGATTATCGGAACAACGGTTGCGAATTGGTTCCAATCGTTTAGCCCATCTCAGGGTCTCAGCGTGTATAGTAAATACAGCGAGCAGGGTGCCTCCGATCCACCTGGCAATTCAAAGCGTGCCGTCATTCTCCAGTGGGAAATGCAGGGCTCAACCACCCGTACTGTACCCTTTATGCAAACGATTAGTTTGGTGAACGGTTATCCTATTGCGCCGGCTGCCGGCTCGGGTGTAACGTCTCCTCTATGGCTAGGCGGTCCCTTTACCGGCAGTTCCGTCATTTCAGGACCTGCCTGGAATTCTAACCTGACGATGTTGAAGAACCAGTTCTGGTACTGGAGTAATCAATACAATTCGCAGACTGCGGTCTTTACAGCACAGGTACCTGGTTATCTACACGACCCATATTACCCCGATGATATAGAAACTGCGCCACAGGGTCCCCTCATCGCAAACCCTGCGACAATGGCACTCCTAAAGACATCGCCCTGTATGGTAGACGGTCAGAACCCAGGTTCTTACAGTGCTGCCTGCTTACTAGAATTATACCAGGGCGCCGGCGGTGTTCCAGGTAAGGGCACACTCTCTACCCAGAATGGTGGTCTAACTCAACTCAACGGATATGGTGATTTGAATGCGATTAGCACATATTTGGATGGATTGTATAATGCGGCTACGACAGGCAAAGATGTAAATGGAAATATTCTCAGTTATGATATGACTACACGCATGAAGGCGATGAATTCCGCAGCACAACAGTTATTCGGTTTTAATATTGTCAATCCTTGCGAATCGATTGTTGATAATGCGGACGGCTCCGTAGGTGTAGTCGCCTCACCAATGTCCAGTGTAACTGTAGAGTGCTTACAGTACCTATGGCTCAATACAGGAAGTGACCAAAGCCGTATGGGCTCTACAGGAACGCTCTATGATGCAACATATACAAGCATGCAAGATAGATTCAGTGGTCTCATGAATACAGAAAGTACTCCTGCTCGTCGTGCGCAGTACCCATTCCAGGCTTGCCAACTCACAGGCACAATGGCACCGATTAAGAATGGACAGCCCGATAAGACAGTCGTAAATCAATTAATGGGTATGTCAAGTCTCCAGCAAATTCAGGACTTCTTCAATTCAATTTATCAGACTGCGAATAACTTTGGCGGAACGTTCGATAATGCCACTACTGCTGACAAGTCTGCCGCACAAAAGGTAGCAATCCAACAGTGCTACGGCATCAATCAGGCTGAAACGACTCAACTTGGTTACGGATGTAAAGCCTAATTTTATTTAGTCTGCGCTTCAATACTATATCGCCTAGCGATAAACTATTGAATAAATAGGGATGATTTTGATAGTAGGACTGTTTGTTCTTGTTCTAGTATTAATTGCTGGAATGGTTTATTTCAGTCTTCGCTACTACCAAAGCGAAGGATTCGCCGATTTATTGGATACCGAAACCCCATTTCTAGAGTCCCAAGAAGTTACGTATCAAAACTATGAAAAAGGTATTTTAACCAACCCTGGAGTCGATGATATGACTAAAGCACTTGCTGTTCCCGACATTTTTCTAGATATGGATACAGCCAACTCTGGCTTGCTGTCACAGCGTCTGATTCCCGATCCTACCAACGGCTATAGCAAATACGACGATGAATTTTGTCGCTCCGCACTTCAGCCCGCCAATCTTCCAAGACATCTCCGAGGGGCACGTGACGGCTGTGGCTGGTGGTATGTAGAGGACCCTGCCCTCACCTCTACCGGTGTCCTTGGTACCCAAAACGGTCCCGTTTTTCAGGACGGACTTGCCGGCGGCGGACGATGGATATGGGACTTGACCAAAGCCCAAGAGCTAGAAGAAATCAAAATGTGTAAACAAGTTACCGTATGCGACCTCATTGATACAAACGCTGTCCACGGACGCTGTGGATTCTGTCCTACATCTGGATACGCTGTACCCGTAAAAAGCGACGGAACCGAAAAATACTTGGACAATATATCCGCTACCTGTGGTGTACCGGTTCTCATGGACGGTATTGACTGCGAACGATTCCGAGATAAATCACGAGTCATCACGGCAGGTGATGGTACTAACTGTCATCGTTTTGGAAAACCGTCCGGCGATAAGAAACTTCGTCTATACGATGAAGACGAATGTACGAATTTTAAAGGGGTTCTATCCGCCGACGGGCAATGTACCAGCCCTATTGGAGTCAATTATAGCGAAGATTGCGCCGATCTCAATAAACCTATAACAAATGTATGTATGCCCGATATAAATGGACGGCTCAGTACCGCCTGTCTAGTGAGTATCGCAAAAGGTCTCGGTTATACTAACCGTGGTGCCATTTTACGTATTCTAAAAAGCAATGGTATGTTGACCAATACCGATAAGGTTGCCGCAGCGCAACTTGCCAACGTCGGTATAGATATACCTGCTACAATTTTGAGCGGAGGAGATGGAGGTGGTGTCGGCACGGTCGGCGGAAAGATAGATAAAAATACCGCCGCCAATCTCTACATGGCTATCAAACAACAAATACGTATCGGTATTCATAGCCGCGTACGCCAAGCGGCGCAATGGTTTGTGGTCGGCACCAACGACTTTGACCCCTGTAGCTTTGATGCCGATGAAAAGGGTCCATTCCCTCTCATATGCGTCCAACAACTATGGCGTACAAATGGTTGCCAGCCCGCCGGCGAGGGCTATCCTGAAACCGAGTCCGATTTAACCAAATACGGCTCTACAAGTTGGGGGCAATTATCAGACATGTTTACGGCGAATTATAATGCGATGAACGGCGGTGATGGACCAGATGCCCAAGACGTAAGTGTAAAGAAGTGCCTAGGCATTGATGTGACCCGCATGGCTCCTCCTTCTTGTCCACCGGTTGTATTACCCAATCCCTCCTATACAGATTTAGGATGTTGGGGTGATACTTGGACACGTGCTCTAACCGGACCACCTCAGAAGTACGGTTATACAGTGGAATCGTGTTATGAATTTGCGAAATCAAGAGGTTCTACTCTATTCGCCTTACAAGATAATGGCTGGTGTGTAACAAATCAACCTGGTGATAATTACAGGGAATATGGGGCTATAAGTGGCTCTTGTCCCGCTCTAGGAGGACCTTGGAATAATCATGTATATCAGGTAAACAATTAGTGACCTATGATATCTAACAAGAATGGGGGATGGGTTATACGGTACAGGATATAATTAAATTAGCAAAATATCATAGAGAATATCAGATGAGTATCTGGTTGATTGTTATTCTTGTAATGGTCCTAGGGCTGACCATTTTAGTACTTACACGGACCTCTAAAACGAAGAGCATTGAAGCATTTCAAAGTACGGGTACGGCGGCGGGCTCCAATAGCTCTACAGGTTCGCTAGCCAGTTTTTTGAACACCATCTCCGGCGGTGCTACAACGTTAACGTCGCTACAGTCTGCCTCTAGTACATTTACTGCGGGGCAGGAGAATTACGGACAGAATGTACTAGGCAAAGAAGTTCTCACAAATGCGATGTTGCCTAGTTACTCAAATTCTATGAATCCTGCCGTGAATCAGCCCGACATATATTTGAATACACCCGAAGATATCATTGTGCGTAATCTTGAGACCGATAATAATAGCCAATTTACTGCCGCCGATATCCAGTGGTGTAAATCAGCAAAGATGCCCTCCAATCTACCCCCACACGTTAAGGGCGCCTCGGTCGGCTGTGGTTGGTACTACATATCCAATCCCAATATGACCTCCAGTGGTGCTCTAGGACAGATGAATGGACCTATCTATCCTAATGGTCCTAACAATGACGGTGTAAATGGTATTCCCCATTACGGCAACGGTCAGTGGATTTGGGATCTCACGATTGCCGAGCAGTTAGAGGAGATTAAGAACTGCGCACGTATCAAATCGTGTATCGCGATTGATGCCCCCTCCGTCAATGGCGTCTGTGGCTTTTGTGCCTCCTCCGGTGTAGCAATTCCCGCAAATGCAGATGGTACCGAGAAGTATACTAAGGATATAACAGTAAATGGTATTACGGCATCTGCCGCTACATGTAATACCGTACTTGCTATGAGTTCGGCGGAGTGCCCTAAGCCGCCACCTGCCCCCTATGTATCCTCTGGCGGTATTAACTGTGGCATCTACGGTCATCCATCATCCGACTATAGCATCCGTCTATACAATCAGGATGAATGTGAATCAAAACTAAATGGAGAGTGGAAAACGGACGGCGAATGTCTCGTTACAGGCGGAAATGGTGGTGCTGATAGTAGTTATAGCGCGGTTTGTGCGCCGCTCAACGGTGTAAAACCTGCTCCACCTGGTCCTACAATATGTACACCTGATATCAACGGCAAACTCAGTACCGCTTGCCTTGCATCACTTGCCAAGGCGGTCGGTTTTAATTCACAGGGCTCTATTATCCAAGCATTACAAAGTGGAGGTGGAGGTAATCTTGGCGAATTTGATAAGATTGCCATACAAATTGTAACCGGACAAAATGTACCAGTGAATCCTATACTCTACCAGGGTGGTGTCATCACTGTTGCCGATGCGATTTCCTCCTACGATAACATTTTCAGTTTGATTAAGGGTGGTAGTACTCCAATTGTTCAGCAGGCGGCAATGTGGCTCTGTATCGGTACAAACGGCTTTGACCCCTGTAATCTTCCTGATGATACACCTGGTCCATTTATTGACCAGTGTGTACAACAGCAGTGGCGTATAGCCGGCTGCCAGCCTGCCGGCAGCGACTATCCTTCACAGAAATCTACACTTGATGCGCTCAATGGACTCACCTGGGGCAAGGTAAAGGGAATGTTCCAGGATGTCTATAACGCAATGTCAAATGCCGGCGACCCCAATCAGCAGGATATTGCGGTTATGCGCTGCCTCGGCATCACAACCACCCGTAAAACTCCCCCTCCCTGTGTTGGCGTCTCGAGTGATGCCCTGATTCTCAACTTTGATAGCGCAGCCTTTAGTAATGCCGATGCAAAGGCGAACTATACGAAGACCGGTCAGTGGGTATCAGTGAACTCCTTATATACCGGTAATGTTGTCGCCTCAGGTACGCTTGTCTGCGATGATAAGGGTGTCCAGTTTGATGGCACAACAGTAATGGGAACGCCTAATATCGCAACCACAGTCAAGTCGCTCATTCCCGCCACACCTCCGCCACCAATCTTACAGACCGGTTTCTTACCAATTGGCGATGTGGGTATGGGTGTATATTCTACCGAATATCACCAGCCCTCCCCTATGTTTATCATCAATGCCGACCGTAGTGGATGGCAGCCTATATTCCAACAATTATATTCTGATATTCCAAACGGTGTCGTATATAATGCGACGGTAAAGGGTAACAATTCCGGCATTGTATATAAATTCCCTGTTACAGTCAGTTCAGATGGCAAACAATTTTACGGAGTATTCGGCAATCCCAGTGTTACGAAGCCCGATCCTATCTTATTTATCAAGGATAGCGCACTTGCGATTACAATTCAGAAGGATATATCTGCCGGATCGGCGGGCACTCCTATACTACCTGTCAAGTCAGGATTAGTCATGTGGTTAGATGCGGCGGATAAGTCCACAGTTACTACAAGCGGTTCGTCGGTCTCAACCTGGAAAGATAAATCTGGAAGCGGACACGATATGAATCTCACCGGTGGCGGAGCGGGCTCGGTCACATATACCGCGGGTAGTGCCCTTAACTTCCAGGCTGGAGGAATTCTAACGACAGCAAATAATGTTTCTATTTCCGCCGGTACAACGGTCTTTGTTGTATGCCAATTTACTGCTGTAACAGGGGCGGGTCTAGGATATGTATTTGACTTTGTTGATATGCACGGTCCTGGAGATTACAGCATACGTTTTATGACGCCAACAACACTTGCTCAATGGGACCAAAATGATATGGGACTTGCTTTATATTATGTCAACGGAAATGTAACTCAATACGGTCATACAGTGAATGTGCCTGGTGATTTCAATACTGTATGTGGAGTTACAGGAGAGGGTGGTACTACACGATTCTCACTATCAACTACATTTATGAATCGTTTCTTTGTTGGACAAATCTCAGAGGTTCTCGTATATAATACAAAACTATCCGATGCCGACCGCCAGTCAGTTGAAGGATACCTAGGCTGTAAGTGGAATATACAATCAAAATTACCATCATCGTCCCCCTTCGCCACCGTCTGTCCTCCCGTTCCACAAGATGCTTCCACCGACCCCACTGGCGAAACCCGTGAACTCTGGATAAACCCTAATATAGATACTTGCGAAATCCTCGCTATCTTTACGGGTCCAAATTACACACAAACCTACACAGCGATGGCGCTCTACAAGGGTCAGTTGATGATAGCGCTTATATCCAACGAAAAGGGATATACTTTCTTCAGCGGTGGAAAAGTCCCTGTAGGTCAGTGGTCGCATATTGTCCATGTATACAAAGAAAAAGGCGGCATCAACGATGTTTATATCAATGGCTCAGGTCCAGTATCAATTGCCGGTCTCACTCGGCAAAATCCTGGTGGCTACATTGGTTACTCTATTGGCGGCGGCTCAAAGACAAATCCACTCTATCAAAATACACCTGTCGCAAAGCCCTTCCAAGGTGAAATTGGCGCTTTCCGTGTCTATAACCGTCCATTCGCACTCACAGATGTACAAGGAAATCTCGCCGCTACAATCAATACCTACGTCAACCAGGTACAACTTGCGACGAAGAACGATCCGAATGCGCTAGCTATGGCAGCCGGTCAATTCTATGTACCAATGCTCGGCAATTCTATAAATTACCAGGCGTCCCCTTCAACGTGAAGAGGGCAAAACAAAATTAATGAAACATCGTAGAGGATTATCAGATGCTTATCTGGTTATTTGTTGTGATTATAATGGTCATTGGATTGACGATTCTAATCTTATCACATGGTTCTAAGGTACGTGCTATTGAGAGATTTCAAAACACTTCCGGATCAAATAGTTCTGCGCCATCGCTCGCAGATTTCTTAACATCTATTTCAGGCGGTCCAGTGACATCCTCGTCTCTAAATACTACAACAACGACATTTACTACAAATCAGGCGAATTATGGACAGAATATTCTCGGTAAAGAAGTTCTGACAAATGCCGTAATGCCAAATTATTCTAACGCAATGACTACAGCAGTCAATCAGCCAGATATATATTTGAATACACCCGAAGATATCATTGTGCGTAATCTTGAGACCGATAATAATAGCCAATTTACTGCCGCCGATATCCAGTGGTGTAAATCAGCAAAGATGCCCTCCAATCTACCCCCACACGTTAAGGGCGCCTCGGTCGGCTGTGGCTGGTACTACATATCCAATCCCAATATGACCTCTAGCGGTGCTCTAGGACAGAGCAACGGTCCTATCTATCCTAATGGTCCTAACAATGACGGTGTAAATGGTATTCCCCATTACGGCAATGGTCAGTGGATTTGGGATCTAGCGCTCGCCGAGCAGTTAGAGGAGATTAAGAACTGCGCACGCATCAAATCTTGTATTGCGATTGATGCTCCCTCCGTCAACGGCGTCTGTGGTTTCTGTCCTCCTTCCGGCGTTGCGATTCCTGTAGAGGTAGATGGTACCGAGAAGTATCCTAAGGCTCTAACAATTGGAAATATCACTGCACCGGCGGCAGTCTGTAATACAACACCCGTCATGCACGCCGCATCGTGCCCTGTACCCGCCGCTGCTCAGCCCCCTTTAATAACGCCTCAGGGCATCAACTGTGGTACCTACGGATATCCATCCTCCGACTATAGCATTCGTTTATATAGTAAAAACGATTGTGAGGCAAATTTGAATGGAACTTGGAGTAGCGACGGACAATGCTTAATGCAGGATGGTGATAGTTTTAGTGCTAAATGTGCACCACTCAATGGTATTAAACCCACCCCACCTGGTCCTACAATATGTACACCTGATATCAATGGCAAGCTCAGCACCGCTTGCCTTGTATCACTTGCCAAGGCGATCGGTTATACTTCGCAGGGCTCTATCATCCAGATGTTACAGACTGGCTCCGCACCTGGACAACTAGACAAGGTTGCTATACAAATTGTAACAGGGCAAAATGCGTCTGTGCCTGCCGCACTCTATAAGGGCGGTGTAATGACCGTACAGGCGGCAATTACAGCCTACGACAATATTTATAGTTTGATTAAGGGCGGCAGCAGTCCTCAAGTACAGCAGGCGGCAATGTGGCTCTGTATTGGTACAAACAGTTTTGACCCCTGCGACCTTCCTGATGCTACACCTGGACCCTTCTTTGCAGAATGTGTACAGCAGCAGTGGCGTGTAGCCGGTTGCCAACCAGGCGGTACTGACTACCCTTCTCAGCAATCCACGCTGGATCAGATAAATACACTCACATGGGGTAAGGTAAAGTCAATATTCATGGATACCTATAACGCAATGGCAAGCACATCGGACCCTGTTCAGCAGGATGTTGCTGTCTTACGCTGTCTCGGAATTAATACAAAACGCACAATGCCCGCACCTTGTGTAGGAATTTCTCAAAACGGTTTGGTTCTCAATTTAGACAGTGCGGCGTTCGGCAATACTGCTGCTAAAAACGCCTATACAATGTCTGGCAACTGGACATCGGCAGGTGGATTATATATCGGACCTCTCACTGCCTCAGGTACACGTGTAACTGATACCAAGGGTGTACAGTTTGATGGTACAACCGTTCTTGGAAGCCCCAATCTTTTAGCACAAGTACTTGCATTGCCATATGATGGTAATCTTCAGAATGCTCCTCCTCCCGCTACGATCACCTCCCCACCATCTCCTACAAACCCAGGACCAATCTTAGAGACCGGTTTCTTACCTATTGGCGATATTGGTATGGGCGTCAATTCTACAGAGCAACATAGTTCAGCACCCTTCTTTTCGTTTAACGCTGACCGTTCCGGTTGGCAGCCAGTATTACAACAATTAAGTCGTGATATTGCCAACGGAATTAAGTATCAGGCTACCATTACTGGTAACAATTCTGGTATTAATTATACCTTCGATGTCACACAATGTGCTGATGGTAGTAGCTGGGCGGGCTGGATCGGTAATCCAAATGAGGTAAAGCCAAATCCTATCTTATTTGTCCAGGATAGTGCACTTAAAATAGTAATCCAGAAATATATCCCTCCAGTGTTTGATGCCTTAATGCCCATAGTTAGTAGCAGACATACATGGGGTGATTGTGGTATGCCATCTGGTGAGGGACATCTTAGTATCTCGACGAACGGTAATCCTAACGTGGCTGGTCAGTACTATACTGGTGCCTGTGTTGCTATGTATCTTGATCCTAAGACATCAGGTGCTCTTCAGAAGGCTGTTTATACTCCAGAACCTACTTCGCAATCGTTCAATGTGACCTTTACAACGGATAATGGTGCCGTTTGGAATGGTGGAACATTGACTGGAATAGGTTCCGCATTTGGAAATCAGTACGCATGGAATTTAATATTTCAGCGCACAGATGGTAGTGGCAATGGACCTGGTGGCGGTACATTAGCCCCACAATATCAAAAAACTCCATCGGATGCTAGTTGGTGGAATTCCCTCATGAATTCTGGAGCACCATATTGGGTAACCGTAAATATTAGTGTAGATTCAGGGGTAATGAATGTAATAGAAACACGTGAATTATGGATTAATCCTATTGCAAATACTTGCGAAATCCTTGCTATCCTCAACGGACCAACATATACTACAAGTCATACAGAGATGGCGTTGTACAACGGAAATCTCATGATTGCGTTAAATTCTGTAGAAAAGGGCTATACATTCTTTACTGCCGGTAAAGTCCCAATAGGTCAGTGGTCGCATATAGTCCATGTATATAAAACGGACGGAACAAATGAAGTATATATAAACGGAGCGGGTCCTGTTTCACCAGCAGAAAAACTCACACGCAATAAGTACAATGGATATTTTGCGTACTCTCTTGGCGGTGGCTCAGCTACAAATCCTCTATCTCAAACTCGTTCTGCGGCGATGCCCTTCCAGGGTGAAATTGGTGCCTTCCGTACATACAATGTAGCGTTTGGTTTGACGGATGTACAGAACAATCTCAATGCTGCTATTAATACCTATGTCAATCAGGTACAACTTGCGACGAAGAATGATCCGAATGCACTAGCAATGGCTGCCGGTCAGTTTTACGCCCCCTCACTTGGTCCTGCTATCAATTACCAACCCTCACCTAAATCATAAACGGCGAGATTTTTGTCTATATATGCCTGGATTCCAGACAATTATAGAAATATATGAAGCATACAGGCGCCCCATCTTGGCGTTGTAAACTGTGCGACTTCCAGATGCGTCGCCTGACGGCGTGGCGGTTTATACCCCTTAACATTTTCCGCCTTCACGGCGTGTAAAAATACGGCTGCGACTTCAAACATATTATCATAATCGGGCTCGGCTGGTGTCCTATACATCAGCGTCCGCTGCTGCTTCTCCGTTACATACTTATCCAGGGCGAGCGAGTAGACCGCTAAATCCATCGCCTTCGGAATCGGTCCGTCTTGGTCTAATTGATAGGGCGCTGTCTCTGTATGAAAAATCTCGGTTATATCTTGATCACGTCTTGCTAAGAGCTCGCTGAGCTTTGAGTTGAGTTCATTGTTGCCAGTCGATTCCTTCACATAGCCCGATCCTTTTGCTTTTAGTCGTATAGCACACGACATCTATCGTTCCTACCAAGGAGATGTAAAATTTGAAGCCTAAAGTTATCCGCAGATATATTAATAAATGACCGAACGGCGGTTGATTTGTATAGATATCGTTGCGGGGCGTACATTGTATAGCCGAACTGTTTATACCGAATATTTACCTACGTCCGAAGACCTTAATTTCTATTATAGGGACCTTTGCGGACTCACCGATGCGATTGTAACAACGACTGTGATTGATGTCCCGCCCGATTTCAATCAGGCGCTCGTCGCTTTTAGTGAGCAGATTCCTACACGGTTTCCTACATATGATATTACGGCGACACTGGATGAAGCGGATAAAATCGCTAAATACCACGATTATATCCAAAATCTGAGTGAAATGGAGAAGTCCCGTGCGAAACTCCAGGTTCATATCCAAACACCTGCTACCGTTTTCAACCGAGTTCCTGTAGCATCTGGAAACGGAGGAGTAGGTTCCGAGTCCAAACCACGTCGTATTCTCAAACGGCATAACTGGGTCCGCGAAATCCTCGCGACCCTTGAGAGCGAAGAGGTCATTTCCGACGAATTAGTGACTGTAGATACCGATGATTTGGTTCCGCACGCCTGGATTCTAACACCCGTAGTGGGAAGTGTACGAAACGAACGGGGTAGTCGCCTACTTATGGATGCCGCGAAGGGTAAGCATTGGGAATGCCTATTAGGTAGCAGTCTCTTTCCTGATTTCGTTATCAGCCGTCGTATTTCCACGCAAACCTGGCTTTTCCAACACGAAACAGCGGATGCGTTACTACGTGCGACGCTTGCCTTTTACATCGCCTCCCAGAATGCCGCCGTTGTCGGCGGACTCAGTGACTGGATTCCTATCGCGGATAAGGAGTTCGCACTACTCATGAACACCTTTAAGAAGATTAAGGTGAATGAACGGGTCTTTACAAATCAGCAGGACCCAAACCACGTCTATAATGTCCTAAATTCTATTGAATTGCGTTGTCTGGCGTCCAAAACCACTCAACCAGATATTCATCCGCTCTCCATACACGTCTTTCGTAAATATTTCAATTATGTTGCGCAGGCGCTCGGCATACCGCCTGAAAAATACCAGAACAGTGAAGGCATTACACAAATTCTACGTCGTTGGGAGCGTAGTGAATTCGGCTTTCGTGGTGATGTAGAGCCTATAGTACCGGCGTGGTCCAAAATGTGGAATTTAATTATGCGGGGCATACCGACCGTGGAACGTGTATCCCTGTTCCTCGCCACCCTTGACACCTGGAATCCTGTAGAAGGTACAAGTCTATCACAAGATCAAATTGTTAGCATTGCCACTCAGTGGATAAATGTATTTATAGCCAATGAAACGATTCCTGGAGATGATAAGAAATATGAGATTGCCCTCGTTCTATATGAAGAAACCCGACGTTGGTGTCTACAATATTTACCTGTGGCGATATTTGAAAAGATTCTACGAAGCGATACAACAATTCGCCATAACTATATAACCGCTGGCTTCAAATTAGCAAAACCATATACATTAAACACGATAACAGGATTAAAACTTCGTAATCCATCCAAAAGGACGGTGTACGAAGGACGCGTTGTAGAGAAAGGTCCAGATGTTCCAGAGCCAAAAATGTGGCCAGACCATCCTTACAAACCAAAGAAGGAGGTTAAACCTACCTCTATGGGAAAATACGTTGGTCGTCCGCCCAAAAACGGCTCTATGGCGGATAATATTCGTAAGGGCATTATAACTCTTATGGTGAGTGATGAAGCAGGAGCAGGAGCAGGAGCAGGAGCAGGAGCAGGAGCAGGAGCAGGAGCAGGAGCAGGAGCAGGAGCAGGAGCAGGAGCAGGCGGGGGCAAGGGTGCCGTATCTCCTAGCTCCTCCTCCGTCTCTAGCTTAGAAGAGCACGCCCAGTTGCCACCAGAAGGAGAGAACGAACTTGTTATGAATCTAGGATCGGTCTAAATTATGATTTCAGTGATTGCGCTTGTGATTGATTATAATTTTTATCCTGAACACTATCCATCTGCTTCTTATACGCGATATACGTATTATTCGTTTTATTCATTCGTGTATACGATGCGACCGTTGTCTGATATATAGTACCAATTTGTTTTGAAAAATTATTTAAGGAATCCTGAGCCGCTGACAAAATCTGGTAATATCCTACTTGTGCGGCGGTTAGACCCGCAGTAGGGTACGGCACAGGGAAACTAAACTGTGTATTTACATAGGGTGTATCCTGGAACGACTCCAACTGCGATCCATATTTTATATTACATGATATATTTGCAGCATCATTTTGCTTTTTTTGTGTATCGCCATCTTCGTTGTCAAATCCCGATATATTCTTTGTATAATCTGCTTTACATTTCTGGATTTCCGCATTTACTTGTACATTGTTGATATACACATTCAGATAATCGGCAGTTCCCTCTATATTTACACAATCGGTGAGCCACGATTGTACAGTTGGACTCGCTAATGTTTTATTAAATATATTTACCTTTCCTTGTAGATTTTGGGCTAGATTATCTAATGTAGTGGGAGCGAGTGCGTCTTGAAATCCCTCTAGATCCGCCTGTGTAGACGCCGATACATCTACCTTACTACAATCTATCATGCCCTTTTCACCGTGACGGTACATATAGAGCGCCATTTGATTTGCCCACGTCTGTTCTGCATTTTTAGCACGATTCTGCTGTAGCAGTTTCTGCTGGGCTTTGGGTAACTGATACTCCGATTCATCTGCTACCTCTGATGCGGTGCTTTTTATAAACTTATCGTGTACGCCGTCATAAATAGAGCAGGTCTGTACTTTCATATTGGAGGTATTCGTCATCGCATCCTGTAATTGCTGTGAGTATTGGTCCAATGTTGCATTCATTTGAATAAGCGATTGATTAATGTGATTATCTACAGCATTTGCGTCCTGAAAATGTTCATACGCATTCTTCGGTCCGCTACAGCACGATATATGTCGTGCCATTCCGATAATAAATGTTACAGCCATTATAACAATCCATAAAAATACCACATATACAATAATATCATACCAAATGCTTTGCTGCGCGTTACGCATCCCTACTTATAAAAGATATAATCAAATAGATTAGGAGATTAGGAATGTATTCTATATATAAACGTGGAGGGTATCCTGCTCCACCCGTACTTCCTGTAGGCAATAGATACTGTCCTCCTATTCCGGGTATCGTGCCGATATCAATAGATATACAACCTACATATTCAACATTTTTGTCAACAATAACGTATCCATCATCATTTGTTTCATCCTTCACATATCTTACCGGTTACATATCAACTCCTATTAATTACGTAGCACTCGGCAACTCCTATAAATCGCTATCCGAATCGGCTCGTATGCAAGAGCAGCAATGTACTACAATGTATATTAGTAATGCGCCCGTTCCGGTCCCAATAGGAAGCAGTAATGATATACCCTATGTTGATGTCATTCCTACTCCAGCATCCGGTACAACTCTAAGCGTTCAAAATGCGGTATTATTCGCCGGCAATAATCCGTATAACCCGGCAACTCGGTTTTCTCAATATAGATTCGCCACAACTGTTATACCACCCAATCCAAACTATGTTACCACCACTCAAATTACCTATGTATCTTCAACCGGTACATTTGTATCCTCCATTGTATGTCTACCTCCAATCGTTCCTCCCAACCCTGGCTACTTGGCGCCCTGTGTTCCTCCATTGGTATTTCGGGGCTCCGTAGAAAATGTTGGACCTACGTAGAACATGCCTACCACGGATTTTTCTGCTAGTCTTACAACAGCTCGTCGCAGACAGCTAACTCTCTATTCGTGGCGTCTCAATGACCAGTACCCACAGAATCCAATTAGTAAGACGGCTGAACAGGCTCCCTCTAGCGGATGGCGCGGAACCGGACCCTCAAGCCAGGTCCCTACTGCGGTCCGTCTCGGTGCGATCCTCGCCGGTCAGCCCAACAATAACGTCTACCCTGGCGTGCCCGCCGCCTGCCCATCGGGTACTTGTGCGGCAAATCAGGCTTTACCCGTTACATTACAGGGCTTTGTACGTAACTCTCCGGCGAATGCGCGTTCGCTCGGTGGCTCTGATAATTCTTAAACTCGTTTGATAACGTGTAACTATGTTACAACATATCAAAAACGGCTAACAAGTCTGGGGGTCGGAATCGGCTGTAGAGACGATCGGCACATGTAAAAAAGGGTGAGTGCCGTTGCCGCCTGTATGAGCGCTGCTACAAACGACGCAATAATTATCGGTGTCTTCAACTTCTTATAAAGAGACAGTGTTGCAAACGCAGTAATTACACTTAAAACGGCACCCGCAGCGAAAAAATAGCACCAGTTGAATGCCCAAGTGGGTCGGGATTCCATGTCTATTTAGAGTACTTTTTTATTTTTTATTTGGGGTTTTGTATTTAGATTTTGTGTTTGTGTTTGTGCTTAAGCGCGAGCAGTCGTCTTCTTTACGACCTTCTTGACTGCGGGAGCAGGAGCTGGCGCAGGAGCAGGGACGGGCTCAACGACTTCTTCCTCTTCCTCATCCTCTTCCTCGGCTTCGGCTTCGTCGTCGGCGACGAATGCGGCGGTGGTAGGAGCAGGGGCAGAGACAGCATCCTCATCATCATCGTCTACGAACGCAGGGGCGCTTGACGAGGTTTCAGCGGCTTGGTCAACACGGGCTTGGACAAGCTTCCAGCTGATGCCGAACTTGCCACCGGCAACCCAGATGCTGGTAGCATCAAGGATACAGGTGACTTCAGCACCACGGCGGAGAACTTCCATGGGCGTAACACCTTCAATCTTACGATTTTGGTCATCGTAGAGAACGGCGTCAAAGGCATCCGTCTTGTAGTTCTTCTTGATGGCAACCGACTGAACAGGCGAGCGGTCCTTGCCGTCCTTGTCCTTGCTTACACGGAGGCTCTTGGTGTAGAGTGCCGATACGGTTTCACGGCTGACACCACGGAGACCAAGCCAGTTCGCCGAGTTCTTGACACCCTGGTCAATGACGTAGTCGTCAATCGCCCGGAGCATATCATGGTATGCCTGAACCTTAGAGTTCGTGGCACGGCTACGGAAGTCAAGATTGAGCTTGAACTTGCCGTTGCCCTGGAAGTCACCAGAATCAAAGGGAATTGGCATACGAGGAGCCTGGACACGGAGCTTGCCGGCGCCATAGTTGAGGTAGACAATTGCGGCTGGCGAGTTGTCGAGCTGCTTCTTGGTTGCATCAACCTTGAGGTTGGAGAGGGAGAAAGTATTTACAGTTACGACGGACATTTTGCTTTGCGAGTTGTTCTTACTTTTAGTTAAGCGAGTAATAACAAGAGGGGAATGCTCAACCGATAAGAAGAAAACGGTGGCGTCAATTTTTATCCGCCAAGGGGGGAAAAAATCTACTCTGTGTTATGTGGCGGTGGAAGCAGCAGCGGTGGCATAGGTTGTGGTACAGCTATATTAAAAATATCATTCAACCAGCCTCCTAATCCGAAAAAATGTACTTGTGGATGTACTGGTTCCATTATTACATCTTCATGTGCTAAAACGCTTTCATATAACCAAGGATACGCTTCTCGGGCTGGATTACAAACAAGAGTCAGTGTGCTTATAATATACATCGCGCCTATAATTCTATCATTTCTATCCTCTGCCGATGTAATCATGACTCGTATTACACCCATATTCACCTTCTGTATCCGTTCTATAGGAAATGTGCCTACAATAAACGGCGAATGTTTGAACAGAGCGGTCGCATAATTAGGCACAATTTGCCGTTTTTGGTTCGCCGTTAAATTTGCTCGGTACGTCCATATAGCATAGAGTTGTCGGTAAAATTTCTGATGCTCGGCAAGTGTTAAATTAAGGAACCACTCGGGCGATGAATAATAATTGAGCTCGTCTATGATTTGAAATAAGTCTACAATCTTCATACGATACTGTTGTATCGGTGTAGACGGCTCAAGTTTTTCCCATTCTGTAGTCAACCCGTGGGCGGTCCGTTTGCGGACCAGTTTTTGTACTTTTCTAACAATCGCAATTGGTATAGTATCGCGATTAAACGGATTTTCTATCGTCTCATCGTCGCCGTTATTTGTAATGAGCGTTGCAATGGAACGCAGGTCAAATCCATAGACGTGCTGTTTATTATCCTTATACGAAAAGAATAGACTGCCGCTAATATCTGATATCGGGTCGGTTGAGAAGAAATCAACGTCGTTAATACATAGTGTACGACTGTAGTAAGCAGGACCACGAGTACGCACATTATGCCGCCCTATAGTATCTCTAAACCATTGTTGTATTTTTGCGGCTGCGGTTGCTAACACTACCGTTTCCGCAGCCCGTTTTGTTATACGACGAATTCTTCCTGGACTTGTTATTGTAGGTTCCCATGGATTGGGATGCTTATAATGTATACCGCAATACTCGCCGTGAGTAGCCATATTAGGGCAACGGATCTTAGGACTCCGTTTTGACTTGATATTTTTACATTTTGAGTAAGAATTTTCCATCTCTCTAAGGATTTAAAAGAATTTTTTCTCACCTCCGGTGGACAAAATTGATTGATATCAAAATTTGTAACTGTATTAAGTATTCCCCGCGTTTGATTGAGATAAAAAACTCCTCGGTCACACATATAACAACAATGAGCTCTACTCCTGCCACCAAGCGTGCCCCCGCCAAGAAGACTGTTGCCGCTGCCGCCGCCCCAGCCGCCCCCGCCAAGGTTGTCGCCCCTGTTGCGGCTCCTGCCCCTGCCCCAGTTGCCGCCCCCGTCGCCGCTGCGCCGGTCGCCGCCGCCGCCCCCACCGATGCCGTTGACGTTGTCAAGGATTTCGCCTCCCTCGTAGAAAAGGTGAACTCCCTCCGCACTGTCCTCGCCGCCGTTCTCTCCGACATGAAGAAGCTCGAGAAGCAGATTCCCCGTGAAATCAAGAAGGCGTCCAAGGGTCGCCGCCGCCGCGCCGCCGCCACCACGGAAGGTGGTGAGCCCGTCGTCAAGAAGGAATCGGTCTTCACCAAGCCTACTCCTATCTCCGATGCGCTCTGCACCTTCCTCGGTGTCGCCAAGGGCTCCTCCCTCTCCCGCTCGGAAGTAACCACCAAGGTCTGCGGCTATGCCAAGTCCCACTCCCTCATGGACAAGCAGGTCATCAAGGCTGACGCTGCTCTCCGCAAGCTCCTCGCGCTCACGGAAAAGGATGAACTCAAGATCCTCAACCTCCAGCGCTACCTCAAGCCCCACTACATCAAGCCTGCCGTCGCTGCCGCTGCGCCAGTAAAGGCTTAAATTTAACAAATCAACTAATATTTACGGGCTTTTAGTTCAGTGGTAGAATACAACATTCGCATTGTTGAGACCCATGTTCGATTCCTGGTAAGTCCATATTTTGCCTCCTTTCCTCCTTCTTCTTTCCTCCTTCCTATATCTTCCTGTAAGAAACTCCAAAAAAAACAAATAAAAAATAAGAAAAACTCAAAAAGCCCTAAAAAACCCCACCTGCGATAGCTCAGTTGGTAGAGCGGAGGACTGTAGTTTTTAGCAAACTTCCTTAGGTCCTCAAATTGGCTAAGCCAATTTGAGTAATCCTAAGAAAATTGCGCGGCAATTTTCCTTAGGTCACTTGTTCAATTCAGGTTCGCGGGATATGTCTTCTGGTCCTTTAGCTCAGTGGTAGAGCGCATGGCTGTTAACCGTGATGTCGTAGGTTCAATCCCTACAAGGACCGATCTCGTAATGAGATTGGTGGGCACCCCAGTTCCTCTTTAATTTTTTTTTTAGCCTATTTTATAGCCTAAAAAAAATAGAATACAGTAGATGAGTGCCCCATTACAACCCCTACCAATTAGGGTACTGCCTCCAGTAGGGTCTGCTCCTCCACCTCCCATGTTAGTAAGTATAGCATCTACGCCTTTAGCAAACAATCGTGGATGGAGAGCTAACTATCGTCGCCCAGAACCTATAAATGGTTCCGAGGAAGGAAAAGTAAGACGTGCCGCACAAATTTTAATGAATATAAAGAGGTCTAACCCACGTAATATGAAAAAAACCCGTCGTTCGTCACGTAAGACAAAGAAAAATACCCGTCGCAGATAAGATGTCAGGCGCAAATAAAGATCTTGTTGAGGCTGTCCGGCACTATGTTCATTTTGATAATCTTGCCGAGACCTTGAATAAACAGGTGACAAACGCCCGTTCAATGAGAGGGCTATATGAAACAAAGATTTTAACAAATCTAGAGATGAATGGTATGAAAAATGCCGTACTACAAATCAACGGTGCCACTTTACAGCGGGCTACGCGCTCACACGCGAATCCACTCTCCTGGGGTTTTCTAGAAGAGAAACTTCATGCCTACTATACCTCGCATCCTGTTCGTAGCACCGACGAAACAAATGCTATCCTAGATTTCTTACAAAATAACCGAGGGTCTAAAACAACGGAGTACATCAAAAAGACCGTTATAGGCGGGACTGCGGATGCCGACCATAAAAAACCTCCGATCTAATACTAGAACTTATTCGTGGATTCGTGGGACTGTCTTAGCGTGCGACGCAATGAATACATTTTTATTAACTAGAATACAACAAAAAAGCACATATAATAAAGTTACACGATGGTTTCATACACTTATCAAAGGTAAAGAGCAAGAAGGAACACCAGCAGAAACAATTATGGAAATGAACGACCTATTTTTAGACTTATTGAAAAAGAAGAATCTTAACCTTGGAGCAACCGAAAGAGTATTTCGCCGCAATATGTGTAATGCATTGTGTACAATGATATATTATGGAGATATTGATATATGTAAAAAAAATCCGGTGGGAACATACCCGCCAGGATGGAATTATGAACTAGAGATAATGTGGAAAGAATGGCTAGAAATTCGCTGTTTTAAAAATTGGACCGCCTTCTGGGCTCGCATTCCTGTACGTGAATGGGAGGATGCTCTGCCAGGCTGGCGCTCAGTTATGGAACATATACTTATGTCCTATGTAGAGCGTGAAATCTATATATTAGTCGACGACGATATTATTATAGAAGATGAACATGGTGATTATGTTGATAGTAACCAGTATGAATATACGGAAGACCGATGGGACTAGGAGTTCGGACGGTTTGGGATATAACAATATGTATTATCATTGATAATCGTTATTGTTTGAACTTGTAGGGTGGGATGGGGTGGGATGGGGTGGGATGGGGTGGGATGGGATAGGGGTGGGGAATTAGGCGGACCAAGAGTTCTTATTGAACGGTAAAACGGTTGTATTCTCCATCTCATCACGGAACTTCTGGACCTTCTTCTCAAACTCCAACTCGTCCGTTGTGGGTGGGAGCGCAACATCGCTATTGTTCAACTCGTCCATTGCGTTCTTCGCAGGGCGGACACCAAAGCAGTTCACGCCAAAGAGGAGCTCGGGGTTGTCAAAGTATCCGCCATTGATACCAGGGCGTCCGCACGCATTATGGTACTGTGGGTGTCCCTTCTGGAGTTTTTCGTATGTTTCCTTCTGTGTAGGATAGACCGCCATCTGTCCCTTCACCCAGCCGTAGTTACACCAGTCGGCACCCTGGTCGTAGGCATCCTTCACCTGGTCATAGGTCGCCAACTCCGAATCGAGCGCCGCACAGACCGCCGCCGCATCGTGGTACGTATAAATATTACGGCTTACGTTAAATACCTGCTTGCCGCCGGTGCTGAAATTGGGATGCGGAAGTACGCCCGATAAGAAGGTTGACGGCTGATTCTCCTTCGCACCAGGCATACCGGACGGGCGATTGCCTGGGCTGGGTAAATCAGGGCGTGGTGGGACACCCTCGTCCATCGGCTTCATCGTAGCAACCAGATCGCCAGGCGCGCCCATATTATTGGCGACACCAAATTCGGCACTCACCGACTGGCGACCATTGATCAAATTACTAATATTCTTGATTCCTAAATCAACATAGTATCCAATCTTCTTGTAATATACATAGCATATGACAGCTACGAGAATTACTAGAACGGCAACAATCCATATGTTTGAAAAAGCACCAGTGACAGTATTTAACATATTTGTCTTTGGTGTATTGAAACCTGGCAATGAAGGGGTTGTTGATTTTAATGGATTAAAGTTCATATCACCTCTACTTAGTTCATTTTATTTACGCTTCGGCAGCCGCTTTCGGTGTAGCCTGGCTCTCCCTTAGCGACCGAATTTGCCCCAACATCATTTGATTCATCGGTTCAACCTTATTTTTACGTGTTAGAAATGCGATATAAGCGTCACAACCCATCGCAGTTTCGCCGGGTACATTCCGAATAGTATTATCATCGTATTCGTACCATTGCTCCTCCTGTTTTGCGTACATTCGGTAGTGACCGCCACGAAATGACCCCTGCTGTTCAATGATAGCCGTTGTTTCGTAAATCGGCGGCATGTATACCTTATTAAACGGGTCTCCCTTGAACGCCATCCAAGGTCGGAAATCAAGCTGCTCAATATCCCACGCCACCTTTCCCGCCACCTTTTGCATCTTATTCGTAAATCTCTTGAGTGTAAGAATGATAGTATCTGGTAGCCGTGAAATGCGATTCCTGATAATCGCCTTTCCCTTTGTCTTACACGCATCGCATTGATAGTCGTCCAGGCTCTCATCCGCAAATCCTAGATTCAAACAATCGGTCAGGGTAGCTCCAACTGCTGTACGATGCGGCATATCACCGCCGGGCAAGGGAACCTTTAACATTAACCACGGCTCATAGCGGGTGGAGACCGCATTACAATGGTCACACGTGACTTCTGTCTGGGTTTGCCCGTTATAATGATTTATAATAGGTGAGTATTCCTTACTAAAGAAGGACCCCCACGAATTGATTGCCTTAATATATTCATCTTCGTGTTTATTGGCAGAGTTGCCGATGACTACCATAGTCACATTCTTATAAATCGCATCGTGAATTCCGCTTAGAATATACTGAATCGTTTCCGACGCATCACTTTGCTGTCCATAATGATGCCAATCGTCGCCTGCCTCTTGAATAGTACGCAAGAAGGCGCCGTGAAATCCGCGCGGGTTGAGCGTCGGTGTTGCGTCTATGGGTAGCTTATGACGCCAGAAGTCACGCATAATAATCTGAAACGCTTCTAGCAGCTGCTTCTTATTGCTTTCATTACGTAGTTTAGGTGTATTTGTTAGAAATATATCACATAAAGGAGGGGAAAGACGAAGTGCCTGTAGGACGACATTTAGGAAACATGTATTTCCCAAATTCCCTAATCCTATTTTCGTTGACAGTTCAGTCATTTTGTTACGGTTCTTTGATTATTTCGGATGAAAACTTTAGACTCTTCAAATTTTTCCGCCTAAAGCATCAAAAATTGATATAAGTTAGACCTTCTTAACCTATGAACACCAACACCATGACATATAATCCTCAACAGTATGAAACCGTTTACGGGTTCTCTACGCTTGACGAACTTCATAATTTTATGCCCGAAGTCCTCTATGACGAAACTATGTTTCAGAACGAAATGCTGGCTTACTTCCGCTATCGTATCGCAAATCTCTTCCAGCAGACCTATACTCGTAACCAACACGTTTACAATATTTATATGTCACAGGCACGCCGTGCTGCCTTTGATGAGTGGCGTCGTAACCGTAATAATACTGTGTCCGCATCGCCCGCCGGCGTACCTGATATTCTTGGTGCCCTGAATAATGTACTCAATAACACTATTCCTGCTACATCCAATATTCGTGTGGAAATCCCCCTCAATCCTGTGACACCGCAGGCGCAGATTCGCCGCCGTAATACGGTAGATCTACCATCTGGTCAGACAACCCGCAATGCGGCAGCGGCACCAGGAGCGGAGCCTATTACACACGATGCACCTCCGCCTCCTAGGCGGCAGAGGAATCCGAGTAACTTCATCACGGCGAACGAACTTCTCAATCTTACGAATAACACCGCCAACGGAGGAGACGCTGCCTCATTCCTTAATATTCTTACCGGTGCTATGCTCGGCGGGCTTGATATTCCTATTACCACTACTGTTGGTACTCGTGGGTTTTGGCAAGAGGTGGATGTTGTAGCTACGCCTGCGCAGATTAATGCCGGCTCTACTGTTGTAGAGGGCTCCACGATTGCGACGGATGTCAATTGTGCCATTTGCCAGGAGCATACGCACGCCGATAATAATAGTTCTCATCAGTGGCGTAAACTCCACTGCTCCCATCAATTCCACCGCGAATGCGTGGATTCGTGGCTAGAGCAGAGCGTCCATTGCCCTGTTTGCCGCGCGGATATTCGCGAGCCCGGTGGTGCCGGCTCTGGCTCTGGCTCTTATGCTGCCGCTGCTCGTCGTGGCTTATCCCGCAGCCCCTCTACCAGTTAAAAAAATTGAAAGCAACGCTGACGATTAAAGGATATGTAAGCGTACTACGATTACATATTCTTCCTTCCAAATGTCCATCTTTAACGGTGTAAGCACCGGCAGCATTGACTATAGTCCTTACCAACCCGCAGAAGTTGTCACCATCATCCTTGACGATGCAGAGCTTGCCGATTGCAGCGTGGGGCAGTTTGAACGCTTCTGGCGTGTCTGGTACACCGAACGCTCCTTCTACGCTCCTAAACTTCAAACATTGGTCCTAGGTCTGCGGCGGCGAAATGATTCATGGGCGGGCATTCGCCGCTTCCTTAACTACTTTGAAACGGACGTCCTATACCGTCACGGACGGGTGGGTCTAGATATCTACTTGACCAACGGCGGTAATCCTCAGCAAGTTCTATCAATTACACCGGCGATGTATCACAGATATCCTGTATCAATTCCCCAAGTGCCCCTAGTGCTGTAGATTCCTGGGCAGGAGTCGCCGTACGCCTTAATCTTACCGTTGTAATAATCAGTTTCACAATATCCCGCCGCTCTTTTTTATTGAGTGTGCCGGTCACGTCGGCGGCAGCGTGGGTGAGGTCCGCCATTTTCCTGTAGGACATACGCTTATTTTTAACAACCTCATTTAGCACATACTTTAGAATATACGTATATTCGCTTAGGGCTCTGTTACGGCGAAGATGCTCTTTACGCACCTTCTTCGGCAGTGTCTTCCAGTGTTTCTCGCATATATCACGCCCTTCGTATGTGTGCTCGGCAGGTCTAGTACACGGCTTTCCGCTTTTCTTTAAAACTTCGCACTGAGGCATTATATAATTTAAAGTAGTAAAGAGTTTAGACCTATGAATATTTGAAATATTCACAAAATAATTCAATTCCATCTTCAACACGAATGTTATTTTCTTGTGCAAAATTGTTTAGAGATTTCATGGCAAGAAGAGTATCATCTCTAAGTTTAAACTCATTATATAAACGTGGTTGAATATAGCCTTTCTTGCGTAAATATAAAACTATTGCTTCTACTTCAATATGTGGTAAATTCATCTTTTCACCTACGATTGCACAACATTTCAAGAACAATTCATATTTTGTAGCAATTCTTTGAGGTCTAGTAACTTCACGATAATTTCTAAGTAAGCCGATTGCTACTAATAAACTTAACTTAAATGCCCAAGCTTCAGACAAGGCTTCATGTCTATCATCAGAAGGCATTGCGTTTGGATTTGGTACATATTCTATAGATTCTTTCTTTGATTTGTTATATATTTCTGTTATTTCTGGATTATTCGGAAAATCATTCTGAAATAAAACGAGTGCCTTATCACAGATAATTACAATTTCATTATATAACTGTGGAAACCAACTGTAACCACCACGATTTGAATATGTATTTTTATACTTATCTTTTATATCATTTAATTCTTTTAACATATATGGAAATATTATTACTCCATCTTCGTCGTCAATCGCAGAATTTCGTGATTCAGAAAGCCATCCTCTTAACGCCCTTTCAATAAAATGTAGTGTACTTACATCCATTGTATTTATATGTTTTATTTGATTAAAAAGACTATTCTCAATTTTTAGACAGTCTGTTCGTGACTCTTGGACCTCACAAAATCCGCAATCTCTTCGCACATCGATCGGCACGGCTCCATACCGCACCGCGTTAGCAAGACGGCAACCGGCGCCTTCCATTGTAGGAAAAAGGGAGCATAATTATAGACTATATCCAAACCCTGGCAAATATCCTTCCCAATCTCTTGAATATCTAATGCGGGTAAATGCGACTTTACGTGGGTCGGTAGCCGTGTGAGCGTACGTCGCATAAACTCCTCCGTCACCGCTACAAGTTTCTCTATCGCCTGCTTTGGAACATACGGCATATATACTGTAATAAAGTGGTTGAGGGACGGGTGTATAGAAGTTACAGTTGCGGCGACATCAATTGCTTGTAATGCTTTGTTTAACGGCGCTGACGGGGGTGCTTCACGTAAATAGGTGCTTGTAGTTGTATAGAGTGTAAGAGCGTAGACGGCGATTGTAAGACTGGATAGGATAGACGAGCACATATGAACATCGTGGAACATTGGTGTCAGAAAGCATAGAAATGATGTAAACCGATTGGAGAGGCATGTCCGTTTTTTAGGGGACCCCTCATTTGTCAAAGTTGCAACGTGACTAAAAAATTCCTCGGCGGATGGAACTATGAAGTCCGGGTGCTTCTGAATATATTGAATTCCTTTTATTTGAAATAGGAAGTCAATAGCATCTTTGAGGATTGTGTCATCCCCTTTTACGCCTAACTTTTTGGGAACACTTGACGACTTCTTCAAAGAGGGCATAAGATACCTTCTTATAGGTTTCTATAGATATTTATTTAAGCGGACACATATTTTACAACTGCCGTCATATCCTGTCGGATCACGGTCATAAAAGGAAGAACCTGTCCGCCTGGTGTGTAAAGTACTTGAATCTGCTCCTCAGGTCCACGATACTGGTTAAAACGCCGCATAAAATCGCCGACCGTTTCCCCCTCGGTTCCTACGAGTTTGAGCGCCGTTCCATCGTGGAACCCCGCATACTTCATCCCGCTATTATCGGGCTGAAGTGTGAGATTAACGTATTTTTTCGGTTGGTTGAACCAATTGAAAAACATGTTTAGTTATCTGTTGTGTGTTTGGTTTAAGTGTAGTGAGATAAATAACGATAACTATGGCGGAGATTGTAGTCTTTATCGTCTTTATGACATTTGTAATGGTGATGGCTATAGGTTGGCTTTATCATGTTATGAAACAAGTCACAGGTATTGCGAATGGACAATCTCAGCCCTTGCTCTCATCAAGGTGATTAATCATCAAAGGAACCTGCGAGGGTGCCAAAGATAAGCCTGGCGGCTCAGGTATATAAATCGTTGTATGCTCAACTTGTCCGCAAATATCCGGTACATCAAAATCCTTGATTTTACCGAATTTTTCAGCACATTGGTTGCGAATATCTTCAGGTATTAACGTATTTGTATCCGACGCATCATTAATATCCTGCTTAATATATTTCAAAAAAGTGCCACAATCCTTACGACCACTGTAAGGAATAATCAGTTGCTCTTGCATCTTTCGGGTAATTACGTCCCAACGCTCCGCCGAACTCTTAAAATTATTTGCCAAGGCTGGCCAATTAAACTGATTCTGTATCATATTGACAACTCCTATAGCAATAGAAACACATCCAAAAATCATAGATGTTTTACTAGTATCTGAAACTGTACTACCGATAATTAGATTCGCAATACCGCTCAACGAAATGGCAATATTTGCGCTAATTGTCATCGCCGTTGCCCGTTTACTATAACGAGAATACGCCTCCGTATGCATCCAATTAAAGCATTTGGATTGATCGCACCAATCTGCCATCATCTTATCCACGGTTCCATTCCACTGAAGTCCAGGCTGTGTCTCGGCTTCATTGGTAGACATTCATATAATCCTAATATATATACTTATTTACCTACGGCGGGTATGGCGTTTTGACTTACGGGTCTTTTTTGCTTTTTTCTTAGAGCCTCCTCGATGTCCAATGGGCATTGTCCACGTAGTCTCACCCGTATACGAATTCGTATAATACGGAGCCTGTGCCCGCACCGACCATTTATATGACCATCCAGGCAAAAAATCAATCGGAGGCGTCCAGCTTACTACACCTGTATACTCATTCTTCCAATACGGTGCCTGCTCTCGCTGAGACCATAATTCTACCCAGCCCTCGGGTATTAGTTCCGCGATTGTAGGAGCTGCCTTAGGCTGTGGTGCTGGTGCTGGTGCTGGTGCCCGTTGTGCCTGCGCATGTGCGTGTGCGTATGCGTGTGCCCGCTCTCGTGCTACTTTTTGCGCATGTATCGCCGCCGCTGCCGACATCTCTCTACTTAGAATAATTCTTTATTCATCATCGCATTGAGCATTTTAGGAGGCATATTGAAAACAAATGGTTGACCTTTTGGCTTATTTACATATTTATTCGCATAGATTGTAGTTAATTTTCTATTTATTTTCTTTGTTTGATTACGCTTCTTATTCTTATTCTTATTCTGCTTCTGGCTCTGGCTCTGGCTCTGACTCTGCTTCTGGGTCTGATTCGGTTTCCTCGGATTTTCCATATTCATTTGAAAAATAAGATTGTTATTATTGTTATTTCTACGGGTTTTTCTGGGCATTTCTAATACGGTCTATTATTTTTTGGCAAACATAGAGGCGATAGAACGCTGACCGCTGGACACCATCGCATCCGCCTTGAGCAGAGACCCAAACAGCAATTCTTCCGCAAGTTTTTCCCGTGCCGCCACTGGGTCCTTCGCTTTCTTACAAGCCTCTAGTTCATGCGTCTTGACGCCTGGCAACTTGGCGAGTTCCAGAGCAAACACTTGTGCGACCGGCTTCGCAATCTGATTCGTAATATAATGCTTGTAATCGGGACGGAGATTGTGCTCCTTGATGAACGCTGGCGTCTCAATACGCTCACCCTGTAGCGTCGCCTTGGACTCAATATAAACGAACGACATTCGCTCGCTCGTAGACGGCTTATTACCAGGGTCTCGCTCGGCGATTCGGTCCGCCAAGACCTTATGCGCAATACGGGACGGATTCGCATAATCGGCTCTCAAGGACTTGGTAATCATCAGTTTCGTCATGGGGAACTTGCCGGCGAGCAAGTCCTTCGCTGTAGACTGAACGAAATCAAACGCATCCTTCACTCCTGAGCTTCCAACAGGACGAGTAGGGTCCAGAATTCGCTCAATGACGCCGCCGTATACATACTTGACAATTGGCGCATTATCTCGGCGCTTCATCACGATACCCATACTCTTACGATGAAAGTCATCAGGGGTGAGCCCGTCCTCTGACATATCGCCGACATACCGCTTTTTGCTGAGCAGGCAAAACGTCCGAAAGATTTTATCAAATTCAAAGTCGTGCGGCGGCTTGAGGCACGAGCTCACGAGTTTGCCCGATTCAATCGTCAAGTCCTTCGCCGCCTTGAGTGCCGCATCGCCTGTAAGGGGCTTGCCCGTTACAGGGTCCTTTGGTCGGAAGCGCAAGAAGATAGAATCGGTATCACCATAGATACACTCGGCGTCGCACCGCGGGTCCTTGCCGCCACCATAAATCTCTTCAATCACCGCTTTCGCAAACATCAACTGTTTGCGACCATAGGCGGTCGTGGATGCCGCCAATACCTGTCGGCGTACCTTGAACGTAGCACTACCCAACTGACCATATAGAGAGTTCGCCGTCAGCTTATATGCCAATTGCTGAGCATCCAGGAGCGACTTCTTGAACTCATCGGTCTCCTTCTCCGCCTGTTTCCTACACTTCTTACGCGAGGAGAGAAGCATCTCTAGAATACGAGGAATTGTGCCCTGCGGCTTTTGAATATACCTGGCGACCCGCTTACCATCCTTGAGCTTGACTGGATGCTTCCTCGTGTCTGCCGGATCCGGTCGCAGAATATCAAACTCAATGTTCACATAGGTTTGCCCTGGGATGTTATCGTAGCGGTCCGATCCTTCGCGCAGCTCACGGAAAGTCGTTCCGTCGTTCTCATAATCCTTCACCCAAATCAGCGTATCGTGGCTGATGTTCTCCGAGATAATAGAGGACGGATATAGCGAAGCGAAATCATCGGCGGTAATCGGGTCGTTGATATAAATACCCGTTTTGGGTTCTAGAACAATCGCACCTTCATAGCTGTCGTCCTCCTGATGCTCCTCAGACGCGGGTGGCTCTTCGCCATCCGCATATCTCGGCGGGCTCGGCATCACCTCAATCAACTGGTCCGCCTTTCGGCACTCCTTAAAGATGAGCGACTCAATCTTGATTCCCTGACCACGAAGGAAGATGAAGCTGACCGGTACCGAGCATACATTCGCCATCGCCACCGAATTGTTCAGAATTTCCAACTTATTGAACAGTTCCATGACTAGATCGCAATCCTGTAAACAGTAGCGGGCAACGATTCCACGCTCCTGCGCCGTACCACGATGGAAACGGAAGATATCCTTCGGCGATACATCGTCCTTCACCTGCGCCCATCGCGTTGGGATTCCACCGTTATCCTCTAATTTCGCCTTGCCACCCTTGATGCGAATTGTGAGTTTCGTGGGGTCAACGGCTACGACTTCCGCCTTTTCTACAATTCGGTCATTCTCATCGTCCATCAGTGTGATAAATCGTCCTGGAAGGGTGCCCTTCGTAGACTTGGTCGCTACAACGAATTCTTCGCCATCCGATTTGAGTTGTGTCAGCGATTTAACGGCACCGCTCACAAATGTCGCCGACACATTATCTAGACTATACGAGTCCAAATTATGATTACGACGAATATAGGGGAGCAAATCAATTTGTAGACGTCCTGGGCTGTTCATAAAGTGCATTGTATTATCACCCATCGCCGACGATGACAAGAACTTCTCTTCCAACTTGGTGGGACGAGATTTGAGGGACGAGAGCGGCGACGTTATACGCGACGTCTCCTTTTCGCCCACTAATTCCGTCAGGCGGTCCCAAACATACTGAGAATCAAAACCAAAGATGTTATAACCAATCAAGATATCTGGGTCCGTTCGTCCGATCCACTGGAACCACGACCGCAGAAGTGCCGCCTCGTCCTCATACGAATAGACCTCAATCGGTACCTCCTCGCCCGGTGGCTTTACAGTCGTCTCATCCACCGAATTGAGTACCCAAATATGTTTACTAATTGGTTTGGTCTTACGATAGAGTACAATGCCGATTTGAATGATTTCATCTCCCGCAATTGGCGGAAATGTTTTCGTCATCAACTTGTCCAAGCCGATAATTGCCCTATCACGGGTATCAGCAGTGTCTGCCACCCGCAGCGCCGCCAACGCATTCTTCAGACTTCCCTCACACTTCGCATCGGCAATCGCCTTTGTTAGAGATTCTTGGGTAATAGGAGCGTGGTACTTACGAGTATTAATGTAAATCGGCGAGAGTTTGCCTGGCTTATGCTGAATGGCGGCTGCGAGTTGTTGGACCATCTCTTGAACAGTATTCGGAATACCAGTTTCCTGGAACTCGCGAACCGCTTTACGCCACGTCTTCGTTGCGATAGGAAAGTCGCCGTGCGCAGAATTACATTCTATATCCCAAGAACCGATAAGGAAGGGCGCCATACCGGTATCATCCGCCGCCTTGACATCCGTCCATTCGGACACTGTGTAGACTTTCACCTTCGCATCATCCGAATCGGCGAACTCCCAATGATTCGCTGGAACCTGGACCCAGCCGGCAGGACTAATATCCTGTATATGAAAGAATCTGAGAACTGGATCAATATTCGCCTCATACACCTTGAGTGCTACTCGCCTGCCGTCAGGCGTTGCCGAATGAATATCACCCGTTGGAGTATGCTTGGCGAGTGCGGCGACGGCGCCGATACCAAACATAGACTTCGTATCGTAGCCAATCGGCGTAGATGCCTTATCTAGCACACGATCCTTCAAGGTGCGCCAGAGGGAGATAGTAGGTACGGTAATCTTCAAGAATGTTCCCTTGTTTGCGCCATTATAATCCATAAGAACGCTGTGGTCTGTGTAATCTAGGCTGACGGCGTAGAGAGACTCTTGCGGGACTCCGTCTAGAACCCATGCTTGTAGATTCTTCTTTGCCGTATCATTGGTGGCAAGGCAATCTGGAATTCGAACATAGAAATATGGCTTGAAGTTGGTGACCTGGAGTGCTACGGACTGTCCCTGTGGGTCAGTGCCAAAGAGAAGAATTTGGTATTCCTTCTGCGCCTTTGGGGCGGAATCGGTGGACCGTCGGTCGTCGTCACTGTCCAACGGGGAATCAGGAAAGGCATCGCGACTCAGGATGTCCTTACACTGGAAGAGGAGGGTGTCTTTTTCTGGATCATACATGTCCGTGTGCTTACCTTTTGTTGCGAAGCAAAAAAGTCAATTTTTTACGCTTTTACGTGTTTACACTCTATTATCTATGATGGCTAGGATAACTTGGATAGGAGGGACTAGGTGTTGGTAACGCTGAGAAACGCACCGGCTTCTTCGTAAAATCCTGCCACTTTATATCAAACTCATGAAACACCATCGTCTTCACCGGCTCCACGGCAATCTGTGGAATAATACAAATCGCTTGCATCTTCGGCGTAAGCTCTCGCAGTTCAATAAATATACTTATAAGTTTTGCTTTGAGTAATTCGTATTCTCGTGCCGCATCCTGTACATCATACGTATGAAACGTAAAACGTAGCTCGCGGTCCCACGTATTTTCGGCATCCCACAAGCTCGCCGTAATCTTACACTTTGGCGGCTTCTTAAGTGAATTTACAATCTCTAGTGCCTCTTGAACTGTATTAAAGTAGAAGATACCACGCTCGGCGTGTCTGAGAGAGAATTTTTCAGTTTTGATAAACTGTCGCACCACGAACAGCATATCATCCTTTTTCATCACTGCGTACAGATATCGGTTATCACCATGTGTTTTTATCAAGGTAATATTGTTTCGCTTGAGGTGTGAAACAATATCATCTAATGCGAGTTTAGTTTGTGTAGTGCCCATTTGCTATCCTCTGGATTTTGCGGCAGGATAATTTTCAATTTTTTAGTGTTTACGAGTGCTACGTGCGTTGCGACGAGTAGACGCACGACGGCTATTACGCTTTGGCGACTTATACGTCTTGCCACGCTTTGGCAGCAAGCTGCTTCCTAGGAGGAGAAGTGCCGCCGGTCCCGCCTTATTGAGCGCACCCATAAACGCACTGATGACCGATCCCGCAGCACCGCCCGCCTGTGGTGTATTCTCCGTAATCTGTGCATTCTTCTTGATGAAATTCTTATTACTGAGCAATGTTCCCTGTGGACCGGGAATCTTGGCGTTTGGCTGTGCCGTTTCTACCGCCTTTACTAGTTCCTTCATCACCTTCGGGTCGTTCATCTGTGGTACGACATTGGTCGTTTCTGGAGTACCAGGAACCTTATAGTCCTCAACTTCGCCGCTTGGAGTCACCTTGACGACGCTAGGATAGCCAGTAATCTTCGCATTCTTAAGCTCTGGAACCTTCTCCACCATATCATGATGGACCGCCGCCATATTCGCAACACGCCCCGGCGTCTTCGCAATCTCCTTGAACTTCGGCATATAACGGTGGCAATGACCGCACCAGTCGGCATGAATGAGTACGTAGATTGTCGGACCGTTGAGAATCAATTGGCGAAGTTCGGGTATCTGCTCCTCGTTACGTACATCTAGAAGCGGCGAGGGCTTGTTATTCTTAGGGGTTTCCACCAAAGACAAAGGTGTTAGAGCGGGCTCCGATGGTGCTTCTACCGCAACGACCTCCTTGCGGGGTAGAAATCGTCCGCGCTGGTTACGAGGGAACATTCTACCTAGTACGAATAAATTCGTTATACCAGAATAAGAGGGACTAGAATGAAGGTGCCGGCAAATTTTATTCTACTCATCGTGGTTGGCGCGGTGATGCTCGCCATCATTGTGCTTCGTACAAATTTTAAGTTAATTGCCGAAGCGTTTACGGATGCCGATGACATCGCAAAGGCGAACAAGGCGGCAGATGACCGTTCAAACGGTATTCTCGGTGAGCGGGCTCAGGGATGCCCTACCGCTGCCGTTCGTGGTCCCGACGGTCGTATTTCCGTCGTTCCCAGTGGTCAAACCTTCTACACAATGTCCGACTATATCACGTACCTCAACGGACTCTATTCCAACGGCTCCCAGTGTATTCCTCCCAAGGTGACCGATGACCGTGAGCCCGTCTTCGGTCTCATCGGCGGACAGGGTGTCGGTGCCGGCTCCCCTAAATCGTTTGACCTTGAGGGCACCACCCGCGATGTTCTCAACACGGCGGCAAACGGCGAAGAGACCTCTGCCAAGACACCTATCAATGATATTGATGACTACGAATACACTCGTGTCTTCCAGACGGAAGACCAAGCCCGTAATACAATTTCCAAACAATCCAAGAATGAATTGATGGAGAAGTACAATCTAGATTGGGCGAACCTGCCGTTCAATTCCGAAGAGCGCGCAGAAAAAGAAGATACATTCATAGCAGGACGGATGGATAACTACTGGAAAGACCCTAAGTCTGGCGCTTTCTTCAACACTGTAGACGGCAAGAACGTAATGCCTCCCGATGTAGAAGCGGAAAACATGCGTGAGCAGAAGATTCTCGCTTCCTACCGCCCTACTGATATCTCCGAGCACGTTATAGATTCCGAAACCGAGCAGGTGGCAAATATGGTCAATAAGTTATACGAAAATGATCCGAACTGGGTACCGGTCATCACCAAGACCGATGAAGGTCAGTATGCGGTCACCGAACTCATCCCAAAGACACGTAAGGAGCGCTTTGAGGATGCGAAGACGATTGGACTTGCCACGACTGCCGGTCTAGGCGATCAGCCCCGTGACCCCAAAGCGTCCATCCAGATTAGCGACCAAATGCGTAATGACCCCTTCTTTGACAAGGGTGGTGTCGTCGACAAGGACAGCAATCGTATCTGGGAATACAACGATTTCCGTAAATGGACGCCTGACCTAGAGCGTATGTTTGCGCCGACAGCGGCGACAAAAGCGTGGTATTAAACTATAGCATAAATAGGAATGGATAAGGAAGACGCAGTGAACCATGCTCCCAATAGCCCTCAGTGGGGCAATTTAGAGCACTATCATGAGGTAGATTTTCCCAATATTGTTGAAGGAAAATACTACTATTTCAAAAATGGTAACCGTTTTGAGGATTATATTGTACATGTAATGAATAAACTAAATAATAGAGTAAACGGGGATCTTGTATACAAACGTAGGACAGTAGGCTTTAGTCAAGATCCTGATACAGAATATGAAGAAGACCAGTGGATACCCGTTCAATTCGGCGTAGGCTACTTACGTGCTCCACTTGCTAGTATGAACGACCAGTCACCTGGTGGAGCCCGCCAATTCTTTATTTATGATGAAGATGTAGTAATGGCACAAAACGGCGGTGGACTTGTTGAAGATATTAACGCCCGTCTGGACGATCCGTCGTATATTCTACCCGCCGGTACGGTGGCTCGCCGTGTGGTGCCCGCGATGCGGACCACCCCGCCATTTTTTATGCGTAAAACGTTGCGCCGCCGAGGACGTAAAGTACGTAAGTCGCGCAAGTCACGTAAAGCGAATAAGAGGCGTTCTACTCGCCAAGCGAAGCGAGAACGCCGTTAAATCTATACTATTTATTTCAGTTTTCCATAGAATGGAAAGTTGAAACAAGGAAACAGAAAGAGTGAACCGCAAAGATGCGGTAATTTTATTATTATTCTTTATTCCGTCGGAAAATCCAAGCGGAGGATGCCCCCTAGAGAGAGAGAAGGCGGATTAACCCGAATAAAGACTATTAATATTTATAGAACGGATTCATTATATATATTTATAAATGGCATCCCTATGCCATTTATATATGAGATACATCTCCATATTTTGCCAGTCCGACCCCAGCCCTATATGACGCTCCCTATTCATCCAGTTCCTTCCGCCCACTCTTTACAAAGAAAAACTTTCATTTAAACAACCGCAGAGAGTTGAGGACAGAAGAAATAATCAAATGATTCGGGTTGTCATTGATACACGGGAGACAGATCTCTGGGCTTTATGTGCGCCCTACACCGATATGAGCGGCAATGAAGGCTGGATTGCGGAAAAGCGGAACCTCGATATCGGGGATATCTCATTTTACCTGAAGGATATCAGTGGTGCCCCGCTCGTCACACTTGAACGGAAGCGAGTGGACGACCTGGGTTCCTCACAAAAGGATGGACGTTATCGGGAGCAGCGGACGCGCCTGCTCGCCCAACGCGGACTCGGAACCAGCGTGGGCTACATCGTAGAGGCACCGTACTGGACACCGAACTTGTCCAATTCGTGGTGCCGTGGCTCCTTCACCGAAGTCCACCTCCAACAAACGCTCGTACGCCTCCAATTCCGCTATACGATGCCAGTGTTCCAGGTGAGCAAAGTAGACGAAACAATGTCGTTTGTGCGCCGGATTGCGAAGATGCTCGCTGCCGACCCTGCCGTCTTTCGTGGCGGTCTGGCGGAAACCGCCGCAGGGGCGGCTGCCGTCTATACCGAAGCGGTCCACATCAAAAAGGCGGACAATAAGACGCCCGAGCGTATTTTTGTAGCGATGCTCTCTACGATTCCTGGACTCGGTGGTGCCGCCGTAACGGCTCTCGCCGCCGCAACTCAAAATTCAATGTGTAAACTCATGTCAATGTCGGCTGCCGACATTGCCGCCATTCCTACCGGCAAGCGGACAATTGGTCCCTCCGTTGCCGGTGTTGTCTGGACGGCGCTCCATTCTTGATCCTGAGGCGGCTCATCTTCGTTTGTAGGTGATTTCGGCAAGAACGCCCGTGCCCTATTTGCGTACTCAAGGAGTGTTTCGTCTAGAAATTCATACGGCTCTGGTGAATGTGGTCGGGTTGGTAGCGGCGTAGGTACGGGAGTCGGCGCATGAGGGTGCGGCTCTTCTTGGATTGGTGCTAGCGACGAAGGCGGTGGAATCGCCGCTTTTATCATCGCAATCAAATCCTTTTTACGTTTCCCGCTCCATCGGTGAATGCTGAATTTCTTACACATTATAATAAGTTCTTTATTCGTCATTGACCAATAGTCGGGCTGCTGTTGCTGCTGAGCCGCCATTATACGCCTTACTTGAACCCAACAGAAAATTTACTATATAAATACCGTAGACTACAGCGGTCTAAACTTTATATTACTCTATACTGTTAGATTTATATGACTACGTTTACATTTACATTGCCGACATTTGGCGAACGTAAATTCACCGCTCATACGCAATCGGTCTACCACGCACTTGGAGACGAATCCGACTTATATCAATATAAGAACCACATAAATGAGATGTTTGCCCTATTCCGCATGGAGGCGAAAGCTCACGAGATGAAACCCAAAGAGTACTTTTTGAGTAAATATGAACCTTTGGCGGCGGAGATTCAAGGTAAACGGTTCGCTGCCGGCGTATGGTGCGAGGCGTTACGTAAGCATCGTTTCCGTGAACTTCACGAATACTATCAAAATGCTATGATTAAAAAAGTTAAAACGGATGCGAGTATACTGGTCGGTGATATTGTATATATTGAAACCACGTACGAATCGCGGCAGTATTATGGCTTACATATTGTTGTATTGGACGCAGATGGGAATAAGTCTCTTTATATGTATGGAGACGGCATTCGTCTCAACGCACATCGCAAGGAGGTGATTAAACCTCTACTTGAGCATAATTCTGCGTTTTTTAACAAGGCAGATAAGGACTCACTTATTGATATTATTTACGAGTTTGATGCGGGCTCGTACGACGATTGGCTTAACAAAGACTTACGGGCGGAAATATATGGCAGCACATAGTAAGGGATGGGACAGTCCGCCAGTAGTATAGAGGCAAACCTCAAAAAGCAGCAGAATGAGCCGGCGGCTGTCGGTCACTGGGTCAGCGACATCAAAACCGGCTACCGTTGGGCGACCGACCCCATCGTATCGGGTCCTGATGTTGTCAAAAAACCGCTCGGCAACACGATTCCACAGTTTGAGAACGATAATAATTTAAAATACGCCTTCTCTTTGCCCGGTTATCCCGGTGAGGTATGGGGACCTTACCGTAAACAGTTTACAAAATCGTTTATCGGTGGTCAAGCCTTTACGCCGCCCGAATCGGTAGACGGCGTTCCTATCTTATGCCGCTGCCGAGATATCCAAAAATATATGCGCGATGAACGGGGCGGTCGCATGTTACAGGGTCTCGGTGCGGTCACTCTCGGTAAAAGCGTGCCCGCCTGCTGGGACGACACCTCGTCAATATTCAATGTAAGCGGCGGATTGTACTACTATATAAAAACCCGCGAGCCCGGTTTCTTTGCGTATGCCTGGAGCAGTAAAGGAATGTTTGGCGTCGCTGAAAGCATCGTAGAAGGTCCCGTCGGTCCCGTGCCGCTCGCCATCGGTGCCTATTACTTGATGAAGAAGAAGGGCGGCGGTAGTACACGGCGACGCAAGGGAGCGGCGGTGGTAAAGACAAGAAAAATGAACCGCCTAAAGTCTCGGCGTAATAAGTAGACATATCAATATGAGTGAACCCTCCTCACCCCATCTCGTCGTTATGGCGGCATCCGACGAGCCAAAAGTCTACAATCCCTGGAATCTCACTAACCGGCGCATACCGGATGCTGAGATTCTTGCTATCCTTCGTGCCTACGGCATCAAAGAGAAACCCCGCCGCTGGGACCTCTTCCGTCAAGCCTGTATTCACAGCTCCTACGTGGACCGACCCGAAGGACCCGTCACGAGCGGCAAAGACGCCGGTGAACCCGTCATCGTTGCCCCTAAGCCCGAAGGATGTATGCCGCTCGCCGAAGCGGACAATGAAGCGATTGAATTCGTCGGCGATTCGCTGCTCGGTTGCGTGATTGCCCTCTATCTCCACGAGCGCTACCCAGACCAGGACGAGGGCTTCCTCACGCGCCTGCGAACGCGGCTCGTCAATAACAAACAACTCGGTGAGCTCGCCCTCAAAATCGGCTTCCAACGCTGGATTGTCCTCAGCCGCCACGTAGAGGACGTTTGTAACGGTCGCCACAATCTCCGCATCCTCGGCAGCATGTTGGAGGCATGGTGCGGTGCGATGTATCTAGACCTCGTGGACCAAAATCCTGGCGCAGCATTTATGCGCGTCCGCACCTGGCTCATCAACTTGTTTGAAACCCAGGTAGACTTTGTGGCATTGATTAGTGAAGATAATAACTTCAAAGACCAACTTCTCAAATATTATCAGGCAACCTATCATTCGCCGCCCAAGTACAAAGAAGTGCTCGTGGAGGGACCGCTTCACGACCGTACGTTCACCATGGGAGTGTTGGCACCCGATGGCTCTGTCGTTGCTACTGCTGTAGCCCGTAATAAGAAGGTCGCCGAGCAGGAGGCGAGTCGTCGTGCCCTTGTCAAGCTGGGCGTACTTCTAAATGAGGATGAGTAGGCGAATCGTTCATATCTATTGTAACGATTTGATGGTTGCTTTTTACACTGCCAAGTGAGGATTCACTCGGTTTCTCTGGTGTATTCTCCATCTCATTCTCCAATTCGTGGGTATTGGATTCCAAAATAGACTCTAATTTTGACGTTTTCGTCCACGCTTTTGCATTGGGAGGCTGCGTCACAAAATGTGTTAACTGTTTCTTCGCAACGGAACTAATACGATCCTCTTTCACATCAATACTAATATCCCGCATTTCTTGAACACCAATATCAATAAGAATTCGCGGAAGACTACTGACATCCATATTCAATTTCGTCTCCGTTTTTAAATCAATTTGTGCCTGTTTTGTAATATATTCTGGTATTTCTAGATTTGTTTTGAGTAAATCAAGATACGTACCTTTATTTTTGATAATCATCCACAATGCGTCTTTACGAAGTTCAACTGGTAGTTGAAGTTCTGATGCTATATCGGCACTGAATGAAATCCATTCTTGTTTTGCCTTAATATTTGATTCTAGATTTTCTTGAATTTGATAAATTTTAATGTAACCTGTCATAATTGCTATGCTAAAACTCATAATAATAAAGAGTGTATTCAAAATTATAGTAAGATTTATTGTAACACTATTCGGAAAACCGGCTTGAGCCGAGGCAATCGTTCCTGATAATGTCGATAAAACAAGACCTAAGATTGTGTTCGCACGGATTTTTCTACGATAATACACGATTGCTAGTTCCAAACATCGTATATTATATGCCGCAATGGTGACCCACTCAAAGAGCACGGATACATTCGCTTTCGTCCAATTCGTACCATAACTTTTTCGTAAATCTAGATTTTGGGTCGGCGCTGTAGGCGATTGTCCCACCATTGCCGGTGATTGAGATACTGCAGCATTCATATCAAATATAGCACTATTTTTACGTTCTAACGGCTTCCTCTCCATCCTAGTCATATCTCTGGTTTTATTTTAATGAAATAAGTTAAGGATATACTATGTCGTCTGCTGGTAAACCAAGAGGTCCTAATGGACCAAGGGGTCCTAATGGACCAAGGGGTCCACCCCGGTTTGTATCTCCTATCGCAGCTGCGAAGATTCGTAAAGCCGACCCACCTCCATCCATATATGAATTACAGGAATCTCTTACTGCGGCGGCGCCAGCTGAAATGGCGGCTACCGAAATAGGCACCGGCGTCGGAGTGAGCGGGGCACCTGGTGGAACCGCCGATATTGTACCTACTGCTGCTCCTGCTACAACTCCTGCTGCGGTGACTGTTTCTACTGTTCCTACTGCGGCTACAACGGCAAAACCAAGAGCACCTCGTACGGCTGCGACATCTGTCTCCAAAGAGCCTGTGCCTGCTGTTGCCGCTACTTCTACACCCGCAGTCACTGCCGCACCCCCACCATCCGACGCTCTTATCGAACTCTCAGCACGTCTCACCGAAAAGACCGATAAAAGCGAAGTCAAAGTCGCACCAGACGCTTTTATGCCCGCCAATCGTCGTGCTTTCAAAAACTTCATCATCCAATCGTACCGTCGTTATCAACTTCCTCCTATTTCTTCCGTACCAAATCCGAATGCGTGCGCAGAGGCGGCTGCTGCCTCCAAAACCCAGGTAAAAGCGTTTGCCTATCAGCAATTTGTCCGTGATTACATTCAACGACCCTCGCCCTACCGTGGTGTTCTTGTCTATCACGGTCTCGGCTCAGGTAAGACATGTACCTCTATCGCCGGCTTGGAAGCACTCTGGCAAGCCGGTCAGAAACCGGTCTATGTAATGACACCCGCAACTCTCTCTCCTAACTACCGTGATGAAATCACAAAATGCGGACCATTCGTCTTTCGTACAAACAACTACTGGACATTTCTCCCCGTTGCGAATCCTAAGGTACCCTCTGCCGAACTAAGCTTTCTAACAAAAGTTGTAGGTCTGCCGGTGGGCTGGGTGAGTAAACGTGGCGGCGGCTGGGTACCCGATCCCGCACGCGCCAAAAAGCCCAATTTTGATTCATTGTCGCCCGATGACCGTCGTGCGATTACCGAACAAATCGTCGCCCATATGGACTACCGTATTCAGTTCATCCACTACAACGGTTTGTTAGAGCGTACTGTGCGTGATTGGGCGTGTAATCACCCTACAATGTTTGACGGTGCGACCATTGTAATAGAAGAGGTCCATAACTTGATTCGTACAATTAATAACTCGGCACTGGATCTAACCTACAAGGACGAACCCCGTGACCTCGTCCAATATATGCCTAAATTCTGCTCGGTCGGCAAAAAGTACCGTATTTCGTATTTACTGTATCGTATGCTTGCGGGCGCCGTCGGTTGTAAAATTATTGCCCTATCGGCGACACCTATTATCAACTTCCCACAAGAAGTGGCGATTCTGGCGAATGTACTCGCCGGTGATACTCGTATGGTAGAAGTGAATACATCCGGTTTGGATAAGCGTGTCCAGATTAAACGACTGTTGGACGCCCACCCTGAAGTGGATTTCGCCGAAGTGATACCCCGCCCCGAAATCTCTGCCTCTACTATCCGTATTACGCCCGTACCCAGCGGCTGCCGTAAAGTGATTGACCCCGAAACCGGCGCATTCCGCGGTTTCATTCGTCACGAAGCGGTTGCCCAGATGAGCGATGAGGTGAATCGTGAGCGCAATGTGGAGGCGTGGTTTGAACGCGTCAAGGCGGACCTCGCATCCGCCGGTGTTACCTCATTCGCCGCCGTCACTTACAAATCGGTCCCCCGTCTACCAGATACCGAAAAACCGTTCCGTGAACTCTTCGTTGACACCGAACAATTGGTCATTAAGCCACGTCTCCAATTACCGCTCATGGCTCGCCTTTCTGGACTCATTTCCTACTACAAGGGCGGCAAGGCGGACTTGATGGCGACCGTCAATCGCGACGAGGTCGTTATGTTGGATATGAGCGACCTACAACTCAAAAAATATACCGAGCAGCGTAAACCCGAAATAGATAAAGAGGTACGTGCTCGTAAGGAGAAGAAGCCCGGCACCGATAGTACGTATGCCCAAATCTCTAAAAATATCAACTCAACGTTCAAGATTTTCTCACGTGCCGCCTGTAACTTCGTATTTCCCGCCGATTACGAACGTCCTATTCCCGCCGATTATCGCGATGTTCTCAAAATGATTGGACGAAAGAAGGAGACCGTCGTGACCGACGATGAAGTGCTCAACTCCGAAGACGAGGTGACCGAGGTGGAGAAAGTCGCCGAAGCGGTGGATGAAGCCGCCGAGCGTGCCGAAATGACCAGCGAGGACGCCGCCGGCACACCAACGGACGCCGAAGAGACCGCGGCTGCCGCCGGTGTCGCCGAAAATACCGCAAACGCCTTACCTCCTGCTACCTACGCCGAAGCACTCACGTCCGCCGTTGCGATGTTACGTAGCCGCGCTGCCGAATACTTTTCACCTCAGGCACTTCCAACCATTTCTCCCAAATTCCAGGCGATTCTGGACCGTTTGATGCTGTCCCAGGGACCCGCCCTGGTGTATTCCAATTTCAAAACCCTTGAGGGTGTCGGTCTCTTTTCGGTTGCCCTGGAATTCCAACAAAAATATACGAAGTTTGACATTGTAAAAACGGCAAGCGGCGACTGGGCGCTGTCGCCTGAAACGATTGCCGCCGGCGCGGGCTCAGGGCTGCGCTATGTTACGTATACCGGCGATGAAGAGCGTGCGAAGCGTAACATCATGTTGGCGATTTTCAACGGCAAATGGGGTCGCGTACCAGGCACGTTAGCGGCACAGGTCAAAGAACTCACGGGTTCCGAGAGCAATCTTCACGGTGAGATTATTAAGGTGATTATGATTACCCAATCGGGTGCCGAGGGTATCTCGCTTGCCAATGTCCGCCAGGTCCACATTATGGAGCCCTACTGGAACTACGTCCGTCTTGACCAGGTGAAGGGTCGTGCGATTCGTATTTGCTCGCACATGGACTTACCGCCTGAGGAGCGTACCGTGGATATTTTCACCTACGTGATGAAATTTGCGGACCGTCAAATCAAAGAGCGCCTGGTCGACGAGACAATTGTAAATATTGACGGTGCTGATACAACGGATCAGTCTATTTTTCGCCTGTTAATGTCCAAGAAGAAACTGAGCGATTCCATTTTGGACGTTATGAAGAAGTCGGCGGTGGATTGCGAACTCAACTCCACCGAAAACGGCGGCTACGCCTGCTATCGTTTTACGGGCGATGGGTCGTCAACGGAGCCTCTGTTCCATCCTGTGGTGGAGATTGATGTGACCTTAGCCGAAGGATCCGTTCGTGCCGCTGTTTAGACCAGCCCATTAAATATCCTCCGTTTGCCTTTGTATAAAGATGCCGCCACGGTTCAAATCCTTGGCGTTTATACAGACGCTCGGCGTTTGGATTATCGTAACTCACTTCTAATACGACTGCGTCGCTCATCTCTTTTACTTTTTGTAACAGAGTTGAGCCAATTTTTTGCCCTTGAAAATCGGGGTGGACAACTAAATAGGCAAGTTCTATGGCGTCCAGATGCCGAAACAGACGTGTATGCCTAAGTAGTGCGAACCCTATCACTTGTCGGCGGTTGAGCACAACAATGGATTCTGGGTCGGTATCTCTCAGTGCGGTACGGAATTCGTCTTCGTATGTAGTATCAAATGTCTCACTACCTAATTTTTCTATGGCGTTGTAATGATGGGGTTTATAAGTCGTATAGATGAACGACATTTACCTATATTGTAGGTTTTTTTCTTTTGCCCAAATATAATGAGTACAGGTACTCCGATTCCAGATTGGATTCTTAAAATAGCGACTGATCGTGCTGCTCGTCATGGCATTGTTCCGCCTCCGTCTATTAATAATAAACCATCTAATCCTATCCGTCCTCCACCTCGTGTGACTCCTGCTTCATTTCCCGTACCATCTATTCTTGCTGAAACCGGTGCGGCTGTATCGGCACCGGCACAAACACCAACACCAACTACAGCAATAGTCACATCTGGTCCACTTTCAAGAGTGCCACGTCCTATTCGTCTGAGTAGAATCGCTGCGTTGAACCCAAACGGCGGCAAGTATCTCTATAATCTCAAAGTAACTCGTGTTCCAACAGAGACTCTAAGCTATGTAAGTCTACCTGCGGCACCGCCAACCCTTTCTGCCTCCGTAGATTTACGCTCTCGGTTCCCCGCTGTCTATGATCAGGGTGCCCTCGGTAGTTGTACCGCCAACGCACTCTGTGGAGCGTTCGCATTTGATGCCCCTGGATTTACCGGCTCACGTCTCTTCTTATACTATAATGAGCGGGTTATTGAAAATGATGTTAAATACGATGCCGGTGCCTATCTACACGATGGTATTACCGCTCTTAAAACGTACGGTGTTTGTGCCGAATCGCTCTGGCCGTATCTCATCAATAAATATGCTACAAAACCTACGACGGCTTGTTATACGGCTGCGCTTTCTGACAAAGTAATTACAGCACAAAATATACCACCTGTGCTGGCGACGATGAAGCAGGCGTTGTCCCAAGGCTATCCCTTCGTCTTCGGATTTACGGTCTATTCGTCGTTTGAAAGTAATTCGGCAACGGCGACCGGTATCATACCAATGCCTTCTTCGCACGATTATATACTCGGCGGACACGCCGTGGTTGCCGTCGGCTACGACGACGCCCATCAGTGGTTTATCTTCCGAAATAGTTGGGGTAGCGGTTGGGGCGCAGGCGGATACGGCTTCATTCCCTATGCGTATTTGTCGAATTCTTCGCTTACATCGGATTTATGGTATATCACTTCCGTCAAGAAATAAATTCTAAAAATATTCGGTTTTAATAAGGATGTCTATGATTGTTGCACCACCTGTACCCGTACCGGCGGTTCAAGATACTTTGCCTGCCGTTGCCTCCTTTGAAGAGATAGCCGAATGGGTAGAGCCCGTTCGTGCTATGCTTTCTGAAAAGTTAGGAGCGGGTAAAATGGCTGCTTTGGACGCATTGCTCCAAGAGACCGGTGCTGTAATTGCTGGTGGTTCCATCTTACGTGCTGTCTCTCCGTGGAATGTTGAGAAATTACCAGGAAGAAATACATCATCTTTTGCGCCCGAAGTGAACGACCTTGATATTTATGCGCCTGTCCGCAGCACTCCCCGATTGATTGACGGACTTTTTACGAATGAAGAAACTCCAATTATTAGTGACCGTGACGCAGCAGACGTTAAAGTATTGCCCGCTAGTAATTACTGCGAATCGTTCCTTCGTAAAAACGGAATTCGTCGCGTCCATACATTCAAAGTTTTACCCGCAATCGGCGTCGGCGCAATTAAAGAGATAGATGTTATGTCGGTACGTCACCGTCGTAGCGTCCAACAAGTTGTAACAAATTTTGATTTGACAATATGCCAGATTTGGTACAATGGAGTAAAGGTTTATGCCACTCACCCGCAGCATATTCGTGAAAAGAAGGGTACACTCCAGTCTGATTATGTTATATCACTCATGAGAGGTAATAAATTTATCCGTACTCGCTTACAAAAATATATGAAGCGTGGATTCTCCATTTCAGTTGAGGGAATGGCGGAAAATTTTGAACTTTTGCCAACCGATGACTACTTTTGTAAAAAAGGAGAGAATCGTTTTAGATCACGTAAAAATAAACCTGAATTCTGGAACAAATGGTATGCGTCAGTTGCTACAAAATGGCTCTCTCAATCGTATAATCTGCCATTTAGCGCAATTGTAAAATATAATCCCTCAATTCCTGACTCGCAGACTCCATCAAATAATATATTTGTTCCGTTAGCACAAAACTTTCCTTATTTTACATCTGAAAATGAAGCCGGTTTACATATTGTCACCAAAAAGAAATATGGTTATAAAACAATTTTAACAAAACGATTTTGGGAAAACTATCAAGATACTGGATACGACTCTGAAGATTATGAAAACGAGCGAAACAGGGAAGCGCTGGCAGTTCTCTTTATGAAATCGTTTTATCCAGACATCAATTGGAAAAATCAACCTCAATTAAGTTTCCATTTAGCTATGAATAAATTTTTAGAAAATCAAATGATTCCTTTGAACTATAGAAATTATGATAGAGATATTATGATTCAACGAAAAGTAAATAGCGGTTTTACACTTGGAACATTTTATTATAAACATAAAGGACTTTTACAAATTTTTGATGACCGTGATTATAGTTTAAGAAGTTTATACATGACCCCAGATGTTATTAATCTTTATCTTAACGAACTTGTGAATAAAAGTATACGAATCAATGAGCGTCCTTTACAATTCTCTGATTCGTGGAGCCGAGTATACGACATTCATGCTCATCCGCTAAATGCCGGTATTTCGGCTGATATGTTAAAAAAACATTTGCGACGATACAAAAAATTCCCTAAAGATAATATTCCTTGCTATTGGAAAGATTGCGGGAAAAAACTTACACTAAGCGAAATTCATTATATCTTAGGTCCCAAGGAGTTCAAAGCCTGGTTTAATAAAGAGGAAGGAGAACCTATGTGGCGTGGATTTACTCAATCCGATTTATCACTTATGGAAGCTATTTTTTCCGATGAGCCGAATGAAGCGAAGAATTTCTCCTGTTGCCCTGTATGCTTGTCATATGTGCGCCGTGAAGATGGATGTATGTATATGCATCATAAGTGCCCAGATTTACAAACTCCTTATTCCCAAGATTTATACAATAAATACAAAGATAGATTCAATAATATCTGGTGGTGTACTTTATGCGGACGAATTTGTCAAGATCACCGCCGACCTGGTTTTAATGAAATTGTTCCCGCCCATCACGCCCTTGGACCCGCCGACGGTCCTCGTACCGATTTAATTGTTCCTGGTCGTGGCGCCAACCCTTTCTCTAACGACTGTATACCCTACGGGGGTGGTATGCTTTTAGAAAAATTCATGCGTTTCCAAAAAATCCGTTCCGTTGCGAAAGAACTTATGCCTCAGGCGGGTCAAATGACATTAAAAGACGCCAAACATCAAATGATAACTCAAGTTTGGGATTCGGTCCTCAATATTACTCCAGAAGAGAAGGCACGATTGGAAACCCTACTTGCCGAAAAGCGATTTAATCTTCCTACGAGTGAATTTCCTATTCAACCCGCTCCTATTCCTGAAACGAACAATAACAATAATTTAATATACCCAAATATTCCATACAATATTGGTTCAGGTGCTGATATTCTACTTCCAGATATTTTAGAAGAAGGTTATAATGTAACCAGTTTAGAAGATGAACGACCTGTTCTTCAATTTAAACATAAGAAAAGAAACGGCGAAATTAATAGACATGAAGGTGAGTATATCAGTGTAAAGAACTTCTTTGAATTACTAGAACGACAAAACGCTGGTTACAAGGATGAACGTTTCGGTATGTGTTGGAACTTTCCAGTCTGTGATGCGCAAATTCATCCGCAAGAGGTTGCTTTTATTATTAAAACGTTGAAAGAAAAAGCAACTCAATATCCTGAAATTACAGACGAAGATATCACTCATTTTGAAAAAATCTACAACATCTATAAAAATCGCTTTAATCGTAGATTTTACGTTCAGTCAGGTGGTCGTCGTACTCGCCGCAGACAGCGTGGTGGAGAGAACGAAACCATAGCGATAGACGTGAACGAGCCATTCTTTGTTGAAGCAACCGACGCACAATGTAAACTACCACGTAGTACTAATACCGTTGCGACACCTGCGACTCGCAAGCGTAAAACTTTTCGTAAAAAGCGGGCTACACGAAGACACCGTTAATCTAAACCGTTCTTTCATCATATTATACAGAATGTCTGTCAAATATGACGAAACTTTAGTTATATTCAATGCTTTCAAAGAGATAGCCTCTCGTAAATACAAAACCGAGGGCGAGTTTCTACATACTTGCCGAATGGACTTAGAGCCTCACATATTCGGTGCGCTCAATCGTATTTACGGGGCAGAATTCCAAAAGCATTGGGATACATGTACAATTCCAAAATATGTGGATAAAACCGTTGTCCTCGTTGAACGTCGCTGTCATCCTAATCTCAAATTCTGTCTACAAAACGCCGCCTACTACGCCCGCGGATGGAGTATAACCGTCATTTGTAGTGATACGAACCAAGAGTTTGTGAGAGCCTGTGTGGGCAAGCAAGCAGAGTCGGTGCGAATCATTCCGTTTTTTAAAGGCATCGGCACGCCCGAAGAGGGAAAAACCGAGTATAATACAGTTCTCCAACAGGACCATTTCTGGGATATGTTCTTTGAAGAGCACTTGCTCATGATGGAGACCGATACCTATTTGACCAAACCTCTACCGCCTAACTTGACGAATTACGACTATATCGCATCCAAATGGCCGTGGATGCCTACTGCGCCTGGTGGCGGCGGACTCTCATACCGCAAACGCTCTCTAATGAAGCATGTGTGTTCTTTGAATTTTCCAATTCAAAAAGCACAAGATTGTTTTATCAGTGACGCCGTTCAAAAACTACACTTCAAAACGCCAGACTTAGAGGAGTCTACAGCATTTTTTGGAGAATTCTGTTTCATTCGTACAATGTGCGGAACTCACCAGTGGTGGACCGGCATTCGTACCTATAAATTAGACGAAATAGAGTCCGCAATCACTTTGTCATTGGTTTGACCACAACTATTTTCTTTTCATCATTCTCTTTCTTGATTGGTTCATAACTACAAGTGCCACAATGGTCAACATTTGCCCAATCAATCTTAATATTATTCTTTTTCATATCTGTAAGCGACCATCGCCCTAGCAGCGAAGGCTCCGTTGTTGCGAATATACGAAAGAATCGGCGAAACATTGTTTACAATTTGAGAATTACAAACAATGTTGTCAAATTTTGCGAGTTTTTACACTGGAGGCTTAATATCCGGTGGTGTTCGTGGCTTGCCCGCCTGTCCCGTTGTATGATCACCCCAATCGTAGTTCGGTGGCATCTTAGGAGGCTCCAAATGTGTAATAGTGTATTGGAGTGCCGCCGGTTTCAACGCAAAACTATACGTTTCAAACATATTCATATACGATTTGAGAGTCGCATCTTTGGCACCGCCCCAGAAATTCACGGCTACAAAATGAATGCCCAACGCCTGCGCCGCACTCACCGAATAGTCGTTTGACGCCGCCAACGGGTCCTCGCTCAGCGGTGCGACAAATGTCGGATTCATCAAAATCTTCTTCTTCGCCTCCGCCGCCTGGTCCCCCGAAATCGTCTGTAATTGTCCCGCAGGATACTCCAACTGGATACCGTCTTTTGTAGAGAAATTGACGAAATCCATAAACCGTCCTGAGCCTCGAACATTTGATACGACGACTACTTTGGAAAAGAGCTGGTCAATCGGCACCTTGAAGAGACGGTCGGCGCCACGGCAATTATTGAACGCCAAATCCATACGATACGGCGTAATGACCGATTGAAGTGCGTCGGCGGTCTTATCAAACGTCACCGCCCGAGGGTTGCCGCGGAAACGTAAATAGAGTATAAGCGGGTCTTGATGACCGGGATTGGTTGGCGTTTGAAGTGCTTCGGCAACAAGGGTTTGAAGAACTAGCACGAACGGCAGCGCATTGAGTGTGGTACGGCGCCACATACTACCCGCCTCAATCACCTGAATCGTCGGTCCAAAATCGCCCCCTGGCTCTACATCCGGCCATATATCAAAGACGAACGCCCGCGCACCGCCGTCCACCGCCAATTTTACGGCATCTGTTGCCACTACGCCGTTGACCGAAGGGAAGAAAATACCCGACGCATTCACCGTGCTCACGTAGAAATTTGTAAATCCTAGATTCTCCTCTGCGTAGCCCTGGCTCACGAGACTGTTATACAAATCCGCCAATCCCTTGCGGCTCGGATTGTCCACGCTATAATGGTCCGCCGCCTTCACATTATCACGAATAATTCGCGCAATATTATACGGCGTCTCCAGATACATACGATAGTTTATAAACCAGGCGACGACGGCAATTGCTAGAACCGAAATCGCCAGAAGTCCCCACCACGGAAATCCAGAGTCTGGGATATCAATCGTATACGACCGTACTCCAGACGCCACCCCCGAAAATGAAGATTTCATACTCTCCAAAAATTGCGTAATCTTCGGATTAAAAACCGGCTTTGTTGTAATCTGTGCCGCCATTCTAGCGTGGCGGGTCATTTATTTTTTACCGCCCGCTCCCGAAAGGAGTGCGTACGCCAACGCCATCTTATCCACCGCCGACAACTTCGCCGCCGCCTTCGCCGCCGCATCCTCCACCAACCCATTAATCTTCGGCGCCTCTAACATAAACTTACGCGCCTCTTCCGCTATTGCCGTATACACATTATCAATGCCCGAATTCTGCGACTTAATCGCGTCATACGACGGAATATTCGGTCCCGCCGTGAGTCGCGGCGTAGATCGGCGGGCGATATGCTCACATAACATCATTGTTAGAGATGCCAGGCAATCCCGTCGACCCTTCGCTCCCAACTTATTCCACATCATCGCCACGGAATTAAAAATACCCGCCCGTTCATCTGTAGACAAAAACGCTACATCATTCGCCAAATCCTTCATCACATCAACCAAAAACCATAATACACTCTTTCGTTGTTTGGGGGTCAGGTAGCTCGGTCCACGCTCTTTCACCGTTGGCTGCTCTGTCTGGCTATCCAGTGTAATGAACCAAATCACCCAAAAAAGTGCGCGATTAAGATTCGTAGCACGACACGCCGCCTCAAACTCGTTGCCAATCATTCGCAAGTCATTGCTTTCAATACCCGCCGCCCAGGTTCGCCGGCAACTCAATTGATCTACCACCCCCTGACCTGTCCGAAATCGGGTACGCATCGCCTCGGCGTCACGAAAACAGTCCTCCGCCGTCGGCAATTTCGGCAACTGCTTCTTTTCCGATAACACCAGGGATGTAACCGCTTCGGCTACGTGCTGTCGTACCTGCGGCGTATTTCGTATCGCCTTCGTAGATTCGCCACTTCTTGCCCACAGCGCACGTATTTGCGTCGCCGAATGAACCCACTGCATACACCATGCCGGATTATTGGATGCCACATGGGTCGCCCACGCATTGAGCAGCGCCGCCTCCAATTTCCCCAGACCCTGCTCAGAGCATACAAGCTCTGCTGCCCAACGCTGGGAGCGTACCATATCACCTGCCCCAATCGCCTTCACCAGCGAATTGACAACATCTCCCCACGCATATCCGCACAGCGTATGTTTATTTGTAGCTTTCGGCTCCATATCTTATAGTAAGTTGCGAAATCTAGCGGCGAATTGCGTACGCACTGGCATGGCGTAATTTGAGAACATCTAATAGGAATGACCAGCAAGTGGTTTGGTGGCGGCATAGATGCTCTTGATACTATCCAAGTAGTTTTGGTGGTGATTATCTCTATACTCCTGGCGAACTATCTCTATATTCGGTGGATGATGGTAGGAAATCGCCGAACTGAACTAGACGATATAGAAGCATTTGCGAATCCCGACGATTCGCCCGAAGCGAACATTGTAGTTCTAGGAAATGAAACACTCTATGATACATTCTACTCCAAAATCTACGATACAATTGTGGACGGCAGCGTGCGCCAGCAACAGGAGGTCGGTCTCACCCTCATTTGGGCGAAGGGCTACCGACCCGAAGCGAAAACAATTGAGGTCCTGGACATTGGCTGTGGTACCGGCGGGGATGTAGAGGAATTCCGTAAAGAGGGAGTCGGCAAGGTCGTCGGTATGGACGCCTCGGATGCGATGGTCTCTATTGCCCGTAAGAAGTTCCCTAAAAACGACTACCGAGTGAAAGAAGCGGAAAACATCGGCTCATTCGCGGCTGGAGAGTTCAATCTCGCCACCCTGTACTATTTTACCTATTATTATCTACGTGACAAAGACCAAGTATTCCGTAATATCTTTAACTGGCTACAGCCTGGCGGTTGTCTCGTGATTCACCTGGTGAATCGTGAGAAGTTTGACCCAATTTTAGAATCCGCCTCCCCCTTTGTCGCTTTCAGCGTACAAAAATACGCCAAGGAACGTGTCACCCGGAGCAAGGTCACCTTTGATAAGTTTGAATACGAAGCCGATTTCACCTTAGACGACAATCGTGGCGAGTTCCGTGAGGAGTTCCGCTTCAAGGATAGTAAAAAAATGCGTCGCCAAATCCACCATCTCCGTATGCCCAAGATGGATGAAGTGGTCGCCGAAGTGGAAGCGAACGGCTTCACCTACAAACAGTTCATTGACCTCACGCCAATCGGCTATGAGTATCAGTACCTATTCTGCTTTGTACGCTAAATAACCTCTTTGAGTGACGATGCTACACACTTTACGAGGGAAGTGGAGAGATTCTTTGTACCTGCCTGTCGGTAGTCAAAAGAGCACCGATGCTCTTCTGCGTACCGATGTTTGCCACAAAACCGATATCCGCACTTACATGCCATATCACTCAGCATTAGTTTGACTTTACAGTCAGCATGATTACACCGATTCGGATTCTTTGGTGCCGCCTGGGTGTCTAACATAAATGTAGGCATCTGTGAGGTCGTAGGACTAGAGGAGAGGAAAAGCGGCGAATTTGTTGGAAGAATAGGGCTGGGGGTGGTCATCCTAGGAGGGCTGGTGGTTTTGGGCGGGGCGGGGGCGGAGGTCAATTTTTAGGGCGGGGTAGGGCAGGCGGGGTAGGGCGGGCGGGGTAGGGCGGACAGGACTTAGAAAAAATGACGGAGGCTAGCGGAGGTGGACAATAGGATAGTATGCCAAAGTGTAAAGCAATCAAAACAAATTACTTACCGTGCGAAAAAGAGGCTTTAGTCGCCGGCAAGGGTGTGTGCGGAATCCATCGTACCCGCATCGCCGTAGATACGGCGAAAGAGGAGGCACGTCTAGCAGACAACATGTCCGCACTAACGAAGGCGGCAGACCGAACCAGCACGGCATTTGCCCTGATGACGATTACGCCGACCCCAGGAACCGAACGAGAGTATGCGAATGCGAAACAAGAGGAAGCGCTTCTCAAGACCCGTGTGAAGACCGAAAACGATAAATACAACAAAGACCTCATGACGCAGAAATGTAAAGAGGTGGCATCTCGCAAACTCCACGAACTGCTCAATCTAGAAACGGATACAACGCAAACATGCTACGCGATTCCGTCTAGCCAAAATGTTCAGTGTACGAGTGCGAGCTCTGTCTCTGGCTCTTCACACGACCATCTATGTGATACACACCGTACTATGCTTGTTAACAATATTTCCGTCCTAAGTATGAATCAAAGCACGGCTATAACATCGAATATGGTCCCGTTTCACTTTGCCAGTGATCTCAATAACCAACTGTTGTTTGACGCGTTTCGTGAGGCGGTTCGTGTCGCACGATTCACCCGTTTTGGCTCGCATACAGCACCACCCGCAGTAGCGGCTGTCCCGCCCCCTCGGCGCATCGCTGCCGAACCCGTCCTCACCGCCCCCGTAGACATTGCGCCGCACATCGCTAAACAGCATCTAGAAATGTCGTTGGCACTTGAAAAACCTATTACCTGTCCCATCTGCTACGATGCGGTGACCGCCGAAACAATTGTGATGACGCACTGCGGTCACGTCTACTGTACGCCGTGTTTGAAGGCGGCGAGGGACCGTGAGCGCAAATGCCCCCAGTGCCGTGTGGTGATATAAGGACAGTGGGTGTTATTTGAGTAAGATGCCCTTTTGGTCAAAAACGTCCGCCGCACCCCGTTGGATTGACACTTGGTTCACCAACCACACCCAGCGGAGTTTTTTGCGGATAAAGCCTCCTGCGGAGCCGAAAACACCCGAGGGGCTATCACCTCCTGTACGTCTAACAATAGATGATGTAGGTACGTTGTCGGCATTTTGGACCGCCTCCTACGGCGGTGACGACTGGTACATGGACGCCCAGCCGGCGTGGGTGTCGGCATATTTGAAAGACCCATCCATAGTCGTGTTAGGAGCGTTTGACGGCGGGGGAAACCTCGTAGCTACGATCGTGAGTACGCCGTTTTCGGGCTCAGACACCGAATTTTCTACGGGGGCAATGCTCAACCACGGTGCTATGCGAGTCATTGAGGGGCTCTGTTTGGAAAAGTCGTGGCGTTCGCGTGGTATTGCCGGCTATATGATTGGAATGATGGATTGTTGGACGTCGTCGAAAATACCCGTAGCACATCTTTGGGCACGTGAAACTGCGTCTATGCCGTTTTTTAGCACCGCCCTACGAACTGATACGTATGCTATGGCACGGACCAAAGACTTTGTTGGCTCGGTCAGCTGCGAGAAAATGGAGTGGATACAGTTTAGCGACATGTGGCAGCGGTCATTTCGTAAGTGGATGATGAATGAGGGTGAAGGCAATCCGCCGCCCCAAATCGTGTCTACAAAACCGATAAATCGGTCCGAACATATAGACGTCTGGATTACGAAGAAGCGTCCCGATATAGAAGCAGAGTTACGTAAAGTTGTTGTCGTAGTTAATACTCGGCGGCGGGCGATTCCTGGCGACGAACGGATTTTTGAAGTGGTCTGGTGTGGCTATTTGGTCAGCGGTAAACTCAAACCCAACACCGGCACCCGTGGATTCCGTCCCGTTCTAGAATCTATTGGCGCCGGCTACAAAGATTCTCTGCTGTTTGCGTCAAGTGGATATATGGGCGGCGAGGCACGCCCCGATTGGGCGGCACCCTGGCGCTACGGTCGCAGCGGTGTCCACTCGTGGCACATCTATAACTATATGCCGCCGGTGTTCGGTGCCTGTGAAATTATGGCGGTCCGCGATGAAATATAAAATCTCCCTCTTTAGAAAAATGGGTTGTGACTATTATACGTGGATAGAAACTATTCTCGTATATAAGGATTTATCGGGCACGGTCTGCCGATTTGTACAGCAGGGTGAGAAACAACGCTGCTACGAAGAATTGGACGATATAGATACCGATTTTAAGGTACCGCCAACGACTGGTCAACTTCTAGCCGAAGAGATTCGTGTCTACGGAAAAAAGGTAATGTTCACCGCCGGATTTTGGGTATGCCATTATAACGGAAAAATGCGTATCCGTGAATTATGCGAAGCGAATAAGATTCCGTTTGATTCGCTCACAGAGGTTTATAAACAAATGGGTGGACGAGTTGCCTAATTACGACGGCGGTGTTTACGGGTTCGGTGCTTGCCGCCCTTCCAATTGGCTATCTCATTTGAAGGCTTTCGTGGATACCATTCACCGACGGATAACGAGACATTACTATTTTTACGAGATAGGTTATTTGTTATTGTAGATTCAAGGGATGCGTTTGACGCCGAACGCCCCTCCCAATTGAGTCTTACGTTGTTATTTGTAATACCGATTGGTATAAGTTGGCTGAGTTTATCAATGTAATAATTGAACATAAACAATACAAAATAATGGAGTTCCTCTTTGACCTGTCCATACTCCGCCGTGGGAGGAAGAAACGCAATATCACGCAGAAACTGATCTCTCTGACCCTTTGCCTGGTCAATAAATCCCTGAATACGAGTTATATACTGCTCTCCTGTTTCATTTACAGGATTATAAGGCTTTGTAATAACAATTTCAAATAACCGACGAGCACCATCTATATTTCGTACAAGTTGAGACGCATACACATCGCCCCTATAATCGTCTAAAATGTCCTTGAAGCGCTGGAACTTACCGCACGCCGTTCCAATATTACTGTTACGAATACGCTTCGTTCCCATACAGACGCCGCTCTTGAGCGAACGTGCTACCCGCCGGCTGGCATTGGCGAGACGATTACGCAGCGATGACATTTCCTACTCTATCGGTCTAAAATATGGCGACTTGGTTGAGTTAGAATGGACTCCCCGCCCCCGTTTACCGACGCCGAACTTGCGCAACTCGCCCAAGTCCAGCAGGCAATGGTCAATCAGGAGGATACTGGTAGTATTCGTATGTATGGAATTCAGGCTCACGTTGAGGATATAATGCGGGACATGTCCAAAGACGAACTTCTCGGCGCTCATATGGTTCTGAGCGTTCTATCCCACCGCCTCGGAAAGATGTTCTTTGATGATCATATTGAGTTTGACCGCCGGGCTCTTGTAAAAACTATAGAAGAGCTCTGGGAGATTTCGTGTGAAATTAGAATGCACAAGTTTCCTGAAACACCGCCACCGCCACCCACCGGTTCTTAGACAGTCTCAGGGAATCCAGACCCACGTTCAAGCACATTCTTAGAAAATCGGGGAGGCAATGGTGTATTTGCCGATACATATGTAGATTTGCCTGACTCGGCATTGCTGGTTGATACACCTCGTCCTAAATTATTCATATCCTGAATTGCTTTTTTATACGTAGTTTCTACAGCAAGGTAGTGGTCCGCAATGAGAGCACGCCCCTCTTTAATGAGAGCATCTAATGCCGCCTGTGCGCCCTTTGTATTTGTAACAAACACAGGATTGAGGCGAATAATATGACGCTGTTTATATCCGCCCTCCTTGAGTGAAAGAATCTTACGAATAAATTTTACAACATTCTGTAAATGCGCATCATATAGCCCATGTATGGTCTGATGACCCTTCGTCAACACATTTTTCTGTCCTTCAATGTTTGTTGAACGTACACCCGTGGTGACCGTTCCGCAAAACGCCGGTGCTATTGTCTTCGGCTCAATAAACGCCAATTGTGAAAATTCCTTTGGTGATATAGCACTGTTCGGGACATATGGACGGGCGATATCCGATTTCAAAAAGCCCGCCGATACAGCACGAAGTTCATCGTCCGCCTCCGCACTCTTAGTTCCGCCGTTTTCATCATAGTATAGAGACTGTAAGAGAGAATAGGGAACTGTAGATGTCATTACTCCCCGCCAAGTATCATTGCAAAACAATGTATCCAATCTATCTTCTACGAGTCCCGTCGCAAGTAAAAAGGCACGGTAAATTGCTGGGGATGTAACATCTTCCTTCTGTTGACCTCTTCCCGCAATAGCATTTTGATAGTTGATTAGAACTTCATACGTTGAGGCGTCTAGTTTTGTAAACGGAGCAAACTTGCTCTTTGCCATGGTCGCACGGACACCTGGGTTTTCTAACAAATATCTCTTAGGCTGGCGGTTTAGGATTGGGTTTACACGGTCGGCAAACGAGCTAGGATTCACTGTAGTGCCTACCGCATATGTATTGCCGTACTCGTCCATGTCAAACTGGGATATTTCGCAGGTGCCCCCTTCAGGACAGAGGACTGAACTGAGAATTACGCGGAAGAGAACGGCACCACCACGGTGAGCACGGCGACGAGTTGTGCGGCGTCCCTTGCGTTTACGAGACGTACGGCTGGCACCGCTTGCAGTGCTTACTATATTACTATTACGTGCAAGTGGAAGTCGTCTATAATTTCCACTCACATTTGATGGTGCGTTGGATAGCGGGGGAGGGGGATAGACTTGCGGTTTAGCTGGTACGGAGACTGGTGCTTGGGTCGGCACGGGGGCTTGGACTGGGGCTGGTACAGGAGCAGGAGCAGGAGCAAAAGCAGGAGCAAAAGCAGGAGGAGTTGGCGCCGGCGGAACAAAAGGTCCAGATGCTGCCGGTGCGTATGCCGATCCGTGAATACTAATTCTTAATACACCCGTATCCGTTGTACTCTGAGAATTATATACTATACCCTTTTCCATATCAATAACAACAGAATCCTGTGTTCCAAAATAGTATAATTGACGCATATCATTCGGAATCTTTTTCAAAGTACCATTCGTCGTAAACACCGATATAATATCAGACGGTACATGGTCGCCCCGCACAGACTGGTCCACCAAATTTTTATAACGCTCATTAATACCTGTGGATTTTACATCTAGCTGATTTATTTGTAAATCCTTATACATATCGGGTTGAAACGCAACGCTCGCCACAAGTGCCGACAGAAGCAATATCAATCGCACAATGAAAAACGCAAATTGTCCACAGTAGATGCTGCGGTCTTTATCACTTGCGGCTAATGCCTTATACTTTTGCTCAGATCCAAACCCAACCGGTGTAAACTCTCCACTCTTAAGTGTGTCCGGGAACTGTAGTGTCGTAAATTCCTTTTCCAACTTATTTTTAATTATAATTATAAGCGACTGACAACCCTTGTCAGATGAAAGCATTTCCGATAAATCAAAAAGATTATTGTCCGACATCAACATTGTCACAAGGTCCGACAATACATTTAGGGAGAACTTCTGAGACTGGCGCAACTTAAAAGTACCATATCTTTCCAAATCCTCTGGTTTCGCACTCTGAGGCACGGAGACTTGACCTCCCATTCTATTTAGGGTGATGACTTTTCGGCGCTAGCAGGAAATAACACGCCACGCCACGATTCAATACGCTTCAAACACTTATGAAGCGTTGCCACCGAAATACTACAGACTTTCGCCACTTCAGCGTTCGTCTTATCCAGCCCCATTCGCTCGCACGCCAGAGCCAGCGCCGATGCCGCCAAGGAGGACGGCGTCGTTTCAGGGCAAACGCCCAATTCATCAATCATATTGCCAATCTTCGTGGCTAACTCTACAATCTGATTATGAAGCAGCCGAGGCGTTTCCAGTTTATAAATTGCCGGCTCCAAATAATGCCGAAAATGGGTTGAGGGCGTTTCTACCTTCTTTTCCGCCGCCGGCGTAGTGTGTAAATGCTCCTCCAGGAGACCCGAAAACTGCTTCACACCCCGTGTAATCAGTTTCGCGTCAATCTGAAAGATTTCAGCGATTTCCACCGGACGACGAGGCGTATCATGGCGCTTCAGGCTTTCAAACAGGCACGCTGCCAGCAGTGCGTCTTTCTGCTGACCTCGGCAAATACAACGAGTGCTCACCTGCGCATATAACTGCTTAGTCTCTTCCACAATTGCCATAGACACACCTGCGTTATTCGCCCGCACCTGAAGCATTTCGAAAATCGTCCAAAGTGTGCGCTCACGATACGGCATAATATTCCACAAGTGGTACTGACGAATACGTCGCATCGCCTTGGAATCACCGGGTCGGGTCAGAATTCGCGTACCCAAAGACGATTCTGGGAGAAGCGGATTGAGAGGATTGCCGACCCGCGTCGGATCCGGACTACGGTCCTCAGACCCAAACCACCGATACTCCGCCGATGAGTCCAATTGAAACCCCATGTGATTTCCGCATTTTGTACAAATCACCTCTTCATTATGTGTCTGAATCCATAAACCTGTATCACAGTCTTCGCAATGAAATCCATCCACCATGTCCGTGGGCGCAGGTGGCTCCTCCGCAAACTGTTCCACCGCTTTGGTCCAATCCGCACCACCAAAGATATCTACATCTTCGCTGCTCGTTTTAATACACGATGATACGCCCGGAAATAAAAGTGAAGACATCGTACAACGAATAAGTTGTAGAATAAAGAGTGATTCTGGGGACTCTTCATTTTTTATCTTTATCCGCAGAACGCAGCCGGATAAAACCACACGACCTTATAAGGATGTCGGCTACGACAAGAGAAACAGGGCTGACGGCGCTCGGTCCCTATTACGATTTTTCCAACGAAATGATGTACCCCTCAGAGATTGGTATCAAACGGGATGGTGATATCTTTAGTGGACCCGACCAGGTATATAGAAACGTCGCCGGTGTCCAGTACTATGTTGATACGATGGCATTCGGTACGCCGACCAAAAGTATTATGGGCAACGGACCCGACTTCCCCCAATCGCCTCTCGGTCTCAACTATTTCTTTAATACCGGACAAACTTGCTCTAACGGTGCCGATATGTACCAATATATGTCAACGATTCCCTCAGGGCTACCAGGGGGTATGGGGGGCGGGCTTAAAGAAAAACTCGGCGCCAACTTACAAGGTCTTGCCCCAGGTGCTCTCCAAGATTCGTTTGAGGCGATGAATCCCGTGCCGATTCTAAATGCCGTTATGGGCACCGGCTATCCAAAATGTAAATTGATGGAAGCGCCGGTTGGAAATGCCGACGGTCAACTTGCCTCTCGTTTCCCCAAACCGATTTACAACGCCGACCCTACCGGCAGTGATGACCCGCCAGAGTTAGTCCCCAATGTCTGGGTAGACCCCGCCGCCGATAAAGTCTATTATAAACCTCTGGCGCCAAATCCAAATGTCTATGTACCAGGCGGACCGCAGCCGCATATGCGTCGCTGGGTCTTTGATAAATGGATCAGCCAGGACGAATACTACTGGACGCAAAAGCAGTTGAAACAAATGGGACGGCTCTATACATCCGATGATATCCCCGACCAGAATACACCGCCGGATCCATCCATTCCACCAAAACCGACCGCCAATATGTTCAAAGCGGCACTTCAAGACATGGGTACCGAGGGATTCTCGCCAAACCTGAATTCCTCACAATTTAGCGCAGGTGTATTATTTGCTGGGTTGTTTCTCGGACTCGTCGCGTTCACATCGCTACGAAAGTAATTTCAATCGCCCCAAGTAAGGAGAATGGATATTCAGGGCGGCTTAAATAATATTGCCGGCGGAGTGACATCGGCTTCAAACCAGTTTAATACTATATTCAAGCAGCCGACGGCGGTGATGAACTATCTGCCCGACGCCAGCGCACTCATTGGACCCGTCTACGATTATTCAGGCGAGCTCAAGTCTCCAACTGATATCGGCATCCACGCTGGCGATGGTTCGCTGGAGGGAATTGGACGAGCCGCCGCCGGCGTAGATTATTACGCCGGTGCGCTTGGCTACGGGCAGTCCGTTGGGTTGTCTGCCGACCAGGGCGGAATGTCGCAATCGCCGATGGGTCTCAACTTCTTTCTTAAAGTTGCCGATGCGAAGATGGGGGCGGCATGTAGTAACGGAGCGAGTATGTACGAATACGTGAGCACGGTGCCCGAAGGAATTCCTGGTCCGCTCGGCGATAAACTTGCCCAACAGATGGGCGGAATTCGGCTCCAAGGATTGGCGCCAGGAATTATCAACGACGCCGCCGATGCGCTCAATCCCGCCCCGTTCTTCTCCGCCGCCATCGGCTCGGGCTTTCCGCAATGTAAACAGATGACCGCTCCCGTCGGCGATGCGCAGGGAAATTTACGCTCTAAAAATCCGAATGTGACTCGTCCGTGGATTGACGCATCCAAGGAAAAACTCACGAAAGGGGGTGACGGCAAATATTACGCCACCCACTGGGTCTTTGATAAGTGGATTTCTGGCGATGAATACGATAAAACGCAAAAAAAGTATCCGATAAAGGACGCAAAAGGAAATGTCATTGAGGATTTTCGCTCAGGACCGGTTGGGGGCTCGCAGCTCACCGCCGGCGTTCTCTTCGCCACCCTCTTCATCGGTCTCGTCGCCTTTACCGCCGTACGAAAATAAGCCACCAAAGTAAGAAGCGGGGCAGATGGATGCTCTTCAGCAATTACAGACAAAGGTCACACAATATACGCCAAACATGACGACTATTTTGGGACCAAAATACGATTACTCCTCCGAAATCAAGACTCCAGGTGACATCGGTGTAAATTTTGGCGACGGCTCATGGGGCGGAATCAAAGGTGCTATTGCCGGTGTAGATTACTACTCGGACGTCATCGGATACGGTGAAACAACCGGATTTGCGAAAGGCGAGGGTCAAACCCAGACTCCGATGGGTCTGCGATTTTTCACCAACTCAGGAGCAACATGTTCGAATGGTCAGGATATGTACGAATACGTGGATACTACGCCCCACGGAATCCCTGGTCGTCTCGGTGACGAAATTCAAAATACTCTCGGCGTTCATCTTCGTGGCTTAGCACCCGGTATGTTTGAAGACGCAGGAAAAGCCCTCAATCCCGCACCAATGTTTAATGCTGTAATCAACAGTGGTTACGCCCGTTGTCGCAAGGTGACCCTGCCGGTTGGCGACTTACAAGGAAATATCCAAAGTCAGGTAACCGGTGAATGGTGGATTGACCCCTCTAAAGAAAATATAATCCGTGGCGGTGACGGAAAGCCCGCAGCGAGTCATTGGATTTTTGATTCGTGGGTGAGCGCCGATGAATACGCAGCGGACAACAAAGTGGAAGGATTCCGTGGCGGATCGGGACAGTCAAAAGTTCTCGCCGGCGTTCTGTTCGCCGCCCTCTTCGCCGGACTCGCCGCATTTACTCTCGGTCGTAAATAACCTGGATTTCTGACAAAAATTGAAAACTATTTGTTAACCTTAGAAAGTAAGCATAACAAATGGGACAATACTACTATGCGGTCATTTTGGACGTCAACGGCTGGATTCGGGTTTGGATGGTGCCTGGTTTGGGGATAAAACTGATGGAACATTCGTATCTGGGGAATGAGGGCGTTGAAACATTTGAGGCAGAGCTTACACCTGAGGGTCGGCATCATAAGTCGCGCGTTGTCTGGTGCGGCGATTACGCCGATGCGGAGCCGGGACTCGGCAAAAATCTACATTTGATTTGTCACGAGCGCAACGATTTAGCGCTTCATTCTGCCATCAAACATACCGATGCGTATCCGTTTCTAGTGAATCATACGAAGCGACAGTTTGTGGATAAGTCTAAAGTTCCCAAGGGGGTCCAAGGGAGTCAGATTCATCCTCTGCCACTTTTGACCTGTGAGGGGAACGGACGGGGTGGAGGGGACTTTCACGGCGAGTCGCCCCTGATTGGGTCCTGGGCACGGGATGTCATTTCGGCAGAAAAAACTGCCCCAGAGGGATTTACAGAATTAGCGTTTGACCTGCGTGAGGATTAGAGTACCGACTTGACCGCTGCCGCCTGCTCAGGCATGAGAGCCGCCTCGTTCGCAATCGCCCGCAGACGGGAATCGGGCAAAATTCGTGAACAGATGGACATCGATTCCAACTCCTGTAAGAAGAGCTTATAGGCGTAGGGAACGCGAATCTGGGCGAAATCGGTGACGGCATCACACGAGGTACATTTGAAGATTCCTGCCTTCGGATTCACTTGACCCAGGAGACCGCACGACTTACAGACGAAACATTGGAAGTTATCCGATTTTTCCATCATAATCTCTTTGAGGAATTCGGAGGCACCGTGGGCAACCATACAATCACGTTCCATCTCGCCGAATCGCAGACCGCCATCGCGGGCTCGTCCTTCCGCCGGCTGGCGGGTCAACATCACGAGTGGACCCGAAGATCTGGAATGGATCTTGTCTTCCACCATGTGCTTGAGACGCTGATAGAAGATTGGACCCATAAAGATACTCGTCTTCATCTGCTTACCCGTTGTTCCACAATACATTACTTCATTCGTATGCGGCTCAAGTCCAAGGTCATCACGGAGCATTTTGGAGAGTCCGTCCACGCTCACATCGGTGAATGGGCTGCCGTCGCCCACTGCGCCAATTTCGCATCCCACCCGTCCCATGAGCGTTTCCATTAAATGTGCAATCGTCATGCGGGACGGGATACAATGAGGATTAATGATAATGTCGGGCACGATTCCGTTTGCCGTTTGAGGCATATCTTCGGGCTCCAAAATCATTCCCACCGTTCCTTTTTGTCCGTGACGGCTACAGAACTTATCACCAATTGTTGGAATGCGCTCGGACCGCACACGAATCTTGACAAACGAGAATCCCTCGCCGTTCCGTCCGCGATAAATCTTATCCACAAAACCGGTCTCGTTATTGCGGAGCATCTTGGAGGCATCTCGGTAACGCTTGCCGCCCACCGCCTCCACCGCCGCCGCGGCTGCCGCCGCCGACATGCTCGCCAGGGACGAATGTGAGACTCCCGCCGCCATCGCACCCTCCACCGCCCTGAGCCGAATGGGCACAACTTTGCCAATGAGAATATCATCATTGTCCACGTAGGTGTTTTCAGGAATAATTCCGTCCGCGCCCAACTTTTCGTAATTTGCCAACTTGATGTGTTTGGTAAGGCTGGGGTCCGGTTTACAGAATCGCTCCTCCTCGCCGCTCGCCTGATTCTTCTTCTCCTCGTCCTTGTACGTTCGGTAGAAGATGGAACGGAAGAGTCCGCGGTCCAACGCCGCACGATTAATCATGACCGAATCTTCCTGATTGTAGCCTCCGTACGTCATAATTGCGACGATAATATTGTAGCCCGACGGCATATCCTGGGCACGGTAGTACTTGCTCATATACGGTGAGACCAGCGGACGAGCGGTGTAGCAGAGCAAGTTGCTCATCGTATCCAAGCGCTCCGTAAAGTTGAGGGCATACACACCCATTGCCTGCTTGCCCATCGCCGCCTGGTAAGAATTTCGCGGTGATTGGTTGTGGTCGGGGAACGGAATATTTGAGCCCATCGTTCCAATAATCACCGACGGATGAATTTCCAAATGAGTATGTTCGGAATCCAGGGTGCCGAGAGTTTTTGCAATGTACAAATTCTCGGATTCACCAGCATCTACGAATTCAATCAGATGATTGCCGCCAGGGCTGACCCAGCGCATCAGGTCATTCCAAGATCCGCAGACCTCCCACGGCTTCTGACAACCGGTTGAGAGGACTTCGCGAATCGTTTCGCCGATGAAGAGCGGGCGGACGAGACGACCACCCTCCGTATTCACCCAAACTTCATTCGGGCTCGGCTTGTAGACAATGCTGGTGTACGGATGAACACGACCGGCACGCTTGGCGGTCACGAGTGCCTGGACCGAACGGAATGCCTCGGCACTGCCGCCCAAAGTTCCCACCCAAGCTCCGTTGATAAATACTCTCAGAAGATCACGGCGTTCAATTGCGGTCGTTTCTGCCAGATGTTTCATCTTGAGTTCATCGTACAGGACCTTGAGGACCGGATTGGGCGAAGAGGGAAGGGTGATGTTTGCCGTTGATGCCAGATTCTTCACCACACCGACCGAATGACCTTCAGGCGTCTCGGCGGGACAAATGAAGCCGTACTGGCTGTTGTGAAGTTTGCGGGGAGGAATGAGTTTGCCCGTTTTCTCTATCGGCGTGCTCAGACGGCGAAGATGACTGATACCACTCAAGAACGTGAGACGATTCATCACCTGACTGATGCCGGTCTTCGTACCCATTTTGCCCGAGGCGAAATTGCCCGTTGCGAGGGACGATTTCATGCCGACCTCCACAATTGTCGTTTTCAGGATTTTGTAAACATTCGTGGTGTTGATGATATTTTCAAACTTGCCGCTCGCCTTCCAAGACCCGTTGTGAATTTCCTTGACAATCGTTGACTTCATATCCTTGATGACCTTCGTTCCAAAGTAGAAACGGAAGAGATTTCCAAGAAGATTGCCAGGATGCTCCACCTTCTTATTCGGATAGCCGTCTCGGTCATCGTACGGGATCTTGTTGTGGTAAACATCCAGAACTTTCTTGGTCATCGCAGCGAGGAAGCACGCCTTCTCATACATCATGTCGCCGCCGCCAATGTGAGGCAGGAATTCTTCTGCCAGAATTTCCGAGATGAGTTTCTCCCTCGGCGCCTTGTAGGTCGCGAGGGTGGAGGCGCTGAGCTGCTCACGGATGCCGCCACCGCTGCCAAGATGTTTCTGAAGATAATCCTGTGCCGGCTGCTTGCCGCGAATATCCGCCGCCTCCATAATACATTCCTGAAAGATCATTTCGTAGTCGTTGTGAACATCGCCCATAATCAGTTCAATAATCGCCTTATCCGATTCTACACCGAGGGCACGAAACATGATAAACAGGGGCAACTCGGCTTTGATACGGGGCAGGGTCACACGAATATGTTCAGGACCGGTCGCCAACTTCGGATTGTAAATAATCTTGACCGCGATATTCTTGGGAACACCTTCGTTATCGGGTCCGATGGACTTACATTCAATGATTTCCGCCTCCTTGTGTTTCGCCTTGTTATTACGAAAGACGAACATTCGGTTTTCTGCCATTCGCTCCTGCGAGAGGATGATGCGCTCGCCGCCCTGAATGATGAAATATCCAAACGGGTCCGCCGAGCACTCGCCGAGTTCCCTCGGATGTTTCTCAGGGCTCTCGGACAGGAGGCAATATTTGGATCCGACCATCACGGGAATTTTGCCGGCAAGAACGCGCGTGAGGGTCCGTGTCCGAGTTTCCTTCGTTCCCTTGCCAGGGTCGGTGAGGGTGGTGGTCACATCCATGTCCAGATAGACCGGTGCGGCGTAGGTAAAGTTGCGGAGGCGGGCATCGTTCGGATACATTGGGGTGAGCGCACCGTTATTCTCAAAGATGGTCGGCTTACGGATGCTGACATTTTGGAATTTGACGATCACTTCCACTTCACGGGGCGGACCGCCACCTGGAGCCTTGCCGCCAGGGAGCGCCGTTGCCGGCGCCGTGCCCGTGGGGGTGCCGGTGGTATCCTCCACTGTCACTCGAATGGCGGTGCCCGCCGTACCCGCCGCCGCACGGGTGGTGCCCGTGAGAGTCAAATCTGGCGAGCCAACCACGCGAATCGGACACGATCGTAAGATTGTATCCACAACATCAAAATCCATAAAGTGGTTAAACGAGGCAATCTGATGATAAATTATCTGCCGATTATCATGCTGAGCAAAGTATAAGTCTAGAATTTGTTTCCAAGCGTTCTCCATTCTAGCGGGTTGAGGTCCGAGGTGAGCGCCGAGGTGTTAATCAAATTTGTTGAATCTTTAAACCGCCGCCGTCCGCTCCCGCCCGCAGCACTGTATAATATCTAAGTTATATTTAGAGTCTGTCGCTGCCAATGTCTGATGTAAAAGAGGTGAAAGTAACCTTGATGGAACAGGATGTTAAGAAACTTGCCCGGACTACGACGAGAAAGCGACGAGTAAAGGGTGGCGCCCTTGCGCCCTCCGACGTCAAGGGCTCCGAAGCCGAAGTCACTGCTACTATGACAGCGGAGGGCGTTCCCCCACCAGGAATTATCATACCAGGTGAACCCGCCGCCGTCCCCTCCGTGGACACCCGTGGACACGCCTGGGTCCCGTTGGCAGATAATACTAAAACGGCACCCGACGTCGTAAAACAAGTGACTCCCGCATACGGACCGACGGCAGCCGACGTAGGGCTCACTGTAGGACCCCCAATGAAGGGCGGGGCTCAGGTTTATAGTGGGAATCCTACTGTAAAGTTGGCGGGAAAGAAGAATTCCCTATACACAGCGGCGTCCACCCCCGGTGCCCCCAAAATTCTGCCAACCAAGCGTAAAAGCGGGGGAGCACCGGCTATGACGACGCGTAAAAAGGAGCGGCTGGTGATTTCTACTCCGCCGAAACATGCTCAATCCGGAGGTGTTTCTGCGAAAACACGCAAATTCCGGGAACGGAAAATCAGCATTACGGTGCGCTCCGGATCGCGCGCAACGGCACGTCGTATCAAGGAGAAAGTGGATGCGTTGCCGATTGCGCAGGTCCGACGTGCTTTGCTGCGCAAGGGGGTCCTAAAGCCGGGAAGTAGCAAAACACCGGAGCCGATGATGCGTTCAATGTTGAAGGATTACATGCTCCTCCATAATGCGGACTAGTCGGGACACCCTTTTAAAATTTATAGTACCTTTCCTATAGTAAAATTATTTAAGTCAAATAATTCTATTATATAGTTAAAAAGACCCTAAGGGGGGACCCTTGCGACAATTTAATTGTACAGAGCACCGTGCCTCCGAAAAAAATTGAGAACCGTGAGGCGTCCTAATGACCGGATTACAGGCATCTCTGAATGAATATTTTCTTCCTTAGCCGCCGAGCACGTCAGTGTGCCCGTTGGCATTGCGATAAACACGTAGTCAAAATGATTCTAGAGTCTACGCAACTCTTGTACACGGCAAATCACGAAAACGGAGGCACCGCAGCAATCCTAGCCTCTGCTCCGATTTGTCAGACCACAGGCAATCGTGGATATAAGTCGCATTCCAAAAATCATCCGAGTGCCCTCTGGGTCCGCGAAAGTTTGGCACATTACATCTGGTTGCTTGCACTCGCCAAGGAGTTGGTGGCAGAGCATATGTTCCGTTGGTTGCGTAAGACACCTCACGCCTCGCTCGTTCATTTGGATTGGTTGGAGGAGAATCCGCCGCCTGGGTTGCTAACAAAGACCAAGTGGATGCGGGATCCGACGCCGGCGATGCCCGTAGAATTTCGGCGGGAGGGCGACGTTATCGCCTCGTACCGTGCGTATTATAACGGGGCAAAGCGGGAGAAGGGGATTCTTAAGTACACTCGCCGTCACATGCCGCATATTTTGGAGCAACGAATTTAAAGCGATTTTGTATATATAATAATATATCTGAAATCGCACCAGCAATACAGATATGCCACCGAGGAAAAAAGGAGCACCGGCGAATAGTGAATCCATGGAGAGCCTGTACCTCAGACATTATCAGGAAGGAGTGGCACAATATGGACCAAAAACAGCGGTCCTGCTTCAGGTTGGACGATTTTTTGAAATGTACGATAGTCAGACGGTCGCCACGGGCGCCACGAATACGAATATGCGGGACTTGGTGGAAATTTGCGGATGTGCGCCTGAGCCGAAACCGACGGGCGACCCTGCGCGGCTAAAACTTTTTTGGGGATTTCCTGAATCGGCGCTGGAGAAGTACGAACGGATGTTGGTGCTGGCGGGCTATTCGGTGGTCGTGGTGACTCAGACAAAAGACGGAGCGGATAAGGTGACGAGCCGTGATGTGGACCATGTTAGCAGCCCAGGTACGTATTTTGAGGCGGAGGGTGCGCTGACCGTTCGTGCGGAGGAGCAATCTATGGTCGGCATGTACATTGAGCCGTATAAATATCAACCGAAGGATGCCTCCGCTCGGCAACAGCAGCGGTGGTATGTGGCGATTTCGGCGTTTAATATAAATACTGGCGAGGCGGTGAGCACGGAGGCACATTTGACGCTCATTGATGACCGTGTGGTCTGTGATGCGATTCAGCCGTTTTTATCTATGTATCCGCCGGCAGAGGCGGTGGTCTGGTGGTCTGCGGGGGCAGACCAACCGGCGCCTGACTCAGCGGTCTTGAGCCAGATTTTGGGACTGGGAGGCAAACAGCCGCGTCCGCCCCTCCATTTACGGATTTTGGACTCCAAGGCGGAGTTGGGAGTGGCGGCGGATCGGCTGCGTATCCAATTTTTCAAAGAGCTCTACCAACCGGCGAGCGCCCTTTCGGTCGAGGAACATTTGGATCTGACCCGCCACCCTCAGGTCCGCCGCTCCCTCTTCCATCTTCTTTCATTTATCCGAGATCATAACGCCTCGTTCCTCCAACGGCTGAGCACTCATACAATCTGGGAGGCGGCGGATTATCTCATTTTGGGAAATGCCGCATTGGAGCAACTTGCCATGATTTCGCCAAATTCGGCGCGAGCCCACGAGTCTCTCCTTCACTGGCTCCAGAGGGCGACCACGGCGATGGGTCGGCGTTTTCTCCGCGAGCGATGTTTGAGTCCGATTGCCGATGCCGAGGAGCTCAACGCGCGCCAGGAACGGATTGAAGTGTTGCGAGGGGTCAAAGATAAATCGGCGTACCTGGGTCATCTCAAAGGAATGTACGATTTGCCCCGTTTGTACCGCCGATTCGCCCTGGGCAAGGGAACGTGTCAAGACCTCCTGTGTCTTCTCACAACGTATGAACATTGCCGTGATTTGCTCGTAGCCACCCTGATGACTCCGTGTGGTTTAGCCGCTGAACTTCAGGTCCAGGTTCTGGATCATATTAACCAAACATTGACAACTTGGAGCGCCGAACGAATTCGTCAAAGTTGTGGACAAATCAGCGAGGGAGGCGGTGGGTCGGCGCCGGCGGTCGGGTCATTCCACCCATGGTTCCGAGGACAACAGCCCGCCCTTGATATCTTAGAGGACCAATGGACCGCGTTAGAGACTGAAGCCTTGGTTCTCAAGCAAAGTTGGGAGACAACGTTGAAGGAAGAGGGGGCTATAAATTGGACGATTAAGGAGGACGCGCCGTTTACATTTACGACAACCCAACGACGGGCTACATCGCTACAAGGATATTTTAAGGGTACTAAGAAAACGTGCGGATTTGATAGTATAAAACGTGGAACCAATACAACGGCGGTCATTGTAACCAATACACGCCTGGGCGAGCTAAATACGGCGGCAATCGCTTTAAGGGCGGAATGGACGGCAGCTGCTACCGCGCAATGGCGAGAGCATTGGCTCTCTTGGACCCATGCCGCACAGTCAGCGGGTGTACTTGAATGCCTGGTCAGTTGGGTGAGTGAATTTGATTGCGAATGTGCCTTTGCTATTGTTGCCGATGAATACGGTTATGTTCGCCCTGAGTACGTAGAGCCTGCCGACGACGACGGGGGCGACGACGGGGCAGCGGGATTCACGGTTACCGCACTTCGTCATCCAATTATTGAACGGGTCAGGACCGCTACACCCTATATTCCTCATTCGTTAGCGTTTGGCAATTTTGCGACAAACGCCGCCGGCGCGGCGGCAACCCAAAACGGTCTTCTGCTCTACGGAGTGAACGCCGCCGGCAAATCGTCCCTAGGCAAGGCGGTCGGTCTCGCCATCCTCATGGCACAAATCGGCTGCCCCGTTCCCGCCTCCGCCATGAAACTCATTCCCTATACCGGTCTCTATACACGTATTCTCGGCAACGACAATCTTTGGGCGGGCATGTCATCGTTTGTCGTGGAAATGACGGAATTTCGCAGTATTCTACGGTCCGCCGCCGCCAGAATGCTCGTAATTGGCGACGAGCTGTGTGCGGGTACAGAGACCGCATCGGCGACCGCCATTGTTGCCGCCGGTATTCAGACCCTCGTCAAACGCCGCGCCCATTTCCTCTTTGCCACACACTTACACGAATTGTCCGAAATCCCAGAAATCATGAGCAATCCAAATATTCAGTCGTATCATTTATCCGTGGGGTTGGACCCGACAAGCGGTGCTCTCGTGTATGACCGAGCTCTGCGAGCCGGTGCCGGATCACCGATGTACGGTCTGGAAGTCTGTCGTGGTCTGGATATGGATCCCGAATTCCTCGCACTCGCCACCGCCCTACGTAAGCGAATGTTCACCGCCGATGGCAAAGCCCATGCGAGTCGGTATAATCCGACAGTCGTCGTCAGCCGTTGTGAAGTATGTGGCGCCGATGCGCACAGAGGAACAACATTAGAGGTTCATCATATTATACAGCAAGCTGCCGCTGATGCTGAGGGGCGCATTGCGCCAGGAAGGCATAAGAATACTAAGAATAACTTAGTTGTATTATGCGAAGGCTGTCATCAAAAGCATCATTCCGGATTGTTGGATATTCAGGGATGGAAGGATACTTCGGAGGGCGTGAAATTGACTACGAGCTAGCAGGAGCTGGAGCACCGGCAGGACCCTGGTCGCCCTTAGGACCGGCTGGACCGGCGGGACCCTGGGGTCCAGGGGGACCAGGAGGACCCTGTAGTCCCGTCTTTGTTTCTAAAATCTTGAGGCGCTCTTCCAGGAGAGTGAGCTGCGCATTCACGCGTCCGAATTCAGCTCGTAGACCGTTGCCGATGCTGTAGTTGAGTCCACGCTGGTTGATAACGGAGGACATTACGCTTTATGCTTGGTGCCACGATTAGGTTATCACGATTTAAACGCGTGATGTCATAAAATTTGACAGGTCGTTCGTAATATACCCGGGATAATCAGAGGTCTTTGCCAAATATGCTAATTCCGGTACGTTGTATGAATTGCGGTAAGTTGCTTGCGGATAAATGGAACTTTTATCAAAAGAGTCTTCGTGAAATGAAGGGTCCTGGTTATGCTGAGCCAACATGCTTTGACGGTAAGAAGATTGATAAGACACCGGAATCGGTTGTCTTTGATAAACTTCAACTGACCCGTTATTGCTGTAAAAAGACCCTACTGACACATGTTGATCTCATTGAGAAAATCTAATTAAATAACAGAATGACACCGATTACCCTTCGTACTCTCCAACTGGGCGGAGTAATCTTATGTGTTATTGCCGTGATTTTAGCCGCCGTCGTATTTCCTACACTGGCTCCTCCAACTTTTTTGATTGCGTGCTGTGTTATGCTCGTTATCGGTGCGTGGATTAATCGCTCCGAGTTTGGTGTAGATCAGTATGAACGCAATACACTCAAATACACCCTCCGTAATGCGGCATCAGGCATCGTTATCTTGATGGTCATCTTCGGACTCGTGGGCTTCTGGTATTTCAGCCAGCACAATTCGTCTATGGTCGGTCCGGCGCCACCAATTCCATCTCTTCCCACCATTGGTGGCGGTCTCACAAGCGTAGCGAAGACGGCTGCTTCCCGGATTAAGAGTTTAATGCGTACCGGATCGCTTGATATGTAGAGGATAATCCGTTAATAATATCAATGTAAATCAAGAGACTCTTGTTTTACAATGACACGGTCAATTGCAGATATTAAACATAAACTAAAAGCGTTTGATAGTTTTGCTAGGCATTCTAGTGATACAAAAGCACTACAAAAGAAGTGGCACGCGCTGTTTGGAACGAATCTAACGGAAGAATCGGCAAAGAGTTTCGTTGTACATTATAGGGAAATGCGTTCTAAATCTACGCGTGGTCGTAAGGTCAATAAGAAGTCCCGCCGCAGCGCACGCAAACAGCGTGGCGGTGTTGCTCCACTCAACTATGTAATGACACCCGGCGCAGATGTTAGCGTCTATGGTCGTTTTCCTGTAGAGGTGAATACGGACCCTGGTTCAATCAGGGATTTGGATGTATATTTTCAGGATTCGTTGACGCTGGGCTGCGGTAATAAGACCGAGTTCTGGCCTACTGTTCCGGCAAACATGGGCTCAAACCAGGTAGGCGGTCGTCGTACAAACCGTAATCGTAAGGGACGTAAGAGCCGCAAGGTGCGTAAGACTATGCGTAGACGGCAGCGTGGTGGCGATATTTTCGGAGATGTGACCAACTGGCTCGGTAGCGGCTATACAAGTGTAACAGGATCGGCGATGCCCAGTTTAGATCCTATTAGCCGCCCTGCGTTCTCTACAGTCTACCCGAATCCATTCCAGATGGCATACACCGCATACAGCGGCGAAGTACCTGGTAAGTACCCCGCGTCCCCTTCTCCTGAGGAACGTTCATGGGACTACCAGAGCAAGGGTACAGGTATGTCTATCGCACCACAGAACCAGATTAGTAATATTACAGCCGATTTCAATAAGCAGACGAGTCCGGCGATTTACTCTGCGTCAGCACCGGCACCGAATGGAGGTGTGAGCAGCGGACACGGTGGTAATGTACAACAGGGTGCTCAGGGCGGTTTGGCGGGTGCTATTGCGTCGGCGTCACGCAGCTAATTACCTTCATCTTTGCTTTTCTTGTTAGAGAAACAGGAACTACAAAGAATTAACTTCCGGCTATAAAGTAGAATGGCAAACAGAAAGTTACGCCGTAAGACACGCCGCTGTAATTATCGTAAGAAAAATAGCCGAGCGAATCGCCGTGGTCTTGCGTTTGCTAGCCGTAGCCGTAGCCGCCGTACCTACCGCAAAGCGAAGCGAGGAAGCCGTAGACAGCGTGGTGGTGATTACATTGAGGGAACCAGCCGCCCCTTCTTTGCCACAGTCTACCCAAATTCGTTACAGACGACATATGCGGATGTTACAGGTGCTACACCAAATAATTATCCTGGATCACCGTTACCCGAGAATATGACCGCTCCCCACTCTTGGAACTATATTTCAAATGGTACAATTATCCCAGCCGATATAATTACACCTATAAATACGGCATTTACATTAATGGCGGGTAATACACCTTACAACCCTAACCCACTTGTAGCACCAGGTGTAGGTGTCTCTTCAGGCGCAGCGATGCCACCCTCATCGGCGGCAGCGGCAGCCAATGCGGCAGCAGCGGCGTCAGGACCCCAGACGTCAATTTCAACGCAGCTGGCGATTGGAACACAGAGATCCCAGAGCTTTTAAATACAAGATGTGTTTTGTTTTCCTTGCGTAGCAGGGATCGCAATACAAATGGCGGCAGTTGGGCTAAGGAAAGGTCTATACACAAACAGAGAGGAATGAATCAGCAACCAGGTATCTGTCAGCCACCGGACTCTGGCGTAGCCCCTTCGCTCGCAGACAATGCCCCGGAACTTTTTCAACGCTATTTTGATGCGAATCCTAATACATTCCTTACTACACACCATATACAATCGTACGAGGCGTTTATCTTTCGTGAACTACCCGAATTGATTCTCGCCGAGAACCCTATTACTATTTTGAAAGAGCCACTTGATGCTGAGAAGGGTATATATAAGTATAAAACGGAGATTTTTGTTGGCGGACTCGCAGATATACCCGAAAATTTATCGTTGGATGTCGGTGCGCCTATTATCACACTGGATACTGGTACAACCGTTCGCCGTATGTTTCCGAATGAAGCCCGTATTCGTGATATTACCTATTCGTCTACGTTTCGTGCTGATATCCTGATTCGTCTTACATTTACGGCTCCAACGAGTGACGGTAATTATACAAAAGTCGTCCGTGAACTCAAGTTTGAGAAGTTTAATCTGTTTCATATTCCTATTTTACTACGTTCAAAGCTCTGTGCGACGTATAATGCGCCCAAGTCGCTATTAATGGAGATGGGCGAATGCCGTAACGATGCGGGTGGTTACTTTATCATTGACGGGGCGGAGAAGGTGCTGATTACTCGCCAAGAGCAGGCGTTTAATTCTATTTATATTTCGGTGAAGCCTCCTACGGACGATAAGATTGCAACGTATGCCTCGGTAATTTGCCAGCATCCCGTGACGAAGCAGACACGCCGTGTAGGTATTTATCGTCTACACGCTTCTCGTAGTAACGACGAAGGGGTTATTCGTGTGAGTATTCCGTTTGTGAAGGGGGCGATTCCAGTGTTCGCCCTGTTTCGTGCGCTAGGTGTTATATCCGATAAAGATATTGTACGTATGATTCTTCCTGATACATCCTCGTCGTATACGATGTCTATGGAGAATACGCTCATTCCTAGTATTCAGGATGCGAATCCTATCACTTCGCAGTTACAGGCAATTGAATTTATTCGTACACTCACGAAGGGATTTATTGTAGAGAATGTACTCCATATCTTACACGAGCATCTATTTAGTCACGTACCTGACCGACCACTCGCCCGTGCCCAGTATCTCGCTGAGCTCATTCGCCGTATGATTCGGGTTGAGATGCGTATGGAGCCGAATACGAATCGTGATGATATCCGTAATCAGCGTCTGCTGCCAACGGGTACGCTCCTACGCGGACTCTTCTCGGATTGTTGGAAGGATTGGAAGAAGGCGGTGATGTTACAGGTAGACGAAACCTACAATTACAATAAGAGTCTCTATACCGACGAGAATTTCTTGAATATTTTTAGTCCTGGTAATATTGGAAAAGTCTTGGCAACCGCAAAACTCGACGATAGCATTATGCGGGGCTTCCGTGGTAAGTGGGGTACAAATCAATATAATATGAAGAGCGGTGTGATTCAGCCCCTCGCCCGTATTTCGTATATGGATGCGATGAGTCATGTACGCCGTGTCGTGAGCGACTTTGATACATCTATGAAGTTAGTCGGACCCCGCCACCTCAATCCAAGTCAGATAGGCTACTTTTGTACGAGCGAAACGCCGACCGGTTCGCATATTGGTGCTACGAAGAACCTGAGCATTCTAACGGCGATTAGTATTGCTTCACCGGCGACGGCGATTATGAATTGGCTGCTCACACGGGGCGGCGTTATTGATGTAGCGAAGGCGACCCGTGCGGTGGTGGTAACGGCGGCGTCGGTCCAAATTAACGGGGGTACAATCGGATTTTCTACGCAGCCTGATTTACTGACAAGAGTGCTGAAGATGATGAAATGGACGGCGTGCCTGCCGCCCACTGCGTCGGTATCGTTCAATACGGCGGATAATAGTATTCGTATTTATTTGGATGATGGGCGACCTTTGCGCCCGCTATGGCATTTATTTACGGGCGGCACTTGGCCGGCGGCGGCGACGGCGAAGCCACTGCCGACTTGGCGGGACCTGGTGTGCGGACGATTGGCACAGACCGCCTCGCACGGCATTTATTCTACAAAGTTCGTGGATCCGTTGGAGACGCCTGAGGGGATGCCGGATCCAGACCTGCCGGTGACACTCGCCGAGTACGAAGCCGCCTTGTCGCCCTACATCGGCGCGATTGAGTATATTGATCCGTATGAGGGCAACGAGGCGTATGTAAGTTGGTACGGAAACACGGCGGACCTGACACCCCAACATACCCATGCCGAGATTCACCCTTCGTCCATGATGGGACTTCTCACGAGCATGATTCCGTTTGCCAATCATAATCAGTCGCCGCGTAATCAGTTGAGTTGCTCGCAGTCAAAACAGGGTATTGGCTACTATGCGACCAACTATGAAAATCGTTTTGATACGTACGGTTCTATGTTATGCTACGGCGAGGGCGCACTCGCGCGAACGATTGTTCACGAGGCAGTGGGCGGCGGTGCGATGCCCTACGGCAGCAACATTATCTTCTGTATTAATTCGTTCAACGGTTATAATCAGGACGATGGTATCCTATTTAATCGTACGAGCATCCAGCGCGGTCTATTCCGCTCGCTTGCCCTGCGGTCCTATACGGCGGTGGAGGAGGTGGATCCTATGAGCAAGGCGGTCTATAGAATTGGCAACCCACGAACGGTGCTCGCCTGGACCGACCTCAAACCTGGCTATGACTACTCGGCGTTGGACGACCAGGGTATTATCAAAGAAGGTACGCAAATCCACGATAAGTTGGTACTCGTTGGAATGTACCTAACCAGCCCAGATACGGGGGCGGTCACGGACGCCTCGGTGCTGCCGACAATTTTCACGAGTGGACGGGTGGATAAGGTGGCGGTCATTCACCAGGCAAACGGTAAACTACTTGTACGTGTACGCATCCTGGAGGAGCGAGTGCCAGAGCTGGGCGATAAGTTCTCCAGCCGCCACGGACAAAAAGGCACTATGGGCATGTTGTTAGATGCTCAGGATATGCCACGAACGGCGGACGGATTGGTACCGGATGTGATGGTGAATCCCCATTGTATTCCTTCTCGCATGACGATTGCGCAGTTGCTGGAACAGGTGTTTGGAAAGTTAGGAGCGGTCGTGGGTGCGAAGATGAATGCGACGTCGTTTATGAACGATGAGCAATCGTTCAAGGCGATTGGCGACGCACTGGAAGTGATGGGCTTTCAGCGCGAGGGAGAGGAGATTTTATACAGTGGTATTACGGGCACGATGTTTACGTCATCGGTGTTTATGGGACCTTTGTATTTTATGCGTTTGAAGCATTTGACGCAGGACAAGTTGAATTCGCGTGCCAAGGGTCGTAAGGAGATTCGTACACATCAGCCAACGGGTGGTCGTGGCAATGAGGGTGGTATGCGCATCGGTGAGATGGAACGCGATGCGCTCATTGCCCACGGTGTCACGGAGTTCTTACAGGAGTCTATGATGAAACGTTCGGATGGTACGATATTCTGGATTTGTAATGGATGCGGAACAATGCCGATTTATAATGAGGCGCAGAAGTTGTTTGTATGTCCGACCTGCGATGGACCGCTCACATTCCAGGGAGAGACGGCGGATACGCTGGGGTTGGTGTTGCCGGTCAAGAAGTCACGAACAACATTTAGTCAGATTGAGGTGCCATATGCGCTTAAGTTGCTGGACCAGGAATTGACAACGTATGCGAATACGAGTTTACGCTTTTTGACGGAGAAACATGTTCGTACATTCCGTGACTTACCCTCGGGTACAGGCGTATTTGAGACAACGCCTGTGACCCCACCGACCGATATACTCTCGTCAGTTATGGCGACGATTACGGGTACTGCTGCTCCTGCGCAAGCACCTACAGAGTCCGTGGCTACACCGACCTCTACACCGGTTGCGGATGCTACTCCTATGTCTAAAGAGCAGGCAGCGGCGAATGCTATGTTTGATTTTATGCCTGGCGGACCACCGAAACTTGAGGTCATTGAGGAATCTACACCGGTTCTGACACCTGAAGAACCAGTGTCTACAGCAGCAACAGCAGCAACAGCAGCAACAGCACCAGCAGCGGTACCAGATACATCAGATGTGAAGATTGTGAAAGTGGATGCGCCGACACCAAATATGGCTGGACCGGCGGAGCCAGTACCAACAGTCATCAGTGAGGCAGGAGATAATCCGCTGATTGTTGAAGGTGCCGAGAGTCTCGAGCCAGCCGCGAACCTTAACGATACTTCATCGGTTAAGGCAGTCAAAGATGAACCTACACCTGAGCCTCCGGCACCAATAACTGTAGAGCCTAGACCACGTAGGTCGAGTATGAAGGGGGGTCGTGCTGCGGAAGCGGCACAACCAGTAGAGCCGGCACAAGAGCCAGAGACCGTACCTGAGTCAGATGTAAAAGTTATAAAAATAGATGCCTGAGTAGAGGATGACGAAACGTTATACCCGAAAATTACAGCGGGGTGGCGTCACGTATCTTGAACAACAGGATAGAGCACTATGCGGTAAGCACGCTTTGAATCATGTAATACAGGAAGCAAAGTTTATATGGGACGAGTCCAAACCAAATGCGAATACTTTGTATATTCCAAAGGTGCCGAAGGGAGGCGACCCCACAGAACATGTTAAAAAGCAAGGAACACAAGTAAATTTAGTCGCAGCGTGTAAAGAGTATGAAAATGTTGAATTGGAAAAACGATTTGAACAATTTTATCCAGCCGCACTGGACGATTTGATAAAAAGACTTTTTTTGAAGGTAGAACTGGAAGAGTCGGCTATTAAAATACCGCCGCAGGGAAGTAGCGAACGTAAGCAGGCGAAATATACAGGAAAAACCGATGAGCAAATACGAGAGATGATTCAAGCAGGTCGTGCTGCCGCGTTTGAGCAGGCGAAGCAACATCAGCGTGATGAACGGCAAAAATATAAGGCGTTTCTTACATTTGATAAAGAGGGTGAATTAATAGATATTAATCGCGAAGGTGTTGATAGTCAATACCAAAAAGAATGGAAAGCGGCTGATAAGAAAACTATGACAACCGAAGGTACAGTCTGTCAGTCAGATGGTAATATTATACCTGAAATTCTAACACGGTGGGTGAATATATTAGGATACAAAGGATTTGCGACAACAATTAACGATGTCGCAGGTGATGTATCTGTATATAACAATGATCCGGCTACATACCTTAATGAAATGCTCATGGTATTGCCATTACAATTGGAAAAACCTGGCTTTTTAGGTGTTTTACTAGGACGATTGAGTGAGAGATCTGGACATTATACTGCGATTGTGATGTATGATGATTTAGAGTGTGCGCCGAAACGTAAGACTGAAGCGGACCCTGAGAAAAAACTATACTCGTATATTGATTCTATGTTTGTCACCGAAAAGGGCGGTGTATGTACATTAGACAAAGGCAAAAAACAGTGTTATACCCAAAAAGATTTATTGAAACAGGTTGAGAAATACAAACCGACGTGTATGATATTTGTGTTTGCGTATGACGAAGATAGTTCTGGTCTACTCAATCCGTATCCATCGGTTGCGTATGAACGGATGAAGGCGTTTGAAAAAGAGCAAGAGGAAACGAAGCCCTAAAAATTGAGCCCGATAAAGCAATCTAAACAAAGGCAATTAAATAGAGTCAGATGGAAGCCGATACAATTGACCAGATTATTCGTTCACGACCCACTATCTTAGGGGTGTTGAAGGACCGTGGCTACGATGTTTCTACCTACGAAAATACGAGCCCCGAAGAAATTCTCAAACTCGCTACGACCAGTGCCCTTATTCCGCTACTCAAGATTGTTGCTACGAAGCCCGGTCCTACGGACGACGCCCCGCAAGAGCGTGCTATTGTACTTTACTGGGTAGAAAACTCCTGCCGTCTTCGTGTAGAAAATGATACAAATGCGCTATGGAATGAAGATGCACCGGAACATTATAATCCAGAGACGGATACAATGATTGTGCTGCTCGCCGAGTCTTTCCACCCAGTGTTTGATTTACAGGCGGCTAAGCAATGGAATGTACGCAAGGCACGTATTAGTTACTTCAATATGAAGAATCTGATTAGTAATCCACTACATCATGTGATGCAGCCGCAGTTTAAGAAACTTTCGGCGGAAGAGGTCGGTGAACTTGTAAAGCGTCTTCATCTCAAGTCCAAAAAGAATCTACCGCATATTATTTACCACGTAGATATGGCGGCGCGAGTTCTAGGATTAGTGCCCGGTGATGTAGTACATTTCAAGCGTGGGTCCGAGACTTGCGGTGAAGTGGATGGATATCGCATTTGTGTAATATAAAAACCACCTGAAAACGTAGGAATATGGAGTTGCCTTCGCAGCAGGACTTTTGGAATTTTTACAATGGGCACGTCAATGAGTTAAATTCCTTGTATTCACAAATTCCAGACAGGAATAATGTGAATCAGATAGCACAAAATGTGCCTGGCGCAGCACAAAACGACCAGGCTCGTAAAAATCGTGTAACGCAGATTATACAAGAACTGAATAATTACTATTATAAGTTAAATACAACAGTGGATGCGATTGAACGTGAGCGTGCCTCTATTTCAGTTGCGATTAAGGCGGAAAAGGAAAAACTAGAGGCTATACGTCATGACATGGGAGAGAAGAGGGAATTGGCAGAGTTGCGTAAAGAACAGGCGTCCGACGTTCGGCATAAATTTGAAGCTGACTACCATAGTTCCGTGCTAGGATTATGGAGACCCTTACATCCAAACACACGTGGTGTTTTATATACGGTATCAACGGTATTTATGTTGATTAGCGTTGCCGCAGTTGGATTTTTGATTATGACGAGCAAAAATAGAATAATCCCGGCTATTCCATCATTTACAAGTGGAGCAGGACAGTCCGACTCTACTTCGTTATTTAACGAGTCCAATAACTTTGGCAGGGTCGGCGGCGGCGCAATGAAGCTTCGCTCCAAGAAATAAAAATCCGGTTTTGACAGAGAGATATGTCTTCGGTGAATCCTCAGGTAATGACATGCCCAACGATTGACCCTAACTCCACGCAGACCAACGATTTTCTATTACAGGTGTGGAATAACGCTAATGGAGGTAGCGGTGTGATGAGCGACAACCTTCCGGTGGATCCTAATACTGGACTCATCACCGCAGCCTCCATTGCGACTCAGGTTCAGACCCTCATTAACAACGGTACAATTCCAATGGGCAAGCCTGATAGCAAGGGTAACTACGATATGGATGCGTTAATGACAAGCGATGGTCAGTTATACGCAAATCTACAGGCGGAGTTCTGCTGGTATGAGTCTCGTTACTTATATGCGTTGAATCAGTTCTTACAGGCGGCAACACTACGTCAGGCGACCGATGCGGGTCCGGCAAATACGTTACTTGCCACGACACAAAAGCTCAATAAGCGTGCTAACTCTGTACTCCAGATTATCAGCTACCTCGCGCAGACCCGTGTCAGCAATATTATGTCATCGAAGACGGGTATTGATAACCTCAATACGGATATTAATACAAAGTTGGCACAGTTACAGGCGGGCTATGCTCTACTCAACAAGGACGATGCCCTTCTTACAACGCAGAAGGAAATGGTACGTTACACGGAAGAGAAGAATAAATACACAAACAATCGGATTGCCGTATGGACGGCTTTGAATATCTTGGCTCTCGGAGCGATATTCTATGTTTACCAGAAGGCGTAAATCCCGGTCTAGGCGAAGAAAGACCAACGACTATAAACCCCCGAGAGGAACCGTGTTCTCTTGTGAGTTTCCACACAAAAGTATTTTAACATTACAGAGAAGAATGCCAAGTCCAACATATACAAACCCAGGCATTGCCGCGGTTGTTCAGGACCAACAGCTGGAGCGTTTGAATTTTGCGACCGGTCTCCGTCAGGATCCGGCGGGCTACAGCCAGTTTCAGCAGCAAAATATTAAAGCAATTGTGGATGATATTACAAACCGTAAGCAAAGTGCTTTCCAGAAGGCGCAGATTGACTTAGGTCGTTACATGGATATGCACCACAACGTCAATTTCTACAAGACGCGCTCCGGTGACGTAGATAATATCACAAACGTCATCCTTGCGAACAATCAGAAGATTGAGGACCTGATTACACAGGATAAGATTAACTCTAGACGTCAGTTTGAGATTAACGAGTGGTACAACTACAATAAGTTGGAAACGCTTTTCCTATTACAGATTGTCTTTATGGCTTCGCTCGCTGCCGCAATCGTTATGTACTTAACGAAGAAGGGAATGATTACGGTAGGTCTTGCGGGCGTACTCTACGGTCTATTGGGTCTCAGTGTACTCTTTACAGGTCTCTACAAGTACTTCTACACGGAGGGTGCGCGCGATGTCAAGCTCTGGCACCGTCGTCGCTTCCAGTCCACCCCTGCGCCACCACCACCCCCGAGTTGCCCAACGGGCACTGGTGCTCAGGCAGTTGATGATGCTATGGCGGCGGCTATGGCTTTGGAGCTCTCTGCCGAAAACTGTGGCAGCAATATTAATCAGGGTCTCACAAATATTACAATGGGTGCGGCGAATCAGTTGGCGGCGATGCAGAGCGGTCAGACGAACCTCATACAGCAATTGAGTTCGACAGGTAGTGCGGCACTCGGCGCAGTGTGTGGTTCAGGTCAATAATCTATAGGTGAAATGTTAAACCATAATAAGGATGGGTAACAGCGCATCAGCACCGGCACAGTGTGCACCTGGATGTAGTCCAACTTCGGCTGTATCACAGGCGATTTCTCAGGTACAGGCAGCACGTCCTAATGTAACACCCGACCCGGTTTCACAGTGCCAGGCAAATAAGATTAGTGCGTCTAATTTACAGACTCAGTTAAATCAGGCGAATTCTGCGGTTGACCAGTGTGATCCCAGTGTTCCACTTGCCCGGACTGAGAACCAACTTGAACAACAGAATCAGCAGTTCGTTCAACAGAGTCAGAGCCAGTCAAATGTCTTATCCACCTCGGTACAAGATAAATTTAGAATAGGAAATGACCTAGCGGAGGCGGTCAAGGAACTCAAACACTATGAGAAGAAACTACGAGAAGAATTGGAGACTGCCGAGAAGGGGTCTATGAAATTGGAGCACGATGAGCGTAAGTATCGCCGTGACTTTTTGGACAGTCAGCCAACGGAAGGCGTGCCGTGGCATATTTTTGGACTTCAAACAAGCGACGATAAGGTGATGTTGACCTTTTGGATAACTGCGTTCATCACGTTTTCTCTGCTGGCACATATTACGTTGACGACATTGATGCCGAATGAGTCGCTCAAGGATCGTGCAATCAAAGGTACAATTGGCGTTGTCGTCGCACTAATATGCTGCTATCTACTTATTACATACAAGGGCTAGCCCTATATACCATAACATACCATAACATAAGTATATTCATTGAATATATGTATGTTTTCTGACCGCCTAACCGCCACCTGATTAAGCCATTAAATACTTTTTTACGTCAATCGCCTTTATTTCTTTGGGTCGTAAACCGACACCGGTTAAGTGGGTATCAGCACGTACTACGCCGGCACGCTTACCTAGGACATCTAACATTTCCTCGTATTTGAGCGAGGGCGTTACGAGGAATTTGCGCTTCCAGCCGTTGAACGCCTTCTTCAGGGGCTCTGCGGCAATTGTTTGACCTTCGCCAAAGATGAGCACTTTGATAAAATCGGTAAAGAGTTCGTCTTTATTCATATTTACAGAGCCGACGTAAAAAATAGGCAAACCGCTGACGCACTAGCGGCGAACGGGCAGCGTCGTTTGAACGGGCGCCGTGGAAGGCAAGGGCTCTGAGGTCATCTCAGCCACAGGCGCACCACTGAGGTCCACATCGTCCTCTTCAATCGGCACGATGCCGTAGAACTCCTTGTCGGTGGAGTTGTCACCACACTCCGACTTCATACGCTCCACGAGCATCGTTTCTTTGAGGTCCACTTCGCGACCGAGCTTCTTCTTCCATTCGCGGAAGTCAATGCGCACTTGTTTGAGAGTCACAGGACCGCCACCGACCTGCTTGATATAGTGCTCGTTGAAGAAGGACATGAAGACATCGTTGCGCTCCTTGTACTTGTTGGACGCTGCCAAGACACATGGCGGCTCCTTGAGCCCGTACTTGAGATACTTCGTGTCGTAATAGTGGACGAGCAGACCGAGGAATGCCACACGCCAGTTCTTGAGTTTCTGTTTCAGTTTCATATCCTTCTCGTAGATGTTCTTGCTTGGGTCAATGTCAGGACTGCCAGGATCTTTGAAGGTACTGACGTGGGGGATGACACGAATGCGGCGCCAGGTACCGTTGTCCATTGAGGAGATGGGTGGCAAGTCGTTACACGAGAGGAACATCTTGCCCATCATGTTGAACTTTTCCTGATCGGAGAACAATCCACGGGCTTCAATACGGTCTTCTCCACTGAGCTGCTTCATACGAGACGTGTTGAGCTTTTCGCCGGCATCGGGCTCACCCATATAGATGTAGCGCTTACACTTGGTCGTAATCATATCGGGATTCGCTGCGCCGGATTCGGGTCGCTTACGGGTCAGAACGGTCGTTTGAAGCGAGGTCTGATAATCGCCGAAGGTGTATTCCATCAGATTCTGAATCATGGACTTTCCGTTTGAGCCACCGCCCGTATTAATCCAGAACTTCTGTTCCTTGTTGCGTCCTTCTAGACAGGAGGCGAGCAGTGTGAGGACGTACTCACGGAGTTCGGCGTCAGGATAGATGAGGGTGAAGAATCCCATGAGAGCAATTTGGTCAGGGTCCTCGGCGTTGTAGGGCTCATAGGGAATAGGGTCTAGATCGGGCTCCATGCGTCCCATCTGGAAACTGACGTTATCATCGGGTCGTCCCTTGCGAAAGAGGACACGCATATCGCTCATATCTTCCTTCTCGTGATAATTGAGGACGAGGACACCGTTGCTTACACCGATGATATCAGGGTCGCAGTTGAGACGGGAAATGAAATCTTCGTCGTAGAACTTCTCCATAGATTCCTTGAGAACGCTGTCCTTGAAACCGGAATTCTTGAGCTGGGTTGCGATGGTCGCAAGCTTCTTGATTCGGTTGAGTTTCTCTTCGTGCTGTGACTCTGGAATGGTTTCAAACTTCTTTGAGATATCACCCATAGCAGCGACGATTTCTTTCATCACACCGTCGGAGAGACGCATACGAAGTTCAATCGGCATCCTGAGATGTTTCCAACTGCTGCCATCTGCGTTATAATGGTAGAGGTCCAGCATACCCTTGCGTGAGCCAACGGAGCAGCGGAATTCGTGCTTGTAGAGACGGTGAACGAGTTCGGCTAGGTCAACATGTGTATTGTTCGCATAGTTGATAATCCAGAGGGTAATGGTTTCGGAGCGGATAGAGCGGAGCTTATCTGGATTGTCCTCCTTTGCCCATTCAACGAGCGACGCCATACGAATCGGACGCCGCGCGCCGTTGAGTTTGATATAGCCCCAGCGTGAGCGCAGTTGCTCTTCGGTATACGTCTTCTTCTTATGATGCGCGTCTACACGACGTGTTACGTCCACCCACGCATCAAACGATGCTTCAGTATCGGCGATGTTCTTGAGACAGAAGCCGAGTGTGACCCAATCGGCATAGTCGCCGGCTCGGCGTTCGGGATTGATACACTCCTTACATAGACGATACGCAAGAGCAATATCCTCTTCGGACGTTTCAATCGGCGTATTGACAATTATTCCATCCATAATAAGTTCATTCTCTTCGGTGCCGTCTGCTCCGCCCTCGGTCGCCACCGCCGCCTTAGGAGTCGCCGGCGTTGCACGACGGATAGGCTTCTTTGAGTTCGATGAGCCTGAATTCGCACAGACATCCCACTCGGTGGAGCGCACTTCGCGGACGGTGGGCTCTAGAAGTTCGGTCGAGCCACGGCGGATACTGAGAGTCTTCATGATTTCCAGCGACGATGTGGGAATCTCTACATCCGTCATCATATCCTTCACGATGTCCACCAACTCTGTAAAGTTATCGGGGTCAATGCCGGCGAGAGATTCCTGAATATCGGCAATATCCACCTTCCAGATATGCTCCACGTGATACTGAGACTTATCGGGCTTACAACACTCGTAGAGAAACCAGCCGTTGGGCGAAATGACCGACTTGTCGTAGCAGTCTTCGGCGGAATTAGACATATTCGTATTTCCGAACACTTTGGCAATCACCTCGTTCTTCAGCAGGAATCCACGAATGGCGTGCTGGAACTTTGGAGTGGTATTGAGTGTAGGGCACTGAATATGGATACCGTCTTTGTGCTGGTTCTTATCCGTTTCAGGTGCGGGCTTCACCATGTCGTAGAAGATGAGGTCCTCTTCAAGGTCTTCTACTCGTGTGAAATAGATCATCGCCGCAATATACATTGCGATGAACGTCTGGACCTGTTCGTGATTGAAATGGCGAATGAGCGGTCCACCCTTCGTCTCGCCGTAACGGAAGTCTAGGTCTACAAGAATATGGGAATGCTCCTTGTGACGCTCAATAAGGGATAGCGCACGTGGAGGCATGCTATAAATATGTTGATGAACGAGTTGGAGGAAGTTGTCATATTCGGCGTCTTCTACATTGTACTTACCGGCATCGTTGCCCATACCAAGAAGGCTGTAGACATTCTCGTTGGTACGATGCTCCTCTAGAAATTTCTTTAAAGCGGAAGAAGAAGCCATCACTGTACCAGTCATCTTACCCTGAAGGGGCGGTTCAATTTTTACAAAAACTCCTGCCCTCTTAGAAATGACCACCGTTCGTGGAATGACAGATGGCTTCCCTGGCGGGCAGCGCCGTTCGTATATTTCTACCGCACCGTTCAATAGTGTGTTTTATACGTATGCGAATAATACGCTTACGCCACTACCTAATATGTATTCGGGTTACTGCCCCGCGGGTCGTATTCTTCGTGAAAACGGTAAAAAACTCTTCCCTGATACAAATCCTGGCGTGACCCAATATTATGTAGGCGTATATGATGCGATTTCGTTTTTCAATGGCTTTATTGACCCGAACGATGCCCATTTTTCCGTTTATAATACGGATAAACCGGTTTATGTTCCAGATAATTACGATTTTGGTAATAGTACGCCCGACCTTGGACCCTCCGTGTATACGCAGGGAAATATTATTGCGGAATTAGCACCTGATGGAAGCAATTATATGGGTATGATTAATTCTACACAAAGCGCATTCACTGCCTATTCTGAGTTGTATTTTAACGACGCAAATTCGCCCGCATTTGAGGCAGGAAATGGATTGTATAGCAATTACGTTGGAAGTTATATAGGATCAAATTATGCAGTTATTCAGGCATCATCATATGAATATGATAGTTTTACAGGTATGGGTATAGGATTAAATGGGAATCCAAGTTTATCAACCCCTACTATTTTAGCACAAGGAGACTTTCCATATATTGTCGCTGAGGGCGCCGTCGCAAATATTGTATCAGCAGGCGAATATAGTGCGAATAGTTTAACAACGAGTAGTAATAGTAGTAATAATATTTATACAAGTACAAATTATACAACTGTAGTAACATATGGCGCAAGAAACGCAACTGTAGTACTATCAACATTAAACGCAAATATAACGGAAACCTTTATTAATAGTGGAACGACTCCTATTCTATCTTTGAATGGTACAAGTTCAGATATTTATGTAGTTGGTGCTCAAAACGCAACACTATTATTATCAACACCGGTATCGTTAATTACCGCCAATTTTACGAACGGTATTAGTACTCCGCAACTTTTAATAAACAATAGTGAGTATTATAATCAAATGGGGTTTAGTGGGTCAGCCAACCCATTTATTGAATCTGGTGGTTTTATTCACCCAGCAAATTATGCTGGAATTGACGGTAATCGTGGTGACCTCTATGCGACCGGCATGTTGAATCTCGAAAATGCGGTCGGTGCTGTTCAATTAAGCGGCGGCAGTGCGACACTTGGTTCTAATACAATCTTTACCTACGGTCCATATATCTTTTTAACGTATCAAACCGTCAATAATGGTACACCTGGTACTCTATCATATTCAGTGGATACGGGTGCGGGCACACTCACGATTAATTCTGGTCAAGGTTCTGATAGCAACTATGTCAATTGGTTGGCGGTCTATAATGATTTCTAAGAGCCGAGCGTCGCCTTCGCCGCCCGTAAATCGCCCGCCAGTCGCGCGAAATCGTAGCGCACCGTCATTCCGTATACCGGTAGCATTTCGGAGCGTCCGTCCCATTCCACCTCGTGCTCCTCGGCGCATCGTAGCACCCCACCGTAATTTGTTAGAAACACAGCCCGCATTGTATCTAGAAAGGGTACAACGAACGCTGATGGGGTATTGAGCATTGTGAGAATTGCCGTTTTTATATTGGCGTGAAAGAGCATACGATTGTAGATTTTTGCCTGTTCATTGAGACCGGCGTTGTAATAGGCGGGCTCGTTTGTGAGGGGAATGGCATTGAGCACATCCGCCATCATCACAAGTAGAACCGACTCTAGCGTTTGAACGGAGGACCACTGGGGTCCGTCGTGCCAAGTATTTAGAATAGAAAGACAGACTTTCCCTTCTACATACATATTCGGATTGAAACGAGTCCTGCCGTCCTGTGTGAGCGTCTTCACCTTGATAGGGGAGAAGGGGTAATCGGAGGGGAAGTTGATGTCAAAGAAGTAGTAGCCACCGTAGTATGGCGTATCCTTTTGACCGACGAGCATTGCGGTGCCGTGAAAGACATTTGCCTCGTCGCAATGGTAGTAGATACCGGCGGCGGCAAGGGTATCTTTCGAGGGTCCGCATACATGCGTGACATCGCGCATAATGCGTTTATTTGTGGCGCTCATACTCTTTTAGTGCGGCGAGGAACTTTAATGGCTCACATCCAGGAACGAACACGCCTTCATTTTTTAAGAATGTGTAGATACCCTCGTCAAAGATTACCCGCCCTGGTGCCAAATTGGGGGAACCATCTGTATTAATACCGTGAAGAAGATTGACCGTTAATCCATGATTGTTCGCAATCATAGCCACTGAAATAAATTCGTAGAATTTGGGGGATATATATTTATCTAGGGGGTAGGCGGCATGTAGGGCGTATAAAAATTGGGCTAGGTCACGGTCTTTCTTGAAACATAGGTCCCCCTCTTCAAACCAACTGCCGGCATTAATCATACAAGAATTGTCAATGGGGCAGCCAATACATGCAAATCCGAAATCCAACAATGTAATATCCTCTTTACATGTGTAGTGTCCATATCCCTCTATCTCTAGGTCACGTATCCATTCATCGGTGTGTTGGCGAACGAATAGATTATTGAGTTTTATATCTCGGTGATTGAAGTGTATTCGTGTTTGTAGAATATGAAGAGTATTCGCAAGTTGTAAAAGAATATCTAGAATAATGCTCTCATTGGTGACTATAGATGTCGGTAAGGTATTTATAGGTTTTAAGTGAGTGCGTAAATAACGGTCTAGGGTATTACCGCATAACATTTCCATAATCATCCAGATAGATTCAAAATCTTGGGGCGAGGTGTTTGTGTGACCCTGTCGTATATGACCGACCACTTCGTAGAGTTTTGGAACACGTTTGGGATTTCCTACGGTTTCAAACACTTTTAGAACGAGTGCGTGTAGAAACGCTTCGGCAAGAATACAACGCATCTCCTCTTCGTAGGCGGCACTACGAGTGCGGGGACTTCCTGCGCGCTCTTCGTCCGTTATTCTTAGTCTCACCTCTTTGATACAGATTTCTTCCATCGCACGGTCTCGTTCAAGATGGATTATACCGTTTGTTTTGCCGTATTTGGGTTGATAGATACCACGAGTACCGAGATAGATATTTCCATAACCACCTACATCAATACGTTTCTCTTTGGTATAGCCTGGCATATAAGGACCGAAGGTTGGATCTTGGAAAAAGGTGCTAAGTAGACGTAGGTCCTCGCCGTTCTCGTCCTGTTTTTTACGTAGTATCTTGAGATCGGACCATTTAGGAACAAAGGTTTGAACTGCTTTGAGAGTATGCGGGACAACACATCCGTCCCACCCAAAGCAGCGCAAATCGTAACTCATTTCCCTAAATTTATTATAGTTTTTATGATTATGCCGATTCCTCTGACTCCTGTGGAGTAGTACTATTAGCATTGCCTTCTGGGGCAGAAGCAGAAGCAGCAGCAGCAGCCGCATCTTGTGCTTTGTTTTGTTCTTCATTTACATATCCAGTAGCAGCAGCCTCTTCCGCCTTAAGTTGTTGAGGCGATTTGAGTGCGGCAGTCGCAGCAGCTACACCTGCGGAGGCGGCTCGTGGCTGGCGTCCTTTACCGGCAGCCAATGCTGACGCAGCGGCGGCTCTTTCTGCCTCTTTTCGTTTAGCAGCCGCAGCTTTTCTCGCATCTCGTAGTTTTCTTGTATTTCTCGTCATTCTTAATTTATAGGCGGGCGTGCCTGGTTTTTTACTTGTAGATATTGGAAGTGTTTCTTCGGTGGGTGCCTTAGAACGCCCACTTACCGCAAACATTGCTTCAATATGTTTTTTAACATCGGGTGTTACACCTTCATCGGGTAAAATCTTTGCGGGAGCAACTGTTGATGCTGAAGAGGAGGCGGAGGTTGTAGACGCTGCGTTTTTAACTGGAGTAGCTTCCTCTGTAGCAGGCACGCCTAGAGCCGCTGTAGCCGCCGCCTTGCCCTCGTTTGTATTGACCTCTGTTGTACCGCTAGGTACGGCAGGCTCGGCAGGCTCGGCAGGCTCAGCAGGCTCGGCAGGCTCGGCAGGCTCGGCAGGCTCGGCAGGCTTAGACATACCAGAAATAAACCATTCGTAGATTTCGTTTGGGCTCTTTTTAAACATATTTATCGCCTCAACGAGTGTAGTAGTTGACTTCATTTCGGACCAGAACTTCGCAATATCCGTAAAACTGACACCGAAGATGGTGGTCGTCGTAGGTCCAGCCTGTGAGCCCTCGTGCATAGATGTTGTGTTAAATCCCGCTTCTGTTGTAATATCGGCGGCACCGGCAACCGTACTTTTATCCCCTTCGTCTAGTTTGATAGAGCCCTGAATTTCCTGTACGCTCTTTTGAACTGCATTGAATTTATCGGAAAACGGATCGGTAAACATAGGATAGTTGGGCGTTTTCGCAAGTTTAGCGAGGAAGAATAAATGGTGGAAAAGACATATAAACGCGACCTGTTTTTCAACGAGTTCAGATACTTCTTCATACTGGTTTTTCACAAGAAAGAGTTTCTGATTAATCGTCGCTAGATTATCGGTAGGCATATGTATCAGTTTACGCACCGCTTCACCATTCAAGCCGAGAATATCAGTGGGCTGAAGTCCGGTGGTGAGTGAAAAACTTGCTATATCACCAATATCTTTTGTTGATGGCGTCTTTTCCGTCATAATGATTGGCACGGTATGAATATCGGCTTTCTTCTCTTGTATTTCGTCTCGGGTCATTATGGCAAAACTACCGTCAATTGAACCGCCCTCTTGTACACCGCCTGTCGGGAGCCCCAATATACTATCTAGGTCTTCGCCGAATCCAAATGAACTCATCCTACCAGGGGCTATTTAAATTCTGAACAAATTTGACACCTTAATTCTCAGGAGTGTTAGAGGCAAGATGGACGAATACGCCAACGAAGTTGAAGATGAAATCGTAGAAGAGGAATATGAAGATGGAGATGTCGTAGAGGAAGTGGAAGAGGAACAAACAGAGCAACAGCGTGCCGAGGCGGCGGATGTTGTCAAACTCTTCAAACAGCATCCCGAAATTTGGATTCCGTACGATGAACAAATTCAAGAGCGTCTTGTGATTCAAACTCCCGGCGAAAAGAGCGAACTCATTCCCGCCGATATGGTCACGTCACTCCGTGATATTTCGCTGCTCGATGCGAATCATACAACGTATCCGTTTCTTACGAACTACGAGAAGACGAAGTGTATTAGCTTTCGCGCCAGTCAGATTAATAATGGAGCGAAACCGTATATTCTCGTGCCCACCGGCGTCAACGATTCGTATTTAATTGCGAAGATGGAACTGGAAGCCCGTCGGCTACCAATTATTGTGAAGCGACCCATGCCCGATGGTACATATGAAGTGTGGCGGCTCAATGACCTGCTTATGCTATAAGCCGCCGGCGCCCAATTTACCATAATTGGATACGCTTATCAGCAGGAATATAACCGGGGTCGGATTCACTGATATCAAATGCGTCATAGAATTCGGCAAATTGGCGTACAATGAGATTGACACGTAGCGGTGCGGGGGCGTGCTTGTCCAATAAAAGGGACTGTTCGGCTTTTTTCGGTCGGTCTTTGTTTCGCCAAGAGATGGCGTAGCTTGTAAAGAAGTCTTTGTAGGCATTCTTTTTAGCAGCCGCTGTATAGTTACCGGCAGCGAACTCCATTTCTAGCGCTTCTAAGGCGATGGAGACGCCGCCGAGGTCGGCAATATTTTCGGAGAGTGTCAATTCGCCGTCCACCTTTCCGCCCATATAGGTCTCAGCATTAAACAGGTCCACGAGTGCTTTGGACATCTCTTTGTATTTGGCGGCATCCTCCGCCGACCACCAATCGTTCATGACGCCGTTCTTATCGTATAGGCGCCCGTCATCGTCAAATCCGTGCGTAATTTCGTGACCGATGGCGGCACCAATACCGCCGAGATTCCACGCTTCATTACGTTTGAGGTCAAAAAAAGGAGAGTTTAGGATACCGGCGGGAATCACCATCATGTTCTTATCGCTGTAGTAATAGGCGTTCACTTCAAAGACACCGTCTTCCCAGTTCTCTTTTTCGTTGATTTTTCCCCGTTTGAGATGCTTAAGCATATGATCGGTATCGTATTTTGCGAGATTCCATAGATTCGTGAGCATGCGGCGTTCGTCTATTTTCACCTCATCAAGTTCAAATTCCCACTTATCAGGATAGGCGACCTGGAATAACATAGATTTACATTTCTCTATCGCCTTTTTCTTCGTGTCGTCGGTCATCCATCGCAATTCACGAATACGAACAATTGTGGAATTACGTAGATTTTCTACGAGTTTTGAAGCCGTTGCCTTCAACTTACTCGCAACGCCGTGTTTGACATAAATATATCCTAGATTATGCGGAATGTTATCTTTGAGAAACGTAAGCATTAAGAATCGCTGGGGCATCTTTTCGCTTATACCTTGTAACTGTTTCCCCCAAAGTTGGAAGTGGAGGTCGTCAAAGGGGGGTGGTAGATATTTCATAAAATGTAAGATGGTCTGTGCCCGCATCCAAATCCGCCAGGTCGTCATAGAATAATGCTGGAACATACGGTCCAGTAATTCAACATACGCTGTATTTGTGACGATGTAGGTTGCCGAGGACGCCATAGCGGGGGTCATTCCCCAGGCTAGCATTATCGTTTTCCAAGGGATATTGGTGTAGGCACGAGTCAAATCGGACAAACTTTTAGGATTGTAGGAAAATGCCACGTCTTCACGGTCATTTTCGGGCGACAAATACGGCAAAAGGCGGCTTTCTAAGTCCACGGCGGATGCTAGATTCTCTACATGTAGAATATCGCCGGCGATTTTGAGTACGTGAGTATACGCATTGAGTGCCTTGGTATCAAATCCCTTTTTATATTGTTGTTTTTCGGGTAAGCCGAGTTTGGGCTCATACATATACACACATCGCTTGTTAGGAATATAGCGGTCGTTGGCAACGACGAAACTGATAGGAGCGTTTGACTGTATGCGATTCAGTTTTCCAATAGTGCGCGCAACATCTTCATGCGTATTTAGACATTCAAACAATGAAAATAGTCGCTGGAGGTCGTATATATTATTTATTTGATAGTTGTGAGTGGTAATACTCTTAACCAGGCGACTGACTGGGTCGTTGGGTTTCGTTTTTGATACTTTTTCAATGCTATCAAAGAGTGTGTTCTCTACACGGGTTTCAATCTCGTCGCTTACAGAGACACTGGAATCGTACGGTTTAATTTTTACCGACGACTGCCATTTATGATTGATATATGTATAAAAGTCCAGACCTCTTGATGCCGTTATACCGGCATTGGGAGGGTTAGCGCTCATATTTATGCCCTACTATAGGCTTAGATGTGTTTTCGGGTAGTACCAGAATGACAATTGATTTATTACCCTTCGGGTGCTTTTTTTCAGAGGCTGTGTACTTTTGGTGGCAGAGTCCACTACGCTTTCCTCGCCCGCGCATAGAATCCAAAGGACTAGAAGCTACCGGCGGGACCACCTCGATACTCTCCATTCCTAATTCCTATAACCATTTTTTTGCCTGGAAATTGGATTAAGGAGTACGGGAGACATATTTATTAGCGTTCCACCAATTTTGTAGTCGGGCTGACGCTGAAGAATGGTTGTCGTGGGTTAAAAATTCGGCGGAAATTTCGTGCGGGTGCTCAAATTGGTAGGGACACGAATCTTCGTGACAGAAAATCTCTTTCCATTCGTCGGGCACACCCACTAGGCGTTTTTCGTGCATATCCCAAACCTGAACGCGGATGTCTTTTAGGGAGGGTGCCGCAGAGTTTGCGTAGTTCGGGAAGAATAGGTAACGGCGGCGCCAGATAGCCCAGGGCTCCGCACGTGTATCGGGATTGGGTCGGAGATTGCGAATAAATCCATGGGGTAAATCGGTCGGCGGCTTCGCCGAGATATCGTATTCCCAGTACCGACGGTAGAATTCCGCCCAATCACGTGCGGCACGCTTCTGCTCAAGGTGGACACGCTCGTGGAAGAGGACGTCATTGCGGCGGGAGCCGCTCCAAATGCTCTTCGTCATACGAATTGTATTTTTGTCGGTCGTATGCGGCAACGCTTCCTTACACTCATCGTTGACGATTTGTACCATGCCGTTGGGCGTTTGAATCGTTTCTAGCACACGACAATCGTCAATCTCATGTGAAATATAGTACGCACCGCCGATGACGGCGATACATAGTAAAAATGCGGCGATATACCACCAGAACATCGTAGACTTTGCCATATCTTAGCCCCTACACGTTCAGAATATTTTCGTGTCCCGATATAAGATGGTATCTCGTAAAAGCCACCGCCGTGCTACACGTAAAGCCCGTATCGCCTGGGTAGATCCTAACCTGTCCTATTTATCATCAGGGGCAGGAAGATTGAAAACAAGACGGGTGCGTGGTCGCTCCAGGGTTTCTGGAAGACTTGGCAATTGAGAAGACGCGGACCGTTCCGCATAAAATCGCAGAATTGGCATTTGGGTCTCGCCCATTGTAAGGGAAACCAGGCGACGTGGTCCAGATCTTCGCCGGTTGAATAGAACGTTGCTTTCTTCAACCGACTTTCGTCTACGGGCGTCATATAACGAATGAGCGATTCGGGCGACCGTTCGCAGTTCATATCGCCGACGACAAGTACCGCATTGGGCGTTGTAAGCGTTCGTAGGATTTGCTGGTGCTGCGCCTTTCGTATATCCTGCGTAACCTTTCGTCCTACAATCCAACCAATTTCGGTATCGCTCTGCATATGCGTATTTGTGATGACAATAGTGCGCCGGCTCACATGTTCGCGAATCGTTACCGCATAGAATCCTTTGTTGGCGAAGATTTCCACATTATGATAGTCAAGATACGGATAAAAACATTCACTCACATATTGGTAACGGGAGATTAAGAACGCTGTGAGTAGTCCGCTGTTGACGAGCGTAACGTCACCGTCTCGGGGGATACATACACGGTAGCCATTACGTTCTAGATGCTCTTTATAGTACTGCCGATTTGACTCTAAGAACACTTCTTGTAGACAAATGACTTGCGGTCGGCGCTCTTTGAGCCATTCGCAAATCTCCACGGACGTATCACGGGACCAAGGCAAACCATGCGTGTTGTACGTGAGTATAGTTAAAAACATCCTACAAATCCGTAGTTTATTGACGCCACTGCTTGCCGCAGTTGAGACAGCGGATAAACTGGGTCATCGGCTCATCGGCGGAGCGCGTCTGCATTTCATAGTAAGTACATTCCCGCTTACCGCACTTGGAGCAGCGGAACATATCGGTCGCCGCCGACTTATCCACCTCTAACATCTTTGCCTCACGCTTGATAGACATTTCTACGTAGTTGCCCCACTTTTCGGGGTGGAGTTCGGTGAACGGCATGGCGGCGATATCGTGCGGCTTGAACTCGCCCTCCTTGAGCCGGTCAATCAGACGTACATTGCCGACATAGGATGACGTGTCAATATTGGAGACCGTCCGCCGAGCGCAAATCTCGTATAATGTTTGAAACTCAGGATTTTCCCAAACGCGGCGAATAGAGCGGCGTTTTGCGTCTTCTAGGGTGAAGTTGAAGATACCCCGCTCAAGGTCTACCTGCTCGGCGGGCGTTAGGGCGGAACAGCGGGCACGAATTACGGCGCGGACTTTATCACGAGCGGCGGACATTTGCCTTATCACAGCGACGAGCGTTTAGGCTTCATTTTTGTCGGCGGGGCGGAAAAAAATTGAATTTGCTGTGCCCAACATTCCCAGAAACCACAATGTTTAATTTTCACGCATTTTGGTTAGGCTTTTGGACGATGCTGGCGGTTCTTACTGCGGGGATGTATATATTTATCTATTGCTCGGAAAAGGCTAGTGCTATGTTGTATAAGGCAGCCGACAAGATTAACGGATTCATAGATTCGCAATATTCGGCGATTGCTCAAAAATTACCGATGGACAGACAGATTATTATTGAAGTGTAATTACATATCGTACTTTTCAGGTGCCAGTTCTTCTAGGGAAAACCACTGAGGAACTTTCTTAGAGCCTTTTTTCGCCTTGACAACTTTGACGACGCGGACGGGCGGTGCTTCCTCTTCATCTTCTTCTGGCAGGTCTTCTACGACCTCTTCGTCTTCCTCTTCTTTTACCTCTTCCTCTTCCTCTTCTTCCTCCTCGTCGTCGTCGTCGTCTTCGTTTTCGTCTTCGTCTTCGTCTAGGTCATCAAATCCGCCATTGAGTTCATTGTAGAAGTTCTTAAACATAGTTGCGTCAAAAGAGACTAGAGCACCCGCCTGGGTGGCACAGAGCAGTGCTTCGCCAAACAGCAATACCGTATCGTGCGGAGGTGGGAGTTCGTGCTTATTTTCGGTGCCGGCTTTGCCGGTCTTATATCCAAAGAGATATACCGTTATAGCCCCCCACTTGAAGGTACCGATGAGCTCGGGCGCCGTCGCACGGCGAAGAATGGCACACGCAGCATCGCAATCAAGAACTTCGGTACGACCGGCGGGTAACGTCGCATTGCGGGTAGTACCCTTAGGTTGTAGAACAAGACACCACATTCTTTGTATTGTCTTATTCTCTAGTGGCTTAAATGCCTTCAAATTTTTTGGCGGCACCGGTTTAAATCGCCCACTGCGTTATTAATATAACACCACGCAAAAAATGTCGTACCTGTTGACGTATAGTGGCAAAGCGGTCAAGGAATTTCATAAGACGCATGCGAAAGCCCGCCGAACCACGCAGCACGTGGTCCGCTGGGGTGCCAATTGGGGCTTTATTCAGTCGTCCCCTAATTGGGATACGGCGTGGCAGGCGGAAACCCGTAAACCGGTCGCAGAGTACGAGCACGCCGACGAGATGTTTCTCCTAGAGAGCATTACCCCTCTAGCGACGCAAGCCCCACCGCTCAATATAGATGATATGTGGAGCGAAGAGGTGATCTTCGATAGGCATATCAAAGCCGGCAATTTACTGTACATCCGTGGTACAATGTCAGAGATTCAGGAAACTCTTAACCAACTGAATATCTTTACTCCGCCTTGGCTTCAGACACAGGCTCATCCTCCTTCACCGATAAAAGAGCAGGTGCAAGAGCAGCCGAAATATCAGAATTCGCTGCTTCCGTCACCGCCTCAATCGTCGCAGGGACCTCCGCAGCGACAGTCTTTTCAACAGCCGCAACAGCAGGCGCAGCGGCGGGGACCTCCTTCGCACACTTATTCAGGAAACCAAAGAACGATGGGAGGCACGACGTTGCGCAGACCGCCTCCACCTTCTTCTCAACATCGTTCAACACACCCGTCGCCTTCTTCAAGACCTCCGCCTTCACCTGTTCAATCAAACCGTTCAACGCAGTCACGATCGCAGGGAACGCCGAATCAACGAAGCTCGTCACGACAGACTGCTGGTCAGCAGGTACAAACTTCGCAATAAGATGCTTGACCGCAGCGAGAATCTGAGCTTCCGCCTTATCAACGGATAGATTGCTTGTCCAGGCGACAAGGACGAATTTAGGTAAATGCGCAATGAGGTCGGTTTGGGATAGAACCTTGCCTTCAAGTTCTTTAACGAGCGACTGAACAACTCCCGACAAATCGGCAAAGGCGGCGAATTCGCTAGCCATGTTTTTCTTTTTTGGGCGGACAGATTTATTTGCGTGGAATTAACGAATCAAAATTCAGGGTTGAAATTAGTAGAACATATGGCGACCCGGATACCTTTGGCTTGGGTTGTATTAGTGATTATTGTGGCAGTTTTCGTTTTCTTTGGTTACTATATCGTGAAAGCGTCCAATTATCCCCGTTTGTTGGAAACACAGATTGAGACTCGTGTGAATGCCGTACTGTCAGCCGCACAGGGAGTGCCAAAGATGGACCATGTTCAGCCCACTCTTCAAATGACGATGCCGCAGCAGCCCTATGTACCTCCACAGGTATATCAGCAACAATCACCGGATGGTGTGGTGGGAGGTCCGCAGACGCCAGAAACGGCTGCTCCGGTAATGACAACGCGCCAACGACCACCGGTCCCAAAACCCATGCCGGTTCCGGTTGGTATGACGGAGGAGGATATGCGAACACCCGAGCCGCTCCAGCGTACTCCACCGGCGATTCATTACGACCCACCGGAGGCGACCGACCCCCTGAATCGTGTGGCGTTTATGGACGCAGAGTTTGGATCCAACTTACGTCATCCTGAGCAGATGATTGAGCACCGTCAGCGTCCTGGAGTGGGTAAGATTGTCTCATCGGGACTCGGATCTGAGCATTCATCGCCGGGTCCACACAACGCCGCCGGTTATTCACCAGAAATGCTACAGAATGGCGGCGACTTTATGCAGGGTGTAGGCGCCTTTGACGGAGCGGAAATGAATAGTTCATTTTCTATGATATAAATGCTATGCCCGAATAGGAAAATACCGTCCGCAACGAATAACGGTGCTTCTGCTACGACAGCACGTCGTAGAGAGCGTATGATATTTGCGAATGCGACGATTACAAATCAGTCTATTAATAACGGACTCATTCGTACTACAAACACAGTGGCTTGGAGTAGTGGAAACGGTGGAAATGGGTCATCGGTCTCTATTGCCACCGATTTAGATGCGGGGGCGGTCAATACAACGATAGCACAATATAATTCGTATATTGCGAGTGTTCCTACGTTACCACCTATTCCGCCGCCACCGGTGCCAAATTCTGCGTTGACATCGTATGGATGTAACATCGCACAGTACAATAATAATGGCGTGGTTCAATGGACTACAGATATCAGTGGTGCCGTATCAAATCATAGTATGACCACAGACGGAACGAATGTATATGCGGTGGGAGATTTTTCGGGTGCGCTTCTATTTGTAAACACGAATGGGACGCAACTTGTTACACCGGTGTCTATATCAACTATGGCAAACGGAAGTTATATTGTAAAGTATAATGTGAATGGTATTGCGCAGTGGGCTACCTATCTCACGTCACAAACATATTTACAGTTGTTGGCAAGTCTGACCGATGGTGTGAATAGTTACCAGGCGGGCACTTTTTTTACAAATTTAAATGTGTATAATGCGAATGGAATCCTGTATAGAACGTTGAAACAGAATGTCAGTTTATTTAATGCGTCGGCAATTACAAATGATAGTACATATATCTATATAATTGATAGCAATCCGAATGCTTATAAATTGAAGACGAACGGTGAGATTATGAGTATTAAATCTCTTGGTGCCTATGGAGTGAGTACAGTTATATCATCTGTAGCATGGCAGGCTGGATATTTATATATAGTAGACAACCAACAAACAATTTGGCAATTGAATACAACATTTGCTGACGCCCCTATCCAGATTTTACAAATTAATGGAATTTATTCTATAACAACCGATTACCAGAGTAAATTATATTTAGTAAATACAAGCACCCCAAACTCACTATGTAGAATAGTTATGAATAATGAAGTTACACCTCCAACTGTTGGAGCATTTAATACTAAAACCGTTACAAATAGTTCAAGCAGAGCAGATGGTATTATTTTACCATTTAGTGTTTCTTATACAAACCATGGTACTCTTAGTAATGGGCACCTTTTAATTGCTGATTATAATAATGCTCATTATCCTGATGTAAGTGGAATTATTTGGGATGTGAGCAATGTAAATAATGATACTAATTGGGATTTAAGTGGTCATCTGTATCTAACTGTAAATGCGTCTATTGGTACCGGTACAGGTACAGGTACAAATATAAATATTCCTCAAAGTGTATATGGTATTTATGCGGATCCTGATTCATATAATATTTATGTCTCCTTGTATGGTGCTAATAATTTCTTAAAATATACTTACGCAACCCCTGCCAGTTCCAAAATAATAACAAATCTAGGTAACGGATCATTATTGACGAATATAACTGGATTAAATAATATTTTGTATACATTAAATGATTCACCAGAAAGTGTTTTATATTCAATTACTTATTCAGGTAGTAGAGTAAGTTTTAAACAGCTCTATCCACTGGCGGCAAATTATAATAGTGGAGTTTTTTTGAAATATACTCCAAGCGGTGCGGTATCATGGGTGACCGAAATCGGTGCGTCAAATGCGAATTGTACAATAACTGCGATAGCAATAGGACCGACTGGTATTTATGTAACAGGGTCGTATGGTCAAACGGGCAATTTAGTATTTTATAACCCACCAGGAGATGTGGAGTCTGGAATAAGTTTATCCTCGGTGTCTACTAACGGCGGTTTAACCGCATTTGTTGCGAAGTATACTACAGCGGGAAATATTATATGGGCAGCAAGTATAGGAAATTTAAATACGGTATCGGCGACCGCACTTTATGTCGACGCCGCAGATAATGTCTATGCTGCGGGTACATATAACGGAAATCGTATGTCTGGTCCATTAAATATATATTCTCCCAATTCTCAGTCATACAATTCTCCCAATTCTCAGTCATACAATTCTGCGCCGGTGATTTCTATTAAAGGATATAATTCAGGATCTGCTGTCTATCTTGTAAAGTTCAACAAATTAGGTGTAGCACAGTGGGGAACAAATATCATTGGGGCAGCGTCAAATACCATTTATTCTATTACAGCCACTACAACGAATATTTATATTGCGGGGGTCACTAGTGGTAATATTACGTGTTATAATACGAATGCTACAACATTTGGTCCTATAAATATTTCGGTATTAGGAGACGGTGTTATTATAAATTATAACACAGCGGGTATCGCACAATGGGTTACAAATATATTTGGCGGCAGTCCGTTCTATATTTCCGTGGTTAACAATTATCTATATGTAAGCGGAAATATGACGGCTCCTACGTCTACATACGATGTGCCCTATGATAATAATGGTGCGGTTATACCGCCGCCGAGCGGACAACCGGTGCTCTCAGGAGTTATGATACCGTTGACTGGTGTCCAAAACGATTTTCTAATAGCCTACAATACAAATGGTATTACTCAATGGGCAAATAATACAAGTGCTCCTTATTTGACTCAACCCGCAACTGGCGGTCTTACATATGGAACAAATGTAGAGTATGTAGCAACCTCGATTGCGCCACCATCAAACACAGCACTCTACTCATATGGATTAAACTTGATTAAATATAACAGTGGTGGCAAGCCTTTATTTGTTGCCGATATAAGCGGTACATCTTTGGGATACGCAAGTTTAACAACCGATGGAACAAATACTATTTTAGTCTCCGATTACTATTTGTATTTTGGTGCCAGCGGTATACCCTATTTCATTAATGCGGATAAAACGGTTACGGTCACTACAAATATTACTGGCGGGTCACCATTGGTAGGTGGACTTATTGTAAAATATAATTCATCGGGCATCGCTTTATGGACCAATAATATTGATTGGATGAATGTATTAAATATCACCAACGACGGAAATAATATTTATGTAGCAGGATATACCGGTAATGGTTGTAATGTTTATAATCTAGATGGTTCCGTGTTTCATTCCTATCCGCCACCAAGTGGTGGCGATGTTCAAAATGGATATTTAATCAAATATGATTCGGGCGGAAATCCGGTTTGGAGCGTCCAGATGACACCCACAACGACTAGTCCTGATTTAGAAGGAGTGCTGTATGTCTATAGTATTATATATACGGGTTCAAATATTTATATAACAGGTGCTTTTGGATCAAATGGAACTGGCGGAACAGTTACCCAATATTTTTATAATGCGAGTGGTGCGATTCAACCTGGCGTAAATGTTACAACGCAAGGTACCTACACAATGTTAGTCGTTAAATACAATATAAGTGGAACCCCTTTATGGGCTACAAAGGTTGAGTATGGCGACGGGTCAGATGGATACTTTGGACAATCGTATGGAGTAGCTATTTCAGCAGACACTTCTAACAATATTTATGCGCTGGGATGGTACGGACTTGTAAATCACGATGTAGGTCAGTTTCCTCTGAATGTCTATTCGGCTACGGACCAAACCAATCCTGCTCGGCAAGTGTACGGATGGAACTATTCGGCGAATCTAGTACTTGTAAAATACAATAGTAGTGGAGTAGTACAATGGGCAGTGAATATGAGCGCGCCGTACGGCGACCCAGAAAATGGTTCTTTGGTCGCCAGATGTATGACTGTAGATGGCAGTAATATCTATGTCTCAGCATATTCACAGAATTCAAATATAGCAACCTACGATCCGGCGAATTCAGTTATGCCATCCGGTGGGGTGCCAACCGGTAATACCATGATTTACAACGGACAGGGATTTACTATAGGAGTTGTTATAGTATATAATACAAGCGGAACACCGCTTTGGAAAACCTTATTCACCGGCACTTATCCTTATAGTGAGAATGTAGGTGTATTACCTACCTCAATCACGGTTGGAGGCGGAAACGTGTATGTCAGCGGATGGACGGATACAGTTGGCACACCCCCTCTGGTTTCATTCTATAGCACACCGAATGGAACCGTAAATTCAGGGCTTACAGTCACGAACACCGGTAGTTTTAATAATTTTGTAGTAGCGTACACTTCATCTGGTAAGGTGTTATGGGTAAAAAATACGACCGCTCCTGGTTCATCATCTCTATCTATTGGGGTTACTGGAACGTCTGCTTACTCAAATGGCTTATTGATAGCCTCGGCAGAATATGAAGCAAATCATGCGTAATCCTGCCGGTCTAAAACCCGGTCACATTAATTAATTATACCCCCAAAAACATAATGGATTGGGTCGCCGCCACCGAAGAATACATAGGCAATAGTGGATGGGGTGCGCGTGGTAAGACGCTTGGCATTAGCCGTATGTACGCCGAGAACGGCGCCGATAAAGCCCTCATTCGTAAAGAGAAAGTCGTCGCAAGTCTTCGACCACGTGGTATCCTCTCAGGATTCCTTGCGGTTGTTCCCAATCTAGGATACGCGGTATATCTGCCACCGATTGCGGCGAAAATGGGACCGCAACGCATTCGCCTTCGTCTTTCCCAAACCGTTCTAAACGACGGTGCTATCTTTTCGGCATACTATAACAAGACCAGACAACTCGTGATTGAGGACGTCCTGACGTGGCAGGGCACAGCCGTGTGGCAGACCAAGCCATTCCGAGAGCGTTGGGAGCGGATTGTCGCCGACTTCGCCGCAAACCATTTCAAACCTATGTTAGAATTACAGGGAACGGAGATTGTTTTGGCGAAATATACATCGGTGAATCTGATTCAGGCACAGGAGCCCGACGCAAACCAGGTTGTGGAGTTTGTTCTTAATACACCGAATACGAAGCGGATTATTTGGATTCCACCAAAGGCTGAGCCGGCACCGGTAACCCAGCCCGCCAAGGAGCCTGTACCTGGTGCGGATATTTTCAAGGTGAAGAAGGAAATAGGACCCGACGTTTACTCCGTTTGGCGGGGCGAAGAGCGCCTGGGTCTGGGATTGGTGAGGACGTTGGCGATTAGTAAGGCACTGCGTTTGGCGAACCTGGACGAAATCGCCGTCGTGGCTGAGCATAATAAGCAATTTGATAAGTGGGAAATTAAGACGGTTATAGAGCCGAAAAAATCCGAGGGGTAAGATAGAGGATGAATCGTGCGTTACGCCGTGGAATGAACAAGAAGCATGGGCTTCACGGAAGTAAAAATCGCCGCGGCGGCGGTTATGCCGCGGAAGGCACATTGTTTCCCTTGGATAAGATGCCTGGCGGCGACTGGCAGAACCAGACTGGCTTGGGTCAGTACGCTGTAACTCACCCGTACAATGATTGCTACTGGACCAACCGTCCCGGCGAACTCTACAACGAGGTGACAAATGCGAGTTTGGCATCGGCGCAGGCACCGATGGCGGGAGGTAAGCGAAGCAACCGATCCCGCAGGGCTCGTCGCCGTCGTGGTGGTGCGTGCGGTAGCATTTTACCTCAGCCTGCGTTGACGGGCGGTCGCCGCAGTCGCAGCAGTCGCAGCAGTCGCAGAGTACGCGGTGGTGCGTGCGGCTGCCAGGCTCGTCTTATGACAGGAGGCGGCTGCGGATGCGGTGCGCCGGCGTTTACCGGTTTACCTGCACGCAATAATGCGCCTTACTCAGGCGGACGTCGTACACGCAAACACCGAGGCGGCGGTACGTACGGTTATGCGATTGACCCTAGCCAGAGCATTGGTGGCGACGGTCCAAATGTAGATGCGTTACATACACCGGTACCGTGCGACGGTCGCATGGGTACGCATCACTTACTCAACCCTCAGGTACCTGAGATGCCTGACCCACGTGCTCCTGCCGACTTGTACTCGCTCGCTCCCCCTGGATCTACAGCGGGCGTATCACCTTTTGAGGAGGGTACATTGAACCCTGCGTTCATGAAGGGTGGTCGCCGTACCAAGCGCAGAGGCGGATCGTACGGTACACCGAACGCCTACCCTGAGGAGTGCTACCGTGGTCCTGGATCATCGTTACCGGTCTATAATGCGTCATCGGCGGGCTTCACCTTCTCTCCCTCCACGGATAAGGGTGTTTTCTTACCGGATGGTGTAGCGGCGTTCAATGAGGTCTGGCCTGTGGCGGCGCGTGTAGGACCTGAGAACGGTTCGTCCCCTGCGCCACCCAAGTCGTTGTTCGGCGGTGCCCGTCGTAACAACCGCAAGAGCCGTCGCAACAACCGCAAGAGCCGCAAGAGCCATAAGAATGCTAAGAAGAGCAATCGCAACCGCAAGCATTAAAACTCGTCCATAAATAGAATGAACAATCTAAACTCCGTTGTGAAGGTTGAGATTGATAAAAATGCCGCACTTTTAGGAAAAAAGAGCGATATTTTGGAGGTAGGACGTATTGTGTTGAATCGTAGAGGAAGTAACGCTGCTACTCGGACTGTACGTAGTTTAATCGCAAAACTAAAGAGCAAGCATTCACGAAACTTGAATACTGCTATCGCGGAGGCAAAACTAGCGGCGAAGTTGTCCCGTGGTGGTAAGCGTAAAACACGTAAGAATCGTAAAACAACGTAAAATTATAGCAATTTTTAAAGTTTTAAATACTAGAATGGATATCGCAGAAGAACGTATTGCGAATTTGAAAGATACAACACGATTGGATGTTTCAAATCTAGGATTGACGGAGCTCCCGCCGTTGCCGCCGTATCTTACATGGCTGGACTGCTCGTTTAATCTGCTAACAAGCCTTCCTGAACTTCCCTACACGCTCAATACATTGATATGCGGTGACAATCAACTTACGTCGCTACCCGACCTGCCGAACGGCTTACAGCAGTTATATTGCCAGACGAATCAGATTACGGTGTTGCCGACTATACCGACTACTACAACAGAACTCTATTGTGCCTACAATAAACTGACCGACCTCCCAGAGCTCCCGTCAAGCCTCACGATTTTAGGCGTGTCCGCAAATCAATTGACCGATTTATCAGGGTCATTTTCGCTTCTTACATCGCTGAGTTGTGATAAAAATAAGTTGACCACCTTGCCACCGTTGCCTCAATCCTTATCGCTGTTGTATTGCGATACAAATCTAATCACAACGCTATCGGATATGCCTACGGCGATTGAACTATATACATTTAACAATAACTATCTCACCCCAGATACTCAAGTGTATTTATCAACGCTGGGTTACAATTGCGGACCTCAAAATTAACGCGGAAGAAACCCGCCGAACGCGTAGATGAAGAGAATCGCTACACCGGCAAATACTCTAATAATATCTTTTTATTGATTTCTGCTGTATACTATACAAAGAAACCAAGAAACCGAGAAGCCTGTTTAAAGAAAATCGGCAATTGTAAAGTATACAATGCCCGAAAAAGTGCTTAATGGATCAGATGTCAAGTATGCTCTAGTCTATATTGAAGAGGAGCATATTAAGCGTATTAAAAACTGTTCAGAGAAGCATCATGAGATTATAGGCTACGGAATTGTAAACAAAGACGACCAGTATACCTTTTACTCCGTTGAGGACAACTATGATCATGGCATTTCGAATCACTGGACCGAAGATATTGTAAGTGATTATGTAACTCATAAATATTGGATTCTTGTGAAGACGCATCCATGCGATATTTATAACATTATGATGGATGTGTTTTCGCCTAGCAACTTTGTATGTGACATCAATAATTTTGATGTATGGAACACAGAAGCTAAGAACTGCCTTATTGGTGTTGTAACCGATATGGAGATTGATTAAAAATGTGTTCAAACCACAATAAACCATTCAGTCTTTAAATTTCACCATACTCATTCGTACATAATACGAGGATTGCCGCCACGAGCACGGCGGCGGGTACGACGCTTAGACGCAGTCTTCTTGGGCGAAGGCTTGGTAGGTTGTAACGGCTTCTTATTCGGCGATTTCTTATTCATAGTGGTATTAAAACCGACGCCGGCACCAGGTGGCAACGACGGTTTTCGCAGCATCCAAGCAGGATTTTTAAAAGTCGTATTCTTGCTAGACATTCTCCTAGTTTATTCATACATAATTCGCGGAGTGCTGCGACGGCGGCGACGCCTACTACGCCGTGTCTTGCCATCACCGGGCTTCTTAAACCATGAACGCACTTTGTTAGAAAAACTAGGACGATTTTTCTGTGTAAGAGCAGCGTTGCGACGGGCATTACGGCGCTTTATGTACGACTCGGTACGCCAGAGGCTAGGATCGTTTTCGGTTGTGAATACCAGGGGACCAGTCGGCTCCATTCTAGTATTGACTACGATTAATCCTCTACGATGAGACAGCCATCTGCTGCCGGCGCATCTGTCTCAGACGACTCCTCGCTTTCATCGGTGCTGAACTTGACGGTATAACCGCAGTCCCGATAGAATTTACGTCGACGAGACCATTGACCAAAGCATTCGGGGAACGCCGTATCTAGGACGTCATAAATGCGTGGCTGAATTGTACGCTCTTCGGGTTTGAGACGAAGAATACGACCGACCGACTGTTCAATATTGCTTTTAGGGGTTGCCAGCAAAACGGCGTTGAGTGCGGGAATATTCATTCCCTCGCTCGCCATCGCAAAGGTACCTAGGATAACCTTGCGGGTCGCCGACAAATCTAGGTCTTTCTGCTTCATTCCACCGACGTAGTAGCCGATAGAGTTCACTCCCTGTGCTTGAAAGCCGGTCTCAAACTCTTTGAGATGCTCACGGCGGTCGGATAATATGAGCAGGCGCCGACCCTCTTCCTGTAGACAAGGCGCCACCCACTCAATCATCGCACGAGTGCGAGGGGCAAAGTTGGCGATATTATTGATTAAACAGGCACGAATCGGCTTACCGTCCCAGCCACATTTCACTTCGGTATAGGCGTCATCGGAGTCGGTATAGCGTAGACATTCCACCCGAACCGTATCATCTTTGGGTCGGCGGGCAATTTGGTAGACAATCGTGCCGAGATACCATGTAAACACTTTGGACAGACCGTCGTTACGTTTAGGCGTGGCGGTCAGACCGAGCATCTTGGGGCAATGGACCCGTTGGAGCGTCTGGCTAAAATGTTCGGCGGCGAGATGATGAACTTCGTCGAAGATAGCAAAGCCGAAGTGGTTGAAGGTACCGGCAAGGAAATTACGGGAGCAAATAGTCTGAATCATCGCAATGCTAACGTCAAACTCGGCACCAACGTCGCATTTTTCGCCCTGAATACGACCGATACGAATGCCTGGTACAAGACTCTTAAGTTCGGCGGACCACTGGTCGGCGAGGAACTCCTTATGGACTACGATGATGAAACACTTCCCGATTTCCATTGCGGCGGCAATGCCGGTGAAGGTTTTGCCGTAGCCGCAGGGCAGGCAAATAATACCGTTATGACCGGCGTCACGAAACGATTCTAGTGCGGCGACTTGGTGGACACGGAGTTCCCCGCCGAATTTGAGCGCCGACGGCAGCGCATCACCACGACCACGAATGTCAGAGAGCGCAGGACCGAATTGGGTGAGTCCCCAGGCAGTGGGTAGATAGAATCGTTCGGCGGATTCAAGGTAGACTTTGAAGGACGCAGTGCCGGCGGTATAGGCGGCAGGACCGGCGGCACATACAGTCAATTCCTTCTTAATTAAGGAGGTTTGAGCGGGCGTCAATTCCGATTTCGCAATGGAGTAACCTTTGGCGGAGAGAGCACGAACAGGTAACATCTTTGCTTTCTATTAAGAGAATTGGAAACTCTTCATTTTTTATCGTGGCGGTGAATAGAGTGAAATGGTAAAGCCATCGGTATCTTATGTTGAGGTTGGCTTGACTGTGGCAGTTTTGGCGGTCACGACTGCCGTTGCCACGAAGATGTTTACATTGTCAAATAATGTCACCTCGTCCCCCGTAACAGCGGTGATTCTCGTAGCGGTCGCACTTGCGGTATTTACCGTCTACCCGGCTGTTGGTGTGTCCCTCTTGCTTCTTACAGCGGTGCTGATGTTCAATCGCAATGTGCGGGCTACGATGCGTGCGATTGGAAAACCATCGCGCAGCGATAATTTCCAGAATGTAGCGGGAACCACAACGACTGTGTCGGATGATATGTTTCAGGGTCAGATGAACGGACCGACACATCCTGATCGTACAGTTGCGAATGCGGCACCGGCGAATGAGTCGTTGTCCAATATTATGTATACGAGCCGCCCGCCTATCCCGATGCCATCGGGTCCTCCTATCAAGCCACCTGCCAGCCGTGGAACATACGGTGCCGATAGCATTATGAGGGAGCAGGTCGGTGATGCTGTTGGAGCGGCGGAGAACGGATTTATGTCGGCACCTCGCCCACTCAATGAGTTCAAGGAGACCGACCCGAATAATCCTATGTTGGGAGCGGTGAAGGTAACGGAGGGTTTCCAGGCTGCGCCATTTGGAGATGAGGAGGGCGATGTACCATATGGAAGTTATCCGAGGGACGCCCAGCGTGCGTGGTCTACGGGCGAGACACGTGGCTACATTTACCGTCCCGAGATGGATACGGGATCAAACGAGTTCAAGCGCTTTGGACCCAATCTGGATGAAAAAAGTGATTCGTTCAAGTACTACACAAATTAACGTAAGTTATACTGTAGGAAACACTTCTTGAAATGGTAATTCATACTTACGATTTCACGCATATAAATATGTGCCGTTTTCATAATACGTTGGTAACACTGACGGATACTACTCCTAGTTATACTCTTGTCTTTCATCTAGGTCATACGCCGACAACTGAGAGTGGGTTGCTGACTTGCCAAGAGATACGTGCGGGTGATACTATTGATGTATATGTACCGGATGTTCCGACGAAGACCCCGCATTGGACAAATACGATAAAGCAGCAATTTAAGATGATACTACAAGTGGCACAGAAACATCAGGTTGATTCTATATCAATTGTAGTGGATGGGTCGGCAAAACAGGAAATTGCGGCGATTGCCATTCATCAGACAATTCGTGATATTATTGGGGTTATGTATATGATTGAATTCTGTATGCTGGATAATGCGACCCGAAAGACGTACGAATCCACGATTCCCCCAATTTATAGGGCATAATTATAGAAAATCCTAACTGTAAATAGAAGATGGCAAAGCGTTCTTATATTTTACTGTTAATTGCCGCGTTGCTCATGGCAGCATTGGTAGGATTTTTGATTTTGTATATGTCGCCATGCGGTGTGACGATAGAAAAGTTTCAGGATGCGCCGGCAGAGCCTGCGCCTATGCCTGCGCCTGCGCCTGCGCCTATGCCTGCGCCTATGCCTGCGCCTATGCCTGCGCCTATGCCTGTACCAGCACCAGCACAGCCAAGTTTTCAGGCAATGAAATCTAAGATGCCCAAGCCTGTGCCAGTCCCGACCAGCGAACCGGTTGCACCGACACCAGCATCGTCGGCAGCGGCACTTTCATTAACACCGGTACAATGCTCGGCTCTATGTCCGGTAACCCAGGAAAGCTGTGAGAGCAAGTTCTCGTGCCAGACGAAGTTGGAGCCTATTGGAGTTGCCCCGATGACAACAAATTCTACACCGGCACTTACAATCTAATTGCCTTTTTATTTCCCACTCTTTGCGGTCAGCGAAAAGAGTCGGTAATCAATCAATAAAGCAACAAAGCAACAAAGCAACAAAGTAAGCGATTTAGCGACGACGACGGGTCTGGCGGCGACGAGTCGCTTTGCGACGGTGACGAGAGCCACCGGCGGCAGCGGCAGCAGCACCAGGTATAGGCGGATTTAACCGGTCAATAGCGGCTTGAATACGAGCACGATTTGCCGGCGTTAATCCTGGCTGTGCAAGCATTTTACTTAATACTATTGTTGTACTTTCTATTATACCAGCCCGTCGTTCGCCGAAGGGCAATGATAATGCGTAGTCAATAGGGTCCATTCCGTATGCGGGACTTTCATTTAAAAAATTATTAATGTATTGATTGATTCCGCCTGAGATTTTGATATTTTTTGCTATTATGTAATCGGCAAACTCTTCAGGACGACCAAGTTCTATTAGACGACTACGTGCTACGTGAACAACAAACTGGACCGTTTCATCCATTGCTAACTCTTCGGGTGTGTATTCTTCAACAACATTATGTAGTAGGAAGTCAAGGGGGTCATCGCCCATACGGGCACGTATTGCTGCTTCAAATTCAGCGGGGGTTATGTTGTTCGCCATTCTACTATAGGGCAGAATTAATATTACATAGTATCAAATCATGATCTATTTGACCGACGGCGACGCGTAGCACGACGACGGTGGCGGCGCCGAGCACCACCAGCGGCAGGTGCGGCGGCACCAGCAAGGAGCGGATTTAACCGGTCAATCGCCGCTTGAACACGAACACGATTTTCCGCGGTCAATCCATGCACAAGTAGCATTTTTTGCATTTCCGTCGTGGTGCTAAATATTAACAGATTTTTGTATTCATCTTGAGGTAATCCTAATATATAGTCAAACACGTTTATTCCTGCGCGCTGTTGGTTTAAAAAATGGGTGACGTATTCATTGATTCCACCGTGGATTTTTATACCTTTGGCTAACAGGTAGTCCATCCATTGTTCGCGAATACCGAGTTCAATCATGTTGTCAAGTGCGGCTGTAATAATAAGCTTAAAAGCCGGACGTCTATCCATAGTCACTAACTGTATAGGTGAATAGGGTTCAACAAAATATTCTATAAGGAAACCTAGCGGGTCATCGGTAGTGCGGGCGATTTCAATGAGTTGTCGAGTGGCAGGGTCTACGTTGTTTGCCATCCTCTGTTATGGGGTGTTAAAAAAATTGAAACGCATTAACCATATATATAGATAATTATCTCTCCCAGACCTAAGATGAATTATACTGATATATTCCTTTCCTCCCTCCTTCCCTACACCAAACAACACAATACGGGTAATGTGTATGAGATTGCTGTAGCCCTAAAACTAATGCGCCAGATGGGGATGCCCGATTCTATTCTTGACGAGCAGTCAGATGTTATAAACAAAATATGTGCCGAGAATGTCAAAAACGAAATTAAGATTCGAGGTTTGTTTATGGATATTCGTAAGGAGCCCGTTGGTACAGGACTACTCTTTAACGGATTCAAAGTTCTTAACGTTGAGTCTGTAACGCAGAGTGATGATGTAGGTGGAACAGGCGATTTAATTCTTCATACTACAACAGGAACTAAATCACTAAGTATCTTTAATGGCACGGTAACAAAAAAAGATAATAAAATTAATAAATGTTTATCAAATCCGACCTGTAAACGATTCGGATGTACGGATGAGGATGTAGAAAAGTTCAAAAAAATTGGACTAGCAGCTGTCCCTCTTTTCAAAGAATTTATGTGTAAGCAGTATGGTGCCGATGAATCTAAGTGGGTTAGTCAAAAAGGTAAACCAAATCCTATTGCAATTAAACCGTGTAGCGAAGTAGCAACACTTATTGCTACTAAGTTTGCTTCACTTTCTGCCGATGATAAGAAAGCAGTATTTGAAGATATTATGCGAATTGAAGAGGGAAAGAAACCCGCTGATTATATTGCCGTAGTTAATAAAACTTGTAAGAATATTCAATACTTCCAATTTGGAGAAGTATTAGTTAATGGCAATGTAGTTAGAACACTTGAAGCAGATGGTATATCTCTCTGTTTCAAAGTAAATGGTAAAATTGTTGGAAAAACACAGGTCAAGTATAATAATGGCGTTTATTATAAAGGCAAGACATCTTCAATTGTAAGTTCTTACGATTCTGTCTTTTGCCTCAATGATCTATTTACGATGAAGTCTGTCCAAGCAGTATCTTCGCCGCATACTTAATCACCTCCACATTTACCGAATTGCCGAACTGTTTATAGGCCACACTAGACGACGCAGGCAACTTAAACGAATCAGGAAAACTCTGTAGGCGTGCCACTTCACGCGGACAGAGTTTACGCTTTTTTTGACCGACATAGACGATTTGTGCCATTGCTACAAGCGCAGGCGAATAGTTCGCGCGCTTGACACGAATGCCAGATGGGCGGAATTGGAACAGGAGTTTCCAAATAGAGTCATTCGTCTGAAACTTACCGGCTTGCCATTCTAGTTTGCGCCGTGCGCCGGCAAAGGAGGCACACGTACGTGCCTTCTTGAGCCACGGTTCTAGAAACTTCTTATGTTCTTTGTAGAAGGCTCGGTTTTGGAGAACAAACTTCTGCTTCCAAGCAGGATACTTGTAGTTTTTGACCTTCTCCTCACCCTCCTTTTCTTCCTCCTCTTCGTCTTCGTCATCCGTGTCCTCTTCGCTCTCTTCACTCTCTTCCTTCACTTCCTCCGTTACATTATACGTTGAATCCCAATCATTACTCCACATAGGAAAGGTCGGTAGTTTAACACCATTCTTTTTAAAATGCTGGATGAACGTCTCCCATAGGGTCAGGACTTCAATATCAGTGGCAGTCAGTGCAGTGCCTTCAGGAATATCTGCGTCATCCATTAGCACGCTTTGGATATTTACATCCGCTGGTGGGCTAACTTTAGGGATAATAGGAAGTCCGCCAGTAGGCAGGACATCATTGCGCCATCCCATAATCATAACACGTTCACGGTGCTGAGGGACACCGAGTTGATGAGGTGAGAGTACGATTGGTGTTTCATAGGTTGTATAACCGCTATCTGTTAGACACTTGTAAATCGTTTTCCAGGTATCGCCCTTATTATGCCCCTTGAGATTCTTGACATTTTCAAGAAGGAAATACTTAGGACGCTTTTCGCGTAGAATACGGCAAATATCGCGGAAGAGGGTTCCACGGGTATCCTCAAAGCCGTCCTGCTTACCGGCGTGAGAGAATGCCTGGCAAGGGAATCCGCCACAGAGTACATCAAAGTCAGGAATTTCGGCAGATACGAGTTTTGTGACATCTGTCTTTGGATCAAGTCCGTAGTTATCCTTATAGACTTCACGGCACTTTGCATCAATATCACAGGCGAGGACGCATTGAGCACCGAAGGATGTGAGTGCCTGGTGAAATCCGCCAATACCACAGAAGAGGTCAATGAATTTGAGAGGCACCAAAGCATTAGGGGCAGATTTCAGAGCAAGTTCGGCTTTAAGCTTCGCAATCTCCTCAAGTGCTTTCGCATATTTATCGGGACACGCGGTTTTAGCGTTTTGATGACGCTTGAGTTTGGGAACGGTATCAAATTCGGCTCCACATCTAGAACATTCGCAGGTGACCATTTTGGTTGGTTACGAGGTCGGGAGAAAAAAGTTTGGTCAATTTTTAGGAAGGTCCAAAAAATTGAATCCGTTGTCACTTAGAGAAATGATACTAACAAATAGAAACGATGGAGTGGCGTTATCGGAATTTATCACAAGATGATCTTTTAGAGCGGATCCGCCGCTGTTCGCAATTCAGTAATCCAGCAATTTATAGTGATGAACAATTACTAGATGCTATTACAGAACTAAGGGATAGCAATATTATTAAGTCCGTTTACGATGTTTCTGAAGAGGAGACATATACTCTTCACGATTCGGTTACAGATCTGCGTGGAGTAATGAAAGACATGTCGGCGATTTCACGTTTCATTATTAACCAACTCATTGATGTAATTGGCACCTTCTGGTCTATTATTCTAGGAGCGCAAAAGACCAAAACGGATCAGATGATGAAAATTATTAAGATCTTCCTTGATAGGAATATTGAGGGGATACAGAATCATACTGTAGTACCGGTCCTATTTACGCGCAATGACCAGGAACTTACGGGACAAACGGTGCTTCGGTTTCTTGCCACGTTTGCCCGCACCCATAATATTAAGGTGTATCTCTGTTCGTCGGCAAAGATTGTGGTCGACGATGATATTACAGACGTCATTGTATGCAACCCAAGTGTTGAGACAATTGCGAGTGCAATTGAATTGTTGCCATATTATACTAACAAACCGACACCTATTATTATTAGTCTTAATAATAAGACACAGGTTGCTAAGGTTGTTCGCGGAGTATATAAGACGATTGAGGAATTAACGAATACTACCTCAGTTGCTGGACGAACGATTAAGCATAGTACGTTCCTTGACGAAGCCGATGAGATTTACACTCTTTTACGCCCATATATTCAGCCATTTCTGTGCGATGTAAATGCAGGAGTATGTACGCCAAAGGACAAAAATCACGGAACTTACTTTGTAACGGCTACCCACGAACAACTCCTTGAAATGCCTGAGTTCAAACTCGCAAAGCAGGCTGTGATTGATCTTGCGGATACCGTTAAGGAGCATTACCGTGATATTAATCATGCGGATTGTGATCAACCTGTCAAAAATCTTCGTCAGCGTACCCGTGAAAGTAATGGTGACTTTGTATTTCGTGTATTAACAGATTACAAGAAAACCTTTCAGATGCCTATTACATGTCGTGATGGTGTAGCACGTATGCCGGTTGTTCTTGCTACTGCCGATTATAAGAATGCTGACCAAGTATCACTAGGAGAGCGAATTAGTAGGGAAGGATACAATAGCATTGTGCTAAATCAGAATGGCTTTCGGCTAATATTTAAGAGCGGTCGTCCAGCGGTTCCTCTTAATAAGCGTAATACACCAGAACTGAAGGGCAAGCAGATGAATGAGCGGTTGTTTTGGATTGCGTCACAGTATCCTGAACTACGAGAGGCACCACTTGTCTTTATTGGTCATCGCAAACTTGACCGCGCAATCACATATCATTATGCGCCACGCGATTTGGCATTACCTGGCATGCTTGTGACCGATGAAATCTTTGGCTACCAGAAAGATTTAGCTAAGGCTGTACAAACAAGTGGTCGTATTAACGGAGTTATTGCGCACCGTCCAGAGTATGCCGGTTTCATTCGTGTTTGGTATGATCAGCGGACCTTTGAGGCAGTACTTCATCAGGTACGGGTTGTTCTCAATATTGAGGAAAATTCTTATGTGCCGCACAGTATTGCGGATCTTCACGAAGAGGCTATGGCATCTGTTCCAGCTGAGGCGCAATTATCAGGTAGCCGTGATATTCGTGAGATTGGACCCTTTAATACAAAGGAGGAATGCTTTGCTAAACTTACCGAACTGCTAGGAACTTCTAAAAGTACCAATGCATTCAGACAGGATGATGGCACTGGCAATTATGAACTAGGAACGCGACTGATTGTCACTCACCGCATTGAAAGGGATAATCTTACTGCTGAACAACGTGTCGTACTTGATAATACTGGAGCAGGTATTCCATACAATACCGTTGGACTGTCCGTGAGTGTGAATCCAAGCAAGGGACTTCGCACTGACCAAAACTTCCATGTACTTCCTGTATATGCTAATAGTCAAACTCTGCCTGCGGATGTAACTTATAGAGCGCGTTACGAGGAACCGGCAAGAGATACTAATCAAAAAGTTCTGTTTGTAAATGATTCTGTCGTATATGAGACCTCTGTGTTTACGGTAAAGTCGCTTGAGTTCTCCAAGGATGGAGTTCCTTCCAAAGTGGTGCTGTCGGACAACCGAACTGTAAATACTAGTGAAGTTACGAAGCAATAAATCATTTTGTCTTCCTCGCCCCCGCCGCCAACTCCTCATTCAACCGCTTAATCTCCTGCCTCAATGCCCGTATGCCTAGAACATCCACTGGATTGGACTGGCTGTAGCGGGATTCCATCCGTCGTAATTTATCCTCCAAGTCGGCAATACGTTTGTCAATATCCATCTCTGTTGGATGTTGAAAAATAGTAACCACCCTTCTCAATTTTTTCTTTAATCCGCTATAGGTTCATCACCTATGGGTGGACTGTCCATCGTAGTCTCATCATCAATTACAAGATAATCTCCTAGTATTGTTGGATAGTGTTCGTCTACATCGAATAACCATATTAGTTGGGTGTACAAATAGTCTTTAATGTCTACATATTTAAATGAACTTTTGGGGCGTATAGTAAAGAGAGCAATAATAGACGCATCCAATGCTTGTAGAATTATTAAAACAAGCTTGTGTGTGATTATAGGATACTCATTATTTAACATATTACTAATTATTCTTGTAATATGCTGTTTCATATAATCTCTCATTCCTGAAGTTAACCCTTTTACATCTGTATCAAGAAGAGTATCATATTCATTAGCAATTTCACTAGTACGTGCCACAAGCATTAGATATAAATCTAACATAAAATTTTTATAGTCGGTGCGAGAAATATGAATAGGGAGCGCCATTTTAGAATTATAGTAAAAAATAGGGTTTAGACGCCGACTAACCTAGTCTAATTGTTAGAAATCTCAGGACCAATCAATTACAATACCCGCCTTTCGCACCCGCGTATCTCGCCCAGTTTCAACCCACTGTTCATCAAACTTAACCGCACAATCAGGATACCGCTTCTGAATTGCGACAACAAGTTCATCATCGGTATGAATAGTAGAACAATTTGTATTTTGACGAATGCGTGTAATATCAATCATAAATGATGTTTTGCCTGTAGCAGCAACATTAATGACATCGTATTGGAAATTATTAATTATCTGGTCAAACATCTGCTGTTTCTTCTCATCAGGAACGCTCCGTAGATACTCACGACTGTATACCTGATTCTTCATGACGCCAATTTGCTGTCCACCAAATCAAAAATAAAACATTCAATTTTTTTATTTTGTTAGAAGCCTAGCCAAACTCTAAATAGCATAACCATCAACGTGGGTCTTAGCATAGCAATCTGGCGAATAGTGACCTGGGCGACCGCACTTATAGCACGCACCAGCTAACTTCTTGGAAGACTTACTTCCGCCCGCATTCTTGGAAGACTTAATTCCGCCCGCCTTCTTGGAAGACTTATTACTACATGAATTCTCGTGAAGCATACATCCATATTGAGTGGTAAATGTACGGTAGCAGTAATCACAACCCCACTCATCTTCTTCCTCGTCGCTACTATCATCATATTCATTTATGTTATTTCCATCAGTGTCAGTCGTTGCGTGGCAGTTCTTCACAAAATGCCCTGGACGACCACAGCGCATACATTGATCCTTTGCGCCACGAATCATCTTCTGAACGGCTTCATATTGACTATCATCAAGTTCCTCCGTTACATAAGAGCCACCGCGGACCTTATCAATACCATGCTTTCCCATATATTCTAATACATAGCGGTCCTCATCGAACGGACTCGCATTTGTAACGGTACGCACAAGTTTAATGGGCGCATGCTTTCGTGTCCATGCCGACCCTCTGCCATTAATATGCTCTTCAAATCGCCTTGCTGGATTGTCGCTCTTTCCAACGTAGTAGTGTTTGCCTTTGAGTTTTAGAATGTAGATAGTTGTTGACATTTGGAAGAAGAAACCGTAACAATCTAAAAAATCCCAATTCTATTATCATTTTTTTTCATAACCCTCATGACCAATCAATCACAATAATCCGTTGAACGACTTCACCTCCGTAACCGACCGTTTCAACATATTTAATACTACACTCTGGATATTCCTTTTCAAGAATAGTCACTAGGTCTAAGCGAAACATATTAAATCTTTCTAGATTTTTAAACTCACGATTGTCTTGAATGAATCTATTATAATCATATACGTAGGTCGTTCTACCACCAATTGCTCCCTGTCTAACATCCAACCAAATTTGTTGTAGAATACGATCAAATGCTTCGTATTTTTTTAATTCGTCACCGCCCTTTAGTGACTGTAGAACCCCACGAGACTTAATGAGTGTTCGTGGCGCATAAGACATTATGAATGCTGCCCACCAAATCAAAAATTAAACAGTCAATTTTTAGATTTTTCCTATTGCGACTATTTAATCGTACCATACCACTGCGCCACAAGGATTTCCGCCACAGTACGTACAACAACAGAGTGACGTCTGGAACGGAATACCGGTGGCGGGCTTGATATAGAGCGTACCCATAGTATCCCAAATTGTATTGTATGGAATTGCGCCAATCTTGTAACAGGTGCCTGATACAGCTGGGCAAACCCCGTCATAACAGGCAACCGTTGTAGCATCACGAGCATAGACCCCACGTAGCATACCGGAACAATTCTTAACAAGCGTAAAGGTCTCAGCACCACCCGTTATAATTGTCGCCCTCTTCGTCGTAAAGATGCTATGAGCAAGCGCAAACAGTGTAACGATAAACCAACGCATTTGTATACCTTCAATGAATATATACAAATAATATCTCAATTTTTAGATTTTGTTTAGTCAGCGATTTTCCAAACAATTCTTAATTTTCTCGTTGAAGATTCCGTGAATGAAATACGATATACGAAGCGAATAGAAAAGCCCCCAAATCATAAAAAGCATGCCAATCACGGACTGACTGATGACCAGTGTAGGATTCACGGTATATAGACGAAAAATAATATTTGTTACTTGAAGTATGTTACAGAAAAGCATTCCGTAAAGCGGAAACCAGGAAAACCAGTAATTAAATTGTCGTATAAAATGAACAACCGAATCCATATCATTGGGTATAAGAATGATGTAGAGATAGACCGCGGAGCTAGACGATAATAACGCAAGCATTACATACGATTCAATAGAGGCGTTGACTAAGAAAAATGTTTTTATCACAATATTATCCGTGACTATAGGAGTGTTAATATCGCCGATAGCAAATACACAAAATAAACTGTACACAACCATCATTGTTGATAAAAGGTCAGTAATCTTCTTTTTTACATCTTCAATGGAGCGGTCTATAAGACACGATAACCATAGTTTTTCACCGCGAATATTCTGTTCAGACGAATATTTGAGTCGTAAATAAAATAATTCAGTGTACGCCATTGAATTATTTTAGACTGAACAATTTAAACCATACTCTTAATAGCGTGCCTTCTCGCTATCAGTGAGAGCACGCCACTTCTCACCGAGGCGCTTACCAACGTCGCCAAAGGCGATGCCTGGATTCTCACGCATTACCTCGGGACGTTTCGCCTGCGAGAATTTCATGAAGCCGCTCATCTTCCGCTTGGCACCGCCGATCTTACGCGTCTTCTTACCACGGCGAGCACCGCCGGCAATCTTAAACTCATCACCGTTATTTCTGTCATAGTAATTATTGTTACTGGGTGTTACCGTTGTAGAGCGGTCACGCGGGTCAGCAACTGTGACCGTCAAGGTATCTCCAATATTTAGAACAACATCACGATTGACCATTTTCTATGGGTGAAGAAAATTGAATTCTAACAACGTCAGACTACAACCGAGCATCCCACTAAATGAACGTTGTGCCCACCCTTCGCTCAAAGTCGCCAGGAGATGCGATGCGCCTTATCGGCACCGCCCCTCAGTATATTAACGACACGAATTTCATTAATATACTGAATCAGTTTGATTTTAATAATAAGAGGAACGATATCCAAATCGCCCAGCAACTCAACGCATTTGTCAGTGTTCCAGGAATCAGAGAGAGGGTCCAGGAATGGCTCTCTTCGTAGTCTAAACCGCCCACGAGAGCATCCTCGCCGGCATTCCCACATTATTCCGTGCGTTATACTCTACTTCAATCCACTCTTCGCCCGCTCTTTTGTATGTTGCATTGCCGAACATACCAGACATACGAATCTTTACATCATCCTTATCCATATCTAGCATATCAAAGATTTTAGGATAATCATTGATATCCTTCATATCAGGCATTTCACATTTCATATCATTCGCGGTCTCAACCCATATAGCTAGATGGAGCATAATACGCCGAGAGAGAAGTAGCCCGCGAAAGTACTCACGCCAAAGCATTGTCTAACATAAAAATATGTTTAATAAATATCATTTTTTTAGTTGGTTTCGGTGTCCACGTGGGTTACAAGTGCTACATGACCAAGTGGTGTCTTATAGATTTCAAATCCCTCGATATCCCAAAGTTTAATACCGGTAATGAGCGACATATAGACTTCGGATAAGCACGGCTCGCCACGAGTGACAACCCACTGTCCTTCACGACCGCTCTTTGTAAGAATTCCTGTAAAGATTGTGTCATCTACGGGAGTTGCCTTCCAAGATTTCTTACCGTCCTCTTTTACAACTTGTATGGGTGGTAGCCGATACTTGCCGCCTGAAATCACCCCTGCGATTTGAGTTGGATTCAAGGCGTGATAGGCACCGATGCGTTTTAGAAAATCGGTTTCAAATTCGCATTTTGTCATCGTATATTTGATATCCTCGGTGCTGAGTAGAAGTGATACCGCCATTTTTGCGTAAAATACCTTTTGCTCAAAAAGATTATATCATTTTTTTAAATTAGAAATAACTCTTCTTGACCGGTGTTGAACCGACTACATCAGGCATGGGTGTCTCTACCGGTACGGAAGCAACGGGGGCAACAGGGGCAACAGGGGCAACAGGGGCAACGGGGGCAACAGGGGCAACGGAAGCAGGAGCAGCAGCCTTGCCTACAACATACTCCTGCCAGTCAAGCGGGCATACTCCGACATAGTTACGTAGAAAGTTGAGCTGCGAATAGACAGATTGTAGGTCCTCTGCGGAAATCGTGACCGACGCCATTGTATAGAAAGAATACATCCGCTTGCGTTTAAATATGCTAGTAAAATTTCCACCACTCTGCCGAATTAATTATTATAGACCTGTTGGGTTTGGACGGTCTGCGGAGTTAAATTGACACACGATGGCGATAATGCGTAATAATTGCCAGGAATGTAGGGGATAGAGCAAGAGGCGTTTACATTTTGCGACACAACCGTCTTATTCAAACCGGATGAATCAACCGCCAAACCTCCAGGATTCAAGTTGAGTAGAAGTAGTTTCGTCCCGCTGACAGGTGTGAGTGCGGATACAGGTGGCTGAAAATTACCCCAATAGATGGCGTTCCCCTTCGTCCAACGGAAACTAGTGATGTAGCCGGCGAAGGTTGTGCTAGCGGTTTCAGGAATTTCGTCACCGACCGCCAGAATATTATAGCCGGTAAATGTACTAGGATTTGGATAGGGCTCCAAATATCCTATATTTGTGGTATCGGCAAGATCGGAGCCGAGTTGCGTGCCATTTACGTACATACGAGTCACACCTGATTTACGTACAAGTGCGACATGAACCCATGAGCCGACAAGTGACGCCGATGGTATTGTACCGAATGTATTACCATTATTTCCACCGTAAGCACCACCACTATTACGCCAATAAATCATATTACGACCACCACCATTTACTTCTTCGCTCACAGCGATAGAGCAGGTAAGGGAACCGGGTCCTGGACCGAAATAACCGAGAGAGAAAGCACGTGGATAAGTGGCACCGGCGGTCAGATTCTGAAACCACTCAATGGTAAAATCGCCGGTACCGAGATAGAAATCACCATCAAACGGAATGCCTGTATAAGATACAACGCCGTCCAAATAGTCCGCCGAGCCCGCCGTATATAAATTAAGATTGCCTTTAATGATTGCTCTTTGTTGCGGTGTTAGGATTTGTTGCTGCTGGGTAAGTTTTTGCGCCATACGAGAACGAATACGCGAGGACTCATCCATTTCTAAAAAATAAAGGCAAATTTATTAGCGGCGTTGACGTGTATCCTCTACCTGGCGCCGCCCGTTCCCATTACAATCACAGCACATCACGGATTCTACAATATTTTCCCAACCGGCACCACGGCAGCGGTCGCATACTACCTTCTTTTCGGCGTCGTTATCGCAAGTACGACAACGTTCGCGTGTTGAAGGATAGAGCCAGCCGTTCCCTTTACAATGCTTACAATCCACCCATCTAGGCATTTTGTTAGATGCTTAGGATACATTAGGCGACATTGGATTCATTTTTTTTACCATTCATTCTCAAAAATTGACGGTTTAAAGTTTTCTTACTGTATTTAGCATACAAATCGTATGGGGTTCCAAATATTCTGTAAGACGCTTACGGGCAAGACGATTACGCTAGATGTTGAGCCGTCTGATACAATTGAAGCCATCAAAGCGAAGATTCAGGATAAGGAGGGAATTCCAGGTGATCAGCAGCGCCTCATCTTCGCTGGTAAGCAGCTAGAAGATGGTCGCACCCTCAGCGACTACAACATCCAGAAGGAATCTACGCTCCATCTTGTCCTAAGACTCCGTGGTGGCATGTAAGCAGAAAAATTGAAACTATTTTTTTACTGTGAGCCATTCACCAACAGAATGGAACTCGCACAGAATGGTAGCCGAATCACCGATATTGAAGATTACTGTAAGACTCTCCCCCTAGATTATAAGTGGAGAGACTTAACAATGCCAACGAGTCAACAAGAGATTCTACGACCGATTCTCTATGAGATGCTTGAAATGCTAGAGAAGGGCATTTCAAAACTCCAAGTATTCCGTGACCTCCAACGGAAGCATCATATGAGCATTAAGCCCCGCCACTTTACCCAGGTATACCTCGCCGAGCAAGAGCTCGGTTTGATGGAGCGCAGCCATCTTCTAGAGAACGCCCTGATTACTAGCCGCTGCCGCGGCATCTCTGGCGTCTCTGTGATTACTATCTTCCTTTCGCCATACCCCAATGGACAGACGTTCACGTGTAAGTGGAATTGTAATTACTGTCCAAATGAGCCAGGGCAACCGAGGTCATACCTTTTCGGCGAGCCTGGTGTTCTACGTGCCAATCAGAATGGCTTTGATTGCGTCAAGCAGATGCTCGCCCGCATCAAGGCGTATCAGGTGAACGGACATCCGACCGATAAGTTTGAGGTGCTCATCCTAGGTGGTACAATTCACTCCTACCCAAAAACCTATCTAGAAACCTATATGCGAGATATCTTCTATGCGGCGAATATTTGCGAGAAGTCCGCCGATCCACCACGAGAGCCCCTCTCCCTCCAAGAAGAGAAGAGCCGCAATACAAATAGCCAACACAGAGTTATTGGTGTAACGGTAGAGACCCGACCGGATTGTATCACCCCCGCAGAGCTCAGGGATTTCCGCCGTTGGGGCGTCACCCGTGTACAGATTGGCATCCAGCATACGGACGATGAAATTCTAAAACGTGTGAACAGGGGCTGCTCCCATAAACATACAGTCAATGCTCTCACTCTCCTCAGGGATAGCTGCTTCAAGGTAGACATTCATATCATGCCGAATCTGCCAGGTGCCACTCCAGAGAAGGATAAGGCGATGATGGACAAAGTGCTCCAAGAGCTACATCCTGACCAGGTGAAGGTGTATCCGTGTGAAACTACACCGTTTACGAAGATTCTAGAAGAGTATAAGGCAGGTACCTACGTTCCCTACTCAGATAAGGAACTAGAAGAGGTGATTGTCTATTGGAAGTCTCGTGTTCATCCATGGATTCGCAATAACCGTATTGTACGGGATATTCCGAATGGGTATATTGTGGCGGGAATTAAGACGAGCTCGCAGCGCCAAGATTTCCAGAAGGCGATGACGGACCGTGGTCTAACCTGTCGCTGTATTCGTTGTAGGGAGGCAGGACGCCATGATGCCGACCCAGTCGACGGAACTCTAAAGGTACGGTCGTACTTAGCCCAAGGCGGTAAGGAGTACTTTATTTCGTGGGAATCGCCAGACGAAGAGGTCCTCTTTGGATTCCTGAGACTGCGTATTCCGTCTCGCTATTCAGTGAAGAATGAGGTCTTTCCTGAACTGACCGAAACCGCACTCATTCGTGAACTTCATGTATATGGTAGGACGTTTGCGGTGGGCGACAACGCATCATCGGGCTCATCCGGCAATACTCCAGTTGCCCAACATTTGGGCATCGGTAAGAAGCTTCTTGTAGCCGCCGAGAATCTTGCCGCCGCCGACGGATATGAGATGATTGCCGTGATTTCGGGTGTCGGTGTCCGCAGTTATTATGAGCGATGCGGCTACAAACTCGCAGACGGTGAGGGAGAGTTTATGATAAAGTCAATCCGCCCACCAACGCTATATGAGTCATTCTCCCAGATCCTCGACAGTCTTCACATCTGGTAGGTTCAATGATACGAATATATCCGAAACCACCGCATTCTCCACATGCCGTTGTTTTCCCCTCACATATATGACACTCTTTTTTCACCAATGGATATACCATTCCGTCCCCCTTACATGTATCGCATGGCGGTATTATAGTAGCAGACTGATTACATAGATTAGAGCCTGTAAACGACATTCTAATGTATGAAAGAATAAACCGAGTTTAAGAAGACGCGGACGGTAAGTAGGAGTTATCCATATCTACCGTCATATCCTTTTTAACATTCGTAGTTGACCAACCGGTACAAGAGTACGCCCACGTAGGAATATTTTTATCCTTGTAGAGCCCATTATTCTTCTGGTAATAGTCAATGACTGCGTCTGGAATACAGATTTCGTTCATACCGAAGCAAGTTGGTACAATTAGATTTCCCGCTGAGGCACCGTAGGCAGCGACTTCTGCTGCGCCGGTCTTATAAAATACCGCCTGAGGAATCTGAGCGGGGCACGATGACGTGGCAGTCGCCATCATATTCATAGCACTACAGAGTTGTTCGCCGTCAGCCAATGGTCCAGACAATTTACAATACTTTGTCTTATCCTTATTATCGGATGCTACGCAGTCGTAATCGTCCAGGTCAGGGTTGCTGAGACAGCACTTGCCGATACTGGCGTAGTTGGGCAGGGAATCCGGGCACGACTGTTGCTGTGTTGTATGATGTTCTGTAATTAGCGACGAGCAGAGAGGTAGGATACGGTGCCGATTACGAGGGTCTACCATATTTGGGCGGAAGGCACAAAGTCCGTTGTCGTCACCCACTTCGCAGCGGTGTGTATAGGGATTTATACTACCGGCACAACAGAAACTATCACCGACTCGGTCAGTGAAGAATGTATAGTTGGTGGGGCAGCGTGGGCTTTCTAGTACAGGAGCCGGCGCGAATCCCTCAATGTTACGAGAAATCACCTGTACAAATTTGCTAATAAGCGACTTATCGTCACGAAGAACTATCATAAGTACTATACCGATGATAGCAAATATAAACAGAAACGGAATCCATTTAGAACTCATTCTGGTCCCTACCTTACTGTTTCGTTGGATTTTCATTATGGGCACCACCACCAGCGTGGCCACTTGAGCGCCAAATTCGTTACAAAATTCCAGAACGAACCGTGCGGTTGTTTATACACACCCCAAGCATAATATGCTAATGTACATAGAATTATAAGAATTATAACCGCAGCGAGAAGCCAACTTAATATCGTTTCTATGTCACCAGGCTGTACACCGGGGTTCATTGTATCAGGATTTAAATGTGTTACAGCATTTTGCATTTGTAACATCGGCGATAAGGGCTCCGCCTTTCCCTCTCCGTTAATAAATAGTGTACTTCCGCTTATATCTCTATCTTCGTCGAGCATGTAACACTTGAGTGGCGTTTCTTCTTCGTCGTGACCGAGGGCGGGCGCATATCCTGCCGATTCGGCGCCGACTACAGGAGCATCGCAGTGTGGCGCACCTTTTTGTATATAGTAGTCTATATCATCGGGCGGCGGGGGTGGGCACACCCATTCGCCGTTTTCTCTATGATAAACCATATTCCTAATACGGGCAACGACTACTCTTTGGGGCAAGTGAATTTGGTAATATCAGGTAATCTAATCTTTGGCAACGAGGGTATAGACGGCAATTTCATTGTCGCCGTCTCTTTCGCAACGATGGTTTGTACATATCTATCGCCGAATAAGAATCGCTGAATAAGATAGCCCACGAGAGCACACATTACAACACCGAATAGAATACCTAGAACGATGCCGATGCCACGTTCAATATCACCGGGTTCAAATTGAGATGTAGTACCTGTTGCCGATATACCGGGATCCATCTCTCCCAAATCCATATTATCAAGAGCGTCCTGTGTGTTTGAGAGTTCCTTATCAAGCGTGGTTCCGCCCTTCGTCATATCTATGCTGAGCCCACCGTCCCCTTTTGTGCGAATAGGCTTACATTTGAGCGCACTCGTTGCTATACCGGTCCTTTTAACATTACACGAGGCTGCCAGGGCGTCCCCCGCTTCAATCACGACATTTGTGATACGGGTGGTAAGTTGTACAAAGCGGTCTTTGGATATTTCGTTTAAACAAACGGGCGGTTTGACGAGTTGTTCTAGGGGCGCATAGTCATTGGCACCCACGGGACGGGGTTTGCGGGCGAGTTGTCCGTTGAAACGAAGATAGTCTTCTGTCGTCATACCGATGGCATTCTGGCAGACCAGGTATCGAACTTTATTTGTTGGAGACACAGGAATATCAGAGCACGACTTGAGTGTATTGGAATCGCCGACGCGTAACATAAAATTAAATCCATTGTACGTAATGAAGGTAGAGTTTGGTTGTAAAATAGAGCCGAGTGTAGGACGATTTGCGGTAACACCGGTCGTGAGTGTCGCAAAGTATTTCTTAGATTGCGGATTTATACGAATACCGGATTCTACGGGAATACATAAAAGAATCGGCGTTTGTTGCGAAGCAGTGGTTTGTGATGGATTGAATAGTATCACTAATTCGGCGTCACAGACTTTTGCTTCACGGGATATTTTATGTACACCAGGCATACAAAGATACGAATGCGATAAATTGTACATAAATCCATTAAATTGTATAGATGTTGTGGGATTTTCGTTGATATCAAAAAAGAAATCGTGAGGACCGGTATAATTTCCTGGACCTGGTATCTGAGAAATTATACGTAATATACTTGTAGAACTTCCAACAATGTCTGCTAGTTTCAACCCTGATGGAAAATTTGCGGGGGTTTCACTACAAGAAAAGAAGTTATCAGCGGTTGTGGACATCTGTGCCCCGTCTCTGATTTTCCTACGTTTTTTAAACCGCCACTTATACGGGTAAGTAGCGGGGTGTAGCGTAACGGAATACATTGGCGGTGTATGCCTGACCTAATATAGGTACGCCGACCGAATCGCCGGTAATGATTTCGTCGCAGCCATTATCGTCGTCACAATTACGACGCTTAAATTGGAGCGGTACCTGAACGGGATTCATACCGTCGGTACGGGTGTAATAGTTCCAGCGGTCACGGTTTGTGGTAAGTTTGCGACCGAATAGAGGTAGAATAGTACGATTGGGGGAGGCGGACATATCTGTGCCGCCGGGCGCTGTGAGAACACCGATTTGTTGGTACGAATCAGGGTAGCCCTGGGTTTGGACATTGATAGGTATGATAGCACCGACACCGGCGGGTATAGGTGGGGAGACGAATCCAGGGTCGGGCGGGGTGTAATACGATTGCTCAGGGGCGAGGGGCGAGAAGCGGGGGTCGCCGGTACCGCGGGTCGGCTGCGCCCAGGGACCAAGAGGTCCTAGGGGTCCTAGCATAGGAGCAATACCGGCACCAATACGGGGCGCGGTCTCACGTGTTGCTACAAGTTCAACCTTCTCTTCGGGCGGTGGAGCATATTTACGTGGTTTGATAGCGGGCATCGGCGCCGCCGTCTGATTCCATAGGAACGCTAAAAAGCCGAGAACGATTACAACGATACAAATAACGCAAAAGATAGTGCCGAGATCCATACATAGAACGCCTGGCGGGCAGGCGCCACCGGTCAACCCGCCTCCACGCATCTTGAATCGTCCAGCAAGTCCTCGTGCCATCCTCTGTTGTTTCTTACTATTTTGCTTGCGCCGCCGCCGCCTGTGATTTTATATAATCACGTGCCATATCCATGGGCGACATTTGGCTACGACGGATAGCATCTGTAAAGAAACCAGGCTGTAATACAGTGCCCGCCATACGTTTTAGAATTGTGAGAACCTTTGCGATTGTTGCCGGTTCTATTTGGGGAACCGCCTCACTGACCGCCTTTTCAACGCTAGAAATATCTTCTTCTGAGAAGCCCTCGTACATAATAACGCCACGACGAACGTAATATGTATATATGATAGCCGCAGTTAGAAATACAGTAAGTACAAGAAATGCGAGAAAGATACGCATCATTTACACTTTCGTGCTAATTTAATTTGATTATATACACTCATAATCAAATTACATATAACTATCCATCAATTCTATTTAGTTTCCCATACCGCCCTTACCGAAATAACCCTGAAACATCTCCATCATCTGCTTACCGTCGGTGATGAGTGGCTTGAGGGTCGCAAGTGTACCCATTAACTGCTTCTGTGTCTGCATCAACTCCTGTGTATCCTTAGACATAGAGGCAATCTGGTCGGGCTTGAGTGACTTATAGGCATTCATGAAGGTTGTGCCAGCGTCTAAGTGATACTCCTCGTCATCCGCTTCGTTGGGTAGTTTGTATTTTTTGCCGAGTGTGAAGAACTCGCTGCGGTCACCGTTATCGGGAGGCGGGTTCGCCTTCTTGGTCTTCTTCGCCGCCCGCTTTGGCTTAGGCGCCTCCTCAAAGCTCTCAACGTGCTCTCCCTTCTCTACAACAGCCGCCTTCTCCTTATCGGTCAAGTAGTCCTCCTCGCTGATTTCGTCGCGATCGGATTCAAAGCCCTCTACACGTACCATAGGGGTCCGGGAATAGTAGAGTGCTACTAATGATACAAAAGAGCCGAGGACGGCGCTGACAAGTACATTGCCGCCCGTTAGAACATATAAGACCAAGGCGACACCGGCGCCGAGACCGACCGTTTCGGGCTGTCCGCTGTATAAAACGTAGGCGGCAACGACTATAAAAATGGCATAACCGACGGTACATTCCATATTACCCTTTACCAATGAACGAAGCGACTTCATTCGTATGACTCTATTTTGCCGACAGTTTTTGTTTAGAGACCGAAAGCACCTGCTGCCATTTTATAGAGTGCGAAGAGCACGGCGCCGAGAAGCGATTTGGCGATGAGTCCGAGCCACGAGAGCTGACCGCCGAGAGAGAACGCCCAGGTAGCGTACTTACTTAGGAAGGTCTGGAGTACCGGGAGTGATAGAGTAAATATGAGTATAGCAACAATAATTGGGTCGGTTAGATTATCAAAGAAAGTGGACCACATATTCTTTTTAGGAGGAGGGGCACGTGAGTCTCCGTCATCGTAGGGAACAAACTGTGGTGCCTGCTGCTGGACCATCATAGGAATCTGTCCATTCATACCGCCAACAGGACCCATCGCATTCATTGGCATTGGCATCTGCATCATAGGCATCTGCTGCATCTGCTGCATCATCTGAGGCATCTGCTGCATCTGTGGAGCCTGAGGCATCATCTGGGGAGGAGGCGCCGCGGAACCGCCGGCGGCAACTTCAGCACCTGAGGCGTTCATATCGCGTAGGATTTCCGCCATACGGCTGGCATCCGCCGCATTAGGTACGTTGCCGGTTTCAAGCGCATCGATGGGAGTTCCGCTTTCGGGAGAACCAGAGCCAGACATTGGGTTTAGACTGGAAACAGAGAATCGGGGCATTTCTAAAACGCAGCCTGATTCATTGTTAGAAAACGCAGCCTAACCAAGCGCCGCAAACGACATTGTATCTACAACAGATACTTTACCGTCTTTGGGCGGGCATTCAACCGCTTTTGCGTCAAACTCTACGCATTTAGTACCGAACTGAAATACCGCGCCACGGATTTCATCTATGGGTGGACCGCGGATAATAAGACAATCCGGTCCTTTACAGAGAGGGCGGAAGATACAGGCAAGACCAAATCCGAGGACAATGCTAATTATAGTAGCAAAGCCTGGGCGGTCAATAATCTCCATAAAATTAAACATCCCTACTTTAATAGGAGATGAAGTTTTTTAATAAGTTGGAATTCTTCCCTTTTCTATTTGGTCTAGCATTGGGAATTTTCTGTGTATATATTCTCAAGCCGGCGCCAATGGTGATTACAAAGTACCCTAATTTGGAGAATGTCAGCGAATTAGTGTATCGTGATAGAAATGGTGCGTGCTTCAAATACGAAACAAAAACCGTGGATTGCGATAAGTCAGAGGATCGTATTAAGCCTTACCCTCTTCAGTAGTGATTGGAACAATACGTTCTGAACGTTCGCTCGGCTCTATCACAAGACGATAGAGTGTATTATGGAATCGTTTATCACTATGTGTAGCATAGTCCAGATCTTTTACTAAAAGTTCTGTTTCTGCTTTAATATAGCGTACTGGGTACTTGGCAGCGCATAATGTTGCCTCGGCTTGCTTCATCGCAACAGTTGCGGCGGCGACGTCCATAGCAAGTGCGCTACGAACCGATTCCCCCTCGGCAGCGGATGCCTTCCAGGCTAGTGTAGCCTTCAATAACTCAACGTCCGCCTTGTTTACTGCGTCAGATGCTACAGCAATATGTTTCGCTTGCTCTTCATGTAAGTCTTTCATAGTTTCTTCAGCAGTAGCCCGGAGTTGTGGAAATCCGTCGGGGGTCGCAAGGATTAGTTGGGCGTCGGCTGCCTTTGTGGAGGGTATGACGAGAACAGGCGCAGCGAGGGCGGCATCATAATCGTCTTTATACTTTGCGGGGTCTAGTACAAGATAGTCACCGCCACGACGAACAAGATTGCCGTATTTTGATTTATATCCTTTGAGCCAGGCATCTAGGTCGGTCACTTTGCGGGGGTCGATTGTGCGTTTTGCGCGAGTCGCCATTCTTTTTTTCAGGGATAGAGAAAGAAGAAATGAATGTCGGCGTAACAGTTGCTATGGTGATTTGTATGTTTTTGCTGATGGCTATGATTCCTTTCCTTGTATTTATGGGTTTAAGTTCAGCGCTCGGTACCCAATCTAGCGAACTCCGCGTACTCGTCTCATTTTTCCTATTTGCGGGAATTGTCGCCTTTCTGGCGTCCCTGGGTATGTTTGTATTGATGCAGAAGGAGGATTGCGGAAAAGTACAGAGCGTACAAAAGGCGGCAAATAATGCGGGCTTGGCACTGTTAATACAAGTAGCAGTGCTAGTGCTCGTCTGGTTGGTTTCTCCGCTCCGTGGAGTCGTAACCAATTTACTCCCGCCCGATATGGATACGAATATTACCGATGCGCTTGCATACGGTTATTTCGGTGGGTTTGCGGGAGCGTTTAGTACATTGATTGGCGCAAGCTTCTCGGGAATGTGCGATGATGTAACAACTCCAACAGCGACTCCTCCACCCCCAACTCCAGCAAAAAGCGTAACCAATTAGTCGTGCGATGATAGGTTCTCAAATGTAGGGGGCTCGTGACCGAAATAGATGAATTTTGGCACACCGGATGGTTGAGGTTCTACAATATAGTAACCGGGGAGTTGTGTAGGCTCAGGTGTAGGTGTAAATATAGGAGCAGGAGGTGTTACTTTGGGCATACGTGGCGCACGAATACGGGGTGTATTCGTATGAACGACTTGTGTACCTGGAGTGACTTCAGTATAGCGAACTTCGCTGATCGGCGTTGCGATATTCTCATCCATTGGAGCCGAGCGTAAAACAACATTGGCGACAAAGACGTTGCTGAGACTTGCTATTGCATAGGACAAGAATGCCCATACAATTGTGAACATCCAGAAGGGGAATATAGTATTACGGTGGCTGCTATCAAGACCGAACTCTTTCCACGTTCCATTATCGGGATGGAACATTAGGCTGGGACGTATATACAGAACAATCGCTACACCTACAATGTAGATGGCGAGTGACAAATAAAGAACAGACATTCTTCCCTATTAAACTCAAGAGATAAACCCTACACGAAAAATACGCCCGAAGAATAGAATGAATTCGCCTCCTCGTGCTCCACGTCGTGAATTACGTGTAGAGGACTTTGCGGTGCGTCGCCGTAATATAGGTCCTACTCGCATGAATTCCAATAATAATATTATGGTCCAGTCATTTGCTGAATTAAACCAGATGGGTACTCCACCGCCCTTAGGACAGCTACCGGCGTGGTACACAGCCAAAGTCAATCAAGGGCAGTTACAAATCTCTGCGGATAAGCGACAAAACGCGATGAATCTTGAAGATATTGATGCGGGTGAAGAGGTGGTTCGTATTAGACAGCTAGGACAGGATTTCTTCTATCGTAAGGCTAATTGGGAACAGTGGATGCGAACAAAACTTGCGCAATTTCCAAATCGTCAGGTGGAAAATCCGGCAAATCGTATGCCGGTCACAGCGGACCAGATTGATATTTTTACGGCACAGGTGGCAGCGGGCGGTAAACGGCGAAAAACCCGTCAAGCGAAGCGAGCTCGCCGTCACTCAACTCGCCGTCGCTAAGCGAAGCTAGTCTGATATTAAATCCGTAATATCATAGGTCCGACCAGCAGCCATTCCGTACCTCCGTCCTTCAGAAACCCGCACAGATTCCCATGTAGGGCATTCACACGACTCACCGGTTGTTAGAATCATGATATCTTCGCCCGTTGACGGGTCTAAAATATATTGATAGTATTGCGGTTCCCGCCTCGCTATCAATCCGCCGTGTACAGCCGATTTAAAAATCCATATTAATTCGGGCATTTATTACATCGTATATATTTTATAGATTGTATAAACTAATACTAGCAACGACGGCTGCTAGGTTTAATCAACATCTTCGTCGGCGGGCGCACGATGGTCGTATCCCTCCTCCATAACAGGGCGCCGTGCCGGCTCCGCTTCCGCCAAACCGGTAATGTCACCAGAAAATTCGGGCAGACCCATAGCGGCTCGCTGTCCGCGCTCAAATTCAAAGAAGTCGGCGTCGTAGGAAAAGAGATTTTTGAGTGTGCCCACCGCCCAGTCACCAATCTTGAGTGCCATCTTACGCTTCTCAACATCTTTGAGGTCTTTGTCCAAGTCGTCAAACTTCTTGATGAAGTACGCTTTCTCCAATTCGGCACGTGCTGTAATCGCCTCTTGAATCTGTTCGGGAGTTTTTTGGTATTTACGAATCAGTTCAATACCGCTAATCATGGCATCGCATACCCATAGTATGTGGAATTTCGTTGCCTCCACCTTTTTGACCGAATCACTCGCATCTGCGTACATTGGCGACTCTTCGGAAAAGAGGGCGAGCAGGGCATTAAACAGCGACCACTGTATCATCAGGCGGAACTCTTTCGTCGTCAATTGGACGCCTGAGCGTATATCATCACGTATAACCGACAACCACATACTAAACCACGTAGTAAATCGGTCCAGCGACTTATGTGCTATCTCAATGGTCTCAGGCGAATATTCGCTGAGCGCATTTGTTGCCTTGGTTACCGAGCCGAAGGAAGCGGTCCAGATTGTAGCCAATAGTCCATTGTGATTGCGGCTAATCTTAGGGAACCATTTGGAACCATCGGGTTTTGTAATCATATAGGAGTACCGAATCTGTGTACCCTCTTTCACAAAAATGTCAAGGTAATTACGAAGGATAGTAATACCATCTTCACTCTCGGATATCGCATCAAACATCTGTCCTAGAAGTTCAACGGCGGCGCCTATTTTCGCCTCTGGACCACGCTGTACCGACTCAATTCCAAACTGTTTGCCCACCCGCTTGAGGAGTCGGTCACACCCATCGGCGCCGAGCCCCTTGGTCATTTGTAGAAGCAGGGATTGGAGCGACGCATCGTAGGAGAGGGAGAACTGGTAGAGTTTGCCGCTGCGCTCAACGTCGTCGGCGGGCGTTTCGTCACGAATCGCTTTCATCGCCGTTACAAATTCGCCCCAACCTCCAGCCGCCGATGGAAGTAACATACCGAGAGTACGACCGAGTGTCGTTAATACGTTGATGAAGTCGGCGGTCGCAGGGGGTGCGGGCGGCGCAATCGCCTTGAAATTCTTCATTGCGTTCTCTAATCGGCGGAAGCCCGCCTCGTCAAAGGAGATGTTTTGGCGGCGGAGCCCGTCTTTCGCAATCTCTTCACGGCGAGCATTGAGCGCATCTATCATACGCTGACGCCGTCCGCCCATTTCGGTGATATCGCCGATTGTGAGATCCATTAACTCGGCAGGCATTGCGTAGCGACACCAGCGACAGACTCCGCTTACATTAAACTCGTGAATACCGCCCTCACGTACACCACGGTAGCAGTATTGTAAGAAGAGTTTATAGTAGCCGCTGCTATCCAGTTCCGCTAAATCTATAATACGTGTCGCCGCCGACCAAGGAACGTAGATGTGCGAGCCGCAGTTGGGAGCCGCCGAATCACGCCGCGCAACGGTCACCGCCGCCGCCGTCTGGATTTCCAGCTCCGCCGAGAGATTCTCCAAGCCGAGAGAGCGGACGCCGACACCAACCCGCGCGACATCGCCAAGGCGACCGAAGCAACAGACCGAGTCGGAGCGGGGCGAGTTCTCTATGATTACCGCCGAGGCAATACTCTCTTTATAAAACTGACCGACCAGTTGAGCGTTGAGTTGCTGTCCACGAGCACGTACGAAGGGTCCAATCGTTGCTACGGGCATCGTCGCCACGTCCGCCTGGAACTTCTTGACGTTTTGAATGCTTTCTTCCGTCATCAAGGACCGATCCGCCGGTACCGCCATGGGGCGGAAAGCGGGCGGCAGCCGGTCCATTTCGGACGCTTTGACCACTTCGGCAGTCTCCTTCTTTCGCGCGTTCTCAAGTAGAGTCTTATACGTATCTGTGACATTTGTTAGAGGGGCAGGTGTACTTTTACCGCTGGAGATACAGAGGATAGAGAAGAGGGAGAGGCGGACAGCGTTTTCGGCGGCATTCAAACGTTTTGGCATCTGCGTTTCAGGCGACCACGAGGTGAGATTCCAAGGAGCGTCATTACGGAATATGTTAGCAATGCCGCAACTGACATAGGCGAGCGCCCCACGACCCGCAACGGCGGGGTCGTCGCCATCAAGGGGAAAACCGGCACGAGAATACTCGCAGCCGGCGGCAGGAAACGGCACATTGATTTCGGATGTTTGAATTTCCAGGACAACAAAGGCACCAATAATACCAATTTGATTGTTGGCAAAGAATGTATCGTAGGACGCCACCGCCACCGGTTTCTTTCCCTTCGCCGCCGCACCAGTTACCTTTTCGTAGGCGATACGGTCAGGTACACGAAGTTTGAGATAATCCTGCGTCGCATTGATGACTCGCTTGTAGGTGTCCAGCGGCGCAGCGTAGCCGCAGCGTTCAAAGATTGTACGAGCGATAGAGTAGAGTTTCATATCTGCCTCTGTACCGAAGGGATTGTCCGCCTTAGTTTCTTTGCCGAACGCAATTCCAGGTGCGGTCTCGTCGTCCTCTTCGGCGGCAAGTACATTACGACCGACCAGTGGACGACCCTCGTCGTCGAACTCCAAATGCGTATCGTACTCTAGATCCTGAATCTTCTGACCGCAACTCTTACAGATATAGGCGCCTTCAAATACAGGACCGGCATATTCTAACAAAAGAGCCTTATGGAGCGCCTGAGAGCGACCAGGATGTAGGAATTCATTTAACAGTAACACCTCGTGCTTACAGATGAGGTCTTTGCCGCAGGCACCGCACATGATAAAGTTTCCACGCTGACCAGCCTGGTATTGATTGAGGAACTTCTCAAAGAGTAGCATACGATTTTCATCGTTGCCGATGTTCATAATACGTTCAAGCTCTTTGACGTGCTTACAAGGGTTGATGATAGGCGCCGCCTGGAAGGCATTTACAGAGTCACGCGCCGTCTTAGTATTACGTTCAATACGCTGTGATTCGGCTTTGTAGGTATTTCCAACGGCGGTGGTGAGCGCAGAATCTACACCCCCCGCAAGTGCATAGTAGTAGGGACCGAACGTCTTATTTGCTATCAAACCGAATCCATTGACAATGGTGAAATCGTAAGTCTTGAGCAGTGTTTCGTTCTCTGTTAGAGATTCAAGAACCGGCTTGACTGGCTCGGAGTTAAGGACAGTGAGCAACGCTGAATCCGTATTTAAGAGTGACGGGATAGCGGGTACAGATTTGAGACCTGCCGCCACCGCCGCCGCTTTTATGAGCGCAGCGTACTGATTATTCCACTTTGCGATACCAGCCTGAACGACCGCCGCTATCGGCTCAAAGGCGGTGGTCGAGATTTCTAGATTGCGAAGCCCTAGCGAATCCATAACGGTCGTCAGGTGTTCCTCGTTGAAGGAGGTGGACGCGGGCAGACGGTCGGCGAGAAATTCGGACAGTGATAGTACATTGTCAGGGTCGTAGAACTCCTGAGCCGCCCAATTCTTCATCAGGGTTGTATAGAAGAGCGAGCGGGAACTGCGCGATGCCTCGCTCGCCGCAATATCCCATAGCAATATACTGGACCGAATGGGGGAGCGGAAGCGTAGCATATCACGCGAGAGTATGATATGTTGTAGAACATCGCCGGAATCGGCGGGCGCAACGACTGTCATAGTACCGGTCTTATAGTTTCGTAGGTAGGAGGCAGAGAGTAGACGTACATAGCGGTCATTGATTGTGCTGAGAGCCTCGGATGAGAGAGTTTGGGGCTCGTTTTTCTTATTGACTGTAGGCGGTACTTCAAGAAAGCCAATAACCGGTTTGGGGGGTACCTGCGAGCGGAGTACATCCATATCGTAGGGAATACGGCTACGTGAAGCGGTCGCCGGCACATACGCCTGTATTGTTTGAAGTACAGAGTGTATATAACCTGCGAAGGCAGTTTCAGGATCTTGTTTTAAAAAGATATTCTCGCTGCCGGCAACAGTTGCGAGTGTACCAACATCGGAGCGTGATTCTGTATCATCCGTTTCAAACGGCTCTTTATCGTCGGTATAGAGGACCTTCTTGACTGCCATAACGGGTAAGAAGGCACGTAGAGAATCGCCGCTACGATTACGTTCTAGGATATCTTGTAACGTATCAACGACGTAAGAGGTGCTTCCAGGACGAATAGCACCGGCTTCGTCACGGACGACAACGGAATTCTTTAACGCTAAGAGCAAGTCGGTTATACGATAAAGATTTTGCATTACTTTGGGGTCACGCTGCTTTTTGAACGGAATGTCCACAAGAAGCGATACAAACATATCTTCACGTTGAACACTATCGCTGAAGGTTCGTTCTTCACTAGGAATCTCCTCCACGAGTGCTGCGGGTAATGTAGTATAGTCAAGTTCCGGGAATACTTCAGGTTCTTCTTCTTCTACTGATTCGGCATTGGATGAGCTGTTGTTTTCTTCGTCTGCCACGTTCTCGGGCGCAGCACGAGGGCGTATAATATCTATGGGTGGAGCGGAGCCGATAAACTGGAAATTGAGTTCCTTTCCATCGGCGAGTATAATACCATCCTCTTCATCGGTTACGACGATACGAGCAACGACTCCTTCGCCAATGGGTGTACCGTCCAAGCTAAAGAATTCTAGGACCTCTCCTTCTACGACCGATAACTGGGTCGCAAAATGCGGGTTTTTACGTTTTTCGTGAATAAGAATCTCTTGGACACCGAGTGCCTCTTGAAAGAGTCCTGTTTCAGGATCTAGGGGAAAGTCTACACCGGTGTTACTTGATTGAGTAGGACGGATACGAATAAGAGCACCGTCACGGAAGATAATACGTCCACTCGTTGTTTTATAGGCATCGCTAATGATGGTGACCCAATCACCCAATTCGGGTACAAGTTCGTCTTCCATCCCTCTAATGTAGGAGCGGGTCTCTTTTCTACTAACTACAACCGCCCGCCGCCAAAAAAATTGACGGCGCCTGCCGGCAAACCAAATCATTAGCGCCCTTCCTACATCGTCCCTTCCAACAATGTCCGTTTTCTCCTCCCTTTCAAACACTTACCCCACTTGGGCGGGTCTTTCCTCCTTTCTATCCAGCGAAGAGGGCGGTTATCTCCGTGTAGATGACTACTCTACGCCTGAGCAGCCCTTCGCTCTCATTCGCTACGTCAAGGGCAAGAGCAACTTTGCTCTCCCTCATGTCGGCGCATTCCGCTCAGTCGTATGGGACGTACTTAAGAACGAGCCTGTAAGCATCGCTCCACAGAAGAGCGAGACGGGTGAGTCTATGCCCAGCGTGAGCACTCCTAATGGCTATACAATTGAGCGTTTCATTGACGGCGTGATGATTTGCGGGTTCTACGATAATTATAGCAACCAGTGGCGTTTCCATACACGCTCAACGCTCAATGCGAACTGCCGCTTCTATAGCCAGACCAAGAGCTTCCGTCTTCTCTTTGAAGAAGCGGTCGCCGCTACGATGCCGTGGTCGGACTTCCTCGCCTCACTCAACCCAACCGTCCAGTACACCTGGGTGCTCCAGCATCCTGAGAATCGTGTGGTTGTCGCCGTCCATACGCCAAAGATTACCTGCGTCCAGAAGCAGACCTATCTAAGTGGAACACTCGTTGCCGTCACCAACCAGCCAACGCAATTTGATGTTCAGACGGTGAATGTGGCAACGTGGGGCGAGCTCGTCACTATGCTCCAGAAGGAGAACGTCCAATTCAAGCACAACATCCAGGGTTATGTCATCAAGAACGGCTTGAACTTCCGTTGGAAGGTGCGTGGCGAGGCGTACAACCGTGTACGTAAGATGCGTGGCAACTCGGCACGAAGGGACTTCTTGTGGCTGAGCCTTTGGCGTGCGAACACGCTCCGTGACTACCTTGTAGTCTATCCTGAGGAGCGTATCGCGTCCAATGCGATTGTGGACCGCTGGAAGACGATTAGCCGTACGGTGTACAATCTCTATACGGATGTCTTCAAGGCACGCAGCCTTCAGAAGGGACAGATTCCGCCCAAGTACCGCCCCTTCGTCTTTGGACTCCACAATCTCTACCTCAATGAGCTCAAGCCGCAGAGCAAGACGGTGGACTGGCAGACCGCCCTCCAGTACATGAACTCCCGTGATACCGCCCAGGCACTCTATGCCATTAACTGGGAAGTGCGCACACAGAATCAGTCGGCGATTCCGTTGGAGGCACCGGTACAGGTGGGCACCGATGCTCCCGCCGAGCCCCAGTCCCAGGAACCGATTCCGACGACGGCGTCCAACCCACCAACGTATGAAGCCCAGCCGGTTACGGGCGTTGTCTAAACAACACGACTCCAAAATCAAATAAAAACTAAATAAAATTCAAATAAAAACCAAATAAAAATTTTTCAATGTGCCGCCGCTCCCTCGTTTAAACGGCAAAACTAACGAATCCGCCTACCTTAGAGTCATGTGCGGCATCTGGGCGGCACTCAAAGCAAAAGGGCTTACGACGGAGCAGGCATTGAACTATATCAAGAAGCTTGAGCCACGTGGACCCGAATATACCGCCATCAATGATATATCCGGCGTTTTCTTAGGATTCACCCGCCTTGCGATTAACGGCTTAACGCCGCTCGGTCACCAGCCGTTCCTCCAAGAGAACACAGCAACTGTTTGTAACGGCGAGATTTACAATTATAAGGAACTCGCTACCCGTTGGAACCTAAACCTTCCAGAGGGAACGAGCGACTGTGCTATTATTCCTCACTTAGCGACCCACCTTTCACCAACACCGTTGGTCCGCACCCTGGATGGCGTCTTCGCCTTTGCGCATGTAAACACCCAAACCAACCAATTGCTCATCGCCAGAGACCCATACGGCGTACGCCCCTTGTTTGAAGCCCAGTACGCCGATGGGTCAACGATTTGGGCTTCAGAAATCAAAGCGCTTCCAACGGATTATACCATGATTCAACCGTTTCCACCAGGTACATGGAAACTCTACGACACCGTTACCGGCAACTTAGTGAGCGAGCACAAGTACCACGAGATACCTCATGTGAAGCAGGCGGTATTTGGATTTCCGAATGGACTGTCGTTTGCGAAGGCGGGACTAAGGGAAGCCGTCTTAGCGGCGGTCAAGAAGCGTCTGCTGAGCGACCGTCCAATTGGTGCTCTGTTGAGCGGCGGCTTAGATAGTTCTTTAGTTGCCGCTATCGCCTCACGAGAACTGCGACTCCATAATAAGAAACTTCATACGTTTAGCATTGGAATGCCTGGTTCAACGGATCTTAAGTACGCCCGAATGGTGGCAGACTTTATTAAGTCAGAGCACCATGAAGTGGTTGTAAGTCCTGAGGATTTTCTCAATGCGATTCCCCAAGTTGTTCATGATATTGAGTCGTACGATATTACAACAGTACGAGCCAGTGTCGGCAATTGGCTCATTGGTAAATACATAAAAGAGAATACGGATATTAAGGTAGTGTTTAATGGAGATGGCTCTGACGAAATTGGTGGAGGTTATTTATATTTTTACAGGGCGCCAAGTGACGAGGAGTTTGAGGCAGAATCTGAGAGACTCCTCGAAGAGATTCATCTCTACGATGTTCTCCGATCGGATAGATCAATGGCGGCGCACGGCTTAGAAGCACGTACGCCGTTCTTGGATAAGAATGTCGTAGCGACTTGGCGTGCTATTGATAGCTATCTACGCAGACCTAGAAAGATAAATGCGGAAGGACGCGGTGCGAGCATTGAGAAGTTTATTTTACGCGAGGCGTTCGTTCACGACAACTATTTACCGCTGGATGTACTTATGCGTAAGAAGGAGGCGTTTAGCGACGGCGTCTCCTCGGCAACCGATTCGTGGTATCTCCGCACGAGCGAGTACGCAAAAACACTCACTCAATCGCAGGAGACATATACCCATAATCCCCCGCAAACGGACGAAGCCCGTTGGTACCGACAGCTCTTTGTTAACCATTATGGCGACAAAGCCGCCACTCTTATCCCCAGAATGTGGCTACCGAGATGGATTGAGGGGGTAACGGACCCATCCGCCCGTACGCTCAAAGATTTGTATCCTTAAAGTAAGGAATGATTAACGAATTACTTCTGGTTTTATCGGAAGTGATTCTGTCCGCATACCCGATGTTGATTAAACTCGTGGATGTAAGCGTTATTTTCCAGACCGGCTTGCGTATGGCAGTATTTACAGCCTTAGCCGCCGTTGCCGCCTTAGTAACCAAGAATCCCCTTGCCGCCACCTCGCTCTTGTCTACCGAAACGCTAGGCGCCGGCGTTCTCAATCTCGTCCACGTATTTACAAGTTATACAGCGTTTGAGCAATTAACGGGCGGCAACGCGATGGCACTCTTTTACACGTATCCTGTGTTTAATATTTTAGGAAGCGCTGCGATCTTCAAAGAAACTATTCCCCTCTCCTCGGTACCGTGGATTGGATTAGCCCTTGCGGGTGCTATCGCTCTCGCCCAGCCCACCCCCACAAATTGGACCCTGGTTGGTGTTATCAGTGCTCTAGTCGCCGCACTCACGGAAGTCGGTATTTATATTTGGTTCCGTATGCGCAAACACAATGAGGATAAACAGCCCTGGACGAAGATGATACAAATGTACGGTAGCAGCGGCGTCCTATGGTTAGTAGGATGCCTAGCCGCCGTAGCAATCGGCGCACTCGCCACAAATACATTTAAAATTACACCCACCAGCCTCGCCGGCATTCTCGGTTTTAATTCCCTAATAGGATTTACTGGCTATGCTCTAAGATTTTTCCTCATTCCCCAAGTGAGCACGATTATCTTTAGTGCCCTTTCGTTCTTTGGTATTATATCGGCGTATGTATTTGATTGGATATTTACAAGCCAGAAACCAAATATAACGCAACTCCTAGGTGCCATTGCGATTATCATCGCAAATACCGTGCTAGTAACGAGAGAGATTGCTTAAAGAACAACATAAAATTATACATAAATGCGTAACGGATTTTATGTTTTTTCGTACCGTCCGCTTGAGCACTGGGAACGCAAACTTCTCTTAGAAAATGCCTATCATAATACAAATCATTCGCTTCTAACAAAAACAACATTGGTTCAAGTCGCCAAGCGTGATTATAATTCAATCTCCGCGAATAAAGCATTCAATCCAATTTATGTAAAGGATTGGTATACCTATGAGTGTAATAAGGAGATATATCAAATCTATCCCCGTATATTCAAGTGGATAGATATCCAAATTCCGACGAAAATCACGTATACAACATATATACCAGATATTGTGAGTATAGGCGATACTTTAGTGTTTGAGCAGTCGACCCACCCACCGCTGGCTTAAGCGCCCATAAATTAACCGTACATAGCAAGGATGGCTGCCACTCCCGCAAATAGCCTAAGCCTAGTCTCTACGGGACTCGCTGATGCACGTCTGATGGCTACAAAAGGCAACCCAGACATACATCAGTTTATACATGTTGTGAATAAGACGACGCGCTGGGCAGCGCAATGGAATAAGGTGGAGTTTGACGGCACGCCCGAGTTTGGTCAACGCGTGTCGGTTACCGTGCCGATGATTGGCGAATTGATGAACGGCGTGATGGTGGTCGTTGAGATGCCGGATATCTACTCCCAACAATTGTTAGCAATCCAGGTCGCCAATGGTACGACTGGTATCCAAGCAATTGATCCGAATAATCTAGGAAACTTTTTGGGACCGCTCTTCGGTTGGACGAACTCATTGGGACATGCTTTGATTCAGCAGATAGAATTGGAAATCGGCGGTGAGATTGTGGAAACGTTGGATGGACGCCTTTTAGAAATTCTAGACGAGTTGAACGAAACGACCGAGTCTGCCTTAACGAAGAATTATATGATTAAACGTACGGCGTACGGTTATAAAAGTACAACCTATCTCACCCCAACCCCAACAACGGTGTATATACCAATTCCGTTCTGGTTTTCTAAACCTGGCATTCATTCGCACGCCTTGCCGATTCAGGCGCTCACAAATGATATTGTACGTATTCACGTGACCTTTCGTCCGATTAATCAGTTGGTTTATACGGAAGCGCGTGCGAATCCACTCACAATTGGACTCCAAAACACGCCCGCCTATACCCCACCCTATAATCCTATGCTACCACTCACAGGTTCACCGTTTTGGCAGAAAAATCCGCCGGCAGGTCCTACGGGTCCGGTCTATACAATGAATGCCGCTATGGGCACAGCACCCGTAACGGGCGGCTTGGTTCCTGGTATGCAGATGCCGCTGCGCTTTTCGCCGACGGCGGCGTATGTTATGATTGAGTATATTTCTTTGGAGGAGCAGGAGGCAATTGCGTTCCGAACGGCAGAACTGACGTATCAGGTACAGCAGCATTTTGCGGTTCCTGTAGAACAGACACTGGGGCAAACGGAATTTCATTTGGATGTACCCTACTCAAATCCTACGAAGGAATTACTTTGGGTGCTACAGCGTCCCGAAACTGCGAACTATAATGCGTATTTTCTATTTACGAGAGACCTCTTTCCTACACCGGTTTCACAGCCGTTGGGAGGACCCCCACCGCCGGTGAATCCTTGTACGATTCCGTGGTGGCCGAATGCTATTCTCTTACCGGACCAGGCGAACAATTGGCAGATTCAGCCTGGATTTTATAATGCGTATTCGGAGCCGCTAGCGGGTGCCGCACTACACTATAATTCATATGAGCGATTCGTCCACGAGGGTGGTAGTTTTTTTCGGTCGGTCATTCCATCACAGTATTTTGTAAAAGAGGCGTGTATTGACCGTTATATTTATGCGTATGCGTTTGGACATAAGAACGACCGATTGGAGTATGAGCCGAAAGGAGCGGCAAATTGGGATAAGATAGCACGCAAGGAGCTCTATCTTACACTGAATAATGCGCGGGGTGGAGGACCCCCGCCGAATTTAAACGTCTATGCGTATGTGACGATTTGGAATATCTTTAAAGTGTATGGTGGTCGTGGTGGTATGTTATTCAGTAACTAAGCCCCGCTGCCAAAATAAAAAATTGAGACAAACTATTACTTTGTCTCAATTCATCACAACACAATGTACATCGGCTATCCAATTTATCTAGGAACGGCTCTAACGATATTTGGGTACGAGGTGCCCCCGCCGGACGCTGACGCCACTCCGCAATATAAAGCACTCTGGGACCATCTCAAATCCTACGATTTGGACCTCTACATTTACGACAAGGGTCTGTATATTCTAGGTAAGCATATAAATGAGTTTCACGCAGGCAATAATACTCACTATTCGGTCAATGATGCGATTGAACTTATGATTATGTATAAGCAAAAGGTCAAGCAAAATCTGCTACTCGCCGGTGCGAATCTCGCAGAGTTTACTATTGAGGCGATGGAGGGAGAGTCAACTACCGTCCAGAATCCTGAGCCATATGTAATTACTTAGATACACGAATCGCCCGTAAAGTGACTTCAATCGGTTTTTTCGCAGAGCGGGGTAGATTTACCGTCGCCACTCGTCCGTAAAATTCAAATGAGACCGAGCCGTTCCAGCACACACCGTCTTTGATATAACGGTCAAACCGAGATTTGAGTTCTTGGACTTCGGGGGATGAATAAGGAATACCTAAATCAATTGTGAGTTTTTTCAAAACCGCAATTGATTCTTTGAGGCGGTCCGCCTGTGGTTTCTCGGAAATCACTACGTCACCCTCGGACATTTAACCCAGCGACCGAAAAAAATAATATCGGATAACCTAATGCGCCGAACGACCTGGTGGTAAAATAACACCGCAACTCGTGCTATTACAAACACCCATACCGGTAAAATAATCGTATTTATTTTCGTAGGAAGGAAAATTCATAATACAACTACTAAGAGTATAACAGCAACTGCTTAGATTTTTACAATCTCCTTTAGGATTATTTAGAATAAACGCCGCATTCTGATTTACATAGAGCGCACGAGCCTTATTTTTACGAATTGTATCAGAGGCGTCCATCTAGGTAGGGTCATTAAATCTTTGCGTAATGCTTGCCGAAGCGGTGCGTTGATGAGCCGTACTAAAAGGGGATAAAATGACATCAGGATCTTGGGCAGTTGTATTACGACTGAGGAAGAAACCGTGCTGAGTTCCGAGGGCGGTCGTATTACTTACCATACGAGTCACCATACGTAAGTCATCTATATCAAGAATGCTCTGCTGACGAATATCCTCTACCATTTCATCGACCTGGGCTTGTAGACGAATGATAAATGGACGACCGGCGGCGGGAGATAGCGTAAGAGAATGTGCGTGTGCCAAAAGTGTATCAATCGCTCTATTGTATTCTCGGTTCCGAATCATAATTGCCACAGAGCTCATCGTTTCTACTAGACGAACACGCTGGAGTTGTTCCTCCATATCCATTCTGTCTAGAGCACCCGTGACTGTCACCTCGCATTGTATCTCGTTTCCTCCCTCGGTCCAAGTCAGTTTAACTGGCAGAGTAGAGCTGTTAAAGAGAACCCATTGAGGCTTATCCGCAATCAACTGACCGACACGGTATACTTCAGGATGTAGTTCGTCAATACCGAGTTCAATACAGCGTCCACCAGTTACTGTTACAACCGCATTACGCCCAATCTGGTCGTCCAATCCGCCTATGATATCACCAATAATTGCGGGAATGAGTTCGGTAGAATCGGCGTAGGTGTAGGAGCCACGGCTCTTCACTGCCATATCACGGAGCATTTCGGCGTTATGAGATGTACCGAACCCGAGAGTATTTACGGGCGTTCCGTTTGGTAGCCGCGCCGAGAGTAGCCGTAGCAATCCAACCGAGCTGGTGATTCCTATGTTGATAAATCCATCGGTCATCAGGAAAACGGCGTCAATTGGCGCAGTGGCAATATTTACACTACCAAGAGCCGTAATTGCTGCCTCTATATTAGTACCGCCCTGAGCGGAGAGCCTATCTATAATACGATGAATATCCGTCTTAGACGATAAAGTCATAGTTGCGCAGTTTACAATCACGGACGCATCCTGCGAATATTGAATAACGGTAAGCATATCCTGCTCCTCCATTCGGTCAATGAGCAGGTGAAGAGTGCGTACTACCGCCGAAAGTGGCTCGCCCTCCATACTTCCGCTCGTATCTAGGAGCAGGGCGATATGATAAGGTGTGCGTGCTACACCCCCGCCACGAGTGGGTAGAATTCGCACTATAAGATTGTTAGCATAGTATGCGGCATCTAGTTGAATGGGCATTGTTTGCCAATTCAATTAGATAAAACAGTCAACTCAATTTTTTCAACATAACATTATGGCTGTGTATCGCTCTTATAGTTTTGAGTGAGTACCGTTGTCGCGCGCTTATATTTGAGGTAGTCCGTATGCGACCGAAATATAGGAAATGGTGTACCTTGACCCGGAGGGCTTGTATAGGTAACAACACCAGAACTAGTATTATAGAGATTGAAATTATTTGAATAGGCAGAAAAGATTGTCTTACCCTCTTTGAATGACGTTGAATCTGCCGACGACCGATCGTTAGGCTGCTTACGAAACTGTAGTACATCGCAACTCTGCGCACAATAGTTTACGGTCGAAAGGGGCAAAGCAGGGTCAGGGTAATAGATATATGTCTGCGTTGAGCCATAGTAAGGTGGAGCCTGTGACGGAACTGACATATTTAATGAGCGACCAGAAATTCTTTCTCGTAGGCAGACTCCATTTCGGGCAGGGGCACCTCGCGATAGTCACGAATAAATTCCGTTACACCACCCTTACGAATGCCAATGACACCTGTGTTATTGGTAATTATTGTATAGAGGGTCTTCGCGCCGCTATCACGTCCACTAATTCCCGCCCAACGATTTGCGCTACGCATCCACTTATTCGCAGAGGAGTTATAGACGAGCTGTGCGCCCGAAAAGACGATGCCGGACGGCGATACAACCGTTGTATCACATTGTTCACACACAACACCGAGGACCTTTCCTGAGTATTTTACCTCGTCGCCCAGTACAACAGAGTCCATACGCTTCCATTCTCCGTCCGCCATTTGAACCTCTGTAGAGCCGCTAATACCGAGACTATAATCCATGATGGGTAAATCTTCAGAACCAACAAACCCTCCATTGAGAGCCTTAACCGCTATACGCTGTGTCTCACTCACTACGGGAGCCGATTCGTGCTCGTCGTAGTCGGCAACGAGCAGTCCGTCCGTACCCACACGGAATCGGTGTCCGCTTACGTTGAGGCATATGAGTTCGTCAAGCGAACCCGCCCATATTGCCTCTGGGTGTGCCTCCGCCGGCACCATCCCCGCCGAGCCCGCCAGGACGTAATGCGCGGCACTTACAACCACGTCGCCAATACGTACCATGGGCGTTGAGCCGCCGGCGAAGCGGAAGACCGACGTCACAACCGGTGCCTTATTGTTAGGAACCTCAGCCAGCACATCGCCAATCTTGATATCCTTAATTTCCTTAACTGTTCCGTCCGCCATCTTGACCGCCGTATTTGGCGCAAAGCAAAATTCAAATAAGAATTTTACCAGATCGTTATCGGCGAGATTGAAAGCAGCGGTCATTGCGGACTGCCCCATAAACAAAACCGCAAACATAGAGCCGTATACCTTTCCCATTAAGTTTAAGATACGAATAAAACTCATACGAACACTATTCATGAGGAATTGAATCTTATTGCGTACACTGGCGATGAATTGTTCTACACCGCCAAGGAAGTTGGCAAACATTCCACGAATACTCATTGCGGAATTGACAACTGTCATAAGAACACCTTGAAAGGTAGCCAAAATGCTGTAAATAGGAGCGAAGACTTCGGCGGCTTTTCCATTAAAAATACTTTGGACACAAAAATTAAAATTATCAATCGGATCGTAGCCAAAATTGCCTACAAATGGCATAAAGAGCGGATTACAACGGTATTGCCCAAAATTCTTCTTAATATCATTGAGTAGGTGTAATTGAAAGGCGCCTACTAATAGACCAATCTGTACAGCAGTAATAAGTACAAAGACGATTATAGTTTTTGTATAACCCTCTTTCCACGCGGTGAATCTTTCAAACTCGGATGTTTCCATTCTGAAAACCCTCTGTTGAAAGCCATGATTTTACTTACGTGTTTTAGAACGCTGGTTCTTTCGTTTCTTATACGTGCGTCCTCGTCGCCCACCCTTTGGAGCCACAGGAGCCGCCTTCGGGTTAGCAGGTGTATCTACATCATTCCAACTAGGAATAGAGAAAAACCCTCCCATTCTACTTAAATGGTACGTTTAATCCACGCAATATCCGCCGTGAACGTCTTGCTGGCATTGGGCGATGTACGCTTTGTATAGGTGGCAACCGCCTGGAGCTTACGACGAACAGAGAGCGAACCGTATTTTGCGACCGCCTTCTTTAACGCGGCACGACGAGCCTTTGCAGACTTCTTTACTACATTGGAATAACCGAACTGTGAGAGCTCGCCCTCACGTAGAGGACCTATACCGGGACCTCCGTTGGGTCCGCGATATCCCTTACCAGGGAGACCGACGTTGCGAATTAATCCAACATCAACATGTACACGCTTTCCGCTTTTGAGCTTACGTGTGTAGGCAGCACGACGGATATATCCGCTGTGTTTACGTGTAGGAGCCATTATATTACGGTTATAGAAATTCTATAATTCATACACCCAATTCAAGAGGATGTGGGCTTTCGTAGCTTTGACCTGTGCGCTCTTTGTCGGGCTCTTATACTTCTTTGCAAAGGCAAATCAACAAGAGGTATTGGCAAACTGGGACCAGTATAATAAAAATGTATTTTTCATCTTTTTCTTAGCACCTTTCTATAAGCCCGACGGTGACCCTCGGTCCCGGCTTCAATTCGCCTTTGATAATTTCAATAATTTACTCTCCACCTTTGCGGATGATACAATGAAGACCATTATGCAACCGGTGATGCAGATTTTTAAACTACTCACGGACGCTATAAGTCAGACCGTAGAGGGACTTTTCAATGTACGAGGGCTTCTCAAAGCTATGTGGAGTCAGTTCAATAGTATGACAGAAGTGTTCAGAAATCGGTTTCAAGGAACGCTTACTGCTCTGAGAGCAACGTTTATGAAACTACACGCCGCCATTGGAAAGATGTTCGGTGTGGCGATTGCGGGTATTATGTCAGGTCTCTCCGCCTACCAGGCGACCCTGAGCGTATTTGACCTGGTAATTAACATTGTGATTACCATTTTGGTGATTATTGCGGCGATTTTCATTTGGCTACCATTCATTTTCATTGCGGTCCTGGTTATTATTATTATGGCGGTTAATGCGATTAACGATGCGGGACAGGGTGATAATATTACGGGTATTGCCGGCGTCTTCTGTTTTGCCGAGGGAACCGAAGTGAACACCGATAGCGGTGCGCAGCCGATAGAGTCTATTTCTATAGGAACCACGCTCAGCGACGGTGGACAAGTACAAGGCATACTCAAATTCGCTCAAGATACCGACGATATGTACGAACTCTACGGCGTCCATGTGAGTGGGTCGCATATTGTATATACCGATACAACACCGACGCTCGTGGAGCGCCATCCAGATGCGAAGAAACTGCCACAGGAACCCCGCCGAGTCTATTGTTTTATCACCACAACACGTCGTATCCCTATTGTTAGTGACACAGGCATCATTGAATTCGCCGACTGGGAAGAATTAGATGAAGATATAGACGGGTTGAGACAATGGAATAAGCAAGTATTCACATTACTCAACCCACAGCAGATTTACATAGAACCAAGTCCGTATTGTCTAACATCTGAAGGCGGTTTTACAGGGCAGACGCACGTAATGACGCAACTAGGTCCTGCTGAAATCCGTGGAATTGTCCCCGGATGTACAGTCATTGATGCCGACGGAAAGCAAACTACGGTGCGTGGTATAGTACGCCTAGCCGCCGAGGAGGTCCTCAGCGCTGTTAAGTTAAGCGAGACCGCATATATGTCATCCGGTAATTGGACAAAGGTCGGCAACACTTGGCTACAGCAACATAGTCTATGCGGAAGGAAACCGGCGACCGAGGAATGGTTCCACCTCTTTACGGAGTCAGGTACATTTATGGTAATTGAGGGGGGACACTTTATTGAGGTACGTGATTTTACCGATGTTGGAAGTTCAGAGATTCATAAGACGTATGATTGGGTCCTCAAAACCCTAGCGGAGAAAATCTAATCCATAACTAAAGCAAATGTCTCCCAGAATTACATTCGTGCTCGTAATGTTGGGTCTGCTCCTCTTAGCCAATCTCCTCATGGTGAACGGTTTTACGAACTACCCCATCCGTGCGGAGGGATTCGTAGATTTCATGCTCGATAATGCGGCACCAGCAGGCGATAAATACCAGTCAATCGGAACATACGATGATGTTGTTTACAAGCCAGCAAACGGCTTGTCTAACTGGCGTGGTCCAGCGCCCAATGAGCCCCTGTTGGGTCCCGATGTTGAGCTCGGTCCCGACAATCTCTTTATGTTCAAGAACAACCAGTGCAAGCCCGAGTGCTGCCCAGCCAGCTTTAGCTGCGGTGGCGGATGCGTCTGCACAACAGCGAAGCAGCGTGACTTTATTGCCAGCCGCGGTGGCAACCGTAACGTCCCCACAGATCTCTAAATATCCTATCAACCTTTATACTTTCATAGTATGCTATAAGCATATTATGAGATGAATAACGATGGAATCGTTTGTAATTTATATTCCCTTACCGCTGAACGCAGCGTCAAGCGATGCGCCGACAAGTGGGCTTTCTATTGCTGTAAATGCGTTATCAATGGGTGTACCAGCCATTAACATACCCTCGTCAGGCGCACCGCCCTGGGGCATTAGAGAGCGGCTGAGTGTCTGAAGTGTTACCTGCTTTGTTTCCGCAAGTGCCTGAGCGGGCTTTACGTAGTTAAACGCCGACTTCTCAGTGACGGGCTCATTTGTCTCCTGCATATCTACGTAGTTCTCAAAGAACTCCTTGGAGTCTAATTCTACTGTATAGACACGTCCAATTAAGCCCTCGCCCATACACTTGCGGTAGTGAATGTGGGGAGAGAGGGCACCTTTAATTGGTACGCTGTATGGCTGTGGCTTACGGACCTTGAGTTTCGCAATACCTGAGGCGTCGCCGATCGCTACACCGGCATTACGGTAGCCAAGGTAGGCTTGCTGCCAGTCGTTCAAATCATGTAGGTCCTTGTTTTTGGGCTCCGCCGCCCAATAGAGCACTTTCGTACCGGGACCTACTAGAACTTCTTTCGTAATATCGGCATTCTCGGGGGTCTGAACCTTTAAGACTTCGCAGGGAATCACTGACTTGCCGAGGAAGGGTAGATAGCTATCACGGTTAAATCCGATGAAGAGGGCGGCAATACCAACGGCGGCGAAGATAGCATTGGCGAGGATTACGTTACGACCGGTTACGTAGGTTACAAAGTCCTTACCCGAAAAGCTCTTGATACCCCAATTGAGTCCACCAACGACAAGGAGAACCATAGCAATTGCGTATAGTTTCGCCTTCCAATATTGGTTCATTCTCTGTTATTAAGGGGCTAAAATCAATTCATAAACTTGCGTATCTGCGGGAATATCCTTTGCGGAACAACGGAACTGGGCAAAGAGTGGCTTCTCCACTTGTACTTTTGGTACTGCGTTATGAACATCTGCTGCCAAAGCTCTGTATAGGTCAAAATCAGGATAGCGTTCATCGTCGCTGGGTGTACGAAGTACATTCTTACCATTATCATCGGTTAGCCACTCCCATAGGATATTGTAAATAGGGCTGACCGTTTCGGGATAGAGTTTTGAGCCTTCGCGTGACATAATCTTAACGGGCGTCGCATTGGCGGGTCGGTCCGGAAAGAGGGATTCTAGTAGTGAAACTGCTAGACGGCATAAATCAAATGATGTATTCGGCTCTACTCGTTTACCGTCTGCTTCGTCGTAGAATGGATCGCAGTTGTACTGGGTGGCGGCGTCGTTACCAGGAAAGAAGGCATCAGAGATGAAAAATCCGACCTTAGGAACCGTGAACGAGGCACGACCAAAATCAATAATCTTCATCAGACGTCCGTAGGTGGGCACTTTCATATACCAAGTCTCTTTTCCTTTGACAACTCGGTAGTAAATATCGGTCACGCCCGTGCCGTTCCACATAATATTATTGGTATGTAAATCGTTATGGACGAATCCGAAATAGTGCTGGGCAACGACCAGTCCCGCAATCACCTGGAAGAGCCAGGCAGCCCAGCGTGTATCCTTTGTTTCTAGCATACTTGCGTCATCGGGGTCTTCATCTTCTAGCAAATTATCCATTGTACCATTCGCCTTTTCAAGCAAGGATACTTGTACAGGAAAATTGGAAAATTCTACGAGTTCTTCTGTTTCATTGCTATCATAGGAAGCGGAACCGGATTCGGAACTGGATTCAGAGCCTGAAATCCGCGCCAACCGTAATTTAGGGCTTGTTAGTTTTACAGGCGCCTCCTCGCTGGCGATAGGTTCCTCTTCACTCACTGTAATATCGTTTGTAATATTCATTACACCGGTATCAGCATCAACGGATACAAAATCATCCAATGTGAGTGCTTCACCAGGCTGTGTAAACAGGGTTTCTAACGATTTCTTTGTATCCAATGATTCTTCGCTGTCTTGATATTTGAAGATACCGAGTGTCTGATTTATCTTCCACCAAGGTTTACGACGTAAAGAATCGTACTCTTCGGAAATATTATAGACGTAGGTATCTACACGTGCGGAAAATGTGCCGTAGCAGAGACACCAATGGGGCGAAATACGACTTTCGGCAAACTTAGAGGCATAGAGCGCAAAGAGACAATCAACATACGCCTCGTTGAGTGGATTATTGATTTTCATAAGCATATTTTTCCATAGATTACTTGGTGCGGGGAGGGCACCGTCATTTGGTAGGACGTATTCACCTTCCATTGCGGCAAGCGGATCCACAAGATGAATACGTTTAATGAATATATCACGCTTTGTTCCATCCGTAAGGACTAAGGCACCATCAAAACTAGAATCGGTTTGGCGTTCAACGGTTGCCACCTGTTCTCCTGATATACCGAGCCAGCATGACTTAAACCCTGTAAGTGACTCTTCTAGCGATGGTTCTAGTTTCTCAAGTGCTGAGAAGTACGCTTGAGGTTTCTTAAATTCGGTTAATGCGTCGCAGATTGTTACAGGTAATTCAGAGGGAAAACCGGATAGCATCAAGGACGATGGTAGTTCAGTGACTGCGGGTTTCGCAACACGTACACCTCCTCGACTTGTATTGGTTGTTGCCGCACCACCACGTCCACGGGGAGCACCACGACCACGGGGAGCGCCACGACCACGGGGAGCACCACCACGATTCCGATTACCAGGCATTTCTAAACACCGTGCCGGGTCTAATTTAAGAGACTTTCCGCATATAAAATGAGGATATGCGGTAAAAGAAAAATGGAAGAAGTATGTATCAATACAGATGAGTGCTCCGGCAAGACCTGGTATGGGATTAACGGCAATGTTGCCGACGATGGGGGGAGACGGCGGCAGTGGGACCCCTCGTCCTACAATGAACCTTCGCCTCTCCAAATTCAATATGAATATGATTCCCGATGACGGAGTCGTCTTGTTTATTGGACGCCGAGGAACCGGTAAATCGTGGTTAATTAAGGACTTGATGTGGTATAAGCAGAAGTTCCCAATCGGTACAGTGTTCTCTGGTACTGAGGGTGCGAACGCGTTCTACGGTTCCATGGTTCCTAGTCTGTTCATTCACGACGAGGTCGTGCCGCAGACAGTCTCTAATGTTCTTAAGCGCCAGGAGCAGATTACGAAGCAGATTCGTAAGGAGACGGAAGTACGCGGTTCGTCACAGCTAGATCGCAAGGCGTTTATTATTATGGACGATTGCTTGTACGATAATAAGTGGGTGAACGATAAATGGATTCGTTCGCTATTTATGAACGGTCGTCATTATGGTCTACTCTATATTTTAGCCATTCAGTACGTTATGGGTATTCCGCCGGTTCTACGAGGACAAGTGGATTACGTATTTATTTTACGAGAAAATCAGGTGAGCGCCCGCCGTCGTATTTATGAGCAGTTCGCCGGTATCTTTCCTACGTTTGAACTGTTCTGTCAGATTATGGACCAGTGTACCGAGGACTATGAGTGTTTAGTGATTCATAACGGTGCGCATACCAATAAGATTGAGGATTGTGTATTCTGGTATAAGGCGCAACCGCATCCGGATTTTAAGATTGGGTCACGCGACCACTGGGTGCGGTCGGCGGAATACGAAAGACAGAAGGAGTTGGCGGAGCAGGCGGGCGATGCGGGCTTGCCTATGTTGACGACGGGAGGGGCGACAAAGGGACCGGTGCTTCAGGTGAATAAGTATTAGTCGCCACAGTTTCATTACGATTATCTCGTTCGTATTGTTGCCAGCGGCGAAAAAACTCTAGATCACGTCGGGTCCATCGGCGCCCTGTAGACCGAGGATTGAACGGATTTTTCCAGAGATAGCCGGTATGTTCGGCATCAGGGTGTAAGCGTGCCAATTCTCTTAGAGCATCATTAATCTCACGCCTGAGCATTTTACAAACCCAACTTAAAAAATGTTTAGACTCGCTCTAGCGAATATAGTCAACGCCACCATTCATATTAGTACTGAAAGCAGTTGTAGCACCAGTGCGACCGGTGCTACCGAAACCGCCCTCGCCGCGCATAGTTGCTCCACCAGGAATCTCGTTAACCACTTCAATACGTTCAAATGGCTGTAGCTCAGGTCCAGCGATTTGAAAGTAGCGGTCGCCGAACGCAATCGCAACATCACGACCCGTAGAGTAGACCATGGCGAGGAGAGGACCGCGGTAGCCGGCATCAATCAGCCCAACGGAGTTCGCCATACGTAGGGGCGTCTTGGAGATGGATGAGCGGGGCAGCATCCAGTAGGCGCGAAACCGACCGAGCATAGGGTCATAGACGGCAGCACGGCAGGTCTGACCAACCTTGACCGCTGTACCCTCGCTGCTGCTGCCTCCAGCCATCGTTGTATTCATACCAGGCACAGTAGCCGCAACGGAGAAGAGGTCAAAACCGGCATCCCGCTCCCCCTTGGGCTTTGCCATGTAAGCATCCGCCTGCTTCTTATACATTTCCGCCGTTGCCGGGTCATCGGGAACAAGGTAAAGCACTAGCATAGTGGTATACCTTGTTAGAAATTCAGCCGACCCCAATCATTTTTTTTAAAATTATCTAAATTTGCTGACACAGTAACCGGTGTTACATTTATAGTTATCGGGGCAAATACCATCGGGGTGCTCTGTGCTACAGACCGATTGGAATCCTTCGTATTTACGGGTCCAAGCCCACACCGCCTTATGTGTAAAGTGATAGAGGAGGGCGAAGAGAAGACCGTGAACGAGCGCAATGACTAGTGGTCCAGAGGTCTTTGATGGTAGAGTAAGTACTACTCCTGGCGTAAGTACGACGAAGAGTAGAGCTGTAAAAGCAGTCATTAAATAACTGAACATCTTTCTAAAGAGAGTTTACTTTGTTTTCTTTACAAACGCAGAAGGCTTCACTGCGGGCTTAGCAGGCATCATTGCTGGCTTCATTGCCGGCTTAGCAGGCATCGCCGCAAAGCCCTCATACTTACGCGTCCAAGCCCAGACCGCCTTGTGTGTAAAGTGGTAGACGAGGGCAAAGACAAGACCGTGGACAACCGCAACAACTAGCTTAGAGCCCTTGGGTGGAATAGTGAGGAGTACACCGGGTGTGAGGACAACGAAGAGTAAAGCTGTAAAGGCGGTCATTAAATAACTGAACATGGTATTTCTAAAATACTAGAAGATTTTAATCATCGCATGACACGTGAACTCCAATAGATGTTAAGAAGGCAGTTTGTGTGCCAAATATATAATGTAGTATTTCACCTAATATAAACCAAAAGACTAAGACCGGTAAAAACGGCAACTTGAACAAATATGCCGTCACATATGCTAACACAATCGTTGCGAGTGTATCATACAACGCATATCCGAGGAAACGTGTTGAATGAAAGCCCTGTCCAGGGATGCCTAGAAGGTATTTATATGGACACCCCATTTACATCGTAAGGGTATTTTCTGCGGGCGCACCAGAAGCAACTGCCGCAGCACTGGCATCTACCGATTTCATGACGGAAGCAGTGACCGCAGCAGCGGCAGCCTCCGCCTGTTCGCGCTTACGCTTCATGAATGGATCTTCGTCGCCAAACATATCCTTGGCGGGCTTGGACTCCTCCGTGGGGCTGGCACCAATGACCGGCTTCTTCGTCTTCGCCTCGCCCATACGGAGAATCTTGTGCTCTTGGTATAGCTCGTCACGCTTCTGCTCATTCTCCTTGTACTTCTTCATGAGAGTATTGAGCTGATCGTCGGCGTATTCCTGGTCGGCGATATCGTGTGGCTCAGGGTCCCAGGGGAGCCAGAAACCGACCTGACCGACATAGACGTTGAAGGAAGGGTCAATCTTCTGGAGCGTCTTACAACGGTGAACCGCTTCGTTGTAGGTATCATAAACACCACGAACCTTCACACCCTGAACCGTTGTGCGGAAGTCGTTCTTCGCAAAGAATTCGTCGTCTAGACGCTTCTTGTTCTTGAAGAGAAACGTTTCATACTCTTCCTTGACGGTGCCTTCACGGAAATCGGCAACCTTGGACTTGACATAAGTACTCATATCTTCAGCAATATCACGGGTGAGGTCACGACGGACATCCTTAATAGTCTGGAGTGCGCCGCTGAGATCGGCAATTACCTGAAGTGCGCCGCTGAGATCCGTTGCCTTATCCTTCTTGAGGAATGCGTTCTCAACAACATCCTGAACCTTGGAGGCAGCCTCCTGAATTTTTTGGACCTCCGACATTACGAATCCCTCCGTTGACTTAATCTTGTACTGCATTTCATAGTCCTTGAGGAACTCGGTAAAAAAGAAGAGGTCCTTATTCTTGAGTACCTTCTGCGGACTGATGAAGCTGAGGGCGACATAGTGCTGTCCCGGAATCTCCTTATCTGCCTCTAAATAGACTTCCTTCTTATCGGTTTCCGTGTTATCCGACATAGTTTCTAGAGCATTGAATGAATTATATCTTTAAACTTTAACGCATCCCACCGGCACTTTTTTTCCTTGCCCGGAGTATAAGAACAATGGACGGTTTCAATGGCACTGAACTCCTCACTCGTGCGGTCAAGTATTTCCTTGAGGGTCTCGCCGTCGCCGTTGCGATGGTCATCATCCCTCGCAAGGTCCCCCAGCTCGAAGAGATTGCCGTAATCGCCACAACGGCTGCGGTTGTCTTCGCCATCCTCGACCTCCTCTCACCCTCTGTCGGACTCACATCCCGCCAGGGTGCTGGTCTCGCCCTCGGCTCGCAGTTAGCCGGTGGCTTCCGCATGGCTTAAATGCCTTCAATAACAAATCAATCTAATTTTTCAATTGTTCGTTTAAAAAACGACGTGTTGAACTCCCGCCTTAGTCTAGCATATCTATCTCCTCGTCACTCTCTATGATGTCATCGGCGTCATCGGCATCATCGGCATCATCAACTAACTCCGGCTTTCCACGTACCACCGTCATCTTTGCCTCTATTTTCTTCCATTCACGTGTAATTCCGCCTTTTGTCTTCGTATCTAGCGCCACTCGTGCCGCGTCGTCTTTATATGTCATTTCCACGATTGTTTCAAGCATATCATCACGAGTAGCCCCGATATCCACAAGTCGTCCGACAATCTCCGACGCCGTTTTTCCTTTTACAAAGAGCATTGACCGCAAAGAATCCAGTGTATCAAGTATACCCTCTCCTGAGCCGCCGAGAACTCTACGGGAACGCATATCCCGCAGCCAACGGCGATGCTTGAGCCGCTTGGATTGCTTGCCGAGCCACGATGGAAAGATTTGGAACGGTGCGATGCCTTCGGTTGCCGTCGCCGCCGAGACAACGGCGGAAACAGCGTGTGGCATTAATGCCCAGGTTTGCGATCCGTGAATACGACGGTCTAGAATATCGTAATCGCCTAGAAAGCCACCCGCAGTAGCACAACGCCCTATCAAGACGGTGTCGTTAGGACGAGTGACAGAACCGCGAGGTTTCCCTGCGGCAGCAACGTATCCCTCGGCGACCATAAGGGGAATCATACCGTAATCCAGAAAGACAAGTTCCTCTTTTACAGACCGTGGGTCAGCACCACCGATGAGCCGACCGGTAGCGGAGAACGCGTCCACCCGCTGTAATGCGTCTTTAGCACCGCCCGAAAGCGACGCCGATGAGAACTGGAGAGCATTAATAACCGAGCGGATATCATTTCCGTTCCGCTCACACAAGTCCTCTAGCTGCGCCACTGTATATCCCAACTTCTCAGCACGAACGACGCGCTCAAACAGAGCCTTTGCGATTACCGTCTTTGTAGGACGCTGAAAGCGGATATCTAGACAACAGGACGCCAACGGTCGCAACCGAGGCGTTCCACGCTCATTTGCGATACAAATGATGGGAAACGAGCATCCGCTAATCACCTTCGCCAGTTCGCCGATACCACCACGGTCACCAGTGCTCATTCCGTCCACTTCGTCCATCACGACAACACGACGCCGACCAACACACCCGCTCCGTTTCGCCTCATCAAAGTATCGGCGCACAGCGGACGCCGAGCGTTCATCTGACGCATTGAATTCTATCAACTCGTAGCCGCAACCGCGAACAATCAACCCAACGGCAGTCGTCTTGCCGATACCAGGCGGACCGGTCACCAACGCACCTCGCACACCCCCTGCGCCAACGCTAGCCTCCCACCCACTGAGCCATGCCGATAAGTCTGTAATAGGACCCGTTCCGCCAATCATCTCTTTCAAACGCCGAGGCGAATAGCGAGTCACCCATAATTCACCTAAACGCCGAGCCTCTGCCAAAACCGACTCGGTCGTTACCACAGGAATACTAAGTCGCTGTGCCTCGGCGACTTTCCACCGACCGCCCGCCCCACCGCCACAAATCAATCGCCCAATGTTAGAAGCCCAGGGAACGACAGTTACACCTGAACTAGAAAGGAAGGAAGTAAGCCGATCATAGTCGGCATCTACACCGCATAAAGCAACAGTAGACATTTTCAGTGTACAAATCTAATTGTACAGTGGAAAGGATTCAATTTTTTAAGCCCTTACGATGGCGGTGATGCGTGCGCCCAAGGCTTTGCGTCGTCCGCTTCAGGCCAGCCACGTGCTGTCATTTCACCGGGGTAACCACGAGCACGTAATTGTGCTTCTTGGTTATTGAAAAGCGGCAACTCTTCACGACCAAAGTAGTACATCGCACGACCGGTAGCATCGACATTATCTGGTTCCGGTTTCATGGGGGCAGGTGAGCCAGAGCCCCAACGCCAAGGTGCCGCTGTCTCATTAATCATCAGCGTGGTGTGAAACATCTTCTTTTGGGTGGTAAAGGAGGTGAAATCAACACAGGGCGGGATGTAGATACTGCCGAGTCCGCTGAAGTAGCCGGCAGGAATATCTTTGAGATGGATTGTAAAACTACCATCGGGAGATTCAACCATACCTGTGTTTGGTGTATTAGAATAGGCGATTTCTTTGGAGGGGTAAGGCTGACCTGAGCCGGCAAATCCGATACCACGCGTAACGGGAGCGGCTGCTATGTATATAATTTTCTGTGGTACAGGACCGAGACCGGTCACCTGACCACGCACTGTTACACTTCCGTCTACAGGATTTCGTGTTACGACTCCCTGTACACCATTGCCGGATACAGAATGTTCCATTCTATAAAGCGTTGCTAATTAACCTACGCCTAAGCACGAGCAAAGCGCAGCGGGGCAATCGTGCCTTTAGGCACGAGGCGCGGAATAAGGATGCGACTTCGCAGAGGCACCAAACTCGGCGACATCACCACGAATTGACCACTGTGTTTCGGGGTCATCTACAGCACACTGTGATGGAAGACGAGGCGGATGACGAGCCCAAGTCGCCGGTATCTGTGGTACACCTTCGTCCGACAATGCCTGTGGAGACGATGCGTTACCGGCAGATGCGGGTACATAGATACGACCAGTACCGATGCCCTGGAAATTGCCAGGAATTGTCTTACAGCCCTCCCAAGTACAGACACGCTTGTAAAGTTCGGGAACCATTGTATCATCGCACGCCGTTGGTGTGTTCTTGCGGTCGTTCATTTCGCGCGCCGCTGCCATGAGTTGATCGGCACCGTGAATCATGCGAACACGAGCGTCATTGTCGCCCCACTGCTGAGCCGCAAGATATGGGTACTGGTAGCAGCGTGGGCGGTAGTCGGTGACCATACGACCATCCGCCATACGTGCGGGTGCGCCGGTCTCGGAGTAGTGCGGGTCTGTGGATGTAAAACAGGCTGAACCCGCGGGGTTCGATGTAACAGGAGCGAAGCCCAATGTGCTCATCTCTCTTCTGTCAGGAACAAACATTTAGTTTATTTAGTTAAGTTCTAAAACGCCTTCGTTCAGGTCAAAGGTTCCGCCGGTAGGCGCATTGCGGAGGGCGTCAATGAGAGCCTGCTTGCGCATATCCTTAGCACCCGCAATACTGCGGTTTTCGGCGAGACGGCGCAGTTCCTTGAGTGTCATGCTATCGTAGGCACTCGCGCCGGTCTTCACTTCGGGTACACCGCTACCGACACCACCAGGCTGGAGATCATCGGCGACTACATCGGCAACGATGCCGACACCGGCACCGGCATCAGCATCATCGGGCTTTGAATAAAGCGGGGTAGGTGAAACAGAGGTCTCGCTTACCTGTAGAACAGGGGAGTCCTGAGGGATGGGTACAAACGGTGTCTCCGCGCTACCGCCGAGGACACCGTGTAGGTCATCGTTGAGAAGTTCGGCGTCGTCGTCGCTCATGACGGAGCCAGGGGCGGGGGCATAGACAGGTGCCGAGCCAGCACCACTGTCTACACCTACAGGCGCTGCTAGTCCTGCCGGGACGCCTGGCGGCGGCGCAGTTGATAACGCCATTTTCATCTCATAGACGATATTCTCGAGAAGACTGAGCTTGCGGAGCATAAACTGATTCTGTGTCCAAAACCAATAGACGGCACCTAGTATTAGTACAGTCATACAAAGGGCAACATAGAATGTATCGGATAGATTCATTTGTCTCTGTTTGAGGGGACAATCTTTCTCGTATAAATTGACCGCAAAAAAATCGCCTCGCCGGGCAATCACGCAGGCAGCAAACCACGTTCCCTCAAAATCTCCATTACACTGCTCTTGTCAGAAATACCAGGAGCCACTTTATACGTATAAGACAATTTACCATCTTCGTCTTCGGACGCCCCCATTTGTATCGCCGTCGCCTTTTCGCAAAACGATTCGGCAAGATCCTTATAGTGCGTAGAAATGATAGATATGATATTCTGTTTCTCGTACAGTTGTCGCATAAATACACGACTTGCCTCCAATCCATCGCCCGCATTGGTGGAGTGAAAGATTTCGTCCATCATGACGAATGCGGGAAGCCCCTGTATAGATAGAACCGACTTCGCAAATTCAATCTCCGCCTCAAAGGTGGAGAGGGAGCCCAAAAGCCCCGCCGGCTCTAACGCCGTTACAATTGTCTTGAACGGCGAGAACGACATGCGATTCGCCCAGGCAAATCCCCATGTCTGTGCCGTTACAATCGCAAGTCCAACCGATTTACAGTATGTGGACTTGCCGCCACGATTGGGACCTGTCAAAATAGAATGACCCTCCGTTCCTAGATTGTTAGAAATACAGCCCTTTACAAATGGATGATGGACATCGGTGAGTTTGATTCCGACCGTTTTACGAATTGTAGGAAAGCAAATGCCGTCAAGGCTGGCGATTGCCGAGTAGCAATCAACGTGCGATAACCATACTTTCAAAATACGAATTGGTTCAGAATTATTCCATATACTACCAAATGTAGCAACTCCGTCCAAATCGTCCAATTCCTTACAACCTAGTATTGCCGCCTCTCCGCTATCAATCAGTTTAGCAGCCGCCCGTTGTGCTTTGGGTGAAAGCGTTTTTAATGCGGCGATTACCTTCTTTCCAGTAGAATACATATGCTGAAGATGGTTTCCTCGCTCTTCAAGGTCAAACCAAATAGCCCGTGTATGAATGGCGTTGTTGATTTGTGACCATATTCCGCTAATAAACATAGCAAGCGTTAAACCGATAAAGAGCGATTCAAAGACGAATCCTAGACGGTCGCCGGCGTGCCTGGCTCTCAAAAATACTGGTACGGTAATTTGTTGTAAAAGAACATGACGGACTCGTGACATATATTCCTCCGTTGTAAACTGAACCTCAGGATTTAGGAAGCGTAATAGGAAGAAGGGTATAATTACAGCAATAAGCGGTGCTAGAACTGTAAATGCGGGTATAATGATAGTACGCCATAGAATCAGGGCATTCATTGTGTAGGGGCTTTTATTGAGAAAGGCTCCAAAATGTGTAGGTTTCCATAAGATTTGTGATACTGATTCGGATATACGGCTATCATTATTTTCTAGAGCGTCATCAATATAGGAGGTTTTATCACGTAAAGGCTCTAGAATTTTTACGATAGATTTACATACAGTAGGCTCTAAGCGAAGTGCCATAATAGGTAATTGTCTGCGTTTAATCTCCTTGGTATCGGAGGTTATATCGGTAAGTCCGATACGAAAGTACTCTTTACCCCATGCGGTTTGTAGTGGAACTACAGTATTTATAGTATCTAGATCCAAGTCCAAAGAGACTTGTGAACCGAGCATTTAATCTATGCGTCGCAAAAAATTGAAGTCGTCTTCCGCTATATTTACAGACCGTGGTGTTGCGTCTAATTTCCTTCTTTCAAATGTCCCTTCGTTCTAACATGTCCTCTTCCCGTCTTCCTTCCTCCCTTCCGGAACATCTACGCCGTGTGCTTGATATGCGCACAAATACAAATACTTGCCCGAACGACATTGTGGAGCGTTTGCTCTCAATGCCCTTCTTCCAAAAGACGAAAGAGGTTCGTCCTGCTAAGGCAATCAATCGTTTTGCCAATCTAGTGTCAAATACTGGTGCCCCTGGGTTCGCAAATGGCGGTGCCGGTGCTCCTCCATCGCAGTGGCGTCCGGCATATAGTAGTAGTGCCGATCCACGCGGTGAACGCCGTGGTGACCATCGTGGTGACTACCGCGGCGACCATCGTGCTGACTACCGTAACGATTACCGTCGTAACGAAAATCGTAATGACATTCGTTACGAGAATCGTAATGAGAATCGTCACGAGAATCGTAATGACGATGGCTTTCAGGTATGGTCTGGTCGTAAGCAGGTTCCTCGGCATACACCTGCTTCTGTGCCTGCTTCTTCTTCTTCTTCGTCTGCTACGCCTGATGCCGCTGCCTCTACCTCTGTCGCTGTCTCTGGCTCTGGCTCTGTCTCTGTCTCATCCGCTCCAACTCATGTGACTGAAGAAACAGAGCCAGAGGGTCCAAAGTTCAGCTCGGCAGCCATTAAGTCTTCCGGTGAGACGGAGGACCGTATTCTTGCCAAGGTGAAGGGTAAGATTAATAAGCTCGGTCCGATGAACTACGATGCGACCAAGACCTTTATGCAGCAGATTCTAGACTCCGATGAAACCGAGTTTCTCGATGAGTTTATGAAGTTCATCTTCCAGAAGGCGGCAACGGAATCTGCCTTCTGCCCGCTGTATGCGAAACTCCTTCACGAGCTTGCTGACCAATTCACGCACTTGCGTGTGGTGATGACCAATCTCTTCCGCGATTACACTGCTATCTTCGTGGAGGTGGAGACCGCTCCCGATGTTGGCACCGAAAATTACAAGGCGTTCGTGGAGGCGCTAGAGCGTAAGAAGTTTCGTCGTGGCTACAGTCAGTTTGTGGCAGAGCTTGTAAAGCTCGGTGAAGCGAATCTAGATGCGTTCTCCGAGCTTGTCCAGCAGATTGTAACCGTTCTTGAGGCAGCGTATAAGGCTCCTGAAAATACACTCATGTGCGAGGAGTACATTGATTGTCTGGCAAATATGTGTACATCTGCTCCGAAGATTCTCTCTAGAGCCTCGTGGTCCGACGGAGTAAAGGACCGTCTCGCCAAAATCACAAAGCTCCCGCGTTCGGATACCCCCGGCTTGACCAACAAGGGTCGGTTCGCCTTGATGGATCTCGTAGATTTCGCCAACCGTGGCTGGAAATAAAAAAAATCAAAAACATAAATAGAAAATGGCAAAGCGCAATAACAATACTCGTCGCAACGCCCGTCGCGGAGGTCGTCGCAATAACACTCGCAAGGCGGGTCTTTTTAGACGTGTGTACAGTGTCCCAAGCGCGGGCATCCATGCCGTCCGTAACGTTGCTGGCACAGGCTTGAACTTACTCGTCAATGTACCTACAAATGCGATCAAGGGCGCCAAGAACATCGTTAAGAAGGTAACTTACCGTGGACTCAATGGCATTAACAGCGGCTTTGGACGTGTCTTTTCGGGCGCGAACAACGTCGTAACAGGTGCCGTTGGTGTCTTCAAGTCGCGCAAGAATAGCCGCAAGTCCCGCCGTGCGTCTCGCAAGAGCCGCAAGGTAGGAGGACGCCGCAATCGCAGCCGTAAGAACAACAGCCGCAAGAACAACTCGCGCAAGTCCCGCCGCAACAACTCGCGCAAGAACAACTCGCGCAAGTCCCGCCGCAACAACTCGCGCAAGCACCGTGCTTAAATCAATAATACGATGATAAGTAAACAATAAAACTAAAATCCTATTTTTTGATTGATGTCAGCATTCATAGAACGCAGACAACAAAATTGAGACAGGTCTAAGGCTAAAAATCATTAGGTTAATCAAATGCCAGACGATAATAAACCGAGACGTTTAAAGCGTAAGGAACGACCTCCACCATCGTCCGACGATGATGATAGTAGCGTTGACAGCAAGGGAAATATTCGTGATCTGATTGATTATGACTACGAAGAAGATGAGGAGGAAGAGGTACGCAAACCCCGCTCCTCAGCAATTGCCGCTAGACGTAAGATTCGTAAGATTATGAAACTTACTCCCGACTCCCAGGAATCAAACCACTCACCACATATTGAAGTCATTGATGTAGATTCGGACGATGACATTGTAAAGCCAAAACTTCGTAACGTTCTAATTCGTGAACAGAAACCTAAGGCAAAGGAGAAGGAGATGGAGATGGACGATTCAAGCAGCGAAGAGGAGGTGAAGAAATCTAAAAAGGATAAGAAGCGTGAGAAGAAGGATAAGAAGAAAAAGGATAAGAAGAAAAAGCGTCGCGATGAAATGAGTGAAGACGAAGAGGAAGAAGAGGAGGAAGAAGAATACGATTATGATGATGGCGACGACGAGGACGACGATGAGGACGATGAGGAAGAGCCAAAGGGACGTCGTGGTAAGAATACCTTTGACATCATTATTTCAGATATGTTAGGAGGCGGAGGTGATCCAAACAAGCCAAAGAAGTATAATATGAAAAAGGAACCTGCGAGCGTCAAGCGCTTTGTAGAACTGATTCAAAAGGAGGATGAAGGAGAAGAAGATACAATTGATAATGATATCACCTACTTCAAGTCTCTTACAGTAGAGAAGCAGACTGCGCTTCTAAGGGCACTAGAAATTAAGGCGAGCCCACCTGAAGTCCAAGTGCCGCTCAAGTTTAAGATTTTAGAGAAGGTGGCGGCAAAGCCTGAACTCAATCGTATTGCCATGGCAAAATACAACGCTCTCTGTAATCTGGACCCTTCATCGTCTGAGTACTATAAGTGCTCCCACTGGATTAGTGGTTTTACCGATTTACCGCTCACTATATTTAAGGATTTACCGGTCAAAATGGAAGACGGTCCTGAGAAGTGTGGCGACTTTATGGATAAGGTCCATAAATGTATGGAAACGGCAATTTATGGTCATGAAGAGGCAAAACTACAGATTATGCAATTTGTCAGCTCTTGGATTGCGAATCCAAAGGCGAACGGCAATGTACTCAGCATTCATGGACCGATGGGTACAGGTAAGACATCTCTTATTAAGGACGGTGTAGCAAAAGCGTTGGAGCGCCCATTTCATTTCATTACGCTGGGTGGTGCGACGGATGCCAGTTTCCTAGACGGTCATAGTTACACGTATGAGGGGTCAACTTGGGGCAAAATTGCCGATGTACTCATGCAGTCCAAGTGTATGAATCCGATTATCTACTTTGATGAATTGGACAAAGTCTCAGAAACTCCGAAGGGTGATGAAATCAATAATCTCCTCATTCATCTCACCGATGGATCACAGAACGACCGTTTCCAGGATAAGTACTTTACGGGTATTGACTTTGACCTCAGCCGTTGCCTCTTTATCTTCTCGCACAATAATAATGAGAAGGTGAATCCAATTCTGCGTGACCGTATGTATAATATCAAGGTGAACGGCTTCTCTATGAAGGAGAAGCAACTCATTGCGGAAAATTATCTCATCGTGGCGGCACTCAAGGATGCGGGACTCCACGAAAAGGTAAGTATTAGCAAGGATATTCTACAGTATATTATTGAGAACTTTACGGGTGGTGAAGCGGGTGTACGTGAACTCAAGCGTTGTATTCAAACAATCATCAGTAAGATTAACTTGCTACGATTCTACAATAATCCCAAACAGGTTCCGTTCTCCATCAAGGACTTCTCGCTTCCCTTTACGATTAAGAAGGAGCACGTGGACTTATTCTTGAAGAAGAAGGATCAGATGGATGCGAGCATAGCACATCTTTACACTTAATAGGTATCTAAACCCAAGCGTTTTTTAACATATAGAAAATGAAAATCAATTTCTATACGTTTTCGTTTAATAATCCGCAGAGAAAGGCAAAGATGGAAGAACAGTTCGCAGCGGAAGGTATTCCCTTAGAGTTTGTAGAGCCGGTTCCGTCAACGGATTCAAGGCTCACAGAGGCACCGGATAATATTAAGCGTCTGTGGGGAATTATGTTCAGCCATTTGGATATGATTCAAACATTCCTCAATTCGGATGCCGATTTTGGCGTTTTTTGCGAGGATGATATTCGCCTACGTAAAAATATCGCACCGTTGCTTCCAGAAATTATGCTACAATTTCGCCGCTATAATCTAGAAATTTTGCTACTCAGTTGTCTATGCTCGTATGTACCGGTAGAAGTATACGCCCATCAGCCACATGGTGTAATAGAGCATCCTTACGTATATTTGACATACCACGATAATCTATGGGGCGCCCATATGTATATGTTAGACCGTAAGACCGCACAGAAGCATCTAGATAAGTATAATCTAGCCTATGCAAAAGAGACACTCACTAATTCAAATTTAACGCATTTTAATCCGGATTGGACGCTGACAAAGGATGCTACAAATAAGGCAGCGTTGTATCCAATGCTCAGCTTAGAAAGCGGAGTAGTCAATACAGATCACGAATTTCAAGTAAGTTTTCATAAACAGTGTTTTGAGAAGCATTTTAGTCCGGATTTTTATCATTAAATTAGAAGTTGGGCATGCCGATTTTGAGCTCCTCGCCGCTTTCGGATACAGCCCGCGGTTTCTTTACGGTCTCGCCGACACTTGCCACGGCGGCGGCAGCAGTCGCACCGGTCGCAACGGCGGATGTAAGGGTTTCAACGACCTCTTTGATTTCTAGGGAGTCGCCGATGGACTGAAACATACTGGTGGGGTCGCCGCCGGCACCGAATAGGTAGGCGTAGGCAGATACACCGCTGGCAAAACTACCGGCTACAAACCAACGGAACAGCACAGAATTTTCCGGGAGTTTATTCTCTTTATAGGAGCTCCAACCAGCTGCTATAAAAAGCGCTAATCCACCGCCGAGGAGGGTGAACAGAATTAGATACGCCGTAGACATGTTTCTAGGGCGCTGAGAGAATTAGTAACGCATGCTCTTCCGCACCGAAGGCGATCGTGGCATCCCGCACCTTCGGTGCTCGTGGCATCCCGCACCCCGCACTAGGCAAGCTCTTCAAAATCGCCCGTAGAGCCAAGAGGGGCGTCTACATCATTCTCTTCTACAGGTGCGACAGGAGCCGCAACCGGCTCTAAATCTTCAACATCATCGGCAACAATCGCCGCTGCTGTCGAGCTAACCGAGAGACGAGGAGGAGCATCATAGCCATCCTCTTCGCCGTCCTTTGGCGAGTACCGAATACGGCTAATATCCTGCGTAGTCTCATCAAATACTGTATCATACGCTGAAAAATGGACAGTCGGCTCGGTGTCAATCATCACATTTGGGGAAGGCATAGCACCGCCCTCTTTTGAGATATTGATAACCGGCGCAACAACAGGAACATCCGCAATCTGATGCGCTGATGGTACAATTGTTGGAGGCTCAGGATTTGTCTCAAGCTTTTGAACAACGGTGGGATCTACAACCTTTGGTGGCTCATCGGCAGCTTTAATTTCGGCAAGAACCTTTGGTGTCTCAACAATTTGGACGGATTTTACGTCTTCAACGGGCACCGGCACCTCCTTCACCTCCTCAACGGGTACCGGCACCTCCTTCACCTCCTTGACCTCCTCTTTGACCTCTTTGACCTCCTCAACCTTCACCTCCTTGACCTCTTCCTTCTCATCTTCTTTCTCGTCGTCTTTCTTGTCCTCCTTCTCCTCGTCCTTCTCGTTGTCCTTCTCGTCCTTCTCCTCTTCGTCCTTATCCTCGCCATCATCCAGATAGTCTCGTAGGATAGACTTAACCGGTAGCAAAGAACGTACCGCGCCGCTTAGAGCCTCAGTACAAATCTGCTCCGCTTGTAGAATATTCTTTTGCTTCTCAACAGGCGGTAAGTCCTGGGCGAAGAGATAGGGCGCCTTCCAGAACGAACGTGCGCATTCAATAAAGACACGATGGAGAAAATGGTCCAACTTGGGCAGAGTAATTTGAAGTTTCTTCTGCCGAGAGTTAACACGAATTGCCGTAAGCATTTTTGTGTAGGCAATGAAGACCGCTGTCATGAGTTCCTCCATATAATCGCAGCGGCAATTGTCCAGAATAATACCAATATTACTATCAATAACATCCTGATTCCATAAAGGAACCTCAGAGCAATAGGTCTGGAAGGAGCTCATAACACGCTTTCCCTCACTTTCCGCCAAAGTATTATATTCCTTACGAAAAAACTCTACAAGGGGCGGTACGATCCATGTAGACATTTGCTTAAGATACTCATTACGAGCCTCTGAATATAGAGATGCGTTCTCCATAATTTTATTCAGGACCGACATTGGTTTTCTGTAGCCTTAACGCAGAGATACAATCAAAAAAGAGTGTACGGGGGCTGGTTCCACCGAGCCGGGACCATTGCGCACAGGTACTTGCTACGAGCGGATTCTGTTTCCAGCCCTGACGTAAAATATCTCGTAAATCTACACCTGAATTTTTACACGCCGATTCAGATTCAACTGCCCATTGGACCCATTCCATATTGTTAGATGTCGTAGGACGTTTCTCAAGTATAGATGTAATAACATCATCTCCGTATCCATAATGTGTATTATCTGGACAATGTAATATAGATAGTGCGTTCATAATAGAGGTACGAAGATTACCATAAGAGTATTTTACAATACGGTCTACATCGGATTTATCTAGTTTATAATTTGTACGACGCTGTATTTCAAACACAATATCGGTTGAATCTGGCGTAGTAAATGCTACGATGGAGGAACGGGATAGAATCGGTTCGGAAATAGCACCGGCGTCTCGGCACTCAAAAATAATACGAGTAGACGCGGAGGTAGTTTCTAGCATACGACGTAGGAACGCCTGGGTATCGGAGGTGAGGGATTCGGCGTGTTCAAAGATAATCCAGCGTAGTTTGCCGTCCATTGTTTTGGAGCCGCGCGCAAAATTACGAATATTATCGCGCACGGAACGTAACCCAGAATTCGCGGTACAATCAATCTTGAGTTTGGGCATATTTGCGAGCACAATACGTAGAAATAGGGATTTGCCACACCCTTGAGGTCCGACGAGAATGATATGAGATGCTTTATTTTCACGAATGAGTGTAGCCGTTGCCTGAATAACATCACGGTTGCCCACAATATCATCAATCGTTTTTGGCGAATGAGGATCGTAGGTCCAACTATCCAGCATTTTGAACTATCCTTTAGAATAAAGAATAGTTTAGAATGTTTAGGTGATAATGACTTAGATAGCATCGCGACCACCCACCATTGCCGCACGGTGGAGTGGAATGACGTAGGGATTGCGTTCCAGGGCAGCAACCGTAACGGGCTCGTTGCGGATAGCAGAGATGTCCAACTTGAGTACAGTACGGGGGCGTTGTAGACCGATAACTTCGCGCGACGTAGGGATGTTGTCCACACGGTCCACAATTGGCTCGCGGTCGTTGACGGAATCGGCATTGAGCTTGCGGTACTGTAGATGGATATTGTCTTCGCCGTTGAAGAGCTTGACGGAAGAGCCTTGAGGGCGGCGACCGCGTGCCACGTTCTCCTTCTGCGCATACTGACGCATATTCTGCGCATCGGTACGGTTGGTTTCGGCGGTTGCCACGGCGGCAATCGCAGGACCGCTCCAAGCAGAGTTCGCCGAGAGTGCCGCTTTCTGCGTATTGTGAACAGTATCCTGTAGACGAGACTCCGCCTTATTTGGAATACCAGCGGTCGCAAAGTTACGGTACAAGTCCTGAATGTCGAGAGTATTACGACCGGTTACACGGGCGATATCATCAGGGTCGTAGATTGTGAGTTTCTGGGGCACATCACCACGTGCCATAATACCGAGGTAGTCGTTGTCTTCGGTTGTCTCCTTGATGGTTGTGCGGGCGATATCATTGGGGTCATAGACGGTGAGTCTAGGCTGGGCATCGGCGGGACCGGCGCCACCAAGGTAGTTGAAGTCTTCGGTCTCCTCCTGGCGAGTTGGACGAGCGATATCCTGGTAAGGAAGAGTGACTTCACCGGTTTCCTGTGGCACGATATTGAGACCGTGGACACGTTCCGTAGTGTAGAAACGCTCGTTGGGACGGATTTCCACACCGGACTTACCATAGTCGTTCTCTTGCGCATCGGTATTAGGGTCAAAGTTTTCAGTGAGATCCGCGTTACGCCAGCCGAATGGTCCCATCTGCTGAACGAGTGGTGTACGCGTAGACGCAACGGTGTAGGTCGCCTTACCTTCCACCTGACCGGCAGTACCCTCGTATTCCTTAGAGGTATCAGGACGAGTGACGTGTCTGAGTACCTGCGTGGAGCGGACGGTCGCCTTTGCGTTATCAGAGGCAGTGACGAAGTTGCGCTCACCGTGCTCGTTGAGGTAGAATTTATCGGGATGGTACTTGCGGACGTCACCGATGCTTTCGGCAGTTCCGCTAGTCGTAATAAAGTGCGAACCAGGTACGACGGGTGTAGCGTAGGTGAGTTTGGGATTTGTAACAACACGGAGGTCATTGGTGCGTGGCATACGCTCAATGATGAACTCTTCACCCTCTTGCTGCTGGTAGCCACCGGACGGTAGTTCCGTGTAGCCTTGATTGAGACCAGGACCAACACGAATTGGCTCAACGGGGCGTTCACCGCCACGATTCTTAGGCTCCACGATACGCGACTCCATAAAGTCGGTCGTTGATTCAAACCCGAATGGATTGCCGATAGGCTCAGTTGTAGGCTCAAAGAACGGCGCCTGTTCACGTTTGGCATACAATGTCTTACCAGAGCCAGAATAGACATCAAGAATCTGGTTGTTGGCGGTATCAATCATATTCTGCTTCACTTGTCCACGGAAGAAGGGAACCATGTTTTGGTGCTTGAACTCGCCGGGCGCAAACTCAACGCCACTCAAAGCGGATACGAATCCTTTACGTGCTGTGGCATCTTCCCAACCATCAGGGCGTGTCTGGAGCGCATCGGCGACCGTTGGGTCGTCCTGTGTAGGCAAGGAAAGGGGAGGAACGGGAAAATATCCGTTGGGAATCGCCTGGAGCTGCGAAGGATTAGGCTCGGCGGGAAGAGAGCCACCGGCGGGCAGCATAAATTGTTCATCGTACTTACCGGCGCCGAGTGTATTGGGCTGACGAGGCTTGCCTGGTACGGTAGGCTCATTTGCGGGTGTATACACTTGGGCACGGGTAGCAGCGTAGGTAGAGGGAGAGCGACCGCCGTCGTGTTTACCTGGGGAGTAAGATGTATTCGGTCCAATACGAAAATTGGGCGAACCTTCTACAGATTGAAACCCCTCTTTCGTCTTTGACAACGTTTTACTGGCGGCATAGCCCAGTCCGAGTAATCCTAGGAAAACTGCGGTCTCCATATTGGAACTTCTACTATGAGTCATTAAGTTTCCTACGAACAGAATAAATCGCACCATAAAATCTATGGACCGATTTATTATATAAACCAATGAACAATTCAAGCAAGCTGAGCCCAACCGTGGCGAGCGTAACCGGTAGAGGGGGGATTGAGTGGCGAGGGCTGGATGCCGTATAGAGCATTCGGTGGTGCCGGGAGGACATCAAGACCACGTGGTAGTTTATTGACAGAGCGATTGACGGCGGCACGGTACTCGTTGAGGGCATCCTGCTCTAAGCCTTGGAAGCCGGATTCAGGCTCAAAGGCATTCGGGGCAGGTAGGACCTCACGAGAGCCAGTGGGGGTAGGAATACAGGGGCGGAATTCGTCCTTTTGTTGGAGACGCGTGCTGATTTCCCAGTCAAAGGGAACCATCGCCTTCTCTTGGGGATTCTGGCAGAGCCACTCCCAGCGATTCCAGCCGGTAGAACGGAGAGTACAGGGAGGGTCATTGAGCCGGGTATGGGTCTGTGGGAAAGACTGTTCTTTCATGTTTGTGAGCGGTGTATTGTTCATTTTATTGCCGGCGGGATCGTACTGATTACAGATAGTCTTCGTTGTAGGACGATTGATATTGAATAAGTCAGATTCTACATCGGTCTTGATGAAGGAGGCATTCTGCGCATCGCCCCACTTTTGTAGGATGGTTGTAGGCTCAGGAGCATAGGTCGCATTACAGTACTGTGGAGGAGCATCAAGTTGGTAACGACCGGGACCCGTTGTTACACGCAAATCGTCCGTTGTCTTACAACCATCGTACATGCGACGGTTCCATGATTGGTCCTTAAGAGCAATGTTTGCCATTCTATTCTAGTCATCTCTTATCTTTTTTAGAAAAGAGATGAATAAGGTCGCGTTGTTTCGCTTTGGTCGCGACTCGCTTTGGTTCGCGACTCGCTTAAAATCGCATAGGATAGCACGTATTGACGCCGAGCGGCTTGGGCGTACCAACACCAGGGTAGGTGACGTTCTGGCACGTTGGTAAATTACGGGGCGATGTATCAACCGTATAAATCTTGCCGGTGGACTTATCACGGTAAGAGAACGATGGGGGAGTATCGGGGCAGCCCGCGCCACCGAGAGGGCAGGCGGGCAGGTACTGACGGGCGATACACTTGCTCTGAACACGTGTACGTCCAAATAAATCCGATTCTAAATCAACCAAGTTTCCGCTAATGTTAGACACCTCAGAGCCGCCAACGAGACCGAGAGCATTGCGGCACTTGCCTGGGTTTTCAAACTTTACGGGCATCTGAGTGTAGGAAAACATACCGTAATCCTGTTCATCGCGAACGGTAACCATATCCGTGGAACCAATTCGGTTCCATGCGGAGTTCCACGGCGCCTGAGGGCTGGACATGTCCATTTTCTTTACTGGTTGTACATAAAAAGAATCCGGGCACGTTCAATAATTTAAACTATAATCCACCATAATAAATAAGAATGCTTTGGTCAAAAGGACCATTACGAAACGCATACTCAACTAAGGGCACGGAGTACCTAGAAACCGAAGAGGAACTTATCAACCATATCAAATCCGCCCAACAAGTCCTATGGATACGCAACGGATCGCTGGGTCCCTTGCGTATAACTGACTTAGATATTGTCGCCCAACATCTTGACAAACTCCCAAATCCGGTGACCCTGATTACGTCAGACGGCGACCGACTCGTACCGAGTTCGTATACACTCGGAACCGTAAATGCTATTTTGAATCATCCAAATATCCTCAAGTGGCGAACACAGAATTATGATAAAACAACGCAACACGAAAAACTCACGTATATGCCGATAGGATTTGACCTTCATACTCCAAAATGGCTTATCAAGAACAGCCCAGACGAGAAACTAACATTTATGCTAGAGACTCGTAAAACCGCACCGCCGAAAATCAAGGACAAAATTTTCCTAGATGCTCATTTAACCGGTAGTAGTCTAGAGCGGGAAACCCTCAAAGCCACAGTCCGCACCAATTCGGCAGTTATTTGTTTGAAATCCCAGGTTCCCTTCACCGATATCACAAAAATATATAATATGTATCAGTTTGTAGTGTCGCCGCCAGGACGCGGGTTTGATTGTCATCGGACGTGGGAACTTTTCCTAGCCGGTTGTATTGTTATCGTAAAATCTTCACCGCTAGATGATATGTTCAAACAACATAAACTGCCAGTCGTGATTCTCAAAAATTGGGCTGAGCTCAACGAGAACTTAGACCAAAAATTAAAACAGTGGTATGATGACCAAATAGAATTAACAAAACCCGAAAATATTCTTCCAAAACTACACTTTGAGTATTGGTTACAGAATTAGCAGATAGTTCTTTTCCCGTGTCTATCAAATATCCAAAACTCAAAGGCGTAACCGGCTTTTATACTCGCATCACGCTTTTTATCATTTGTTTCTTTATGAAGTTTATATGTCCAGGTTGATTTGACTTCAATAAGTTTGTTTAGTGATTGTATCCAAATATCGGGAAAGTAATAATGTTTATTATCGTCATAATTTATTCTAGGAACTGTAATACGGTCAGTATGAATATCATTTTCTGCGAGGTTCATCTCTTTGAATAGGATATCAAGTGCAAAATGTTCGTATCCCTGTATTTTTCGTTCTATTCCAGAAGGAGTTGTATAAATTTTATAGCGAAGTCCAGTCTTTTGAGATTTTGCTTGGATAGCAGTGGATTGAAGAGGGTGGGCTACACCGTAACGGGCGATATTTGTAGCCTTACGTCTATCTTTACCTTCCTGGGTTTGTAGAACATGGTCGGCACCATAGTTTAGTTGATTTGTAGTACGTGCTTTTTTTTACAAGAGTCCATTTGCATATTATGCTCTACCCCATAACGTTGAACCATTGTCTCTTTTATTTTATACTTTACATCTTTGGCTTGAAATGAATGTTCAACTCCGTATTTTTTAATATTTGTTGCCTTGGCTTTTTCAATAATTGAAGGAACTATATGATGAGGAGAGCCGTAAATAAGCATATTTGTTTCTTTAGCTTTTTCTTTTACACTCTCTGATTTAGAAGATACCTCAACCCCGTACTTTTCTAAATTTGTTGCTTTTGTCTTATCGCTAACTGTTTTAGATTTCATAGGAAATTCAGTACCATATTTATTTTTACATATTTTACGGATTTCCTTTATAATTTCTTTAGAAGCAAATGGATTCTCAACGCCATATTTTTCAAGATTTGTTTTCTTAGCCTTTTCAAGAGATATAGGTTTTATACATTCTTTACAAATTAATCCATATTTTTTAACACTTATAAATTTTTTACTTCCTTCTATACCACATTTACATTTGAACTTGATTACAGCATTTTTATTGAGATGTGGAAGTTCTCCAATAATTTTTGACCCTGCTGTTTTTATAAGTTCATTCAAAACTTCTATAGAATAACTCATCCTTTTAGGGTTTAATGAATTTATACATATAACAACTCCGTAGTTATCAATTTTTAATGGAACCGTGGATTCCAAAAAAAAATAAAAAAAACAAAATTTTACGGTTCTAAGTCGCTTAACAATTCAAATCTCTCACGAATTGCCTACTAGGTATGCCCCCACGTACCCAGCCAGGTGCCGCCGCCTCCGTGACTAAGTTGGTGGGGTTCTGGATGTGACGGGCTAAGTGGGGTACGAGTGGTACGAACTGACCATCAAAGAAGGTCTCAGTGACTGTACCGCAAGGGCGCTCAATACGAGCCCACTCGGCGTAGATTAAGTCGCTTTCAACATCGGGGTTACCACGACCATTTCCCATGTAGGGAACCGTTGTGAACGGACGGGACTGGACGTGGAGAGGGCAGCGGAGACGACCCTCCTGTGTCTGATTCGTACGGAGACGAGAGTCCTGGTCAATCTGCTGATTGTTGTAGCCAAAACCCTCACGACCGAGCATCGTAGGATTAGGGTACTCAATACGGGCGGCATCCGCCTGCTTGGGTACTAAGTTACGGACCTGATATATGCCGGGACCGACCTGGTCACGCATCTGCTGTGCGACCTCACACGTATCATCGTATGTACGAGTGAACTCGTTGATCTGGTACTCCTTGGGAGCGATATCTACGCCGCGGGGAAACGGTGCGACTGACATTGCCTTCTATCCATCAGGCAGACAAAAAAATTGAGAGAACCTTCGGCGAAACGAAATTTCGCAGCAACACTTACCACCCCACCTAAGTACAATGTCTGGCGTTACACTATCTATTAAGGATATTCTGTATCCACTACTACCAAATACGGCGTTTCATCCAGTAAACACCGATGCGGCACTCAATCGTATTCGCCACGATTTTGAAGAGAAGACTTGTAATACGATTCCGCTCTATCCAGCAACAATAGATATGATTATGGCAACTGTACTAGGTAGTAAGAAGGCGCGGGCGGTATGGGCAATTGCGTTTGAATACTACGGAACCCCATTCTATGTTGTTCGAAATCTAGCACATACGAATACAACGCTTCCGTTCCGAAGGGTTCTAGTCGTAAATCTTAATGCCTATATTATTCCGTATCCTATACGTACTTGGGACCGAGTACATAGCAGCCTGATGCGCGAGGAATTCTACCCATCGCCTTCAGAGACGATGTCGCAGTAAATCCGATAGCCCGTCGACCCCAGTACGCAGTTTCCGCTTTTTTCGCCGTCGCAAGCGCTTTAAAAGGACTTTTCTTGACAGACCGAGTCTTCCAAGAAAAGGGACGAGAGCGGCACTTACGAGTACCACCAGCCATTTAATAAACCAACTGCTTTTTTTATCATCGTCATCAAGGCGCAGCGAGCCAAGGAATCTGACCACCCTCCGTACCAGTCTGGCACACAGCCAAGTTGCCCTCCTTACAAGAGAGTCCAGGTACGCGGAAGAGCCAGTTCTGGAACGACTCCTGGTCGTTAGGAATGCTGGTGGATGGTGGGACAATCCATGTACGCTGATTCTGCATATGCTGGAAGACGTCACCAGGGTCACCGTATAGGCGGTTCTGGGTATCATCTGAGAGCTGGCGAGCGATATCCGACGTATCTACAGACGCCGCCGGTGGCTTTGTAGGATTATCTAGCACCTCGTTGACCAATACGCCCATATAAGGATTATTGGGTAGCGAGTAGGTACGTTCCTTTGTACCAATTACGTCGGATATGTTCTTATTCGCAACGTCAAATCCTCCAACAAAGTTCGGGGGAGTAGCACCAGGCGTTGTGAATAGCGTAGGTCCTACAATTCCTTCTTCAAATCCTTCACGTAGAATATGGCGTTCCTTCATTCCGTAATAAGCAGCAACTGATAGCAGAGCAATTCCGAGCGTAATGCCGAGATACGCTCCATGGCGATGTAGAACAGCCAGTATAACGCCGAGATATAGACCAAATCGGGTTAATGAATTCAGCGCATTGGCAGTACATTTACGAGCTTTTTCGGTAAAGGGGAAGAAATCCGCCCACTCTTCCCATAATATACTGGGTGATTCCACCCAGAATGGATTGCATCGGGAAGAGCTCATTCACTTACTTTGACGAAGGTTTTTATTCTATGTATTACTTCTTACCGCTCTTCTTACCAGCAGTCTTCGCCTTCGATACACTCTCTTCCATTAGTAATTCGTTGGCAGCAGTCTCAGCCGCTGCAACAGCAGCCGCCGATACACCGGCACCACCGGTCGTCTTCTTTGCCGCCTTCTCTGCCGCCTTCTTCTTGAGGCGCTCCTGTACTTCACGACGACGTGCCGAGCCCTCATTGCCCGATTCCTTCTCGCCGCCCTTGAGCATCTCGCCGAGCTGTTCAAAGAGACCTGAAAACGCCTCGTTATCCGAGAATTCCTTCATTAACTCTTCGGCTTCACGGATGAGTTCATCACGATTGAAATCGCCACGCTGAAACTTCGCCTGAATCTTCTTCGCAATACGCTGTGCAATACCGATGAGCATATCGGGTTTCTGGGTGAAGATTTCCTGTAAAAAGGTAAAAATCTTGGTAGGATCGTTGCTATTGAGAATTTCAGGGGAGAGTCCGAAATCGGCGGGATTGAATTCGCTGACAATTTCTTCGGCGATTCTGGCAATATGACCCTTGAAGAGTTTCTCAGGAATCTTGAATTTGGGCTTGCCATCGGCGTCTACGCCACCGAGACCATCAAAGGCGCCGCTAATATCCTTCATTCCTAAGCCTTCAGCGAGCTTGGATAGCTTTTCAAAAATTTCCTTCATTCCATTATCTTCGCCCGTCTTGAGACGCTTCATCATCTCCTCCATATCGTGTTCAAAGCCAGAAATATCCCAGATGCCGCCACCGCTACCGTTGCTACCGTCAAATGCGGCGGCAATGAGCAGAAGCGACGTTAAATAGCGCCAAATGGCATTACGACTATTGTTTGAAAGCTCAGCCCATAATTTCGCCGTCATGGCAAATCCAGGAACTAATTCCAGACCGGCATCCGTAAAAATAGAATCGTTCTGGACTGCAATGTTGTTAGTATGAGTCTTCCATACAGCAAGGAAGTTTTCACGTGCATTGGGGTTTTCCTTGGCGGTATTGAGGGCACTGGCGTATTCCGGAAATGTTTCCAGTAGTTCTGTAACAAATTGCGCATAGGTGGCAGAGAACGAGACCGACATTGTTTTACTTGTTAGAGACAAAGAGTCTGTAACAAATAAAGAAACGCAAATACAACTATTTTATGACATACCGGCAGCACGACGTCCTAGAATGACAATAACCTTACACCAATTCCAAATCGCCTTCTTATTCGCTTCGGTCATACCGGACCAGTGACGGTCAAAGATAATATAAGCGACTGCGTAATCCTTGTAAGAACCGGTCGTCATCTCTTTCGCTTTCGCAATAAGAGTTGTTTCATCTTCATTCATAACCGGTTCGTGGAAGTCAGGATAAATATATTCCATGAAACCGGAATGAATTAATTTGGGATTCACCTTCTTGAGTAGTTTGAGTGAATCAAGAGCACTTGTGATATCCTTCTCTTCAGGATACGTATCAGCAAGTTCTTCTACAAATTCAAAGAGTTTGGTATTGAAAGCTGTAAGAAGATTCGCCATTTATGATTAAATCTACTATTCCGTTTAAACCTTTTATCATTTTTTTACCCCATTCGTGCTACAGGGCGACTTACATCATGGTCACGAGAGGCGGTGTATGCCTCAAATTCCTTTAGGAGTGCGTCCTCTTTGGCAGAGCGTTTCGCTTGGGGACCGGCGATAGAAGCGGCGGCAGAGGAGGCGGAGGAGCCGGCAGCACCACCAGGAATGAGAGAGGCAAAGTTACGTTCAATAGGATTTACGCCCTTATCAGAGGAGAATTCACTGCCGAGAAAACTAAAGTTATCGGACCACATTCCACCTTCCATTTCGGAGCCGTAATAGGCACTCGGCTCGCCAGCGGGAGACCCTAAATTTGTTACACTTGGACCACCACCGGCACTCACTGCCATAGAGCCGCCGGTGCGTGGATTGGAGCGGCTGGTTGCCTCTCCACGGGGTGCCATATCGGGATTGTATACGGGAGGCGAAAGGGGGACACGACGATCGTCCATGGACTGTTGAGGACTTTTAGGACCACCGCCACTGTTGAGTTTGGCTTCAAAGAGCCAATTATTGACAGGACCGGGACCTACACGAGGCTCCGATTCACCGGCGACCCATAGAGACGGAACGGACTTTAGCCAATTTGGTAGCGGAGGACGAGAAGGAGCTGGATCTACACAAAGTAATTGGAACTGTGATACAAAAGGCGTTCGTGATAACTCTTCTAGGAATCCCTGGCAGTGACGGCATTTTGTGCTATACCAAAGCCGATGTTTGCTCATTCTTTCTCGTTGTAAAGTCTGGCGATTTAACAAGGTCTAAAAAAACGAGCGGCGGTGGCAATCTAAGGTTTAAGCGTAAAAATTGATAATAATTTATAAGTTAGAAGGAAAGGCAAAATGTTTTCGGACTATGTTGAATCGGGACCATCTTTGCTAAATCCGGCAGCCGGCACGATTCGTGCGGATTTCAAACTCAATGCGAATGTAACGCTTGCCAATGTGATTCGTCGTATGATTATTTCGGCAACGCCAGCGGTTGCGTTCAGAACCGAGCCGGCAGAAACGTCCGAAATGAGTATCACTGTGAATACGACTCCACTCGTGAACGAAATCATTTCGCACCGTATTGGAATGATTCCGATTCTTGCGGATGTGACGACATTTGACCCCGCACGCTACGAGTTCATTCTTGATAAGGAGAATACGACGAAGGATATGATTGATGTCACCGCCTCGGACTTTCAAATCTTTATGAAGAATCCAGAGAATCCGTTGGAGGCACCGGTACAGGTACCAACAGCACAGTTCTTTCCTCCCGATCCTATTACCGGTGAGACGGTGCTTATTACTCGACTACGACCACAGTGGAATCGTTCGGCGCCGAATGAGCAGATTAAACTCAAGGCGAAGGCGTCAATCAGTACAGGACAGGAGAACATCCGTTGGTCACCTGTGAGCCAATGCTCATACGAATATACTCGTGATACGAACGAGGAGCATCTTGAAGAAGTGTTTACAAACTGGCTTCTCAATACGAAGAAGATTGCGAAGATTACGGATTTACCAGAGGAGAAACTTGCCGAACTCAAGCGTGAATTCAATACTATGGAAGTTCAGCGTTGCTTCCTTACAGATGAACGGGGAAATCCTACAAATTTCACGTTCCATCTGGAATCGGTCGGTACTCAACCAATTCCGGTCATCGTTGCCAATGCCTTAATCGCAGCGGAAGCACTCGTACGAAAGTATGAGAATGTTGACCAGACTCTGCCAGATAATGTAGTTGTCAAACAAGGCGATGCTCGTTTCCCTTGTGTAGATATCGTCTTTACAAACGAATCGCATACACTCGGCAATCTCCTAGAAACGTACTTAGTGGAGAATCATGTAGATGGTGAAGCGCAGCCACGAATTACGTATGCGGGTTATAAGGTACCGCATCCTCTACGTCCAGAGATGTTCGTACGTATTGGTGTAGAGTCGGATGGCGGCGACGCGGACGCAGAACAACTGATTGCACGTCAGGCGTTGGCAAATGTATGCCGCTTGCTGCGCGACCAGTTCCGTGCCCTACAGGCGGCGTGGAATACTCGTGGACAGGGGGTTCGTGCCGCATAAAATCTGGCTCTTCTATAAGAGACATGGATCCATTACCGTATGCGGGAGTCTTATTTCTCGTTCTCATTGGAATGAGTGTATTTTTCTACCTCCGGCCTAAATACCTGAGCGAGGGATTCTCTGTGATTGCGCTAGATGGCGAGACGATGCCAAAATGCTTTACTCGTAGTCCAGAGGCGCAGGGTATTCTCAAACAGCTCTATCCAATGAAGCAGGCGGCACCCGCCTCTAAGGAAGCGATGGCGTACAACGAACTCAAGCTCATTTTGGAGAAGGTGTTATGTATTGATGCGGATATTACAGGATTGGGCGCGGGTCCTTACCAGACCTACCAACTACCATTCGCAACTCAGCATGATATTGAGCCACCTGCAAGTTTCGTAGGACGCTGCTTGAAGAAGGCATTACGGGCTCGTGATATTGAGGTTGAATTTATGAAGATGAACGACCGTGGAAATATATTGATTGATACAATGGCGTATGATGACCAGGAACGTGAGCAAATTAAGGCAGTATTCCGCAATATTATTGTCAAGACGGCGCATAGTATTGCGTTTACGTGCTTATCGGAGAAGGCGAATCTAGACCGCCCCTCTGGTTCCCGTGATCCCGGTTATTACGTACCCCATTTTGAGTTAGAGCAGGGACCGTACGAAATTAAGGGACAATTTCAGTACTTCTAATCAAGTAAGTACATAACGAAGTTAAATATCCATATTAATAATTCTATATAAAGTAAAAAACATAAAACAAACAAAAAACATTGTATGATTTTTGTTTGGGAGGCATTCATTCCTCTACACAGCAACGAGGATTTTACATCGCACAGTGGCATGTACCGGGGCTGAGGAGCATAATTAAGATGGCAATTCCGAGAATCTGCCATACGGACTTCGCCTCCTTGACGCCAGGGACGAGAACGTGGAGGACATTATTCCAGAGATACTGTCCGAAGAGTAATAGAAGTCCGAGAATAATGAGAACCGTAATCAACGAGACAAGCGCAGCACGGAATGGCAAAGCGCTCATGCCCGTCTGGTTCTGAAAAGGCTCGGAGATCTTGAAAGGGGCGGCTTCTAAGACGGCATTTACACCATTGGCAACAGCACCACCGAACATTTTGTTTCTATATATATCCACTAATTTTCATCCGCACCTGCGGGCTTGGGCATTTGTAGTTTGAGGTCATGTTTCATAATACTTGTACGGTTCTCTTCTAGATAATTGACAAGGGAAGCCGCCCGCTCTTCATCGCCGCCAAAGAACTCCTTGAAATGCTTGAGCATAAATCCGCTGGAGAGTTTTTCGGTCACTTCACGAGTTTTATGGATAACCGCACCCTTGCTGACATTAATCTTCGCAACATTATTGGACTCCATAATACGTAGAATAATATCTTTGAGCGCCTTGGACTGCGTGCGACGCTGCTTCATCTCGGCATTGAGCGACGTGACCTCCTCCTGGAGAGTCATCCAACGCTTGAGCAGCGCAGGAAGTTCATTAATTGCGGGGGCGGGAGCGGAACCGGTGGGGACCAGAAGTGAGTTCATTCCAGCGGCAGAACCAGAGCCAGAGCCAGAGCCAGAGCCAGGAATCATAGCCATCCTTCTTTCTAATCTAATCTATATGATTATCACACCGATAGACTTAAATCACTGTCATTTTTTTCATCGGAAAAAATGAATCCCTCCTAAACCCCACACGACTCCATCAGCAGCAAATGAACCAGCCTCCGAGCGAAGAGACCCGCCGATTCTTACGACAATTCTTTCTGATTCGTTATAATTCACTCTTAGAACGAATCAAAACCAAATTACCCGCACAACTCAATGACGAAACCGTCAAAAAAGTCACCGATACCCTCATCAACGTCGCCTGGATTGATGACACCCTAAATGAAGTAAAGACTGTAAACAGTCTTTACTAGATAAAGTAAAGACGCTGCCGATCCCGTAGTGTCGTACGGCAGACAAAGCACAAATGCCGCTGTTTTTGTGCGCATCCGTTACAAAATGTGTGACCGCAGGGCACGAGTGCCCAGCAGACACGCTCAGTCGTACAAATGGAGCAAATAGGACCGTCGGCGTTGTTTGTGCTCACATTGAGCGCAGTGATGATGGAGCGCAGCGCAGTAAAGCGCGCATAAAGCCGACAGAACTCCGTATAGTCGTCCTGAATCTTATTGCGCTCGTACTCAGACCGAATATATGCCACCACCGATTGTTTGAGAGCCAGGATTTCCTCCGTCTCGCCATCTTCTATAGAAATACCAAGCAGACGATTTTTCATTGCATCTACTTTTTCAATCTTCAAGTTCAAAATTTCCATACCACGAAACATCTCCTTTACCGTTTCCAAATACACATTCATAACAGCGTGAATATCCTTGCGAATGTCACTGATGGAATGACCGAGCTCAGCCTCGAGCTCGCTCAGCACCGTATCATTATCTATTAAAGGTGATACCCTATCCTTGAGCCACTGCGACGATGAACTTATTGTTGGAAGTTCCAGGGAGCGGAGAAAGTGCGAATGACGCTGAACAATTGAGGCATCCTCAAGGGGTTTTTCTAGAAAGGTCGTCAGCAATTCGCTTTCGTTGAGTAGAATATCACGTAGCCTTTTGCGCCAGGGTCTAAGAAAATCTCGCTCATCGGGTACAATTGTATTTCCAACATTCATATGATATTGAAGAGTAGTTTCTATACTTTGTTTTGTATTTGTCATAGAGCCAGAGCCGGCATCGGCGTCATCAAAGTCCGCACTAGAAAATGCGAGAGGTTCGATGTGTTCGCCGTACGCACCTGATAAGTCCATCTAACTCCTAAAGTTTTGTTTTGTTTAGACTAAATAAGATGCTAGACGAATTATTAGTAAGTATTATATTTTTACTAGTACTAGCAATTTGTGTATTTTTGTATAATAATCCTAAACCGATGTACGAAGGATTTGATACACAAACGGTGACCGATTCCGCTTCGGATATTTCTGGCGCCCTTCCTACCGATATATCTGGCTGTGCTGGAATACCGCTGTCCAATTTTGATGCGGATTTGGTAATATCCTATATCTCTCCCGATATCTCATATGCTATTATGAGTTACTCTGTAGGTGGCGATAATTATTTACCGACGATTCAACGGGCGTTCAAACAGGCAAATCCTACAGTACAAATGGCAATGTCCGCTCTGCTTGGACGATATCTAGCATTTAATGGGGGAAGCGCTGCGATACCTGGACCTGGTTTTACCAATACAAGTCCTGGTAATTATATCGCACAAACGAAGGGTGCGACGGATTTACTCAAACCGGCGTCCGTAGATACGACCTCACCGGTCTATTCGTCCTATAAAGCCGCTACGGATGTTGCTTTTTGTACGAAGTTGAATAAGAGATGGACGACAACGGAGGATTTCTGATTACAGAGAAATCTCCGAAATATAGGTGAAAAATTCATCACTGAACCCGTAATGGCATCCATTAGGCTCAGTGGCTTCGGGTACACGACGAGAGGTCGCATTGCCGCCATGTAGAAATGAGACAATGACACCTCGTGGAGATATTTCGGCGGTCAGGGCTTCACGACCGACAATGAAACCTTCGCCCTCGGCGACATTGACGGACGCAGGAAAACGTCCAGCATCAAAGAAGGACCGCTTGAATGCGAGGGATGCTTCGCTAACACGCTCTGCCACCGATAAGTTGAGAGGTGGTACATTCATCGCACTAATATACCGCTTGGAATCGTACATCGGCAGAGTAGAGCAATAGACGCATTCCACCGAAGGATCGTTCAGATACGCCATGCGCGCACGAATGGACGAAACAGGATAATGGTCGTCGTCATCCATCATCATGAAGATTGAACATTCAGGTGGTGCCGCTAAGCACGCCTTGTTACGCTTATCGCCAATCGCTAACTTTTTCGGCATAGATAAGTACCGAACACGAATATGGCGATTGATGCTTTGGAATTTCGCAACGGCACCATCCACTCGCCCCGCCGAATCGCTATCATCCGCAATAATCCAGGTAATTTTATCACTGGGATAATCCGATTTTAGAATATTATTTGCCATATTGGGGAACCATTTTGGACGATTGTGTGTCAGGGTGATGATAGCAACATGGGGAAAATCAGGAATCGCAGGAACTTTAGGCGGATATACCGCTGTCGCCCCGCCTAGTAGTTTAATAGAAGACTTGACGAGGGAGCGGCACGAGGCACGAAACTCTTTCATACGCGTGGTGGAGAGATGACGTAATTTACCGGATAACGCCTTCTGCTCCTCTTTTGTGAGCGCAAGCAACGATTCTACTGCGCGACAGACATCTGTCTCACCAAACATGACCGGTTTATCAGGGAACGCCGAGTCTTCTAGGACCTTTCGTGTAGAAATTTTACCAACCGAACCAAGAATATCACCATAAAGTTCCGTATAAACCCCAATATCGGTCCATAGAGGAAGTGCTCCTACTGCTGCCGCTTCGGCAAAGGTATAACCGAATCCTTCTGCCGCTGAAGCGACTACATGAAATTCATAATCCGCCTGTGCCTTTACCCTTTCCGTCTCTGTCGTATACGTATCTAGAAGTTCAACGCCGCGTGCCCAAGCATCTATAAACTTAGAACGCAGTGAATCCATAATCATTTTGGAGCCGTAGACGTGAAGCGGCGGCCATTCCGCTTTCCAGGAGCCGACAACGATCATAGCCGCGGCGGCTTTATTCGCCGAGGCACCGACAAGATACAAAAACTCCCGCTTCTTCTTGCCGAGAGAGGACAAACCGGCAGAAATTTCAGAACCGGCGCGCCAGGAAATTACACGTACACGACTATCATCAACTTCAAAGAACATATCACGCGCGTATTTTGATTTGAAGACGATAATATCAGCACCACCCTTTTCCTTCGGCTCCAAGACCCATTTCCAGGCGTCGGAATACCACCATTCCTGATTGACGACAACGATATTCACACGTGCGTAGCGCCAAGCCATACGGCAGGGGACCTCCAAATGAATATTAATATCTACAGAACCGGTCGCTCGGTTTCCTGTTCCGTACGTATAAGCGTCGTTGTGTTCTACGGAATCTATTTTGATAGAACCGCCGGCAGTGGCTTCTCGTAATATTTGTTCAATAATACGAGCATCCTGGCTAAGACCGTAAGCGTGTGCAACTGTGCGCGATGAGCCTGATAGTACACAGATGCGTAATCCGCGACCACTCATTCTCTACTTCTCTTACGAGTCTTCAATTTAGATAGATTGGCAGCACGCACCGCCTTTAAAGTTTCTTTACTGCGTCGCCCACCCGAAACAAAGGTGTCTGTTATTTTGCGAATGTACCCTGTCTCCTCCTTAAAATAACCGGAATGACCACCGTCTTCTACCCGCTTTACACGTATATCTGGCAAAATTTTACTTAATTCTTGAACCGAGCGGTATGGGCAAATCATATCATAACGTCCGTGAATCACATCAATCGGTATCCCCTTCAGTTTATGAGCGTCTGCTAGAATTTGACCTGGCTTGATAAATCCGCCGTTAATAAAGTAATGATTTTCTAAAATCGCAACGGATATATCATTATTACCCTTAAAACGAACCGGCTTGGGTACGAGGGCGATAACGGAGTCTTCGTAGCCGGTCCACGCCGCCGCCGCCTCTTCGGCGACTCTCTTATCGCTACTAGTAAGTCGCTGTTGATATGCGCGTAATATATCTTTCATAGTCCCCTTCCGCTCTTGAGGAGTAAGCGGTGCTAAAAATCGTTCGTACTCCAAAGGAAAAACTTGCGCGGCACCGTGATCTTCGTAAAGCCATGCGGATTCGGTGTCATCCATCAAACAGAGCGCACGTAATAATAGTCCAGAGACCCGATGCGGATACTTTTCCGCGTATACAAGAGCCAACGTAGAGCCCCAAGAGCCACCGGTCAAATACCATTTTTTGACCCCCAACGTCCGTCGTAGCCGTTCCATATCATCTAACAAATCGTCGGTCGTATTATGAGCAAGCGATGGAACGCCGAAAGGAATAGACTTGCCGCAGCCCCGCTGGTCATACAATATAACGCACCACTTGGTCAAGTCAAAAAAGTTCACGGAGCGAGGCGAAATTCCGGCACCGGGTCCTCCGTGTAATACAAGCGCAACAGGACCTCCACGCTTTCCGTGGACTTCGTAATACATCGTTTGACCGTGTGACAGCGGTAAATATGCCTTTATGACTTTTCCACCAGTCGTCCCAGTCCCAGTCATCCCAGTCATCCTTATTATAGCACTAGAATATTACGGCGAATAAGTTCCTGTGAACACGCTACTAGGCAATCAACATCGCTGGAAGCACGATGTGCCTCATACTTTCCTTCATTGCCAAAGAGGTAGGTGTGGAGTTCGGCGAGTCGTGGTTGCTTATATGAACCAGGACGCTGCGGATACTTAGAATCCTTATAGGATAGTTTACATAGCGGCGTCGTAAGTTTCATAGTACAAATCTGCTTTGCTGGCAGCCACGAAAAGTCGGTTTCGGCAGACCAAAGACGCAGACACGCACACTTGACAACGGGTAGGTCAAACGCAAGATTATGGGCAATGAGCGCATCGCAGGAGCGGCAGTCCTCCTTGAATTCGTTAAATACATCCGCACCAGGCGTACCATTCGTAAGTGCGAACGCCTTATAGATTTTATGAATGCCGGCACTCTCCATATTCCATACAATATCAGGGTCGGGTTTGATGAGAACTGAACGACGCTTCACCAAAACTCCGTCCTCCCATATCTGCCACGCAATTTCTACGGGCTCAGGGTGATTGTTCACGTCAGTATCGGCTCCGCCCCGGCTCTTCGGCAATCCATTTGTCTCAGTATCAAAGTATAGTACTTTCATTTTGTTAGAAACACAGGCGTTCGCTTTATGTACTCAATTTTTCTGCGGTTAAAATCACCGGTATAGAATAGAAATATGGACGGACTAAATGGCGCTAAGGCTGCTAAGAATTCTGCTATGAATTTGAATGTAGAACGAAATAATAAGGGTGCTATGAATGCCGCAAAGGCTCCTAGACACAATAATTGGCTATCGTCAAGCCAGGACCCTGAGGCGTCCCCGAATGCTATGAATAATTCATTCAAGGCGAACAATAAGAAAAACAATAAGAAAAATAACAATAAACCCAATAATTCTCAACGATCCTTTACAGCTGTAAATATGGGATTTGGTTCTGTAACAAATACAGTAGGATCGGTCGGCAAGGGTGCGGTGAATGTTGTCAGCGGCGTTGGCTCTGCTGCGACCAATGCGGTCACAGGTGTCGGCAAGGTTGCGACAAACGCTGTTAGCGGGGTTGGCAAGGCGGCTGGAAATTTAGTCGGTGCGTTTACTGGTGCGGTAGGTGCTGCGGCACCCCGGCTTCCAGGTCAGGCCGGCGGATTCAATGATCCATCGTATCCAGTCTCTGGACTCCCCTCGACTGGCGACCCTTACCTCGCTCAATATTCAGTTACAACAGGTGGTGCTTATCGCAGAAATAAAAATAGCCGCCGTAATAAGAAACAAATGCCCCGCTCTACTCGCCGTGCTTCTCGTAAATCCCGTCGTGCGTCTCGCAAGTCCCGCAAGTCCCGCCGCGTTGGAGGTCGCCGCAACAACAACAACAATAACGCGGGCAACAACATGCTCGCCGCTAACAACGCCGCCGCCCCTGCGTCCCGCCGCCGCTCCCGCCGTGCGTCCCGTAAGTCCCGCCGTGCGTCTCGCAAGAGCCGCAAGGTTGGAGGACGCCGCCGCCGCAACAACATGAACAAGAACTCGCGCAAGTCCCGCCGCAATAACAAGAAGAACTCGCGCAAGAGCCGTAAGAGCCGTAAGAGCCGTAAGAGCCGCAAGCACCGCCGCAATAACAACAACAACATGAACAAGATGATGGGCGGCTGGTTCTAAGAAGCCTAATCGTCTTCTCCTAGCCAACGTTCCGCCGATTTGGCGCGTTTCATTGGTCCGCCCGTAATCGCACGAACCGGTGCGAAACTACGACGATGCTCGTCAGTAACGCCGTGAGCGGTCAATCCCGTCATATGCTTAGCAGTTCCATATCCCATATTTGTACTTAATCCGTAGTGGGCATCCCACTCTGGATTAGCTTGAACAACGTCAGCAACCCAACGGTCACGTGAGACCTTGGCAAGAATACCCGCAGCCGCAATCGCCAGATACTGCGCATCGCCGTCTACAATCGCGTGACCTTCCGTATCTTTATAAGGTCGCCAGTGGTCACCGTCCACCAGCACCCGCTCTACAGGAACTGTTAGAGAGTCCAGGGCACGATGCATTGCCGTTAAGTCCGCCTGAAGTACATTCTGCTCATCAATCTCTTTCGCAGTCACAAATGCCGTCGCTTTATCTAGTGCGCATTCTTGAATATAATCGTAAAGTATATCACGTTTACGCTTGGATAGAAGTTTTGAATCACGAATTTCGTTGAGTGCCACTCCGTTATCAAACATATCATCGGTATCATTGCTGAAGACAACCGCCCCGACATACAGACGTCCAAATAAGCAGCCCCGACCCGCTTCGTCAAGACCTACTTCAATCACATCATCTTCCTTATAACGTAATTTATAAGGCATGGTACATAAATAAATAACAGACACGTTTCAGTCAAATTTTTTAATGACCACAAACAGAATGGTATCAACCGCTGTAGTTTTGGCAATAGTAACGGCTATAGCCGTAATTGTACTATTATATATGTGGCCAGAGATATTTGGACGTACTCATACTGAGTATTTTACAGATGCCCCTCCAACACCGCCAGCAGCAGAACCAGCCACAAATACATTGCCTATCAGCTCAATGGCTTCAACAAATCTATTAAAAGCGGTAGCGGTGCCCGAAATCAAAAGTCTTGAAGGTTTCCAGAGCGGTAGTGTACATACCTCGTTGGATGATGGAAATGGACATCCCAATAGCTACGCAGGTTCATTTTTGATTGTAGGCGGCGGATACAATATTCAACCGATGGATAATTCACCTATGTCAGGAACCGCAGCCGGTGCTGGAGCACCTTCTATGCTCACAACATATACACCACCGTTAGCAAATGTCACGAACCCAACAGGTCCTCTTGCGGGTGCGGGCGCGGGCGCAGGTCCTGTAGTACTAGGTGGTGTAGTACCTATAATTGGTACAACATCCGTAACCAGTGTATCACCGATTGTAAATGGACCACCGATCCCCCCAACACCTCCTGCTCCGACAATGAATCAACAGGTCTTGAATACCGGTTTAATTCATATTGGTGATGTATCCACTGGTTCCTATGCGACCGAGGACCAGACCTCTACTCCCTCGTTTACTGTGGCGGCGAGCCAAGTAGACCAGAATGCGCTTAATATTATTAAGACGAATCTAGCATCAGGCGGTCAATATACACTCAATGTAACATGCGATCTATCGGGTGTAAAGTCTTCGTTCCCACTACAGTTGATTACAAATGTGACGAATGCTCAAAATCAGATTTATGCCTACAGTTTCCAGAATAAAAGCATTGTGAAGCCTGGACCAGTGTTCTTTGGAGCAAAATCGCTCAACTTCCAGATTGTTCAGACGGCTCCGTTACCACAGAACGCTCCCAACGCACCATCAAATACGAATACAACATTATTTACGAATCCCACACCGTCTCCAAGTGGTACATCCGTCAATAGTAATTCTCATGGAGCGTCTGGAGCTGTTGTAAATCCACCACCGGCGCCACAACAACCGGTTTCATCAATGTTACAAACCGTTCCACCTGCGAATCAGGTCACATCGCTCATGATGAATACACTTGCCACGACACTCATCAACAATCTGATTAAGAACGAAACGGATCCCGCAATTAAAATGGGACTTACAACTGCGCTCACAAATGTACCAACAAATGGTACAAATGTTCCAAATCCTTTATATTTAAGTGTGTATAACGCAGTTGCCGCCATTCCAGCAAATTTCACCTACACCCAGCTTGCGAATATGTATAATACACTCCCTTCTAGCACCGGCTCTACAAAGCCCATAGCAAACCCTACAAACGTATTATCAATGGCGCCCTTGGTTGGCTTCTCCCTACAAATGACGAATGGACAGGTGAATACAGCGCAGGGACCGATGATGTCAAGATGGCAAACACAGCCTGCGCAACAACAGGTACAACAAACTGTAACGCCTCCGGCTCAGTCATCAGGTCTCTGGGCTCCTGACGGAGTAAGGACTCCTACACCGCCAAATCCTATTTCATCAGAACCTCCGTCAACTATGGCATCTATTTTGCCGGCAACCGCACAGGTGAGCCCTACAAACGCCTATACCTTCACAAACCAATCTATTATGTTGGATGCTAGTACCTTAGCACAGAAGATTCGTAGTGCCGAACTAATGATAAAGTGTAATAATATGTAACCCGGCTGGAGCATTTCTAATTTTGGATTACCTCGTTAGAGGGAATGAAGGTAGAATTACTCCTTATGGGATTCATCCTGATTTTATTGGCATTCATCTATGCGAATAAAAAGAATTATGAAGCATTTGATGGCAATGTGCCGGCAACCAATCAAACATCGGCGATTGCGCAGGATACATCCGCCTCTACAACAACAAATCCGCAAATTGCTCTAGCCCAGCCGAAAGATATTCAGGCATTGATGGAAGTCATCAAAAATTTTAAACTTTTGTATAATGCTCAAGACCCAATGACATTAAATCTAGACCCCCAGTCTTTAAAGCAGACGCAGTACTTTTCTATGCAATCGGATAATCTACTCAATCAGTTACAGGCGGGACTCGCCAATTCAGATGCGGTGTCTATGAGTTTTGACGATACTGTACAACTTCGTAAGGCGTACGAATGTTCTACGGATATTCTACGCGGCAAGTCGGAGATACTGCCTCCGCCAACACAGCAAGGTGCCGCACCCAGTGGCTTAACACTAGATATATTACAAAAACTTCAAGCACGAGTCCAGGCGGAAAGCCTACGTTTATCCAATCTTCGCTCTTCGGCGGCGACTATGGTAAACCGTATTGCGGATTTGGATAAACTTGCCGCCAACTTAGGTGATATTATTTCCAGTGTACAGCGTGGCGAGACAAAACTAAGCGACGTGAATATTTCACCAGACGATGCGAATAAATTCCTTTCGACGCTAGGAACCGGTCAAAATGCGCCGGTGCCGAATGTAACCGCGACACCACCAACGGGCGGCGCACCGAAGTCTATGACCATTGGACCAACAGGAATCCCTTTTGCGGGACAGATGCAAACTATTCTTGATTTAGCACGTAATATGAAGTGGGGACTTACAATTCAACTTGAGAGCGATCCGGCTACAAAACAAACACAGGATGTATTGGATAAGATTACTGCAATAGAAACGAGTATTAATAAGTATGTCATTAGCGAAACACCGATACCGTCAAATATCCTCGCCCTCTACCAGCAGCAGCTCGCCATTCTAAAAAATCTGACTGATAATACGACTCCTGATGCTACTACAATTGTTATGGGACCACCAAAGCCGATGCTCCAACAGAAGGGAAATGCCTCGCAGGCGTACATGCCTTCCCAGCAGGATTTGAATACGGTACAGGGAATGAATACAGTTGGACCAGCCGCAGGGTCGGCATCCGACGGTATCGGATCCGGCGACTACGCAATGACGGACGAAAATATTCAGCACCGTGCGTCGGCGGCGAGTTTTGACGATTCGCTCGTAGGCGGTCTAGATTATAAGACACGGGCACTGGAGATGTGCCGACAGATACAGGCGGCAGGCTTGGGCGATCCCGCCAATTTTGGATGTATCAAAAATCCTGATGAGGTGAGCGCCTCCTATTCATGGAAGGGCAACTACCAGATGGTCTGCTCTCGGTTAGGCGATACCTGGGGTAACTGGTATCCGCAGATGTTTGGTTGCCCGAAAGTGGACCCAACCGCAAAATTTATACGTCAAAGCTAATAGTTACGTCCTATTAAACCCCCATTCGTCTGCGCAGGTCGCTGTTCGGCGGCACGGGCGTTTTCAATATTACGGGGAACGTAGCCAATGAGCATAATACAGAGACCCGAAATGATTGCAACGAATGCTGTATTTGTATGCGTTACAATCTGTAGAATCATACTACAAATAGGACTGCCAATCAAGAAGAGCGAATTAACGAATCCAACGATGGAGAAATTCGCACATAGAGTGGCATATAGATTCGTGGAGATAATGTGAATTAAATATACAATAAAGAACGGTAGAGCATATTTAAGATAAGAATATACAAAGATTATGTACTCTTTTACCGTATTGTATATCGGCTCCACACTTGCCCACGCATTACGTAAACACTCCATGACTATTATATTATGTTAGATATTCAGGCAAACATCAATTTTTAGAGTCGCCCGGCATAAAAAACCATTATACTGAATAGAATGGCTTCAGGATTTAAGGTAACGCCTATGATTCTTTTGTTGGGCTTAGTGCTCATATTTATTGTGGGATATTTGATTGGACGTTCTCGCGGTAAGGTGGTAGAAAAGTTTGACGGTGGCAGCAGTTGTAATCGTTGCGGCAAGCCTCGTCCTTGCGGATGCCCCATATCCTCGCAGGCGACTTCGCCTTCGGCGATTGACCTAAGTCTACCGACACCTCCAGAATGGCCGAGCGAGGCGGCGATGAGTGGATTATGCGGTCGCTGCCATAAGCCTCGCCCTTGCGGCTGTGCGACAGGCGGTGCGGATGCGGGATCCAATTCGTCCCCTGATGGAATGCCGTATGCGTCACGTGAGCGTTGCCCACCTTGCCCATCTTGCCCCGCTCCTGATTTGTCAAAGTGGATTAAGAAGTCGGCGGTACCCCCTTGCCCACCCCTCCCAGATATGTCCAAATACATGCTCAAGACGGAGTGCCCGCCAATGCCCGATATGTCTAAATATGTACTCAAGTCGGCGGTACCAAAGTGCCCTCCTTGTATATCTACATGCTCCAAGCCTTGTAAGATTGGCGAGTGCCCACCTTGCCCGCGTGCGCGTTGCCCAGTGGTAAAGTGCCCTGAGCCAAAGTCGTGCCCGGCATGCCCTGCGGCACAGTGCGAGCCTTGCCCCGAGCCAAACATTCAATGTAAGGCGGCGTACCAGCCATCAAACCCTGTGCGCCCTATGTTAGCTAGTACATCTACCTTCGGTTTGTAATACTCCCGGCTAAATATAGGAATGCAAAAACATTCAACTGAATACCGTCAGTTTCTAGAAGAAACTATACTGACAGTATTTCTATGGGTGGGCATATGGGGTGTGATTTCGCACTTAATTGACCACTATTTTAAGCGATTCTTTTTTTCAGAATTATTGATTTATATCGCAATTACTATGATTTCATTCACACTTCTTGCGGCTCGTGGTTATGTTGCGAAGGAGGAGGAGGTCAAATAGGTGCGTTAAATTCAAGAAACCCAAATAGAAACATTATGTTAGCGTTCTTATTTGGGGTAGCGTCCTTATTCGCACCCGTAGTAGCACAGACGCCAGGTTACGATTGGAATGGGTTTACCGCCACAACATTGGGGTGCGGAACAGATAGCGGTGCGTTAAATGTTGGATTGAGTCAGTCATTAGTACCAGGCGCCACGGGTCTCAAAGTCAAACAGATTGCCTTTGCTATTTACGGCACTCAGGCAATGCCGGCAAATATACAACTGGATGGAAATCCGTCCACCGCCAGACTCTCTACCTCTGGCATTCAGTCATGTTGCGCGCCGAACTGTGATTTAGCGGTTCAAGTTGCCGCAGCGGGTCAGACCTGGTACAATTCGCCGTGCGGTGTCAACTCGTGTGGCGGTAGTTCATCGCAGAATAACTGGTATTATATGGATTTTTCGTCAACTTCGGTTGGTACGATAGAACAAACTGGTATTAGTCAAGCAACATTTTATGATGGTAGCGGTAACCAAATAGGCGCAGATATGGTGAATATAGCATCAAGAGGGTCTGCGTTCTTTGTATCATATACAGAGATTATTCCCTCGCCAACACCGACGCCTTCGGTGACGAAGAGTCCAGTATCACCGAGTTTAACTGCCTCAACGACTGTATCGGCTTCTATTAATCCAACAACTACTGTAAGTTCTACGGTGAGCCGAAGTACATCGGTGTCCACATCAATGACAGTGACCGATTCAAGGTCGGCATCTGTACAGGCGAGTACATCTCATACACCAAGTACATCGGTCTCTCCATCACGCCAGGCATCCAACTCGGTATCACCATCGGTACAAGCTTCAAATACCGTTACAACAAGCCGATCGCCATCTTATACACCAAGCCCCACCCCTTCACCGACACCAAATCTCAACTTCAACGTTATTACTATAGCAGGTAATGGTAATGTAGCACAAGCAGATGGTATTGGAACCGCCGCAAGTGTACCATTTCCTCAATATATGGCGTTTACACCAGATTACACCGGTGTGTATATTTCAGAGGCTAGTAATGCTGACCAGATTCGTCTGCTCAATCTGACAACATCTGTAGTTACAAGCATTGCTGGTATGTGGAATATTCAAGATACAGGAACGGGTGTGGGTACAAATGCGGCGATGAACTCCCCTGCGGGTCTCGCCCTTGACGGACCAAATAATATCCTCTACGCCGTTGAACGTGACGCGAATCTTGTTCGTAGTATTAATCTCACTAGCCTACAACTCCAATATATTGTAGGAGATCCAGAATCAGGACCTGGGTGCGCCGATGGTATTGGAACAAATGCGCTTTTTACACATCCTGAGGGTATGACGATTGACCAGCCGAACCAGTTCTTATACGTTGCGGATACAGGATGTAATGCGATTCGTGCTGTAAATATTAGTTCACAAACGGCTACAACGGTCGCGGGACAACTGGGTGTAACTGGTTGGCAGGAATCGTATGGTGTAGGACAGCCTGGAAAATTTTGGAGTCCTACTGGCATTCGTTATAATAATATGAATTTATATGTAACTGATACACATTGGAATAATATTCGTGTCATATACTTAGCATCGCCAGGTCTAATTAGTTCATCGCAGAATATTTTGGGCGGTAACGGACCACCCAATACTAGTATTGACGGAACAGGAACGGGCGTAACATTTAATAATCCAATGGATTTGGAATACGACTCACTCAACAATGTATTATATGTAAGTCAAGTGGGAACAAATCAAAATGTTATTCGTAAAATTACTCTAAATGCGATGTGGAATGCGAATGTAATAACTCTTATTGGTAATAATATTACTCAGAGTATTGATGGCGTTGGTACACAGGTGAGTTTCAACAATCCAATTGGTGTTGTATATAATCCAACGCCGAATTATCTCTATGTAGCAGACTCGGCGGGCAATAAGATTCGGCAAATTGCTTTAACAATTATCTTGCCTACACCATCGGTATCGGCTTCAAGCTCTACATCTCTCAGTTTATCATCCTCGGGTTCGGTGACCGCCTCTTCGTCTGCGACAGCCTCTTCATCCGCGTCTGGTTCGTTATCATTCTCATCTACGGTTACAATAACGGCAAGTTCATCGGTATCAGCAAGTGCCGCCGCCAGTTCATCCGTATCTACAAGTGCTACAGCTAGTTCGTCAGCGTCTATAACGATTACAACTAGTTTATCCGCATCGGCGAGCGCTGCCGTCAGTTCATCCGCATCGGCGAGCGCTGCCGTCAGTTCATCGGTATCAGCAAGTACCTCTATTAGTCAGACGATACCACCCTCATTCACTGTTACTCCCTCCGTTACCCAGACTCTACCCCCTCCGTGGTTTACAGGAATGACCGGCTGCTGTCATAATCCGATGACCAGCGGACAGGCGATAAGTTTTACTGTACCATCCTACTACTCATCCACCTCCATCAGCAGTATTGCCCTCCAGTATTGGCCAGGAGCCGCCGGCACCACTACATTTTCAATCGGTTTAATGGCGGCGGATGCGGCATATCAGCCAACGGGACCGGTGCTCGCCTCGGCACAAATCACCCTCACCAGCCCTGGAGCGTTTCCTGCCGTTCAGCAACAGGTTGTCACACTCACAAATTTGGGGCAACTTGTCGCACAACCGCTCACGGGTGGTACGTCCTATTCGCTCGTATTCTACGGAGCATCCAATACGAATGTCCAGTTTCTTGTTGGAAATTCAGGATCTTATGTATTTGGTGGCGGTTTGACACCAATCGCGGGCTCTCTCTATACAACATCCAGTGCGAATCCTCCTCTATCTGTTTATTGGTATACATCGTCCAATACAGCCTTTCTAGAGATATATACAGGACCGGTACAGTCTATGTCAACCTCACCGACTGCGTCGCCATCTGGAAGTATGACAGGAAGTTCTACGGAAATCGCATCGTCATCACAATCCAAGGCTCCTTCACCCTCGTTTTCGGCAAGTATAACGCAAGCACGGTCCATCTCAGTATCATCCTCTCTAAGTTCATCTATTACGAACTCACTAAGTGTATCTTCGTCTATACAAGCATCCTCCTCGGCATCTTCTGTAGAAAGTGTGACGGTGACTCCGTCACCCCTGCCGACGGTATGCGTTAGAATGGCACCTTCTGGTATTGTGGACAATGATAATCTTCCTCTTGTTACGGGCGGAATGACTGTTAATAATCTCATAAATACACCGCCGCCGATTGGCGCATTGCCTCCAGCGAGCTATTGGGACCCTGTTGCCGCTTCAGTATATCATGTAACATTGTCGTTTGTGAATCCAGCACCTATTTATTACTGTAATTGGTGGGGTGCGACAGACCCGAGCCATCCGCCAACTGGCATACAATTCTATACAGCACCGAGTGGTACACTACTGTATACAACGCCAAGTTTGACCACAACGCTTCCAAATACAATGTATACATCACCATTTATAAGTCAGCCAAATATATCCTCTGTCTATGTGGAAATCTACAAAAGTACTACGTGGCAAGTATATATGTACTATTTGGACTGTTATACGTGTATAATTGCCTCTATGACGCCATCCGTTACGGCGGCTGTAAGTGGAACGCCGTCATTTTCGGCAAGTGAAACACAAACACGGTCTACCTCGGCGTCATCAAGCCCCTCACCGTCGTTTTCAGGACAAGCGACGCAGACGCCGAGTTCCTCGGTCTCATTTAGCACAAGTATATCACAAACACAATCTGCCTCGGCATCAATAACCGCAACAATCTCTCCGTCGCCAGGTAAAACCGCAACGCCGACCTCATCTATTACAAATAGTGTAACAATTAGTCCAACTCTCTCCCTGTCTATATCAGTAGGAGGCTCTTTTTCGCCGTCCTCTATAAGTACTATGAGTCTCTCCGGCACACCCATTCCAAATTTATTCGCAAATGCGAGCGCATCCGCTTCATTCAATGCGACGGGTGCGGCTGCTGCTGCTGCAGCAGATAGCAGTTCCTTAGGTATAATTCTAGGTGTGGTCTCCTTGGGTCTAGTGGGACTGATGGGTGCGGTATTGGGAACGAATGCCCTACGCCGTAGTGGTGCCCTAAATTTTCTCTCTAAGGCGGGTGTCAAGGTTCCCACAAATGCGGATGGAACAGTTGATACTAAGGCGGTTGCAAATGAACTTCTTGAGGAAGCGGAGGCGAAGAGTCCAGCACTCGCAGCAGTAGGTAGTTTCTTTAATTCTGTAAAAGCCCAATCCGTAAGATTCAAAAACGCTGTGAATAGTCTACCTCTCCCTGATTCAGTGAAGAGTATTGTGAACGATCCTACAAAATTACTCCCTAAGGCGACTCAGGATAAGTTACATGCGATGGAAGAAGCGGTAGGAATACAAACAAACGGCGAGGCACCAGACGCACCTAGGGCAGTAGAGGATACACCAGATGCGCCGGTCGCATTAAAGGTCGCACCATCCACTCGGCGTATGGTATCAGCACCACCAACACCGGTTAGCACACTTGATTTAGGTGTAGTCGTCAGTAGGGTTCAGAAGTCTTTACCATCGGTACAAGAGACAGACGATGTATCTCTTGAAAATGAATTTATTGATAATACACCACAGCACGATAATTGTCCATCATGTGTGGCAAAGGCAAAGGCAAAGTCGCCGACATTACCTTCGGCACCGACAACCTCGCCCGTAGCATCTACTGCGCCAACAACTTCACCAACCGCCCCACCTGGTGTATCTCAACCATCTAAAAAACAACCTGAGCCTACAGCCTCTTTCACTCCTGAAGACCTTAAAAAGCATATGGATATGTTAAAACAGTATATGAGTACGCAGATGCCGACACCACAACCACAACCACAACCACAAAAGGCAAAGAGTCCACCACCACCACCGCAGGCGAAGAGCCCAATAACAACGCCTAAGGCACAACCACAGGCACAGGCACAACCACAGCCAAAGCCCCAACCAAAGGCAAAAATAGAAGTGAATGCGGCAGAGCTCGCCGAAATTAAGGCACTCCTCGCGTCTAAAAATAAGCAGCATAAAGTTCTCGGTTAATGACACGCCCAATAATCTGGACCGTAGGGGATAAAGAGTTCACCACCGGCAGGAATATCTACAAGCGAGTGGATAAACGCACGTCCTGCCTCCTCGTCCACAACGAATTGGCAATTACTAGTGAGGCGATTCCCCTTAGAATCGTAATAAGCGTCAGGTGTAGTATCCACCCAACGCTTTTTACGTCGTATACGTGTCCTTGCGATATAGGAGCAATCATTAATCATTGCCATATAACAGCGAGGGAACATCTGTGCGTCTATGAAGCAATCAGAACGAACCTCAAGGGCATACGAACTAGGACGCTTATATGAGATGACCTCGCCGACATATTCATCAATACAAGCACCGGCAGGGATATTTTCGCACGCAAAGACACCGATGCCTGCGTTAGGCACTTGGGACGGAGCCAGACGAAGTTGAAACGGAGAATTATAGTAGTAAGGTCCGCAGATATTTTCGCACATAAAAGTAAGAATGGATACCCGCTTTTGGGGACCAAGTGGATGGCGGTTGTTACACTTAGTTGCGTTTGCTGCTCCAACGCTAGAAAAACGCTATCTTCTTCAATTTTTTCAGACGCTACCATACGCCTTACCCTGTAAGTTCTGTCGTGCCTCACTTACCGAATATTATGGAAGCGACCCAATACCGACAGACCTGAAAGAGTTTCCTAAATGGCTCTATCGTATTCATAACCGAGTCAACGGTAAACTCCGTGAGCAGAAGTTAATTACTGGTAAGGATCCGTCGTGGAACGAAGTAAAACAGCGATACGATAAATGGATGCGACAGTCCTGTACTCAGCGGGCTATGATTGGTTGGGATTTTCTATATTCGGTTGCGTATACAACTCCCTGCCGCGATGTAACAAGTTTACCGATACCAGGCGCACCACCACAACCACCGACTCCCGAACTACGTAACCGTTGGAATACAATGACAATCGAAGAGCGACTACCGAAACTGAAATTATGGTGGGAAGCCCTTCCTCATATTCTCCCTTTCCCCGTATGGAGAAAGGCTTGGCAAATAGCGGTTCCGCATGTCCCCAAACTTGCTTGCGGTAGAAAGAAGGTGACAGAATGGCTCTATGATGCGGAAAAAGCGATGTGCCAAGAACTCAAAGAGAACGCCCCACACGATAGTTTTGACGGACTCTGTACCGAGTTGAATGCGTTTGCGAGCGGATGCGGCAAAATCAAGACCACGAAAGTGAAAACGTGCCGCGCAAAAAAAACGCTCAAGCGCAAATCGTTGGACCGTAATCGCACTCGTAAGTATTTCGCAATCGGTGGATTCTTATAGTCCTTTCTTTACAACCCGTCCACGATGCGCCCAGCAGTGCATAGTACTATGAATCGTCACCGCTTTACCACATTCCTTACCGTTCATATGTTTATAAGTACACTTATATACATACGTACAATCCGCACGTTTCTTCTTGTTTGACATCCAGGCAGCGGACGCATCATCAAAGAACTTAGCGTCAAATTCACTATTACCGGCAGACATTTAACGAATTATATAATTAACCGTACGCAATTCAATTTTCAACCGCTAATTCGCTCAAGCGTTTCATAATGCTGTCAGGATAAACTATCCCCGGAAATTTTGCGACGAGCACCGCACAGGGAATATACCGCCGTCGGTCATCCTCTGATACACCCTGCGCTAACCATCGTGCCTCTAATGTCATAGCACGACTCCAATCATCGGTAGACCACGTTTGGTCTCCATCGGGCTTCAAAAGATACTGCGTCAGGGCACCACGTGAAAGCATTTTCTACTCCTTATGTAAAGAATGGCAACCCTCTTTAAACTTCCATCCTCCGTTACCTCGTACTTACCTTTCCTCTTAGTAGCAGTTGGATTGGTTCTCATTTATTTATGGGCACGCAGCAAGCCAAGCCGCGAGGGTTTCCAGGACGCCGTAGAGGGTGCCCCAGAAAATCCTTGGAAGTTCAATATGTACTACGTGGATTGGTGCCCGCACTGCCATCACGCCAAGCCCGAGTTTGAGAGCCTCGGATCTACCATGACCATCGGCGATAAGACGGTTGTGTGTAATGCGATTGAGGCGGAGAAGAACCCCGAGGCGGTTCAGGGTTTGAAGATTTCGGGTTACCCAACGTTTGTTCTGTATGATGCGGAGGGCAACGTGGTGAAGGATTACAGCGGTCCTCGTAAGACGGCGAGCTTCCGCTCTTTCCTGGAGGACACTGTAAATATGAATGCGGAGCGCATGTCCTAGTCTCGGTTTCACCGAGACTAGGCAACCCCCCTCCCGCTTTTAGCGGGAGGGACGTCAAAGTAGACAACCATTCCTTGGCGGCAGTAGAACCGATAGATTCTAACATTTCAAAATCTGCGGGCTGAAGACGCATAAACCAAGCAGGAAACGGTAAATTAGGAAACCAGATAATATTTTTAGGATAGTTCTCCTTCAGATATTTTCTCTTTTTGGGTCCTTCAAAATGGATCATAGAAAATACATATTCGGACAGTGTAGTGGGCGTTTTTACGGAGCCGTGTTCAAAGGTGAAACCGAGCGATTCGTAACGGTCCGCATTAGATGGTAATAAACCCCAGGGAAAATTCGCACCTACCGCACCATCTACCCATATATGCCCGCTCTCCTCATGAATATATGGACGAAAGAAGAGTGGTAGGCTCATACTTGCACGAATCGCGTCAACGACCGGTAAAGATGGATAGGTTTGGGCAGAGCAGAGAACAATCTCGTGGGTACTGAGATCGGAGATAACGATTGTAAGATTGGGTATATCGGACATTAAGTAAGCCGAGGCACCAGGGCGAATAAGTTCTATTATACGTGTAATTTCAGCAATCAAAGAATTGCCATTATCTAGTCCCCACGATTTATTGATATTCAATAGATTATTGACATCAATATCACGAAATTTTATATAATCGGTAGCATACATACATTTACGAACGTCGCCAACAGAGTCGGCAAGTGCGAGTAGGGTTGCTACAAATGCGCCGGCAGACGTACCCCAGTACTCTTCTACCCGTTCAAGCACTCCCGCCGCCTCTAAGACAATTAAAGCTTCTACAAAAACCAGGCAGCGTGTACCACCACCGGTAAAGACTAGACGTTTAGGAAGCATCCTACCGCCGTCAGCGGAATCAAATTCAAAATAATTACGCATATAACTACAAGATGCCATCGGACTCATTGGTACCACCAATGCTCGTGCCGTCTTCCTTATATACGGAAGAGGCGAAGCGAGATACTACCAGAATTCGTATCTATAATATGGTTCTACAGCAGATTTACAATAAGGTAAAAGCCGTAGCACGTGTTCCCGGTAATGAGAAATCGTTATGGTATGTGGTGCCTGAGTTTATTCCAGGAACCCCGCGATTTGATATCGGTGACGCAATCCTTTATATTGTTTGGAATCTCAGGAATATAGGATATACCGTGGAATACACGCATCCGAATTTGCTATTTGTGAGTTGGCGATCGCACGACGAAACGTATCGTAAGCACGAAAGTCCGTTGAGTCAGGTGCTCAATGCGGTACGAGGTGTAGCGACAGCTTATAAGGTTCCGACGATAAAACCGACAATTCCTACGGCAAGTGCGCCGATGCCTGAGATTACAAAACGGAAAACGCCTATTAAAAAGACGGTTGAATTCAAACCGGAAACGGAAACAATTCAATCAATACCAACGATACAACCTATTACAAGGTCATTAGTGATGTCGGCAACGGGTGGAGCAGGTACAAATGTGCCACGGTTACCGGGGCAGTTGTCCGAACGACATGTATCGTTTGTATGATTGAGCACCACCAGCGGCGGCAATCATCATAGTTGCTTGTGTACCTTGCTTTACTAATATGTCCAAAATCAAGATTAAGAAGATACCACCGAGGACAAAGAGTAGTATTTCAAGCAGATTGGATTCAGATTTTGTGACTTCCATCTGCTCCAATTTATGGAACATGGAATCAAGTTTGCGCTGAAGTTCATCAAGGCGGTTTTCGGCAGCGACTTCGGCGCCCTTCAAATCCGCCTGTGTACGTTCGTCTTTGCCTATTTTTCGCCATAGGGTGGACTGACCGTCAATCCATGGGGACGGAATGAGAGGAGCCTCATTTTCACGGTGGGGCAAACGATTCTTAATCCAGTCGGGCACCGAGGTTTCATTGAAAGCGGTTGCCCAATCAGGACTCAGTTGATAGACATTTTTGTCCACAACATCCTGGGCGGGATGTGGGAAGTAATCGGCGGTTTCAAAAGCATTGAGCATTTCGGATTCGCTGCCGTTCTTTGTATTGCTGGTGGGCGCACCACCGAGTAATTCGCCAGGTGGCAGAAGACGGTGTGCGGGGCGATCGGGTTCAATCACTTGGGGCTCGGGTGGTGGCAAAGGAGCCCGACGCTTCTTACGACGTTTCTTGTCGGAATCTAAAGCAAATAATGATGGGGAACCGGTGGCGGACCCCTGATCTTCATTCCGGGACGCTGAGTCTGTAAATGAAGTAAAAGCTTCTTCTAATGAGCACATCCTGCTCTCCCTAACGTGGGATGTCTATTTATTTTATTGATTTCCGCTTGCGGAAATCTACAAAATGGGTTGACAAGAACACGTACCAATCGTGGGATGTCTATTTATTTTATTGATTTCCGCTTGCGGTTAGCGTTTTTACCCAGACGAAAGTTCATATTCCAAGATAAGGATGCACGCAAGCCATTTAATATCAATAGGTCTCTTTACGGCGGCAGTCGTACTCACAATTTATGCGTGGATGGACCGAGTGCGCTATTCTAATCGCTACTATAAACCGACCGAGGGATTTCAAAATAACCCATTAGAAATTCCTACTCCCGATACTATACCGGTATCATTGCCCAAAAATCCGACAGACGCCGATGCGATTGCTGCCCATAAGACATTGCTGACGTATACAAGTCAAAATGTCGCAAAAGGAATACGATTTATGAAGGCAATTGGTAATACATTCTTCGTTCAACCAGTGACCCTAATGACCGACTTCAATCCGGCAACTTTAATGAATAACTATGTGAGCCCATTACAAGCAGTATGAATCCGCCCGCAGGTCCCGGTTTCCCCCCATCAGGTCCCATCTGGCATCCTCCAATTGCGAGTAAGTGGATTGCCGTCGTAGTCGTCGTGTTCCTAGGTGCTGTGGCGAACCGTATTCCCCACGCACTCCGCTTCTATATCATTCAACCAGTAGGATTCTTTCTAGTAGCCCTCGCCGCTATGGTATGTTACTGGATGGGATTCTACGCGGGAACCTTTGCGCTCTTCTTCTTCCTACTATCAATATGGTCGGCGGAAGCAAAGAGCCCCGAAGGTTTCCTAAACGCTTCAAATACTGTGGATTGGGTCACAAACTCGAAGAAGTGGTTTGTGGAGAAGGTGCTCAAGGAGCAACCGCTTGCCATTCAGGAAAAGGATGTAAGTACATTCCCCATTCAAGATTAAACCCGTCACTAAATAAGAAGATTCCCGGATGGATTACGGTACTATTGTAGCAATAGCACTTACCGTATTCCTATTGTACTTTTCACTTGATTTTGATAAGCATTATAGTTTCGGATTCCATAATGCCGCCTTACATCCGGCGGCACGATTCGCCGCCGGTTTAGCACTTGCATACGTCGCAGAAAGTCATCAGTTATTAGCGTCGGTACTACTAGTTATTATATTCTTTTGGATCGCCGACGTAAATCTACTATCATCCTATTCATTGTAAGAAGCACAGGATCCCCGATACATAAAAATGGCATACCACGATAAGGATGCCTAAACGTGCTAAGAAAGGTGCCGGTTGGTTAACTCCGGTGAGTCAGTGTTTGAATGGACAGCCTGGTCCTCATCCGCAGCCGCCACCAGCCCTACCAACAACGTCTATAAATCCATATTTGCCACCACCAACTGCTCCGCCTACTATGGGCGGTAGTTGTTTGATTGGACAACCTGGTCCTCATCCGCAGCCGCCACCAGCCCTACCAACAACATCTGTAAATCCTTATTTGCCGCCACCAACCATGGGCGGTATGGCACCAGTAAATATTCCGTCTCAAATTCCATCATCGCCGCCACCACAACCTGTAAACATACCACCAACCTTATCGCCTCATCCGAGCCCAAATAATAATACAGGACAGCCTACAATCGGCGGAGTCTTAGACCCGCTCTCCCAAGCTATTCTCTTTATCAATACAAATCCTTATATAATTGGTTGTTTTATGTTATTGCTCAATTTAGGAGGTCGCTTCCTTTCGCTGGAGTTGACGAAAAAGCAGGAGGAGTTTTTATCGGCACCTTGGTTGCGACCTGGCATTTTCTTTACAGTCGTATTTATTGCGACTCGTAATCTTGCGGCGGCGTTCTGGGTTACGCTCCTCTTCTTTTCTGTTATATGGGTTGTTGCGAATGAGCATAGCCCCTATTGTTTGATTCCTTCTTGGTGTGGACATGATATTGAAAAGCAGCAAAAGACATACGAGGAAAACGTAAAAAAGTTTTTTACGCTAAAGAAAGCGGAACCCCCACCCCCACCACCCAAAGCCAAACTCCCTAAGGAATAACCACCTATTCAACAGCGTCAATGATATTGACCAAATTGAAGAATTATTTATACATTGAGCGTCAACTCGCTACCGGTGGGCTGTGTGGTCGTCGTCTTCTTAGAGCGACGGTTGAGTCCGGCACGACGCATTGTCTCTGTTGTGTAGGCGCTACCGATGGAGCCAGTCTCTTCGGCGTCACGACGTCCTCCCGCATTCAACTGCTCGAGAATGTCATCTACACCGGTGGGTCCACGCATTTCACGACGGACTGTCTGGGCTTGAGGAGGACCCGCCATCGGTATTGCGGGCATCGCCGCACCGAGACCTGGCATCATACCACCCATCATACCGCCCATCATACCCATAAAGCCGCCACTTTGTACGCCTTCGGGCTCAGCCGATGACTGCTCCTCCATCGGTGGGGCAGAGCGCATAGGTGGCATGGATGGCATAGACGGCATGGATTGCGATGGACCGCCGCCACCTCCGCCACGCCCTCCGCCACCACCAGGTTGTCCGAGCGACATAAAGTTCGCAAAGCCAGGTCCGACCGATTCACGTGCCGCCGCCTGTGCGAACTCACGTGCCAAATTGGGGTTGTTGCGGAGGATATCATCCATACCAGGCATACGAGACTTGAACATTGTATTGGTCACATGGCACATACCAGCGGACAAACCGAGTGATAGAATCAAACGGACTTCAGGCGCAACCTTGCTCTTATCCTTGTACTTATCGTACAACTCTTCAAAGATTTCGTCATAGTCCTCAATGTTCTCATTTACCTGCTCGGACCAGCCATCCAGATGGAGTCCGAGCGGGTCGTAGCGGCTGTTAAGGAACTCCATACCGCTGGTGACCGTTGTGAGCATTGAGCGCTGGAAGCGAAGGGATGCCTCAAGACCCTTGGAATCCTTGCGGCGAGCAACTTCGGCATTAATCTCTTCTAGTGTATTGCTCATCGCCATCTTCGTACCACTAATACCCTTACGGTCCATGCGTTCCAAAATCGTCAAGCCCTCAGACTTCTTGACTGCCTCTTGTTCGGGGGTCAGGTATACGGAAGGTGTTGAAGCAACGGCAGACGTTTCCTTAGTATCACTTCCGCCGGCACCAAACCAACTACGAATACCACCAGTAGCAGGAGCCGCCGCCGCTGCATTGGCAGCAGCGTTTGTAGCAGCGGGACTACCGAGTCCAGGAATACTAGAGAACCAGGACTTGGCGGCAGGCGCAGGAGGAGCAGCAGCAGGAGCCGCAGGTGCCGAAACAGCAGGAATCGTTGTAGGGGTCATGGTAGGAGCGGAGCTGCCGAGACGGAAAGGCTCAGAGCCGCCGCCACCGCTCATGGGAGCGGAAGGGCTTGTATCACGCATAATGCGAATATTGTCACCACCACCGGATGGCTTCACATCAAATGTAACATTTGTATCATCAAGGCTTACAAATTCAATATCATCTACGGGCTTCAAGTCGGCTGCCGGAGACGCCGGACGACTCATAGAACCCGCAATCTTGCGCTGATTTCCGAGTAAATTTAGGTCAAAGTCGTTTTGGCTGACATCAAGCGAACGACCCAGGTCCTGGCTAGCCGAGATTTCGGGGAACGATCCACCATCGGAAATACGAATCGTAGGACCGCTCATAGTTTCCTTCTTTTACCTCCTTTGTCTTCGTTTTAGATTCCCAAACGCATATCCGAACCCTTAATATAGATCGACGATGCCCGCCAAATTTCGCAGTCTCAAAGATTTAAGAGCATTTTCAGTAATTCCTCTCCTAGTACACGGACAGGGCGTTGTTTTGTTTGAAAGTACTGATAACAAAACGCCTTGTATATTTTTTCTGAAAAATAAAGAAAAAACACACGGATTGGGTATTGAATTTATTGAACATAAAGTTCGTGTGTTTATTGTATCATCCTCGGAGCCGAAGGAACTGATTGATAAAGAGAATACTAGAGGATTAATCAATAAGAGTGGAGCCTATTATTGGTTCAGCCTTGATACTCATAATAAAACATTATATGGCGGTGTTGGTGAGCCCCGATTGGATACAGTTATTTATAAATATACCTTCAAGGAGGATGTACTCTCTTTTTTAGAAAGTTTAACTCTTGTTGAATTTGCTACTGATACAGTTAAGCCACTGAGACTTCTACGTGATCCGATAACATCCGATGTGCCACTCAGAGTCAAAGATACCGATGATTTGACGATGCGTGATATCGCCTCGGACGCCTTCTTACCGAAGGCGAATTTGTCACCGATGGCACAAAAGTTGTACGATTGTATTGTGGGCAAGAATTTTCTCTTAAACGACCAAGAATTTCCTAATTTCTCCGATGCCATCAAACAGAGTATCAACAATCCTAACGGCTGGTGCTACAAGCGACTCGCAGAAAAGGCTACGGAATTTAGCAAAGAGCCCCGTCCCCTAGAAACCTACTTACGTATTACTATGGGACAGAACAGCGGCGAATCTCCTGGTGTACCGTATGTTATGGAGATTTGGCCGGTGGGACACTATTCACCGATTCACAGCCATTCCGCAGCGAACGCGGTCATTCGTGTTCTCCACAGTTCCATTCAGGTGGAATTGTTCCCCTTTCTCTGCGACCAAAAATACTCGGTTGAGCCGTTTGCCACCGAAAATTTCATGAAGGATGAGGTGACGTGGATTAGCCCAACCCTCAATCAAACTCACCGACTCACGAATCTCGCAGCTAACACAGAGCCATGTATAACGATACAATGCTATATGTATAACGAGGATGATGATGCCCATTACGATTATTTTGATTACCTGGGCGACAACGGTGTAAAACACCAGTATATGCCGGATTCGGATATGGATTTTATCGCCTTCAAAGAGTTAATGAGAGAGGAGTGGCTCAGCTACGTCGGTACGCCATAAGAAACGCATCGGCTAAATCGGACTTCTTGGACCGACCGGCAAAGAACTCCCTCCAAACCCTCGCCCCCTCTCCCCCCTTCGCCAACAGCCCAGCCACATCGGCTTCGGCACCGTCCTTACGCGCCTTATATTCCCCAGACGCACCGCTGATATCGGTATAATCCACTCCTCGGGATTTGACACCGGCATGGACGAATTCAATTCCACCGGTCCAAGAATGCTCCGTTTCCAATCGATGCGCCAAAAGAGTATAGAGCATAATTTGAACCGATTTCATAGTAGGATTTTTCATCGCCGGCTGATTCTCCAGCCGAATGACAGCAGCACGACTCATTGTTAGAAGCACAGACGAAAGCCAGGTATTCATGGCACGCCGAATCGTATCTAGACCAACCGACATTGTCTTGACCGGTTTCCAGGGTACTAGGTACTCCTTTTCAGCCCATGCCACCAGGTCGCCCTTTTTCATCTTTTTGACATCGGCAACCCCACGTCCAGTCGCCAACGCTTTGAGTTCTTTGGCACCGAGGGCGCACGGTAAGCAAGGTAGCGATGGCTTCGCAACCGTAGCCTTCTTCACACGAACACCGGTCGCACATCCCTTACACCATTTCGTCCCATCGCCGACACAAATCCACTTTGCTCCAGAGCCACAGCCAGTACACGATTTGGCGGTTTGGGCGGTCTCGCCCCCTTCAAGTAAATCGATATTGTCCCAGGCGATTACGGACCATTCACCGGAAATACCGTGTTCAATGACACAATACGCCAGATTGCGAATACCCATGTCAAATCCGACATAGACGGGCATCGTAGATAGGGTCTCTATTTAGAGCAAGATTTAGACCTAATCGTAAGACAATGTCAACGAAGTATTTTATACTCGCCAAGCAACATACAGATGATACAGCAAACGATTCTAGGAATCAACTTATGTATCCAAATACCCAAACGGTCTATATTTTACCTGCCAACAATCTCTCATATTACGCAGACCATGGACTCTTTGAAAAAGCGTTGATTGATTGGTGTCGGCAGTTCTGTAAAAATACGTCTATGTTAGATATTGGTGCGCATACCGGAACCTATTCTATTGCTCTTTCTATGTATACAAACAAGGTTCATAGTTTTGAGCCACAGAAGATGACGTATTACGCACTCTGCGGATCTATTGCCCTTTCCGATGCTAAAAATGTAACTGCCTATAATGTTGCTTTGGGAGCCCCAGACCAAGTGGGAACCCAAACACTTAATATTCGTAGTCAGGATGGCGGAGGGTCGTCTCTACAACCATTTACCGATCCGGTTCTCGCACAAGAGCAGGTAGAAGTACGAACGCTAGATTCATATAATTTCCAGAATATCGGATTTATTAAGATGGACGTAGAGGATAATGAACTTAATGTTCTCAAGGGTGCTGTCCAGACTATCAAACAAAACAATTATCCTACAATTCTGTTTGAGTCAAACCACGAAAATAAGGTGCTCTTTGAGTATATTCTAGATACACTCGGTTACGGGAATATTATACCAATCAAAGGAATGAGAAATATGTTTTTAACGGAGCCGCCAAAGCCCCAGCAAAAGCAAAAGCAACAGCAACAGCCCGTTAAATTAGACGATAAAAGTTATTACGAATCTCTAGGTATTCACCAATGGACATAACCTATAAACACCAATTACGTACGGATATTAATATATTAATACCCGTATGTTGTGAAGCCGCTAAAAAAGCGCATAAAATCGCAATAGAAGAAGCGAAAAAATATCCTGATAGATTTCAAGAAATATATGTAGTGATTTACAATCATGAATTCAATCGTTTATACTCAAATATTCTTAAACAGTTCGGATAAACTCCCATCCCATATCTTCGCAAATTTTCTGCCAAATCTTATCCTGCATATAGAGTTTTTCACGACTTTTGAGCAACGGAAAGCACGGTAGATAATCGTCTAATTCTAGCAGTTCACAGAATTTATAAAGTACGAAAGAATACGATAAGAAGTTGGAGCGCTTCTTAGGACAATGTTTCACGAAACTAAATTGGATTTCCTTAAACATATACCGAAGTTTCTCTTCCACTTCTCGCGATAATACGGGGGCGGAAATACCGTTGAGGCGATTGAGAATATGCGCAACATGGTCGTAGCAGCGATTTAACTTTAACTTTTTAATTACATCCTTCAACTTGGAAGGTTTGAGTTTGCTCATGTCGGTAATACGTTCCTTACGGAGTTCCTGTTTGATTTGGTCCAGAATGGCAGGCGATATTTCGGTAGTTTCTTTTGCTTGGAATTGCGCCAGCCATTCGTTCAAGTGATTAATTTTCTTATAGGCGTAATACGACATTTCGCGCGGCGGGTCCTTGTAGGACGGCTTCTCAGAATCAACCAGAACATAGTCACGGTATCCACATTGAGGGCAGTCCAAAAAGGTTTCATTAAATAACATTTCGGATTCACAAACGGCACAGTTTCCAAAGTTTTCCGTAATTGACGAGGCGATACTATTTTCGTGCTGAATTGCGGTAGGATTGAGCGCGGTCAAGTACGATTCCAGCGCCTTATCACGCTTAAATCCAATGGTATTTGTAATCGCCGATGCTTTTTGTACTTCAGGTATTAAATCGTTCGTCTTTGTGGATTTATCGTCAACTTCGGCGGTAAAATATGAATAGACGCTGTTTGCCGGCATCTTACCCTTTGCTACAACTTCGGCGGGTCGTTCGCCGCCCGCAATACGTTCTTGGGCGTCGCTATAGGAAAAGAGAATATCACCGACACGTAAGAAATAATCGGCTTCGGCGGTACCGTTCTCCAATTGTTGAATTGTCTTTTCCAGGGCAATGACTTCATCTTCTAATTTTTGTCTGGACGCCAGGATTAATACATCGTTAGCATTTGTTAAAGCACTTGGTTGTAAGAATTGCTGCTCAACGGCAGCGAGTTTCTCCTTTTTTGCCGCCAGTTCTAAACGCAACCTCGGAAGATTTGTCTTCTCCTCACGAATCTTTTGGATTTGTTGTGTATGGAAAGATTCTAGAGTTTTAGCGGGCTCTAGTGTCTTTGGTATTCTGGGAGCGGCAGGCTCCACCTCACCCATTGGTTTCAATAGGTTATCTAACGATAAGGGCTGAGACATGGTACCACTTATATTAAGAAAAGCAAAAATATGGGTTTAGACCGTAACGCTCTGCGGGCAGGAATTTCTGCCGAAATCTTCCCGGAGCCCGAAAATTTTTTTCTCGGGCTCAGGTATAAACAACAATGGGATCCGGTGGTCTAATGCAGCTCGTCGCCTATGGCGCCCAGGATATCTACCTCACAGGCAACCCCCAGATTACCTTCTTCAAGGTCGTCTACCGTCGCCACACAAACTTCGCCATGGAGTCCATTGAGCAGACGTTCAACGGCTCGGCGAACTTCGGCAAGAAGGTACAGTGCACAATCTCCCGTAACGGTGACTTGATCCACCGTGTATACCTCCAGTGCACACTCCCCCAGGTCCAGCTCCAGGCGTCTGACGGCTCAGGTGCCCAGTTCCGCTGGCTCAACTGGGTTGGCCACAACCTCATTAACAACGTCTACGTTGAAATCGGTGGTCAGCAGATTGACAAGCACTACGGTGACTGGCTCCAGATCTGGAACGAGCTCACCCAGCAGCCAGGTCTCCAGGCCGGCTACGCCGAGATGGTAGGCAACGTACCCCAGCTCACCAACCTCCTCGTACAGGGCGGTGAGGGCTGCGACAACTGGTGCGGCACTGGCGAGCCCCACGCCTCCCAGGAGGTCCGCAACTGCGCCCCTGAGTACACACTCTACATTCCCTTCCAGTTCTGGTTCAACCGCAACCCTGGCTTGGCTCTCCCTCTCATTGCTCTCCAGTACCACGAAGTCAAGATCTGGCTCGAGTTCAACCCCCTCCAGAACCTCGAGTGGGACTATGCCACATCCACGGTCGGCGGTGTCTCTGTCCAGAACACCTCTTACCCTATCCAGCAGCGCATTGCCGCCGCCGGTCTCGTCTCCGCCTCCCTCTACGTAGACTACATCTACCTCGATACCGATGAGCGCCGCCGCTTCGCCCAGGTCTCCCACGAGTACCTCATTGAGCAGCTCCAGTTCACGGGCGGCGAGTCGGTCACCTCATCTGCCAACAAGATCAAGATGAACTTCAACCACCCCACAAAGGAGCTTGTATGGGTTGTCCAGCGCGACTCGTTCGTCAGCTGCGACCCCACAGTCGTCAACCCTTGGAAGGGACAGCAGCCATTCAACTACTCCGACTGGTGGGATCGCTCGGTCCTCGAGTCCGGTTACTCCGTCACCCGCGTGGAGGGCATGGCTGGCTACAACCCTGTCGTCACCGCCAAGATCCAGCTCAACGGACACGACCGTTTCTCGGAGCGCGAGGGTCGCTACTTCAACTTGGTCCAGCCTTACCAGCACCACACCAACATCCCCGCGGTCGGCATCAACGTCTACTCGTTCGCCCTCAAGCCCGAAGAGCACCAGCCATCCGGCAGCTGCAACTTCTCGCGTATTGATAACGCCACACTCCTCCTCACCCTCTCCAACAACACGGTCAACACATACAACACAGCGCAGGTCCGCATCTACGCCGTCAACTACAACGTTCTCCGCATCATGTCCGGTATGGGTGGACTTGCTTACAGCAACTAAACGTACTGTATTTACAGTACAAAATTTTTTATTTTCTGTTTTTTTTGGAAAATACAGTAGGACAAAAAATTTGAATAAAACTAAATTTTCTAATGTCAGCATTTAATAAATGGAGACATGTAAAGCTATAGTCTTAGAGGGTTCCAGGAAGGGACTTTCATGCCATTTTCCACCATCCGATAACGGATACTGTGGTCGGCATCAGCGTAATTTTCGGCACGAACAACTACTGAAAGAAGGTAAGATTCCCTGCCGATTCTTCTTTCGTGGATGCGATGCCATTCTTATACTCAAGGGTTCTTGCCTAGATTGTAAGAAGAAGATATGTAAAAAGACTACGGAGTGTAGTCATGATGGATGTAAATTCAAAACTACAGGTGATAAGTATTGTAAGAAACACAGCAGAGATACATATCGTGATGAAGAGAAAGAGAAAGGTATCCGTTACTGTGATATAGATAGAGGATGTTTTACTGTATGTAAGGAAGGTTATACAACGTGCGATATATGTAGAGAAAAGTCTTATACAAAAGAAAAAAAAGTTCGCCAAGAGCGTGTTGAATTACATAATGCTTTAGAACATATATCTACAGCAACAAAGCAATTATGCGTAAACTGTGGAAAAGATTATGAACAATTCAAAACAAGATATAATAAGTCTAGTAAAATTTGTAAATCTTGTAATGAATATAATGCCGTACAAGATAGTAAGCGAAGTGGTAGAATTCGTAATTATAAAAATGAACATTTTAGAAATTTAGAAATATATTACAAAGATTACATAAGGAGTGCTAAGATTCGCAATTATACAATAGGACTTCAGTTTGATGATTTTAAACAACTTGTATTATCTCAATGTCATTATTGCCAATATTTTAAAGATGATGAAATAAATGGTATAGATCGTCTGGATAATCGCAAAGGATATGAAAAAGACAATTGTGTGCCTTGTTGTGAAACATGTAATATGATGAAATATGTATATCATCCGTTGTTCTTTATTGAACTTTGTAAGATTATTAGCGGGTTTAATATCCCACCGGCAGGCTTTTATAAAAAATGGAAGCAATATTATATAAATACTACATCAAATAGTTGGGCTAACTATAAGAAAAACTCTGAAGAAACTAGAAAACTTCCGTTTCATATTACAAAGGACGAATGGTATACAATTATTAAGAAACCGTGTTATCTTTGCGGATTTAGTGGTAAAAAAGGTATTGGGCTTGATAGAGTAGATAATACTAAACGTGAATATACTCTAGATAATGTGAAGCCGTGTTGCGGAGCATGTAACATCTTTAAGAAAGATTTTACACTAGCACAAGTCAAAGAGAAAGCACTCTTAGTATCATCTATTTGGACGGATACATCTTCTCTAAACACTATACCCGTATAAAAAACAACATATAAGATAGAGTATGGCGGCTTTTTACGCGCTTTCATCGTCCCGACCCAGTGCGAGTCGCTCAACTATTCCTCAAAAGCCGCAGATTACAATTGATATTGAAAATGCGTTAAATCGTATGATACATGCGATTGGCAATGGTGATATCGCCGCCTACCGGCAGATTGTAGATGTTGAGTTTCCAGTAAAACTTGCTCCACGTATGAAGAATGACTACCACGAAATATTAAAGGAATACGTTCACCCATATAATAGTGGAACATTCACGTATATGACTCCGCTTCAAGCGGCGGTCTTTAGCGGCAACCCTGAAATGGTGGAACTCGTCTTACAATTAGGTAATGATATGGAATACAAAAGCGATGATGTAATACATCCTATTATTGAAAATAAGACGGCTCGTGGCATGGCGGATGTATTTATTGCGAACTCCACGTCACCAGAACAGGCAGCACCATACAAAGCCATTAAGAAACTATTATTGCGGAATGGCGCGAAGCCTAAAATGGTCACAGGTATCACGGGCAAGCGATTCGCGTTTCCTGAAAATAAGGCAAACGTGAATGAGTACAAGCGTGTTGCGAATAGATTAAGCCGAAAGTCAAAAAAGACGCGCAAGAATAAGACCCGCCGATTGGCGTAAATCTACTCCATAGGTGGATAATCCCTCACCATTGATACCGGTTTCTCTACAATGCGCCCCTCAACGGCGGAAATCGCCGCATCTCGCTCCTCATTTGTTAGAAATAACAGGGAATCATGAGATCGTTTATGAGTATAATGAATATCAAGAGCTCGGTTGAATACATTAATATACATAATAGAACTAATAGGAATGATGCGTGAATATTTCCAAATTCCAAGCGAAGTACCGGTAATACGAAGTAGAGAGTTAGACATACGAGTAATAGATGCCATTTTGTTGGTACGTTTTACGTAGTAACAAAAATAAGTTCAATTTTTACACCGTGTTTAATAAAATGCGATAGAGCCTGTAAATGTTCCAGTAGATTACAAACCGTCTACTTAATAAGGAAAAGATAAAAATTGACGAAAACTGTCCGCCTTTATACATTGTCACTTCCCCATTATGTCGACTCTACATCTTCTAGACTACTCTACCGCAAATGCTATCTATAATTTTACAGAATACTTTATTATGTTCTCAACGATGTCTCTATGTATGAATATTCTACGATTTTACTTCTACAACTTTGTATCAGATAATAAGAACGATAAGATTCGTGATCTCAAGGACCAAGTTGAGAATCTACATAATATTCTTGAAGAAGTTGTGAGGTTTCTAAATCGCAAACCTGAAACGTATGATGAAGAGAAGGCGGAGTTTGTGAATACGGATGAAGCGGAGAAGGACGTTGAACCTGAATCAGAGGAAGAGCAAAAGCCAACAAATGAAGCAAAGGAAGATTAATTCAATTGTATTCCTTGGGCTCTCATAATCGTATCAAAATGTGCTTCTTGTAACATTCTATCTGTATCAACGGGCGCATACACATCAACAGTACTGTCAAATTCCATCTCATTGGCAGGAGTGTTGTCTTTTACGACTTTTTTTGTTATAGTTGTAGCGATATGACGATATGGTCCCGCATATCGTTCTTGAACAGTTAGTTCTCGTTCCCAACACGCCTTTCTAGTAGTAACATTTACACAACACATTGTATTACGATAAATAGAGGGTAAAAAATTACCCATCTACTTCACCAACTATTTTTATTCTACGCTGTCCCAAGTATCATATTCTAGACCGTCAACGTCAATGTTTGCCTGAAATACCATCTTATCGTGGGCGTAATCGGACCACTCGCACTCTAGAAGCTTCTTCTCCATGTATTCATCGGCAGCCTTTCCGTGACGGTATTCACGGTCAAATAGGAAGAGTCCATTGGCGTGGAGGTCATAGGTATTACAACAGATAAGTGTACTGAGGGAGTCTTCAATACGGGCATTGGGCTGAATGTACCAGTCGTTGCCGTAGCGAATAACGACTTGATCCATCTTTGGCACCCAGAATACATCAAAGATGCCTTCGGGCGTAGAGAACTGTGCTAGCTGTTGTAGCCCCTTAATCAATGGCTCAGGAATGGGGATTGAATAAAAGGTCGTAAAGACGGGCATAATGAAGAAGGCGAGATGCCTAATTATTGTAGAACCGTTATTGAGTCAATTTTTTACGATGGGTGAAAAAATTGAAGGATATATGACTGAGAAAGTAAATGACGCCCTCCTCTTTCCAACCCTTTCCTCCCACTCCTTCTACTCTTTCTACTCCTTCCAAATGGATTTCTACAGCATTAATATCCCTCCTCCTCCTACCGATGCGTTTGATAACGTAAATATTATTCAGCTCGCACAGATTGAGACATGGAATAACGAGATTATGGACGTCCATTGGCGCCCAACAGATCGTCAACTTCTTATCTGTATCGGTGACGAGTGGTTCGTCCAGCCCGATACAGCCGATGTCGTCACATCTCTTGCCACACTCTTTGCGTGCGATGAATACCAGATTCGTCTCGGTAATATGGCAATGAATGGCGAGATAGCCACACCAGAGACTCTCTGGACTCTTTACAATAGTAATTGGCTCTACTACGCCGATAATAACGCACATATCCAGTTCTCCGCCGATGTAGACTATGACGCCGACAGTGCGCCGCAGTGGGTGGATATTGTACCAGACTCACAGCCCTTTGCACCGATGCCTGATATTCTGCTGGAATAATATATGTTGCCGCCACAAAGAGTGGTGTGCTAGACTTTGCCGGAACATTCGGTTCGTATGTTAATTTCCCAACTATTAATCTTGGTAACGCAATTAGCGTGTGTGCCTGGGTATATCCTCGTACTCAGGCAAATTTTTGCGGTCTGTTTACAAATGTGGGACCTAACGTTGCACCAAGTGGTTTTAAAATGCAGTGGAATTCTTACCTAACCCAAAATCTAAATTTAGAAATGCAGGCAGGAAACGGTTCAGTTGGAAATGATAATAGTTCCGTACTCAATATAATTTCACTTAATGTATGGCAACACTTTGGCTATGTGTTTGATCAAGCAAATGCCCAGGTTATCTTTTTCTTGAACGGTGTACCAGCCGCAATGGCAACTACAACAACAGTATCAAATATTGGTACAAACAAAACGGTCAATGTGGGAGCTTACACAGGCGGAGCTTACCCAATGAATGCGCAGCTCGGATACATACATGTATTTAATACAATACTGGATGCTACGCAGATTAATAACGACTTTAGCAATTCACGCTCTCGCTTCGGTGTATAAATAATGCCCATTATCACAGGTTGGTCCAGTATTTCGGCCAAGTAAATGCGAGATTCTCAACCTCACGGTCCATTACACGTAACCCCTCAGGAAACTGCGGCAGATCCATAGGAGCCCTGTTCATCATAAATCCCCATTCACCCTGAAACGACGGAATAGAACAATGGTAGGGAAATATCTCCATACCAAAAAATAACTGTTCCCGCATCCATACCATTCCCTCACGACAGGAAACCTCATCGGCACCAGGGCGAATCGGACCGCAGTGGGTCACAATCCCGCCACCGACCGCCAAATGTGACATAATACGCGCACGAAAATTTGGACCATAGAGCAAATCGGCATCACCGCCCGCTTCGTCCAGCATTTCTACATCAGGATCCGGCAAATCCAGAATAATCGCATCATAGAGTCCAGATGTACGGTCCAAAAACGAATTGATATCATCAGGGCAAAACATCAGACGCGAATCGTTGCGGACCGACTCATCTGCCCACCCCAAATACTTATTACACAAAGAAACAAGGTCCCTGTCAATATCCACCCAATCCACGGTCGCCACAGCGTCCGCCGACCAGCGCAGCACTTCGCGCACCGTCGCCCCTTCGCCACCACCCACGACCAGTACCTTTTTGTTAGGAGTTCCAGCCATCGCAGCAAGCAAAGGATGAACGAGATGTTCGTGGTAAATCGCCTCATCGGACGACGATGACTGAAGTTCACCATCCAAAAAGAGAACACGACCATAGGTCGGCGATTCGGCAATCACCACTTCCTGAAAGTCGGTTCGTCCAGCCCACATCACATGCCCCAAAGGGTAGATAGAATGTACGTCGGCGCTACATGCCGTTTCAGTAAAAATCCCGTTTTCCAACTTATCCGCCAACTCTTTGTTCGAAATCGCAGGCATCTTAAATTATCCAAAACGGCTACCTCTTAAGCCAATTACACCCCCACCGATTGTACAATTTACGTCTTTAGCCATGAACACAAATTACAACAGCGTGTTTCAGTTGCCATAAGCATAAATTTATTGATTTCCTTCTGAAACACGGCTTCTAGATTAAGATATTTTTTCCTATGAGCGATAATACGTTTTCTTAGTACATCTCGTTCACCTCGTCTATCCCATCTATATTTTATATTCTTCTGTAATTCTACAGCATCATAACGTACTTTTTCAGTTTCAATACATTTTATACGTGCTTCAATATCTATTATATCATTTTCAATACGTTTCAAATCGGTAAGTAATAATAATTCATGAAGTTGTAGCGCTTTTACATCCGAAAAGAGATTTTGGGTATATAAAATATTAAAATTAAAGCGGATATGTTGGGGTAAGATAAATTTATTCGTATCTTTAATTTCTTCTACTTTCTTTTGAATTTCATCTACGATACCTGAAATTCGTTTCTCAATTGTTTCAAAACTTTCGTTCTTTAAAAAAAACATAATTTTACCTGAATTAAATTCGCAGATTGTTCGTATCTTATCGTATTGATATGCGCTTGTTTTATGGGCTTCCGCTTTCGCATCAAGTTTCAGATAAGAAATGAGAGCTAGAATAAATGAATTGACGGCGGTGAATCCAGATACAATATATGGACCAGATGGTTGTGCTTGAAGCGCAAGACTTAGAAGAGTACAAAGTGCCGATATGAAAATAGCAGGTAACATAAGCATATTCAACTGTTGCTCGCAATATACTTTCGCTTCGGTATACAATAATTTTTGTCCCTTGATATACACAGCAAGTATATCAAGAGACGTGGATAAAGAAATGGGATTATCATTACCGGTTTCGTCATTTGTAACAGCATTTCGTACTTCAATCATCGTTTTGTATTTCGGTTTCTCTAGAATAATAAATGCGTTAGCGGACGTTTCAGTCGGAGCATTTGGATTTGCGACGTGCTTACCTGTAGGACCCATAGAACCCGTAGGACCTGTAGAACCAGTAGAACCCGTAGGACCAGTAGAACCGATAGGACCTGTTGTACCCGTAGGACCGATAGGACCCGTAGAATCGGTAGGAACATAATCAGGATGCTCTTCTTCAGGGGGCGGTGGCGGATCGGCGCCAGACATATCAACAATAAATGCGCCGGATATATCAGCCATTTATAAAGTATATTGAAAATATACAATATAAATTTACTGCGGATTTGTAAACTGTGAATATAGAGTGAGATAGTAAGGACCGTTACCCTCATACCTGTATTGGATTGTAAGAGGTGTTTTGAATACCCATACAGAATCCCAATTGTTACCGGCGTATCCAGTGACATATTGATCCGAGGAGGGAGATTCCGTAATCGTTGGGCGTACACCACCACCAGATACGGCGTACTGGCTGTTAAGAATACTATCACCAGAACCGTGTTGTATTGACTGTGATACTTTTGTCATAATAGGAGCCGTAAAAATAACTTCACTACCAGCATCAATATCTGCCCAATTTTCTAACCATGTAAGAAAATTAGATCCAAGTGTATTAACCACACCAAATCCGCCAATAGCACGCACCATACGCCAGCTAAAACCGTTTACGTCGCCTAAGCCACTGGAAGGAGTAAAGCCTGGGAGGGTAGCAACATCCAAAACTCCGTTATAATACGTAAATGGAACAAGAACAGTGTGATTTATTGTACCATTGTGATAGGATAGTGACTTAATAGGAACAAAATTTGTAAGTACATTAGCGGTATTAGCGTATACCTTATTTACTGATGACATTCACTTTACTTACTATATTTTTTTAAAAAACCCGGGTACAAGTAAGAATGAGTATACAACCACAAATTAGTACTACAAAAGGGAACATTGCTACAATTTTTTCAGAGATAGTATCAACAACGACTGTACGAGATAATATATCAGTATATTTACTAAGTACAAATAATGAAGCCATATGGGTAAATGGTTTAGATTATCTAACTCCAAGTACTATCAGAACAATTGACCATTTGAATAAACAACTAACACAACAGCAATTATATTTATCGCAACTGAGACAATCTATTCGCTAATTCAGCAAAAACCCATAAAATTTGACGCAGTGCCGTCCGTTTAAAAGAAACTCATACAAAAAAGAAGAGATGCCGGTTTTATCACACTCGTCCGAAACTGAATCCATCGTCGGGATTCAGTTTGGGGTATTCAGCCCTGAAGAAATCCTAAGGCGTTCCGTATGCGAAATCACCAATCCCTCAACGGCTGAGGGTAAGTTGAATGGTCTCTTTGACCCGCGTATGGGCGTACTAGAGAATGGTAAGGTATGTCGTTCGTGCGGTCAGAATAATCACAGTTGCCCAGGTCACTTTGGACATTTTGTCCTCGCCCGCCCTGTTTACTACACTCAATTCTTCAAGCTGCTGATGAAGGTTCTCAACTGTGTCTGTTTCAAGTGCGGCAAGCTTCTTATTGATAAGCAGCGCCATCAGCATCTGCTCAAGCTCAAAGGCGAATCCCGATGGAAGATGGTAAAAGATGCGGCACAGGGTATTACTCGATGTGGTGAAGATGCTGAGGACGGATGTGGATCTCGTCAGCCAAATAAGTATCGTGAGGAGCCGGTACATAAGATTTATGCCGATTGGAAGAATCTACAACTCCCGGAAGGCGTCCAAGCCCCAGAGGGTGCGGTTGTAGATGCGGACGGTGTCATGAATCTCTCAATGCTTCTAGAACCAGAGTACGTACACCGTCTTCTACGTCGTATTACCGACGAAGATGTGGAATTTATGGGATTTAGTCGTCATTGGTGCCGCCCTGATTGGATGGTCTGTACTGTACTACCGATTCCGCCTCCACAGGTGCGTCCATCGGTGACTCAGGATAATAATCAGCGTGCCGAAGACGACTTGACGAGTAAGCTCATTGATATTATCAAGGTGAACAATACGTTGAAGAAGAAGCTTACGGATGAACCGAAGAAGCGTATGATTGATGAATGGACGAATTTGCTCCAGTACCATGTTGCCACGCTTGTGGACAACAATATTCCTGGTATCAGTCCTGCTGCTCAGCGCTCGGGACGTCTGCTCAAGTCGCTCCAACAGCGTTTGGGCTCTAAGGAAGGTCGTATCCGTTCAAACTTACAGGGAAAGCGCGTGGAGTATTCTGCCCGTTCGGTCATTACGCCGGACCCGAATATCTCCGTCAAAGAGCTCGGAATTCCTCTCAAGATTGCAACGAACCTCACGTTTCCTGAGAAGGTCACGCAGTTCAACATCGGTAAGCTGTATAAACTGATTCAGAATGGACCGGATGTATATCCAGGTGCGAAGACGATTCAGCGCAACGACGGTCGTACAATCAGCCTGAAGCATGTCAATGCGAAGTCGTTAGAGCTCTTTGAAGGCGACGTAGTCAATCGCCATCTCATGGACGGCGATGTGGTCCTGTTTAACCGACAGCCGTCGCTTCACCGCATGTCTATGATGGCACATATTGCGAAGATTCTGCCATATAATACATTCCGTCTCAATGTATTTGTAACGGCACCGTACAACGCCGATTTTGACGGTGATGAGATGAACTTACACGCTCCCCAGTCGGTAGAGACGGCGACGGAGCTACGTGAAATTGCCGCCGTCCCGCTACAAATCGTGAGCCCTCGTGAGTCGGTCCCTATTGTGTCAGTTGTACAGGATACGCTGGTGGGTGCCAACCGTTTCACACGATCTAACGTGCTCTTCACGAAGAAGGAGGCAATGAATCTGCTCGTTCACGCGAAGCGTTGGGAGGGCAAACTGCCCGCACCGGTGACGACAACTCCTCAGCCGATGTGGTCCGGTCAGCAACTCCTGTCGGCGCTTCTACCGCCGGTCAGCCTTCAGATGCCAAACAGCAGCTACAGCGATGAGGATAAGAAGAACCCACAATCACCGAATCTCGTCAAGATTCTCAATGGTGTGATTGAGCAGGGTATTCTAGATAAGTCGGTGTTCTCCAAGCAACTCATTCACATTATTTACAACGATTACGGTCCGGATATTACGGTGGATTTCCTGGATTCCCTACAAGCGATGATTGCGAATTTCCTGATGAATAGCGGTTTCTCGGTCGGCATCTCAGATCTTATTGCCGATCAGGCAACCAACGACGAAATCGGTATTGCGCTCAACAAGCTCACGAAGACAATTGAGGAGCAGATTCTCCAACTCCATACGGGACTGTTTGAGAACTCATCGGGTCGCAGCAATCAGGAAGAATTTGAATCAAAAGTCATGAATACGCTCAATAAGGCGGTAGGCGAGGCGGGTAAGATTGGCTTGAAGTCGCTCGCCGACACGAACCGAATGACGAACATGGTAAAGGCGGGGTCCAAGGGCTCAGATGTGAACGTTTCACAGATGATTGCCACCCTGGGTCAGCAGGCGATTGAAGGTAAGCGCGTACCGAACGGCTTCCAGCATCGCACCCTGCCCCACTTCAAGCGCTTTGACGACTCGGCGCAGGCACGTGGGTTCATCACGAGCTCGTATATTAAGGGACTCCAGCCCGATGAGTTCTTCTTCCACGCTATGTCAGGTCGTGAAGGTCTTATTGATACGGCTGTAAAGACGGCTGATACAGGTTATATGCAGCGCCAAATCCGTGTCGCCCTGGAAGACCTGATTACCCAGCACGACGGATCGGTGCGCGATACCAACGGCAATATGCTACAGGTATCGTACGGCGAGGACGGTATTAATGCGACAAAGCTGGAGAATCAACCGCTCCCACTCGCCACCATGAGCGACGCAGATATTATGACGTACGCCGCCGCTCCAGGTGCCCCAGGTGAAAAGGCGTACCAGGATGCGATGATTGAAGACCGTCGTATTATTGTAGAGAAGGTATTCGGATCCAAGCCCCAGAAGAACGTCCGCTCACCGGTTCACTTAGAACGTCTCATCTATGCAATCAAGTCGCAGTTTAGCCTTGACCCCGCCAACGTAGCGAATCCAGTCACTCCTACGGCAGTGTTAGAAGCCCAGGCAAAGATTCTAGCAAAGACGCACGCAAACAATAAGATTTGGACAGCACTTGTCCGCTACCATCTTGCCCCATCCCGTCTCACCTCCATCGGATACACACAGCCGGCGTTGGACGCACTTGCGGAGGAAATTGTCCTCAAGCACTGGAAGTCGTGGGTGGAGCCTGGACAGCCCGTAGGTGTGATTGCGGCACAGTCTATTGGTGAGCCGGCTACCCAGATGACGCTCAATACCTTTCACTTGGCTGGTGTAGCCGCCAAGTCCAACATGACCCGAGGTGTTCCTCGTCTCAAGGAGTTGCTCAAAGCGACTCGCAATCCAAAGGCAATTGAGTTAAATATTTCGCTCCGCCGTGACATCCGTGAAAAGAAGGAGGAAGCACGTCGTGTCTCTAAAGAGCTGGAATTCACACTGCTCCAGGATATTGTAACGGTTGCGCGTATTTACTACGACCCTCGTGATAATGAGACACTTATTACGGATGATGCGGACTGGCTGGCGTATCTAGCAGCGTACGAGAAGGCGACCGCCCCACTTGTGGCAGCCGAGGGCGTTTCGCAAGACCCTCTCAGTTCATCCCCTGTAACCGAAGAGGCAACGCCCGTCCAAGAAGAGCCCAAGTCGCCCTGGATTCTACGATTTGAACTGGACCGCGAACAAATGTTCAACAAGAACATTACGATGGATGATATCGCGCTCATTCTCAAGACGAAGTTCAGCAGTGATATTACAAGTATTTACACCGATTACAATGCGACTCGTCTCGTCTTCCGTATTCGGCTAACCAAGAGCGAAACCGCCAGCGATGACTTGAATACGCTCAAGGCACTTCAGAACAAGGTCCTCTCTTGTACGGCGATTCGTGGTATTCCTGGTCTCCGTTCGGTCAATTACCAGAAGGTTGCCGATACAGTAGAACTCAAGGACGGTAAGTATACGCCGGCAGAGCAGTATGTACTCATTAGCGACGGATCCAATTTCCTGGATGTCATGACACACCCTGATGTGGATCCCACCAAACTCATTTCCAGCAATGTTCACGATATGTTTGCGAATCTGGGTATTGAAGCGACGCGGGCGACCCTTTACAAGGAAATTACCACGCTCTTTGCCGAATCAGGCAGCTCGGTAAATTACCGCCACGTCTGTATTCTGTTGGACAAGATGTGTCACAAGGGACGCACAATGAGTATTGACCGCTACGGTATTAATAAGAACGACATTGGACCGCTTGCGAAGATGTCGTTTGAACAGACGGAGGATATCGCGCTTCGTGCCGCCATCTTTGGAGAGCGGGATCCTGTGCTGGGCGTAAGTTCGAAGGTGATGTTGGGTGCGCCGATTAAGGCAGGTACAGCGTTTTCGGAGCTCCTCTTTGACGAAGTGACGGCAGTTAAGTTTGCCGAAGATACTCCCGAACAGCACCCTGTAGAGTACGATAGCCTTGCGCCATTCACAACGGATGAGCAGAATGACGCACTCTATGGCGCCGATGATAATGGCGAGTGCTCAACCACCAATCTCCGTATTCCTATCAGCCTTCCAACGACGAAGCAGCACGCTGCGGTTAGCATGGAAGCTATTAATGAGGAAGAGGACGAGGGCGATGATATTATGATTTACGAATAATCTGCTGACCCAATAGATGGAGGTTGGTTATAAAGTATTTCCGCGGGGAAAGCGTTACGCATATATGGTAATCAACGGTAAGCCCGTCTTTTTGCGTAATATTGTGTTTATTCATAATGCCGAGAATCCGGATCAGGTAGTGATTGTACACGAATGGGGTATGTCGGATCATCGTTGGGAGCCGCCAAAGGGTCAGTTTGAATGGGACGAATTAGGAGCCATGCGCAAAGGTATGAAGATGACATATAAGCAAGTATTGGCGGCGATGCGACAGGGCGTCTTACGCGAGACGAAGGAGGAGGCGAAAATTATGCCCGCTGAGCTTATAAATCTTACACCGCTAGATGTCGCTTACGCACAAGACTGGGCGGAATCTGGATTGCCAAATGGTATGTTTATGTATCAGTTTTGGCACGCCACCATCACACCTGCCACTATGTTAGAAGCCCAGAAACGCACGAAAGAATTGGTGGATAATAAGGATTGGCGTCATTTGCTGCCGCCCGATGTATTGGAGAAAGATGATATACGTTGGTGGTCTCCTAACGAACGAAATGCCTACTCACACATTCGTGGAGGGTTTTCGCAAAAAATGACAGCACTTTATTTTGAATCACTGAATAAATCACGGAAGTAATAATATGGAATACAAGGTGTTAGAGGTATGGGGGACCGGTGGTCCTTCATCCATCCCACTAAGACCTAATACTGACCTACAACCGCCCAAACACGTGTATGTTTGTGCTTTGGAGAATCGTGCGCTTCAGCAGGCGAAAAACGAGATTAATCTCTTTTACCAAGAGGGTAAATGGGACGATTATAAGAAGGTAACGAATCCGTACGAGTATATCTTTCTCTCTTGGAATCGCCGGTCGTCCCGATCGGTTGCGACTCGCCAACCCCTTTCACGCTCTTATTTCAAAATGATTGAACTATGGAAGCGTCTCAACCTCACCACCGAACTGGCAGCATTTATGCAACCGAGTACCGGTATCGGATTACGCACAGCCCACGCCGCCGAGGGTCCTGGTGGATTTATTGAGGCGTGTCTTGTGATGGCAAACAGGAATATGGTGGCGGAAACAAACAATTGGGGATATGTTGGATCTGATGCCATTACACTACGATCGGAAGCGAAGAACGTTCCTGGATGGCGCAAGGCGGCAAAGTTTCTGGCATATTATCCGCAAATCATCATTCGTGATGGTGCCGATGGAACTGGTAATATTCTTAATAAGGCGAATCAAGACCACTTTGTAAAGTGGACATTGATGAGGCACACGGATGGCGTTCATCTTTACACGGCAGATGGCGGCTTTGACTTTAGTGGCGACTACAATGCGCAGGAAGATTCTATCTTTCCACTTTTGCTAGCGGAATCACTCATTGGGCTCAGGGTGTTGGGCAAGGGAGGATGTATGATTATTAAGTGCTTTGATACAACGGAACAACCTACACTAGACCTAATTTGGCTGTTGAGTCGTGCCTTTCGTACATGGGGCATTTCTAAGCCGCATACTTCACGTGCGGGGAATGCGGAGCGCTACTTTATCGGAAAAGGATACCTGGGACCCTCATCGGATATTATTGATTTACTTGATGCGTATCAGGCAAGGCATCAGTTTCTATTTCCGATTCTGGCTCATCCCGTTACGTGCGAATCGTGGAAGCCAACAATGGATCTTATCAAACACCTTCAGGCAGAGATTGAACAGATGGAGATTGTGGTCATTCGGCAAACGCTTGATTTGATTAAGACAACGGATCCGTCTGTGATTCAGACTCTAGTACGTGATAATGTGAATCGGTCAATAGAATGGTGTAAGAATCATGATGAGGAGATTACCGCATCATGGCTCACCGAGATGGAAAAGAACGTGGCAAAAGAGACTCAAGACTTGCTCAATATTCTCAATCCTCCTCCACATAATGTTCCGTATTCCTATGCGAATTGGACGAATAGGAGTACGTTCTCAAATACACTGGTATTTGAAAACTTTCGTACAGGAGATACAGCCGCAGCACCAGCCGCAGCACCTGTTGTAAATCCCTTTATGCGAATCAAAAGTATAAAACAGAGTCATTCAACTATGTTTGGAAATTCTACTTCGTAGACGACTTGTCGCCGCTATTTAGCTGTGGTTTTACAATACGGTCTACAAGAATTGTTCCTACATTGACCGATGCGTTGTGTTGGGAAATATCTCCCCGCTCAATCTTATCTAACTGGTCTACCATCATGGCAAGTATGTCCCGACGGTAATCCTTTTTCAGCAACATGGCAAAAATGCTAGGAAATTCCTTCTGGTAGTCGGCAAATTCGGCACCGATTTGGGCGGGAGTTTTTGTCTTCATAGCCTCTTCAATATCTAGAATCATTTCACGAACACGTGCGGATTTCGTGGACATCTACCTCCTGTCCTTGTTATTCTTTTTCCGAATAATAAACGCTCCCCATAATAAGAGATGTCGTTGGCATATTCTCGTCGTCGTAAGAATACTAAGCGCTCAAAACGATTCAGGGGTGGTGCTGATGTCGGTGCGGATAAGACTACGGGTGCGCTTTTACCGGGTCAGGAGAGTTCGTTACCAGGCGTTTTACCTACGACAACTTGGGGCGCATGGGCAAATTATCCGGGTGCGTTAGCATGGTCGGCAAATACACAGGCACCGCCACCGCTCGCAAATGGCGGACTCTATACTGGTCCGCAATCGACCGGTGAATGGGCGTCAAAGCCGTTTCCTGCGACCCAGTATGGTGAGATGGCGGAGGCGACAAAAATCGCAGGGAATCCCGATGTTTTCTTTCAGCAGCGACCGAACGATAATACGGGTGCGAGTTTTTCGCCGTATGTATCGGTACCACTGAGTAATGAGCATTATAGTGCGGGAATGCCAGCACCATTGAGTGGCGGACGCCGACGAACACACCGCCGTGCGAATCGTAAAACACGACGGGGTAAGAAACTAAGTCGTAGACATAAGTAAGGAATGGCAACTGCTGCAAACGCTGATTTAACGTATCACGTAGATCCGCGACTGCCTATTGGCGATGGTCTACATATATCGGACCCAGCGCATCCGCAAAATGTTATAAAGAATCTATTACAGACCCAGAATCAGGCAGCCACCGATTCGTATTATGATAATAAACCACAACGTCTCCCACAAGGTGTAACGGAGGAACCGTTTGTACCTCTTTGGACCGAGTCCGTGATGACGAATCCAACCCAAACGAGTCAGATTCTCCTTATTTCAGCAATACTAGGTATTATATTGTGCCTAGTATTTGTGAGATTAGCGGCAAATCTATTTGTAAAAATCGCAATTGTATTAATCATGGTACTCTGTATTCATTATTTACTAGCGAGACTTGAGAAACGGACAGTATAAAGTTTATCACCGGCGGCTACACGGAAACGCATCTCCTCTAAGCGACCTTTTTTGAGGTACTCCTTATTATTAATATGAAGTACAGCAGGCACATCTTCTATATTGAAATGAAACGTAAGACCAAATGAAGCAAAATATGCCGTAATGCGTGCTACATCTTCCTCAGAAATGAGGGCAACCGTGATGGGCGGCGGGTACCAGGTCTTAAGAATCTCCGTCATTGTGATCAGTAGAACTTCAAAAAGTGCCTGAACATCACCATCCGTATCAATCTCAAACTGAACACTGTTAGGAGGTCCCGGTGGTTTTTTGAGTAATTCGGTTACAAATTCAACGATTTCTTCATTGCCGTTGGACATTTATACCTTCTCTTATTATTGTTTATTTAGACCATCTTAATTAGAAATGCATATTCCTGGAATTGTCGTTGAGTTTTTGGGAACCTTTATCTTCTTTTTCGTCATTTTAGCGACGGGCAATGCGTGGATAATTGGACTTACCCTTGCCCTCTTAATTTTTGCGTTCGGCAAGATTAGCGGCGGTCACTTCAATCCAGGTGTTACCCTTATGATGCTCTATAAGAAGGGTGTTTTGTTAGAGGACGCGGCGGCGTTTATGGTTGTACAGGTGCTTGCCGGTATTCTCGCTGTTGAATTATGGAAGCACGTGAGCGCAGTAACATCTACGAACGCTTCCCTAAAATTCTAACGTAAAAACGTATCGCATGATACCACAAGCACCATAACAACTGCGATTGCTGTTCCGACGGCAAGCGTTGCCGCCTGTCGTGTATCACGATTCGCCGCAATATTTGCCAGCCCTAAAAACGGATCTACAATGGTTTCGGTATTACCGGTGAGTTTTTGTTCGGCACGGGTGATGACGCAACCGAATAACCACTGTGACGCCATCACGACCAAAGAGACCGCTAAAATCACTAGACGTCCTGGATGGTGGGGTGGAAGTACGAAAAAAAGGGCAATGACAGAGCCGATAATCATAGGATGAAGTGCCATGAGGGCTTGTCCGTGTGCGATATCGCCACCGGGTAACCAGAAGAAGACGACACGTGTGAGTGCGATAATTACAGCGACTAACCCGTCACGAATCTCTCGTAAAATGCGTTTCGCCTTTGTGTCCGTCTTGCCCGTATTCTCCTTTGTGTCCGCCGTCTCCACCTGTTTGTCTAGACTATCACTCATTGGCTCTTATTTGAAAGTCTGAATATAATATAGGAAATATGCCGAAGTGGCCGATTATGATACTTATTGCGCTTCATATAGCAAGTTTAGCATTTTTCATATATCATCACTTTAAGAGTCCCCACCATAAACATCCCGATAGATTCCATAAAGTTCAGCAGGATATTCATCATTCACTCGTAAATATTAAAAAGCATCTATAATTTATGCTTCTAATTCAAGTATCAAACCATAGAATGGTATAATATTTGAACGATTAAATTTGCCTCCTTGCGGAATCGAACCGCAGACCTTCTGCTCGCGTTTAAAATACAAGGCAGACGCAATACCACTATGCTAAAGAGGCTTCCAAGATAACACACGAGCATCTGCCTTAAATGGTTTCAATCCATGAAGAGCAAGTTGGAGAGACCGTTCTGGAAGCGTATCCAGTTGGTGCCGACTACAAACAGGGTCACACTCCATTCTCCGTCAGACGAGCCGCCAGGCGGCGCTACGACGAGGCTCAACTTCATATCTACACGGTCCGGATTGAGAGTGCCGCTAGGGTCAAACTCCGCCGGCTTCTCGGCGAAATTATAGGCGTAGATATAATTGCCGTAGGCACGAATTCCACCGGGCATAATCATATTACCGGTGGCACGCCACCAACGCTCAGGCTGGTCCGCCCAGACCGCCGTGCCGACCATGAGCGTTGCGTGAACCAGCAGGGGACGGTAGGGATTCCAAACAGGATTGTATTCATTCTCCAAAACCGCAGAGTAGTTATTCCAGTCGTTGAACTGCTGAACGGTAGCATTGCGGCGGAGAAAGAAAATCAGTTGGCGAATGGGACCGTTCGCCGTTGTAATCGGCAACTGAACCTTAATTGTATTGCCGAACGAGGTATTCGTGATGTACTTAATCGGCTCCGCAAACCGCGTCTCCACCACCTGTTCCATCATCAATTCGTGCGTATCATGCATATACGCCTCACGTAACTCACCGTCAATTTGGGAAATACCACATATGATATCTGCTGTTTGAAATTCAGGCGCCGCATAACTGATAGGAATCGTTTGTAATTTACGAAACGGATATGTATAATCACGCACCGTAAGAGTGGTACCCAAGGGCGTTTCATTACATCCTAGAGGTGTACTAATTTTACGAATCACCTCACTGAAGGGGCGGAGTGTAATATGAAAACGGACAGTATCGGGACCGCTACACGAGATAAGAGGGAAAGCGGTATTCACATGTTTGGCAAACCAGAACGGTAGATAGCAATAGATGTAGCCGTCTTCGCTGGGCAAAATATTATTCACGCCTGGGGTAACATACGAATTATAGATACCGTCATCGTAAGCTACACCGGTTGTTACACTATGATTCATCTTATTCCAGGTATTTATCCAGTCGCCGCTAAACGATTCTACGATAACACCATCCACTTCCATTTCCGCCTTCGCAATTGCGATAGTACCAAGACTTTGTGCCCAAATAAAAAAGTCTGCTTCGTCTACGGGTACAAGATTCTGAATATTGGGACCGATACGTTGTGCGGTATCTCCAGGTAGCCAAGGAAGCGGTTTAAGTCTTAGGGCAATCCAGTTGACGAAATCTCCCTGCCACGGCCAAGGAACTTCAAAGGTGATACGTTGTCCCCAGTTTGGCGAGCCCTGAAAGGTCCAGGTAGCGATTTCCTGAGTAAAATTGTGGTAGGGCTTGTTTTCGGGACGGAATTTGGTTTTATCCGCATTTGGTGGATAGACATATTCATCAAAATCGGATCGGTCAATCAGTGAGACGATCTTCTTTAGTTCACCGACAGGCTTAGCGGACGCCATTGCTTACGTCTTCTAGTATGTACTTTAGATAACGATAACCGGGCTTTATCTAATTCGTCCACTGGCTCTCGCATACATTACAAATATACTGGAACTTCAGGTTTGTAGGGTCAGTCTTGATGTAGATGACGTCACGGAGGTCAGGATTCGCAATAGACGGGCATTCGCTGTTGCGGCAACTGATGGTCTTGACGTGGGGCAGGGTCGGGTCCTGACGGGTGTAGGCGTTGACGGTAATACCGGATGCGGCACCACCGGCGCTGCTACCGGAGCGAAAGTTCGTTTCTAGGACAAGGGCGTCCTCTTTGGTAGCGGGCTTGAACGGCTCAGAGTGTCCGCAGGTATTACACTTGAGATTTGCTCCCGCAGGTGTAATATCATAGCCGTACATGTTTTCGCAACGAACACAGAACTTCATTTATACCTCTATACCTTCTGAGGATTTCAAGTTTAAGCCATCATTTTTTACGCGCGACGGTTCTTTAAATGCCCTACGGGGGTGCGTTAAAATGTCCCATTTAAATACCCGGTATGTATTACACAAAGAATGTATGTCCTAGTGAAGACCCCTACAACCACCACCGAAAAGAGCGAATCCTATACATTTAACGACGTGTATGACCTTCTTACACGCGTGGCTGCTATGGTGAAGGAGGCGGCTGCTGCTGCTGCGACGGTACACCCTGCAAAGGAGTCTGTGGAAAAGCCTGTGGCAACAGTACAGGAAAAGGAAAAGGAAAAGGAAAAGGAGGAAGAGGAGGAGCAGGAGGAGAAGGAGGAAGCGCAGGAGGAGAAGGAGGAAGCGCAGGAGGAGGACAACGAAGACAAAGGCACCCCACTGTCTGTTCTAGAGGAGGAAACAGACCCAATGTCCAGAATAATTAATTCGCTTAAGAGACCGATACAAGATCTACCACTTAGTAGCCGCCATATGTATAATAAATCAGAGTACCCAAAGCCACCAACACAGCCACCTATATTAGACACCTTTTGTGAACCATTATTTACAGGACCAATTGACCGTGAAAAGAATACTGCTGAAATTATGGAGCGAATAAAACAGATGGAAGCTGGTACTATAGAGTCTCAAACAGACAGTCAGACCAAAAGCCTAGACAAAATCATAGATTATTTCACAGAGAATTTTTTAGAGAATATAGACGTAAAAATTCAACCACCATGGCTATGTCCAAGTGATGAATATAATTATATTTTTAAGGATATGCCAATCCTTACGAATGCTTGCTATGATTTATTTGTCGCTTACCCGCATAAATTTATTGAAAATTCACATGAACTTGAAACAATAAAGGAACATATTCATTATATCAAATATCTCCTCGGCGTGGATAGCGTATATACCCGCATTCAGTTTAGAAAGTATGGTAAGTCCAACCCTGAATCTGGTTATATGAGAGGATTTATTATAAAACAGAGTGCGTTTACAGAATTAACAAATATGATCTATAGATTCATAAATGAACAGAAAAACCATGGCATCGTTGATTATAAGGATGCTGTAGAGATTTGCTACAAAACGCTTAACTCTATGTATGACGAGACACTTGTAGGTGCCTCAGTCTTGGACGATTGGATCGCCCTATTTGTGAAGACAAAACTCAGCAGAACCATGAATGGTTCCTTACAGAGTTCTATTATGTATAGCACCTTCGCACAGTGGTTACAGAACTCTGCTCCTCAAGCCATAATGAAATTTTTATCTATCCAATATTTTTCCAAGGTGATGAAGGAGACGCACGGATTTGAAACAGGTCGCAAATCGTCAGGTGTATTTTATAAAAATGTAGAATGGAAGAGTTCTACAACGAAAGTGGAAGAACAATCCACAGCAGTGGAAAAGACTACTAGTACAATTAATGTCTCTGGGTGGAATCCGCAAACACCGTTTGAAGATAGATGGGCTCCTATAGATACTGCTAAATAGTTATGACGAGCACATTAAGCACTCCTTCTCTTCCTTCGCTGAAAGCTCTTTGACCGGTGCTAACTCAGGCGCGATAGGAGCCGCAGCGGGCTCCACGGTGAACTTCTGTGCCGACGCCACCGCCTTTGTGCGTAGGTAGTAGATGCCCGTCTTGAGTCCCTTACGCCAAGTGTAGAAGTGCATAGACGAGAGCTTGCGGAAATCGGGGTCACCGAGGAACAAGTTCAACGACTGGGATTGGCAGATGTATGGACCACGGTCCGCCGCCATATCAATCAGCACCTTTTGTTTGATTTCCCAGACGGTCTTGAAGATATTTTGGAGATCTTCAGGCACACCCTCAACACCCGTGACCGAGCCGTTGTTGCGAATGATAGCGTCCTTCATTTCAGTTGACCAGAGACCACGGGCGAGTAGTGCCTTGACGAGGTGCTTGTTGAGTACGATAAACTCGCCGGCAAGCGTACGGCGGGTGAAGATATGCGTCGCATAGGGCTCAATACATTCACAGTTGCCGAGGATCTGACTCGTGGAGGCGGTTGGCATTGGAGCAATAAGGAGGGAGTTTCGCATGCCAATGCGGCGCACAGTGTTGATAAGCCCATCCCAGTCCAGACCTTCATCTTGAATTGGGTCAACATTCCATAGAGATGGCTGTAACTCACCCTTCCACGCTGGGGAGCCTACGAAGGTTTCGTAGCGTCCCTCGACCGCTGCGAGGTCACACGATGACTCCACCGCCGCATAGTACATATGGGCGAAGATACGCTTGTTCAACACCGCCGCCTCCGCCGATTCCCAGGCGAGTCCGAGCATGGCAAAGACATCCGCCAAACCCTGTACTCCTAGACCTACCGGTCGGTGACGCTTATTAGAGCGCTCCGCTTCGGGAATAGGATAGAAGTTAATATCAATCACACGGTTGAGATTCTTAATTACTACGCCCACTACCGAGCGGAATTGTTTGAAATCAAAGGCGCCATTCTTGACGAAGGCGGGCAGACTCATGGAGGCGAGATTACAGACCGCTGTCTCATCTGGCGACGAATACTCAAGAATCTCTGTACACAAATTACTAGACTTGATAACACCGAGATTCTGCTGATTGGACTTAAGATTTGCCGCGTCCTTGTAAAGCAGGTAGGGTGTACCGGTCTCAATCTGCGATTCAAGAATGGTGAACCAGAGCTTTTGTGCCTTCACCGTCTTGCGCCCACGTCCCTCCGCTTCGTATCGCTCGTATAACGCCTTGAATTCGGCACCGACACAATCGGCAAGCCCTGGTGCCTCGTTGGGACAGAACAGTGTCCAATCACCACCGGCGTCCACACGCTCCATAAAGAGATCGGGCACCCAGAGGGCGTAGAAGAGGTCACGAGCACGCTCCTCTTCTGAGCCGGTATTGCGCTTCATCATGAGGAAGTCTTCAACATCGGCGTGCCATGGCTCAAGATACATGGCGAAGGAGCCGTTGCGCTTGCCGCCGCCGTTATGGGCGGCACCGAGGTGCGCAACCGTATAGTCATGGACAGTATCAATCTCAAAGTCGTGAAGAACACCATCATACTCCTCTTCGTCAATTGATTCAATACGGCTTAGAACATAGTCGCCGTGGCGCAGATATGTTAGCCACTCAGATGCTGGAGACTCAGGAAACATTTCTGTGATTTCCGTAATACGGGGAATGCGAAGGACCTTTGTCATCTTTGTCGTTGTAATATTCTTGTAAGAGGATACATTGCCAATGCGGTCGCGGTCATAACCTGATGAAAGTGCGCCAAACCGTAATAGTAGATAGCGAATTGACTCAATAAGATTATCAGACGTCAGTTCAATAGTAACCTCTTTGGTTCCAATACAACCATCGCTTTCAATCAGACCACGGAGAATCTCCTTCGCTTTCACAAGTGGTAGATGGAGGAATGATGTATCCATATGCTTTTCGCCAGCAGAATCGTACATCTGTGACTTAACAAACTTAAAGTCGGGGCTCGTTGTAGCCCACTTAATGCGAACCGTGTTTGTTTCAGGCTCTTCATATTCATAAGACTTAATCCCCCGCTTTGTTAGATAGTCCAGGACAAACGCACGAGTTTCCTGCTTTTTCGTTAGATGTAGAGATAAACCTGATGTATCATAGGAAATATGTCCATCGCCTAGCATTACACCATAGAACCGGCAGTCTTCAGGGGTGATTGATGGAATATCCTTCTCGTATTTGGGAATTGGAAAGGCGACAAAGTCATCTACACGCAGGTCCCTAGCATCAACATAATCAATCTTAACGAGTTCCTTATCAAGACGATTACGGATAACACTGTAATTGACACCCTTCTTCTGGTCGCAGAGAGCGAGAATAGGATGCTCAGGTGTAACCTTCACAGACGAGATGCTATGCTTTACACCGAAGTTAAGAATCTTGCCCTTATATACGTGACGAACAGGTTTGTTCACACGGTTATACATTCCATCGCTTGTAAGCACACGGTCGGAGACAGAGACATCCTCAATGCGCTTAGGACCCTGCTCCGTATAGACAAGGGTATCGGGGGCGAAACACTGGTCAACGTAGCGCGCCGTGTTATTGAAGACACGGAGCATCGGCACGATGCCGTTACTGATACCACCGGTTCCCTTAATCAAAGAGCCCGTAGCACGAATATTGGAGATATGGAGACCGATACCACCGCCGTACTGACTAATAAGGGCACAGTTCTGGAGAGTGTCGTAGATTCCACGGATAGAGTCGTCCTTCATCGCAAGAAGAAAGCAGCTGCTCAACTGTGGACGCTTGGTACCGGAATTGAATAGTGTCGGAGTAGCATGGGTGTAAAACTTTTGAGACATCAGGTCATAGGTCTCAAAGGCACGCTTCAAATCGGCGCCCCAGAGACCGAGCGCAACACGCATCCAAAGATGCTGGGGACGTTCTACAATACGACGATTGGTATCACGGAGCAGGTAAGCGCGCTCCAATGTCTTAAGACCGAAATAGTCAAGGAGGAAATCACGTTCATAGTGAATATGTGCTTCAATCTCGTCGGCGTGAGCCCGAACGAGAGTAACAAACTCAGGCGAAAGTAGGGACGCCGGCTCTCCCTTCTTATCGCAAACTGCGTCCAAAATTTCTATGACGGCAAGCATAGTAGGAGACGTATTCTTTTGGTGATTGCTAATAGCAATCTGACTGGCGAGATCGGCATAGTCGGGATGAATCGTAGACCATGAATACGCAAGACTTGCGGTAATATTGTCCAATTCGGTGGTCGTAATACCATCTACGATACGGGCAAGAACACCCTGGGCGACTTTGGTAGGATTAACGTTCAGTCCTGTCGCCGCTTTTGTAATACGTTCTTGTACCTTTTCAAAGGCTACATCTTCACGGTGTCCGTCGCGCTTCACAACTTGCATGTTCTGTTCCATTGTTGGGAAATGTGTGAGGCAATTTTGGACGCAGCCAGCAACTCAATTTTTTACCGCACCCCTAAACAAGATGGTGGCTACAAGTTGGCTTGTATTTTCCTTTGCCGTATTTGCGGTGGCTCTCGTAGGGCTCTCTCATCTCAATAAGTTTCGGTTACACGAAGGATTTCAGCCGATTGAAGACCTCAATAATAATCGGTTCTGGTTCAAGGACTGGAAGTATGAAACATCGAGTGATAAGTTGCCGGTCGGCGCATCGGAGCCAGACGGACTTTCGCCAGGCGATGCTTTTTCCGTATCTACGGAAAAACTCCTATCTCCCCACATTCAACCGTTGTCCGTAGAGGCGGCGGAAGCGGGATGGGATAAAACAACATCGCAAGTATGTTATCAAACCGATGCCGGCGAAGTGTTGAAGAAGACCCGGAACTTCTTACAACGCACAAATAACTACCCCCGATCCTACCCCGATGATTGTTCGGCGCCGTTTCACGAGTTTTTAGGTACGTTCTATGCGCCGGCGACGGGTGGAATAGGACAGACACCGGCAGCGGGTACAAATTACCCCCGCCAAACCCAGTGCGCCAAGTAAGCGTCCAGCACAGCCCAGCCCATCCAACCCCGCAAAAAAGCAAAAAATTTGTATAAGTACCACTGATACCTATACAAATCAATAACAACCCACTAGTCGGAATCCACACCGAGCCACCCACCTTTAGACGTTTCAGCGGCAGCAACGGTAGCAGCAGCAGCCGGCTCAGAATCGGAATCCGATACAAACAGCGCCTTCTCTGCATAGCGTCCGTCCACACGTGCCGACTCCACCTCTACCCAAAAGCGTTCATACGCCGGCTGACCGACCTCTGCCCACCACCGACGATTGCGCAGAACCGTCTTGGTGAAGTAATCATAAACGTACCAAACCGTTTCTTCTAACACAACCAATCCATCTATATTGTCAGGAGTCCAGGCACAGCATTCGGTAAATCCGGACTCTGATGACGGAAAGAGCGGACTATAACGGTACTCGTACGATTCAAGGTCATACTTCTCCTCCATGACCGTTCCCTCATCCCGCTCTACCGCAACCATCACAGGGGGCTTTGCTACAACGTAGATTTTTCCCATCCACGGATTTTTAGCACTCACTGCCGCTGAATACTTCGCATCCTTCAACATCATAGAGGTAAAACGCATTTCTATGTAATCCACGGCGTCCACATCACAGACTTCAGCCTGAAGCTGCATTTGGCAATAGTAATCGGGTGGAATGATACCGTTAAGCTCACGGGTGATAGGCGACTTGATTTCTACTAGACGTCCGCACCGGGGTCCGCTAGTGATAACACCGTCAGGTGATGCCGCTAGACGCGGTAGAAACGGGTGCCGAATACGACCAAGACCGTCGTAAACATTACCTTCGGCGAAACACCGCTCGTACAAGTCACGTACGACGGGCTCAAATCGCCAGCCCCATTTGAATGCCGATAACTTTCCTTCGCTGTCAAAGGTATATACCGTTTGCGAGGTCGTATCTTGCTCATGTTCATTCACGACGACCGGTGTTCCGCACTTCTTGGCAACGACCACGCCGATTCCGTTCGCTGTTCCGTATACTACATTACCGAACTCATGACCTGTTAGAAGTTCTAGGGTTTCGTTATGCCACATTGCGGATTTTTGTGCCGATTGTGGTAAAGCTTTGAGCCGATCAACATTTTCTGGTTTCGCAACCAAATTTTTTAACGCAACATCTCGGCAAAATAGGAAATATTCATAATAAATCGCACGAAGGATGAGAATTGCGTCATTTTTCGCACGTGTAGATTTAAAGGCAGTATCAATGAAGAATTTATTCGCCTCGTTCATCTCGGTGTCTATCCAATCGGTTAGGTCGTACTCATCGAGAAGACGAGGCGGATCTACCGATATCCAATCATCCAACCATTGTATGGATGCGGAGTAAGGCATTCCTATATTGGTAGACATTTTTTCTGTTTCATGGATCGCTTGTACCCCTTCTTTTTGTTTGTCGGTGTACCTCAATTTTGAAGGACGCTGAGTGTGTTGGATCTCCATCGCGTATTATTTTTAAACCACGAATGCTTAGAATTTTTCCTTCTTCGTAAACGAGTTGTTGCTTTGTATTCAGGAGTTTAGAATCGTTTGCCTTCACTAACGCCTTATTGAGATTCTCCTTCTCTTCTGAAGAAAGCCCAGGATATGATTCAGCGAATGTACGTAGTTTTTGTAGGCGAAGTCCACGCTCTAAGCGTAGCCATGGTTTAGTCGTAGAGGCAGCATGGGATTCGGCTTCAAAGAAATTGGTGAGTCGTCCCTCTACGCCGAAAGCAAGGAGGGCTTGCCCCATTAAGGTTGTAGGAGCGGCAGCACCCGATACATCTACAATAGGCGGAACACTCCCTGAAATATCGGTAGCGGATGAATTTAAAGGGGGCGATGCGGGAATCACCGGCAAAGGAGAGGTTGCGCGCTTTACACGTCTCGTTTTTACCCGAAACATTCCTATTATTAATATAACTATAACAAAGGTTTAGACTCTCCTTACGGAGTAAAGACTCAAAAAAAATAACAATTATAATAAGAATGACATCTGTTCAGTCGTATTATAAGGAGCCGACTAGTATTCGTCGTCAATTTACGGTCTATCCGTACTACGCTTCCGGTGTCAATACCTTTTTTACGGTCCAGAATAACACTCTTTTTCGTGCCCAGTACGATTTGAGTGGCGTAGATTACGTTGTTGCCCGTGATTTGGGTACAGAAATGGCAATTACAGGCATTGACCCAAATTTACTTGCTTTATGGACAGCCGACTCTGCAGATAGTCTTGCCGATTTTTCCAATGCCACAATCTTGAAGAATGGGAGTGCCCGTAAATTTCAGGTGCTAAGTATGACATCTGGCGCAGCCGATGCTGGAGGCACGTTTATAGGCGAAGATACAAGTCGTCTTTGGTACGATACAGTGTCAGGTAGTAACGCCGCACAGTATGGTGCCGGTGGTGAAGCATATATGGATCCTTTTAATTCCAATAGTTTGTTTAATACAGGTGGTTTCGCTATGCCTATTAATGACTTGCTCATTGTTGGACAAGGACAAACAACCTTTAGTAATAATATTATGCAGAATTTACCCTTTGGTACATTTTGGGCAGTCAATGACCCGATTGTTGTAGGTTATCAATTCTCTAGTGCTCCAGTCAGCCGTGCTATTAAGAATCGTATTGACGAGACTACGTTGTTTTAAGTCGCTAAAAATCGCACATATCTGTAATGGTTTCCGTAAAATCAATACAGTTATGTTTAGCGGTAAATACAATTGTACTGTGTTTTGCTACAGCGCATTACGCTTTTTTAGAATCGGTTCATTACAATCCCACATTTACTATACTATCAGTATATCTGAAGGATTATCTTATTATAGAAGCGCTCAATGGACTTGTAAGACAGCGACCGTATATATTTTATAATGATATTCCACGGTTACAAGAATTTAATACTAGAGATTTTGTATCAACGTATGGAGTGGAAGCCCTGAGTTTTTTGGGCGCCCTCGCCTTAGCACCAACGACAAACTCCCCAGCCTTAGAATATCTTCTTTTTATTCCACGGACATTTATATTTGAACTTTTATTTGATTTTTTCCATTATTGGACCCATCGTTTCGGACACTCGCATCCCCTTATTTATAATTATGTTCATAAATTACATCACAGCGACTCATTGGTAAACGCCTATAATACATTTCATCATACACTTGCCGATATTATTCTTACCAATGCCGTTCCTATTTTACTCGCCGCATATCTATTCCCTCTACCCCGTTTCACTCTCACGCTCTTCTTTTGGTTCAAAACCATTGTAGAGGTATCCGGTCATACAGGAAAAGATACTACAAGTTCTTTTTTACAATTCATCTATTTGCCAAGGACACTAGGAATAGAATTATACTCGAGAGACCACGGTTTACACCATTATAATCCAAATGTAAATTTTTCTAAACGGTTCTCTATTTGGGATAAAGTGTTTGGAACGTTCAAATCTGGAACAACTTTGCGAGACATTGAGTAGCGATGAACGCCCTTCTAGGACAACCCGATGCGATTCCTGTTAGCCTCGGCTGGAGTTGCCATATGGCACTCTATATTCAAGAGTTGGGTGATATGGAGCGCCGCCGCCACGAGCGGCACGTCTTTGATTGGTTCGGCTCCCCAATGTGGTCTATTTGTGAACTAATTGACTTAGATTTTGAAGGGATGACGGACCGTACAAAGATTATCCCTCGGCGCCGTTATATGGATAATTTTAAAGAAATTCTATCACATACTGAGTACGAACTACGATTTCTACACGAATTTAAGGACCATACAACTATTACAGATGACGAATGGACACAATTTGAAGAAAAGTATGCTCGTCGTGCTCAACGATTTCGTAATTTACTAACAATGGCAAAACAAACGAACCGAAAAATTATCTTTTTCCGATTGGAACAGGTATATTATCGTCGTATTCAGTATATTAACCGATTTGAAAACGAAGATTTTTATGTGAATTATTTTGCTGACCAGATGCGCCAAAAGGGTATCCGATTTCAAATTATCTATTTGACGACAACACCGGTGAGAACATATAGAAATAACATAATTTATGTACCATTTGCCAAAGATAAACCTGATACAGACATCGGATTCAATCAAATACAGGAGATTGTAAAGGCGAACTTACCCTATATTCGCGAGGCGTTAAGAGCGGTGTAGAAGAACATTACCAAAGATAGAATGGACGGTGGCGATTCAATTGAAGCCCGATGGGACGCCTATGAAAAGTCAAAGCGATACGGCTACCCTGGGCTCTATGATCCTACTGCCGCGCCCCAGACTTGTCCCGTGTTAAGAGTACGCAAGGAGTACAATGCGCGCGATTCAATTAATAGTCGTGCGTGGGACTTCTTTCATGCCACTCCACCTACACAGGTATCATCACATAATCTTCAACGCAATCCTCCGGCATATATGGATATGAATCCGATTCCATCACGCACAAATACAGTTCAGTACCGTAATCAACCAGAATATATACCGAATCCTGAACGTGGTGCGGCGGCAGGCGATTCTTTAGGTGTTCCCCCGCCACCAGGTCCTATCACTCATCCAGCGAAAGAGTTTTCAAAGAATCCGTATATGCAACGTTTGGATGCGGATGGAGACGGGTCACGCAATATTGTACGTGAACTCAAGGCGGCGGTCTATGAGGATAACCGTGAGCTCGGTGTGGATACAGATAGGTCCCTTACTCAACGGCAGTTTCAGGACCGTTGGCTGCCGCCCAAAACGGGCACGGATATCCAATCGTTACAGGCGTATGAACTGCTAAGACCAAAACAGGATGACTGGCGCAACAAATAATCGCTAGACAAATTAAGGAATGTCATCACCACCGAAGACAACGCCTGGAAGAAAACTTGCGGAAATACTTGCCGCTGACCCCGTGTATCAACAAATGTTGAGTGGAAAATCTTGGGGAAATATAATGTTGGAAGATGAAAAGCGATTCCCTCCAAACAAGACACGCCGAGCGAAGTCAAAGTCGCCATCACCAAAACGCAACGCAACCCGAAATAATCATTATGCTATGAATGTAAAAGATGCCGCCGAGATACTTGACGGATTTAAGGCACCGGACCTCAAATTGCGCAAGGGTATTTGGGAAAACTTTCCCGTCGCCTTAGTCGCCATCGATGACGGTGATGGTGTAGACCGCTATGGTGTTGAGTGGCACAATAAACATGTCAAGGAGTGGCAGAAGACGGCACCAAAGAGTAAGAAAGAGAAAGATAATTATAAGCATTGGTCTCAAGTACGTCTGTTTCATTCGTTGAAGCAGTATCCTAAGCAGTATAAGATATTGCCACCACGTAATCCGAAACAGTTATTTGTGCTGGAAATGGTGTTTAAAAAGCATTAAGCGAAGAGTATTTTTGGCGGTATTACCGCCATTGATATCATACGAAAGAAAAGGAGAGCTACGAAGATGTTGCCGAGCATAACTTCAAACGATGCCAACGGCACCGTTGAATCATTATATAATAATACACTCTTCATCAATTCTGATAAACTGGGCAACCCGTCCTCTTTTTCATATTGAGTAAATACACACCGTTTATACACACGATGGGACACTATGATAAAGACTAGTAATCCTAAAATGAAAAAGCATTCTTGAAAATTTGTAGAAAACAGCGCACCGAACAGAACTAAAGAACATAATAAAAAATGATAAATGCGTATTGCCCAGGCGCGTACTACAACAAAGAGCCCCATCTTACTATAACACCATAATTAACTAAACGAGACGACCACCTCGCACTCGTGGATGTTCACCTTCTTCATGGCGGAGGTTGTGAGCTCACAACGCTTCTTACGAGACGATTTTACAGAGCTAGCACCTACACTGGCATTAGCAGTGGCAACAGAGATATCGGAGCCTGCGGCAGACCCAGCCCCCGCCGAGCCAGTGGAACTAACACTATTTGTTAGAGATTCAGATGCCCCTGCTGATACTGTGCTGTTTGAACGGGAGTAATGCTCCTTGAGGGTGTTATTCATATCCTTTTCAATTGTTTCACGGTTTGCGAGAACGTAGTCGTAAATCTCCTTTTCAATGAACCAACGGAAGAAGTTGAGTTGTCCTACAGTTGTTACGAAAGGGGTCTGACCACGTGCTTCAAACTGAATACGTTCACGACGGCAGAAGGGGTCAAAGAGTCGCTTTGAATACGCATTGAGCTCACGCTTATAGTTGAAATAAACGAGGAAATGGCGATTCTCCTTTGTAAAGGAGGTATTCATCTTCTTCGCATAGTTGGTCACAAAGTAATCGACCAAACGGAGGCTGATTTCGGAGTTGCCTTGTAGGATTGATAGTAATTTCTCTAGGTTGCCCGGAATAGTATAAAATTCCTGTAGCCATAAAACGACCTGATCTTGTTTACATAGTACGCGCTTCTGGTTTTTGAAGGTAACGGCACGACGCTCCAAACCAACAGGTCCAGCCGGAGTTAGGGAATTCATTAGAATCGGCGTGTGCTCCATCTCGGTCATCGTGTTCTAAGCATAGAAAAAGAACATACATTTTAAACCGTAGCAGAACGAGGTCAATACGTCTGTATAAAATCCACAGATACCTAAGTAGGAAGGGCGAATGTCCGTAACAGTTTTTTTAGCAAATCAGGGGTTCACCCTGCCTGCTACCAATTTTGATGATACACGCCGTGAAGCATACTTTAAAAATCCGGCGGATCCGAAAAACAAGTTATTGCCGGAGGAGGAGAAGATTTTGAGGGCTTTGGGGATTAATAAAGAGAATGCCGATTGTTTGATGCCGTATTTAGGACGTTTCTTCAAGCAGTTACCAAAATGTCAATCGGATGCGAATCTTGTTTTGGCAAAAGACTGCGAAGTTGTACAACATGTATTATGGGAAACGTTGTTTGCGGCACGAGCACGTAGTCAGAAAGCGTACGATGAAAATTGGATGACGAAGAAACCTTGGGCTGATATACAGGTTGCTATCAATAACGAGGTGATTAACGATTTGAAACCGAAGAAGGAAATGCTAAATGATATTGATAGACTATTTACTTTGATACTCAAAGCGGAAATCCCGGTAGCATCTGGGCTGGTTGCGCAGGCACCCGTCGCACCCGTGGCACCCGTCGCACCCGTTGTGCCCGTTGTGCCATCGGCGCCGATGGCTGAGCCATCAAAACCGATTGACGTCAATGATATTTTTACTTTGATAGTACCGAGCAAGATAGATGAAAATCCTCAGCCATTGACTCCATCTCCACCAGGATCTCAAATGGGTCCAGACGAGGCAGGTTCAGCGATTACAGCACCATCGGTAAAGACAGATTCAACAAAGTCTTCATGGTTCACACGGAAGAAGAAGACCCCTTTTACTTCGGCACCGGTTGAGCCGCAACCTGAAGAACCGGCTAAACCATCATGGTTCTCACGATTTACACGAAAGGCAGCGAAGAAGACACCGTTTACAGCGGTACCAAGTGAAACAGTTCAACCAACGGATGCGTTTGAGCAAGAAAATCCTATGCTAGCAAAGGGTCCAACGCCTACATCATCGGATAAGAAGTCACCATTTACAAAGGAGGGAACACAACTTCTTTTCAATACTCCACCAACATCTGAAAATTATGAAGGTCCAGCCAATCAACCTGGAAAGAGCCCATTTACGGCTGGACCAAGCCAGCCAGTTGAACCAACGGATGAATTTCAACAAGAGAATCCTATGTTGGCACGGCGTCCGTCTATTAATCAGGAAGGCAAGAGCCCGTTTACAGCAGGACCTAGACAGGTGCCGATAGGCGGACCTGAACGTGGACCGCCACTCAATGTAATACCTACAGAGGATGATATTAAGAATCAGTGTGAAGGGAAACCGAGACCGACAGAGCGCGAGTTAAATATAGAAGAATTCAAGCGGTCCATGTATTTCTTTTATTCCGTAAAGACCCAAACCGATGTTGATCTACGGACACCCGCCTTGGAGCCGGTAGTAGAATCAAAATTCATCGGTGACTGGCAAAAGGCAATTAAGGGAGCTCGTAATAAACTTACAGCATCCTTAAAATTCCTAGATGTTCCTGCCGATAAATTGGTAGAACTAAATAACTTATATAAGATATTTATTAACGGTGGCGATCGTCCCAGTCCAATTCTAGCGTTTAATTGTAATAAAATAGGAGAGACAGCGGCTGTATTTCTTGAACGATTATATCCAACAATTGAACGAACACCCAGCCAACGCATATATTTATTCCAACACGCTGATTGGCCGGCGGGAACTGGAAGTGATATTACCTTAGAAACCCCTAAGACGGTGAATGGTGTAGATATATCGATTCGCGACAAATCACGCAACGATTATTTTGTAAGCGAAGGAATGCGCCATTTAACAATTCTTACAACGCAAGATATAGATTACAGTGAAAATTACGACTTTGATTATAATATTCAAGGTAAACATATAACCGATTATCTTCTCATGCGCGACCTGTTCGCCAAGAATAAGAATTATGTATTGGATATCAGTCCGCAGTTGATATACTTATTTTACAAGGAGCGTAATCTCCCTCGTCCTACACCTGAGGGGCATATGATTACTATTCAAGACGCCTTCTTTAAGAATGCCTTTGGCGGCAATCATATACCGCCACAACTCTCAACCGATCCACCAGTTCAGGAACAGATAGATATGGCGTATTATGCAATATGTAATGCTATTACAATAGGTGATGCCAAACCGTACAAGTTTTATTCAAAGCCTATATCTAGCAAGTTACCGGATATCATAGAATGGTTAGAAAACGCAACACCTAAGCAATATCAAACAATAAAGAATTTGATGGCGTGGGCTGTATCGGAAAAGGCGCCCATTGAACAGGCAGCACTTTTGGATCTTTTCAAGTCGGTTGCGAAGAAGCCACAATCGTTTTTCAACAAGATGTTCACCAGGAAAAATAAGAAAAACAAGAATACAGCGACAACAAGGAAGAATAAGGCACGAAATCAGGCACAAAATGAGGCGGCGGAGGTTGAGGCGCTAGCGCTAGCACAAGCACAACCACAAGCACAAGCACAAGCACAAACACAAACACAACCGGTACAAATGCCTCCTACAGCGATTCGCCCATTACCAAATACACAAGGAATCTCGCCGATTGAGCTCGCACGCCAACAGCAAGCCCCTCAACGTCTATTGTTAGAAGCCCCAGCCGTCCCTGCTAAGAAAGGAAAGAAGGGAATGAATAATACGACTCGGAATAATATACTACGAAAGGCTCAACCGAGACCAGGTTCAGTAGCCGCCGAGTTAGGCATATCACCATCACGAGTGATGCCAACCACCGCAACACAAGTGCCTGTAAAAGCAAGTGCCCCTAGACCAGGTTCAGTTGCCGCAGCACAGGCAGCCGCAACGGCACCCTCAGCGGCACAAGTTTTAGAGCAAGGACGACGGGAATTGAGAGAATTACAAACAGCAGAACCTCCTCCAGATGTGAATGAACCTCCATTGGTGTTGGAAGAGCCGCCGCCAGTCAATCCACCGCAACGACAATGGGCAAATTTCTTCCGTGGACGTCCTGGTCCTTATATTAACAAACCTACTATGTCCCCAGGTGAGGATATAGATTCTATGTTAATCAATGAAGCATCAGAACAGGTGCCAACAACGACAACAACACCAACAACGACACCAAATGTATGGACTGGAACGCCAACGGTATCTGGAGCAACGAATCTAGGTGTTAGAACTCCAGAAGAGCAAGCATTGATAAAAGAACGCCTAAATGCCCGTAATGCGAAGACGAGACGTAATGCGGCGACAAGAGGTCGTAATGCTCTAAGAAGAGCCCTCAAAACACGGCGGTTAGAGAACATTCGCCGGCGCGCTACAAATCTACAGCGCGAAGAAGCACGCGAAGAAGAGCCGGTAACAACACCAGTTTTATCAGCAGAAGAGAAGGCTCAGCGACAGAGGAATATTACGGAAGCGAAACAACGCATTCTACAACGTCAAACGAGGGAGCCTTCATTTAAGTCAAAATGGAATAAGATGGCGGATTGGAGAAAACACAAATTTATTCAGCAATTTGCAGATAAAATTGCAGAAAAGAGAATGATGGATGAGGCGCAGGCAATTATTAATGAAGCACGCCGACAGGATACTGCGGTAGCTGCTATAGGACGCAGAGAGCCTACTGCTGAAGAACTTGCGGAGTTGGAGGCATTATAATCCTTAGGGAGCCCGGAATAAAAGATAAAAAAATACATTAACCTAATAATAGAGTATGGCTACATTGTTAGGTTATACAATCGCAAACGATGAAGAAAGCGTAAAACTTCGTCAGGCTTCGCCGGTCGGTTATATACCCAAAGACGAGGAGGCGCTCTTAGAGTTTGGAATTCTTATTCGTAAGAACAACGCTGTCGTTGGTAATACCAATCTTAAACTAAACCCCGAGCAGATTCGCGACTTTTTGAACTGGATTATTGGAAAACGCTTACCTCCTTTGCCTGATTTAGTTCGTAAGTTTTTATGCCTCAAGCGAGCACGTATTGTAAATAGTCAGGCGAGCACCGGTACTAGCTCCGCACTAAGAACAAAGGAGAAACAAATGATTGCGGAGATTGATACTCTTTTACACGACGATGGTGTAGCAAATCCTGAAGATATGGATAAATGTTTAGCGCAGAATGCTGGTAAGTATGATGCCGCAGGTGGGGCAGAGGCAGCATTAGCTGGCGCAAAGAAAGTACCAAAAGAAGCTGCTGGAGGTACGGGTCCTACAGGTCCTACGGGACCTACAGGTCCAAAGGGTAATTCGGTACCATTACAAACTGGTGTAGGTCCGGTTGGTGTAGAAGAACCCGCAAACAAAACCGTTAGTACAAAAGATTCGCACTGTACAACTATTGTAAATTGTGATAGTACCGCGGTGATGGGAGAATTGAAAGAATTAAAAGAGTCGGTAAAAACTATTTTGGAACATTTGAATACGGTTACAACAACTACACCACCGGCACCTCCTACCCCATCGGTTCCACCTACTCCACCCAGTCCATCTGCGTCTGAGCATTCGGTTGCCAGTGATGTTGAACATCTTAAGACTAATACAACGGATTTTAAGGGAATTTTTGACCGTTTGACCCAAATGGAAAGTAAATTACGTGAACTTATTGAATCGTCAACGGTTGTAGAACGATCGGAGAAGGCGGTTGAAGCCGCAACAAGCGCAGACCATACTGAACTCAAGAAACTACTTGAAGAGATTTTAGCGATATTAAAGGGTTCTAAGCCACCTACGGCACCGGAGGCGGCTGTTGTAGAGGAGAAATTAAATGGTGTAAAAGAGAGTACGGAAAATCCTGATATACTTCGTATATTAAAAGCGATTCAGGTACAGGTGAATCAGATTAATGGTGACGATCCTGACAATTCAATTTTAGAAATCGTAAAAAATCTTAAGATACAACTGGGCGAAGTAAAGGAGTCGGTGAATAATAATCCGGCACGTATTATTGAAACAATTAATACCGTTCTACCAGGTGTCAAAGAGGGAATGGATAAATTGGATTCTCAGTTTGAGGCTGTACTGGGTGGAATACGAAATATTCGTAGTAATATCAGTGGTTTAAGCGAAAAAATCCCAGCGGACCGAACGGAGGAGATTTTGGCTGCTATCCGTGCCATTCCTCCTTGCCCAGATTATGGGCAGCAGTTTACTCATATTGATAATTCAATCAAGGCGGTCTATGCTGCTGTACAATTGGTTGCGGGGCAAGAGTATAATCAGCGTTTTGATGAGTTGAATCGTAAGGTGGACGATTTGATGGCGTTGATGCGTAGATGCTGTGGTGAGGGACAACTGGCATTGCCTGCGCCTTCACCTGCGCCTTCACCTGCGTCCGTGCCTGCTCTTGGACCCTATGAATTACCACCAACACCACCATTGGCTCTTGAGAATGGTGGCGAGGATGTGTTGGGACCCTTGGCTATTGAGGATGCGCGTAGACGGCGTTTAGTTATTTCAAATAATGAAACTAAAGAACCACAGTTAAGACAACGAGATGAGCAAAGTTCTCGTAGATTATTTGGAGGACCAGAGCGAATCCGCAAAGAACCGACACTTCTTGAGGATGGTAGTGGGTTAAAAACAGTACCTAGCCCGACGAGACGGCGTTTGGTCATTTCAAATAATGAAACTAAAGAACCACAGTTAAGACAACGAGATGAGCAAAGTTCTCGTAAATTATTTGGAGGACCAGAACGAATCCGCAAAGAGCCGGTAATATTAGACGAAGAAGAGGACGAAGAGGACAAAGAGGACGAAGAGGACGAAGAGGAGAAAGAGGAAGAGAAACCAAAGCGAAAACGAATTATATTGGAGAACAATAATAGTACGAATGTACCAAAAAGAAAAGAAGAGCCAAGTTCTCGTAAATTATTTGAAACGGTAAAGTCTCGTGGATTACCGGCAGGTAGTGATAGCAGCAACAATAACGAAGAGCCACCATTACCTCCAAATAATAACGAAGAGCCACCTCTACCACCATCTAATAACAGCAACGAGGCAGAAGAAGACGAAGAAGACAAAGAAGGCAAAGGAAAGTATAAACGCAAGGAAAAAGAGGCAGAGCCATCCCCATCAACTAAACGCAGTAATATAGCCATAGGTGTTGGACAAGAAAATCGTTCAATCACCGACTTAACGAAAGGATTGAAAGATGCTGTTATTCGTGAAAAACCATTTGGTAAAAGTATAAATCAAAAGGAAAAACTCAAACAGCTGAAAGAGCTCCAAGCCGCCTATCAAGATGGCGCAGACTATGACGATGTAAAAACGAAGATTGACGAATTTTTGGAGGACTTTAACGACGAAGGTCCATTAAAATCGGCACTTTCGAAAGATATTGATCTAGATGAAGAGCATTTAGCGGCGTACTTGAAAAATCTATTTGATGCGATTGAGGGATTTGAAAAGCCAACAGAGAAGCAAGATAGTTTTAGACAACCTAGAGGCACCCGTAGAGCCATTCAGGCAGCAGAGGCATTTAAAGTAGGAACTAAAAAGAATCCTGCCAATAAAAGAAAATCTAGCCGTTATACAAGAAAGTTACGTAGATGAATATTCTCCTGAAGGCAAAGTATAGTTTTTATAGCGCCCTGGTCTTTTTCTTAGTCGCCAATCCCGAAACCTATAAGATTACTGATTGGATATTTGGCGACGTATTTCCTCCTATAGCGAATAATGCCGGCGCCCCAACCCCCGTTGGCTTATTTCTACATACCATACTTTTCTTCGTGGTCATCCTATCACTGATGATGTTCCCACGCGACTAAAATATCGCCCGGCTAGTTAAGGAGAAAGCGAATGGCGCTAACACGTAAATATCATCCTACTCGTTATTACGCTGGTCTATCAAAGACCCAAAAAGCAAAGCGTTATAAGGAGATTCAACACTTTGGCAAAATCAATTGGCGGTCCCCTAAAGCCTACCAGGGGTTCAAAACGGATAAAGGCGTCAAAACAAAGACCTCGTCGTATGTTGAACAACTCACACGTAAGTTCAAACAACTCGGCGTAGACCCTAATAAAACGAAGTCCCTCAAGGCGAAGGCGAACGTCACGGGCGTTCCTCTTAAATACCTCAAAGCCAGCTACAACCGAGGTCTCGCCGCCTGGCGCACCGGTCACCGTCCAGGTGCCACCGAGCAGCAGTGGGGATACGCCCGTGTTGCCTCACTACTCGTCTGCGGTAAAACCGCTAAAGGACCCGATTCTGATATTGTTCGAAACGCCAAGAAATCTTCAGCCGGTGCCCGCAAATGGTGGAAGAATTGTTAATCCATTGAAAGGATAATATGTCAGGCGGACCCTTAGCATTAGCACCGTGCGAAGGCACAGCACATGTAGGAGAAACTACGCTTTCACGGTCCGAATTGGATGAGCTGAGACGAATCCTTGAAAGCGATGATGTAGAGAAAAAGGATATTATAAATATCATTAAATCATTAAAAATTACATTAAACAACCAATATGATTTAAATCTGATGAAAGAAGCGGAGGCAGTCATTTCAGGCAAAGGAACTCGTAGAAATACCGTAGGAAGAGCGGTCAATTATCTTCTGACAATTATCAATCGGGTTTTTCCGAAGAGTGTCGGCGGCAAACGCACTCGCCGTCGTCGTCGCCATTCTAGACGCCGTAATTAGCCGGTGCCATCCCATTCTTCCCAGTCAAGTCCTTATTCGCCTGCTCAATGAGCGGAGGAATAAGAGCCATCGCCGCCCGTGAAACAAACCAGCCATTCGTCATATATTTGAACATGCGGTCTTGAAACATCGTCTCTACCCGCACCCAGTGTGTCACTTCGTCCCATTCAGGATGAATACGCTTCTGATACTGGTAGCACCGATGGACGTGATAGGAGCAGAGCAAGTCCGCTTGGCGTACGACATGATAGACCCGATTCCATTTACCGTGGTCAGGAAAGACCGGCTTTCCGTCCACCATCTCCGCCTTCAACTTACTATAGGACATCGTCGTGACCATCGCCAAAAGCTCCTCCGCCCGCTCATCTGACCATCCAATACTTGTTAGAAATCCCAGGATATGGTGTGATGCTTCTACAACATCCACGTACTTCTTATCTACACAGTCGTGAAGAGCGGCAGCGTAACGTGCCATCTCCTTCTCGTCTTCGTTAAATGACCAATCCATCAACTTCTCAACAAACCCAACACAATCACGAGAATGAGTTACATCGTGACTAGGGTCTATATTATGTTCTTTACAGAAATCGTCAATAAATGTGTATAGTATGTCCATTTTTGGCATCTCTAACACACCAGGCATCGTTCTCAATTTTTTCTACAATACTAAAGTAAGAATGAGCCAACTGTTTAACAATAATCCAAGGGGGCATCCCAGACTTAAAACGCTAGGATACGGCACGGAGGAAAAGGCGCTCAATTCCGTTAAGAAACTTAAGCAGTTCCCTAAGGCGTATCAACATCAAGCCGCAACTACGATGTATTATAGGGCGAAATATCACGCAAATCAGACCCGTAATATGCGTAAGGCAATGAAGGTATATAGTAAGTTTCTAAAAACCCTTAAGAACAAACCCCACAAAAAGTGAACACCCATTTATAAATACTACCATTGAGTAAAATGGCGGTATTTATAAAGAAAGTAAGCCCTGCTACAATAGAGAATGAAGCAGAACTTCAAAATGTAGCGGCGTCTTATGAATTTGCTCCGAAAGTCTACTTAGTTACAGAGGATGAAATTCATATGGAGAACCTACAGGAGATGTGTATTGCCGATAAGTATGGTGAAGACCCTAAAGATATTCCGCCTCGTATTTGGGTCTCTATTCGTACTATAATTCATACCTTATATTACAGAGAAGGTATTGAATATATTGATATTACACCGTATAATTTCGTTGAAAAGGACGGAAAGGTGTATATTATTGACTTTGGACACGCTAGTTATTACAAGTCCAAAGAGACGATGAACTGGTTCGTCAAGCAGTTTCTAGAGGACGGTGTCAATGAATGGAATCCAGATTTCAAGTAGCCGCGGATTTCCGTATGAGTGCTTTAATATATAAATCGTACGCTTTTTGTTTACTAATAAATCCGTAGGTTTTGGACCACCGATCTGGAACATTCGCTTTATACGTTGAGAAAAACGTCTCAATCTTCTGTTTGATATCTTCGCTGAGAAGACTAATATCCCCCATTGTTCCATAATCTTCCCCAAGGACGCATAGAACCTTTTCGTCCATTCCGTGCTCGTCCTCCATAACTAACGCACCAATAATATGGACCTGATACGTTGTATCATTCTTAATATCATTACTATCGCGAATAATCAATACATCGAGTTCATCTCCATCTGAGCCGAGCGTACCTTGGAAAAAGCCGTACGCAAATGGATATGGATGACTTGCCGGCATTTCACGGTCTATCACAAGTTTTCCTGCGCTCTTATCATATTCATATTTGATAAGACCGCCCTTTTCAATTTCAATATATACAGGAAACGCAGGATCCATTGGTACAATGGTTTATATGTATACTAATAAAAACGTTTTAGATACCCCGTAAAAATTGATCCAGCGCAGGTTATAATAATCCTATGTAACAAGTAAAATGGGCTTTGATCTCAACATTCACGCCGATCTAATGATTTGTTCGGATACAGGAAAGCCTTATTACTATAGTGACGATAATCGTAGTTCATTTACGCGCATTTACGATTTATCCAAACTCATAGTTCCAAAGGACTATCGTCGGTTTCTTAACCAACGAGGCTTAATCTTTCACGCCTATACAACAAATGTCTTTGAGAACTATAATATAATTGATGTAAGTATCACCGACTTTCTAAAAAAGTATCCGTCGTGGGAGAATGTGAAGAAGTTTGATGAGGAGTGTATCTACTGGACAGAAAAGGACCACGACGAATTTAAGAAGGCGCTAGAATGGTTTAGCAACGATTGTATTCAGTATCGGATTTGTTGGTCATATTAATTCGGACGAATAAGTAAGATGGAACGGCTAAGAGACGCCGTAATAAGAATCGGCGAAGAGGAACTCATCAATTGTGTTCTCGTTCAAGCCGGTGTAAGAAACGCTTTTTTACTTCAGTATATTGACTATGGGGAAAACTCACCATACGACCCAGAATCAAGCCGAAAACTCGCAGGAATACGAAAGTATTTTCCTGATTTGAAGCATTCGGACTCTGTACAAGGTATGATTATCTCCAAAAACCGGTATACGTTGGACGAGAGTTATAACGAGATAGATATGGGCAAAATTCTTGGATTTCCGTGTGCCGAAGAGTTTGATTATATTTTGAATCACGAGAATGAACCATCGGTGTTCATACAAATTATTGCTCATTTGAAATCTGGGGGAGATGAGGACAAAGTCCAAATTATGGTCTATCGGTGCCGAGATATAACTCATTTTCCTGAAGCACAAGCATTTGCGAAAGAAGCCGAACGGGTGTTGAAAAAGGACCCGCTCGTTGGACCAATTATTGAACGTATTGAGGCGACGAAAACTATACGATTTGAAGAGTCTAGAAGAGTGAACCGAACCAAGTCATTTCGTAAGCGCGCGAGGTCCCGTCGTCGCTCTCGGGCGTCTCGAACACGAAAGGTAAACCAGGGGCGGCGATAGACGCCTCTTTACAAAACACCGCCAGTTCATCCTCACCGATTTTGCCCTCTCCGATGTTGGCGTGACGGTCTACATGGGCGCAGCACGCCGTCAACGAGTCGTTGAGATGAATCACGCCGACATTGGACCAGCCAATTTTCTCACCAATCAACGCCGCCAATCCCGTCATCTTATAGCCGCAGGCAAAGACGTGACAGGTATCTACGCAGCAGCCGAATGTATCAGCGCCATACACACCGACCAAGTCCTGAATAAAGGCACCGAACACGCCCAAATCACGAGCGACTTCGGTACCCTGACCTGCGCAGGTTTCAAGAAGCAAACGGCAGCAAGGAACGCCGCTATCACGTGCGGCGTCCAAGACCGCGCAGAAGAAGCCCCGCATACGACGGAGACCCTCGGCTTCCCCCATTTTGAGGGATTTACCGACGTGAATGACTACTCCTCGTGCGCCCATACTGGCGCCCTTCTGGAGGAGGTTGATGACGAGCGAAACGAGACGCTTCCAGCCGCTAGTATCATCGCCCGCCGTATCGGACCAAGAGCATGGATTGATGATATAGGGCGCATGAATGAAGAGGCGAACATTAAGTTTTGTGACCGTCGCACGAACCGAATCACACGTTGCCGGCGTCCACGCACAGTGGGCGAACGATTTCGGCGACGCGGCAAATATCTGCGCAGCGGAGAAGGAAGGAAGTTTACCATGGAGGGAATGAAGAAAGGAGGAAAAGCCGGTACCGTGACTGCCAACACCGGTGCCGCAGTGATAGCCAATAGGAGGAAGAGACATTGTTGCCGTACCCCGTCAAACCGAGAAACGTACTTTCAATTTTTTCACAAGCCCACTTAGGGGTATGCGATACGACATACTATTATTAGTTTTCGCAACGGTATTGTTGCTCTACATCGCTTCAACCTTCTCCGCACCAAAAGACACAATTTTTCTATGTACAACATATTTTGACTGCCCGAGACGTGATGGATGGGCAATGTTTCAAAACGGTGTCAATAAAATTCGTGCGCTCCATGACCAGCAGACACTCGCACGTATTGATAAATGGGTCGTCATTAACGAATATTCGGCAAAACCGAGGGCAAATTGGGGAAAACTCATGAGCCAAAAGTATCCGTTTATCACCTTTTTACAAAAGAGTCAGCAGGACGAAGGGCAGGCAAAATCTCTAAATATGGTACTCTCGTATGCGCAGCCATATACATATTGGTTCCATTGGGAGGAGGGCTGGGAACCGACAAAACCGTTCCTCAACAACGCCCTCACGATTATGGATAAAACGAATATTACACAACTACAATTGACGCGTCATGAAACCGATAGTACAAAACCGAAAACATGTAATACAATTGCCGCAAGCGAACAGTTTTGTATTGTTCATCCTACAAAGGAGATTGATGAGCACCAGGGGCGAGAGCACCTAAAGACCTCGGACGATGTCCACCGTTATTGGCCGTATTATTCATTGCGCCCATCGCTTAATCGTGTAGTATTTTACAAATCTCTTGGCGAATTTTCAACGAATAAGTTTACTCCTCCGCTCACTGCGGAATACGACTATGCGGTACGTTGGTATCGTAAAGGCGGCGTAAAAGGTATATTCAAAGATGCCCCGCTTAAACGCCCCGCAAATTATGTGAGTACTCATGACTAAAAAATTTGATAATGATATCTTATTTAAATAATTAGATAATAATCATCTGAATGACGAACGTTCAGTATGCGTCCGATCTTCATCTAGACCAATTGTCACCCAATACAGAATTTTATACTCTTATCAGTCCAACTGCACCGATTCTTATCCTCGCAGGTGATGTCGCATCCGTATGGTCCAATGTGTATAAAGATTTCCTGGTATGGTGTTCAATTAACTGGAATTATGTGATTCTCGTCACGGGAAATCACGAGTATTTCTGCGAGTCGAACTCCCCCCATAGTCGCCAAGAGACCGAACAACTATTAAAACGCCTCAGTGCTGTACTTTACAATGTCCATTTTCTTCAAGCCGGTCAGACGTATAAGATTCCTAACACCAAGCTCGTCTTTATTGGCGCAACCTTATACTCCGATATCAGCAAAGAGATTCATGATGAAGTCTTAGGCAAGGGTGATTTCACAAGGACATTCATTGAGCGTGATACTATACTTTGCCGAACCCATCCGACCGACCATGTCAAAGCGCATAAACGCCACCGACAAGCACTTGCCGATGCGATTCGCGCCGTCCCAAGGAATCATAAGGTCGTTGTTGTAACCCACTATTTACCAACCCATCGGCTTCTAGAGCCTGAGTACCAGGACGACCCTTGGCGATCTTGCTACGCCTCGAAGGACGACGACCTTTTCAGACCACCGGTCCGTGTGTGGATTTGTGGGCACGGGCATCGCAGCACTAATATTCGTGCAAAACATAATATCCTCGTCGCTATGAACGCCCGAGGATATAAGCAGTACGAACTCAATCGTAAGGTGGATGTGTATGACCCTGAGGCAAAATTCATTCTCTAAACCCAATATAAAAATGTCCGTGGCAGACGCGGAGGCAGAGGCAAAGGCAGCCGCAAAGGCAGCCGCAGAGAGGGCGAAATGGCACCGACAACATTTATTGGCGGTGCGATTACTTACACGTAATGGAAGAAATACAAGCAATTTCACACATAAAAAATATAGAAAGGAAGTTGAGAACTATGTTTAATGCCGAAGAGGAGGCGCGAAAGGCGGCAAGGGCGGCGAAAGCGGCAAAGAGAGCAAAAGAAGAGCCAGAACTTCTTCCAATTGAGCCGGCTTGGCGTAATGCGATGGAAAATAGGCTACTTGCTGGTGTCAAACGAAGCAGGCACAGAACCAGCCGCAGAACCAGACGCCGCCAGCGTCTGCTTTAATTTTTCCAAGTACAGAATACCGTCCATCAGTTCCTCTTGAGCGTGCTGAATCCAATCCCCCGCTCCCAAGTCCGTACGGTCCAACGTGACCCCGTACTTTGTCACGCCCACCGCAGAACGCTGTAGAAATTTGGCGACAACCGCACGAACAACAGAATCGGTACAAGTATCCATCTCTTATATTTGTTAGAAAGCGCAGGAAGTTTAGATAACCACCCCATAAAATTTGATTCCTTATTACGTTTCAAAGCATAATAAGCAATCAAACCCAATGAATCTCTTACATACAAGAACTATCGCAGCAAAAAACGCCTGCTTTCGTCTTCAGTACGCCAGTAATCTACATATCACAAATCACGAAAAGCCCTTGTTCCCGCTGTTCATTCAGCCCACCGCACCTCATCTTGCTATTGTTGGAAATGTAGGAAATCCAAAAAGTGATTATTACCGTAGTTTCTTCGCATGGGCTTCATCCCGTTGGAAGTCTATTATTTATGTTCCAGGTGAAGTTGAGCATAAGGTGATGGAGAGTCCATATGAAATTATAAAACATCATCAAAATATATTTATGTTAGATAAACATAATCAGTTTTATATTTATGAGCCGTATAAACTTGCTCTATGGATACCAACCGAAACTAGTTCTTATAGACAACTCTTTATATTTACGTATGGTTGTGAAGAGCGACGTACATATCTTGAACACCATGGAACAATTTACAGTCATGGACTCAACGGAGAAAATAAAAAGATATTTATCAACTCTCGTGGTTGTAACGAAAGCCCAGATGTTGGATTTAGCACAGAGGCGGTGATGAGCTTCTCTAGCAAAAATATGAACTAAAAATATAAAGACATGTCCTCAAAGAAATATGATATGACCGCCAAGGGAGTGATGAAATGGGCACACCATGAACTGAATCATGTGGGTAATCTTGTTGGTGTAAAAGACCCCGATATTCAGTATGCCTATGCTCAGAGCGTTGTGAACGGAATGCTCCATTTACGTGATGCGTTATTTGAATTAGTCAATGATCCTAATTACACCGAACACAAAGTTGATCTCCTCAAGACACATGATAAAGTTGTTCGTGTAGTGAAGCATCTTATTAAGGATTTCAATGTAAATCTCGAGGAGATTAAGACATTTAACACGCATCGTGTATTGGGCAATCTCTCGTACCTCTCGAACAATGTAGCGGTTGGCGGACGTCGTACTCGCAAGAATCGCCGATACTAAATTAGAATGGGAACGGAACTCGCCGATTTTTTATCGTTGACCGGTGTTGCGACCGTAACACTTCCACTCATTGGTGCTATTGTATCCTCAAAGAATACAATAGACTATATAATTGTCACTCTTGTATTAATTGGAGTTGTAATAGGCTCAAAACTATTGAAACAGATAATTAAAGATCCGAGACCGAAGGGTGCGATGAATTGTAATATCCGAAACGGCGGCGGATCTGCTGAGGGTGAATACGGTATGCCATCGGAGCATATGGCGGTCAGTTCATTTATGATTTTTTCTACGCTGTTAATCGGCACAAACTCCGCAATTTTATGGGGAGCAGGATTTATATGGTTAGCAGCGATTGGTTGGGCTAGGTATGTAAAACATTGTCATTCGTTGGCACAAGTTTTAGGAGGAATAGTTTATGGAGGTGGGGCTGCGGCGGTCCTTCAATTTATATTAAAAAATCTTCTATAGTAGAAACGAAATGGCAACTGTCGGACGCGCAAATCATGCCTCGTACATGAACACCAGCCGCCTGTCATATTATTCAACGGCGAACTATTACAATAACTTTTTTGCCTATACGACCAGCGTCAATGCCCAGGGCACCACGGTAGGTACCTTTACCCCTGTCAGCGGTGCTACCCTCGCGAATTGCCCGGCGGGTCGTGTCCTCCGTGAAACCGGTCGTAAACTTTACCCTGGCGCTAACCCGAGCGTCAACACGTACATGGTGAGTGTATATGATGCGCAGACACAGCTCACGGGCTTCATTGACCCGAATGCGTCCATGTTCACTATTTACAATACGGATAAGCCCAATTTCATTTCAGATGGAGTTGATGCGGCGTCAGGTGTGGGAACGGATGCGGCTATGTCTATTTACACGCTGGGTAATATTACAGCGGGTGGATTTGTCTCTACGGCGAGCTATATTACGTCGGCATCCTCTATTACGGCGGCGAAAAGCGTGACAGCAGGTACATACTACAGTAGTGGTGTTATTGCCCCTGCTATTTATTATACTGGATATACACAATTGAATTATGCTAATGCGGCGGGTTCAAATAACGCCGATGTCTTTGCGAATCCCGCATTAGCCAATGTAGCAAATATCACTATAATGAGCACAATGACAAATCTTACTGGCTCAGTCAATCTTTACCTTCGTGATCCTACAAATCCTTCAAATCCTTTGAGCACGCCAGTTCTAGCTGTAGGTGAGCCGTTTACAGTAGTCGTAAACAATCAAACGAACGGAACGCCGCATATCCAATTCTCTGGCAATGAGATTCGTGCCCAGCAGCCAACACAGTATTACATGTCCACTCTATCACGCACAGTCTACTCATTTGTAAGTCTAAATAACAGCGGACCTTCGAACGGCGGCGGTCCTGTATTCTTGGCGACAAATGGCGGTGTAGCGAACCAGAATACATACCCTGCGTAATCATATTGAACACACTATATTTCATATAGTTAATTCAAAAAAAACACACATTTACGCAGTAGGGTACGAAGGATCCATGAGGATGCCGCACTGACCCGCACCACCATTGTACACCTTACCCTTGCCGAGAAGGATGTAGCCGTTCATGCCCCAGTCGGCACCCCAAGAGTTCTTCACCTTCCAGAACTCATTGCCTGACGCCGAATCAGTACCGTAGCCGACGGCGAGAACACCGTGGTCAAGCTGGGTGCCGCAGGCAGCGGTCATGACACCACCAGAGTAGAGCTGGAACGAGTTCTGGTCCGCCTCTACAGCGACCGAGACGGGCTGCTGGGCAACAGCGGCTTCAAGCGCAGCCTCAGAGTTGACCGTTACATCCGTGTACGATTTGATGGTCGCAACGACCTGCTTCGCCTTGGCAGCCGAGCAAGCACTATCAACAGCCGTATAAGGGTAGTTCGCTTCCGAAGTAAGACCCTTGTTGATAATAATGTATTCAAACGCGGAATCCATAAGACCGCCGTTACAGCCCTGGTTACCCTGGGCGGATGAGCAATCAACGAGCTGCTGTTCGGAGAGAGAGACGAGTGTACCGTTGGAGAGAAACCAGGCACCTTCAACCGAGCCGGTCGTGGAGAACGCCCAGCAGGAGCCGCACTGACCCTGGTTCTTGACGGGTGTTACGGCACCCTTCGTGGTCCAGTCAACCGAGGCAGGGGCAGCAATAGAAGGAACAGTGAAGTTACGGTGGGGAAAAGAGCGACGGTGGGATACAAAGGTGTTGTAGCCACCAGTGATGTACTGGGCGGCGAATTCGTCGGCGGTGAGATCGGCGAACTGGTTCATACCCATTGTCCAGGAGTGACCGGCGGCATTGTGTGCCTCAACCTTCGCAAGGTTGGAGCTCCAGACATATTCACGGTATTTCGCAACTTCGGTGGAATTGTAAGTACGGTTGTAAGTAGCAGCCCAGTCAGAGAAAGGGGACGCAGCGACTACGGCAAGGAACGAGAGAAACGCTAGCATGGTATGTATATAAATATATGGAAGACTTTAAATCACCGGACACTTTTTTTTCTTTTCATTCTGTAGAATGGCAAAAAATTACCGCAAAACACGCAAAAATAATCGCAAAAATAAGCGTACTTTAAAAAATCGTCGTGGAGGACAGCGTGCGAATGCGAGTACTTGCCCACCGGGTCAGATGGGCGTGAATTTCAAAAACTGGGGTGGAGCATGCGGACCGACAAATAGTTCATACAATCTTATGATGGGTAAAACGTCAAATTAAACGGGTACAATCTGTGCCCCGTCAACACGCTCCTCAGGCGGCACATAGCGCAACCCGAGGAACGCAAAGATATCCTTCTCGCCCTTCATACCCGGCGGCATAGGTGCCGATGAACCTTTCAAAGGCACCATTGTATGCTCATTGAGCGTATAGCCCTTATCGCCCGCATATTTACGAAAGGCAACGTTGAATTTGTCGGAGCCGGTAAAGTATAGAAGAGCGTAGGCGTACTCGGAAGGCATAGTGAGAAGCAGATCCAGGCGGCGTGCCTTTCCAGGTGTCTCTGCTGAGCCTACCCGTACATAGCCCATCCACTTCTTCTCACCGCTCACCAACTCGTCTATGATATAATCGGACTCCTTCAATCCAGCAATAAATGTTTCAAAGAGAGCGTGGGCATCTTTCACAGAAGCACTCTTTGGTGTGAGGAGCATATCTATATCACCGCTATTAGCAGCCCCACGGCGATAAGAGCCGACAACGACTCCTTTGAGCCCCTTTGGCATAAACGCCTGTAGGACGTCCTCGTGGACTGTCATTTCCTCGCGAGGAATGCGCAACGTAGCCGTTGCGTGATACTTGAGACCCATCTTTTGGGTCGCGTTGAGCAGCGATGGATCCGCCTTTACAGCCTCAACCAACGCTGCCACGCTCTTAATGCCGGCGGCAACAAGTTCGCGCGCCTTTACTGGACCGATGCCATGGACGGTCAACAATTCATCTACGGCGTCAATAGCATACTTCTCTTTTACTCGCTCCGCCGACGCTAGAGAGCCGGTGGCGAGGATTTCTTTGATTTTCTCTTCAATCTTCTCACCGATGCCCGTTACACCGGTGAGGTCGTCGTAGGACCGAATTGGGCGACCGAGCCCGCTGATTTGGTCCATGACCTTTTTATAAGCACGTGCCTTAAAGGCAGAGGTTTTCTCACCTTTGGCAAGTTCACCGCGGCGCATTGTTTCAAGCGCAGAAAGAATGGAGGACGTATAGTTCATTTTCTATTGGAGGGGAAGGAAGATTCTTGAATAGGAACACCGCATCCTGGCAAACCGCAGTACAAGGTTTCAATTTTTTCACTCGCTCGCTATAATAGGAATAGGCGGAATGGACCGTTTAAATCAAGTTTTAGATAAGGCATTTTCAAATCCAAAGACTAAAGACAATTATAAAAGCCGCCTGCGTGGTCTAACAAAGTCGCTCAACGAGGCGGATCCGCTAGTGATTTTAAAAGCGCCCGATACATACTATCCGAAATTACAAGAGTTGTACCCGTCCTTCAGTACCCGTAAGAATATGCTGACACTCGTTCTTGTCCTTTTCCGTGAAGACCCCGCCCTTAAAAGCGAGGCGCCTACAGCCGCCGCAAAATGGAAGCAATATCATGACGATCTTGTTCGAATCCAGGAAGCGAAGGTACGCCGATCGGAGCCCGAGGCGAAACAAATAGAGAAATATACAAGTTACGAGGAGATTACCGATAAATACAAAGAATTAAAGAATAAGACACCGCATAATACACTCAAATCCTCACAGCAATTCCTCTTGCTTTCTATACTGGTTCACTTGAGACCAAAGCGTGCCGATTTGGGTGCTGTCAAAATCTATAAGGAGAACGACCCACGAAAAACCGATGAGAACTATATCGTTCTGCGCACAGAGGGTACTTCTTATTTGGTGATGAACTTGTATAAGACAAGTAAGTACTATCAGACGGTGGAGGAGGATTTGCCGGATGAACTTGCGAAGGACCTGCGTACCTCGTTAGGACGCCATCCACGTAATTACGTGTTTATCAAGGAAAACGGAGAGCCAATGAGCAATAATACGTACTCGGTATTTGTAAAAAATGTCTTTGAACAGTTGTTTGGACGTGCTACGGGCGTCTCCCTGCTACGCCATATTTATATTACGGAGAAATTGGATTTTGATGATATGACATTACAAGAACAGGAGGATGAGGCAAAACTTATGCTTCATACGTCTGGGCTTCAGCGCCGATATAAATGGCCGAAGAAGGTGATTTGTCCGAAACTTTGTGCGCCGTATATGAAAATAGACGCTTCGCCGAAGACACGGAAATTTAAGCGTAAACTCTCGCCAAAACGTTCTACGAAGAAGACACGCCGTCAAGAGTCTCAATGAGTGTATGTAACGCTGTAGCAATGCCTGGAGTATCTCTATAATCACTGAGCATTGATATGACGACCGACTTTAGAAGATAGAACTTACGCTCCCAAGGGGAGACGATGGGTGCTGCCGCTCCAGAAATATCGGTCACTTCCTCCACGCCATCAATGGCGGTAGCAGACGCATCGGGTACAGCATCCTCTTCTGTAATAAGTTCGTTCTCTTCTGCGGCACCACCGATGCCTGTAGAAAGCCGTGCGTTTAAGATGTCGTCGCCGTGTTTCTTAAACGAATCCCATACAATATCATGCGCGGAAGAGCAGTACTCGGTGCCGAGTACTTCTAAGACCTCCGCTGTCTTTAGGAGTTTAATAACAGCGGCTTTGGGTTTCGCAAACGAGGGGCGTGTACGAAGTTTGAGTGGAAACCCACGAATCCATTCCACTGGCTCGCGTACAATAAAATCAATATAATTGCGAAGTAAATCTTCGCCCTTGTATTTAAATGCCTCATAGACGACAGTGAAGTAGCGTTCATTGGCACCGAGTAACGGACCCGCATCTTTTAATAGCATTCTATTTATTCAACGAAAACAAAAGTTTAAATCCACAATAGAGATGTTTCAACTTGCTATTGTGGGTCTAGGACCGGCGGGTATTTTTACGTTAGCGTTTCTACCGGAGGAGCTATTACCCGAAACGCTTGTGCTGGAACGCTCGTGTATAGGAGGCGACCTGTCGTCGCAATACGGCGGTGTGATTGCGAATATTACCAAAGAATGGTTCATTAAGACATTCAAGACCATTCCAAAATGGGCGAATCAGTCGTTCCCAGAATTTGATGCCTATAAAGATAAAGAACCACCCAAACTTGCTGACGTATGTAAGGTACTCAGGCGGCTAGCAAAACCGGATATACAAAAGGCGCATCTTCATACAACTGCGCTGTCAAATCTGGTACAAACTGCCGATGGTTGGAATTTAGTAACAACAAAAGAGACGTATCAGGCGAAAAAGGTGATTTTATGCCTGGGCGCAACACCGAAAACAATGGACCTGCCGTTGCCTTCTATTCCTCTTCCTATAGCACTTGCTCAGGACCAACTTGCGAATGTAGTTGCGCCAACGGAGACAATTGTTGTATTTGGTACATCGCACAGCGGAGTATTAGTCTTGAAAAATTTAAAACAACTTGGTTGCCGAAATGTTTATGCTGTATATCGTGGCAAAGACCCGTTCAACATATCAACAAATGAGGCGATGGGAGAAGGTTTAAAATTATCAGGAGCGCTTATAGCAAACGAAATTAAGAATAAAGGGTGGGGTGAGCTTGAGCCAACTCTCATAAACTACGACGACTTTGCGGCAATTTATAGAATTTTAAGCAAAGCCCATGCCGTGATTTACGCCATTGGATTTGAGCCACGTACATTTACGTATACGAATAAAGAGGGAATATGTGGTCCATTGACCAATAGCACTCCAGGAATCTATGGATTCGGTATTGGACGACCCCGTATAAGTAAAACAGATGCCGGCGAGATTTTTACAGATATCGGATTTGAAGGATTTATTAAGGCGATACAGGCTGAACTCCCTGGTATACTTTCAGAGTCGATTCCAGCGTAGAAACACGGTCTTTGAGCGAATGAATCTCCGCTAAACACAGGGTCACCAACTTAGGATAATCTACGTGAAGTACACCTTTCTTATCCTTTTCAACACAGAGCGGTTCAATCCGCTGGACATCGTCGGCAAATACGCCGATGTCTCGCAGACCACTCGCTATCCAAGTAAATTCTACCGGTTGTGGTAGACCTTTCGGTACATACGGCATAGCATTTTTCTTGAGTTTAGGATCGGATGGAGTTAAGAATGCTTCGGCATAGACATCTCCGTCGGCAAACATATTACCCATTGTGATGGAAGAGGGTAATCCCATACGACTGATATAAAGATTGCCCTTGCGTACAAGGACATCGCCATCTACGTCGAGTGGTGCAAGGGGTGCCTGAACACCGATACCAAAGTACCCCGCCGCCGTAAAGCGTGCGACCTCTTGATTGTTCACCTCAAAGAGCAGGTTGTTTGTAGTATTAATACCATTGGACAGAAGCAGCGGGACATTATTATAATAAATTTGCGCATTGCTCAAATTGAGATTTGTGCGAACGGTAATATTCGAGTTATTAAACGACTGTAGTGTATTTGTTTTAACAATTTTGTTATTCACATTAATCATTGACAAGAGTTGGGTGAGATTGTAGTTTGTGCTACTACCTGTCGCCGAGGTGACAACATTTTGAAGTTCAGGTACATTTACAAGATATTTGCTGGGGTTGGTGAGAATACTCGCCATTCTATTTTACCAATAGACGAAAAATTTCCATCTAAAACGAATGTGGTACATAAAAATAGGATATGTCTTCAAAGACAGGAGCTTTGTATAATGCGTATCCCTCAGATTCTGAGTCGGATACAGATACAGCATCGTCCGATTACACCCAGCGTTCGGATGTAACAACGAACTACTTGATAAACGTTCCCGGTACTCAGCCCCCTGTATCAACAGGATATCAGGCTCCAGGGCTAGTACCAAATCCACCGGCGAATACAGGAACTACATTAGCATTTCAAGCCGCTGATACGACGTCGCTGTTTATGCTCAATTCACGCGACCGTGATATAAATGCGTATCCGTTGCCGACGTTTTTTACGCTGCGACTCCCTCGTGTGTATAAAAATGTAAAATCCATCAGTCTCAACCAAATTAATTTGCTCAATTCATTCTTTAATTTTACGGCGTCGCAGCATAATACAACAGTCAATGTGTACGAAGAGGGACGTGTTCTTGCCGACGGCTCCTCAAATATTGTACCTATCACTATACCTGACGGTACTTACAATGCCACTGACCTAGTAACGGCGCTCAACAATGCGCTCAATGCCACACCGCTCTTTGCGAACATTAATTACGCCGACTTTCTGTCACAATTTCAGTTGAACGGTGATTTTTCTATTTTGTTTAACACGCCAGGACCGGTCGTCTATAATGTGCTAACGAACAGCTATGACTCAAATGTCACAATTAATGATATTGTGAATCGCTATTTTCAGCAGAGTCAGTCATCGGGTGTAACCGATTTTACAAACAATCAGGCGACCGTTGCGTATTACTACCCTATTATGTACCAGATGATTGCCGCCGCCAATGTAACGGTACCATTTAGTACTGTAAATCAAACCGTTCCTACCGGATTCAGCAGTTGGTATGATTATATTTTGTTTGGATTCCAGGGTCTCAATGATCCGTATATTCTTGCGATAGCGCAGGATAGCGGAAATCAGGTCATTTTCAATAATTACCATTATCAAAATACATTCAATACATCCTTGGTCAATTTGTATAATTGTAGTTATAATTCGCAACAGGGACGTCTAGTTATATCGGCACCAAGTTTGAATACAAGTATCGCAAACGATCTTAGCAAACAATATACAAATATTCTCAATTCGTTGATTACGAGTTATGATGCTATAGATCCTGCATTAAATCTGGGAAATGCCGATAATTTTAACACACAATACGCAAATCTCCAAAATTCGAATGCGGTTACGATTGCGTTTTATAACTTTTTACAGGGAGAGTTTACAAGTAATTTTGGTATTAATTTTGGTACTTATTCGGCAGAATTTTATGCGAATTCCAATAACGAAATTACAGTCTATAATACGCAAAACGAGTTTGGCTGGAATCTGGCATTGACACCGAATATTTTTCTTACACAGATTTCGTCCAATTCGCCGCCATCGTCTATTACAAACTATTGGCCGAATCTCATTTTTCCTAAGGCAGCGCCTGCTGCTGCACACTTTGTATCTACAATTGTGCCATCATCATTTCCTATCGTTGGCGGCGTTCCGCAACTCACCTTTTCCAATGCGAGTGAATCGGTATATGGATACACAGACGTTGTGTTTCCTATATTGCCTACATCGTATGTTCGCACACCCTTTGGTACGCCGAATCGTCAGACAATTAGTTTGATGACGATTCCACGTTATATTAATAACCGTGGTCCAGGGACACAGGAGGTCTATAATTTTAGCGTACAGAATTCCACGCCTACCATTCTCTTCGACGTTCGTACACCGAATACTGAATATATCTTAACCGATATTTCAGGTATTACAATTTTCAACATGTATACACTTGTACAAACAATGTTTAATTCGGCGGATTATATGCGTGCATATAACCAATGGCAGAATTTTACATATGTAAATATTTTGAATGGTAGTCGTGTACAACCCACATCGGCAAACTATGGGACCCATCCACCGATTAGTGATATTAATTTGACAAGTTATCGCCCTTTTATCTTTTTCCAGATGAATGCGGATGAATATCCTCTCTCACCAGATGCACTCTTTGATGTTACATTTTATGTAGAAACGCAGGATGGCAGCCCATTCCCCGCGCCAATTACAGTTACATGGTATAAGGACCGTGCTGGATTTATGGCGGACGCTCTGCTCGCTATGCCAACGGTCAATGTGAACACAGAGAATCCTCGTAACTATTTTCAGACACAAACATATCCAGCTGGAACAATATCTGGCACGATGACAGTATCAGTGAGAAATCTACAGCAGACCTATTTCTATATACATTACGCTGCTAGTGGTAATCAGTCAAGTGTATCTCTACGCGCATTTGCTGTACTCACAAATGAATATGGTGTATATAGTCAAGCGACAACAAACGATTATTTAGATATGCCGTATCAAAATCTACCACCGATTGCCGACCAATTTACGCCTGAAAGCTCTGTTTACTCTAATAACTTGGTTTCTATCTATTCTACAAGTGTCACCTCTATCGGCTATGATATTTCTGGGGTCTCTAACAACTTGGCGGATTACATTATTGTGGCACCGAATTACAATTTTTACGATCCTACAAATTTTGAAACATATAGCAATGGTGTTCAGTCAGGTGTACGTTATCAGTTTAATTTGTCAAATGTAGGCGCACCGGCACCAAAGCCAAATCTTGTGCCGCCATGGTCGCTCTATTTCGGTTCAAATGCCACCAACACCATCTTAGATTTATACAACACGTCCAATATTATTTATTTGAGTTCTCTACAACAACAGACGTTTCCAGGTGGTGGGACTTATATTCAAAATAACGAATCGGTTATAGCCACCTTTTTGGACCCTACATTGCCGACGAATAAGGAGATATTCTTGAATCCAGGTCAGGATCCGAATATGCCGGTTCAGTCTACGACTATTTTCCAACCCTGCGTCAATTACGGTAATGGTCTAGTGACCGATGCCTCTACATCACAGACCTTCAAAGACTTGACGGGCTTTGCGGGCATCAGTTTCTTTTTACCACCGAACGAAATCGTGAATCTGTCGCAGTTCATCGTGAAGTTTGCCTATACAGCACCGACACAGACCAATAATCTAGAATATATTTCTAAAGGCGTAAGTCCGTTCCAATATTATGGATACCCACATGTACAAAATGGCTCTATCAATAATTGGTTGTATAATAATGCCATAGCCACTACATCCTTGGGCAATCTATTTTTAAATACTGGATTTTGGCCATTTGCCGACTCGCTGTTTTTCGTAGAATATGGATCACCATTTCCATACTTTACAATGGGATTACAGTACTTTTATTATAATCCGCAAAGCTATGCGACATTATACTCTACACTTCAAGGGGCTCCACCTGGCGCTGTAAGTGTTAAAATTACACAAAGGACAAATGGATTACAATTAATATTTCCAATTACAGGATTTTATGGGAATGGCAACAATTATATAGAATTTTTGAATCCGAATATTACAAAACCTACCAATCTATATTTTAATCAAGTGAACGACCCCGCATACTATGTAGATTATGAGTTTTATTATAATCCTAAATACTGGGACGACTGGTATTTATGGAATCGTGTAAATACAAAAATTGGCATTTTTCCAACAGGGCAAATTCAGGGCGTCAGCACCTCTACACTTTCACTCTCTAGTTCATTATATACTATGACCCTTAACCAAGTCACGCAAGTCTGTAGAAATACGAATCGTTTAGGAACATTACATACAAGAGAGCCTGATTGGGGCACTTTCTATGAATATACAGTCCAGCAAAATTCAACACTAGTATATGCGCCAACTGGCACATCCATTACAGATACATTTTCAATATTAAATACACCGGCGGATATCACTCCTACCTACACAGCAGGCGAGACGAGTTACCCTGGATATATGTTGACCGCTTCACAAATTTACAACTATACTTATTTACCAAGGTCGTATGGTATCGCACCATCTGTTGGAAATGCCGTAGATTTTCCCTATTCAAGCATCTCATCGTATACAGCGGATATTCCCAATTCGTATACAGCAGTTCCTTTCTCCTATAATTTTACAACGAATACGTGGCAGCCAAGTGCGTTTTATGCCCTCAGTTTTACGAGAGAGCCGGCGTTACCAAGCACGGGTCTCATTGGTGGCGGCGCACCCTATTATGGACCGCCTGGTATTTATGGATGGCACAACAACGGCGGAGTATTCACACTGTACAACGGTGAACAGCCAACATTCCAGCCATATTATTGGCTCGGCAAGGTCACTTTTACAGCACTCCCTAATATTGTCTATAATCCGGCGACCGATCTGTCAGCGTTTGGCGGGTATGCGGGTCTCAGTGGCGAATTTCAGGATACGTTGATGTTCTTCTACGCAAATAGTACAATCAATCAGGATTATGGCGATATTTCAACAAATGCCACGCATTGGCGTTGGGGTAATGAAAGCAATGCGAACTACACCGCCTATGACGACCAGAGTGGCTACAACTTCCTCTCCTACTTGAATGATTTGACGGTGCGTCCTACAAACCAGCAGTACGCAGTTCATGTACGCTCCTATGACCCTATTCCACAGTTTACGACCGGCTTACGTATTATCGGCAACGGTTATACAAACTTTGGTACACTTACATTGGGCGAAATCGCACAGGAGATTGCGGATTTATCAGGATACAGCCCTATTTCAGATTTATCAGGTTCTTTGTACTTACAGAATACACCAGCATATAACCAAATCATCAGCACGAACAATGGAATACGAACGGGTAATGGTAATAATTTTAGCCATGCCTACGCCGATGCTCTCGTACACTTTGAAAAACAGTTCTATATCAGTACGATTACCTTTGGTGCTAAGACGGGATATCAAGGTGTACCCTTTACATTTAATGGATATGCGGACGCCCTTTCTCAATATGTATCATACTACAGCACAATCCATACACAGTATGCGTTATATACAAGTATCTTATCAACAACAACCGGTTTGCTCAATCAGTACGTTATAACGCGCTACGGCAGCATTCTGCCACCTGGAATTGCTACCCGTTCACAATATACAGCGGCGATTCCGTTCCAACTCCTGTTTAATTACAACTTACAGCCTCCATACAATACACAGACAGATCAGTGGGGTCTCGGATGGTATTTAGGTTTCCCTAAACTCACTGTACCGGTGATTGGTCCTCGTACTCTCGTGACCTCTGCGACCTTCATCCGTATCGTACAACAGTATATTTATCTACGACTCAACCCTGCGCAGAATATTAATACGCTTGCGGTATCCGCCAAGGAGAATCTGAGCGAGACCCGTGAATCTCAAGGTATGGATACACAGTACTTTACAAAGATTATTCTCAACGATTTTGCGAACTATTGCCGTGCGGGCGTACAACTACAAAAGGACTTCTCACCAGTACTTGGCAAATATGAGGTCATTGAGTGCTACTTGACCGACCAGAATGGTAATACACTCAGTAACACCGATTGCGACTACGATATGGTGATTCAGATTACAGAAACCACCAATGTACCGACAACCGATTCCAGTCTCTTGGGACCAACCAGTGATTTGACCGTTTATCAAAATAAATAATTCGTACTCCTTAGGAAATGGCAGCTATCAACGCCACGTTAGCCGAATATTATCAGGGAGGACCAAAGGACTGGAATCAGGTCTTTAAGGCAACGTGTATTAAGACGCATTGGGACCCTACGATGGTTGTTGACCATATCTTACCAAAATTTCAACACGATATGGCATTGGACCCTCGTGAATCTGTTCGCAACTGTTACGTCTATTATAATACATCGCCTGGAGACGCCCCGCTCAAGCGGTATCCAGAGATGGAGCCCCAACAGGCACCCTCCTATTTGTTAGGAGGTCCGCACCGTCCAGCGACGTATGAAAAGCCACAGCCGCCCGCACTCGCCGCTGTACCCGTATTTCCACCCGGTGGCGCAGCGAGTCTCGGTTTTCCCTACGATAAGTTCAATGCCAATGCGGAGACGGATGTTTTACGTATCGATGAGGCGTTGACAAAGTGTGCTGAGAAACGTTATATCCCACCAGGAGGCATCCCGGCACCTTCAATGAGCACCCGTGATGTACCAGGTGTATACTTAGGTGATAGTTCAACTCTCTCTCCGCTACTCACTCGTGTCGTAAAGCAGGCGGGATGTCGTAATGAGGATGATCAAGAGGCGTGGAACCGTTCGGCACGTCTTTTCTTCAATCCTACAAAGTATGACCGTACGATTGTTGTGCCACCAAATTTGTATCAGCCCAGCTCGCACAATGCTCTTGTATGCCCGCCTTGGAAAAAGTCGTAACCCAGCCCAAGAGACCATGTCTAATATATATCGCATCTTCCCACAGCTTTGGAGTCAAGGAGGATGCTTTCAGGCACAGACTGTTTATGCTATTGATAGACAGCCTCCGCCCAATACGTTTCAAACGCAATGTAGTACTCGTCAATACGATGACCCCGCATATTGGTATGAGGGGAATAACTTTCAACGTATTTTGCCGCCGCCCGCGGGATTCTCACAGCAATGCTGTTACCAATCGCCATCATGGAATGCCGTCACCTGGCGGTCTCTCCCCCTATGGCTCTCCTATGTTCAGTCCATCGGTTACACAGTAACCACGGACTTCTCAACACTCACGCCGTTTACAAGCATTTATATCAGCGGTCCTTAGCAGAATGAGCACGTATCCGCTCTACAACTGGAATTTGGAGCCGAGTATTAGTTTTGCCTATTATTCAGGCACATCCGGCAGTGTTATAGGCAATCCATCACTTGCTGTAGACTCACAGGAAAATACATATTTTGCGGCAGTCGTTCAAGGGCAAAATCCGACCGCCTCGCCTACTATACCTTCGTCGTATTGGACATATAATAACGTCGTTGTTGGAAGCGCAGATATCAATGGCAACTTGTTATGGTATAAGTTTTTCCCTGAATTAATTGTCACCGCAAACCAACAACAGGTCAGCCTTGTTGTAGGAAAGAATAATGATTTATATATTGCGTTCGTCACTCCGGCTGCTGTATCCAAATGTTACAACATGGTATCAACGCCACGCTGGTGTCCGCCACTCTATCCAGATTTGGATGTAGAAGGAACGGATGATATTGTATTAGCACGTATTAATTATTCAAATACAAAACAGACGGTTGCGTGGGTAATACAAAACGCACGTCTTAATTCGGTTTATAATGAAACGGTGCCCCAACTTGCCATTGATACAAATACCGGTCTGCTCTATATTACCTATCAAACAAACGGTGATATTCTATGTTATACTCCTGTAGGCGACCCAACAGTCGCCCTGTCATGTTTTACGTTAGATGGTGCCCAACTATGGCTGGAATGCCAACAAAAAATCAATAGTACAGGCTCAAATACAAATCCCGTGGTGACCGCCGACCTTTATGGTGGTGTATATGTAGCATATGAAACAACCGCAACAGTCCAAGGGGGTGCTGTTGTCACAGGGCAGCAAATAGAAATGGTCAAGTTTCAAACTACGCTGACCCCTGCGAATAAACTCGCATCGTATAGCCGGCAATGGGTGCTCAGCCAGAATGGTACAATTCAAACGGCGGCACCAGGCATATCTTCCAGCCCAAGTATTACCTGTGATGGTACAAATGTATATATTGCATTTCTTACTACGGGATCGGTCGCAGGTAATTATTCAACGGGTTCAGCGCACGACCTTGTCGTCGCCAAGGTCACGCCCACCGGTTATACGCCGTGGGTACAACAGGGCGAACAATTCAACCGTGCTCCTTATACGTATGTAGACGCAGGTCTCCCCTATATTAATGCCGACCGTTATCTCAGCGCCTACGATATACCGAATGTTGTCATTTCGTTACAAACATACGATGATATTCCAACATCCGGCGACTCAAGTATATTTGTATTTAAACTTGATTCAGCAACCGGTAACAATGTATTTGATAATGCGGGTTATAATAATATGCCGTTAGCGTTTTCTCAGGCACCGGCATCTACCGCATTGCTTCCTACAGCAAGCGCTGGAGCATATAGCCAAGTAGCAGTGGGTGCTACCCGTAACGCCCTGTATTTTTTGTTAGGATCCCTTATACCCTTATCGATGAATACAATTACCGGCTGTGAAGCGGATCTTATTTTACTCAGATATAATCTTGTCTGTTATTATCCAACAACATCACCGTTTCAGTTTATGTCTAGCAATAAGAAAATCTGCTCCTGTGGGTCGAATTGTTGTTGTTCTGGAAACGCCACGGTTCCAGGCATGCCTATAAATGTGTATGCGATACCTGGAGGTGGTAACGCTTACATTTATTATACACTACTATCGGATGGCGGCAATCCACTCATTAACTTCTCGTACTCTATTGATAATGGAGCCACATTTTCACTTTTCGGTCCGGCACAATTTACAAGTCCGCTGAATATTACAGGGCTTACGGACGGAACCACATATAGTATTAAAATTAAAGCAATAAATGGCATTGGTACAGGACCGGCTTCCTCAACGGTGACCGTTATTCCTGGAGTTCCTGCACCTCCAACAAATCTTGATATAGAGCCTGGAAACACGACGGCGGTCATTACCTTTACGCCAGGGTCAAATAACGGGTCGGCGATTACGAATTACAACTATTCGCTGGACGGCGGTGCTACATTTTCGCCGTTTAGCCCCGCACAAACGACCAGTCCCATTACGATTAGTGGACTCACCAATGGCACCTTATATGCGGTTCAACTGTCGGCGACGAATAGTAGGGGCACGGGACCGGCGACCGCAACTCTTTATGTGACACCAGGTACGCCGACGGCACCTACAAATCTAGTAGCCAGTTCAGGTAATGGTACCGTCCTCATTTCGTTTACACCGAGCGGTGACAACGGCAGTGCAGTTACAAATTACGCATATTCCCTCAACGGTGGTATGACCTTTATTCCATTTAGCCCATCGCAAACGAGTAGCCCAGTGACCATTAGTGGACTCACCAATGGAACAGCCTATAATATCAAATTGGAAGGTCAGAACAGCGTAGGATTTGGTCAAGCGTCGGCGTCGGTCACCGTCACACCAGGCGCACCCGCCCCCCCTACAGACTTGTCAGGAAGCCCAGGTGATACTACGGCATCAATTAGTTTCACGCCAGGTGCGGCGCATGGGTCGGCGATTACGAACTACCTCTACTCAACAGATGGCGGTACAACGTTTACAGCCTTCAGTCCCACCCAATCAACCAGTCCTGTTACAATTAGTGGTCTAACGGATGGAATATCATATAGTATAAAATTAAAGGCTGTAAATGTGAACGGTATAAGTACCGCTTCGTCAACAGTTACTGTAACACCAAGAATACCAGCACAGATATTATTACAAGCCTATTCATATAGCGGTTCTGGACCATGGTTAGACCAGAGCGGAAACGGAAATAATGCTACACTTGTTACAGGAACATCGGCTAAGAATACCACCGGAAACGGTATAGTTCTTAACGGTTCAAGTTACTGGAGTTTTCCTGATATTGCCGCTAATCAACATTGGACTGTCAGTGTATGGTATAAAAATACTGCGCCGGCAGAGACAAACGGTTGTATTGTTACACAAAGTTTTAGCAATTATGGCGGAGGTATGGTTAATTTGTATATTCAAAACAATGGAAGCAATAACTTTTTAGGAGGATTTTTAACTTATACTAATATTCATAATGGAACTCAATTTCTAATCAATAACGGAGGATGGAATTACTACCAAATCACATGGGACAATACCAATATAAATACCTATATAAACGGAGTTCTTCAAAGTTCAGTTGTATCAGCACAAACATCATTAAATTTAGGACAGATTTACTACATTGGACGTGGCTATCAAGATACGAATTATTTTGTTACAGGTGAGATTGGCGAGGTTCGTATTTATAACTTTGCTCTCAATCAAACACAGATTACAAGAGATTACAATAATACTGTAGCAACCTATAATATAGGACCAGCACCTTTAGTCTTATTACAAGCGGTCTCCTACAGTGGATCTGGTCAATGGCTGGACCAAAGTGGATACGGTAGAGACGCTACTATTATAACAGGTTCAATAGCAAAGAATGGAGCAGGTAATGGTATTATTTTAGACGGCGCAACTTACTGGTCGTTTCCAGATATAAACGCAGGTTCAGTATGGACAATGAGTGTATGGTATAAAAATACGGGCACATCTGGCAGTGTTTATCCTTGTATTGTAACTGCGGGTAACGATGGAGGAAATAGTAATATGTTGTTAGGATTTTTCTCACCGCCATCTCTCGCATTAAAACCAGGATTCTTTGATGGCGGTGAATTCTACCAAGGAAGTGGAACAACGTTAACCGATAATGTATGGACAAATATACAAGTTACATGGGACGGAACAACAATAATTACATATGTAAACGGTACACTTTCAGGATCAACGACTCCAGGTGGTGCTTCCATAAACGCAAGCGGAAACTTACCGTATAAGATTGGTATATGCTGGGACACAAGCACAAATTCGTATATGACCGGTGAAATCGGTGAGGTTCGTATTTATGGAACCCCGCTTACACAAGCTCAAATCACCGCGAACTATAATTCAACAAATGCGACCTATAAAGTTCCAGGCGCGCCTACAGGATTAACTGCCACAGCAGGAGCACAATTCGCATTTTTAACATGGACGCCACCGGTAGATGACGGTGGTTCAGCAATTACCTCTTATACAATAACATCAGACCCTGGCAATATAACATTAACCGCAAGTTCTTCTCCTGCGAATTATTCTATGGGTTCTTTGATGGCGAATGTCACATATACATTTACAATAGTCGCAACAAATATAAGCGGCAGTTCGCTCCCTTCAGCGCCATCAAACCCAGTCACTCCCTACCCGATATGTCTCGCTAAGGGTACCCTAATCATGTTAGCGGACCGCACTGAAAAACCGATTGAAGAGATTACATACAATGACAGTCTTTTGGTTTGGGACTTTGATAATGGCTGCCTAGCCACAGCACCGCCGTTATGGATTAAGAAGGCGGAAGTCGCCGACCAATACAATCTATTAGAATTCAACAATGGCACACAGTTGAAGACCATTCATCAACATCGTATTTTTAATAAGGAAGCGGGTAAATTTACTTACCCAATGACCGACGACACACCCGTTGGAACCACCTCGTATCACGTCGTAAACAAAGACGTAACGCTCCTCAATAAAACCGTTATCCAAGAGCAGACCGAGTATTACAATATAATCACCAAAAAACATATAAACTTATTTGCGAACGGAATACTCACATCGTGCCGCTATAATAACATATATCCAATCACCGATATGACATTTATTAAGTCCGAAAGAGCCGCAATCCCCAGCGCGGAGTACAATTCGGTGCCGACCAAGTACTACGAGGGTCTCCGTCTAGCAGAGCAACAAATATCAGTTGAAGAAACTATCCAGTATATAAATAGATTAGAATGTCTGAAGCAGTGAAGATACTTTTTCTAGACCATCAGGGTGTAATGTATACAAAACTCCACCCGCATCCTGGCAAGTTAGATGATTTTAATAAAGAAGCAGTCGCCATCTTAAATTCTATTCTAGAATCCGATTCTAGTATAGAAATTGTCATTTCGTCCGATTGGAAGTACTGGGTTTCGCTAGACGAAATGCGTGAATTTTATAAACAACAAGGAATCCGTAAGCAGCCAATTGCTTATACACCGAAAACACGCCAGTATATATGGAAATTATATCCACAACAAAGAGCAGCGGAAATAAATATATGGCTTAACGAAGCAAACGTTCCAATTATAACTTGGGTGGCGGTAGATGATATAAATATGACGCCGCATCTAAAAAACTTTGTATGGGTCAGCGAGCCCGCGAAAGGGCTGCTTCAAGAAGGAGTCAAGGAGACCTTATGCCGAATTCTCAGTCTTCCGCCACCTTCGGTGCCAGATACGCAATGAAATGGCTACCAGCCCCAAAACGGAAGGTGGCACGGAGTGGATTGGCAGGGTCAAATTCCAGTTGTGTGACCGGCGACAGCGCCGAACCGCCCTTAATAATCATTCCAACATACTTCATGCCGAAGCGTGCCTCAACGGAATCGCCCGTCAGCTCCATCTCACGGTCTTCGGTATTCTCAAGCGTCTGCTTGACAGCGCCGCTATCACCCACCGTCGATAAGTGGAGTCCATCCTCGTTCAGAACTACACCGAGCGTATCGCCGAAGTGTGCGATTTCCTTGACGACCGCCAAGATATCGGCAGTTTTGAGCGTCACATTAGCGGCGTAGTTCATAGCAGGCAATTCGGCAGCGTCACCGTCAATATCTAGTGTAGGAACATCGTATACCGCCTTCTTGGACATCTTCACATTATAGCACTCTACAATAAACTTATCCGCCTTGTAAATCAGCGTCACACTATCCCCCGCACCGATAGGGGACATCACCCGCGCCAATACCGCCATGTTGACACTAACAATGAGCGGATGACCAACAGTAGCCTTTGTACAGTCCGCCGCCGCCAGCAAATAATCAACGAACCCAACATGCGAGGCATCCATACCGCTGATGCGAATACCATCGGCGCCGATGCGAAGGGAGGCAATCGGTAGAAACTCTTTTAGAGCCTCTACCGATGAACGAAAGAGCACAACATCCTTAGGTACGAACTCCATCTTCTTCAGTACCTTGTTTGAAATCCAGGCACCCCTAAGTCAATTTTTTTAGACCTAGACCTCCACGCTATCCTCATTGCGCCTCTGGAAATAGTTGCGGAGCAGGTCACGCAGAGCGCGCTGGTCCGCCACCAACACCCACGCTCCGCAAGCGTCCCTACTTATCGCCACCTCAGGGTCAAATTGCGTATCTACCAGAATATCCAAACGGGTTTTGTAGCCCCTATCCGCCTTCCGCCCGTGCCAATAATGTAGAATCGTCCCCGCTACATACCCAATATTTTGTTGGAGAGCACAGGCACGTTCTTGCCATTCAAGAATACATTTACGGTAAGTTGGATGAACACGCTCAGGAATATAATCGGCAACCTCGCCGATAAATGAGCGTGCCATAATACTATCGGCTCCTCCAACGATCGCCTTATCAAAAAGCCCTCCAAGTGTGTCAATTGCCTCACGGGTCGCTGCCCAACCGTATCCTGGATGCCAAGTTCTATATGGTTTTGGCTCATTTGTTTTCTTACTAAACTCACTCCAATAAATATCACGATGTCTATAACAATATCCGAATCCTTTGTCAACTGATAAAACCTCATTCTTAGGTCCGAGATCAACTATATCTGTAAATAGTTGAACGACAGGATGATGCTGGAGTTCATAGACAGTATCTTCCATCCAGGTCCGATTGATAAATTCAATATCTCCATCAATCCATGCGACATATTTCCAGTCTGATGGTAAGTTTAAAAGACCGATATTAATCAGATTTTCTTTGTACCATAATTCTGAGGTTAGATGAATTTGAATATGTTGGGGATTGTTTTTGTCGGTCACTTCAAAGGGAGAATCGCCTAACACGCCCTCTACAATATAGAGTTTTGAGGCATCTATACGTTTCATAAACTCTTTGAAAAGTCGCACACGTGTTTTATATCGTTCAGGGTTTGTTATAACCGAAACGATATAAAAATGCTCAAGCATCTTGAACATATATTTAATATAATGGTTTAGACCTTATCAACGCTGTCTTCGTTACGGGACTGAAAATATGTACGAATCTGGTCGCGCATCTCCTCGTGACCAGGGAAGAGCGTCCATAGACCCTGCCAGTCCTTATGGATATGGGTATGAGGGTCAAACTGGTTATCAACGGCAATTTCCCAGCGACCCTTGTACTTACGATCCGTCTTCTTACCGTGCCAGTAGTGGACAATAGAGCCGCTGACATAGCCGATGTTCTTGTGGAGGCGGAGAGCACGCTCCTGCCAGTTGAGAACGGCGGCACGGTAGTTGGGATGGACACCCTTAGGGATAGAGCGCTCACCTTCGCCGATGAGGCAGCACGCCATATGGTGGTCACCGGCACCGAGGATGGCAAGGTCAAAGAGACCACCAAGGGTGTTGATGGCTTGACGAGTTGCCGCCCAGCAGTAACCAGGATGCCAGTAGGCACCCTTGCCGCCGCTGCCGTAGTAACCGTAGTAGTCAACGTTTGAGAGATCAACAGTTGAGACGGTTACGCCAGCGGGCTTGCTTACCATCATAGAGCGGTCGTTGCCGTTCTTAAAGCAGTAGGCGAAGCTCTTGTGGACGGAGAGAATCTCATGCTTGGGACCGAGATCGGCGGCGTCCTCATACATCTGGACAACGGGGTGGTGCTGAAGTTCGTGAACGGTCTCCTCCATCCAGTTGGGGTGCGTAAAGTCAATATCTCCATCGACCCACGCAACATACTCCCAACTGGCAGGTAGTCGAGAAATGCCGATGTTGATAAGGTTCTCCTTATGCCATAGTTCAGACTCAGTACGTAGCTGGATATGACGAGGATTGCTTGCGTCGGTGACCTCAAAGGCACGGTCGCCGTAGGCACCCTCTACGACGTAGAGTTTGGCGCCGTACTTATCCATACGAGCCATAAACTCCTTGAATAAGCGTGGGCGGGTCTTGAATCGCTCCGGGTTTGTCATCACTGCGATAACGTAGAAGTTGTCTAGAAGGTACTCATTGTCGCTCTTGGGTAAGGTGATGGGCATTTTTTCTGCTGAGTATAAGGGTTTTAAAAATTGAGCCAAACCGCATCGCATAAGTGATTTTTAACGATGTCAACCAAAAATAAATCACCGTTGCGATATCCTGGCGGAAAAACGCGCGCAATTTCTATTCTAGAAAAGTATCTCACCGAACATTATCCGCACCGGAGAACACTTTTGTCTCCCTTCTTTGGTGGTGGTAGCTTTGAACTGTATCTTACTACAAAACAGTACCAAATCCGAGCCAATGACTTATTTAAGCCTTTATATACCTTTTGGCAAACCCTAAAGGACTCGTCTGAGGATATTAGGGAGGCAGTGGAAAGTGTAATGCCTATCACAAAAGAGTACTTTATGGAACTGCGAACGACTATACAGACCATGACCGACCCATTGGAGATTGCCGCCGCCTATTATATCATCAATCGTTGCTCATTTAGTGGCGCCACATTCTGTGGTGGATTCTCTAAGGAAGCCTCTACAGGACGACTCAATGAATCGTCGCTTGAAACTCTCATACATACAAATCTAGAGAATGTTACCTTCTCCAATCTTGACTGTAAGGAGTTTCTAACCGCAAATCCTGAAACTACTGATACAATCATATATGCTGACCCACCGTATTACATCAGTTCTTACATTTACGGTAAGGATGGTGATATGCATGAAGGATTTGACCATGCCGCCTTTGCGGTTGCTATTAAGCAACGCCGCGACTGGATGATTAGTTATAACGACTGCCCTTATATTCGTGATTTGTATAAGGATTGCCGAATTCAAATAGTGACGTGGTCGTATGGGATGGATAACGGGAAGAAGGGGTCATCGGAGATAATTATTCTGCCACCGAGTCAATAAATTGTACCGTATATAAGTGGATTTTTTATTGAATGTTAAAAAAAATTATTTATAATATAAATCATATAATAAAAAATTTAGATTCCGGCAAATATATAATAAACAAAATTGAAAAATCGTTCAGGGGTTAAAGAAAAAACAAGATTATAAGTTAGGTATATGAAATATGCTTAGTCTGTATAAATTGGTTTTCGCATTTGCGAGCATCTTAACTGTTGCTGGTCAGAGTACTGGAACAGCAACTCTGAGTGCGACACGATCATCGCTCTCACTTGTTTCACCAAGTTCGGTGGCGGGACTTTCAGCAAGTGGAACGGCTACACGTGCTGCAGTTTCTGTTACAGGAACTACAACTCGGTCCCGTGCCCTAACGTCTCCTACCGCCACAGGAACTGCCACCCGCAGCCGTGCCGCTGCCTCCGCCACAGCCACAGATACCGCTACACGCAGTCGTGCTGCCCCTACTACAACATCAACTACTACAGGAACTGCCACCCGCAGCCGTGCCGCTGCCTCCGCCACAGCCACAGATACCGCTACACGCAGTCGTGCTGCCCCTACTACAACAGCAACTACTACAGGAACTGCTACCCGCAGCCGTGCCGCTGCGTCAGCAAGTGCTACGGATACCGCTACACGCAGTCGTGCTGCCCCTACTACAACAGCAACTACTACAGGAACTGCTACCCGCAGCCGTGCCGCTGCGTCAGCAAGTGCTACGGATACCGCTACACGCAGCCGTGCTGCTCCTACAGCCACAGCCACAGATACCGCTACCCGCAGCCGTCCAGGCGCCACAGCCACTGCTACAGGAACGGCAACTCGCAGTCGTGCCGCCCCCACAGCCACAGGAACGGCAACTCGCAGCCGTGCCGCTGCTTCAGCAAGTGCTACGGATACTGCTACACGCAGTCGTCCAGGCGCTACTCAGTCCGCTACGGATACCGCTACTCGCAGTCGTGCCGCCCCTACATCCACAGCCACAGGAACGGCAACTCGCAGCCGTGCCGCTGCTTCAGCAAGTGCTACGGATACTGCTACACGTAGTCGTGCCGCCCCCACAGCTACAGGAACTGCCACCCGCAGCCGTCCAGGTGCCACTGCCACATCCACAGGAACTGCCACCCGCAGCCGTCCAGGTGCCACTGCCACATCCACAGGAACCGCTACCCGCAGTCGTGCCGCTGCCACTGCCACATCCACAGGAACCGCTACTCGCAGTGGTGCTGCTGCGTCAGCAAGTGCTACGGATACTGCTACCCGCAGTCGTGCCGCTGCCACTGCCACATCCACAGGAACCGCTACTCGCAGCCGTGCTGCTGCGTCAGCAAGTGCTACGGATACTGCTACCCGCAGCCGTGCCGCTGCCTCCGCCACTGCCACTGCTACAGGAACGGCAACTCGCAGTCGTGCCGCACCAACTGCCTCTCCTACAGATACTATAACCGCCTCACGAACTGCGACTGATACCGCAACACACTCACCTGGGGCAACAGCATCTGCTACTACTTCAAGAGCAGCTGGTTCTCTAACAAGTTCAATTACAAATACTCGCACTGATTCTCAAACTCCTACACTAACTCGTACGGAATCTCAAACACCCACGGATACTCGTACACCTAGCAATTCAATGACATTTACTGGAACCGCAGGCACAACTGCCTCTCCAACACCATCTACATCAATGTCAACTGCCTTTACTCTAAGCATTCCAAGTACCCAACAGGCAAATGCGGATACACTTATTCGTGGATATGTTAGTAATTATGCCGCACAGGCAGGTTACAGCAATGCAGTAGTGAATAGTGTAACCTGGGCGAATGGCGCTTATACAGTCACTGGTAACGTAGTTAATGCTCAACAGTTTCAAAATGGGTTTCCTCTCTCATCCGCCTACACAAATTTAATCGCATCTCTTGCCCCATCTGCTACACCGGCACCCAGTACCGCTCCCTCTATTGCGTTACCAGTAGGAATTGCGGTAGGTGCCACAGCACTTGGTGTTATTGTCGCTGGAACTGCGATTTATTTGACTAGACGTAAGCGCCGTCGTATCTCATTTGATCCTACGCAACCAACAACAATAAATCAGTTGAAGAACGCCTTGCCAATGACAATAATCTCTTTACCAAAGCCACCACCACCATCAACGAATGAACAGTATTACGACCCCGAGCAAGCAGCACGTCCCGCAAATTTCCATGAAAATGTTCACCTACCAAAGCAGCCAAGTCAACCGGATCTTGATAAATTGCGTACAAAATTTGTACCTATTAATAACCGATTATCCTATGATAAGGCGAAGATGGCATCCATAGGATCACAGGTTCCTCACGGTTTCCAACAATCAGCATCGAGCAGACAACTCATACATCCATTTATGTCCCGCCGAAATACTCTCCCACCTGCCACAACGGAATTTGATTTGAATTACATAGCCCCACCCCCACCGCCACCACCAGAAGATGAACCTAGGGTCGCATTTAATGCTCTACCACCTCGGCAAAATTATCCTCCACCACCTGTAGAGTGAGCCAATGGACGGTATGAATTTAAATGGAAAGTCGAAACGTACCATCAAACAGAAAATTTATAGTGTTGATACTCGTAAGCCTAGAGCCGCTGCGGAATTATCTGTTTTGACTCCTGCGAATGGATTTGAGGAGATATTATCTAGTAAACCTCTACGAAAGGCACCAGTTCATCGTTATTTTCGCTTTTTACCCGATCCGATGGGTGGTGTCCCAAAGGCGCAGTTAGAGGCAGCCTTTAAGGAGGCGGCAGCAGCGCAATTTGCGGCAGCATTCCAGGCATCTGCGCCAGTAGCACCACCTCCTGCGGGCGCCCCACAACTTCCTCCTGCGCCCTCCAATTCGCAGGGCAGCTATGGTGCTATGCACGAAGACGAAGGTATAGATGAATTGGCGACCTTTTTTGCCGAGCATGGCGTTGCGTCACAGGGCGAATTTGACGAACTAGCGGCATTAATGGAACAGAAGGCGCAGATTGGCGGCGCTAGACGCCGTCGTACTCGCCGAAGCCGCAAGTCCCGTAAGTCCCGCAAGCACAGCCGCCGCTGAAAAAAATGAATAAATATAACCGAAATGAACCATTTGATAAAATGGTTGATTCCGTCAGCACCCGAGTTCCTCGTAATATAATTTATGGGCTACGCCGTGTCCTTATAGCTATACAGCAAAATGAAAGCTGTACAAATCACATGCTCCAAGGCGTAGTTCAACAATTACGCCGTATTTACATGCTGGTCGTAGATAGTCAATCGCCTACCGACGACTTTGAGAATCTGATGGAGAATCTACACCGTTGGGTAGTTCAATGGAGTGACCGTGGTCATATTGATGACGAAATGAGGGATTTACGCCCTGTATTTGAAACGACACTAGACTGGTGGAATCAACAAGATAGAGACAGGTCTGATATCCGAAGCGAATACATGAATAATATTCATCTAATCTATAACCAAAATCCAACAGTACAACAAATGATACGCGAGGCGGAGCAGCAGCAACAACCCTAAATCGCCATTTTGTCCATTCCCGCCGCCAATCCATCTAAATTATTGTTAGAGACCACAGACGACGGTGAACCCGTCTTTTTCTTTTTAGGCACTGCTTCAGTCTTTGGTGATGTTGCCTTAGGAGACGGGGCGGCGGCAGAAGAAGCAGCCGCAAGGCTTGATGGCAACTTCGCCGCCGCATCCAAACTAAACTTAGACGCCACCAACTCTTTCAGTTTTATAGGTTGTGCCGCCGCCATGACAGACAAGCACATATTCCCCTTTTTGTTTTTACGGGTATGAACCTTGAGACGAATACGAATTCGTTGCGGGCATTCAAAGTAGGGAACGCCAAAATCGCACGTATCTTCACCAGTATGGTAGAGTCCCTTTCCGTCTACCTGAATATATTGGCATCCCTTCGCTTTATAAAGTTGCGAAATGGTATTTGCGCCGCAAGGAATATAATAGTCTTTGAACTCAGGTGTGGATTTCTTAATGTCCGTCCATTCAGAATATGTTACAGGGCGTTCTAGGAACGTGGGCGTCTTGCCGCCAAAGAGATTCGCCGCACCGATAATCGTTTCAAAGATCGTTTTGGAGGCGGCTGGAATTTTGCCGGCACTTACACCGACCCAAACGCCCTCCTTATTTTTTTCCAATTTCATCTGCATCCAATCGGGAGTAGGGCGTTTCGCCTCCACACCAATATCCCCCTCCGTCCGCCAATTGAGTTTTATATCAATATCGGCACCACAGCCGCCGAGTGTATCAAGAGGCTGTGTATTGAACGGAATCTCTAAATAAGGCGACCGTACCGTTTTACAAGTTTTCGCAATCTTGATTTCGTAGTTTTTGCCCGAAACCGAGCAGCGTGCGCCGGCATCGCCGATAGGACAACTGTCAGATACAGGGCTATTCATTTTTCGACTTCTCTTTGGCATTCCGAATCCTATATATGCGGCAGAATATTGTATACGCTGCATTGGAAAAAGAACAACGTGTAATACGTTGTTCATTTTTTTGACGACGATGACGACGACCACCGCCGCCACACTATGAATCTTATTGTTAGAAGCTCAGGTTACCAATAACAGGATTGGGACTCAATTCATGCCATTTTGCCTTAAGGAGACGAATACAGGTTGAATTTGACAATTTGCGTAGAGGATAGAGTCGTCGTCCAACTCGCTTATGGAGAGTGAATGACGGAGTATTATAATTTGGCTCCTGATTCAACATCGGAGCACAATATGTATTATAGAACCAAGTAATCGTATTACCGATAGTGAATGTATCAGGAATACGAGTATAAGAATTGGTATCAGCCGGATTTACAATATAATAACCCTTATCTTCATCATTGAAGAAAACTATCATTGTGAAAGAATCAATGGTAAATTGAGCAACGGGACGTTGGAAGTTAGAGGTACGTGCGATAGCAAGTTCAAGGAGGGAGGACATGGCGAGAAGGGTACAAATGTTATACACCGCAAAACAGTTTCAATTTTTTTGTCCTTCACCCGCCTTCCAAACCCCCATAATAGCATCCAAAACGTGTTTTTCATTCTTATTGGACGGCAGCGACTTTGGTAATGCGGTTAGGACTTTCGTCCAATCTATTTCTTGGGCAGCGCCATTGGCAGAGGGTCCGCGAATAGGTAGTGGTCCTGGTGGAACTGGTGGCATTCTTGGTGTACGCGCGAGTGCTTCTGATGCGGCAGCGGCACGAGCCCCACGGGTCGTGGAGGAGGTCGTAGCAGTTGTAGCGGAAGCGGTAGTATTTACGGCGATTACAGGGTCTGTGCTACGTGGACCGCGTATAACTGTAGGAGCCGATTGAGGTGGCGGGGCAGTTGAACGACGGTCAAAGGATGGAGGTGCACGGCTTACTTGTGGAGGCGGTGGTGCTACTTCCTGTTTAATCGCTTTTATCTTATCTTGTTGCATTTTCCATAGGCGAGTAGTTTCAGAAATGATTTGGTCTACCGACCAACGAGGATACGTTTGAATAATCCAAGGGCGGATTTCATCTGAATATTTTGTATAAGAGCGTGCGTTACTTGGTGGCGGCTCCGCAAATCCTTGCTGTGCGACAGTCTCCATTAATTTCTCGTTTAGAACTTCTTCGGTCTTCGCCGCAGTAAAGGCTTGGGGTGATAATGGATGATTGGTTGCACTATAATACAAAGGCGTAGGCAAAGGGATTTCAGTATTCGCATACCGTGAGACAGGAGGAGGCGCAGGAGCAGCTACTGGCTCGGGGACACTTGTATAATCAGGCGTTTGTGTATGAATTCCCCATAACCGACCGATTTCGCGAATAACTTCATGGGACGTCCAAGTAGGATTGGTTTTTAAGAGGCGCTCACGCATCTCTTTTGCGAATTCAGCATAGACACGCTGGGTAAACATTGGCGTTGTTGCCACGATTTCCGGTGCCGCCGAGGCAATTACTGCCGCCGCCGCATTCGCAATCGCCGCAGTCTGTTCAGGCGTTTCTAGAATGAGTTCATTGCTATAGAGCTCTTCAGGAGTTGAAGCCGCTCTTACCGACATCTTACCTTTTCGTTGAGGAGGAACCGCAACCGGTACATTGACAAGAACCTCTTCTACCTCTTCCGTTACAGCATCTACAGTGCCGTTCATATCCTTCGCCCGCACGCAAACGCTATTTTGTTGATGCCATAGAACCCGCAAAGCGTCCGAAATCACCTGAGAATTCAAATGGTTCGTAAGTTGTTTCTGGGTACGTACACCCATTTCAAAGTCCAGTGATGGCGGGAAAATGACCTCCATACGCTGCCGATTACATTTATCGTCCATTGGCTCGCCGAGAGTCAAGCAAGGTGCCACCAATCGGTTATCACGGTACATATAGATGCCACGGCGGTGTGCGTCAAGCTCGGAGAAATAGCCTTTGAGTCCCTCCTCCTTGAACGCCTGAATCGTCAAAGAAATGAACCGAACCTTGACCGCCACGTAATCGTCGTTTGGAATCTCGTCCAAAAGGTCGTGACGATATTCTATCTTATCCTTACCCGAATTGGTGCGAATACGGTCAAGCCAAATACGATAGCATTGAGGACTCTCTTCCCCGTCACCTCTACCCCATTGAATCGTGTTATCCGTCTTATTAATGCCAAGAACACGCTGCCCTTCTAACACTTCTAGGACCCGAATGCCGATTTCGCCGGTCGCCTTATACACACGTAACGTCGTTTCTGAGCAGTACTTGAGCGCATCAGGGCGGTTACGGTAGAAGGTATCTACAGGATTGATGGTAAGTGAGGTCTTGCCTGGTAGAGTGCCGACGTGAATATAAGCGGAATTCTTGGTCGCCGAAATGTATGCCAAGTTGAGGGCACGCTGGAGTTCCTTGGCGGTCTCCGCCGCATTACGAATGTAGGTATCCTTGAGATTGCGGACATTGATGAGAGTACCAGAGGGCATGGCGGAGAAGCGACGCCAGATATCTTTGGGCAGGCTCCAAGAGAGTTCAATCGCCTTATCGGTAAAATGTGTGGGGCGGAATGTACGATCCATTTTCATTTTGTCGGTATCCAGGATGATAGCAATCGCACCGGTCGATTCTGTTTTAGTGAAGATGGTGATGAAGCGACCGGCAGCCATGGTCGCATTTTTCATACCCATACCAAACTTACCGATATCACCGCTCTTATGTACAGATTGTCCGGCGATACGGCACGCGTTAAAGAGTTGTCTCGGGGTCATTCCACAGCCATCATCAAGTACATTGATTTGCGTGAGACACTTTGTATCTGGGCTGGGAACAAGGAAAATATCAGTGCGTGAGGCACCGGCGTCGTCACAGTTATCCTTGAGTTCTTCCACAATTTCGGGCAAATTCATACCGCCGAAATCCATATTCATGAGAACACCGTAAGCATCGGGACCGAAATCTATATTATCAAAGTCAATAAATTCTTCGGCGACTTCATCGGCATTGCGAGTGGAGCTCATCCTATACTGTAAAAACTGGCGAGTAAATTTAGATTTAATTACCGCTATAAAACTTACAAAAATTGACCCTGGTGCAGTCACCTTTTCTGACAAAATTACCCACTGCACCCCGTTCTCCCGGCACTGCAGAATTCTCACCCCTAAATAAAATGCCCAAGCCGACCCTCCAATCACTCCATACCGCCATTGTTGAACTACAGACGGCGGTGGCTGATATTACAACACGCCTTACCGCACTTGAACCGCCTAAACCCGCTGCGCCTTCCGTCGTTTGCGACAATAAGACTGCGATAAGTCTATTTAGCGGTGCTGGTGGTGATACATTAGGTATTGAGCGTGCCGGTTATAAGGTGATCGCCTTCAACGAATTCAAAGAGCCGGCAATCAAGACTCATAAGGCGGTCTTTCCACACTCGGTGATGCTCGTGAACCCTGAAACGGGTAAGACCGATATTAAAAAGGTACCAGACCAGGTCTTTCAGGAATACAAGGGCAAGGTTCGTCTTATCTTTGCGGGATTCCCTTGCTTTGTAGCAGGCACACGTGTGCTAACCGATAAGGGGTATATGCCTATTGAATCGGTTACATTAGAGAATACACTATTAACGCATACCGGCAAGTTTCAGCAGATTGTAAATCTTCAACAAAAGATTTACGATCAGACTCTATACGACATTCGTATTAAATATCATCCTGAGACGATTACCGCAACGGACGAGCATCCATTCTATGTGCGCACGCAGCTACGTATCTGGGATAATGCCAGCCGCAAATATACATATTCTTTTGAAGAGCCACGGTGGAAGAATGCGAAGACGTTGACGATGAATGATTACTTTGGAATGGTTATTAATAGCAAATCAATTGTGCCAGAATTTACACTGAATAAACAAATGAATGGATCGCGTATAGATAAGATAACCTACGTATTAAATGACGCCGATCAGTGGTTTATGATGGGATACTTTATCGGCGATGGGTGGATTGAAGAGACTACAAAAGCAAATGGTAATAGTGCACATAAAATTCGTTTTGCCATTAATAATGCAGATAAAGAAACTATTCTCGCAAGGCTTCAAAAGATCCTTCCTTTGACGGATAAGCATTGTTCAACGGGTGCTGCCGATAAGTATGGCTGTGCAGATTTCGCATGGTATACAATTCTAAAACAATTTGGAAAATATGCACACGGTAAACTCATTCCAGAATGGGTACAGGATGCACCGGCAAATCTAATTCAGGAATTTATCAACGGATATCATTCTGCAGATGGTTGTGTTCACGGAAGAGAACTACGCTTTACAACTGTATCCTATAATCTAGCACTAGGACTACAGAGACTTTATTTGAAACTCGGACATATTGTATCCATTCACAAGACAATTCGTCCTAAGACATGTATTATCCAAGGGCGTACAGTTAATCAGCGAGACACGTATCTTGTAAATGGAATTATGGATTTACAACGTAATTCGTCATCGTTTATCGACGGACAGTATGTTTGGATGAAACCGGCATCAATTCATATGCGTCCAACAACTCCAGTGCCTGTCTATAACTTTGAAGTTGATACAGATAATAGTTATATTGTAGATAATACGATAGTTCATAACTGTCAGGGCTTCAGTCACGCCGGTGCCAAGCGTGTAGATGATAAACGTAATGAACTTGTATATGAGTTCGCTCGTGCAGCACGTATTGCCGAACCTGAGTGGATTATTGGCGAAAATGTCAAGGGACTGCTCGCCCGTAAGGGTAGGGATCCCGCCCAAGCAGCCGATGCGCCTCTACGCCCTGTTATTGATATTATCAAAGACCTGTTTGAACGTACAGGATACAAAATTACCTATAAGGTGATTGATGTGACTGAGGTCGGCGTTCCTCAGCATAGAAAGCGTTTGATTATTGTGGGGCACCGAGGAACTCAGTATCCTCATATGCCGTGGGGCGATTTAACGCCGGCGAGTACTTCGTCGCATAACTCTATTCGTGCCTTTCTTGAGCCGCACCTTAAGGATGCGATGGAGATACCGGCGCTCTACCGACCCGCCGAACAGGGTGCCCATTATTGGATTCCTACTACGGAAACGGCACCCACTGGCACACCCCACCCTAATCTCGTCCTTCTTGTAAGTGGTACACGCAATCCATCAAGTAAAGAGAAAAAGGCGAATCCGAATATTGCTGCTAAGTTTGTGGAAAAGGACGGCTTGATTAGTTTTGGTGTCCGCAAGGGTGGCTATCACGGTATGGTCGTAAATCCTGATGTCGCCTGTAATACCATTATTAGTACGTACAATCTCTGCCCGCGGCTCTTCGTGGGGCTCTATAACGCAGCCACTGGCAAGTATTGGATTCGTTGTATGACGCCAAAGGAACTCGGTCAGATTCAGGGTTTCCCTGCCGATTATGCGTGGCAGGGCACTGAAAAAGAGCAGATTATCCAGATTGGAAATGCTGTTCCTCCGCCCCTTGGAGAACGTATTGTGAAGTCGTTGGAGCGTGTGGTGTTCAAGGCAGAGCCTCAAGCGGTAGATGGTGCCGCCGATGAAGCAGAAGAGAGCGAGGACGAGGCAGAATAATCACTTCAAATCAAGACGGAGATTGCTGAAACCGGCACCGTAGCCCCAGCGTAGAATACCGCGAAAGGTAAATCCCTCGCTACAACGGAACTCCATCTCAATATCCTTATTTTTTGTTATAATCACCTCTTCAATAGTCTTAATGACAAATTGAGGGTACCAGGCACAGTGAAACTCGCCAGCTAGGTCTCCATGAATCGTCAACCAATAGTCTTTTTGTTCGAGAGCCTGGTTTGCGATAGGAAGCACCTCTTTGATGAGGGTTTTCTTATCCTCATCCGTAATGGTAAGCTTCTCGTTTACTGCGGCACGTTCAGCCAGTAGGCTTGACTTAGCACCACGCTTGGCACGCACCTTCTCCTTGAGTTCTTTGCTAAAGGCGGTCTTGGGCTTGTCTTGTGCTTTACAGTCGCCCTTGAACCAATCTGTAAAGGTAGGAATTGGTGCGGAAATACCAAACTCTTCCTTGAGTTTATTTGAGCCTATATACATATCGTACCACTCGTGTGCATACTTGAGTGCAAGACTGTACTTTTCGGCACCACCATTGTGGAACTGAACGCCGGCATTCCACGGCTTATCAGTATCTTTGATGGGAGCGTATTTCTTTGACCCTTTGTGCTCAACGTGTTTCCATTCGCCCTCTGCTTTAGAGCCAATATCACGAATTTTAATATCAAAGTCGTAGTGCGTTCCACGTGAGTGACCTGTACGTGTACGAGCGTCAATAATTTGCTTGCCAGGAAACTTATTCACAAATCCAAGCATAATCTTGGGACCGCAACTATTATTATCCTTAATATCGTTGATAATGGCTTTAATGTCAAGGTCTTCATTGGCAGCAGCCGTCTTTTTTGTACGGGTTGTATTCTTTTTTGGCTCGGAGGAAGGAGGAGGCATTCTATATGTTAAAACGGAAAGAAAGTAGGAAGAGAGGAACGCACAAACCTATTTACACCAAAAGGGTTTTCAATTTTTTCACCGCCATTTAAGCCCAGCCCGCTCACATAAATATAAGAGCCCTCCAAAAGAGAATGGCAACGACCTCCGTCACTTTACAGGTCACGGCGGACTTTGTAACTCCGCCCCTCCTTCTCAATGCGAGCGCAGAAACGTGCGTCAATGTACTCACAGCGGGTGTAGCAGCCGTAGAATCGGCAAGTAGTAATCTCAGCAAATCAACGAACGCAACGCTTACCGCAAAGCACGAAGCCGCTTTGGCACGCCAACAAAAAGAGGCTGAAGCGGAACGTATGCGCTTTCAAAAGGAGATTGAGCGACTCCAAGCAGATACAAATCTCGCAAAATCACTGCGTGCCGATGCGGAAAGTCGCCTCTCAGAGGCAATCGCAAATGCTAGACAACAGGCGTACGAAGATGCCGAGCAGCGTATTCAAACTGCCGAAATTCGTATAAAGAAGGCAGAGGCAAATGCGGCTGAGTATCAAACTAAGTTAATGGATGCGGTCATTGCTGAGAAGAAGCGAGCGGAAGAGTTGGTCAATGCTGAAAGGGAGCGCTCGGATAAGGCGATAGAGGAGAAAAATAGTCAGATTGAATTTTTACAAGGTATGCGTACGAGTTCATCGCAAAAGGGCGGTGTCTATGAGCAGAAAATTAAACATTGCGTTGTCAACGCCTTTGGAACCGCAAATACATTTGATATTTTAGACAAGCAGTACGAATCCGGCGATCATGTTGTAGTATGGGAGACGTATAAGATAATGGTAGAAGACAAAGATAAGAAGGAGATAGACGCAGAAGATATTCGTAAGGCGCACCGTGATTTTACAAATCATAGTGAGTGTCATATTCTTCTTTTTATTAGCGCACGGGCACACGTTCCAAAGCATCAGCGACCTGGTGATATTGATATTGCCCTCGTGGATGGACGACCGGCAATCTATCTAGGTAATTTCAATATGAAGGAGAACAAGATTCTATATCTACAATCCCTACAACCGGTGATGCGCACGCTGATTGAACTGACGAAGAAGGCGGCAGAGAGTCCTGAGGTCCTTAATGAGCGACTCAGCGATAAACTGCGCAGCATTCGGCAGCATTTCATTTACAACGAGCAAATCATCAATGATATGGTGAATAAGGCGAAGGCAGCGGAGCGTAACATCAAAGGGTCCTTGGATGAATTGATGTTAACAATCGTCAATGTACAATCGGCGTTTAAGAACTCTATGGCGTCTATTGTCAATGACGAGGATACCACGGCTCCTGAAACCGAAGTGGTGGCTGTTCCTGAGGTAGACGTGGAGCCAGCACAATTAAAGGTAACGGGAAAGCGGTCGGTACCAAAAAAAATTAAGTAGCAATAAAAACTAATCAATAGTATGCTGCATAAGGATCATTCGTAAGCATTGAGGGCGGACCAGAGCCGTTATCAGTAAAAGTATTATCAAAGGTATTTGTAACGGTACTAAATCCGATATAGATTTGGGGAGCACCGCCACTACCTACGAACCAAAACATAAGTGATTTTTCTGTAAATTGAACGCCATAACCGGCTGGTGTATAACCGGTGAGTGCTGTATTTTCATAGTAATAATTTACTCCACTCATATCTATAATATTCACTGCGATATTTGGGGATACAATATACGAATAGTAATATTTACCAATGCCTCCGTAACCATCGACGGTTGCGGGTGGTATTGTAGGTTCTACAGTCATATAACCGGACGAATTTGTAATGAATACTCGCGATGTTGTAGCATTTAATGTAAAGGTGACCCCGTCCGCATATTCAGGATATTGATATACTTGAGACAAATCTGACCACGAAATGACTGTTGCGGTGCCATTGATAAATGCTAATATGTTATGATGAGTATAATCATACGCAAGAAGATTTGAACCAGCATATTGATCTATTAATTGATATTGTAATCCACTATTGGATGGCACATTGGAATACGCTAAAGCCCCTGTTTGACTATTGATTATAGATAAGAAATAACCCCCTTCGGCTGTATTATTTCCATATAATACAAAATATCCAATCATACTACCAATAACATAAGGGTAGCAGTCCGTTGTATAATAAGGTAATAAAATAGTTGTATTAAGAGTAGGAGTAATTATATGTGCATTGACGGAAGACCCAGTTGACTCAAGCAGACAAACACCGTTATTGTTTATAAGTGCTCTGGAACCTACAGTATTTGGAGAATTATTATAGAAAAGTGGTCCGACTAAGGTAGTTCCATTGAATATAATATATACGTTTGCTCCTATAAATTTAGCACCATCGTTGGTATCATAAATAACAATATGGTTACTGCCGTACGTTGGAAGTGCGGGACCATAACTTACACAGGAGTGGTATCGCACGCGTCCTATCTCTGTTAGAACTACAGGTGTTAAAATTGCGCCATTTGTATATGTTGTAGCAATAGGAAACACATATACATCATAACTATTATCATTAGATTTATGAAGCACTATGGCACAGTTTTGTAGATTACCAGCTCCGTAATAGTAAATACTTCTACTATTATATGTTGTAACACTGGTTGAATATGTCGCATAGGTTCCGTCTTGTGTGATAACATATATATTACCAGTAGTAAAATCTATAAAAATGGAAGAGTTATTAAATGTAGGTCCATCTAATCCACTTTGCTCATATGAAACATCTGTTGTATAGTTTTCAGAACCTACGATTGTACATACAATACTAGGTGTTGTGTTTGACAAACCCCATGAATAAACTGTAGTAAGATTAGTTCCCATAGAATATACGTAAAATACAATAGCATTATCAAGTGTGTAAGCATCAATGAGTGTATCTGTATTTAATGTATAGGGAGCCAATACCGTATTTGTTACTGAATTGTAAAGATTGAATGTATATGTATAGGCTGGAGGAGCATCAGAATTGGAACTATAAGTATAATGTAAGAAAGGAGCTGACGTCTGTTGGTAATAGTAACCTCCGCCAGAAGCATTAATATTTGTAATAGTTTGTAATAGAGTGCCATCAATGCCTACAAAAAGAAATGCGTTATTATTATAATCCGGTGAGGGACCTATCATATAAAGTATAAAACAATTTGACAGAGAGCATATTCTTGTATTAGGATTATCAGTTACACTATACCCTGAATTTACCGAGGCACTCCACGTACCCGCATATATATTATAGACTCTCCATGTCCACGTATCACCTGGATCTTCAAGGACAATATAGGAATAATTGGATACGATGGGTAGCGGTGGTACTGGTGGTGGTGCTGGCAGAGCAGACACCGTTGGTTTTGGAATAAACAGTGGACCCGTCAAGACGTAATTATACCAATTTGTATAATCGGGACCATCAGAACCTACAGGTGAAATTGATTCTACAGGACGAGGTATACCACGTTGATTGCGGTCATTGATTTCGGCTTGACGTGCTAGAAAGGCAACATAGACAGCCCTTGAGTGTTTTTCATATGTAAGTTGTGATGCGTCCATCCCTAATTGGGATTTAAAATTTAAAATCGCTATTTAGACACAATGAATGTTGGTATTAGTGTAAGTGTATTCAATGCGCCCGGTTTGAGAATGGTACGTAAGCGAGCAATAAGAGACGTAGAGGGGCTATTTCGTGGACAAAATTTTATGATGTCTCTAGACCCCAATGTTCCTCTAGAATATTTGAATTTACTGACTCTCGTCGCAAATGCTGCGAATATTCCTGCCGAGAGTCTACCCAGCCTTATGTTCTTACGGATAATGCTCAATAACAAAGAATTAGATATAACCAAATCACTCAAAGACAATGGAGTGACTCAGTATGTACTGCTCCAGGTCCATTTAATCGGCAAGTAGCCGCGGAGAGGTTCGGCTCACCAAATCCCTCACCGTTATAAGGATGCCAGATACACGAGTGAAGGACCTTATTGCGATTACAGTGTCTACCAACTATGATGATATTCTCAGTGTTGTTATACATCAGAACCAACGATTTTTTCAGACGTGGTATATTATAACTCATCCAACAGATTATGCGACTATTGATGTGGTTGAGAGTGCCGATTATACTAACATAAAACTTCTCTATTTTGATTTTTATAATAATGCGGTATTTAATAAAGGTGGTGCTATACGTATGGCGCAAGAATATGTCAGAGAAACACATATGTGGAAACCGATTTTATTAATGGACTCTGACATCTTTTTACCAGATAATTTTTACGATGTCGTTTCGTCAATAGAGATAAAACCAGATACACTCTATGGTGTTTCAAAACGCTATGATTATCCATCGTATTACGATTTTATAGAGGATACCAATATGTATGACCATCCTGCTGCAAAGGGATTTTACGGTTTTTTCCAACTTTATAAACAAAGTGCGTTAAAAGAATATAAAGACTCTAATAATTGTTCAACGTGTGACGGAAATTTTACATTATTCTTCAGAAAGAAGATTGTTTTACCCCTAACTATAAAACACCTAGGATGTATGATGCAGAATTGGGATGGACGCAAATCTAAAGATGATTTTCGTATGGAATTATAAATGGATTATAGTGTGTTTAAGAATTACTTTACTCGACCGAAGAAATGGAATACTATGAAACTGTTTGAGAAGATACAGTATACCTTTTCACGCTTTACTCCAGGGTTTGGCAAGTTTGTAGATAAATTAGAGGCAAAAGGTATCGTGAAGGAATTAGCAGGAGATATGATTGAACTCCCACGTGTTGTTCGTGAAATGGCAGAATGGAGTGATATTTCTCCAGACGATTTGAATCCTGATCATATTATTAAGGCAAGGCACGGTAGTGGATTCAACATTAATATAGAGCCAGGTGTCAAGTATAATATAAACTTCATTAAACAGACCTTACGACGCTTTAATGGTATGAAGTATCTGAGTTTCCGAGAGTCACAGTATAAATATATAAAACCTGGATTTTTTATTGAAGAGAAAGTGGATGATTATATGAATGGCAAGAATGGTAATGCCATTACCTTCATGATTTACTGTATTCATGGTGTTCCTTATACGGTCATTTTTAGCGATAAGCGTCTAGAACGGTATCGGCATTTTTACATCCACGAAGATTATCGTATGGAGCAGTTAGCCATAGAAAACCAGGTGTTTCATCCGTTTATTGTGCCGCCGCAGGAGGTGATGAACCGTATGTTTGACGGCGCAAAAGCCCTCTCAAAACCGTTTGAATTTGTGCGGATTGACTTTTATTTAGGCACCGATAATAAGATCTATTTCAGCGAATTTACGTTTACACCTCACGCAGGGCTTCAAATCTACTCGGATGATATGGAGTTACAGCTAGGAAAACTATGGATTTAACGCGTGCGAAAATTTGCGCACAAAAATCTGCGTATATTTTATGCGCAGATTTTTGTTTCTTTGTTATCCTATAACTCGTTTTTCGCGTATTTTCTGTAGTTTTTTTGAACTACAAGAAATAGCGCACAAAAAGTTACACACAAAATGCGCGCAGATTCTATGAAACACAAAAAAAGTAAAGAAATTTTGCGAAACTCGCGCGATTTTTCTGCTTAAAAATCTGCGTCAGATTCATTAATCTATAGATTAATGAATGACACGTGATTTTTGACGTGAAAAATGCCCCATTTTGTGATGTTTTTGTGTATTTTTTTGTGTTTTGTAGAATATGCGCGCAAAATATACGCAGTTTTTTGTGCGCAGATTCTCTAAAGTAAAAAATCACGCACAAAAACGCACACATAAACCAGTTATTGAATCTCACCAGAACGTAGTTTATCTATCATAACTGATTGTTTAATATACACTATTTTGTGCTGAAATACATTTTTCGCCATCTTTACAATATACGTATTTTTTGGAATCTCATACGTGTGTAAAAAACTTAGTGTTCCATCCAATATATAAAATGTCTTATTTATTCCAAATAGCATATTACAAAATAACGGTGAACCATCGGTAACAATAATATTCTTTGCGTTCCTTATACAACGTATCTGTTGTTTAAGGTCAGTAACTTCATCGGTATGGAGTATTTTGTAGGAATATCCCTTAGTTGTTTCAAAAAAATTACATATGGCAGAATAATTTATAATACGATCGTTCGGCGCATAATTTTCCTTCTTCTGCCGCGGCATAATCAAAAAATCATACTGCGCATCATCTACGGATTGTGGTAGTTTATACATGTAAAAGTGTATCATAAAATCGGTTAGATGCGCTATATTTACATTCGTACACTCTTTCACAATTAAACTTGATACAGGAGACGGAAAATACGATACGTTTGCCGATGTTGTATCAAGTGTGTACACTATATCGGTAATGCCAAAAAATGTTGTAAAAATTGTTTTATACATTTTAGGACACTTTAGTACAAGTTTTAGAGACGGAATCTGTTCTTTCAATAGATTATATATAGGTAAATATATCGCCGATTCATACACCCAATGACCAAACGCTTCGTTAGAATCTGTGTCAAGAATAAAATAATACTTTATGTTTAATTCGTCCGTTGGTGTATAAAAGGATATATGAATCTTATTATGGGTCTTACTATCATATGTGTAATCCGATACATTGTTTACCTGAAATACTTTATAATTATTCTTCAGTACTAAATATTCCTGCTCAGACGCGTCTGTTAATTCCATAGTATATTTATTTACACAAATAAGTTTAGACCATCTAAAATCTCAAGCTTTGAACATACTCGTGAAACATACCACCTACAAAATGTGTAAAATAGTTTTCCCTTACAAACTGTTCTAGAGACATATTCCCTAATATACTCTGTAAACACCATATCGCATTCCATCGGTTCTCCATAATCATATAGACACCCGCCTTCTGTATTTCGTATCCTACACACGACTGCTCATAATGGTAGCCACTCTTACTCGTAACCGCACCACGGCTATATGTGTTGTAAATATGTTCAAGAAGAGTCTTATGGCGTACGGGTTGTAGAACCATTAGACCCGTATTAAGAATATTCTCTGTTTGAATATGCCGCTTTGCGTGTAACATATAATAATCGGTCGCAGTCTCCTCAAATCCATTAAATATCTGAATCTCTCTATGTATTGCCGGCGTAGGCTGAGAATATTCATCTACCATACCAATCTTATCTCCATATACGTACGCTGAATGTAACGGAGGCGCCGCCGGATTTATTAGAATATCCGCATCTACAACAATAATATAATCGTACTCCGCACTCCAAGGCTGGCTACAGACCAATATCTTGTTAAAGGTAATCGCCTCCTTACTATGAAATGTCGGATCAAGATAGTCCGTAACAACCTTAAAGTCATAGTTACAACGCTTCGCATACGCTTCGTGACTAGGGCGAAAGATACTATTGTAATGCTCTAAATATTTGTCCCCAATCGCAATGGCAACTAGAAGAACTCTAGGAGTCATCGGTGGTAGATAGCGTAACAAGTCATCGTAGTCCGGTATCTTAATAGAAAAATCCTCATTAAATCCACCAGTAATTTGATTGCTAACATTATCTAGACATTGAATATTTTCGTAATACATAACGGGTATAGACAATACATCACAAATATGAGAATATTGCGTCTCTTGTGTACCTTTATTTTGTATAATAAAGATTGTTGTCTGCGGATGCGCAAAATAACACATTGTAAGAGCGCCACCGTTAGGCGAAACAATGAGTTTCGCCTCTTGAAATAAACGTAGTTTATCAAGAAGGCTATAATCCTCAAGATTTATACATTCAAATCCTTCTGTACGTAATTTGTCCATAAGCAAATGCTCATCAATAATCTGACGCTTCTTGCGTCCATTATTACACGTGAGTAGATGACTCTTTGACCTAGAAATATAGATGCGACGCGTAGGTGCCGCCGCAATCTCTAGTTTATTCTTTACAAGTATCTGATTGCGAACAAAATGATAGTAATAGTCTGGTACGTGACATACATTGATAACCGGTGCCCCTTCATGGTGTACAATATCATAACCCGTTATATTCTCTACATATTCATAGTCAGGCTTTAAGAGTTCAAGTGTTTCACGTTGAAACCCCTCAGAAATCCGTGTATGAAAACGAATCGGCTTCGGTAAATGAGATAAATCGTAGAGCCCAGAGACTACAAACAGAAACCAGTGCATAAGAATATCATTCCCTCGCTCAGCAAGAACATATACAGTTGTAGACTCGGACATCGTTATCTATAACCTAGTTTTATCCTTTAGATTTAGCAGAGTTAAATCTAAAGATGACCGATATAAGATTATAAGCAATGAAAGTCTTTGTACTATGTGGTGGCATTGGGTCCAGACTCGAGGATTACTCTTTTCCTAAACCGCTTAATATGATATATGGTAAACCTGCGATTACTTATACATTACAGGGTTTGCCAAGTGATATTAAGACTATATATTTTATCTATTCGCCGCATCTAAAGAAATTCAACTTTGAGCAGATTGTTATTAACCAATTCAAAGATCGTAACTGTATATTTTTACCACTATCGTATTTTACACGTGGTCCTGTTGAATCAGCATGGTGTGGCATAAAGAATTTTAGTGACGACGATGATGAACCCATCGTATTTCTAGATAACGATGTCTTATACAAGTTCCCCCCAGAACTGTTTGCTACAAAGAATACAGCATTCCTTGGCTACTCTGTAGATAATAGTTCATCTGAGGCATTTAGCTTTGTACAATTACACGATGAACAAATCACTATGATAAAAGAAAAGAAGCGTATATCAAATAACTTTATATGTGGAGTCTATGGTTTTAAATCTATACATCAGTTTCGTGATGTAGCACTTAAGAGGCTGTTTACACCTAGCGATAAGGAACTATATCTTTCTACCTTATTTGAAGACCTTCTCAGCAGAGGTCAGACTATTCAAGGTATACGCTTTTCAAACACCATTTACCATATTGGAAGTTTGAAAGAGCTAAAATATGCTACAGGACAAATAACCCACCCTTCTATGCGTATATGCGTTGACCTTGATAATACACTGGTTACATATCCTAATGTGCCTGGCGACTACTCTACAGTTCAACCGATTGATACTATGATTCAACTTGTACGAAAACTTCACGCAGATGGACATACCATTATTATTCATACCGCGCGTCGTATGGCTACACATAAGAATAATGTAGGAGCGGTGATTCGTGATATTGGAAAACAGACCTTTGATACGTTAGATACATTCGGTATCCCATATGACGAACTGCTCTTTGGAAAACCTATTGCGGATATTTATATTGACGACCGCGCAGTGAATCCCTATAGAAATGATATGGAAAGTATGGGTCTTATTGACTATATGGAAACAACTGCGCCCATCAATAAACTGAAGAATAATAAGTATAATTCTATAGAACTTGATGGAGATATTGTAGTAAAACACGGACCCGCTGAATATCTACGAGGAGAAATATACTACTATGAAAATCTATCACCTATGTTATCTATCTCAAAGTTTTTTCCCAAGTATTACGGCTCTAAGATTATAGGACATGACGCCGAACTGCGTACCGAATATATACGTGGTATACCTATTTATACTCTATACAAAGCCGAACTACTTACACGAGACCATATCAAACAGCTGTTTGAAATCCTAGACTGCTTACATAATACAAAGACTGATATTATTCCTTCTGTAGAGGCGGTTCGTACAAACTATATTGATAAACTAGAACGTAGATTCGCTGATAGGACTGTGTATAATTTTCCTGATACCGATGTGTATAAAAATATATGTATAAACGGACTAAAGGAGTATCTTAAGACACCGCCAACTATTGTTCCGTATATTCATGGTGATTTTTGGTTTAGTAATATTCTGTTAGATTTCAAAAACAATATTAAGCTTATTGATATGAGAGGGCGCCTAGATTCATCGCTTACGATGGGCGGCGACATTATGTACGACTATAGTAAACTCTACCAATCTATTCTCGGCTACGACCTTATTTTATATAATGATACAGTTTCGGATACATATAAAGAACAAGTAAAAGGTTATTTTTTTGATGAACTTCGTTTACGAAGTATTAATGAAACACATCTCCATAGTATAACATTCTCTTTAATTATTGGAACCCTCTACGCCATTGAGTCAAAAGATGTACAGAAACAGGTATGGGACTGGTTGACGGCAACCATGCGTTCAGTGGGTCTAAAAGATACATCTGTATAAAAAAATAAATGGAGCCTCTCGCACACTTCTATCGTCGCATTGTGGACCTAAATGACTCACAGGTGGGTGGATGGGGGTCTCTCTACTACGGTGTATTTACCAAAGTCATTAATGAGAATAACTATAAGAAGGTGGCAGAGGTCGGTATAGGATACGGTACCCACGCAAAGTACGTACTCAAGACAACTGCTGTAGATAGACTCTATTTGATTGATCCTATGCAGTACTATCCGAATGATGGATTTGCGGAAGATATTATGCGATGCCAGCCTACTATTCCGAACAATCACTTCAATGAGTTTCATGACCTTATTCAACAGGAGCTGAGCCCTTGGCGCAACCGATTTACCTGGTTTCGTACAAAGAGTCTAGAGATTACAAATGACCAGATTGCCAACGGTGAGCTTGATTGCGTATTTGTAGACGGCGACCACTCGTATGAAGCCGTCAAACAGGATATACGATTTTGGTGGACAAAGGTACGTGTAGGAGGGCGTATGCTTGGTGATGACTATTGGATGCCAGATGTAGCGCGTGCGGTAGACGAATTCGCAAAAGAGTATAATCTGGTGCCTGAGTTTCTAACAGCAGATGGGAAGGATTACAAGATTTTCTCGTTTAAGAAAGAGTCGGTGACGGCGAGGGCGCCAGCGGCAGCAGCAGTGGCATCGGCAGCAGCGCCACAGTTGACATCAAAAGGTACAGTTCCTCTTTCTCTATGTATTCCTACGATGGACCGATGGGACTTTCTAAAGGTGAATCTTCCGCTGTATTTGGACAATCCGTATATTACCGAGATTGTGATTACCGATGAGAATGGTCACGACGCAGAACGTATTCGTGCGACATTCAATAACCCTAAAATTCGCCTTTATGTGAATGATTCGTGCCTTGGACCCTTTCTAAATAAGCGAAAAGTCGTATCTCTTGCGGCAAATCCCTTTGTATGTCTTATGGATTCCGATAACTTTGCTCCTCTATCCTATTTCGATGCGTGGGCAGCATTTCTTCGTGGCAAGCCCCCCGCAGAAAACGTCATTTACTCTCCATTCCGCACAATTCCCCAGGCAAATCACGAGGGCTTTGACTATTCTATGCTACGAGGAGTGCATATTACTCGTGCGAATTACAAGTATTATTGGAAACTTATTAGTATGGCACGTATTCTCTACAATACCGGTAATTATATTCTATCTAAGAAAATTCTTCTAACGACTGAGACCGACCCAGAGGTGAAATACTTAGAAACGCAGAAGGGACCAGATGTTATGTTTCAAAACTATTCTATGTGGAAGAACAATAATATGATTATGGCAGTCGTTCCAGGTATGGATTACCATCATATTGTACACGGTGGTAGTTATTATTGGCAGAATATGGGCATTATGAATACGGCGGTCTTTGATGCGCTATATGATTAAGCAGTTCGTCTAAAGCAGAGGGGCGATTACAATTCAAAATGTATCAAATGACACTTTTTGAATGGCAACGGATGCTCAAGCGTCGCGATCAACTGATGTACAACTGCTCGGAATTTGACCGTCTTAATGATGAATGGATTCCGTTCTCTATTGGTATGAGTTGGGAGGTCGCATTCTTCAATGGCGCACTTGAAGAGATTCAACTCGGTCCTCACGAGCACCAGGTTCTCTGTGCGATTCGTACCGGTACCGACAAGACCCGTCGTCCTACCGGTATCAACCGTCGGTTTATCATAGACAATTTGGAGGCTAACGGGATTAAGAACGTAGATATGCCTAGTAGCGCCTATCTGCGTATGCTCCCCCACTTCCAATTCGTTATCTCCCCTGAGGGTAATGGTATTGATTGCCATCGCCATTATGAAGCACTGATGGCAGGTTGTATTCCGATTGTAGAGCGCAACGAACGGCTTTTAGAGAAGTATGGCAACTGCCCTATTCTTTTTACCGACGATTACTCCGAGATTACTCCTGAGTATTTGAAGGCAAAATATGAGGAAATGCTACACAAAACCTGGGACTTTTCCAGGTTATGTCTAGATGCGTTTGATGCCGAAACCCAGGCGCAAATCAAGGCAAATGGAAATTATTGGTGCCGCCAACAAACGGGGCGACATTGGTACGTGTAACTAGACGCGTACATAAATCGCGTCACCCCATCCCGTATTACCGCACATTGTCTGGGCTACGCACTTGAATCCCTGCGATTCTAGATAATAGTCTAGCATCGGCTTGAGCGTACAACCCTTATAGAGCTCATCCTCATTCACCTCCAGATACAACACCTTCGCAAATGCAAGGCACTTTTCGCCGCCGACGAGTGCCTTGAATTCGGCTCCCTGTATATCTAGATTCCAAAAGTTATTCTTTGTAATATCAATCTTATGACGGTCACAAAAGGTATCAATCGTAATGGAAGGCGCAACCATTGACCCCGTATAGACGACCTCAGGATGCGCAGTTGCGTGCGTACCCAAGTCAAAAATACTGGACGACTGTACATTGTTGGAAATATTAAATTTGATGAGAACATCGTCTTTGTCGGTCACCAGTGCCTGATATACATTCGGCATTCCCTTTGCCCGCGCCTCCTCGACCTTTTCTGGAATGGCATCTAGCCACGTCACATCGTTCGGCGTTAGACCAATCGTTTTGTAAAACCCCATCTCCTCGCATTCATGCGCACCGATGTGAAGTACACCAGTAACCTTGATGCCATAATGATTTAAGATGCGAATGACATCCGCCCCTGGAATCAACATTTTGATGATTAATTTAATGTATGTGGCTTTAGACGGCGGTTCTCAAAAACTCCTCTAATTCCGCCTTTGAACACGTCTTATACTCATATGCAATAGTATTATCAATCGGTTTACGAAATGTTTCGTGGGGGCGGTCATAGCGTTTATAATTTGGCATATATACGGTTTGGACCGTGACAGATAGGAGTGCCGCTGCCCACGATAAGGTAGAGCAAGAACATACGAGCGTCTTCGCATTCCTCATAATATGATAATCGGTAATCACATCGTTAGATTCTAGTATAATATTAAACCGCTTGCTAAAATATTCAAGATACTGAATTTCTAAATCCGTGTTCGGATTATTCACCACAAAACAGTATGAGGGTGCTCCTATAGACTCTAACAATATCTGTATAGAGACTGGATGTATAACCTGACCCAAGGTTATAAAATCTTCTAATCTTACATGGACAACTACATCATATAGGCGTGTAGTCGGCGGTTTTATAATTAAATCTTTCGCATAATATATATCTTTAACTCCAGCCACTTCGGATATAAGAATATCGTCCTGGTGATGTTCTATGTATTCTAAAAGCGCCGTCTTATGCTTGACATAAATTGTATCATGTTGAAAATAACCATTAAACATATAAATCGTATTTATTCCCATATTCGGCTCTGTACCCGATTCAATAAGTTCCTTCCATCCTATAAAGAACTCGTCTGTCATAACAGAATGTCCGTGATGTATACATTTTTGTGCCCGTTCATCTGAATACTGAATGCGTGTCGTTCTCTTATAAATAATAGAAAACACGCTGCTTGCTAAATAACGAAAAATACCATTGCCTAGGCGACCGGTAGGAATATCTATAACAAATAAATCCATTTATATTGTTAAAGATAACTATGTTTAAATTGGCATTTTAACGGCGACGTGTTTGACGGCGGCGACGCAGGCGGCGGGTCTTACGACTACGACGGGGCGGCGCATTACTCGGTAGAGCACCAGGTTTGCCCCACGGTTGTGTTGTAGGACGATTCGGCGTCATAATCTTACGAAGCGACTTCGGCACCTCAGGCTTAAAATTCGGCTTGAATGCGTTGAGCGACACCGATTCTACGGGGCTATATGCCGTAGGGCTATTGGACCGCATCATATTATTTGTTGGAAGTTCCAGGGTCGTTGGGCGTTTGCGTAGGGGTGTAAAGGGGGCGTTCATTTCTACTTATACCTTCGTTTCTTTTGGAACAACATTAATAGCATTGATTGCGGAGTCTGCCTGTAACTCATCATTAATATCAATAATACCAGGATGTAGCACATAACAATTCCACTCGTCAAAGTGCTGATTTATCTGCTCATCAAACGCATCATTCATATACTTAAGAGAAGGGAGAACCTTGCCGTGAATAGCACCGTGGCGTACAACGTACGCAAACGTGCCGAGATTCACGCGGATACGAGGATCCGATTTGAGTTTTATAATTCCAGAAGCGACGTCGTTGCCGTAAGGTTTCCACATACGAAGCCAAATCATATCCCAATCTGCCGGTATTTGACGGCTGAGGGTTTCCCATGAACCGCCAGGCTGTAGAAAATCCTTTGGAAAATTTACGTCGTCCTCTAAAATGAGATGTCCGTAAGAATCGGGGACGTTCATTGTTCCTAGATGCTCTATGAGCCCACGATGTGATAAATAACAACCGACCACGCCTAAATTATGTAACTTCTCGCCCTTATGGTCATTACGGTCCGCACGCACCATCGCATTGCCTACACCGTGCGTGCGCATCTGGTTGTAAGGAATATCCTTACCGTATATTCCTCGGAAACGATTTACAGTGAGACCTAATGAAGCAGCTTGCTTCTGAATAGACTCCCACCGCTTCACATCACGGTCCAAATTAATCACGTGAATCGTATCTATATTAGGAGATTTACGTGAGTCTATATGCTTATAAATAGCATAGACTATAACAATCCCTACTCCAACAGCAAGTAGGGTCAGTAAATATGAAAAATCGGCTCTCTTCGCCATCCTATTGGAGTACTAGATTATTGATGGCGGGTTAAAGACGTCCTGGGATATCTAACAATAATTAGGATGAATACGATGGACGAGGTGCGACTTATGTATCCACTTTTGTCGCCAGATGACCGCAATCGCTTCGTATATACAGTCTTTGAGTCGGCGGCACGGGGCGACTCGGCACTTTTGCGGGCGTTTGAGGCATGCGAGGGGTTCGGCGAGCTGGCGTTTGCTTGGAACTGGAAGCTGCTCGTGGATGCGATGCCGGCGGAGGGCTTTAAGTTTCTAGAGGTGGGCGTCTATAAGGGGCGTGTTCTGGGGCTCGTCGGACTGTGCGCTCAGCGTGCTGGACGTTCGGTTAAACTCCACGGTGTTACTCCTCTGTGTAATATTGGCGATAAGTACTCGCGCTACGATGAATCCAATTACTTTGGTGATATCTATGGAGCTCTGGGTAAGTGCGGCGTAGGGGCGGATTCGTTGAAGCTTCATATTGGATTATCGCAGGATCCGGCGATTCTACGTGACGTAGCTGCGGACGGTCCCTACGACTGCGTCTTCATTGACGGCTGCCACGATTACGAGGTGGTTGTGGAGGATATTAAGGCGTATTTACCGCTGGTCAAAGTCGGTGGCTACTTCGTTATGGACGACTCCTCGCTCTATATTGAGAAGCCCTATGGACAGTTCCTGGGTCATCCTGATGTATCACGGGCGGCGAAGGAGTATCTGACGCCGGCGTTTGGGGTCCAGCATATTGTGGCAGTGGGGCACAACCAGGTGTGGCAGCGGGTTGCGTAAGCATGTATGAAAAAATTGATATATGAACACTCCAGAGAGTGGATTTTTGCCTCTCTGTACACAACACAATGTCGTCCCTCAAGCTCGCAGATATTCATACAAAAATCCTTTCCCTCCTCGGCAAGCAGCACTGCTGCCCCGTCACCAAAAATAAGGGTAAGCCTGGTCTCCTCCTCGAGATGATGACAGGCATACCTCAAACCTCAAACTGTCTTGACTGCTCTGACGGAGAGCTCAAAACAGTTCCTGTTGTCCGCCACAAGAGCGGTAAGCTGGTACCAAAAGAGACAATCGCCGTCACAATGCTTAACCAGGACGACCTCAAAGCGAATGACTTTAAGGCGTCTAAGTGCTTCACGAAACTGAAGCGCGTGCTCATTGTGCCCTATTTGCGGGACGGCGACAATATCCAGTTCTTAACGCCTGTCCTCATCGACGCTGCGCAAGATGCCTATATAGGTATCTACGGCGAACTTGAGAAGGACTACACCAGTATTCGCAACAAGTTCCTCACCGAAAATATACTCCAATCAGCCACGGGCACATATCTCCAGAACCGCACGAAGGGCGCAGGACACGGCTCCACATCGCGCGCCTTTTACCTGCGCAAGACGTTTGTGGAGGAGTATGTACCCCTCAATTTGTAATCAGTACTTCAGTCGTCGTTGATTCCGGCTTCTTTGAATGAATTGCTCGCCTTGCCTGAACCGTGTGTGTTTGAAACGCTGGCGCCAGAAACGCATCCCTCACCAATTTCACATTCGCATTGCTCATCAGTATTTTTACATTTTTTGCCCGCATTTCGGCGCATGTTCTGAAGAGCAGTGTATGATGGTCAAGCCCAAAGCCGTCACCTGTATATCCAACAAAAGAGGTGGTCGTCTCTGGTGCGTAGGGCGGGTCGAGATAGACAAAATCGCCGTCAGCGGGTTCGGTAAGTGAGTCGCTGAATGGCTGGGCGGTAAAGACCACATCGCGAATAAGTGTAGATACCTGGCGAATATGATCTTCGTGGAAAATCGTCGGATTTGTATAATGACCGAAAGGGACGTTAAACCCGTGCGGTCCGTCACGATATACACCACGGAAATTGGTTTTGTTGAGGAAAAGACACATAGCGGCGGCTTTGGGTGTCTGTCGGTCGGCGCCTTGAAGCGCGTTAAACTGCTGGCGAATCCAATAATAATACGATTCCTGTGATGTGAGCGCCTCCTCTATCGTCGCCGGCTTGCGATTGATTGTGGTGCCTTTGAGTGGCGCAAAGACCGTGATTAGCGCGCGTGTCTCAGCGATAAGTCCCTCAGGGTCGCTTTGTATCGTCTTATACAGATTAATAATATTCGCATTCAGATCACTTGCGTACGCCTTACCGGTCATTGTAATTTTGCCCGCCTTGACGTGCGATAGCAGTGCCAGAAGAACGCTTCCACCGCCCAGAAAGGGCTCGTGATAATTCTTCATTGTCGTAGGAAACAGATTTAGAACCGCATCAATGATTTGTGTCTTTCCGCCCACCCACTTGAGGAACGGTGTTGTATTTGTTACGATGATAGGGACGGTGGGGGCTGCTGGCGGGGCTGTTGGCGGGACTGTTGGCGGGACTGTAGGCACCGCAGCGAGTACCTCACGCACCTTCTTCTCCACCAGTTCGTTTAGCAGCGTTTTCGGCTTACATGGATTCTTACGTGCTCTATGAGCATCCATGCGGGACTTTTGTTCGGTCGTATATTCACATGTACCACAGAAATAGATAGGCATTGGTCTCTAAAGAGGGGTGCGAGGTTTGTTCGCTTTTCGCCGAATTTTACCGAATTCGCCGATGTGATCCGGACACTCAATTTTTAGGGTTTGGTAGGCGGACGCGGACCTGGTCATTCGTGGAAATCTCTACGCTCGGTAAGGATGGACCGCATATTCGGTAAAGAGAATCTTCTTGACTGGATTGACGCCTATGGAATGACAATACTCGCCGCTGGTGCCTTCGCTGTACTACTTACAACTCCCGACCGGTCAATAGGTGCCGCTATATTCGGACTCTCCTTCATGTATTTTTGGGTCTATTTTTTCCATCGTGCGCTTCACTATTTGCCCACCGAGGGACCCCTACGATACTTAAATACGCACTGGATTTTTCACCATCAGCCCCTCAAAATCCTAGACCGGCGAGTGGAACTCGGCTTAGAAATGATAAACGACCTTGCGATGAGTCTCACCGTTCTATGGCTCCAGGGTATGCTCGGTATTTGGATTATTCCAACAAGCGTAATTCTATTTTATGCTCTCTGGTACACCTCAGTCCACATCGTGAACTATAGTATAATAGGGTCGCCGGTTCACAAAGACCATCATAAAAATGTCGGTACCAACTTCGGACCCGATGTCCTGGACCATATGTTTGGTACAAATCATGAACCCGTTAAGGAAGACCTTATCCCCCTTGCGCCCAATATGGTTATCGCCTTCGGCGCTGTAATGTTTCTAAAACAGTGTATCAAATGGGTAGATTGATAAGGCGTAAATCTTGATAATATGGATTATGAGGAGGTTTCCCACAACCGCCTGCTCAAAATCGTAAATACTCGCCTGCTTATACTCTTTTACCGATATTGCCAGTCCCATATCCGCCAAAGTAGGTTTATTCTCACAGACCTCTAGGTTATCCATTGCGCAGCCTCGGAAGAAGCGAATCCCAATAAACAATAGCGTTAAAATTGCCAAAACCGCACCCTTGGCGATTCGTGTGCGAGAAAATAGAACACCAATGACCATCACAGCACATAGTAGTGCGTGTGTAATAGTCACAATCCATTCAATGAACATATAGTCCCTAACGGTTACGTGGAATTTACAGGCGCCTGTTGAACGAGAAGACCGTGATGCTCGCATAAATTGCGGGTATTCGTATGAACCTCGTAGAGTTTATTAATAAAATCTATTAAATGCGTTGAACGAAATGTCATATACAACTCCTCAAATCGTTCACTATAAATTCGCGTATATTCACTAATATACGGAATACCCATTATATTTTTCGTTTGTTCTTCAGCATATTCATTTGCTAGGCGATGCGCCTGAGCTTTCGCATACATATGACCAAGAACAGGCGCATTCTCCAAATCTACGCAATGAGCGCACGACATTTAGTTAAAATTTCGTGCGTGCCGTTTAGATTGTCTGAGTTTATTCGCTCATATAGATAGAATGTACGTACAGATTGGGACCGTTGTTCTGAAAGCTGCCGTCCCGACGACTGCTGAAGGAAAACGCAAAGGTATGATGGGACAGCGCTTTGATTCAGGATTCAACTGTATGGTATTCGCATTTGACGACGACCAGCGCTCCTTCTGGATGAAAGGCTGTATTATTCCCCTTGATATGATATTTGTCAAGGATGGCATCGTCACTTCTATCGCCCATTCCTGCCCACCGTGTAAGGGAGACCCCTGCCCTACTTACAAAGGTATCGGGCAGCAGGTGATTGAGGTGGAGGGCGGAGTTTGTAAGCAACTCGGTATTGACGTCGGCGACCGTGTGCGATACTATGAAAATTTTGCCTAATACTTCGGGTTCTGCGTCGTGAGCTTGGGGCTCTTGCCGCAGCGGAACGCCTTGAGCGTCTTACCACGGGACTGTATAACCGACTTCACACAAATAGCAATAGCACGAGACTCCTTCTGTTGCTTTTTGTAACTGCCCTTGATGGTTTTGCGGACCTTTTTAATACATCCGCAAAAGCGTTTTGCCATAGATTCCTTCATTTCTACTAAAGGCTCCTGAAAAAATGGGCAATCTTGTATACCACGCCGGTGTATATCTTACTCGCCTCCTTTATCGTAAGCCGTGTTCGGATATCAGGACTCATCATACTACGAACAAGATGATAGTAAGGTATGGCGACCTCTTCGGAGAAGCGTAATTCATTTGCCTTTGTAAATCTGAGCGGATTATGGTCTATATGAATATGCGGTGCCGACATACCCTCATCGCGCTGCCCTGTGCGATTGTAGAAAATCTCCGATAGTGTACGACCCAGTGCGTAGACATCATCCTTTTCAAAGATAAACTTGTATTTTTCGGCGGGCGTCATCGGTTCAAGAGTCTCTTCTAACCATGATAGGTACTCTTCATCAATGACCGCTTTCTCACCACTCTCTGTCTTCTTATAAAACATACGATACGGAATCGCCTTATAGCCATGAATGGTCTGCTTATAGAAATCGTGAATCGCCTTTCGCTTATTTACAGGATGGGGATTCGCGAAATGTACTTCAATACTCCAATATGCATATAACCGGTCAAATAAACTATGCCCATATCTATTGCGAGAAAATGGTGTCTTCTTATTGGCGGAGAGCCGTTCCAGGTCATCCCATTTGAATGAAATGCCAAAGTCAATAAAACGAGTATTAAAGTGGTCTTTTACGTGGGATACCACAATATTATCGGGTTTAATATCATTGTGAATAATATCCTTGGCGTGTGCTTTCTCTAAGCCTTCAAACAAATTAGTAATAGACTTGAAGAAGGCGGGGTAATCATCTACCTCTAATTTGATACTGCCGATACTTTCGCCGCCATCCAGCGACTGTAAGATTTTTCGCACTTTCATCGGAACTTTACAATTCTTGACGTTATTGTTCGCATTAAAGGGGAGTTTAGGGTCGCAGATTTCAAAGGGATATAGGAAATACTTTTGGTCTGGGTCAATACTATGAAATAGGTCACGTTGTTTGAGCTCCTCTATCGCATCGGCACCGTCCATTAACTTAGAGATTTGTCCTGGACGATTTCGGGTATTCGTCTTACATGGTAGTGCTGGACGAAATACGCATCCATAGGTACCTTGTCCAATGAGTGCGCCGCCCTTACGGCGCAGTTTACGAGTCTTCGCCATCCTTACAAAGGATACTGAAAACAAGTTTGGTGGTCGGGGTTATGCGGACCCAGTCATATCAATCAAATCGTGGTCAATTTGGCGCTTCATATAGCGAAGTTCTTCCTCGTCCTCGGCAGTCGGAACGTGGCTGGTCGCCAACTGAACCATTGTGCCCTCGCTGTAGCCGAATGCCTCCATAACACGGTGTTTAGTTGCCAAGAAGAGTTTGAATAGAGCGAAAAGAACAATGCCGATAATGATAGGTGTGACTAGTTTTTCCAACTTCATCTTCTAGTATACTAAGCGAAATTAGGCGGCTCCCACTTTGAACTGGCGGACTGACCACTTAGAAAGACCCTCATGTTCAATAAACTCCTCTATGTTGAACCCGTTCTTGTTTGGTATAGTGTTTATAATATCTGTATCTGGTGGTAGTAATTTTGATAGGAGTTGGACTGTATAGGTATGAGTTTCACCCTGGGGCGGATTTGGAGGCTCATACGCAATTAAAACTTCGTCGTCTAAATTACCTCTACGATCAAACCACTGAGTATATAACCAGTGTACGCGTGCCGGATGTGGAGCATCCTTATCATACATAATAATCACAAACGCACGATCCTTGTGGTCTTGTTTCTCAAAAGATAAACTAGGTTTATTAGCAGTTTGAAAGCGAGTAAGCAGTGGGGTTTCAAAGGGTGGAAGTTTATGTTTATGGATAGTATGACCAACTTCAGTATAAAAGACTACATCAAACTGGGCACCACCGCCATTCTGCGAAGGTACAACCGCATTTTGTTCAGCGGCAACTGTCGTCTCCCATACTGCTTTAAGTTGTACAAGAGTATTTAATATGTCTTGACCGATTTCATCACTACCAATTCGGTATTACCATGTAAATAAGCTTCCCTAGCATTGGCAGCGTTCTGCTGCGTCTTATTATCAATATCTCTTGATAAACGAAATACATCCCTAAATACATTAGGATTGTCATCAATAGCACCTTCAGCCGCTTCGCGTATCTCGCGAATCTTACCACGTGCGGAAGTGATCAATCCCATTAACTGTTCAGAACTCACATCTACTACTACTACCTCACCAGGGAGACGACGCAGTTGACCTGTCCTACGTCTATTTCCTCCTTGCTGCTTTCGGGTTTGCTTACTTTTTTGCCGGTCACGATTGCGACGTGTATTCAAAAACGCCTTGGAATCCAGCCAATCATTCCACTCAGGGCGCTGATTGGTATCCCACGAAAAATGGTGCTCCAGTTTCATACCAATGCGGCGATTCAAAATATCAATATCCGCACGTGTAGGGCGGAACGGCGCCAATTGATGAAGAATATGCTTGACGGCGCTAGGGCTCATACTACCGCAGGTATAAATATCAAATTCCAAAAGGCAACGGCTTTCTGGGTTCTGAAAAATACTTGGGTCGGGGTTGCTCCAAAAGTGGAAAGCGATATGACTCGTTTTAATCGGCGCAATACACGTCATACCACGATTATTCTCAGGCTTGTCCAAATAATAAATACGCGGTGGAGCCAACGACTTCATATTCAACGCCTTCAAGATGTTCTTGACCATCTGTTTGACCAATGGGATATCCTTTTTTTCAGGACAGTGAACCAGTTCCATACGCATCAGCAAATGATGGTGCTGAATAAACTCCCGCTTTGCTTTACGAGTCTCCTTGACCATCCCTACTAATCCTTCTTTTTTAGAATTCCAGCCATCCATGCCGATATTATATGATTCACCGGTCGTTCAAAGACCTGTGAATATCCACCACTAGGAAAGATAAAGACCACATTTATACGCTCAACGTTGTCAGGATACCGTAGAACTATCTTGAGTATTGAGCCCTTACTAATACCATCGCTATAGAAGTGATCAATATCAGTCGGATCAATAAATTCTACATCACCGTTCCACGCTGCCTTAAGAGCAGGGAGTGCTTGATAGAGTTGTGCTGTAGTAACTGCCATTTAGTTTGCCTGGGTTTCTAACAATAAGTAAGGTGGAGTTTCAAATTTTTGGGGGGCGGGGGCACGCCGGCGGGGCGGGCGGGGCGCGAGCGGGGCAAGGGTGGTGCCTTGGGGCAGGTCGGGCAAGACGGGAGCCGGAAGGTCGGTGAGGCAGTTTGTACTGTAAATACAGTGGGAAATTCTCGGCGGCGCCCCGCCAGCACCCCGGCGGGCGGCCACTTTTTTTGGACCGCCTCGGTAGGACAATGAAACCTCAGCTGCCAGAATGCTTATGCGCCCTGCTGCCTGACGATGTCCTTGGTGTTATCAACGCGTTTGTGCCTCACCTTCCAAAACCCAAAAAGAACAAACGCAAGGACTCGGTTGATTCGGTCGATTCGGTAGTTTCATCCGTATCCCGTTCGCCAGATGTACAGCGTGACCTACGACTTATACAACGACGGGCAATGAAGGGAATGGACGGAATGTTTATGCGAGATTTGGACGATTTTGTATTGTTTTAATGTTGATTTGTGTTAGACCTATGTACATTGAATGTACTTTAGTCTAATAGCCTAATAACCAGCTAACTTTGTCCACAACGTATCCGTATTACGGACCTCGTCCGCATTGAGTGCGCAGAACCAATTGAACTCAAAGCGACGTACAAGTTGGTCGCCGTCCCATGACATAAATACAGTATTTGGTAAGACTGCCGACTTTGGATCGTTCTCATCGTCATTTAGACGTCCAAAGAGGTCCTCCAATTCACGTGGACGTCCATCTGGGAGTCTGCCACCATCCGCCGCACGTATAACCTTTGTACCCAGTTCCTTTTGGTGCTCCCATACATAAAGAGCCTGACGACGGGCGGTAGCAGCACTCCACGCCTGTGGTCCACGCTGGAATAAGTCATTGATTTCTTTGGCGGCATAGGTCCATGACGCCGTATTTGGTACCATCGCCCATCCTACGTAGGGAGCAGGTCCGGGTGCGACAGCCGTCGCAGTACTTACACGAGGCTCATCGGGGTAAGTGCCGAACACAGCAGTATCCACCTCTTTAACAAGAGGGTAGAAACTGGGTCCTAAGCACAGCGTTGAGTTCGCATCCATGACTAAACCACCGTACTTATTACATATGTTCGCAATCACCCAACGACGCCATAGATTGGGTGGTAAACGAGTGACCTTCGTATCCACGTTAGGGAAGAGCGCAAGGACAGCCTCACGACCGACTAATACAATAATATTGAAATCGTTCTCCTGTGTACGTTTCAAGGCTTCCAATGATACCTGAAGGTAGCCACGATTCGGTAAATTACTATTGCGTGCGCCAAAGTCCCACCAATGACGGGAATTCGTCTCAGAATCTACAAACCAGTAGAGATTTGGCTTGGTTTGTTTCGGCAGCAAATCCTGAAAATCTACAAAATTATCCTGTACTAAATTACGCTTATAAAGTGATACACCAACTACGAGAAGAGTTAATGTTCCCGCAATAACTATGCTTAACGTTGGCGATAAATTGCCACTCATCGGATTCTCTTACTGGGTCACTTGATTTTCTTTTTCTTCTTATTCCTTACAAGATGGACGCCGGTCAATACATGAGATACAAAGTACGCTCCCTAAGCACTTTTACAAGTCGTAGCGGATGTACGGAGTCCGGACTTCGTACCTGGGCTCTTAGCCAAGCGGTGAACCAAACCTATACACCACCCTACAGTTCGCCCGCTGTATTACCAAATACAACAAATTATACGAATAATATGAATATTTCAACACAACAGTACGGCAACCCTTTGACAAATATGAATAACTTGGATAGTACTCGTATTGGATTCGGTGGCTCCGATTATGTATTACCTATACCACCGACAATACCATCAGCGTCATGTGCTATTATTCAGAGCCAGTCTAATTTTTACTTGCCACCGATTGTACAGGGTGGTTTCCAAATTCCCTACACTATACCGGTACCGTATAATTACTCTGGTAACCCTGCTCCTTATGCGAATCCCTTGGTCTATCTATCAACTGCTGGATCGTGCGACCAGAAGCCGCATTTCCAGGGTACGCGGGCGACTGAGGCGATGGCGTTCGGTGCCTGCCCTGCGAACTGCGATGTCTCCGATTATTTCCCATCCACCATTGTCCCAGGCGCAGGGGCATATTAATTTCCTGCGTAAGAAATAGAAGATGGTCGGTTATTCCCCCGCTGTTTGGTCAGGCAATGCGAATCTCATTAAGTCTCCACCGGAGCAGGCTCCGCTCTCCGACCGCAACGCCTACACAACTTGGCCCGGCGGTGTTGACCCAACGGTCCCCCTTTACAATACCGATAACCAGAAGTTCGGTGGTGCCCGGCGTAAGAACACCCGCCGCAATCGCAAGGCGAACCGTAAGAACACACGCAAGAACTCTCGTAAGAACACCCGTCGCAATCGTAAGGCGAATCGCAAGGTAAATCGCAAGGCTCGCCGCTCAACCCGTCGCAGCCGCCGTGTATCTCGCCGTTTCCGTGGCGGCTACCAGACCTGCTCCCCTATTGATACTCTCGGTGGCACTGCCAGCATCCCAATGACTGCTAGCGTCTGCCCCGAAGGTTACTTCCAGGACAAGGGACTCATCGCATAAGTGATCAACTAGACAATTTCTATTAGACAATTTACTATAAAGTGTCTAAAAGCAAAAAGTATTCAACCGACGAATACGTAACGACGTTTAAACCAAAAAAATATGAATGGTTTTCCATATTTTTTTGTTTTTGTTGTGTTTTTGTTTGTTTTGTTTGTTTTTGTTTTTGCTGTTTTTTATAGTTTAGCTTTAGTTGTGCGTCTAATAGATCTTGAGGTCAAGGGGGAGAGGGAGAATCTTCTTCTCATAATGCGTCTCAATCTCGTCCTGAGCACGGCGCTCACGTTCAGTAATCAGATTAATGGAGGCACCCTTACGACCGAAACGACCTGAACGACCGATACGATGAATGTAATTTTCACGCTGGAGAGGTAGTTCATAGTTGATGACGATGGAAATCTGCTGGACGTCAATACCACGAGCAAGCAAGTCCGTGGAGATGAGCACACGGCACTTGCCGTTACGGAATTCCGTCATACGATGCTTACGCTCCGCCACATCCATATCACCGTGGATGTAGTTGAGGTCAAAGCCGCGGCGCTTCATCTGGTCACCGAGCCACTCCGCCTTCTGGCGCGTATTGACGAAGATGGTCGCCTGCTGAATGCTGAGATGGTCGTAGAGGTCGCAGAGCGTGTCCAACTTGTGGTCTTCACGAGGCACCTCCACAAACCACTGCTTGATGCCGTCAAGACTCACCTCTTCGGGCTCAAGTAGAATCTCTACCGGGTCACGAAGAATGCTCTTAGCCACTGTAACGACATCTGGCGTCATGGTCGCCGAGAGAAGTGCCACCTGAGTCGTCACAGGCCAGCCGAGGCTGAGAATACAGTGAACCTGTTCACGGAAACGAGCCTCCAACATCTGGTCAGCCTCATCCAAAATGAGTACCTTGATGGTGTTAGGAGAGAGAACCTTGCGATTGAGGAGATCGTAGAAACGACCAGGCGTTACGAGAAGCACGTGAGGAACGTGGGGTGGCTTGAGCTTGGACTGGGAAACAACGTCAATATCACTGTTGACCGGTGGACCGCCCGTTGCCGTATGCGTGCGGACACCAATGTAGGCACCGATGCCCTTGGCGACCGCTGCCGTTTGCTCAGCGAGCTCTCTGGTTGGCGAGATGACAACCATCTGAACCTCGTTTCTACTAGTGTCAATGCGGCTGAGTCCGCCGATGACGAAAGTACCGGTCTTACCAGTACCCGATTGTGCCTGCGCAAGCAGGTCGTGCCCAGCCATCATAGGCACAATTGCCTTCTCTTGGACTGGGCTAGGCTTTTCAAAGCCAAAAGAATATACGCCGCGAAGAATCTGTTCACTGAGACACATTTCGTCAAAGCTCTTGTACTCGCGCATCACGTACTTAGAAGGCGCCGGCGCCGATACATCTGGGGCAGCCGCGCCGGCGTCCGGTGTAGGAGGGTAGGTAGGGGTGTTTGAACGGTCAGAAGGACCGTCGTAATTGGAAGCAGAAGCAGAAGCGGACATGGTAGGGATATGAAGGAAAGAAGGGCTCAATGCTTTAGGTAAGAAGATAAGGAGAAAGGAGGAAGCCGCAATCCCTAAATCAGATTATGGGGGCGTCAATTTTTCCCATTTTTACAAAAAAATGAATAGTCTTAGAATTATTATTAACATTAATAATGATTCTATCACCTGTACCACCGGTGATGAACACCACTGATACACATCAAGTAAACGCTGACCCGCTTATTATGTTTGGGATACCAGGTATTATTATAGGTGTATCATCGGCGGGTGTATTACTAGTAATGATGTATAGGTATTATAATTCCAAACGACATGTACTTCCTCGTTTTGAACCCGTTATGGTTAGGACGTCCACTCCGCCACAGGACTCAGTGTAATTCCTAGATTTGGATTGCGAATCACTTCCTGTAGGAGTTGGTAATGAACCGATTTTACGTAATCGTAATTACCATTCTCGTACTGTGTAGCGAATACAGAGGCAACAGTAGGCTCTGTAGTCTCCTTGAATTCAAAATACTTATCTAGCGTTGGAATCTTGAGCAACGAATCACGGGGACCCTTGAAGCCAGTCTTCATTGTGCCGCCCTGGGTTTCAAACAATTGCTTGACAACATTGGCGGGGAACTTGGCGAGCAGGAACTGGCGGTTATTGAATTCCGTCGTATACGTATCAATCTTCTTTGAATTTTTGAGTCCGAACTTCTCTTCAAAACCGGTGAGAACCGATGCGGCGGCGGCGGCGTCTGTCAGTTCGTAGGCGGTACAAATGAGTCCACGACCATTATTAATATCGGATTTGATGGCGTCTACGACGGGTCCACGGCGAAAGTAAAAACCGGACTTGCCGTGAAAAACGGTGACGTCCTTCGCTTGGTCGTAGACGATACTCACAATACCGGCATCACTATCCTTACGGAGATGGTGCTCAGCGGGTAGATTATTGACTGCACGATTGAGTGCACTCAGTGTCTCGGCGGCTAGGGGCTCGCAAAAGATGGGCATCTTCTATCTACTCTAGTCGGGGGGGTTGGGTTTAGGTACGGCGGTAGCGGCGGTTTCGGCGGGTGGTTTTGCGGGTGCTGCGACTGCGACTGCGACGGGTTGTGCGGCGTCTCTTGGCTGGTAGTTGCACTGGCTTAGAACCAAATGCAGCAGCAGCAGCACGTGTAATAGGTGCGCCAGATGCTGCTGCAGCAGCCGCAGCAAGTTGTCTTTTTTGTTCATCCGTTAATCCAGCAGTTATACGAGGATCCATGTTTATAAAAAGGGGGTTTATAATTTATTTGCGTCTTGTTTGCCGGCGCTTTCTTGTTGCGCGGCGGGACCGTTTCTTACCGGTAGCCTCCGCCTTTTTTAACGCTGCATACGATTTCTCTAATTCTGTTGGTTCTCTTGGTCGCATAGCCGCCGCTACTGCGGCGAGATGTGCGTGTTGTGCGGGTGTAAAATTGCTTAAATTTATATTTTTTGGTGCCCCCTTTGGTGCTACTATAACAGGTAGCGGGGATTTTGATGCTCCTACATGCCCAGCCAGTCCTTGTGCCGCTTGTATTTTTAGCATATTCGCGTATGTCTGCGCCGTCTCTGGCATATCTAGAATGTGTTACTAAAACTTTAGCGAGCCAAATCCCGCTAATAAGTCATTTACACCCTTGTTTGCTGCCTTTTTCTTTTCATTACGATTAATCATACGCTGTAGTTTCTTGAGATTTGCGTTCGTGACATTATTGCCTGGCTTATTGTTGCTGTTGCCCATCATATTATTGTTGTTCATTACGGCTTCCTCTTTGAGCTTTTCTAACGCCTTTTCGCACGACTGGCGGATCTTACCAAGTTGAATGGACAAGTCAGCTTGTAAATCAGAGATAATAGCCGCATCACTTTCTACCAGGCGTTCTACTTGAGATACCATAGGTGCTAGGCGTTTAAGGGCCAAGCCGTATCGTGTAGGTAATACCTCGGCATTGCGACTCAAAAACTGCTTCACATTACGCTTCGTGAGTTTTACCTTAAACGCAGGCGCAGGTCGGTATTTACGAGTTCCGTGGCCTAATTTTGTCATCTCTATTGTATAAATTTAAAAATAGTGTGGTCTAGTTCATGGTACAAACAACCCGTTGGTAAATAGACGTCGCCTTCAAGTTGGAGAACGCGCGAATCGTTACAGATTGACCGGGCTCATACACCGTAACAGAGGTATGGCTAGCACGCACAACTCGCTTCCAACTTGGTACATACACCTTTGCTGTTTTCAACTCGGCGTTATAGGATATAACTATACCTGATACCGTAGTAATTGAACCGTCCTGATTGAGATGTTGTAGAAACCAAACAAGGCGTTCAAACTGCTTTATCACGTGAGCACGGTGATTGAGATGCTCGGTCATCGTCACCCCATACGGTTCCTGGAATCCAAACACGTGATGTTTGAGCCAGCGGTGATTGACGACATCCGCATAACGACGAAGGGGTGATGTGGCATGACAATAAGTTTTAAGGTTGAGTCCAGCGTGAGACGTATCGGCTGATGACGCTGTTACATATTCGCCCGCCGATGAGCCTAGAAACGCCAACTCCTGATTGCCTGATGTTTCGGCCAAACGTTGGTATTCGGCGTTTTTCGTACCGGCGTGTCGTCGCAATATTCCTTGTCGGTATTTCACTAATATTTCTGCGACTGCGGTATTATACAAAATCATGGCTTGCTCTACCCAAACATGAGGGTCCGCTGAACACGGTTTATCGGTGATGATACTTAGGAGTTCAGGAAGCCTAAATGAAATTCTGCTGTCCGTAAGAACCGATTCGTATGTATGAGCGACCGTGACAGCAATGTTCAGTATTGACCACATAGTTCTTACAACTTTGTTGTCTTCAATGTAAAACACAAGTGCTACCACGGGACGTTTAATTCCATCGGCTCTTAACGAAGCCTTTTGTGTGGATAACTCACTAGGAAACATGGGATCCACTGCCCTGCCATCAATATAAATCGTTTGTGCCGAGCGTTTGGCCTCCAAGTCCAACACGGAGTCCTCTGGAACCCACGACGCAATGTCAACAATACCTATAAAGAACTCAGTACCGATCGGCGTTTGACGCCAGCCCATAACGTCATCAACATCTTCACAGCCCGGTGGGTCAATATTGACTACAATATCCCACGACGAATTACTGTGGTGCCGTGTGTTATAAGGTGCCAAACATTCGTATTCTACCGGAAATTTAGAAATACAAACACCCATCTGTAACACCGCAGTTTCGGCCTCGCAGTCGCCGACAGGTCCATAAATGTGCTGTATTCCTGCGCGCGGGTGCTTATCATTCCAGTGTTCAAATGAAGCAATTGCCACCATATTTGTCGTCGGTTTGAGTTTTGAACTGACAACCATTGTTGGATAGGCAGGGTCATAAGGATGAAAATTGTATAACGGAACACCTTTCGGGGTCATACCAATACGAATACGATTAAGGTAATCAATGATTCCCGCAATCGATTTATGTCTTTTAATGTCTCTATGTTCAAGTTTTTTTGTAGTTGGATTGATTATATCACCATGTAACCATTTTTCAATAATCGGTTCAGTATATTCGTAGGAAGTTGAAGGGGAGGAAAGAATGTATTGCCCTTGGGCATAATTTCGTACAAAGAGTTCCATTTGGGTCGCAGGTAAGTTTATATTACCGCTTCCAAAGTAACTCAATTTTTTCATTCTTAATATGATACAACCAGGGTTCCAAACAAAAACAAAGTGATGGCGGTAATTTGGCTCCATAAGGGTGCGTAGGCCAAGGCGAGTGATGATAGGGTAAACCACGCTAGTCCATAGACTGTGTCACCGATTGGGGCTCCCAGGTTCGCATCTTTGCCGTAACGCTGAAAGAAGTCAATATACTTTGTGGTCGGCTTGAGCTGGCTAATCAGTTTGAAGTAGGAGAGGTCTCCCGTCCACTGGACCGCCGTGAAGGTGGCAAATCGTAGGAGCCACTGAACGACCGATTTGGGCGGGTTTTGTTTGAAAACGAGGGCGATAACCTGTTGAGCGACTAGGAACAAGAATGTAGAATATATGAAGTCGCCGAACGCAACCACGGCAAACGGAAACTTAGAATAATACTCTTGCGTTGTTTGTCCCTTGCTCACCTTCGGAATAATGTAGAAACTCGCCGGCTCTAGGACCGCATACGCCGCCATCCAGGCAATAAGACTTTGTGGGCTAAACTGGAAGATGTCCACCATTCTAATTTAGTTGGATAAAATAGGGATTAAGAATGTCTGAGCCGCCGTTGCCACCACCGTTGCCACCACCATTATCGCCATTGGTAAGGGATACATTACCAGCAAATCTTGTGCTTAATAGAATTGAACTATTACACACTGCGGAAGCCGTAGTTCGTAAATATAGTGATCTAATTCCGATGATGCAAGAATATCTCAAACAGATACTTTATCTTGGTAAAAATATCTCTAGATTTGTAATGGATTTAGAAGACCCTGAAAAAGCTATTTGGTACAGTAAGCATAATAATATATTTGATCCTGTTTTTCCAGCGATAGAACATTATTCTCAGTTTTTAGGAGTTTTAGTAAAAATTATGGTACTCGACCAAACAACTCTGTATACACATGAATTACTTATGCATCTTATGGTCTTACTCATTGGGGAAGAATTAACGCAACGTGATATCTATTCTGAACGAGCAGTTGAACAGATTGGACAAAAGTTTATGTATTTATTGGACCTTATACGTGAATTTTTCAGACGTCGCAATGTGTCTCTAGATGTTCTATCTGGCTCATTAACGATAGATCCTCGTTTACTAGAATCATCTAAATATCGTGGAGCGAGTACGTTTCTTATACAATTTATAGCAGTGGATGAAATGAATGAAGAACATACTTGGCGGGCTTTGTATATTCTAGCAAACCAAGAGCAGCATGTTACAAATTTATTAAAAGCAACCGCAGAGCATCAGGCTGAAAATGGGGAGACTATAGAGATTAGAACACAGGCAAAAAAAGATGTAATACGATATTCTGAACTCGCAAAACGTTTGGGTAATTTTATAAAGACACTCGATGAAGAAATAGCCGAAAATTCCGAAATAAAACAATTAGAATCAGGAAGAGCAGCGGCAGCAGCAGCGGCAAAGAAGAGAGCCAATAATGCCGCTAAAGCGGAGGCAGATCGTACAGCAGCCGAACGTTTGGCAGCGGCAAAAGCGGCGGCGGAGCAGGCAGAAAAAGCCCTTTTGGAAGAAGAGAAAGCGGAGGCAGCCGCCGCAGAAGCGTTAGCAGCTGAAAAGGCGAGTAAAAAGAAAGCGAAAAAAGAACGGGAAGCCGCCTTAGCAGCGGAAAAAGCCGCCGCCTTAGCGGCAGAGAAAGCCGCCGCCGACGCAGCCAAAAAGGCGGAAGCAGAGCGTATTGCCGCCGAGAAAAAAACCGCAAAAAATGCTGTAAAGAAGTCGGCGAATCTCTTAGCCGCCTCTATGAAAAAGCGTGCGCCTGAACTAATGACGACTCCACAACCAAAATATTTACTTGGTCAGAAAACACCTTCCGCCTCACCTCCAGCACCGTCACCGTCATCGTTACCGCCCTCTGTATCTCCAACAACATCTATATCACCTCCTTTATTAGCACCACCCCCATCTGTTTTACCCCTTCCACCCTCTGCGTCACCACCGAGTTTCTCCAATATACCACGTGCGCCAACACCATCGCTCGCCAAAATAGGATTTACCCCCTATAGTCGTTCCCCGCCGGCAACACGTTTCTGGGAAACGCTAGATCATAGATATATTTACCAGATTCTACACGATATATTTATCAGCACCCAAAATCCAAATACACGTTTTTATCTCAAGGGAAGTGCCGCAATACACCTCTATAAACGTTCGTATCGTATAGCCTTCATGAACCATACATCAGACTATGATACTACTCTCTTACTAAATCCTGGATTGGATAAAAAACACTTCTACGACCTACGTTCATATATGCTTAATACTATTATACAACGTCTTACGGCGGGAATGAATGACCCGCGGTTCAATGCGGAGGTCATTACAAAACTTCACGGAGCAGATATTCCATTCGCCTCCTCATATTGGGATGTAGGCATGGGGAAAACAGTCTATAATATAAAAGATACAATACCCCAAGAATACGTAGGCGTGCCAGATAAATTAGGTTCTCGGTTTTACACAGATACTATGAATCAATATCCATATGCGAGCCACGCCACACAACCGAGCACAAATATATTAAATATGCGTATTATACGTACACTCGTAAAGCCCAAAAACGTCACTGTTCTCCAACTCTATACCAAGACGAGCCCTGAAATCAAACTCATTGAGGTGACTGTACCGTTCTACGAATATGATGAGAATGAGACTCAAATCAGTCTCGCTGAACAATGGGCGGCGGCAACACAAGTGAACGTTATTGACGGCGTACCGGTTCTTTCACTACCCGCACTCAAAGCGGAACAGCAGAAACTACGAACACTCAAAGACGCAGCGGAGATTGACCGGCGTATAGCAGATATTGATATGCTAATGGGTCCTGCTGGAGGCACAGGACGCGCTAGACGGCGTACTCGGAAATTGCGACGTTAGGGGTGCTGGGTTTCTAACAAATAAATAAATGTTGTTGGGGGATTAAAAAAATTGAAACACGACAGCGTATTTTATACGGTTTTGTGTCTCCTTCCTTCTACACAAATATGGGTTCTTCCTCTAGTAAATTTCCCTTTCCTTCTTCCTCCACGAAACATATCGTCGGCGAATCAGATAGTGAACACGCTGATATATGTATTGATGCTATGGAACGTGCCGACTGGAACAGCACGCGAAAGCCAACCTGGCATCAACGATTTGACGAATTCGTCGTGAACGTCTACGACCCCCGCTAGCTCTAAAAATGGTACTAGTAATTGCGATACTGGGTTACCGTTTTTTAAACGATTTACGGTACTAATTTTCGGGGGTAAGGGGTGGGACAGACCCGTTGCCGGCGGGAGCAGAGAAAAATTGAAAGTTGACCGATGCGGGTAAAGTACATATTGTCCTGCTCCTTTTTAAATACAAATCCTATTCAAATCCTATTCAAATGGATAATCCTCCTTCCTCCTCCCGTCGCAAAAAATCCGACAAAGCGAAAGAAAAGCGTGAGCGTACGCCCTACTCGTCGCAACACGTGCGGCAGGCAATTGCTGTGTCCTCTCGCAAAGCAGCCCGAAACGCCAAAAACAAATAAAAAATTTTTTATTTTTTTTTGTGATTTTTATGTATTTTTATTTGGTTTTTAGGGTTTAGGGGAGCTCAATGCGGCAGAGCTCCTTGTCGTGCGTCTTCGGCAAGACGCGCCAGGACAGCGACTGCTTGAGCGCAGCGAGGACGTTCGCCGAGTGCTTGGCGACATCCAGACCAGCCGCGCGAGTGTTCTTCTCGTGTATCTGGACCGAGTAGATTTTCGTGCCGTCCTGGGCTTTCCACACGCAGTGGATGTCGCGCAGGTCGTTGAGGCGGCGGAGCTCAATCGCAGGACCAGGTGCGGGCGCGGGCGCAGCAGCAGGAGCGCCGACCTGCTGCCAGCCGTCATCAGCAGGCGCAGGCACAGGCGCAGCCTCGGTGAAGTTCATACGCAGGATACAAATCTCCTTCTGCGCAGTGAGCTCGCCAAAGCTATAGATTCCTCGTTTTGTCTCAGGCACAATCACGACGTCGCCGAGCGTCTCAGCAGGCAGGACGTCCCACTTGGAAGACGCCTCGAGTGCCTTGAGGAGGCGGCGCTCTACCTCGCTGACGTACTCGTCAAAGTCAAAGTCATCGCGACCTGCGAGAAGCTTCTCGCGGTGCCACTGTACGGAGTGGTATTCTGCGCCGTCGGCGCGACGTCCCAGTGGCACGACCGTCACTGGGAAGTGTGTCCAGATGTCCTTGCGTAGGCGCAAATCTGGGCACTCCCAGAACTCGTCTGGGTCATAGGGCTTGGGCTCTGGCTCTGGCTTTGGCTCTGGCTCTATCTTGAGCTCGGGCACGGAGAAGTCAGCTTCATCAGCCCAATTGAAGCTGGCAAAATCTGTAGAGAGTATCTCAAACGCCTGCTGGCGGAAGAGTATCTCTTCAGAAGGGAGGGAAGGAGGGAGGGAGGGAGGGATCGTTGAGGACATAGTGATAGTCGTCAAGAGATATGTGGCGTGGGGCAATTAATATGCTGAAGGAATAGAAATATATCAATTTTTTCATAGAGCGATTTGTATGAAAAAATTGATAGATGTTTTGGCTGATTGGCTGACTTTTGCCCCGCCAACAAGTACTTCCTCCTCCCTTCCATCCAAGTACTCCTCCCTCCTCCCAAGATGTCTTCCTCCAAGTCCGTCCTCCAGTCCGAGATTACCTCCCTCAAGTCCGAGCTCGCCTCTGCGCGTGCCAGGATTGATGAGCTTACGGTCGCTGCCGCCGCAGCACCTGCTGCTCGTTCCAAGAAGGAAAAGAAGCCTGCTGACCCCAGCAAGCCCCGTATGCTCAGCCCCTACCTCGTCTTCTGCGCCGCAAAGCGCGCAGAGTCGGTGGGTACGCCACTCAAGGCAGCTGACCTCGGTGAAATGTGGAAGCTCCTCTCTGCCGACGACAAGGCAAAGTATGTGAGCGTTCCCGTTGTTCCTAAGCCGCCTAAGGAGCCCAAGCGCGCCAAGAAGGCTGCCGCCGCTGACGCAGACGGCGTTACCGAGACCCCCGCCAAGAAGGCGAAGAAGGACAAGAAGCCTCGTGATCCTGATGCGCCTAAGAAGCCGCTCACTGGCTTCATGCTCTATTCGCAGCAGGAGCGCGCAAAGTCGCCTGACGTCAAGATTAAGGCACCTGAGCTCGCTGAGCGCTGGCGTGCCCTGAGCGATGACGAGCGTGCTGCCTACAAGAGCAGCTAAACGCGATAAGTCTCTCACTCTGCATGTTCTGTAAATAAAACCCCCAAAACCCAATAAAAATACATAAAACCACAAAAACAAACAAAAAATTTTTCAATGTCATATCAATTTTTTCATATGTTTAGTATGTGAAAAATTGATTGAAAAATTTTTATTGTGTTTTTTGTGTTTTTTGTGTTTTTGGTTTTGGATACATTATTCTAAGTTCAATTTAATACTCTTCATAGTCTGGTGTGGCTGGACAGTAGGGCAACAATTCATTATAAGCATGCGTGGAGGGTGATACATGACCCGTCTCGTAGTCTTCATAATAGTCTGCGTGAGTATGCTCTCCCTGGCAACCACTGTCGGCGCAGGAGTGCGTATCTATCTCCTCTTCGTCCTCTTCTGGAAGAGGAGCGAGAAGATGTAAATGTTCAGCCAGTACGCTAACTGGGTCTATAATAGTAATTGTGCTAGCCTGCGTGGATGCTATTTCGCTTTCGTTGTCAGCGTAATAGTCATTATATCGTGCTAATTCAGCATCAACTTCACGACGCTCGTCTTCTAGATGTTCATCAAGAAGCATTTGTTCGTCGTAAAGAGGCTGTGAAACAGCGTGAAAAGTAGGAGGAAAAGTGAAAGTAAGGGACATTGCGTTGTGAATGAGAGGAGTTGTAGGAGAGCTCAAAAGTATGTTTATGCTGGACAATTGTATCAATTTTTCTCTATTTACGTACATATGAAAAAATTGATATATTTGATATTGCTGAGTGTGACTTTTGGCTCTCTCATACATACTTCTTTCTTCCTTCCTACAAAGATGTCCAAGCCCTCCGTTTCCTCCCTCCTTTCCCAGGTCACCGAGTTGACCACCCAGTTCGCAGCGCTCTCCGCGCGCCTGGATACCCTCATTGCTGCTAAGCCAGCTTCTGCTTCTGCCTCAACACCTGAGAAGAAGAAGCGCGCTAAGAAGGAAAAGGACCCTGATGCGCCTAAGCGCGCACCAGGTGCCTACATCCTCTTCTGCCAGGCAGAGCGCGCTAAGACGCCTGACGTCAAGCTCCTGGTGACCGAGCTCGCCGAGCGCTGGCGTGCACTCTCTGACGAGCAGCGTGCTTCATACAAGCCTGCTGTTTCTGCTGCTGCGCCTGCTTCTGCTGAGACAAAGCCCTCATTCCAAGAGGCGCGTGATGTCGCAGCGAAGATGAGCAGCTCGCTTGCCTCTAAGTTTCTGCGCTTCTGTATCCAGAACCCCACGCTGGACGCGAAGACCGCCGAGGCACACTTTAAGGCACTTTCGCCTGAGCAAAAGGCGAAGTTCAACGACGCTGGCGATGACACCAGCGACGCTGGCGATGACTCCAGCGACGACGATTCCAGCTACGCTGAGTGAGTAAAGCAGCGCACAAAAACCCTAAAAATCAAACAAAAAATACATAAAATACCACAAAAAAACAAAAAAATTTTTCAATATACATATCAATTTTTCCTCATGTAGCACATATGAAAAAATTGATAGACATATCCACCCAGAAATACAAGTTGGGCTCCCTGACAACTATTCACTCTTTCTGAAATGTCCACTTCCCCAAACCCTCCCTCCTACAACAGTCGCACCGCAGATTTCCGCACCTGCGGTGCTGACTTGAGTATCTCAGGCTTACACCTGGGATGCGGAAAGTCGTTCCAGCCTGACAATGAGACGATGAAGGTCTGCGCAGACTGCGCTGATATGGCTGATCGTATTGTCGCTCGTATTGAGCAGGCAGCAGCGAATCGTAATTCGCAGTACGGCATTAACGGCGGTCCACGTAAGCGCCGGCGCTTCGCGTTTGACGCACTCGCTGATGTGCTGAACTAACCTGGCTTTCCAACAAAAAAAAAAGAAAAATATGCTGGTCGCACAACACGGCTATTTTTCAATGCTGACGCTGCTGGGTTGGTTAGAGAACATATGAAAAAATTGATATCTACATTGAAAAATTTTTGTTTGTTTTTGGGGTTTTTTGTATTTTTATTGGAGATTGGGGTTTTCTATGTTGACATTACGGGCGAGCTGCTGACTGCGTTTACTCAGCATCGCTCGCAGCGCCGGCGGGCTTGAATGCGGCACGCTCGTCGTCAGTGAGTGCCTTCCAGCGCTCTGAGAGTACAGAGGCGGTGAGCTTGACGTCAGGCGTCTTGGCGCGCTCTGCTGTGCTGTAGGCGAAGAATGCCGTGGGTGGGCGCTTAGGGGCGTCAGGGTCCCTAGGCTTCTTCTCCTTCTTGGCGCCACGCTTGCCCTTTGCGGGCGCAGCGTCAGCGTCGGCGGCAGGAGCAGCAGCGTTGTTGTTGACTAGGTCGTCAACACGTGCGAGGAGAGCAGCGTATTGAGACTGGAGCTCAGTAATCTGAGTCTGAAGGGAGGCGAGGGTAGGCTTGGAGGAGGACATTTTGGGAAGGAAGGAAGGAAGAAAGCTTACAACGGAAGTGTTGGAAGGATATGTGTCGGCGGGGGCAAAAGTTGACTTCTGAGCCGATTCTCCTATCAATTTTTTCATATGCGGGGGTCTGGAAAAAAATTGAAATATGCGTATTCTCTACGCATATTAATTGCCCCATGATATACACTTTATGACTAAATATCTATTGTAGATTTTTCAATGCCGAGAAAAATTGAACGCTTCGTGCTGGCGTAATAAATGTCGCCTCATACTCATACTATGTTTCACTCTAACCAAACGTACGCTGCGAACAGCATTCGTTCCTCCTTCCTTTCTGGCACTCGCTATGCCCTTCTCTCTGCCAAGTGCCAGTCCGGCAAGACAGGTACCTTCCAAAGCCTCATCAAGGCTATGCTAGACGCCGGCGACGTCACGCACGCATACGTGCTCTGCGGCTCCGCTGAAACCGAGCTTAAGCGGCAGGCGGTGTCCGACACGCTCGCCTTCAACGCTGCGTATCAGCACTGTATCCAGGTCGTCTTCCACCAGGACTTCAAGCATGTTGACCTGGATATCACGAATGCGCTCATTATCGTAGACGAGTCGCATATGGTCCAGACCAAGGACCAGCAGCTTCACCTCTTTCTCGCCAAGTACGGTGTATTCCTTGACGGCAACCCTGCTGCGCTCGCCGAGAAGAATACCTATCTGCTCTCTGTAGACGCTACGCCCTATTCCGAAATCGCTGCCTGGCGCGAAAAGGAGACTCCATATCTGAAGCACGTGGAGGAGTTGGAGGCTGGCGTCGGCTACTACGGGCTCGCTGACTACGAAAAAGACGGACTGCTGGAGCCCACGTTTTCTATATCTAAGCGCCCTGAGTACTTTGAGACGATGCTTTTAAACGTACCTGGCAAGTACGTCCTGCTGCGCATGAATCGCAGCAAGGCGAACAAGGAGAACGAAGAGGTGCTGCGCGGAATATGCCGGCGCCTGTCCTTTCCTGTGCTCCTCTACACTGGCGAAAAGACGGAGATTGCGGTCACGCGTGGCGAGCAGAAGCGCTTTTCACGAGGAGGGCGCAAAATCGGCTGTCTAGAGGACGCGCCTGCTCTGACCACAGTTATCATTGTACGCGGACGTCTGCGTGCAGGTAAGGTTGTGCCCAAGACTCACATAGGCTTTGTGTGGGAGGGTGCCTCCAAGTCCAAGACCGACGCACTCGTCCAGGGGCTGGTAGGACGTATGTGCGGCTACCAGTTTGGTGAGCAGAAGCCGACACTCTACGTGCCTGTGACGGCACTTGTTCCTGACGAGCTGGGTTTGGTGCTCTACGGAGACCTGCCAAAGACGGCGACGAATCTGCGTGCGTCGGCGACAACAAATGGAAAATCGGTATTCTCTACTGCGTAATGTATCAAAAAACCCCAAAACAAAACAAAAATTTTTCAATGCCTATGTGCTCTTAGGCAACCACCTTGTATTCCGCCTTCTGAACATCCGAGAGTGCCTTCCAGAGGTCACCTAGTTGTGCCGCCGTATACTTCATATTAGGCGGTGCTGCCTTACGGGTACGGTCACAGAAGAGCATATAGCCACTGAGGGGCTTCTTTTGTACAGCTGGCGCATTGGGATCCTTTACCTTCTTTTCCTTCTTTACGGGAGCGGGTTCAAGCTTTGCTAGCGCATCAGCTAGACGCTGCTTGACAAGTGCGAGCTCTGTCGCCATATCGGTAACCTGCTGAGATAGAGATTCAAATGTATGATTGGAGGAAGACATGCTGGGGGAATACTGGCTTTCTAACAAGAACGATGCTGCGTCAATTTTTTGGAGGGTGGCGCGCTGGGTTTGTGTCGCTTCTAAGGCGACTTGGCGTGACCAGTAGGCGTACGGAATAGACGTTTTGGTTGGGCGGTCCTTAACGAGGAGTTCCTTAAGGGCGCGCAGTTTGCCTGGCAGCCCTGGTTTGCCTCTGCCATGGAACTTCCACGCCCACTCAAACTGTAGGGTAGTCGACCAGTCGGGAAAACCCGATAGATAGAATGCCTGCGTCCATTTCTTGCCTTTGGTTGCCTTGGCGCCGCCTTTGAGCTCGCCATTATGCTGTCTCAAGCGATGTGCTGGGTCATTCGTAGCACCAATATAAGTTCTATTGGTTCCAGGAATGTAAAGTAGATAGCAGAACCAGTTGGTCATCGCCGTCTATTAGTTTGCCTACGTTTGTGGCGTTTATATCTGCGGGTACGTGCGCCTCCGCGTTTTCGCACAGGAGTAGGAGCAAAGGCGGTTTTTAAGCTATTTGATGGTATTGAAGGCATGTTTTTTACTGTTGGTAGTGTCGGCAGTGTCGGCAGTGTCGGCAGCGTTGGCAGCGTTGGCAGCGTTGGGGCTGTAGGTAATGCTGGCAATGTGGGTACATTAGACAGTGTAGGGAGAGTAGGCAGTGTAGGGAGAGCAGGCATCGCCGGCAGTTGACCCGCCACCGCACCCAACGGATTTGATGTTATCGCTTGTACCTTCTCTAGTGCCACATTTGCCCCCGTAACTTCCATACCTTTTTGAACAATATCATTCTTAATATCTGCGAATGTAGGTGTGGGCGGTGGGGTGGGTGAAACAGGCTCTAACTTTGGTACCCAGTAATCCACAAAAGTATAGAGTTTCGGGCTAATAGGTTCTAATTGATGTATAAGTTTGTTACGGTAGATATTTATACGATCTAAATTCGTCTCTGCCGACATAGCAAATGTTAAGAGAAAATCGCCTACAACTGGTATCATCTCTAGCGACGACTTGAACGCATCGCCAAAATGCTTACGAGAGATACTTACAATAATTGTACCCATAAGGAGAAATCCACCAATTAAAGTTGCTATCGCTTCGCCAGCAGCATCACCCGCAATACCTCCTACACCAATCGGTAGAATACTACCAAGCGTAGATAAAAGTTTAGGAATACCCTCGTGTAGCGCATCAACCGCCATACGAATGCCTAAAATATAAGCGTCTAATCCAGCACTAAGGAACGGTCCAAAGAAGTCCATATTCTCCAAATTGTATAATATAAACATAAACCAAAAGATACCGTCCCATTTATGGGAGAATTTTAGAGCAAATGGAGAATTTGAGTACATATTGCCCAATTTTACAAAAATGCGGTCAAAAAAACTATTTCTTGAGGTGTCAACAAATCCAGGGCGTTCTGGGGCACCTAACATATCATTTGTAGCATTATAGCCAGGGGCGATAGGATCACGTAATGAAACCGCTGGAGATACTGGAGTCGCTACTGGTACACCTACACCCACCGTAGCACCTCCACGAGTTCTGCCTCTGGATACTCTACGTGAGCCCCCCTTCATTGTTTTTGCTAATTCTATCGCCGGCGCATATACCTTCTTTACCTGGTCAAGAATCTGCCGGGCATTATTATTTGACATAGGACGCGATGTCTGGTTCCGTATTGTCTCCTGTATTTGTTTTAGGTCGCTTACTGAAAACATAGGATTGCCATTCTCATCCGTTACATGATATTGTAATGTAGCTGGATTGTCGTTTTGGTGCGCATTCAAAAAGTTGTAGAGACTGAATATAGATGCGAATTTATGACTGAGTGTGGGAAAGCGGAAGCCAGTGGCTCGTTCAGTGAACGATTGTATTTTTTTTTCTTTTGGTGAGAGGCTATGCCTCTCCAAACTCCAATTCTTTTCCATCCTTATGTTGGGTTGTGGTTTTTGTGTTTTTTGTGGTTTATGGTTTTTGTGGTTTATGGTTTTTGTGGTTTTGTGGTTTTGGTTTATTTATTCATAGTCACGGATGGCGAGCCCCACGGGGAAACGTGGAATGCCGTCCTCCGTAAGCTCCTGGAAGCGAACTGTCAGCTTCTTTCCTATCTGCTTTGATGCCGTCTTGAACGCCTCCTGTCGCTCCTCATGCGTGCCTCTAGGGCGGACACTGAACTGCTTTTTATCCTTCGTCTCGCAGACCCAGATGACGCAGCCCTTCTCAATTCCGTCGCCCTCCTTGAAGCCGACAATCTTGTACTCATCGTCCTTGAACTCCTTGTACTTCTGGAGGTCAGCGGAGCGGTGCCCCACCTTGTAGAGCCCTGCCTTATTGCGTAGGATGAGCCCCTCGTAGCCGTCGGCGACATACTCGGCGTGAAGCCGCTTGACGTCGTCCAGATTATTGGCGATGTCGGTCGGCAGGAGCTTGAGCGCCTTGAACTTGTGCGTCTTGAAGAGATTGGCGAGCCAGTTATTACGCTCCTCGTTCGTGCCGTCCTGAATAGTATCGTAGACGCAGAGGTAAATCTGCGTCATCTTAGCGGTGTCCTCAGGCTTGAGCGTCTCCTTCTTGACGAGACCTACAATCTCCTGGAAGTTGAGCGTATCACTGTACAGCTCGCCGTCCAGAATCGTGCCTCTGGGGAGGCTGTTAATCTCGGCACGAATGTGGTCCATATGCGGGAACGCCTTGCCTGTACGGCTGTAAAGTCCCTTGCCTGAGATGGCGAGGCAGCGCACACCGTCCAACTTCCGCTGGGCATAGCACGGGAACTTGATATCCTTGCCGCGCTTATTGTAGTCGTGGGCGAGCATCGGGTGAGGGACACCGCCGGCATTGGTCGCCGCCTTGGCGTTCTTTTCGGCGCTCGGCTTGCCTGCGGACTTGACGCTCTCGCCGTCAGAGTCTGCCTTTGCCTTGCCCGCACCAGCTGCTGCCTCCTCAGGCATCTTCTCGGTCATACCGCCCGCCTCGGTCTTCTTCTTCCAGTCGCTCTGTGCCTCATTGACCGCCTGCTGGACTGGAGTTGTCTCGTTTTTCTTACCCAGGTTCTTGCCCACCGTGACGAGACGGACATTTTCCTGGAGTTTGCCACCTACGTAGCCGTGGGTCGTCGTAATCGCACCGACCCCTTTTTGGTCTTCAACTTTAATAGACCACATCTTAATTTTACCTGTGGACGCTTTACCGTACAGGGTTGGGAAGGAAGGAATAGAAGGCATTGTTTGTTTTAGGAGGAGGAAAGTATGTGGATGTTTTGTACGCAGACCGAAAGAGTACAAAATGTCCTATGATGATTTCAATTTTTTCAAGCGAGCGACCGAAGCGAGCGACCGAAGCGAGCGACCTAACGACGGTGGCGGCGTGTCTTTCTATTTCTACGACCGCCCAGATACGTCGGACCCGCCTCCTTGAGTATCTCTTTCGCCGTCTTTCCGTTCGTTAAAAAACGGGATGAATACGGATCCTGTTGTACATTTACTATCGCATTATTTGGAATATTCATTGTGCGCCTTGATTTACGAGTTGGATTACGTCTCGCCATCTATACTACAATGGTATTTTTAGGAATGATACGGCGACCAGTCTCCTTCGCCCAAGAGTGAATCGCCTCCACGCACGCCAATTCTGCCGCCTTTGTGGTCTTTTTTACATAAATACCATATTTATCTACAAAAGAACGTAATTCTTTATAATTATCAGGCATTTGAAACTCGTTCATAGGATGAAGTTCATGTACTGTATCTGCGCCGCGCGGTGTTTCAAATGTAAGTGGAGTCGCCGAGGTAATCTTGTAACGATTGCGGATATGAAGGGGAATAAGTTGTTCCATAGTGGTCGGACGCTCCCAATGCGACCAGTTCTGCTGACATAGATGGGTCATATGACCAGTTTGGCAACATCTACGACATGTAATATCATCCTTAATCGGACAATCATCCATCGAATGTTGGAGGGCAAGTCCCTTGATAGCTTCACAATTAGGGCAGTTCATTTGAGGTGAACGTCAAAAAAGCCCTACGGGAGGGTTCAATTTTTTTATTACATACACATCATATCACAACAACAACCCCAACAACCCTCCTTTTTCGGCTCTTCCTTTGGCTGCCCCGTATTTATATCATGAATTACACAATAGGTTTTTCTGAATTCTATACGATTTTTACAGTTATCATACTTACATATCATCGGATTTGTCATCGTATTCACGACTCTAGACTGCGAAACTGGCACAGAATTAGTAGAACCCATTCTAACTATAGTACGGGGCAAAAATTGAATATACACCGCAGTTGTATATCACTTGTAATGCTTTCCCCAGATTTCTATACGCTCAATGCGCATACAGAGTTTCCTTTTCCCCATAATAATTGCGACCATAATACAGACGAAGAGTTGAAGGGATTGCTCTTTGGAGGCTATCACTTGCCTGAGTTTCTAACAAAATACTATATGAGTCGGCTGGGGTTAGACGCTGTTGGGAGCGTAACTGATATTCTTCGTGCGTTGTCAGCAGACGACGATTTTGTTCTGGCGGCGATTGGGTATCTGCGTCTCAAGTTCGTTCTAGAGGTATTTCACGTGCCGACTCTTATGAAGAGACTGCGCGATGTGCCATTACGTATTGCGGCTGAACGGGGCGATTGGTTCAAAGCGGGGGTCGCCGATGAGCGGGTATGGCGTATTGACTGTCTGACGACGTGGCTGTTTAACTATATGATTCTATCAGTGGAAGCACGCTGTGCCGGTAGTGAATTTGTGCGGTTGGAGCCAGACATGCGGGAAAGGCTCGTTGAGATGAATAAGGCGCTACAAGCGGTTCGTGCGTCGCCCTGTGACGGGCGGTATAAATGGGATAATGTCGCGCCGTCCGACTTGGTCATCTATCCATTCTTGTGCCTTGTAAAGGGCTTATGGACTGCGGTTGCGCCGATGGTTACGACGGACTTTACGGGTTTTGGCGGGCGCTGTACCGTTACAGGCTGGAGTTTGGACTCGCCCAATAATCGCACAGCCGATCCGCTTTCCTGAATGTCCCGTCGTTACACTATCCTCAAACGGTCCCTTGCCCAGGTCGTCCTCGTCCTCATGAACGATGACCGAACGTCCCCATAAGTCCTCCAAGGTGACGCCTTTGAGGATATACGACACCTCATCACTTGGACCCGTTAAATTACCCAAATCGCCCGTATGACGAGCGTTTTTTGACGTTGGCGCTCCACCATGGGGTTGCGGTGTTCCCATATGAAAATGGTCGCACGCCCCCTTACAGCCTTCACCCCTCAGGTCGCCCGCCTTATGAATATGGAACCCGTGATTTCCTTTCGGGAGCTCTGTAAAAATAGCGTGTACCTTTGTGCCCGTAGAGGTGGCTGAAAAATTGACTTCGCCCTTTATACCATTGACGCCCGTAAACAACGCTACAGCCATTCTACTATGTCCAACAGTATTCTTATTCAAATGCTCCTCAACGAAGAGAACGAATATAGAAATCTTTGGGTAATTTATACAGTCTTTGCGCTTCTAACAGTAGGTTATTATATGTATTATGAACCATTGAAGGCGTTGGTCTATGCGGGAATGACTCTTGAACTTACATTACAGTTTCTTCACTTTGTTGTAAGGTATAATATGGTTGCGGCGGTTGAAGAACAATATCCTACACTGTTCACATAGTCATTGGTCAAAATTTGAAATAGGTACAAAGATTTTTTTAGATACGGCAGATGGACTACTTGATATATGCGCTCAATGTTGGATTTCTCCTAGGAGTATTATATTATGCGTATATTATACAAGAGGAGACGGAAGCATTAAGGTTACGTATTGTTCAACTCTCCTCGGCATGCCAACTCGCCGAAATGCAAACCGGTCGCCCGTACTTCACCTCCCTCGGCAATAAACTCGCGTCATGCGAGGTGGCGACCGAAGTGTACAATATTGCGCGCGAAAGACTTCACCTGTTGGGAAATGAAAATAATCATTCACTATAGAATATGCCAGCTATAAATTGGATTCCCATAGGCATTGCGAGTCTAATGGCGGGTGTTGATACCCTGGCATTTAGTATACTCAAGAAGGTCTCATTGAAAGAGCTGAGTATGATTTTTTTACCCGTTTCTATGGCAATTTACTCCATACAACCTATGATTTTTCTACAAGGACTTCGGTTCGAGACGATGACGGTTGTCAATCTGCTATGGAATATGATGAGTAATATACTCGTCACATTTACCGGCTTGGTTCTCTTACAAGAGAAGGTAGGGCTATTGAAGGGTATTGGTATCGCGCTCAGTTTTGTCTCCATTTATTTACTAACATATGAAGACGGAGAGAGCGAACTTGCCTCCGCTATTATGAAAGTCTTTGGTGCTAAGTCATCGTCTTAAGCACATCCACTAAATTCTTTACCTCGTCTGCCCATCGGTACCCCAGAACGGTCTCTCGTGCCGCCTTGCCGTGCGCTTCCCTCAGATCCGTATCCAGCAGATACTCCTCGGCGGCAAGGGCAAGCTCCGTCGCATCCACCAACTCACCCTTTCCGCCAATGACGCTCATAGCCAGTGGCAGATAGACCTCAATCTTCGGCGTCACACACATCGCATTTTTGTTCGGAATACAGAAATCCCTGAAACCGCCGATATATGGAACGACCTGTGGAATACCTACACCCATTGCCTCAAACTGACAGAGACCAAAGCCTTCTCCATCGGCGCCTGTAATTCCAACATCGCTCAATGAGTAGAGTTCATTGATTACATGATCATCCCATGCCATAGAGTGTTCGGTAATCATTAGTTTATGTACATGATGTTGTGGAATCATATTGAGACGAATGAGCTCACGCATATAGATTTCTCTTAGCGGATATCCTCCCAGTTGTCCAGCGTCGCAAACGGCGAGTAGCCCTAAAGGCTTCGTGGGATGCTTCGCTACCAGTTGTGCGAACGCCTGTACAACAATATCGTGATGCTTTCTTGGTGTATTGCGATTGAGATTGAGAAATAGGAAAACGTGCTGTGGAATGTTATGCTTTTTGCGCATCGCATCACGATTGAGTGGTTTAAACTCATTTGGCTCAAATCCGTGTCTCAGGATATGAATAGGCTTCGTAATACCCTGTTCCTGAAGAACGGTGCGCCAATAGTCTGTAAATGCAAAATAGATATCTGTATCTCGGTTGATACGATCCAGAAATTCTGGACGTTGTATCTTATACACTTGGTCAAGGTAGATAATCATTTTATACTTTCGCTCCTCTGGTTGAAGCTGCTCTTGTAACTTATCTAGAAAACGGCAGATAACACTTGCGTCATTATAAATGAGGATTACATCGGGTTTCACTTGACGCACATACTCTGGAAGTTGACTGAATCCAAATCCCTGCTCTGAGTGTTCCTTCTCATTCGCAAATGGGTCATAGACGTTTACATTTGGCGGATATATACGATTCGGCTGCTGATTCTTCACAAAATTCTGAAATGCGAAATGATAAATATCAATCCAAGGATATTTGACCATTTCGTGGATAATATTATGCGTCACTTTACTATAACCGGTCGTCTGGTTCGTATGCGTACCAACGAGCATAAATCGTACCCGTTTTTGTATTGGTTGCTGAATCGGCAGCTTTGCGAGAAGAGCATCCAAATTTGTAAAATTTGACATATAGTGCTTTACGGTAGTTTATATAATAGTCTTTATATGTCATCCGCACCTACAAAACCTGCCACACCCAAGGCAAAAATTCCCCGTGCTTTGCGCGAACAAGTATGGCTCACATCCGTAGGTCCTAGATATGAGGCAAAATGTACCATATCTTGGTGTAAAAATCGGATAAGTGTGTTTGATTTCCACGTTGGTCATAATAAACCGGAGGCGAAGGGCGGTACTCTGGATATTACAAATTTACGTGCAATTTGCTCTCGCTGTAATCAATCAATGGGAAGTCAATATACAATTGATGAATGGACAAAATTATCGGGTCATGCCGTATGTTGTGGCTGTTGGGGGTCTTAGTTAAATACCCGTGCTAGACGGTCCCTAAAGTCCGCCTTTTTTCCTTGCCACCACGTTGAGAGAATACGGCGATGGTCCTCCATGACTGCTGGATTCTGTGCCAATGTTGGTAAAAGTTCGGCTGCCTTCTCCCACGAAGGGAACGATAAAATAGGATGCTTGCCGAGTACTTCGGCGTAATGGTCAACTTCGTTCGGCACATAAATTGGAATCGCCCCCTGTTCTAGTGCCTCATAGAGCCGATACGATTCTAGTGATGAGAATCCATTGAAGCAAGGCACAAACTTCGTCTGTTGGTTGAGTAAATTATACTCATTGGCGTTGAGTTTGGCTGGATCTCCCCATGTAGGACGGTCGGCAAGCTTGAAGTTGCCTGTACGCTCAAGGGACTGAATCGCCTGGCTACGTCCAGGGCGGTCCATAGAGCCAGCGAACGACCATAAATATGGACGCTGTTCAAATGTAGGAGCTGTCTGGTTTGTAGCACCACGTCCATTTGCATAACCAAGTGGAATAATATCTACTTTATTCATTGGTAGATTTGGGCGATAGTAGTTACGAATTACACGCTTGACCGCGGGTGAATTGTAAAAGTCAATCGGATCACGTCCAAATTCATCGCTAATATGGATAACGGTCATCTGCTTACCTAACTTTTCTAGACCGCTGGCGAATCCATTGTAGATATAACCGAGTGATGATTCGCCAGGAATAGTCTGGAAGAGCAGAATGGGGTTGGTTGCCTGTACAAGATGGTCAAACGATTCTAGAGGAACCCACTCAATCGCCTTAGGAAAGAGAGAGTTCAACCAGTCGTTTTCTAAAAACTCTGGCTTAATCGTCTTGAGGTAGAAGACAGGGATTGTGTCGTTTGAAGGCTGGACTGTATTATTACCGAGTTTTCCAACAATCTTGCCCCAGAGCGCCGCATTAGATAGGTCAAACTTTGCCTTGAGTGCCGCATAAATATCTGCCTTGTAGCGCATAAACATCTCATTCTCTGCGACAATTAACTGTTCAAACATCGCATGGTATGACTTTGTAGCGTCAAAGTTTGCAGGGGACCATAGTGCGAACATAGCATCCAGGGTTGGCTTGAACTCTGCGTCCTTTTTGAGCACCGTTGCCTGTAGAAGACGGTTCCATACCGCAGAAAAGTCGCCTGGTGCTGCCTGCTGCTGTACTGGAGCTGCTGTTACTGGTGCTGCTGTTACTGGTGCTGGAACTGAAGCTGGAGATGGAGCTGGAGCATTAGGCATTGTATCACCTACAACAGTAAATGTCTGCCCCTTCAGTTCACTACTAATCACCGCAAATGTCTCCTCCTTTGTAAAGCACTCTGTATTGTTCCATAAATCACTATCAAAGTTGTCTACACGGTTGAAATTATTGAAATCGGATCGCTGGTACACAGGGTCATTCTCCTGGAAGCAAGTGGCAAGAAGTGGTACCGTAAAATAGATATTGAGCAGATTATCACCGTGATTGACAATCATATGATCGCCACTCGTGAAAATACCCTTCTCCTTCACAAGCTTAATCAATTTACGTGCGCCTTGCTGTGTAAGTACATATGCGTAGTTACAGAAATGGAAGTACCGGCGGGGAGTAGTTGAGTAGAGTGTATTCGGCGCAACTCTGCCAAAGTATTCATTGACTACCTCGGCAACTTGAGGAAAGGCTGCCTTATTCGGTGGTAAAATACCACCTAGATAAATAACATCTGCATCCGCTGGAATATGTTTCGCCGCCGTCATCCATCGTAGAATCCATTTTTCGAACAGCACTGCGTCATCTTCCATAATGAGATACGACTTCGCAAGCTTATCGTTTGCGAGTTTTTCCCATAGACCCAGATGCGAGAGAGCACATCCCATAACCGATTTCTTCCAATTGAAATCGTTGTTACGGAAGCAATTGACCAACTCAGGAGTTAAGGTGAGTGTACGACCATCTACCGCCTTCCATAAATATACACGATCCTTAATATTCTTATGAGTTTCCTTGAACTTATCAAGACGGTCCTTACGACGATCCAAATTAATTACATATGCTTCATCAATACCATCCGTAAACGGCACAATATCCTTAAAGTTGCCGCGGTGTACATAGAGTGGAGTGCCCCACTGCTTCGCCGTACGCATAGAGCGGTCACAGTAGAACTCCTTGAGTGGTGTCCTTGGAGCACCTGCCCGTTGTGTAATAATACTGAGGATGGATTGGTCGTGACGATGACCTAAGCAGACCTGAGAATATGGGCTCCACTTTTCGCCTACAATCACATCACGCTTAGCCTCGGCAATACCAAGCGCCTGTCGGTGAACCGATTCCATATATTTTCCACCAACCTTAAATCCAATACAGCCCGCCCAAATCTGATTCGCCTTGAGCTCATCAGGGGTGACCTGAAATTCCTTACAAAAGGTTGGATGGCACCAGCGTTCGTTCGTCTGTTCCGCATCGTCCAGTATAAAGATATCCTTCTCCTGAATCGTGCTCCAAATTGCGGAAATGGGGGAGGCAAGGGCGACGCCCGAATCCATGTATAACATTAAGGTGCCTGGTGCTTCCTTGAGACCGGCATGTACATGTGCCCATAGTTTCCACGCAAAATGCTGTGGTTCCCAGAAGTCGCGCCATGGACCATTCTCCTCTGGAAAACGACGCACCTCCGTAGCACCGTACTGTTTGAGAATATTACACTGCTCCTCCGTTACATCACGCCATACATAGACAATCTTTGGGATGTCTGGCTCGTACGACTTCATTGAGGCGATGACATTCACGGCGGCTTCTACATATTTTTGATTTGCGGCGGTGAAAAATACACGTGGGTTTGTGATTTTGGAGATAGACGCGGTGGCTAGAGCTGTTGCTGGGGATGGAGCTGGAGCTGGAGTTGGAGCTGGAGATGGAGCTGGAGCTGGGACTGGTGCTAGCGCAGGCACAGGAGGCACCGACGTCAAATATGACGCATAGAGTTGCTTGTAATCCATTGTCTCATATAATTTACCAAATGTCTCCGCTTTAACCCAAGAATCTACCTTTACCTCCTTATCTAAAATAAGCCTGAATATACGCTTTCCTACCTCTTCCATTGTATGTTCGCAATATGCGCGCTTTGAAGCTGTAATCGCAGGTACTGCTGCCATCTTACGCCAAGCGGCAGGATCATCATCTATCTTCTTCACAAGAGTGATGAGATCTTCAGGCTTGCTTACCTGATTTGCATTGATAAATCCTGTCGAATCAAAATCACGATCTACAAATGGGTCTCCCCAATAAATCGGCACAGCACCCGCCACCTTAGCGTGAAATAACTTTTCCGTAGTGTAACCTGGACCAGGCGAATTCTCATATGTAATTACAAACTTGTAGTCCTTGTAATACTCCACCTTTGCGAGCTCACCGCCACCACCACCCAAACCTGCCGGAATCGGTCCCTCTGGACGATTACAGAATAGACGTCCTGCGGAATCTACTGGCTTCCAGTTATTCAAAATATGGAATGCCACATTACGATTATTATTGTTAGGATTCGTGGCGACAAAGGCGCAAAACTTGCTCTTCTTATCTATCATAGATTGGTCTACCGTTGTAGCGGCTTGTACTGAGACAGGACGAGGATTCGCAATCTTGACAGGGTCTCCGCCGAACCAATTGACTTCCAGCATCCATAGCGGCAGACGAATATAGTTAGAAGCGGTATTATACTGGAAGCCTAGGCTGAGTACAATATCATCGTCCTTTGGCGGCTGGATATTTTCCCCTGTAAACCATACCTTTGATACTCCAGGATACGCCTTCTCTTGCCCATGACTGAGAGGTCCATAGATAACGAGATTCGGCGTAGTACTATCCAAAATAACAGGGATATTATTCATCGCACCAATCCAAGAAAGCAAATACATAAAAAAGTTGTACTTCGGTACAAATTCACTCCATAACTCACAAAAGTGTACACGCAGTTCCTTATTTTGCTTATTCGGAGTTATAGATTTAGGAATAGACTTGGGTGTAATAGCACGCTTCAATAGTTCGTTGTAGGCTGATGAAAGCGCAACCGGTGAAAAACGCTTTACAAGTTTTACCCGCATCGCACTATGTACAGCGTTATTGAAAAGAAGTTTATCATTTTCGTAATCTTTCTTGAGTTTAGCCCACGCGTTTGCGGCGTCCTGAATTTGATTTAACTTATAGCCGTATGGAGTTCCCATTTCGGTGAGCAATTCACAGTTGTGAATGAGAGGAATACCAAGATACAAGGCGTCTAGCATAAACGCCTTGAGAGGACGGAAGCGTTGATGCGCAATAATAAACGATTTCTCTTGGCGCAAGTCCGGTAAGCGTACACGAGGTACCACCGATCCACTTATATCCGGTAAAAGCAGATTCTTCACAATATTTGATTTGAAAAACTCATTCGCTCCAAGCTGTTCGCCATTATGAATATTAAAACGTACTGGATCGCCCCTGACACGAATCTGTGTTAGAATATTGAGTGGAATATTTGCGTGGCTCGTATTGCTGAAATTGCTTTCTACAATACGTGCGCACCACGAAACCGATGGGTGCGTCTCCTTCGGAATCAGTGCCTCTACACGCTTAGCGGACTCCTTCCATTCTGGAGTCTTATTCTCTTCGCAAAAAACGGTAAGTGCTTCCTGATTCCATAGAAAAGGCACTTGAATAACCTGGACTCCTGACAAAAACTCTAGGTATCGGACGTCCTGGGACGTGTAAAAATCGTAGGTTGCGATGGCAGTGAGGTTCTTGAATGACCGCTGCGTTGGATTCCAATTGTAGACCGACGATTCAATATCGTGGAACACTGGAGGCTGGTGGACCCATAGAATGCGGTGTGTGGCAACCTTGGGGCGGTCCGTTTCCGAGAACGACCATACAACTTCAAACACGACGTCGTAGTGCTCGGTATCGGTGGGGGACCACGGTTTGCGTGGCGGGAGGGTTTCTTTAAGCCCTTTGACGTCCATAAACCAGTCCTGCTCGCCTGCTGGGTACAGAAGCGTTACATTGTGTTCTGCGGCTTGGAGGGCTTTTGCGAGGGAGCACGCTACCTGCGGGATGCCCCCACTGAAATAACTATTAAGAAATCTTACAGTGATGCCAACCTTCATTGTGGTCTACAAGATGTCTTATGGGCGGTTTTTAAACCGCCTTCGTTGCCGCTCGTGCTGCCCAAGATTTAACCGACAAGGGCGGTCTTTACTTTCTCAGGCGTCGCACGATGCGCCGTAGCAACAGACTTCTGCGTAGCACTAGCCGCCTTGCTCATTGCAATACTTACGGCACGTAGCTGGGCATCTGTTGGAGCACGGGATGCCGCACGACCTGTGATACTCTGTGCGGCACGGGCTGAATCAGCGGCGGCGAGTGTAAGGGCGAGGTATGAAGTAAAGTTAGTGGCAGAGGCTTCGGTAGCACGATGTGCGTTAGCGGCGGCGGAAATCGCAGCAGCAGCAGCCTTCGCAATAGTAGTATATACAACGTGTTCCGGATTATCAGTAGTAGCGGCATCCAAGGCAAGGAGTGTAGCATTCATGGCGGCAGCGGCATCCAAGGCAAGGAGTGTAGCATTCGTGGTGATGGTGGTGGCAGGTGCGGAGGCAACCTCCGTTGTTGCCGGCACGGGGCTGGTGATATACGAGGAAAGCCATGACCTAACAAAGAGCGTCGCAGCGAGGGCGCCAACAACGAAGGGAACGGCGGAAGCGTAGGAAGACATTTGCTCGTGAGGTAAGGGGAATACAATACCCTTTACATCACGTCAATTTTTTACATCCGCCCCCATTTTGCGCACCTCTGTCATCTTAGATGATAGGAAGCACAGGGAACGCATAGATTTACTGGTTATTAATGGCGGGGGTAAGAGGGGACTCTTGGGCTCCCTCCACCGCCGCCGCACTTACGCCTTTTTGAAGAGTAAGTCGTTCCAACCCTCAAGATTCGCGGGGTTGTGAATAGAAAAGTTCCACGTGAGCTGCTTCACCTGCGCAGCGTAGGTGACCTTATTACTTACGTGGTGCTTAATAATGCGGTCAATCTGATCGGCACCGCCATCAAAGTCATTTCCATCGTAATAATATCCGTAGTCCTTGAAGCGCTTAATATTATGGACGACCGGAAAGCCCATCGTAATAAACTCTAGAAAACTATAATTGTATTCGTTATTCACCTGATGCATTACGATAATGGCGGACGGGAACGCCTTTACCAGATTAACAATATGGGCACGTGGCGTGAGTTGTAACTTACCGTCTTTGTAAATACTGAGATTTGGTAGAACGGATGATTGATAATATAAATTGTTTTTGAGACGTTCACCATTAATCGCAATCACCTGCGCAACCCGCTTGGGATGACGGCGGTAATACGCTTCTGTAATCGTAATTGGAATGATTGAATTCTTCTGAAAACTGATATTCGGCTCCATGATGACGAAGAGCCGCTCCGATTCTAAAGATAGCCCCTTATCGTCATACACCTGTCCCATATTCTCAATGAACATAGGGTCCCATACGTAGGGCGCAATCCTGGTCTTCCCACAAAGGGCATTAATAGACCCAGCGTATTCGGCGTGGAAATCGTAATGAGGGCTCACCCAAATCTCGTCTAGTTCGCCGGCAACGTGATGGCTGAAATTGACGCCCTTCATAAACGTAATCGTCTCAATATCAATATTCAAGATATTACCAAGATAGAGCTTTGAGACCTTGGCGCCCATAGAGCGGAAAAAACGGCGAATACCAGGATCGCAGGACATACCCATCTCTACGTAGGAAGCGACAGGGAAGGGGTTCGCCGCATACTCCTTAAAATCCATCATACGGAACTTTTCGTGGACCGTGGCATCCTTATGATTCTGGTTATTATCCACCATTAACCAGGGCTTGAGTCCCATCACTTCAAGCATACGATAGATAATATAGACATTTTGGAATAGACCATTCGCCCAAATATGTTCATCTGGAATGCGAATTGTCGTAAGAATAACATTGAGCTTGTCATCGGTCACCTTGAGTTCACTTAACTTCGGCGGGCTAACTGGTTGGACGGTCAAGCCATAGCCGGTACTGATGTTCGGAAAACTCATCGTTAGTCGTTCAATTGTTTATGTTTTTAAGCCGGTGACGCAGAGCGTCTAACGCAAAGCGGCTTTTTACTGGCAACGTCCCGCCTCCGCAATCTCCGCACCATTACACATACATGTCTGTGTCTTACAGATATCACCGTTCTTGATTGCCGGTGGGAAAACGTACTCGGCTTGGAACCCCTCGTACTTCTTTGTGAGATGCCAGACCGCCTTATGGGTAACGGCGTAGATAAGCGCAAAGAGGAGACCGTGTGTCACCGCAATCGCAAGTTTGGAACCCTTAGGTGGTAATGTGACGAGGATACCGGGTGTAAGAGCAATAAACAGCACGGCTGTAAATAAGGTCATCAATGGGTGAAACATCTCTCTATTGAATGTGCGGGTTTAAAATCGCTAAGTATAAATTAAGGAGATTCATAATGTCATCTCGCTCCGGTGGTCTAATGGAACTCGTAGCTAGAGGCAAAAAGGATATCTTTTTTACCGCAAATCCTACGGTCTCTTTTTTTCATAGTGTCTATATGCGCTCAGTGCCATTCACCAAAGAGATTTACATAACGCAGCCACGTAATCAGCCAGATTGGGGGCGATGGGTTGATTTTGATATTGACCATCGGGGTGATATGGCAAAATATTTCTTTCTTCATATTCAATTACCTACATGGTTGCCGCCTCTGGCAGTCGCCGCAAATCCTACCGGAATCGTGACCGATCCTAGTGGGGTCACCTTCGGTTACACAAACAATATTGGCTTTCAGATTATTGATAAAATTCAGGTATTTCAAGACCAGGTTCTTATTCACGAAAACTATGGTGAATATCTCTCTTGGCGAAACCGGCAAACAGCAGAAACAGGTCCCGTATTCTTGATGAACGACGAGGTCGGTTCACGTGTTGAAACGCCACTTGCCATTGGACGCTCGGCGAGCTTAGCTGAATTACGAGTTCCTATACCAATTCTCGGCAGCGAAGAGGCGTTCGAGCCTGGTATGCCGCTTTCGGCGTTAAACCAACAGCGATGGCGTATTCGTATCTATTTACGTAAATTGAACGAGGTCGTTGTAGCAAGTGATGGACGTTTACAACCGCAGCCGTGGGGCGGCAAACCCTTGCGTATCCAGGCAACACAGGGGGGACCTATTGACACTACTCAAGTGACACTCCCCTTAGAGCAGGTTCAGCCTATTCAGATGTCTCTGGAATCCACGCAGCTTTATCTACCCCGTGATGCGAATCTATGGCTCAAATCCCAGACTCTACGAATCCCTTATACAAATGTTCGTCACGAACAATTTACAATTGAAGATAACTCGTTTGTCGCCGCATCGCCGCCCTATTCCGCAACTATACAACTCCCTTTTACCATTGATATGATTGGCTCTGTAAGTCGTATGTTGGTAGGTCTCCGGTCGTATGCGTCTACATTGGCGGGGCAGCGACTCGTTCTCACCGCCTCCGATAATTCCGCCTTTGTATCATCTTTACGTCTTAATATTTCTAACATTGACCGTATTCAACAATGGGATACAGCGGTTTTCCGTGAAGTCACGTGTTATTGGAAGAATATTCGTATGGGCTTGGATTTTACGTATCCTATTCCTCAAGAAGTATACAATATTACTTTTGGAGCATTTGATACTGCTCAACCCGCAGGAACACTCCAATTCACCCGTGCGGTGTTGCCGGTTCTCTATCCTATATTGGCACCCATACCAATGGACCCGCGCAATAAGAGTCGTAAAACGTATCTATTAACGTATGGCGAGGCATGGAATGTATTTGAAATATCAGGCGGCAAGGGAAAAATGATGTTTGATGATACCTAAAGTGCGTCGCTTCGGTCGCTCGCAACTCGCTTCAAAAAATTGAAGTTTCTTTTGGCGGTGTCAGGATTCCCACCTCCTCCTACGCTTTCTTACAAAAATGTCCACATCTGCTACATCCGTTCGCACCATGGGTCCGTCCAAACGCCCAGTTCTTTCCTTTGCTAAAAGGGTTGAGACGTCCAAACAAACCGAAACACAACTTGCGATTACACGTACCCTAGAAGAACGGGCGGAATCTCGCCTAAAATCCCTCGGTCCTCCTACACAAAAGCCTCATCATCTACTCGGTTCGTCGCCCGAGGTGAAGACGGATCAATTTGTAGAACACGTTTCTCGTCTTCGTAAGAGGAGTACTGCTAAGGGACCGGTTATTGATTATAGTAAGGATCTCTCGTCAGAGGATGAAAAGAATGATCACAATGAAGTCCATGATGACCGGTCTATTTAAAAATCACTCTATGTGAATAAGGAAATGAATCCCTATCCATCGTATCTTTCAAATTATACATATGCACAATACCTTTCTACAAATATTGGAAACGGCTCAATTCCTCAGACTCCCTACGATTTATCAGGTGTCAAATACAAAACAAAGAGTGACCTGCTTACCTTACAACGGCAGTGGGATACTTTTAATCGTGTTCAGGCGATTAATTTTGCAATCTACTTGAATATTCTAAAAGGTGGGGCGCCGAATTGGTATGTATTTGCGAGCAATCAGGAAGCGACCGATTATCGTAATGGACAGCAACTTCATACACTTCGTTATCCGTATATACCGGCGACGTTTTTTCAATCAGTGGCACTTGCTCCTATACCGACAAATAATCTGACAACTGGACCGCCGAGATTCTCCCAAGTGCCTCCCCAAACGAATACAGTTCCACCGTTAACCGAGGGTCAAAAAATAGAAAACAATGCGGATATGTCTATATATACATTTGTAAGTTCATATAACATTATGCATAGCACATTTACGTATCAATTTCAGAGCAATGAGGAGCAGATGTCATATTATCGCGCGGAGCGTCGGATTTTGGCGGCACAGTATACTGCCGCAAATCTCCCGCCTGTGTTGGGAGGATTTTCTTCGTAATAATATCACGATATTTCTGTTCAATTGGAAAGGTTTCTAGTATTTTACGCCACAGCAGTAGTTTGCGTTGGCGTAAGATATCTTCAATCTGTTGGTCCATTTTGGCGATTTTGTGTTTGCGGCGTGTGAATCTCATTTTTTTCAAGCGGTCGTGCGTAGGCGCTCCATCACCTCGCGAATATCATCGCGATACTTCACCTTGGCGTAATGAAGGCAACCATTTTGTTTGGACATGAGATGCTTATCGGTATCTGGAATACGTTCAAGTTGTCCGATATAGGTTGGCGCTTCAGGATTATACGTGTAGACGTCACCCGTTTGCGAGTTAATTAAATAAACAATACCTTGAACGGAGGCACGAATAAGTGTATCGGGCACGGCGGTGTTCATTATAGAAGTAATGCTTTATGATGAATGTGGGGCGGTCCATCATTTTTTATCCTAATACCTTGACTTGATGTCCTACAATAACACCACTGAGCATCTCTCCTATTTTATCAAAACTAATACACACGCCTGCGAACTCGCTTAATATTAAAAATATAAATACAAGAACAATTAATACTATTGGAATATTTGTTATTATAGTATCTATAAATGATTTCATATCTTATATAGATTCTAGGAAAAAATTGAGGGACTGCCTAGCGGATAAGAGAATGGTGCCTCCTCTTCCTACATCCTCCATTCATTCCAATGTCCTCCTCCCTTTCTCTCCTTGCCAAGGCTATTCTATGCCTTGATACCAATAATCTTCTTCCTACTTCCCTTGCCGATGAACTACGGTCTCTCTGTCCACCTGAGGTCGTGCCTGAGGTCGTGCCTGAGGTCGCACCTGAGGTCGTACCTTCTGTTGTAGCTTCTCCTATCAAGGAGAAGAAGGTGCGCAAGATTGCGGCTGCCACCAAAGCTGTGGCTGCTGCCCCTGCTGCCCCTGCTGCCCCTGCTGCCCCTGCTGCCCCTGCTGCCCCTGCTGCCCCTGCTGCTCCTGCCCCTTCTAACACTGAATCTGTGCCCGTTGCTACAACAAATTGGCGAGACCATCCCTCTCGCCTCAAGGCTGCCGATATCAATAATACTCTCTGTCTCGGTCGTAAGTTAGATTTGGACAATCCCCTAGAAGGTACCAAGGGTAAGGGTGGTATGATCTTTCCTGAAAAGCAGTGTTCAAAGAAGCCTATGCCCGGGTCCAAACTATGTGCGAAGTGTGCTGAAAAGGATGCCGAGTTTAAGGCAAATCCTAGGAAGAACAATGCCCAATGGCACGGTCGTCTAGACGAGGAGACACTTTATCCTCGCGCCAAGATTGTCGGTTCAGCTCTCTTCCATGAACGCTATCCTAATGGCATTCCTTGTGATTCAACTACCACCACTACAGCCAAGAATACTACGCCCGCAACGGTCGCCGTAGATACTGCGCCAGTCACCGCTGCGTGGAAGAGTTTCATGTACGAGGGACGTCTTCACATCCGCAACTTGTCATCCAACAAGGTCTATTATGCCGACAACACCAAGGATACACCTGATGCGAATGCCGTGAAGGAGCAGTACGTCGGTCGCTGGACAGACGGGCAAGTAGAGCTCATCGGTGACAGTGACGATGAATAAACAAAAAAACCAAAAAAAAGAAACAAACTGCGGCGGTCCATCCTAAAAAACATAAACCAACAAAGTAGTAGAACCTGTAATGTCGGGATTCGGACAAAATAACAGGACGTTAAACGTGGACACCCTTTTTGTCCGCGATATCGTCTTTAAGGATTTTGGTAATTATCCTATTCCGGCAAATCAACCTTTAGTAAGTCGTGGTGACGGAGGTACCTATTTTACGTCAACGCTTACATCTAGTTTTGCTCTACCAGCGGTAAATGCGATAATTGCTCCTACTGCGGATGGTGGAACATACCAGTTCGCACCATCAGGCGGATACAATGTTTTCAATCTAACGCCAGGCTCTGGTATGCAATTTTATTCCAATGCCGACAATGGCGGTCTCGTTATATATAACATTGGTCCCGACCAAATTATAGCAGATGGGCAGGTATTACCATTTAGTACACTCGTAGACCAAACTGTCGGCGGTCGTACGCTTCAGTTCATTGGTACAGGCGAAACATACTTACATGTCAGTGATAATACCATCTTTTTTAATACTGTATTCAATTCGAGCTACAGTTCTATTGTATATTTACAGAGCACGAGTCTTGGATTAGAAGATAATTTCTCAACCGTCAACAGTCAACTTCTTAGCAGTATTGCGTTAATAGATGAATTATTATATTCCACCGGACTTTACAATTATAATCTTATTTCCAGCTATTTTTTAACACCAGGTGTCATTAATATCTCCACTGTGAGCACGTCATTGCTTACTCTCGGTGATAATACTGTTCAGGATAACGCTCTCAAAAATTCAATTTATGACCCCTGTATTGTCTATACAGGAAGTACACTTATCTCAACAAATACCGATTTCTTGACATTTACCGATAACTTTACCAATGTGACATTTGCTATTGATAAGGAGTATCTCTATGGTTCATCAACACTGAAATACGGACCCTCTACAACCACGGTTACTCGCGGTCAACAGGTTCAACTCGGCTGGTTTCCAACACTCTCCACACAAACCAATACCCAGTCTTTACGCGCGCAGTTTGTTCCTGTTATCCAACAAATCCAGGTATTAGAACAACTTGTAAGTACCTCAGGATTCTCTACAACTACAAATTACTATATTAAGAATATTGGTCGTTTTGACGAAATCTGTAATCCAACCAGAATCTCATTAATAGCACCTGTTATTGGGGCAACTCTTCGTAAAGATAATTCAATCAATAATAGTTGGGTACAATATGATACTGCTACAAGTTCATTTGTATGGGGCAACAATGGTGGAACTGGTACTTTACAACCTGGCTCTAATTACGGTGATTATGCGTTCTGGAATGGCAGCAGCTGGATAACCGGATTTTCTACGATTTCTATTGGTGACCAGGCGGGTGGTGGAGCGGTAATAGGAGAGGGGCAGGGTGAAGCGGCTGTCGCTATCGGTGCTGCTGCCGGCTATTCCACCCAAGGAGCATATGCGGTTGCTGTAGGTTATACGGCAGGGCAGTATGCTCAGTCTAATAATGCGGTTGCGATTGGTAACGCAGCCGGCAATTCAAATCAAGGAGAAAATGCGGTGTCTATAGGATACAATGCGGGATATAATCAAGGCAACGAATCGGTAGCTATCGGTGATGGTGCTGGTTCGTATCAATCCTCCTATGGCATTGCTATCGGTTACTATGCGGGTTACACACAAGCTCCAAATACAATTGCCATCGGATCCGAAGCCGGTTATGAATTTCAAAATTCCAATTCTATTGCGATTGGTAATTTTGCCGCAGGATCCAGTCAAGACAGTGAATCAATTGCCATTGGTGACAACGCCGGTGTATATCAGTCATCATTCGCGGTTGCTATCGGTTATTATGCGGGTAATACTTACCAGAACCAGGGAGCAGTTGCGATCGGCTCTAATGCGGGCAAACTAAACCAAGCCTCCAATGCAATTGCGATTGGTACTCAAGCCGGCGCAAGCAATCAAGATACATGCTCTATTGCGATTGGTCCCTATGCTGGTACCTTTCAGTCCTCATTTGGTATTAGTATTGGATATGGTGCTGGTTATTATCAGGGTTATAATGCGATTGCGATTGGTAATCAGGCAGGTAATGGGGAGGCAGGACTTAATGTACAAAGTATGAATTCTGTTGCGATTGGTAGTTTTGCAGCTGGTGATAGTCAAGATATTGAATCCGTGGCAATTGGTGATAGTGCTGGCGCATATCAGTCATCATTCGCGGTTGCTATTGGTTATTATGCGGGTAATTCTAATCAAGGAAATAGTGCGATTGCCATTGGCTCTAATGCTGGTTCAAACAATCAAGGACAATTTGCGATTGCGATTGGTGCGGGTGCGGGTGCGAACAACCAAAGCACGTGTACGATTGTCCTCAACGCCACCGGTGCCGCATTGAATACTGTACAGGCGAGCTCCTTCTATGTTGCGCCGATTCGCCAAGATTCTGTAGTGTCCACCGCTTTCTTACAATATAATACAGTGACGAATGAGGTTGTTTGGAATAATGGCGGCGGTAATGTCATCGGTAGCACAATGACGCAGTCGCTCATCCCAAATGTAGATAATGTATATGATATTGGTACATCCACTTTGCGCCTCCGCCATCTCTACGTCGGTCCTAGCTCTCTAACAATTGGTACTGGGTCCATTTCCGCGGATAATCTCGGAAACTTATTCGCTACCAATGCGTCAGGTACCACTGTCGCTATTGGCGGCGGTACGTTTGCTACGAATAATTTTATGGTTGCCGCCGGCACTGGAACGAATTATCTCGCATATTCGTACGATGGAGTCAAGTGGACGGGGCTCGGCATCGGTCCATTTAACGCAAGTGGTTCTGGAAATTGTGTGGCTTGGAACGGCTCTCTATGGTTGGCGGGTGGTTCAGATAATACAATGAATTATGCGACAATTGCTTACAGCTCTGACGGCATCAATTGGGCTCTGGCAAATTCTCCAATAAGTACCGATTGTATTGCTATCGCATGGAATGGCTCTATGTGGGTCGCCGGTGGAGATGGCGATAACACCCTTGCTTATTCATATGATGGAATCAACTGGAATCCGCTTGGACATTCTTATTTAACCGATGTCTGTGTTGGCATCGCCTGGAACGGTTCAATGTGGGTCGCTGTTGGTAGTGGTGGCGGTGGTTCTATTTTTTACAGTTATGATGGAATTAATTGGCTGCCTGGAATACAATCGGCAACATTTACACCTATTTTTGTGAGCGCAAGCTGTGTGGCATGGAATGGTACATTATGGGTTATTGGTGGATCTGCTAACTGGGGAACAAATACATATATACTTGCGTATTCGTACGACGGTGTTAATTGGTTAGTCAATGATTCTGTCACTGTATTCCCTGACGGATGTAATTGTGTAGCATGGAACGGGTCTTTATGGGTTGCCGGCGGAAACGATTCTTTTGGCAATGCTCGTACACTCGCATGGAGTCTTGATGGAATCAATTGGACCCGTTCAAGTAGTGCAATATTTCCAAATGACTGTTATTCGGTTTCTTGGAACGGCTCTGTATGGATAGCAGGTGGTTTGAGTGATACAAATACACTGGCATATTCTTACGACGGAAAGAACTGGGTAGGACTGGGTGATACTATATTTACAAGTGGTCAATCTTGTTATGGACTTGCCTCGCGCACCGTTCTACCCTACGTCGGCTCATCACCCGTGGCGGCGGCTATCAAAAATGCTACCGATAATTTTATGGTTGCCACCGGTTATGGACCTAATACTCTGGCTTATTCATACGACGGAATTCATTGGAATGGTCTCGGCTCCAATCCTTTTCCGAATGGACCTGGTATTTGTGCTGCTTGGAACGGGTCTACATGGCTCGCCGGCGGAGCTGACTATACCTCAAATTATTATACAATAGCCTCTAGTTCAGACGGAATTCATTGGACAAATTTTGGTAATTCAGATGAGTCATGGAGTTTTGCACTTGAGTGCTTTAAAATTGCTTGGAATGGAAATATGTGGGTTGCGGTCGGTGATGAATCGGCAACTTTACAATATTCGTACGACGGTGTCAATTGGAATCAAGCAAATTTAATGGGTCTTTTAGGAACTGCCGTTGCTTGGAACGGAACCCTATGGGTCGCATGCTTTGCGAGTTCAGGCGGTCCTACAATGTGTGCCAGTTTTGATGGAATAGAATGGTTTCCAACAATAGGCTCAGAATTTTTCCCTTCTGCGGCGTTCTGTGTAGCTTGGAATGGAACTATGTTTGTTGCTGGTGGAGAAGCATCAGTGGCGCCGTATGAATTAACAATCATATATAGTTATGACGGTATTCATTGGACTCCTGCGAATGTGAACCCACCATCAAGTTTAACCCTATCGGATAATTGTTACAGTGTTGCTTGGAACGGAACTATGTGGGTCGCCGTTGGTACTGATAGTATAACAGGTATTAATATGACATATTCATATGATGGAATCAACTGGACGCAAGCAAATGCTGCTATATTTGAGGAATCGTGTAATTCTGTTGCTTGGAATGGCTCCGTATGGGTTGCTACAGGTACGGATCCTAACAATACAATCGCATATAGCATAGATGGAATAAACTGGACAGGACTTGGAACAAGTATATTTGCGGGTGGCAGTGGAAGTCCTTTATCTAGCGGCGGCTATGGCTTAGTCTCGCGTACCGTACTACCCTACATGGGCACCGATCCCATCCCTTTCCTACGTGGTAATAGTGTATCAATTGGAGGCGGTGCCGGCGGTTTATCTCCCCTTTCAAATAGTATCGCGATTGGAACCTACGCAGGATTTTATTCAAACAATGGTATCGCAATCGGTTTATATGCCGGTGCTAGTAATATAAATAGTAATTCATATCAGATTGCTATAGGAAGTTTTGCTGGTTTCTCAAATCAAGGAAACGATTCGGTTGCGATAGGCAACGGCGCTGGTTCAAATAACCAAGGAGATGATGCTGTAGCAATTGGAACTGCTGCCGGTATAAATCAATCAGGATATGCGATTGCCATCGGTGATTATGCGGGATATACACAAGGCGTAAATGCGATTGCTATTGGCTCAGAGGCAGCCGGCAACATACAAAATTCCAACTCTATTGCGATTGGTAATAGTGCCGCTGGCTCGTTCCAAGATATTGAATCCATCGCCATTGGTGACAGTGCCGGTAATAATCAATCCAGCTTTGCGGTTGCTATTGGTTATTATGCTGGTCAATCGCAACAAAATCAGGCTGCCATCGCCATTGGCTCAAATACAGGTACAAGCAATCAAGGGCAAGCCGCCATAGCCATCGGTGGTAACGCCGGCTATATAGTTCAAGGTAGTAATACAGTTGCTATAGGTGTACAGGCTGGATACTCAAACCAAGGTACAAATTCAGTGGCTATTGGCTATATTGCCGGCGGCTCAAATCAAGGTACAAATGCGATTGCGATTGGTAACAGTGCGGGCGCAAACAATCAGAGCAATAATACTATTGTCCTTGATGCGACCGGCGGTATGGTAAATACTACAACGAGCAATTCATTTTACGTTGCCCCAATTCGCTATGATCCTACAACATCCAATACAGTTCTCTATTATAATTCTACAACAATGGAAGTCGTATATAATACAACTGGTAATACTGGATATAGAAATACAATTTATTCACTTTCATCCGATACTCCTATTGACACCACCTTCAATCCTACAAATAATTCTGTTACAAAAACGAACGGTGATACGGTATCAAATACAATTACCTCTTTACAGGCATATGCCTCTGCGTCTCTAAGTTTTACAATTCAGTCCGTCACATACAGTGGGCAAGTGATTCTATTATACTCAGGTCCATATGCTAATTACGGGTTTTTGATTAATGATGGCGCAGTTTTTACACAGGTAAATGGTGGAGCACAGTTCACACTCGGTACATGGAATTTAAATACTATCTATTCGTGCGTTCTTATGCCAGATAATGTATATTGGTATGTAAATGGTGCCCTTATAGTATCACTTGGCTCGGCACCCCAGTCGCAATTATATAATCTCTATATAACCCAATATTCCTTGGGTGATTCGTATGCGAACATCGTCTTCGGTGGAACAAATTCTACCTTGCCGTTGAGCTCTATTATCTTTAACTCAGGTTTAGAAACAGAAGGGTTTTATTATAATACATTAATAGAATCTATAGCAATCGGTAATAATACAGGAACTTCAAACCAAGGAAGTAACGCAATCGCAATTGGCTTTAATGCGGGTCAGAGCAATCAGCAAGCCACAGCAATTGCCATCGGTCAATATGCTGGACAGAATGGTCAACAGTATCAAGCTATTGCTATAGGAACATACGCCGGTTACACTCAAGCCGCAAATGGAATCGCCCTTGGATATGCTGCTGGTTATGTTCAGGGTTCAAACTCTATTGCTATCGGTAATGAGGCAGGTTATGAAAATCAGAACTCTAATTCTATTGCCATTGGTAACTCCGCAGGCACTGTAATACAAGATATTGAATCCGTAGCGATTGGTGATAATGCCGGTTCTCAGCAATCCTCCTTTGCGGTGGCGATAGGTTATTACTCTGGTTATGGATACCAGAATCAAGGTGCTATTGCCATTGGTTCAAACGCAGGCTATTCGAATCAAGGTCATTTCGCAGTTGCCATTGGTGCCGGTGCCGGTGTAAATAACCAAAGTTCAGCAACAATTGTTCTCAATGCCACAGGAATAGAATTGGATACTGTACAGGCGAGTTCTTTCTACGTTTCCCCAATTCGCTATGATCCTTCAATCTCCACAACTGTCTTACAATATAATATTAACACCAATGAGGTCGTATGGACAATTGCCGATAATACACCGGTCACTGAGAATTTTATGATAGCACTAGGCTCCGCACCAAACTACATAGGATATTCTTACGACGGAATTAATTGGACAGGTACAAAAACACAAGTGTTCTTAAATGGCAGTGGTGTAACTGCTGCTTGGAATGGCACGACGTGGTTGGCAGGTGGCTATGATTCTAATGCCACATATGATACACTTGCCAATAGCTCAGATGGTATTCACTGGACAAGTCTCAGCGGAGAGAGTCCATTTGATACTGTTTGTTCATGTCTTGCTTGGAATGGAAACATGTGGGTAGCAGGAGGTTATGCTAATGTAAATACTAATACAGTGGCTTATAGTTACGATGGTGTCCATTGGACGGGATTAGGCACATCAGTCTTGGATGGAAGTTGTAATTGTTTAGCGTGGAACGGAACTATGTGGTTAGCAGGTGGTAGTACATCCGTAGGTTCTCCAATTGTATACAGTTATGACGGAACAACTTGGTATTCTACAAATTTTTATATTTTGGGATTAAATTCAGTTACAATAAGAACTTTAGTTTGGAATGGATATATTTGGGTAGCCGCAGGAAGAGATGATGATTTTAACATTGGCATTACATTTTACAGTTATGATGGGCTAAATTGGGGACAGTCTACTTGTCCATTTAACTATGATGTTAACAGTGCAGCATGGAATGGAAGTATTTGGGTCTTAGCAGGCTTGGATGGCGATGCACCACCATATGCTGTTGCTGCTTACAGTTATGATGGAATAAATTGGACACGCAGTGCACTTTATACAGACTATGTATTCTCTGTAACTTGGAACGGTTCTTTATGGATTGCTGCTACAGGCGTAGGAGCTGAAACACTTGCATATAGTTACGATGGTATAGTATGGAATTCATTAGGAGATAAGCTTTTCCCAGCTGGTTATAGTATTTCGGCTGTTGTAAGTCGCCATATTCTCCCCTACGTTGGCTCTTCACCGATTCCCTTTACTCGTATGTCCACTATTGCGTATGGCACAGGTGCCGGTGGAATGGTACAAGGTATTGATGCAGTGGCAGTCGGCTATCACGCCGGTCTTTCAACACAAGGTGCTTATTCAGTCGCAATTGGTAATACAGCAGGACAGATTTCTCAGATGAGTAATTCAGTTGCGATTGGCAACACCGCCGGTAATTCAAATCAACATAACGATTCTGTAGCAATCGGTAGTTACGCGGGTAGTGATACACAGGGTATTTATTCAATAGCCATGGGTGTGCTCGCAGGTCTAAGCACCCAACAATCAAACGCAATCGCAATCGGTGTCAATGCGGGTCAAATTACTCAGGGGGCGAGAGGTATTGGTATCGGTGACCGAGCAGGATTTAGTAATCAGCAGTATGCCGCAATCGGTATCGGTAAATCGGCTGGACGAGAAACGCAAGGATCGATGGCGATTGCAATGGGTTGGCATTCTGGTCGTAACACTCAGGGGTCAAACGCAATTTCTATAGGTAGTTACGCAGGTGAAACTAGTCAAGGAACCGGTTCTATTGCGATTGGTAGTAATGCTGGAACAAATTATCAATCTACATTCGGTGTCGCTATTGGATATTATGCGGGTAATTCTAATCAAGGAAATAGTGCGATTGCTATTGGCTCTAATGCAGGTACAAACAACCAAGGACAATATACGGTTGCGATTGGTGCCGGTGCCGGTGTGAATAGTCAATCGAATAATACAATTGTCCTAAATGCTTCAGGAGGTGCATTAAATACCACATATAATAATTCTTTCTACGTTGCCCCAATTCGTAGTGATTCAAACCAGGGCAATTCTCTCTCTTATAATACAGGAACCGGTGAAATCATCTACGATACATCAAAAACCTTCGTCATTAACCACCCCAAAGACGAGTCCAAGTACTTGGTCCACGCTTGCTTAGAGGGACCTGAAGCCGGTGTCTATTACCGTGGAACCGGCACTATTGCCGAACTAGAAACCAGTGTTGAAGTTGAACTACCAGACTACGTAGATGCACTCGCGGTTGACCTCACCGTTCAAGTGACACCAATCTACAATGGTACCGTGCGCATCCTCAATGCGTCCTGTGTTTCGAACAATAAGTTCACAGTGTATGGCGATTCAGGGGACTTCCACTGGCACGTCTACGGACGTCGTGCTACCGTCGTGGTAGAGCCTAAAAAATCGGAGGTCACCTTACACGGTGACGGTCCTTACCGCTGGATTTCTTAATCTAGCATCTCTTCCTCTCCCTCGTCTTCATCCGAAGCGTCTACCGGCTTATCGCCTGCGTAGAGCATCGTATATTCGCGTGCCTTTTCCTCGTACGCCGCCTTATTCGTCTTATACAGCTGCGCAATATCTGGAACGAGTGGATCATCAGGATTAGGGTCGGTGAGGAGGCTTAGAATAGAGAGAAGCACCTTTGAAATGGTGAGCGCAGGGCTCCACTGCGTCTTCAAAATATCAAGGCAAATGCCACCACTTGCGTTGATATTTGGATGATAAATACGGGTTCTAAACTGGACATGTGGTACTTTGAACGGATATTCAGTGGGAAAGTGAACGATGAGTTTGAAGACACCGCCGGCGAATGGACTATCTGCCGGTCCCATAATCATTCCCTCCCACTTGAACATATCATCCTTGATAGGACCTGCTGAGCAGCCTGCTGGTGGATCGCGCTTCAAATCGTCTAATTCCTTCATAATACGTCGCAAAGCCATTTTATGTTGTTGGTGTTAGCGCTTTTTGAGCGATGACGCCATCATTTTTTTTCGGATTTTCGGAGGGGGGGAGCGGAGGCTGGCTACTTGAAATACGACCGTACTTTATCCATAATTGTCGCCGCGCTTCGTTTGAACATTTTTTCGCTCTCCTTTGCCGTGGCGTGAAAAATCCATTTAAAGACCATAGCGCCGCCTATAAACGTGGCAAACTTCGCCGTATTCTTCGCGTCCTTTGAGTACAGAAATTCGGCGATAAGCCATAAAGCAAATATAAAATAGTAGCGTGGATACGTAAGCAGCACTAAAAGAACCATAACAAAAATCAACGCATTGACATTATAACCGCCAATCTTCGCAAAATTTTCCGAGGCGCCCCAGTCGAGTGATATTGTATCGGAAAACGGCACTTGTCTTAGTGCGCCATTGAGAATATACGGATACGATTCCGCTAAATTACTACCGCTTTCCTCCAACTGTTGTGGAGTATTGATAATAAGCGGTTTTACCGAATAGGCACTTAGACCATACTTATCCAACCATATAGTCATTTGTGCGTCAATGTGCGTATAAATTGGGAGATGTTTGAATGTACGTGCGCACTTATTTGATATAACATAGCCGTGGGTTCCTACACTACCATAGACTCGCTGTATATGTGTATCTACCGGCTTGGGCGTATGACCTAAAACACGATTATAAAGCATAGGAATCGCCTTCGTATCGGTACATTTGAAATTACAGCCCAGATACCATACATCAAAATCTTTGGGCACCTGCTCCCAGCCGGTTTTAAACATATGTTCAAAATCATCGGCAAAGACTGCGTCGTCCTCAAGTACAAGAACGTGTTTGTAATCATTGGCGAGCATATCTTCCCAAATTGTCTTATGGGATAAGGCGCATCCTTTGATACCATCGGTACAATATTTCAAACAAAGTTCTGTCAAATGCGGGCTCGTTTTCACTTCAGATCCGAGAACCGCAGGAAACCGGGTAAACTCAATATTCAGCTTTGTAAGCTGTTCCGTCATTTTCTTTAATCGTTCCGTATCTCTATCCAGATTGATTAAATATACCTTATCAACCACCTGGTTGACGTAGGACATCCCTATGAGGGACTGGGTTTAGTTTTTGGTCAGGTTCGCCGTCGCCGATGTAAGAAGGCGACCGCCATCTACATGAATGACCGAGCCCGTCATAAATCCCGCCTTTGTTGAATCGGCAAGAAAGACCACGAGTTGTGAAATATCTTCGGGCTGACCGACACGTCCCAGCGGGTGGGTCTGCTTGGATGCCTCATAATATTTGGCGGCAGCGTCTGCCGACATACCCGCCGACTCGTGAAAATGCGTCTGAATCGTTGCCGGTGAAATACACATCACACGGACGCCCTGGGCGGCGAGCTCAATTGCCATCGTCTTCGTGAGCATCTCTACCGCCGCCTTTGCTGCACTATACGGACCCAGTCCTGCTACAGGTCTTGAGGCAAGAATGGACGAAAAATTAATAATAGTACCCTTGGTTTCAGTAATATAGGGAATCGCCGCCTGGCTCGTAAAAAACACACTGGTTAGGTTGAGATTCATGTCACGGTTGAAATTGTCTAGTGTAGTGGCGGAGAGCGTCTTGCCCAAAGTGCCACCGCCTACATTATTTACGAGCACATCAAGACGCTTAAACTGTACAATTGTTCGTCCTACAACATTTGCGTACGTTGTTGTATTTGTAGCATCCGCCTCAATGTAGAGAATACGCGAGGTATTACAATCCTTGTACGCATCTCTTAGCCGATTCTCACTACGTCCTGTTACCGCAATGGAGTAACCTTCATTATAAAGTGCCTTGGCAATCGCTTCACCGATTCCACTGCTCGCACCGGTAATCAGGGCAACCTTACCATTGTTTGGGGCAGCCATTGTCTATGAGTTTTTAGGGGCGAGAGGTTTAGATTGCCGCTGTCACAACGACTTCAATCTGCCAATTCGGATTGGGAAACTTGACTCCGCAAATTGTATTACGTGCCGGTGCCTTTCCCTCAGGCATCCACTCTAAAAAGACCTTATTCATCTCGCCATAGTTCGCAGGGTCCGTTAAGAAAATCTGAAGATTGATAATTTTTGTCTTATTAGAGCCGACTCGCTGGAGTTGAAAATCAACAAGATTAAACACCTCGCGTGCCTGCTTCTTAAAATCGAGTCCTATGTAATCCTGCGGAACCTGACCCGACAAGTAGACGACGTTATTATTGACAACAATCTCCGAATAGGTAGGCTTAGTATCAATACGCTGAATAGTAGACATTCTAACTTGGCGTATTATGTGATTTCGCCAAAAATACCCCAGTTCTTAATGAAATTGAGTATCGCTTCCGGGGGTGTAATTGTATGTGATGACGTAAATGTACAGGAGAGTACAACACGACGCTGGTCCTTACATAATTCCTTACCTCTATGGAACACCCTATCGCCCTCAAACAAGATTGCTTCGCCCTGCTGTAAATACACGGTCTCCGTTTCGCCCTCAGCGTTTCTGTACTGATAATTACCACAAGTTGGTGCCGTAGTAACGGGAATTAAGAGGGTAAAATAGCGTCCATTATAGTGGTTTGTATCAAAATGCCAATCAATGAAATCGCCCTCCTTCTCATACACCACTAAACATAGACTATTTGGTTGCGTCAGAGGTGTAACCTTCACCTGTTCACCGATAGCCTCAGATATCTGGGGAGTCAAACTCTTGTACCATTCTACAATTTCGGGGAGTTGCGCTTGTAACTTCTGAATACTTACCGCCTTCTGTCGTTTCTTATAAATCTCTACCCGTGTACCCTCAGTCTCTGCGATTTGGTTCAATGGAGTAAGAAACTCATTGGGTATAGAAAGTTTAAGTTTTTTAATATAGCAAAATTTTGTCTTAGGGTCGCAGTCTGTTAAATAGTTCACGTAATAGGTTGTGCGGAAAATAAAATACACTGTAAGCAAACACATTGCTGTTACGACAATCAAAAATATAAGCAAAAATACTGAAGATACGGTAATCTTCATTCTTACGTAGGTGTTTGGTTTTTTATTACGCTTCCAACATCGGAGTGAGCCATTCGGCACGTTCCTCCTCAGGAACATGATACTCGTTGAAGATAGTGGTTGCCGCTGCTGTACGCTCTTCTACCGGCAAATTGAGTAGAGTTGCGAATTTGGCTTGGAACGCCTCACGCGGCGGTGTCTCATTTTGCATTATAGCTGTAATTTCCTCATCATAGGCATAAAGAACATTGACTAAGTGTGTCATCTTTCCATTGACACACATCTTGATGCCCTCTACGACCTCCTGCGCGAGTCGGCGAATGAGTTCACTGCGCTCAGGATGAATACGAATATATGCCCACACCCTATCTAGAATATTGCCATAAACATGGTTGAATGCCTCAGTATTATAATAGTCGTTGGTTAGTTCCATGAGTGCTCGTTCTTTCGTATTATTCACAAATCTTACAGCCGTTGTATCATCAAATGCAAGTGTAATCTCAACAAGCGCCTCCATCTCTGCCGGAACAGGTCGTGCCATGAGAATCTCTACTGCCTTTCCCGTTGCCACCTGTACGGAAGACCGATGAACAGATTGCTGGTCACGCCCAAAGGCGGCTAAGTCAATACCACCCTCTGGATCACGGCGAAAGACAACCGGCTCTTCACGTTGTTGCCGATTGAATTCGGCGATTTGTGCTTGACGCTGGGCTTCCCTTGCCGCTTCACGTGCGAGTCGCTCTGCCTCCCGCTCCGCAGCTCGTCTACGTGCAAATTCTACAAATACATTATCGCCAGGTTTGAGAACCTGGAGAGCATTATACTGGGGCAAACGATTTATGACTTCAGTAAGATTATTGAAGACTGTACTCTTTTCTGCCTCTGGAATATCTGCCCAGCGGAGTCCATCGGGATTAAAATGTACAAGATTAACAACACTGACTACTGCTCGCAATAGATTTCCCCATTCTACGTGTTGAATAGATGTTCTACGAAGTGCGCAATACGCCTGAGCCAATAAGTCAGTAGGAACACGATGCGTTACCCATATATCTCCAACAAGACGGGCGTAGCGATAGAATGTATCAATTGAGCTGACTGGGGCATTGTCAATCCGCTGCTGATTCTGCTGAATAATACGATTGCGGGTTGCTTGACGCTGGGCTTCGGCTGCGGCAGTTATCTGCTCCTGATGCTCCCTAGCACGCTCTGCCTGCTTGTGATGTATTCCACAAAGCCCATTATATTCAGGCTTTCCTTTAGCGGAGCAAGGATTTCCTGCCGCTGTATGAGCTGTACATAGTCCATTATTCATAGTGTATAGTTTGCTGTACTCTATAAATGATTTAGAGATGCTCAATTTTTTTCCAAGCGAGGCACACAAGCAAGACTTACCAGTAACAACCTCCCTCCACCTCCTGTGCCCCCGTAGGAATCTCCTCAGGAAACGGAAACTCCCATGCCTCGTTAAAAAACTCTGATATGGTGCCATGGTTAAGCCATCGGTGTCCTTTGATTCCAAACAAAATCTGAGTGGCACCGCCGGTGTGAACAGACGCAATATTCTGTTGTTTGAGTGCGTAACATATCGGCAAGGAGAGTGCGCCGCAACCGACTATCGCAAAAAGGGCACCGCTCTCTTTTACCTGACGTACAATATCGGTGACCGCCGCTCGCCATCCGCCTTCTATAATATCTGTTGACCATAGACCGATGGTTGTTGATAAATAGGGACTATATCCCGCCTTCACGGGGATAATCGTTGGCGGCATTGGTCCCCAAATAGAATTGTCTCCCCATATCGCTTCCCGCTTCTTCCATTGGTGCTCAATACTCTTATAAAATGGCGAAACCACGGCGACCCTAGAGTGTTTTGTTATATTATATGTCCAACGGTCTTCTAATACATTAAGATAGTACGGCTCTAAAGTGCGTAGAGGAAACTGTTTCGCTCCTGGGGCGAACGTATTTATAATAGCTTTTTCAATATTGCCGACTATCGGATTCCAAATAGCAAATCCTGCTCCAGCAGGTAGAACCTCTGTCAGCATATGAACCGCCCAGGCATCTATCGCCTTTTCAGTCCCTGGAAAAATCCCGCCGTTACGGACAATATTTGTTTTTATACTTTGAGGATATGCCGGTGGATGGGGTTTTTGGCGATACTGCGTATAAAATATAAGTACATCAAGTTCAGAGGTTCCTAGCTTTCCAACAAAAAAAGGTTTACGAAAACGGATTTGCTCAGTAATAAACTCAGCACCTTGTTCAATATTCATTATACCTATTTGAGAAAGAGTGAATATTGCTTAAGCCAAAATGATTGGGTATTTATTTGTTTATATAGAATAAGATGGTTTCAAAGAACCAACCCCAGAATAAAAATAAGACGGTAAAAAAGCCTCGTGCTCTTTGCCAATGCTATGATAAACAAACAGGGACGGGTTGCGTGCGTGCGGCACTTAATGACAGTCCTTTTTGTTCAAAGCACCAGGATTGCCATGGCTCTCCTTTATCAGGCGCAGAGCCCGTACGTGATGTTGCGCTCTATAATACGCCCTCAGTTCGCCGGTGCCATAACTGCTACTCATACGCAATGCACGTCTATGACCCTAAGGGAGAAGAATTATGTAAGAAGTATGGCAACTGTCGTAACTTTTTTCATCAACCCGGTGCGAAAACGGGTCATCGCAATGCGTTAAATAAGGAAGAGCGTCGTTCATGCCCCGTTGTGGAGAAACTTATGATGGGTGATATTCCTGAAGTGACGAAATCCGCCTTTGACGCAAAGTGCCCTACTGGTATGAGCAAGGTGGCTGCGGTTGTAGATAAAGGTGTAGACTACCATTGGTACCGTCAGGACCGTGATGGATATTGGAGTCACAAGGATGGCTCTAATAAGGTCAAAACGTTTGATGCGCTCAAACGTCCTATTTTCAACCCCGAACTCGCGTCCCGCGATTACCGATGGCAGGGGAGCGACCTAAATTACGAGGACTTCTGCGGGTTTTATTGTGTCCCACGAGACCATCCGATCTCTTTAGGGCGAGGCGTGAACGTACCGAAGTCACGGCGGTCGGCACGGAAGACACTGCGGAAGAAGGCAATGCGGGGAGGACAACATTCGGTACCGATACCTGTGATGTACAATACGACGGGGGGCTCTCGGAAGCGGGGGGCGGGGTATGATGTTCGGTTGAATTCTCTACCTGGTTGCCCTCCGCAGGCTGGGGCAGGCTATGACATTCGTCTGAACTCTCTCCCTTCGTGTCCCCCGCAAGCGGGTATGGGTCTGTCGTGGTCGAACTATCCTCTTCATTCAGCGAACTCTCTAAGAAAACGCTACTCCCTGGGTACCAAAACTTTAAAGCATCGCCGAAACTAATTCGCTTTTTCGGATTATACACCAACATCATTCGCATCAAATCTAAAAATTTCATATGCGATTGTTTATAAAACTCTGTTCGTATTGCCAATGGCTCCATGAGGCATTCGTAGTAATGTTCCATCCATCGCATCGCAAATAGCCATACCTGCTCCGCCTCTACATCAATCGGCGAGAATGGGTCGCTTGTACTATATTCTATCGGACTCAAATACATACGCAACATAGATTCTATGATTTCAAAGGCGGTGTTCTCGTTATCTAACATATAAATCTGAGTCTGCGGTGAGAGACCACACTCAAATCCTAAAATTTTATGACGCTCAGGTGCCGCCGTTTTCTTCGCCGACCACGCTTTCAATGGAGTAATAGGTTCCCAATCCGCATGTCGTTTTACAAATGACTCCAAGTCCTTTGTAAAATCTTGTTCAAACCCACGAAGGTTCATTTGTCATAGGAGCGTTTTCTACGATAGAAAAATAACCGCACGAAAGTTAAGGATGCTTTGGGAGAGTATGATTTACGCAGCCATTGCGCTGCTTGTCATTATTGTTGCCTGGGAATATCTTCGTAATACAATGATGCTTGAAGGATTTACGGATGGAGTGGTGCCTGAATATTTTGGCAAGTTCTTTCCTAAACGCTACGATGTTGTACCGGGCGAGATGAAAGAAGCGGATGGTTGGATAAGAAATCCACGATACTTTGAGGGTTACGTAGATGTTCAACGCCTCGGCTATAAGGCGGACTTCTGTCGAGTTGTGGAGAAAGAGGGAGCACCCGATTCCCGTATTATGGCGTGTGCCCTCGCCGGTCAGGAGGGTCTTGACTCCTTCACATTCCGTACCGATTCAGCACGTGCCGGTATGCGCTTCAGTCGTGATGACTACTTCCGTGATGTAAATGGCGACGGCAAGGACGACTATGGTCGTATTTTGAAAATCAAGGACTCGCCCAACGATGCGTGGCAGGCAATGGCGGTTCTCGCCGGTAATACACGCTTCAAACAGGGCGAAGAGACCCCAGATAATAATCCACCCGTAGATATTTCAGACTTACTATTCTTTTTTGAGGGTATTATGGTTTGGTACCGTTTCTTTGACGATATGCTCGACTATGGTGAAAATACACAGATTAAGATTGCCGGTGAAATGAAGATTGACGAAGATCCTAAGAAAACGGTTACAAAGGGACTCTCTATGAATCGTCTACCTACGGTGGATGAGGAGGTGAAACCACCCGCCGACCAGTTTATTAAAATCGGCGAGAATGCTCGTCTTGAATTTGACACCAAAGTTCAACTTCGTCAATTGCGTGCTATCTCGGTATGGGTCTTCTTTGACGAATTTACCAATAACGCACGAATCTTTGACTTTGGCAACGGTCCAGGGCACGACAATGTTTTACTCGGCATTGAAGCGAAGGGCAATGTTGATAATGCATTTGGTTTGATGAATGCACGCCCTGGGGACGACAACAAGGTCTGTAGTTCGCGTGCTCCCGCTGAGATATCACCCCAGGAATACATGGAAACCAGCGACGCAAATGTAAACGAATTCAGTTGTCCAGGTCCAGAGCCCGTCCAAAATACGTATCCTGAGGATGAATTGACGCCAGGCGTTGATCCTCGCGCCAACTTGCTCTTTGAAATCTGGGATACCCAACAACGTAAGATGCGGCTGCGTGCGATGAATGCGATTCCGCTCAAGAAATGGACGCATATTGCGTTGACGACAACCGATGCCACCAATTTCCGTCCAACGTGGCGGGTCTATGTGGATAATAAGATGGTATTAGAATTCCTAGACGGATTTATGCCACTCAAATCGTACACGACTGACAACTATATTGGTCGCAGCAACTGGGAGACAGAGTCTCAGGCGTTTGAGAATCCTGATGAGCGGCTGCGCGGTGCTCTCTTTGACTTCCGTTTGTACCGCCAGCCGATGAGCGAAGGAAAAATAGATAAGACCTACCGTTGGGGTCATAAGAAGCTGGGCATTCAGGAGCCACGGGCGCCTCTACAACCAGCATCGTCTGAAGGCTTTCCTTACCCACCGCCCCAACCGTTTCTCTCCTCCACCGGCGATTTCCCTGGGATGACTAAGTCGCCCAATGCTCTTTAAACCTAAAGGTGCTATGAGTATACAAATATATCAGATGGACGCACTTCAGATATATTTTTATAATATTGAGAAAGGAGAACGTCGTAGACCAGTTATTAATACCAATAAATCGTTTGAATACGTATGCGATGGAAAAGAGGGATCCCTATGTTTTGATGGATATTACTATGTGGAAGACCATGCGCCGCCGTATCCTGAAGATGCTGGCAAAGAGCGGTGGGAGTGTGACCGTCACTCCGAATGGTTGCCCAAAAAACTTAGAATGCATGTAATACGCTCGGAAAGTGAGCCGTATAAAAAAGAGGAAGGTACATCCTATTTCCACGTGTTAGAGGATAATACGTATATCGTAGAAGTGTATAAGCGGGTGAAACACGAAAATACAGATAAGTATAGTAAAGAGGAAGACGACGACGGGGAGGAGATGAATATCTGCTTCTTTCCTACCGATAAACAGACGATTTACTTTCGTGTGCTGGAAACTCTTACTCCTTCTTCGGAAACCGACGCTTGCTCTTAATGCCCGCCGAATAAAGGGCGGCGAGGTCGGTTGCGGTAATCGTCTCCGCGTTTGACGCCGCAGGAAACTTTACAAACGTTTTCTTTACAAGAGCATGTTTGTAGAAATACAGCCCATACGGTCCCTTTTTAATCATGAACTCGCCAACTTGGCGGGCGAACGCGGTTTCCGTCGTCGCAAACGAAATCTTCGCCTCTAGTTTTTCCTGGATTTGTTCTAGTGTTTCGTCCCCCTTGAGGCTCACATTTGTTCCGCCGCAGACGACATACCATCCATACGGACCCTTCTTCTTACGGATTTCCTGGGTTTCTAACATTCCAATTAGTTCGCCCTGCTGCGCCTGTTGGGCAGCGGCGAAAGCGGCGGTTGCGTCCAAGAGCGTAGCGGATTCAAAGGTGACGGATGGGGGCAGGGCGGCGAAGGTCGCTTTTGCGGCGGGGTCGCCCCCAGGGGGCTCCTTGACAAAGAGGGGTCCCTTACGGCTGAGAATTACCTTTATGTTTTCCGCGAGGACACGCTCCTTTGCCGCTTTATTCGCAGCGTTGCCGCCGGTGGTCATCGCCTGGTAGCGTTCTTTGTAGGTATCCCACGTCTGCTGGAGAACCGACTTCCAAGGCTGTTCGGCTTTGGCAACGGCGTCCAACTTCTGTTCCATCGCCGCCGTAAACTCGTAATTAAAGAGATCATGGTACTCTTTTGCGAGGAATTCGCTTACCGACTTGCCCAGCGCCGTGGCGCTCAGCTTGTTCTTATCGGCGCCGACCTTATGGTGCTCTAGAGTCTGAGCTGGCGGCCACTGATTGGGGGATAGGGAGAGATGGTGGCTATCCTGTACCTTGCCGTCGGTATTTGTCTTCTCTACGTAATTACGGTCCATAATCGTTGTAACGAGGGAAGCGAATGTAGAGGGGCGACCGATACCCTTCTTTTCTAGCTCTGCGATGAGGGACGCCTCCGTATAACGTCCCTTCGGCTTTGTAAAGACCTCGTCCGCCTTAAGAGTTGTCCAGTGTAAGACGGTGCCTTGGGCGAGTTTTACAGCCCAATACACCCATTCTGCTTCGTCCTTGGCGTGCTTCTCTGGATCTTGGCGTTCTAGAATCTTATAACCGGCAAAACGGAGTTTGGTCTGTTCAGTTACCCACTGTCTTGTAGGATCCGCTGTGAGTTGAAGGGTTGCCTTGCGCACATCGGTCTGCGATGGGCTCATTTGGCTTTGCGTTGCCCGCCGCCAGATTAGATTATATACAATTTTATGCGTAGCGTCTTCAATCGGCGGATTGGGGGTCTCAGGATGCGTGGGTCTGATTGCTTCATGGGCTGCCTGTGCTTCCGGTGGCGCCGGTGTATCGCCTTTTGCCTTCGCCTTCTTGGCTGGTGTTGGTGTAGCTGGCACGGCTTGGCTGGCTTGGCTGCCAGGGACTGGCTGAATTGTATTCTGTCCCGCGGGTCCTAAGTAAGGCTCGCCATACGTCGCCTGTACATAGGTTCGAATCGCAGTTGCCGCTTCTTGCGACAAGAGTGGGTTATCGGTACGCATATATGTAATATGACCCGCCTCATACAACTTCTGTGCCGCCATCATTGTCGTCTTTGGATTGAGACCATGAAGCGACGATGCCTCCTGTTGTAGCGTAGAGGTAATGAGCGGCTTCGGTGGCTGGCTGATACTAATCGTCTCTTTCATCTGGACGACCTTTGTTTCCGTATTTGTATGTACGTTTTGGAGTACCTGTGTCGCCTCTTGCTCGGTTTTGAGCTCGCTATGCGCATCCGCAGGAATTGTCTTCGCCGGATCCGATGGATGAGCCCACGTTCCCGATAGACGCCACGATGCCTCAGGACGGTGCGTATCTACAATTTGGTCCCGCTCAACGACTAAACGTAGTGCGGGCGTTTGACACCTGCCGGCACTGAGCTTCGGTGCTACCCGATTCCACAGAACCTTGCTTATGGTAAATCCTACGAGCAAGTCCAGCATCGCCCTCGCCTGCTGCGCCGCCACCTTATTCAAATCCAGTCTACGTGGATTGTTTACCGCTGCTACGATAGCCGGCTGGGTAATCTCGTGGAAGACAATCCGTGGAGTCGTGGCAGGATTGAGATTGAGAATGGCGGCGACGTGCCATCCAATACCCTCTCCCTCACGGTCATCGTCCGTTGCTATGATAACGTCATTCCCCTTCGCCGCCCGCTTGAGTTTCATAATCGCATCCTTCTTTGTTGCCAACTCTGCGTATTTTGGCTCCCAATTACGGTCAATACCCACAGAATCAAGGCTTTCCTCCAGGGCACGAATATGCCCCATCGTTGCCACGACCTGGTATCCCGCACCTAAGAATCCCTGAATTTTCCCACATTTAGCTGGAGATTCCACAATGACCAATTTCATTATGACTTGGTCGTTGTTTTTATTAAAGGGTCGGTCTCAATTTTTAGAATCTTGAGACTATTTAGGAATGTCTAACAAGGGGAGCAGGCGAGTTCGGTTTAATAATACCAGGACTTCGGTCACCAACGCATTGCCAACACCGGCATATATAACCGGATTTAATCGCACGAATCCCTATTCGTTAGCGGAAGGTTGGCAAACGCAGGCTGAACGTATTGCCGCTGCCAAACATGCCAGAGCACAAAATCTTTATATGAAAAGCCTTGGACAGTATAAGGAGCCTTATGCATATCAGGATCCTCATTTTATATATCCAAAAGAGGCTCGTAAAAATATGGCAGCCGCCGCCACCCAATATGCTGCTATGAATCGTGCCGCGGAATCCCTTAAAGAATTGCTAAACCAGGCAATAGTTAAAAACCACGTAGCAATTCATGTAAAACCGACATCTCGTCGGCGCACACGTCGCCGTCACCGCAACTGACGCCGCTTATTTCCGAACAACCTATCCGATGCATTCAATTCCCTTGGAATCCATCGTATCGCCGTCCAGTGCGTCTTCGCCACTGTATTCATAATAATATAACGATGATATTTCGCATATTCGTGTTTAAGTACGCTATTTGGAAGCATCAATCCGCGAATGACACTCATATTATCGTTTTCAATATGAATATTCCGCTCGTTGTTTTCTAGGGCAAAGAGCAGCCCGTGGTTGATAGACGCCCATTCCGTCTCCGTACTATCTTGCGCATCTGGAATCTGCTGCATATGTTTCAACATATATCCATGCCGTTCCGTGGTAAGAATCATCGCAACCCGTGACCGTTTCGTATGATGTTGAAAACTACCATCCGTTTGAAGTAGGGCTGTGAAGCGGGGCGGGTGGGTATTCATACCACCAAGGCGCTTGAAAATATCGGCACGCATTACTCTGATGTATTTGTTGGCGTTGCGTTTAGCCCCTGAAGACAACGCATCAGCAGGTCATATTCCCACGCCGTTAAATAGCACTTGGTCATATCATGTAAAAATGTTTGAATTTCAGGATTCGCCTTCGCGTGTGTTACCACCTTACCTACAAATGTTACGATATCATCGGTTTGGTCCTGGCTAATTTGCTGGAGCCCCATAGTAATTCCCAATGCGATAGTTTGAAGTTCTGGTTTGAGAGTAGCAATTGTCGTTGCTATTTGGGTCGCCTGTTGTAACGCCTTCGTACAAGGTGCGCATTGTTGTTCCGGTGTACAATCTACGCACGGTGTATCACTCATTTGGTCTAAACTCTATGCTTGAGTAATGTTTAAAATGGAGTCAAAAACGACCATTGTGACCATGTATTTTAATATTAAGAATTTACCTGATGCGACGGATCAAGTGCGTCCACAGTCCTTCTATATGGAAAAAGGACGTGCTACGCTCGCTTTAGATTTTCCAATGGTCATCTTTTGCGATGATACCTGCTATACAGATATTAAGGCTCTCCGTGGTGACCGACCGACCCATTATATTGTGAAATCGCTACTGGACTACGATTTCTATAAAGATAACTATTCTATTATCAAAAACAATCGTGAAGGAAACCCTCAATATCTAGATAGCCGTAATACAACCTCGTATTGTATTCTAACCGTCTTCAAACTCTATGCGATGTGGATAGCAAAACAGGCAAGCCCATTCGGCGAAGCGACTCATTATGCCTGGGTGGATTTCGGCGGCTCGCATATTCTACGCAATTTTGAGGAGTACGCACCACTTATGCTTAAGAATCCTCATCCAAAGGTAGCATTTTGCTACATCCATTTTCGCGGTGCGCAAGAGATGACGATGACGAGCGATTTTGCGAAAGGAGGTTACTGCGGTGTGGGCGCCACCTGTTTTACAATTGAAAGTAGTTATGTATCTCGGTTTTATAACGCGTGTATGTCTATCTTCCACGAAATGCTCGCTATAAAATTATGTCATCACGAAGAGCAGATTATGGCGTATTTCTACCATCGCTATCCTCAACTATGTAATATCTATTATGGAGACTATTATTCTATACTCGCAAACTATCATATTACGCGAGATGATTATATGTCTATTAAACGTTTTTTTATTAACGAAGCAATATTAAAAGGGCGACGGGATTTGGCGATTGACGCTGCTAAAGCAATCCTCGCATCTTCAGAGAATAATACAATGAATTTGGCACCCCATGAAATATTATTTTTAAATAATATAGTGGATACAGAGGTCTAAATAAATACTATTTAGTATAACTATTAATCAATGCCATTCATTGTATCAGCATATTATAAAATACCAAGCAAACAAACCCATGAACGATATCTACCATGCTTACAGAGGTTCTTCAGGGCATTTACTGGAAAATCTGTGCTCTTCTTTTGTAGCCAAGAGGTTTATTCCGAAATTCTATTATTTGGTATAGACATAACAAATGTAAAATTCATACTATGTGAATTTGTAGATCTACCCATTCTCAAAAAATTTCCATATTCATTTTGGGAAAAACAGAAACGCTTAGATCCTGAATCATACCATACACCTGAGTTAGGTATTATATGGTCAAGTAAAAAAGAATTTTTAAATTACGCAATGGATCTATATCCTACGAATGAGTGGTTTCTATGGGTGGACGCAGGTTGTATTCGTAAAGATGAATGGATAGAGCCGTGTAGTCATCTATTTGACCGTGCTACACTAGATAAAGGTATATATGTACAGAATTTGAATCCTATACCAATGGATAGAGTTTTATTTCAGTACGACGGATATAATTATTGGATAGCAGGTGGCGTCATTTATGCACATAGAGATTATATTCCTATATATTCGGCGGCATATGATGCCATGTTGGTAAAATATGATACAGCGAATATTTCGGCAACGTCTGACCAATATATAATGTTATCTATGATAACACAAAAATCCGAACACTATCTGAAAAGTATTAATTGGTATGAACTATCCGAAGATTTTCGTAATACCTGTCCTGATACTTGGTTTTTCTTTCTATCTTATGTATGAGTTTAAAGTTAAATATTTGTATATAACCAAATATGCTGCCAGTTATCATCGCATTTGGTAATATAGGTTATTTAGATTTTTGTAAGAATCTATTATTAAATTTCAATGATGTTGTAAAGCATCATAAGATTATATTTTATTGCCTTGATAAGCCCCTTTATGATGCACTACAATCCTTTGTATCCGAGCGTATTGAGATAGTCTTATATAACGATGTAGAAGTATCATCGAATTTTATTAATTTTGGCGATTCCTCCGAATTTGTAGCAATGATGAAACAAAAAATGCGAATTATTTACAGTGCATTAGAAACATATTCATTTATTCATTTTGTAGATAGTGATGTTGTATTCTGTAAAGAACCTACTGAAGAGTATTATGAAAAATATAAAGAATATGATATCGTGTACCAACGCGACGCTCCTATCCCGAACGAACATTATCCGTTTCACGAATGGACCTGTACAGGAAACTTTGTACTACGCAATACTGAACAGACGCGCACTTTTTTGAAATTAATCCAAACGTATCAAGACCGGCACAATTTAGGAGAGCAGGAATGCCAACGTAAAATATTTGTGGACGGTGGTATCCGAGATATTCGTAACTATCCCTACGCAAAACTATATGAATTTCCTATGGAAGAATTTACATGTGGATATTGTATTAATAACTCAATGGTTGATCCGTCGACCATTATGGTATTTCACGCAAATTGGGTTGTAGGAAACGAAGCGAAGCGTGAACTTTTAAATAAGATGAAAAAATGGTATGTATAAATGGAAGTGAGGCTGTTATAACATAATTATATGTTTTATACAACTATATGAAGCCTGACCAAACACCTTCATTCGAAAAAGCCCGAACTTTAAAGGGCATTTTTGTTGAGATAGGAACATGGGATGGAGGATTTTCATTTGACCTGTTACAAAATACCCAGTGTGATAAATTATATTGCGTCGATCCTTATAGACATTTTGAAGATTCCAGTTATCCGGATGGTATGAATACACTTACACAGGCAGAGTTTGATAATAAATACGAAACAGTTCGCCAACGTTTGTCCGAATTTGGCGCACGTGTCGAATTTATCCGGTCGCTTTCAAAGGAGGCGTCGACTAAGTTTGACTATGAAAGTGTAGATTTTGTATATATTGATGGTAATCATGATTATAAATATGTACTTGATGACATTATTACATGGTTTCCTAAAGTCAAATCTGGCGGATATTTATGCGGAGATGATGTCTATAGTACAGATATGAATGAACACGATGCCGACGGAAATGTATTACGCATATGGGAAAAAGATTCAAACGGCAAGCCTACATGTTGGGGAAAATATGGCACATATGCCGCACTCGTAAAAGCCCAAAAATTATTTAAATTTGAATTTACAATCAATGGAACGCAATTTATAATTTATAAACACTAATATTGGTTAGAAATCCTGGATATCTAACAAAAACTAGAAATGGTCATTGTGGGGTTCGAACCCACGACTTTCCCCTCGCGAAGCATACGTACAAGCGTATAAGAGGGATGATCTACCAACTGATCTAAATGACCATTCTCGCGAGCTTTGCTCGCGAGAAGGATACCTCCACTCGGAGCGAAGCTCCGATGGAGGACCGTAGTGGGGTTACCCCACTTATTTCACGGTGTAAATCTTTAAGTCGTCAATTTTTATGGATTTTCTACAACATACTTCCAAACAAAACCGTAGGCTGTTTTATAATTACCTGATAGGGCAAAACGGATTGATGCTCCATTTTTACCTACAGCACGTCCTGCCTCTTTTATACTATTATATGATTTTATAAATGTGCCATCAATATTATATTGAGATACTGGCTTCCCCTTTGCTTTTGCCATAGATTCTCTATGTTTTTCAATAGATACACTTGCTCTTTTACCAGAGTTATTTTTGTAATAATTTTTGAGCCCCTCACTTATTTTCTTTTTAATATCTTCGCGTGGTAAAGATGTATGTGCTGCCCCACCAACTCTACCATCCGCCATTGCCTGCTTGAACTTTTCGGATGCTTTTAATATATCAGATGCTTTCTTTCTATTTTCAGGATTTTCGTAAAGTTTTTTAAGACGCTGCGAATGAGCAATTAATTCGTCTGGATTTTCAAAACGCTTTTTCCCCATCTCACTAATTTTGTCTCTTGTTTCCTGCGTGTGCATTTTTCCTTTGAAACCTCCACCACACTGTCCTCCTTCAAGTATATTATATCCATTTGGTGCTATAGAATTATATTGTTGAATATACTCCTTTTCAAGACGATATCTATCTTCATCAGGACATATAATAAGAACTTCAAACTTAAAATTGTCTTCACCGTGTTTTAAAACTGCGTCTCTTAGTGCTGGACACCCTTTCCCTTTACGAATAAGATTCATATGTCTTTTATAACGTGTATTAGGATCTTTTTCAATCGTTTCTCCTATGTAACATTTACCCGTTAAAGTGTTCGTAATTTTGTAAATAACACCCATTATATCTATATACAGTCTCTGTTATCGGGAGTCAAATTTGTTATATATTATTTATTCGCAAAAACGAAAAAATAGTATATGTGCGGGAAGTGGGATTTGAACCCACGCGGATTTTCTCCATTCGAGCTTAAGTCGAACGCAATACCAGGCTATGCGATCCCCGCTTATTGGGAGTCTCCTCCCACTTGTTTCACGGTGGAATTCTTTAAGTCGTCAATTTTGTTGGTCGCTTATCGGCGACGGCGTGTTGCTTTACGCCCCTTCCGCGTCTTACGCCCTTTGCGCGTCTTCGGGATCCTCACAGGAGCAAAAAATAAACGTCTATTACTATTTGCCTTCTTAACCACGGGTTTATTGAACGAAAGCGGTGCGGGCTTATCTCTCTCCTCTTGCGATCGTAGGAGCCACGGGCTGTGGCGTAATGCTGACATTTCTAACTATGTAACTTATTATAAATAGTTTACATAAGAGGACCTACCAGGATTCGGACCTGGGTTCCAAGAATCAGAATCTTGTGTACTAACCAACTATACGATAGATCCAAATAAATACAATCGGCGTTTCTTTAAACCGTTTCATCAAATTTCCAGACGAATACGGCGCATGTTTTAAAGGAGATACTGGGAATCGAACCCAGATTACATGGTTCAAAGCCAAGTGACTTGTGCCGTTGGTCGACGTCTCCAAGTATAGTATCATCTTTATTCTTTAGATTACCGTCGGCTAAAGGGTCTTCTGCCCATAATGCTTTAATTCCGCAAGCCCTACCAACGCAGAAATTTCGTTTGGTGTCGCCAATCCTGCCCGTGCCGCCTCTTCGTACCGTTGAATAAGCCGTGCCTTATGAGTATTTGTAAGATTGATTTTCGACTTAATAATATTTATGACCTGTTTACGAAACTCAGGAGTATTGCTTTTCGGCAGTTTATTTTTACGAGTGCCGCCACGCTTCTTCGTATTGGAGAACACCATATTCCACGCCGCCTTATGGCGAGGTCTATTGAATAAATTATATACATTCGATGCTGAAGACGCCCTTGATGTGCGAGAATTTGTATTATTTCCTACCGGAATATTAAATGTATTTGTGACTGGATATACATTTCCATAGTTCTCATTTCTATTAGCTTTGTTTGTTGCCTTTATCTTACGCGTTTTGAGTTTGTAATTTTGCCGAAAGAGCTTGCTCTTTTGTGCTGCCTCTGCGGCTGACATTGTACCGTGCGTTTGACGCATTGGTTGTAGAGGGGGGCGTCCTGGTAAAACAAATGTGCGTGGCTGATAAGGATTCATTCCGCCTGTTTGTCTCTTAATATATCCTACGATTTTTATAAGGATGTTCACACATTCATAGGGCTTGGTCTTGGATATCGGCGTCTTTCAGAGTTGTCAGATAGACGCCGGTAAGTTTTGTATTTAATTTAAGTTATAGCGGTGCTGGCATTCCTTACAATAGGTTAAATGTATGTTAATGTAATTCGTAAATTCTCTCAGGTTTTGGGAAACCATTAAACTCCGAAGCGGTCACGGTGGTATATGCGCCCATATTCGGAACTTTTAGAATATCGCCTACCTCCACATCAACCAGCGGGATGTTCTCGCCTAGGCAATCGCCTGAATCACAGGTGCGACCAAAGATAATTGTCGGTCTGGGGGTTTCTACCTGCTTTTTCGGTCTCAGGCGTTCTAGGACGGGTGTCTGGTGGTCAAACGGAATATTGGAGAAACTACCGTAAACCGACTCGTCAATCGTAATGCGCCATGCTGGGTCCTGGTCAGTTGCGGGGGCGGGAAATACTGGCTTCTTACCAATCACCGTCGTGTACAAGGTATGCGTAGGGGCGGCAAGAAAGCGTCCAGGCTCTGCTATAAATTGGATTTTTGGGTCATTAAAATGTATCAATTGAGCGTGACGAATAGTAGCTGCCACCGTCTTGAACGATTCCGCATCAGCCAGAAAACCGCCCCCAATATCAATTGTCGTTGTATCAAATCCGTGCTGTTTAGCAATGTCTGACGCCTTCTTACATTGAGCAATAGCGTTAGCATACTGCTCTGGATTCTGGCACTCGCTTCCAACGTGGAAACTGAAGCCTGAAAGATTAAGTTTAAGTGCGCGTGCTGTATCGTAAATCTTCGGTAGCCATGAGAGCGGGGCACCAAATTTCTTACCAAAGGGCTGCTTAGAACCCTTATCTTCAACCAACAGGCGGATCAAAATGTCACCGGTCCATCCTATCATCTTCTCCGTCTCTTCAACTGAATCTACCACAGAAAGGGGAATACCCTGCGTATTCGCCACTTTAATATCCTCTGTTTTCTTACAGGGTTGGGCATAGATAATGCGACTGGGGGTCACGAGGGGCAGGGCTTCACATATTTCTCTGCGGCTTGCGCAGTCAAATCCTATTGTAGGGTGAAGCTCCGTCATCCAGCGCATCATCGTTGCGTCGTTATTACATTTCACTGCGTAGTGGGGAGTGATTGTAGGTAGGCAACGCTGCCATAGGTCTAGTTGATGCTTTAGAGCCGAACGGGAGATAGTGAAATAGGATAAGGCCAGTGTGATTGATAGTTAAGCGAAATAAATTATTTTTAAATGGGAGTCCGGATGGTTTCCGTGGATTCAATTTTCATTGAAAAATTTTTATTGGTTTTTTGTGAATTTTTGTGGATTTTTGTGGGTTTGTGGGGTTTTGTGGGGGTTTGTGGGATATGTTTGGTATTTACTCAGTGCTAGCAGCCGCCGCCTGCGGGTTCTTCACGTGTATCTGCCACATCCCTGCGATAGGCGTGCGGCACGCTGGGCACGGCGCATTCTCAGAGCCTGTCAGTTTGGTCCACTTAGAAATGGCAGCGGCATCATAAATATGCCCACAGTTCATGCTGACATTAATCACCTTACACTCAGAGAGGCGCTCCATTGTGATAGGACACTCAGTACCCTTATTCATCTCGGCTCGTGCGTGGTTCACATAGACGTGGTAGGGCCAAGGGCAGCCATCCGTGCCCTCGCGTACCTCAATCCTTGTCGCCAGCTCGTCCGCAGGCGTCGGCTCTACTGCGCGCCCGTCCGCCGTTGGCGCCTTGACCCACATACCACGGATGACAGGTACAGTAGGGTCACGCTTCATCTTGAGCTCTCTGCGCAACCGAGAGTACTCTAATGCGGCAGTGCGCGCAGCCATGGCAGCCTCTTGTACCTCTGCTACAAGGTCCTCGTGCGTGGGCTCTGCGGGCGGTACATAGCCTGCCGCTCCATCAAAGCTGGCGGAGTAGTCATCGTCCATCGCCGCCTCTGCTTCCACGACAGCACCTACCAGGTCTGCCGCCAACTCATGAACAGCGTGGTAATAAATCTCCTCAATCGCATTGCGGCGCAGAGTGTGAATATTTGTCGGCGATAAAGACGCGTACGGAATGGCACGAATCTCCGCATGGTTCATCATGCTGTACGGATCCGGCAAGGACCGCAGCCACCGAATATAGTCAGGAATAGGCTCTGTTTGGCGCATCAGCGTGCCTGCGGCGTAGTGGATGTTCTGATAATGGTACTTGAATGACTCACCCTGGAGTTTGTGGGTAAGATTCGCCGTGTTCAATCCCTCATACCGAGGCATCCAGTTCGTGCTCTCAAAGGCGAATATCGGTATCCAACTAATGACCCAGTTGGAATTTATCTCCACACGGAAGGGTAGCACGACAAAGCGTTCATTTGATGGGCTAAATGGGATGCCATGGTAATTTGCACGCAGCGGCGAGTGAATCTTTATCTGGCGGACCGTCTTATCAGGCGGATGGTCATCGCCGACAATCTCGCCCTGATAAGAGCGTATTGTGGCAGTGTAGAAGCTGTCGTCAGCGGACGGCGTAGATTCAAAGATCATGATAGACTCCATCAACTCCGTGCGGAGCGAAGGATGGTAAGGACCACGGAAGACAGCGAAGCGGGAAGGAAAGGAGGTATAATGGTACATGTCTGAGAAGGGAGGATTAGGGATTGAGGGCGATAATTGATTTTATTTGCCTGCTGAGTTTCAATTTTTTCATAGGCTCAATTTTTGTAGACTAGAATTGATATTTCCACACAAATCCATATGCAGTTTTATTCTTACCAGATAGGACAAGATTTATTGAATGACCTCGTGATTTACCTAGAGCACGACCTGCTTCCGATATACTTGTATATGTTGCTACTAAAGTTCCATCGGTAGTATATTGTGATACTGATTTTCCTAGTGCCTTTGCCATAGATTCTCTAAGTTTTTTAATATTCTCATCGGTATAGTAATTTTTCAAACTATTGCTTATCTTCTTCTTTATATCTTCACTTGGCAATGATTTATGTGGATTGCCACCAACTCTACCATCTTTAACAGCTTGTTTAAATTTTTCAGATACTTTCATAGCATTTGATTGTTTAATTCTATTTTCAGGATTTTTATAATAATCTTTTATAAGCTGTGAATTTGCTAATCTTTGAGCAGATGTCTCTAAACGTTTTCGTGAAGCCTCTCGTATTTTTTCAATAATTTCAGCAGTGTGTTTCTTACCTTTGAATCCTGCTCCACCAGATCCACCTTCTAAGACATTATAACCGTTTGGAACCTTAGCCCTTATTCAGGCTGTTCAATTTTATTATATATAATAACCTTGGTTTAGTTCGGATTCCGAAGTAAAAAAAGGCGTGCGAGAAGTGGGATTTGAACCCACGCGGATTTTCTCCATTCGTTCTTGAGACGAACGCAATACCAAGCTATGCGATCCTCGCGTAAGTGAAGCATTTCGCCCCAATAGATAACAATGGCGACGACTTTAGACCTTTTATGGTAAAAATTGACCGACTAAAAAAATTGAAGTAAAATCTGGCATTTCTAACAATCGTTGAGTCCGTACTACAGCCTTCCTTCTTCTTTCTTCCTTCTTCGAAATGTATACCTCCTTCTCCCCCTCCGTCTCCCCTTCCATTCCCCTTCCTACTATCGGCGTCAAGGGCTCCGATGTATTCGCCAGCAGCGGCGACCCACGCCTAGACCTCTCGGTCAAATGCGTCCGTGGTGCGAACACCACCTCACTGTCATCTGCGTTGGACAGTGTGCTCGCTCTCAAAACGCAGGAGGCACTAGAAGACGCCTTTGTCATCGCCTTCCACAGCCGCAACATTCGTGGTGGCAAGGGTGAGCGCGATATCTTCCAGACGCTCTACAGCCGTCTGTGTGAGACGAATCCGATAGTCGCCAAGGCACTACTGGAGCTCATTCCTACTTACGGCTGCTGGAACGACCTAGTGGTCCTCGCTGAGAACACCCAGCCAGAGGTCTCTAAGGCGATTGTGGAGTTCTACGCCACAACGCTCTACCAGGAGTCCAAGTTGGAGAAGCCCAAGACGCTCGCTGCCAAGTGGGCACCCCGTGAGGGAAGCAAGCATAGCGAGATAGCGAAGCGTCTCGCAAATGTGCTCTTTCCACGGCAGTTGGTTGAAAAGCATAGCGGGCAGATGTCACACTACCGCCGGCTAACTGCTGATCTCAACGCCAAACTTAATACGGTAGAGGTACTGATGTGTACCGACCGATGGGATGAGATTGTACCAGCAAGCGTACCTGGTCGTGCCGGCAAGCTCTACTCCAAGGCGTTCCTCAATCTGCCATCCACATACAAGAGTAAGAAGGGAGAGCCCAACGGCGAGTACCGCTACCCTGACAATGAGAAGCGTATGGAGTGCCGCTACAAATTCCAGCAGCACTTCGCCAAGGCAGCAAAGGGTGAAGCGAAGGTTCACGGTGCTGATACGCTCTTCCCTCACGAGGTGGTCATGAGAGCTGCTGAGGAGTCCAGCCTATCTTCCGCCGAAAAGGACCAGCTCAACGCGATCTGGCGTTCGATGGTGGAGAAGGTAAAGAGTAACGGCGGTCTCGGTCGTTCCATCTTCATGAGCGACTTCAGTGGCTCAATGTCAGGCACGCCCTATTGGGTCTCCATGGCACTCGGCATCCTCGGCTCTCAGGTCTGCTCTGACGAGTTCAAGGACCGACTGATGACCTTTGACTCCAATCCTACCTGGCACCACTTTGAAGCCGGCTCGGACCTGTTTGAGCGGATTCAGACCATTGAGAAAAGTGGATGCGGTCAGGGTCTGAGTACCGACTTCCAGAAGGCAATGGACCTTATTCTTGAGACACTCAAAAATAAGCGTGTGCGCCCTGGGCAAGAGCCCGAAAATCTCATCGTCCTCACGGATATGGGGTGGGACCAGGCGTGTTCCTCTTCGGAGACCAGCAGCTATACCGGCAACTCTTACCGACATGTAGTTAAGACAGCTGGGTGGCAGACGCACATCCAGATGATTCAGGAAGCGTTTCGGCGTGCTGGTGAGGATATGTGGGGACCTGGACAGGGATTCACTGTACCCCGCATCGTCATCTGGAACCTGCGAGCCGACCCGCAGACCGACTTCCACGCGACCGCGGACACGCCTGGCGTGATTATGCTCTCTGGCTGGTCCCCCACGCAGTTTGAGATTCTCATGAAGGAGGGTCCGCGTCAGATGACAGCGTACGAGATGCTACGGCTGGAGCTAGATGACCCTAAGTACCTGCCGGTACGCGAGCGGATCCGTTTAGTCATTGGTACTGCGTAAAAATCAACACAAAAAAAAGAATACAAAATATAAAACACAAAAAAAAGAACAAAAATTTTTCCTCTATTGTAGGAAAAAATTGATAGGGACAAAATCGGATTTGCCAAGTCTCAGCCGCGGCGGTGCGGCTCTAAGGATTCATACAGCGATCAAATTATTACACGTCGAGGAATCCTGAAGAACAAGGGGCTCATACAGCAATCAACTATTTGTATAATCGGTCGGACGCGACCAACGAGCCCCGTTAAGTTTTGTCTCGGCAAAGTGGAGACAAAACGAAGCGGTTTAAGAAATTATATAGAAGCCTGATCACCTTACATATATAATCTATTAATTCCGCACCGGTTCCTGTCTAGGAACCGCACAGCAAGTCTTGTTGAATAATGACACTTCTCTTGGGAACCATAACCAAGAGAAGAAACGGTCCCTGACTATACAAAGGAACCGCACAGCATTCATCATTATGAACATATTGCAACTGGAGCAAACCAGTCTAAAAAACCTGAACTAGGGTACCCTACAGCAATCTACTGTTTGGTATAACTATCAGTGGTACCCGTTTTTCAGTCCGTCGCCGCCGCTGTAGGAAAAAAATTGATAGTAACAAAATCCGAATGAGCAACTCGTGGTTAAATAGGAGTATTAAATGGCGGACGTGTCATGTTAGTCGGATTCCGACGGTTGGGCATGACGGATATATGCGGTAAGTAGTAGTTGAGGGGCATATATCAATACCATTAATTCTGAAAAACTGCCGCTATAGCTCAGTGGAAGAGCGTCGCCCTTCTAAGGCGAATGTCCTGGGTTCGACCCCCAGTAGCGGTAAAAACAATTTTTCAATGTAGTTACAGTTTAAAAATAAATGTATTTATCCAATTAGGTGACACAGCCTTCAATGTCCTACGTTGGAGCCGGTTTTATCATTCTCTCACCCGAATGTACTCATACGCTTCTTGTGAAGGATTCCCGTTCAAAGAAATGGGGCTTCCCTAAAGGTCATAAAGAAGATGATGATAAAAACGATGATCTCGTGACGGCGACCCGTGAATGTAATGAAGAAACGGGTTTGGTCGCCTCTGATTATAAGGTTTACAGTGAAGTCTTTCGTGTCAGCAAGGGCTCTCAATCATATTTATTCCGATACGCTACACTAAAAACCGATATGAATAAAGTCAAAGCACATCCCCCTCCACCAAATGAAATCTGTGAATGCCGATGGGTGCCTATTGTTGACCTCATTGATGCTAACCAAATTTACGATGGCAATAAATATCTACGTAATTGGATTTCCGATTTGAAAAACGATGTAAGCAAAAAATCGGTTCATATTTTTAAGAAATTATGTGCGAGCCGACCAACGCACGAATCCATGTGTTCTAGTAATATCATAGCTAGTGCCTAATTTTTCTTTCGCAATTTTATGCGCAATACGTTCACTCGGTGTCAAACTCTCCATAAATGCCGCAACATTCGGATTTATAGAGGGAGCCTGGATTTCTAACAATGGCGTAGTAGATGTCGTATCGGGCTTTGCGGGAGCGGCGACAGGCTTATGAAAGAATACTTGAATAGACGATTGTCCAGGGGTAATCGTAACTTTTTTGGGCGGCATATTGCTGACTAAAAGGCTCTTAGGTGGGTGCCGGTTTCATTTTTTGTGCGGAGATGTTAGAAGAATGCCGACTGTTGAGGCGATCGTGGCGGCGGCGAAGAAGGGTCCCCCCTTAGCGGCGTTTTCGCGCGGTACTCGGGTGAAGGGCGGCGGAAAAATGTCACTGCTTAGACGGTATGAATATGTTTTGGAGGAAAATCCGGGCGAAGGGTTCGCGGAGGGCTTCAAGCCGGCGCTGACGCCGGCGGAGATGCTCTTTATGGGGGTATTTGAGGGACGGTATCTCAACGACTGTACCGACGAGTTCCCGCGCGAGTGGTTTTTGTACGCAGCGGCGGCGGGTCGGTTGTCGCCCGTGGCGGACGTGTCGGTCAATTACTTTAAGGTGGGCTCTCGCCAACCGTTGTCGGTATGGAAAGAGAAAGGCTGGGCGCCGGCGAGGGGTCGGCACGTGACTGCTGTAGAGGGACGGGCGATTTTGGCGGACTCGGCACAGAATCCTGACGAGCGCGGGTGGTTCCAGTGGTACTGCCGCTACTGGCTTGGTCGCAGGTTGCCGGCGCTTGATAAGGTTCAGATTGGTCGCTGGCGCTCGTTTGCGCGCCACGCCGGCTCGGTGAAAGCCCACTGCTCGCCTGGGGAGATTGGGTGCTCAGTGCGGGAACGCCAGGCGTTACTCCAATGGGCATATAATCCGTTTATTTAGATTAGTTCTGGCTGTACGACTTAATCTTATTAATATTTGTCTCAACGCCTCCTAGTAGCCATTCTGGTAGGAGATTTGGGTGATTTTTACGCAATTGGTCAATCAAGTTAGGAATATCGTTAAAGCAGGCATCGTAGAAGAGTAAGCCTCCACCGAACGATATAATAATCTTATCCTCAAAGTTAATGCCGAAATTATTATGGAATGTAAACCACTCTATAAAGAGAAAGAGCGCCGTCTTGAAGACGATTTCCGTTATTATGTAGATAATGGAGTTACGGGTCTGTCGTTTGGCGATAATGAGTATAAACTGAATCACCAACGCGATCTTCATTGTTAAGAAAAATATAGCATACGCCTTCATGTCTTCCTATTCGGGGAGCAGGTTTATTTCAGGTCAGAGACTGATATGAAATAAGGAGTACACCCAGCGGGAATCGGACCCGCGCCATGGCTTTGGAAGAGCCATATACTACCACTATACTATAGGTGTTTTGTGGGGCTTGGTTTTACCCACAATAGGAGAATCGTGTGAAGGCTTTAGACTGTTTTATCTCATACCAGATACTGATATGGAATAAAATACACCTAGCGGGAATCGAACCCGCGCCGCTGCTGTGAGAGAGCAATATACTACCACTGTACTATAGATGTTTGTGAGGTGGAGTTCCTCACGAAATAAGATTCGTGTGAAGTCTTTAAATCATTTGTGAGCGGTTGCGTTTAGCGGGTATAAAACTTGTACCCCACCACGGCACCTGCCGTACAGACCGCCGTACCCCACGCAATATCGGTGAGGGTCATATCTAACGTATAGTTTGAGAGTGTGGCGAAATTCGTCAAGTCATAAAACGCATAAAGAATGAAGCCAATGAGTGCGCCCTTGAGAGCCGCCTCTTTCGTACTTGTGGCATCCTTCACTGCGTAGAGAAAAATGGCGACGGGGATGAGGAGATATATAAGGGCGGCGGGGACAATACGGGGATTGAGCTCCGATTTCTGAATCTTATAGAACAGGTCTCTATGATAATTATAGTGTAAGGTGAGCCAACCGGCATCTAGGATACCTACTGCTAAGGCGGATCCTACAATCGCTTCTACTGCGTTCATCGCCTCTTATAAAGAGGCTTTGTTTTTATAGGACGTGCGATGGAGCTTGAAGGTCTAGGATGTTCACTTGTCGGTCGAGCACTCTATTGCTTTTGTAATGAACAAAACGGCTGGATTCCCTGGGAGTTCATATCCGGCTCGCCCTATGCGTGCCGTATTCTCATCTGTGGTGCCGGTGTAGATACACTAGAACTTGAGCATGACTGGACGTTCGTAGTTCGTCCTAGCGCAACGGGCAAGGAATGGTCGTGTCTCGCTACTATTATCAAGGGTATGAGTCAGGGTCTCGGTGTAAATGGGTCGGTGTTAATCGTCTTTGGCGTCGGTTCCCCCAAAGCACCACCTGGATTTCTAACATTTATGGATGGAGTGCTTGGCGAGGGGCGGATACTTTTTACCCGTGTATGGCTCGGCGAGAATATTGAAATCCCTACGATTCCGGATGCTATCTTCTTTCCTGTAGGAGTGCCGGCGCATACCATGTACGATATGATTCACCGGTTACCTGGGCGTAACGGGCACGAAGGATTTGTCATGTCTGGGGATTGGTCGCTTATTGTGAAGGCAACGGGCGAGCAAGGGCTTGGGTTGGTTGTAACCGATATTGGAGAGACTCGGTGGTCGCTCTTTTGGCATAAGATTGCCGATTCCGAATTAGAAACAGATAGTAGCCGTTTTCGTAAAGGTATACGTCTAATTCGTGTAGGAACGCATATTATGGAACGCTCGGGTATCGGTTTATAAGTGCTTCATCACGAAGTGGTGGAGTTCAATGACATTCATATGGAGCACATTGAGGTCGTGCTTGCGATTCGCATTCTGGTACTCGGAACGGACGTGCTCTAACGACTTGAGGAGATGGGCAAGCATCTTCTTGTACTCTACAACCTTGCTATTGTAGCCCTTCGCCTTCATGAGTACTATCCAGCCGAGCTTCTCAAAGGCATACTCGTGCCACTTGTTGAGTCCGTGCATTGTATTCGCATATTTCGGGACACGAGATGTGCGATTACGACGATTATTGCGTACAGCTCGTGCTGTATTTGATTTACGGTTATTACGGGTAACGTTCATTCTATAATTGTCGGAGATTTTCCGCAGTTAGTAGGGTGCTCAGTGGAAGAGCTTGAACGTGCCCTTCTTCGCCTTGAAGCCCGCCTTGACGAGGTGCTTGAGCGCCTTCTTGCCCGCCGCCGACGCCTTGCGGCTTACAATGCGTCCGTGCTTGTTCTTCTTGAGGTCCGAGAGTGTCAGTCCGCCGCTTGTGTGGTGCGCTGTGCCGTGCCAGACCTGCGCGCGGGTGCCAACTCGGGACATCATGGTGCGGCGCATCTTCGCACCGCCTGCCATGTTGGTGTTGCTGCTGTTGTTATTGCGATTCTTACGAGTGCGGTTCGCCATATCGGTTTCTATCTAAATAGAAGATTTTTCTCTAGGAACGAACACTCTTTTTCCTTATGTACGCCCGCTTTGAGGACCGTCTTCTCAATCCACGTTTCTAGATCCGCCAATTCGTCTGTGGGGTCCAGAGACCGAGCGTGTTGTAGAGAAATAGAGGACCGCTGATTATAGAATTCACGGTCCTGTTTGAGCTTACGTAGAGTTTTGACCCACTCCGCTAAATTGGTACGGTCACAGTATAACGCAGCATCACCACAGCATTCCATAAGTCCAGGAGTAGGAGAGACAACGAGAGGGATACCGGAAGACATTGCCTCTACTGCTGTGCGACCCCATGTCTCCTCCTTAGACGGCATAATCATGACCCAGGTCTGCTCATATACGTCCTTGATTTGAGTTGTATGCTCAATATATTTGAGATTCGGGAGTGTTTTATCAGTGATTTGCTTACGATATCCGCCAATAATACCTAAAAACTCCTGCTCAGGCATCGCCTTTGCTAATTGTATAAGCAACAGTCCACCCTTATTCTCGTTTACGTTACTCAGTGTCACATACTTCGCTTCTTTCTTTGGCTCGTCTAGATGGCTATGATAGATGCCGTACTTACGATAATCTACCGGTGGTCTTACAATACGAATAGTATCATCTGGTAAATCCTTTCGGGATGCCTTCAAACTATGCGAATTGAAAATTGCCCATTGACGCCCCTTCAACCGCTCATCAAACCAATACGGTCCGACCGCACGTACATAATTATCTGTATGTACCCACTCTAGAAATGGTATTCCAAACTTATGTGCTATCCATAAGGACTGTTTACGGTAAAAATAAGAATGGCTCATCAATACGTGTGTATCTTTCAGGAGTTCAAACAAAATTTGGGTATTGTATAAGTCAAAACAGCGTACACCTTCATAAGTCTTATTCGGGTAGCCAGGAGTGCCGACCCAAATATCGTACAAATACGGCTTACGTAAGAGATGCTTATTAATAGTATGTGCGCATATCTCTGAACCCGCATTCACAAATGGTACATAATCGTGTAAAATCCAAAGAACACGAATACGAGTACCAGGCTTATCTATGGTATCCCATGACGGCCAGTTTTCGTACTCAATGCTCGCCGCCTTTTCGGGAGAAATCGTCAGCATATGTTTTGAGCGGGCATCCCCAAATATAAATAACACCACAATCAATGCTATTAAATAAATCCAAATCTCTTTGGACATCCCTTACTTTGGTACTATATTTTGAATCGTTGCTTCCGCATCCTGCTGCGATTTAATGGGTGTCACATACCAACTATCTAATAGTTTTGTATCATGTGGTGTCCTGGTTTTCAGACAATGAAGCATGTACCGCATCATTCGGTAAATATTCCATTGGTCCGCCACGCCCGCAAAATGGATTAGAAAATCGCCTGGTTGGAAGAGGCGGACGGATGGGTCGGTGGCGAGATTTTTCGGACCGAACAGATATGCGTTAAACAGGGCGTGATTGGTGATAGTCTCAATCTTGGCGGCGTCTTGAGGATTCTGCTCCGCCGTGTGTATCATCGCCTTATTCTCCCACCAAATATGGTGGATGAACTGTGTCTGTTGGTAGGTACGATGAATAAAGTCTTTGAGCCACGCCGACTTGCCCCTTAAGAGCATATTGCCTGAATTGAGATTGCCGACAACATCCCGCGTCCATAGGAGGTCTTTATGGGGCGGCAGGAGGGGAAGGACGTGTGTTGTAAGAGGAAGGTCCTGGTTCGTAATGATTACATCGGCATCGGACCAAAAAAGATAATCGTATTGGTCAATATAGTTTAGGATAAAACGAAGTTTTGACCACGGAATGGGTCGGCTGCGGTCCCATACCTCTTTGCCGCCGACATGAAGGTCGTAACCGTGCTTCTTCGCATACTCGCGCTTCGTCTGGAGACCTGGCTCCATTGCTTTTGTATAATCGGCACCAATCACCATTGTAAGAATTGCGATCTTTGGTTGTGAGGACATTTTCGGCAAAAAATTGAAGTCTTTGAACGTGGTTATACAATTATCACACAAAATATCCTTAAATATGTCTGTAGAATGTGTCAATACTCCTTCTGTAAATAATAATATTATTAAGTATATCAAAAATAATGATGGAGATTATGTTTGCCCTCATAATGGATGTGGTAAGATTACTATGAAACAGAATACTATGTATTATCATATTATGAAGAATCATAGTACTCGGCTGCCATTCCAATGTAATCGTTGTAATGATACTCCGCAATTTCTACAACGTTCTGGTTACTTGAATCATTTGGCTACAAAACACGCAAATGATACAAAGTTGACTGATAAAGAGAAGGAGATGCTAGGCGGCTTAAAGGAAAATCCAGTTGTCGGCGTTTCGTTCAAGTGTCCCCATGAGGGTTGTGGACAAGTCACAAAGGCGAAGTCTAATATGCTAATTCATTATGCGCGTACACACGCCGCCGAATGGATTCCTTCGTATGTCCGTGGCGAAGCGTGTGTAGGATGTCAAGAGCATTTCTCATCCTCCTCCGCATATCTATATCATAGTATTACGTGCTTTGAACAGATGGCGAGCACCGATCAATTAAATATCATTTCGCGAATTAAGTAGAGCCCATGGTATCCAATCGCCGCAAAGCCCAGTAGAAGCATCATCTCAAAATAGCGTCGGTTTGCGTCTTTTTTCAAGTAACCTAGAATGAGGAGGAGCGGGGCTACGAGTAGAATATGAATCCAGTTTATCCAGGCGCTCTGTCCGTCCTTTAACTTGAGATACGCCTTGTACGAATGGTAGAATAGAACAATCAGACCTAGAACGCCGAGAGCGGTAAATACGTGTTCTGGAGTGTTCTCACGCTGTAATCCTACGTAAACAAACAAAGGTCCAACGGCGAGAAGATGAAAAAGATGGCGTGGTACATCTGGAATCGCCGACATCACTCTAAAAAATGATGAGCATTTTCTTTTTCTGCTCGGATGGTAAATGGGCATATCATTATTCTGCGACGGCTCGGCACGGAATAATGGACGTGTAGGGGCAAAAGCGGGCTTCGGTGTTCATATTTGTGATGGAACTACAACGATTCATCAATATTCAGCTGTGATTCCGGGACACGAGCCGCAAACCAATCAGCGAGCGGAGCTGCGCGCCCTTGAGTATGTTATTCGTTATATTGCGGATGGTCGGCATACAGGAGCAACTATTTACACCGATTCAAAATATAGCATTGATGTGCTCTTGAAATGGTGTGAGGGTTGGGAACGGAAAGGATGGCGGAAAGCGGATGGCAAGCCCGTTCTACACCAGGATATCATTCAACCCATGTGGGTGGCGTGGAAAGGGATTCGTTTAGTCACATCCATGGTCCATGTGCCGGCTCATACCAACGGGGTCGACTTTGCGTCACGAGGAAACGCAGAGGCAGACCGGCTCGCCACAGCAACAACGGAATAGTGCCCCCGCTGATTTTTTAATTGTATATACTAGAATGAAACCCCAGAAATTGTATAATTTCATTCTATGGCTGATGGTCACGGGGTTGATTGGATTTTTTTTCTATCGTATGTTCAGCCCATTTAGTCCCGCCCGCATTGATGATATCTGGATTATTAATCTAGACCGTGCTCCTGACCGCTGGGCACATATGCGTGATACTACGATCCGATTTGGTGATATGATACATCGCTTTCCCGCAATGGACGGCAAGACTATTACTGACCGTGATCAGGTTCATAATGAGGGCGTTGGCTACTATTTAACTACGCTCCAAAATAAGCGCGAAGAAATTATAAATAAAGGTGTCGTGGGTTGCTGGCTATCCCATAAGCGTCTACTACAGCACTTAGCAACACTCGACTGTCAAAATGACTATGGTCATCTTGTTCTTGAGGACGACGTCAATGTGCCCGAAGATTTCCTATCGGGTACAGATGTATGGTCTAAGGTATCAAAGAATATTCCTGGAGACTGGGATATAATCTATTTAGGAATGGGTGGCAATGTAGAAGGTACTCCAATTGCAGATAATATCATTAAACTTATTCCCAACAAAAAGGACCAGTACGGTACACACGCTTATTTAGTGAAACACGGTTCTATAAAAACCAAGTTTCTACCAGCTCTCCGTTTTATGACCGACGCAATTGACGAACAATATAATACACTCTTTGGTGATATGAATGCATACTGTATTCGCCCTGGTATTATTAATCCTGACGATGAAATAAGTAGTAAATCTACCATTTTAGCTATACATTAACATTATTAATACTTGATTTCGCAGCAAGTTTGTCATTGTATCGCACAGTGGGTGGATCACATATATAAATATTCCAATGGTCTGCCATCATATCATAGTGAACATCAATCTCATCTGTCATGCGCTTGATGCTCGGTAAAATCTTCGTCTTCAGGGCACCGTGACGTACAAGATACGCGTGCGCGCCCCAGTTGCCCTTATTGTACGTAGTTTTCATCTTCTTCACACCAGGTGCTACCGTTGTACCTATAATCGGCTTCTTAATTCCTAAAAAGACCATATCCCAATCGCCAGGAATATTCTTTGATACCTTAGACCAAGCATCATTTCCCGTTAAGAAATCGGTAGAAAACTCGGCGTCGTCCTCGCAAATGAGATGCCCTACATTATCGTCGGCGGGCTGCTCTGATAAATATGTTAGAAGTCTCTTATGCGAAATCCAGCAACCGACTGCGCCTACGTTTGCCGATGTAATTCTATCTGTCTTCGCATCCTTGTCAAAATCACGTGAGAGTGTTACAACGTACCCTACACCGTATTTCTGTGCTTGGTCTCGTGTTAAATCCTTGCCGTAGGTCGCTGACCATCGGTGAACCATCGGTTGAATATGATGGGTCTTTGCCTGAATATTCTGCCAACGGTCTGCTTCCTTATCAAGATTAATCACCCAAATATCCTGGATTCTAGGTGCGTTATGTCCGCCCCAATGTACGAATAATGCTATAATTGCGAGCGTTGCGACGAGCGCAATTAATAGGAATAGCCCTATACCTTTGATAGGCTTAAATTTTGCCATCCTTATATGGGGTTGGGATTATTTTAGTAAAGTGGCTAAATACTCCGCCGATTCTAACGCTCCCTCCATCCACGTCTGTGTAAGACTGACTGACTCGCCGGTCAAATAGAGATTCGGCTCGGGATTATGTGCTATTTTAGATGCCTCTTCAGGACTATAGTTACCAGGTAACCAATATGTACATCCGTTTGGCCACTCATGCTTCTTCAAATATGTAGCCTTGGGTATAACTTTATCGGGAAATAGTTTTGTGAGTTCTTTATGAATAGCATCTTCCAATGCGTCTCCGTCTAAATTATTCCAGTAATGTGTATCATCACCATCTGTATACGAAATCATAATCAAACCGGATTTTGGGCTAATAGGAATAATATACCGCAGTGGGCTATCGGTTACTACTTTTTCGGTTATATCTAACGGTGGTTGATATACAGCGTAAATGCGTGTGAGTGCGCCCGTTGCCAACTGTTTCATCAAGGGCATATCTTTTAAAATACTAAAATCGCTATATCCACAACGGCATGTTGCGATGATAACTCTAGACGCCTGATACTTGAACGGTATCTGGTTCGCCTTCTTGCCACGGAGTCCGGTGATTTCAAACAAATCGGGGGCAAGTCGCTGGATGTTTGTAACCGTATGACGATTTTTGAGGACGGCACCCGCTTCTAAGGCAGCGGTATGAAGATTCGTGACGAGAGCGTCTAATCCTTCTTGTAATCCGTAATAGTCGCTTGCGCCGGTGGCACCCATGGTGGCTTTGGGCTTAAAGAGATTGAGGGCGAGATCGGCACGCATCAGATTAAATTCGGACCAGTATGGATAGTAGTTGAGAACGGAGTGTAATTCCTTTGGGACGAGGTCGGCGACGGTATGGATCGCAAGTACGTTGGCGGGGAGTGCTTCTAGAATATGCCGGATGGGCTCAAAGAGTTGTAGAAAGTGATTGGGGTGTCCGCTAGGGGTTGTACTGTCGGTCGATATAGGATAGGTGTGCAGTCCGAACCGACGGACCAGGGCTGCGACCCGCTTATGTTCATGAAAAATGCGACCGGCTCCAATTTCGTACTGGATCCCTTTAGATTCATCACGATAGGTGAGCACTCTTCCGCCCCAAGCCTTATATTGTTCCAAGACGAGTACGTTATTGCGGGATGTCTTGTTGGCAAGATATTCTGCAATAGATAGACCAGCCAGACCACCCCCAATGATGATAGTCCGCTCCACATTCATTTACTTATTAATTAGAGAGATTCAATCCATTGGCAAATCTCCTCAGTATTGCTGCCCTGAAACTGGTCCACGACCTTCTTAGGACGGAATGCCATAAAGGTAGGAAATCCTCGGACGCCACAGAAACCGGCGGTATAATCGTTTTTCGTATGCTCGCATTTCCATAGAGTGAGCCCCTTCGCCGTGGCGACCTTATCTACCTCCGTAAGATTGATATTACGGCAATAGCCGCACCACGTCGCTGTAAAATATACGAGAAAGGTCTTATCGGACGTTCGCATACCATCGAGGGCAGGGGCTTTCGGATCCGCCTGCCACATCGCTTCAAAATCGTCCTGCGTATCTAACATCTTCATCCGTATTGATTACTTATAATGTCATAAAATCCTTTTAGACCTCCTGCGATGACTACTGCGGTAAGAACGCCGGCGATTGCGGGTCCTGGTCCCGCAGAGAATTCATTGCGTGCTCCGCCGCCGGCTTGAACCGGAGTGGGGGCAAACTCTGCCTTCATATTTGGCGTAGGCGGCGCAGATGGGTTTGCTGCGGGAGCAGGAGCAGAAGCAGGAGCAGGAGTAGGAGCAGGAGCAGGTGCTTGAGATATAGGCATTCCGATTCCTACCGATGGTGTTTCAGGTAGTTTGGGCAACGATGTTGGAAGTCCATACTTTGCTAATCCTGGCATCGTAGGCGCATCGGGAAATTCAGGCATCTTTAATATTTCATCCGCCGACTTGCTCGCATGAATAGCTGCCACAACTGTCGGTGTCATAAATGGCACAACCAAATCATTGTATAATCCTTTATACGATATTGTAGGTATAGGTATTGTTGGAATCATGGCTTCAAAGTTAAATCCTCCACTTACTGAATCTACAGGATGCGTCACTAAGAACTTTTTACCATCAATCGGCTCTCTGAAAAATATACTGTAGGGCAGCGGCGCTGAAATACCATTCTCTAAAATACTCTTCGTCATAAAGAGCGCATGAATGCTATCCCATAAGACCCATAAAAATCCAAACAAGAAAAGGAAGATATTAAATACACTGAGGACTTTTGCTATACCCTGCCACATATCGCCCATATAAAACTTATCCGCTCCTAGAAATCCGAAAAATATAGCAAGTGCCGCATAAACAAGGTACGACTTTTCTGCTACAAATTTTGGCTTTTCATTATTCTCCATAAAGACACCGCGTCCAATGCCACATATCCAATCAAACGGCGACGTAAGACCCTCCTTACGTATTTTTTTCCCATCGTATACAATCTGTATTAAATCCCAATAATGCCACATTCCAAGAGTAAATACATTAAATATGAGTTTCATCATACCAGTATGAAAACTACGTAAATAAAAATGGTCTACACCTAGAAGTCCTAACAATACAGAGAGAATCACAAACACAAAATAATTTCGGTCTGGATGCTTCCACGTATCAATGTCCGAAATATGATGCGGTGTTTTACCTCCAACATGTCCTTCTGTACCGTCCTGCTTGGACGAGTTGGGATTTGGTGGTAAGGGTGGCACCGCGGGTGATGGTGGCGCCGGTGGTGCTGGTGGTGCCGGCGGGACCGGCGGTGGTGTCAGACCATCGGACGACATCTCTAATGGTTTTTATCTTAATTTATACAGTGAATAGAACGCCGCCCAAACCAGCAACAATACGTAGTACATTGTAATTTGTCGCATACGTGGTGACACCGGCAGGGTACGATTTTACCTGTGGATTCATTGCCAATTGTAATACGATAGAATCCAACCGACTGCCGTTACAAGTACCCATAGGTTGCTCTACCTCCGGGGCTAAGCTAAAGGAATATACGTAGATAAAATCGTTTGGAATGGCTGTATGACGTTGCCAGGGCTGCATTAGACGGAAATACTGTGCCGATTGCTCCTCAAACCGATCGTAGCCATCAAACTGAAGAAGCGCTGTGGCAATAATGTCCAAGTTAGGAATACCGGTCTCATTCAACATACGGCTACCATAATTAAACCATTCGTGTGCCTGTAACATACGGTCCTCATTGACCACCCAAATCATCTCCTTGATCGGATTATTGAAGACCAGAGGAACCGAAATACGAGTCGTATTCAGTGGAATACTATAACGTTTCTGCTGCTGGACCTGCTCAATAAGATATTCGTGGCGGGACGAGACGAAGCGACGACGTTCATCCGTATCCAAATAAATATAATCGCCCCACATCACCATATCGGTAATGATGACCGGATTCTGGGTGAGCGTAGTTGGAGGATTCTGTGAGCCGCTGAGCACTGCGTTTTCCAATGAGTTGCTAAAGACCATATCATTACCGTTCTTGAGTCGGATATAAAATCGTACCGGTGTCGCCTGGAGCGCAATGAGCGGCAAGGCGAGACCTGGATTCTTACAAAACCAGAAGTCTAGCGGCACAAGGAGATTGAGCGGACCCGATTGCGACTGGTCATTAAACACCTCTTGGGTTCCCGTCATAAAATTAATACCATCTCTCTTTGACCCCGGTGTAGATAACTGTGTCCAAAGATACATCCATTCGCCGTAATGACGGTCCACCTCCTGCTGACCAATCCAAATACTAATATAATCAATCATCGCATAACCGACACCATTGACCCAACTCACTGAATTGGTAATCTGTGCATAATCGGTCGGTGCCTCAGTAATCACGCCCTGTGGATAAGGCTGAGGTCCCTGTGGCGTAATTTGCGGTAAATTTATCTGTAAGTAGACCTGTGATAGAAGATCGCCTTGACGCGGTACCGTGACCGTAATTAGTTTGCCAAAATCAACCGCCGAATCAAACGGAATACGCTGGGTCTCAATACTAAAGTTTGTATACCGCCGATACACTTGTTTGAAAAACGTAGTCTGTGGATTACCGGAAAGATAGATGTCTTGACGTCCGGTTGCTACTAATTGGAGAAGTCCTCCTGAATTGGACATGTTACTCTTACTCTACGTCTATAAGTTGTTTTTAGATGCTGCGGATTCGTACCGCAGGCAAAAATGCCCTACAACGTTAGAATGGCGTATCCTACGGGGGCGAATTTGAATGCTTTATTGCTTCAGCAATTAAATTTTCGCACTGCAGGAAATTATCCTATTTCCTCACTTTATACACTTTATGCGAACGGACAGGGTCAAACATATTGGAGTAATAGTTTGATTCCTCCCACCTTGAGTATATTGAGTACCTCTATCGGTAATGCTCTTCAAAGTACAAACAATAAAGTGAATATATTATCTACTCAGGTGTATACTCTATCTGGCGAAGTAAGTACTCTTACACATTATACATATTCATCATTTAGTACTACATTTTATTACTTAGATACTTGTCTAAATATATCAACCAATCTAAATGATGCGTTTTTATCAACTGCGAATTCGTTTCAAATTCAATTGAACTCCTATTATCAAAGTACATTAGATGCATGTTATAGTACTGTAAATTCTTTGGCAACAGTTTCAACATTTAATTCCGATTTAAATATACTCAATTCATCGGTTCAACTATGGCTCTCCACTATGAGTACCGGTATTGGATTACAGGACGCCTTGACCTCTTCATTACTCATTCAATACATTAATTACAATATTTATTCTACCATGGCTTGGACTACTCAACAATTATCATCCATTACATCTACATCAGCAACAAAACAGGAGTTGGCAAACTTTAGCACATCTATCAATACAGCATTGCTTAGCACATCCGCAGGTTTGTCAGGAGAAATTACAGATACATACAATTTTATAGAAGATGTGAGTACGTCTATAATTGTAGTGAATAATGCGCTGCTCAGTACATCTATAAATCTTCAAACAAGTATCGCTGATATATCAGGAGCAATTGTAAATATTAGTAGCAGCATCGGTACACTTTCAGGCGAGTTAAGTAGCTTTAAACACTATACATCAAGTGCCATTAACTCTTTATCAGGTGAAGTATCATCAATCTATTTTATTACAGCACAAAATACCGCCAATATTAGCAGTCTCAACCAACAAGTAAGTATAATCACGACGAGTAGTATCTTAGAAGGTATTTATGCGTCATTTATTGAATTAGAACAATATACTGTAAATTTAATTAATAGTACAAATACAGCCTATGTATATTATCTTTCTACCGCATTATCAACGCAAACGGCTATAATTGACCATATTGTTACATCAAGTGTATATGGCGCTGTATCTACTCTAACTTATGTAGTGTCAACCGCGTTATATACTCTATCGGGTGAAATCTCCACTGCGCTCTATTCATTATCCGGTGAAATCTCCACTGCGCTCTATTCATTATCAGGTGAAATCTCAACTATTGCGGCAAATGCGACCGCCGCCGTCTCCTCCGTGAATGCGGTACAACTGATTCAACTCAATTCCAGTAATTTTACCGGCTTGCTTGATCTCGTGAATTACCGTAATTTTACGATTCAAGTCAATAATATTGCCGATTTAGCCAATAGCACCTACCGTATATCATTTAATCCAACAACACTCTCAAATGCTACTCTTCAACAGGGTGTAATTTTACTGGATATTAGTACAAATACACAGGGATATACCCAAAACAATAATCTATTGGCGCTTGATTTGAACCGATGGGGAATTATCAATAATGCCACCTATTCTCAGTTTCCAATGCTTGCGGATAGTGCCTATAAAATGGAATACATCTATAGTGTCTATAATAGTAATGTATATACAAGTTTGACAAATATCTGGCCTTACCAAAATACATTTAACTTGAACGTATCATCTATTAATGATAATACAGTATTGGATCCCAGTGGTGTAAATATTTACTCTACGGGAACGGTGCTTGATCTAACATGGCAAATGTATCTATTTAGTACATTTGTAACCGGATTTTCGTCCTTTGTCAACGTAGATGTTGATATTAGCGGAGCGCTCATTCAGACCTATGGTCCATACTTTTATACTCAAAGCAGTATTCAAATTGCGATGCCCGATGGTGGTTATCCTTCAGGAACCGGTTACGTATCAGCCACCTTTGTATCCTATGTTGTAGGTGAGCCCGCACAAGGCTCGGTTGTTTATGGCGCCGCCTATTATCCATAATTTTCTAACAAAAGGGTAAATGGGTGCTGCTGTTTCGGCTATCGCCCCTCGCCTCATCATTCCAGGATTTTTTATAGGTCAAAAGGTGAAACAGGGCGGCTCGTGGGATAGTATTGCCGTTTCCTCCGCATTCACCATCTTTTTTATTACATCTGTTCTGACGGCATTCTCCGCTTCGCCCGCACTCTCCATAATTCCCAGCATCGCCTGTATTGCGTATTCGCAAATCATGGCACATCCCGAAGACTCTGACCGCTGGCGTCATAGTGATTGGTTGCTCACCACCCCCCTAATGTTAGCAGCACTTCTCTACGCAAACGATGTACCTCTTGCCGTTATTTTGCCTATGATTGCCTGCGACCTGTTGATGATTGTCGCCGGCTACCTCGGCACGAAGACAAAGGACCCACTTGAATCCAAAGGCTATTTCGCCCTCGGTATGCTCGCCTTTTTGCCAATTATTGCTATTTTACTCCAGCAGACAAAAACAAAACTCGCTATCTATTTAACTCTTGCGGTATGGTCCCTCTATCCTATTGTATATTGGATGGAAGAGTACTCAAAGATAGATAAAATGTATACTACAATTTCTTACGCTATAATGGATGTGGTGGCAAAGGTTGGTTTGGTCTATCTTTTACACATTTGAAGGGTTATCGGCAGTGAGAGGTTAAAGGTTAAACGCTGTTATAAAAAATAACTGATTCTATGGAAGCCCGCCATCCAATTACTGGAAAACCCATACGTATCTTACGTTCTGAGTCACATATTACCTCAGACCGTAAAAATCTTCTATGGGCACGAGCCTCCTTCGGAAAAGGTGCCCGTTGGGGTCGTTGGCATTGTGTTGTCAATGAACCTGCCGCGATTGAGGTTGTCGGTGCTTCCGCACTTGTGGCGGTCATCATTGCTGCCAATGCGGACGTAGATGCCTGGATGGCTGTACTACCGGCTGTGCTTTCCAACAATACAGAATGTCTGCTTGTGGCTCCGTCGGCGATTATAGAATCTCTTGCGGATCGTGGTCTACGATGGGACCATACATTGGTGATGGAAGAACTCCACGATGACTACCCGTTTTTAGGCGAGCCGGTGCGAAGTGAGGACTCGGTTGAGAAGGTGATTCTCTGCCTCGCGCATTTACTGCGTATGAACGTGGTGACGTGGTCGTCTGCCGGCGATCGTGAAGGGCTGGACCTTGGCACCCGTATTGTGTATGATGCCTGGGCACGTTCTATGGAAACTGTGCGACTCGTCTCTGTTGCGTCGGATTCCGATGACTCCATCATTCCGCAGACGTGGCTCATTCAACAGTACTTTCGGCATCCGACCGCACGACGGGCACGTGAAATTCGTCTATGTTTAGAAAAGAATGTAGAATGTCCATGGATTGACCATATTCTGCTTCTAAACGAAGTGGAGTATAGCGACTTGCCTTCGAGCGATAAAATTGTACAGGTTGTTCTCGGTAAGCGTCTGCGATACTACGATGTCTTTATGGCGATACAAGAGCGTGTGCCCGCTGGGGCGTTCGTTATCTTCTCCAACTCGGATATCTGGTTCAATGAGACGCTGTCATATCTATGGAAGATTTCTCTCGCAGAGAATCGGCTCTTTCTGGCGTTGCTCCGTTGGGAAGATACGAGTGGAGCAGGAGCACCTACCATCTTTGGTCCACGTGCCGATTCCCAAGATACGTGGATTCTCGCCCGTGATGCGATGAACTTCACACCGACCGAAGAGGAGCTCGGCTTTCCGTTCGGTCAATCCGGTTGCGATAACGTTATTACGGTTGTAATGCTTCGGCATAAGTTCCTTGTAGTAAATCCCGCCTATTCTATTAAAACTATACATCTCCACAATTCCAATATCCGTAATTACGAGCCGAAGGATGTTCTCTACCGCCCTGCGTTTCTCTATGTTGACCCCACCCCCATTCAATCTATGCGTATCTGTAAAAATCTGAATTCGGTGGGAAAACTCCCCGTTGCGATGGAGTCTATGTGGAATCGCACCGCATTCCGCAAGTCTTTTCCTCGCCCAATTCTCTCTGTATCCGAATCTGCTCCGAAGGCGATTTGTACAATGCTGCGGCATACCGGCGACGGCGACGGAGTTGATTTATACAACTTTCAAGCCGGCGAACAAAATATGTATACACCCAAGCCCGATGCTCTGCCGCTCTATCATTTTCAGGGTGGTAAATTCGTCAACCGCCAAGGACTGATTAGCTCGTTCAAGGATATCTTCGTTGGTCAGCATAAGGAGTGGGTGAGTGCGTGGGAAGCGGCTCGTGTTAGCAATATGATGTCGTCCATTCATGTACCGTCTATCATCTCCATTCCTATTGCGGATGAATGTAAGACGACCCTCAGTCAGTGGATTTTACACTATTTGCCTAAAGTTCTAACAATTCGGCGACTACTCAAGTCGTGTAATCTGACGGTCCCTGAATTCCTAGTACCGCAACTTGCCGATATTACACCGTTTCTACGCGATTGCGTATGGTCTTCGGCGGAGAAGGGCAATATCACTCTTGTGCCGATGATGGATGATATGAACTATTATTCCGAGGATGTATGGGCTTTGCCACCGTCTGCCGAGCACTCGCTCGTTTCGGCGGAAGATATTATGCTGCTGCGTGAGCTTATTGAGCCGGTGGACGAAGAGCCCTCTATGCCCGTTGCGGTATTCTGTGTAGATGATGCTCCTGATGCGGTCTGTACACGGGAATGGGCGGAATCGGTTGCGGAATATATCTTTGCGAAGGGCTGGATTATTCGCTATGTATCGGTGACTGATACAGCGTCGGTGCGCCGACGAGCATTTGCCCACGCCTCGTGGATTTTTGGCTCCGCTGCGTCCTCTGGACTCGACTATATCTGGCTGGCACCTGCCGGCGCCTATGTAATGGAATTTAACTATGCCGAGAAGCCCCGTGGTGACCGTATTCATCTTGCCGGTGCGGCTGAACTCAACTATGTATGCGGTCTCATTCAGCGTGAGCCGATTGAGGTCCGCCGACAAAATGCGCTCCTCGAAGTGGGTGCCGCGGTTAAGAAATTCGGTTTCAAGGATATGCTCAAAGTGATTCGTGATAAGGCAGCGGCTACGGGTAATAAGATACCACGTATTCTTGTGCCCACCGGTAAGGCACTTGAAGGAATATGGTCACATAGCGGTGATACATTTCGTGAAATGGTGGATATTTGGGCGGAGCGTGAATATATAACTGTAGAGAAGACCGAGGATAGTGGCTATTGTTGGTGGGGTGCGATTGGGGAGGTTCTCTTATACGACCGCCCCACTGCGCGCTGGTGGTCATCGCCGCCTTCGTACCAGATGGCTATGTTCGGTAATTGTGCGCCACCTGGTCCTGATACCCATAAATTACGTCAGTCGGTCTGGGGTTTCTGGCCACGCTCACCGCGTGCCATTGAATCCATCGTCGCCAGTAAGAAGAATCTGCTCGGTTACACAAAGCGTACAATCTCTTCGCTGTTTTTGGGTAAGATTGAAAATGGTGTACAGCAGAAGAACCGTACCCAGCATGATTGGAGCAAATGCGTAGAGCTCTTTTCTATGCCGATTGATAGCACTGGCGCACCCTACCCTTATACGCAGACCGAATATCTGAATAAACTCTGCCATGCGCGCTTTGGTCTCTGCCTACCTGGTTTTGGTCCCAAGTGTAACCGTGAAATTGAGTACTTCGCCTGCGGTGTCGTACCGATCGTAACGGACGGTGTAGATATGAAGGGATATCTTGTAGCACCCAAGGAGGGAGTTCACTACTTCAGAGCATCTACGCCCGCTGATGTCTCACGTATTGTAAAAGAGACGTCGGTAGAAACATGGTCTAAGATGTCTATTGCTGGTCGTGAATGGTGGCAGTCGTATTGCTCGGCTGAGGGACTGTTTCGGCTCACTTGGACACGTATTGAACAGTGCCGTCCTTTCTTCAACGTCGGTATTCCTAAACTGTTCCCTTTACACTAGAGCGTGGTTGGTTTAAACATGATTTTGTAAAGTTCATCAAATGGACTATACAAAAATAGCAAATGACCGTTATTCGGCGGGTGTATTCATCAATAAACCTACCGATGGTCCTAAGATTGAGGTTGTTTTGAATAGAACTTTCTCAAACACCGTGCCTACTATATCGGTCGTAACCCCTATTTACAATCAGGAGGCAATCATTGAACGCAATCTACGTTCGGTGCTAAATACTGTGACAGAGATGCCGTACGAAATGATTCTTATTGTAGATTCCTGCTCCGATAGAACAGAAGAAATTGTGCGTGAAATGTTTAGTCTAGGAGAGTTTCCTGCGCTTCTAACAAATGTGGTGGTGATGCGGTCGTTGGCACCACTCTTTGAGACCGCCGCCGATAATCTCGGCTTTCTATGTAGCCGCGGCGAATACATCTTGGAGATTCAGGCAGATATGATGATGATTGAACGGGGATTCAATATGGCACTCCTTCGTCCGTTTTTAAAGATGAACGATCTAATTGCCGTGAGCGGTCGTTGTTGTCACGGGTTGACCTACGGCGATGGGGTCGGCAAAATGGGAGTAGCGGTAGAGGCGCCGCTTGATCCGCAGCTTAACCGTGGCGTCATTTACATTGGTGAAACGTGTAATCGTGGTCCTATCATGCTTCGGCGAAGTATGGTAGCGGCACTAGAGTATTTAGACGAAATCAATTACTTCTTGGACTACAGTGAGCACGACTTATTTACTCGTGCTCGTGTGTTGCGCTCTTGGCTCTGCGGATATGTGCCCATGGAGTTTATATCACCGTGTAGCGACGGCTCAACCCGCAAAGCACGCGACCCTGTCAATGAAGCGGTGTATGCCGCTAAATCGGCAGTTTATGGACGCCGAGAAGGATTCATGTATAAATGGCTGTTGACGTCGCCTGAGCCGTTTCCGATTCGTGTTATTCCAATCCAATAAGTCGGCGATAAGCGTTTAGAGGCTTATGGGCTTTGAATTTCTTCGTAAATTCGTCAAACCACATACGAAACGAGACACATTCAAATGCGGTGGTAGAAAACCAGTGCGTATGAATGGACTGTAGTGGTTTGCCGTCGTAGCGAATGCCAATGCTTTGGTCGTTACGGAAAATGCTGAAACGGGCTTGAATTTCACGTTGTGGAGTCGTTGATTGCTGCATGCGCCACCAGCCAAAATTCACCTGGGCTGGAAACTCGTACACGGCGTCCTTGGGTAGCGAGTTAGCGAGGTCTTCTAGTGCCGCCTGCTCATAGAATCGGCTCTGATGCCCTAGTTCTTTCCACTTCGGTAGAAGGGCTGCCGATTTGAACCACATATAACCCGCATTATACTTACCGTATCGGGCTTCATCGGTTGGGCGAATCATATGCTGTGAAAGGGCGAGCTCCGTTTGGGCTGGAATTGTAGGAAGGGGTGCTAGGTGTGAAATATCGGCGTCTAAAAACCACGCCGGCTCATCTGGATGTACGGCGAACATCCACTCTAGAACCGCCGCCTTCTCATACGTATAATCTTTGAACAGAGAATCGTAAATGGTGCCCTTGGTGCGTTCCATTTGGGGGCGCTTGAGCCCTTTATATTGGTCCATTGCCTGTTTTGTATGAATGGTAAGTTTGGACTTAATTTGTTCGGTGGGAGTGTCAGAGTCGGTGTATACGAAAAGCTCTGCTGTAGGGTGCCATTGCTCTAATGTTTTTACGAAGAGGGTGAAATCTTCTAGGGCTTCCTTTCCGGTGACAATGAGACCAATGCGCGGAGTAGACATAATTATACACTTTTTGCGTGTGGAGTTTAGACCAATGAATATTGGTAGAACAATGCCGGTTTGTAAATATTTACCCTAAGTAGGAATGTCATTCAACGGACCCAAACCGCCTCCTAGTATTCCCGCACCTCGGTTAGGTCCGCTTGGCATAATGCCAAATGAGCAAAACAATCTTATTCGATCCGTATATTTAGCGTCTGGGGCTGAAAATGAGCCGGTAAATAATAATAATAATTATTCTCGTTTTTTTAATGCGACCTATAATGTATCAAGACAACCACCATTACCATCAGGACCACCGTCTGAATCTACACCACCTATCGGTCTGGTTGAACCTAATAAACTTATTGAAGCGATGTTGAGAGGAGATAGAGTATATATAAATAGATTTCCTGAAAACGAGCGGGAGTTTATCCGTTACTTTATGAAGTTATTTCGCGATCAGTACAAAATTCGTTATTTTTTTAAAGATAGCAACGGAAGACGTTTGGACGACCCATATTATTGGATTAGTCGTAGAAATACACGTAGAAGCAAAAAAGAGCGTCGCGCTAAGACACGCAGACATCGTTAATCAAAAATATTTAGTAGTTTTATTACTATTTATTTTTTTGTTTTTTTGTTTTTATTTTTATTTTTTTTAATTAAGAGCGAAACATCATTTTAGCACGGTCTGCTGCATTGCTGAACCATTCATCTCGTTCGGTGTCCTCCATAATAACCTTTGAATCCGGTGAGGATATAGTATGACTACCAATGGCAGTTAGACGCTCAAGGGGTACCAACGGAGGCGGTGGAAGTGAACCTCGTCGCTTAGAGAAGAATACCGATGGCTTGCGAGAAGCGGGTGCTGGAAGAGGTTCCAGTTGTACCGGACTTGAACATCCATCTTTACAAGTATCACACCAACAGATATACTCGTAATTCTTGAATTCTGTCGTACATCCGCACTCTGAGCATCCCCATTCTTTTGGATTAAATGCGAGGATTTTTGCTAAAGCTCGTAGAGTCTCGTCCGTACGGTAAATTGGAAAGTCTTCCATTCCTGGTTTACAGATTAGGAAATTATTGGTCGCTGGATCCCAGTTGACTGCGGAGAATCCTCCATCATAGTCTGGAATAGTTGCGACGGGCGCGAGTTTATGTAATGGGGCGCCACTGGTGCTATAGCAGTTGGCATGAGTTTCACCCTGCTCTTCATAATAGACATCGTCCTTATAACGTTCATGGTAGTCTGGGTGACAACAATCGTGTAGGGAGGAATTCGACATTTGGATTTGTAGGAATTAGAGAAAATAGGAAGTAGGAATAGCGGCGGGGGCGCTTTTAGCTTACGGATGGAGGTCATCTTCAATTTTTTCGAAGTCATTTTACCGACGGAGATTATCTTCAATTTTTTTAAAGTCATTCTTGTGATTCTGCGGGTGCGGGTGCGGGTGCGGGCTCGGATTCTGGTGCGGGTGCCGGTGCGGGTGCGGGCTCGGATTCTGGTGCGGATGCCAATGAAGAAACCGCCGTATCATTCGTATGTGTGACCTCCGCTTTATGACCCGCTATTGTGCTCATAGCCGCGGTAATAGCTTGACTGACATCATCGGGTGTAGGATTCGCATTTCCTGTGCTATTAATATGAGCGATTGCTTGTGCAATTAAATCGTTCGTTGATGTGGGTGATAGTATAGATTGTGGAGCAGACTCAGGTACCGACTCGATTACAACCTCAGGTGCCTGTTCTTGTTCGGGTGTCGCTAATGCCTCCGCATCCGCCTTTGCTTGTGCCTCTGCCTTTTCGGCTGCCTCAGCATCCGCCTTTGCTTGTGCCTCTGCTGCTTCAGCAGCCGCCTTTGCTTGTGCCTCTGCCTTTTCGGCTGCCTCTAACTCTGCCTTCGCCTGTGCCTCTGCTGCTGCCTTCGCTTCCTCCTCCGCCTTAGCCACTGCCTCAGCCTCCGCTGCCGCCTTCGCATCTGCTTCTGCCTGTGCGGCTACCTTGGCGGCTGCTTCCTCTTCAGCCTGTGCCTTGGCGAGTGCTTCGGCATCATTTGCCGCCTTCGCCGCTGCTTCTGCCTCTTGCGCAGCCTTTAATGCCGCTTCTGCCTCTGCGGCGACCTTCGCCTCCGCATCCGCCTTCGCCTTTGCCTCTGCTTCAGCGGCTGCGGCTGCCTCTGCTTCCGCTCTCGCCTTCGCTTCAGCGACTGCCTTCGCTTCTGCCTCCGCTCTCGCCTTCAACTCTAACTCTTTCGCCACCTTTGCATTCTCTGCTGCGACTCGTGCCTCAGACTTTGCCTGCTCCTCTAAAAGATGGTTTTGTGCCGCAACCTCTTGGTGTCCAAACGGACGAGATCCACCATAATGGTCACGGAAGTGATGTGACATAGCCGCACGGCGTTTAAAATAAGCACTAGCGTTCATTCTACTCTATAAATATTTATTTATCTACGATGTTTACGAGATTTACGGTATTCTGTTTTTACCCCTTTACGGGTCCGTCTTCGGCGACCACCTGTTTTTGGGCAGAAACTGGAGAAACGTGTATCCATGAATAATGCTTTCCCCTTATCTCCGTTGCTTGGTGGAAATCTAGATGCAATAATTTCGTACGATCCGTTTGGTATAATCTCATCAATAACTTGTTGGAAAAGAATATCTCTTGCGCCCCCGTTATTTGTCAAGACCGCAATATGAACCCCACTTTGAGCAACCTCCTTTAGCCATTCAGTTATCATGGTATACCGTTCTTGCCCGCCAAGATAAAAAATCGCAATATCTTTCGGTTTTATGAAAAGATTATGTAATAGATTCTGTCTCGGAGCATTTTTAAAAAACATTTGTAAAGTGCTTTGTCCTGGAAACTCAATACCATCAAACTGACTTAGGGTCTGGTCCCAGTCTAATAATAAAATACGATTACCGGTAGTTGTTCTCTTCCATTCATAATACTTATCAATATCATCTTGTTGTATACCAGATTCGGGATGATATTTTGGTATAATTTTAAAGTGTTTTAAATATGATACATATCCATTGTTTAGCTTAATGTTTGAATGTTCATTATATTCTTCGTACAACGAATCCATTAAATTTTTTAATGGACCAGGTGTAAGAACTTTGTGGGAAAAAGTCATGTTATTTTTTGTATAAAAATTAGTTTTATACGAGTATTTCACAGTTGATTCTGTATCATTTACCTTTACAAGTGTTATATTGGGACACTTTGCTTTGACATCGTCAAGGTATCCTTGATCGTTGTCAAAAAAAATAGCAGCATCAAACTTTGCCATCTTATTTATAATTTAGTTTTTATTTGTAATTGTCTTAATTATATCTGTAATATCTGCCTGCGATGGATTCGTATTACCAGATTTTAAAAGTTCTAGAATTGCGGATGCGATAACATTATTACTAAACGATTCGGATGGTACTTCAACCGTTACCTTAATCGCCGGCAAAGGTTCATTTGGAGGGGGCTCTGGGATAGATACTTGTTCTGGAGCTGGAGCAGGTGCTGCTACAGCTTTATTTGCGGGTTTTGCTAAGGGTTTTACTGCGGGTTTTGGTTTTACTACGGGTTTTGCTACGGGATTTGGTTTTACTGCGGATTTTGCTTCTGGTTTTGGTTTTGCCGCAGGTTTTGGTTTTGGTTTTGCTTCTGGTTTTGGTTTTGCTTCTGGTTTTGGTTTTGCTGCGGGTTTTGGTGGCGGCATTCTACATGGGTCCAATTTATCGCTCCGCAATCATTAAACGCTGTTTCAAACGGGCATGTGCTGCCGAATGGTCCACATCTCTCGCCGCCAGCCGTTGCTGTCTCTGTACCTCTGCCGCTTCTCGTGCTTGCGTAAACATAGATACCGCACGGGTTTCCTCCTCAGACATAGAAGGAGGTGCCGACTTATACGCCCGCTCCGCCTCCGCCATCGTCTTCGGACGTCCATCTAGGCTTACACCCGCAATATCCTGACTAAATGTAGACCCCTCGCTATAGGCGTACTTGAGGTCAGTGTATCCAATACCACCCGCTGCGCCCGTAATTGCCGTTGTAGATTTTGTGTACTGTTCGGGTCGCCCTGCGCCCAACTCCGTACCAAATCCAGGAGCCAGTATCATTTCTGATGGAGGTCGGTACTTCGATAATTGGTTTTGCGGTGCCGCTGCCGCCCTCTTCGCCTCCTCCTCAAATGTACGATTGAATACATCCGCATTGTACTTACCCTTCATCGCCGCCTGGGTTCCACGGCTGTTATCCTGATCCTTCAGCCAATCACCATATCCATCATCCTTATCAGGATCCGGTAGCTTATTCTCTTCAAACAGTTTATTGAAGACATTCATATCAAGTTTCTTCGGGTTGAGGGCGACCGGTGGTGCGTCTTCCAACTTCATAGCATTCTTATCCGCCGCTGCGGTCGGATTGATACCACGAGCGCGCATCGCCTCCTCAGGAGTCACCGAGACTGAAAAACGTACATCCTTACCGTCCTTACCGGTCTTTGGTATGAGTTTTTCCAAGATTTCTTGAATATAGAGGAAGGCACGAGTCACTGCGTCAAACAGTTCAGGCGATCCACCTTTATCAGGGTGAGTCTTCACTGCCGCACGCTTATATGCCGACTTAAGAAGTTCATGGGTGAGAGGTTTGGAGTCATCTATGCCAAGGAGTTGATACGCTTCGTGTAAGTAGTCCATCGCTCTTCTAGGTGGAGGGGCTTTTGCTAATGTAGTTGTGTTGGGCGGGGAGTCATGAATACGCATAACCGGTGTTGCGTGTTGTGGCTGTGTGGAAATTTGTCTTAGGGGCGGCGGGGCTTGTGTTTGTTGAGGTTGCGGATAAGGCCAAGGATAGAATTCGCCACGACGTTGAGCCGCAATCCAGCCGAGCAAGGCTCCGTAGAGTCCCATACGCTTTGCCGTATTTACATACTCCTGTCCTTCAAACAATGTCTCAATCATCTGTATCCGGGCTGGGACCGAATCTAGAGAGCTCAGATTCTGCCATATACGAATATGCCGTGGGTCAACTGTTGATTGAGCGGCGCCCATTACTTAGGGGGCTGAAGGTTTTCTTGATGGTTAACCGCGGGATTGGAGGTTTTGCTAAAAGTCCGTATCGGTTGTTGACGGCTTTATGGTTTTTGATAGGAACTCTTCCAGTTGGGCGTTGTGCTGAGTAATAAACTCTGCGATGACGTTGCCGTCTTGTAGCACCCGAAGCGTCGGTAGTTTCTTCACGGCGTCTACGTCAATCTTCTCCACATCCTCGTCAATATCGTATGTTTTGATGGGAATGGCGTACTTTGCCGCCTGCTCTAAGACCTTCGGTTTTACCACTTTACAGGGGGCACACCAGGACGCGCCAATGTATTCCAGTTCGTATGCGGACATTTTTGGCGGATTGTTTTGGGTGTTATGGGTGCTCATTTTTTTCGTTGGGTTTGGTAGGGTATGTCTTCAGCGGGGGACATTTTTTCTATGAGTGATGAGCAACTAAAGGCTGAATTAAGGCGCCTTAATATACCGATGGGTGGAGCCGGTGATTATAATAGAGAACGCGCTATTCAAAAACTTATAGAACACTACTCAATAGTACCTATAGCAGCGGCGCCTGGTTATGAATCACCTACAGGTTTAACAAATCTATCAAGTGTGTCAGCATCACAGACTCAGTCTCATCCCAGTAGTACAGAACGACCTAAGCTTACTAATTCAGAGCAACGTAAACAAGAAAACATAACACGAGGAGCAGTAACAACATTGATGAAGGCACTAAGAAATACTGGTGATGAATATGATGATGATGATGATGATGATAATGATGATGATGAAGTCGAATTACAATTTTCTGTAGATGAGATTGGATATTCTGAACCTGATGATGATAATCTTTATACTGAAGCATATTTGTTAGGATTATCCCAAGATATACAAATCGGAGATGATACGGTTCTGGGTTATTTATATGATATCAGTGAAGGAGATGAAGCCTCAAACGATGGAAAATCAGTCGTTGAAAATTTAATAAATCGTTTTGCGGATGAAATTACAGAAGATGTAAAAGTGGCATCTTACAGACCATTGGACGATTCAGTTATATCAGAGCCTAGTGAATCAAGTAGTGTTTTATCAAAGTGTAGTGCTACAGGTGTACTTCATTTATTAGCACAAGCAGCGGCATCCTTAGAAACTGAAACTGTTGTTGCTCCTGCTGTTGCTCCTGCTGTTCCTGATGCTACTCGTCCAAGATCAACACGAGTAATTGTACCTCCAAAACGCTTGATAAATGAAATTTCTAAAATTTCAAGCCCGAAACGGCGGCGTACACCTTGTGTAATACCTACATATCATTTAAATTCTAACTCAGGTTCTGCTAAAGTCGCTGAATTCACCGAGTCACAAAATACTCAAGCAACTCAAGCACGTAAGACATTAAAAGAATTGACAAAAATACGCATAGAGCACAATCGTGCGCCATCGCAAGCGAAAAAAATACATGGGGACTACGCCGATGGTATAAATGGTAAGTCTATATGTAGTTTATGCGGATTTACTTTGGAACAAAGACAACCACTTGATAAAGTTGGGACAAAATGGTCTTACGACCATACTATACCAGTAAATCTTGTTGCCCTTTATTTTCGTATTATTTGCTCAGGTAATAAATACTCTAAGGATGAAGTGGAAATTATGAGTCATTTAGGAGATGTCTCCTGTTGGAATTGTAATTATACAAAAAGTCAAGCGCGGTTTATTAGTATACCACATGTTGGTCCTGCTATTCCTCGTGAAACAGAAATTGAAAATTTTTTAAAAAAATTATTAGATGGTACAGGTAGAGACGCTCTAACAAGAGATGGAAACTCAACACTAAAAATTGCTATCAGCAAAATTAATGTAGGTAGAACATATGATGACAGAGAGAAATATTGGAAAGAAATACAAACAGAAAATCTTATAAGAAAAGTAAAGAAGATTTGTGAATTATTAAATAAATTTGTAGATATTAAAAAGGCACAGCAAAAATTACAAAGCCTCCGCAAACATATAAGAGAATGTCAAGCAGTAGCAAAAAGAAATGAAGTCTTAAAATTGCCTGCCTTCAAACAAATTTTATCAAGTCTATCTAGTTATTTTCCTTGGAAAGAAGAACACAGGACGAAATTGGAAAAAAATAGACAATCTATAAATAAACTAACATACGATTTTCCATTTGATACACAAAATCCAGAAATTTATAAAGGATTTGGAGAATTAAAACCAGATGTATCTGAAGCAACATCAGGAGTAGTTCGTGGGCGTTTCTTTAATATTTCTAATAGTTCATCACCAAAACGTCCTAAACATCCTTCCCTTCCTCCATCTCCAAATACACGTCGTCGTTTACGCCGTTATAAACAGCGCAAAACACTCAAAAAACGTAAAGGTCGCCGACAAACTAGGCGTCGAGCATAACTTCAATCCACGTCTTAATCTGCGTTGGTTGAATGAGTGGAATCAACGGCTCGCACTCCCATAAAATCTTTCTACCCAACGAGAACAATTCCCATTGGATAGGAAAAGCGTGCGGATACAGTGTTGGCAAGGCTTGGAACTCTTTCGGCAGCAGGTGAAACGACCTCTGCGGCAACACCATCGCCAATTGCTCCTCTGGCTTCAATGGAGTCCTTGGCGTGGCTGGGGTTTCTAACAATGGTGGTGGAGTAGTGCTGAGGTATGCGGCGACCGTTTCAGTGCGCGGAGGCAAGTACCACGGATAGTACCAATGGAGGTCAAAGGGCGCGCCTGAATAGTAGGCGAGGGTCCAAGCGAGTGAATTGAGATACTGTTGTGTGGCTTTCTGGGGGTCGGCACCCATTAGAGCATGCTCATCATAGATTTGGCGCCAGTCTGATTTTAGAATCCACGAGGGCTTCTCTTTGTCCTCAAGTTGAATCTGCGTAGCAAAGACCTTTTCCGCCGCCCATGTGATGGGCTGATCGTTATAACGTGCCATTGCCTGGTCCTCTGGCTCCTTTGACGCCGTCATACCTGGGCGAGCATTGAGTTTCTTCGACGTCGACCTGAGAATCTGTTGCTCCTCGGTCTTCGCCACCCGTTGGAAAAGGTCTGTAAGTGTGGCTTGATTATACTGCCAGTGGGCTGGGGTGGCTGGGGTGGCTGGGGTAGTTTGTTGAACAAACGGAGTTACAAGATGGTCACGGTACATACGAAGGAGTGCTTCAATGCCATCATCCTTAATCTTAAGTACCATGCCGTGGGGTACAAAGTCGTTGCCCAAGAGGCTCATGAGTCCTACAAAATCTCTTAAGAACTCTGGTTTTGGCTGAGATTTGGACTTTTGATACTTATCGTATAGGGCATCGGCAAGTTGGTCGGTAAGGAGATACAGAAACTTCTCGTCGCCTAGAGCGTCCGTTTTTACCGACCCGTTAAACTCCATCTCTTCGCGGAAAAGGCTCAGGGTGGTACCGAGGGTGGCGTTTGCCCATAGAGAAAGTACGATTAAGTCGGCGTCCAAACCGTAAATTACAGCGGTTTTTGGCTGGTGTTTGCGGATGTACTCCATAATCTTCTGCTCTCCCTCGCCTGGCTCGTCCGCTGGAGTGACCACTGTGACGGGATTTGTGTGAGTTTTGCCGAACTGACGTAGAGCGAACGATAGGTTCTTCATAAACTGTGTGCCTGGTGTAATAGCATTTGTATCCCACCGTGGCTGCGCTTCATATTTAACACCACGTGCTTCCGCACGAATCTTCGCTTCCTCTTCCGCCTGAACTGCGGACCGAAACCGACGTAGACGCTGCTGCTTAATCTTCGCCATCGGTGCTACTCCGTCCACCGCAATATATAGAGTTTGCGTGGGGTTGACGATTTGGGTCATTTGCTTGATATAGGCAATTACCTCAACGATAAGGTCCGCTTCCCATTTTGCCTTAATTTGTGGAGTATACGGCGTTTTCTTCTGTACCTTTCGTACACAGTAGTAAATCGCACAGTTAAGATCCAACCCAAAAAACTCCGGTGGTGCTGGGGCGGCAGGGGTGGTGACGCCCGCAATAGTTTGTATTATGTGCTTATAGAAGGAGGGGATTCCCATGGCTGTTCCTGAAAAAAAGACGCTTGACGCTGTGACAGCCTTATTTAAATTTGGTGCCGATGGGTTTAAGTACAATCTACAAACATTTCCCGATACAATCTCGGCTGCCGCTTTCTTATTTACTATTCTATTTCAATCACCACCCCTGGGAGCTCTAACAGGTAGTATATTAGCCCTCAATGTGATTACCCCTATGCTTCAAAAATTCTTATCTAGCTTTATTGGTGACGCAGCGATTGTCAATAATGAATCGGACCGTCGGTGCTCTGGTCATTTTCCCGGTGTATCATTTGAACGTATTCTACAACTAAGTAATACTAAGTCGTTTAGCGACCTGGACCACAACGGCGTTCCAAGTTATTACTCCCTATTCTTGGGCTTCTTATCGGCGTATGTAGGAGCGCTGCCTATTATTTATCATAAGGAAATATCGTATTCTCCACGTCGTCAGGCGTCCACGACCTACGGTATCGTCATTCTCGTTCTGGTCGTCTTGATGTGCTCGGTCTATCGGTTGATGTTCTCATGTGAGAATGCGATTAGTTTGATTGTCGGACTCGTAGCAGGTGCGTTGGTCGGTATCTTCTTAGTCGGATTCTTGGCGTATATCTCCGACCGCCGCCTCACCAACATCCTCGCCTTCCCACTCATCCGTAATCGTGCCGCCGACGGCAAACCGATCTACGTCTGCGAAAAGGCGTTGAAGAAGCCGGCGCCCACTTGTGTCAAGCCAATGAACCAGAAAGAGGCGACTTCGCTACAGTCTCTACGTGCTACGATTGAGCGCGGTAGCCAACGAGTCGGTATACCCATATCGCCCGATAAACTTGACGAATTTGCGACGTTTTACGCAAATAATGCCGACCCGAATACTGGGCTAATGGACGGACAGGCACAGAATCAATCACTTACAATACTCGGTATTACTATGGAACAATTACAACAGATTCAGGCAGCAGGAAAATAGAAATAGAGAACAAGGAGGATGAGTGTAGTGCGATTACGCCAATTTTTACTCGGTTTATATCATGACCTCCCGAATGTACTCTTTACCGGTTCATTTGTACTCGGCTCTATTACCGGCTACCTACCACTCGTATGGGTCTCTATGGGCTTGATTCTCAATGGTTTAATCGTTAGCGCTGTACAACAAGGGCTCGTATTTGTATGGCCGACGTGGAATCAGATTGTAGTACCCGAAAACGGTGCCTGCCAGATTCTATCAACCGGCAAGGTGGGTGCCGGTGAAACAACGATTATAGCACCGAGTGCGTGGCTCGCTTCCGCCGTCTTCTTTGCCACCTTCATCATCTATAATTCAGTGATGCTCGCCATGATGCCGGTTGCGAAAGGAGCGAGTCAGGAGAAGGCGGATATTCGTCAAGCCTTTACCCTAACAACCATCATTATCGGCGTTGTCTTTTTCCTACTTTTATTAATGCGTGGATTCAGCGGTTGCGAATCCTACCTCGGTGGATCACTCGGTGTTCTCATCGGCGCAGGATTATCTATCGGTTTCTGGAATATCCTCAATGCGTGTGGAGGTGCGGCACGTGTTGGTATGGTACCAGATATATTACAGGTCGTCAATTCTATGGCACCACCCGGCGAGGAGACAGTGCCCGTTGTTTGTGCCGCCTAGTTGGGTCCGCCTGATACTAGTCCTATAATAAGTGATGTATCATTACGCCATTCACGGAAAGCGGCACCGGTAATCTGTTGTAACACAATCGGCTCCCATTCCGCATGAATATCTCGTAAAATACGACCCGTTTCGCTAATTATATCTGAACGAACTTTATCTACATAGAGTGCGTTGAGTAATTCCAGAGGAAATTCAGGCTTGCCATTCCGCTCATTGACAGCATTATGTAATGCCCAAATATTATAGATCATTCGTTCCTTAATCTCTGGACCCTTTACCAAGTGTAAATTCTTATTTGTGAATAACGCTCGGTGTTTGAGATACTCTGCCAAATGTCCACGGCATATGGGACACGGCATGACATCCGAGAGTGTTTTCAACAACTTCTTCCATAAAAATGGTAGATCCGTTCTATCACTTAACCACGCCAAATTATGTAGTACCCGCCATACTTTTGGTCCCCACGAATCTTTAGAACCGGGCTTTGCCATTTACTACGCAGGCGAAAAATTTGAATGTGTCTATCCGCACTACGGTGATAAGTAACAACCAATGGAGGTCGTTCAACGAATTCCTACTGGACTGTGGGAAAACCTACAAGAGGTCCTATGGCGCATGGATGCCACTTTCCTACGAGATGTGTCGCAGATAACAAAAATTCCATACAACGATTTACGAAAAGTCATTCCTACACGCGGTGTCACCACCCGAATTTCTACAGATGGACAGGAGCCCTGGTGGGTGGGGCTGACATGCCGTATGACAGTACGACGTTCCGGTGGAATGTGGCTTCGCTGCGGCGGAACCGCCTTTGAAGGCGCCTGTTGTTTCAAACATAGAGGGTTTGATGGTCGTGAAGAGGAACGGCTGCCCGATGGGCTCTTGCCCTACGATTCTGTGTCGCTGATTGGACTACCTCGTCGTCTACCCATTCGGATTGAAGGAGTCGTCTATTGGGCGTGTGAAGGGACGCAATTCTCCGAGCTCTATGATATGGACGGTAACGTTGTAAAAGGGCTGATGGTCAACTATGCTTTGCGATGGATTCTAGAAACTGACAAAAATTGAATTTCGTTATTGGTCGTAGTATTTTTTACCAAGAAATAGTAACGTAAATGGAGGAACTCTTCAAGGCTGCTATAATAACGAAGTCGCTGAAGAAAAAACCGTCTAAGAGATCAAAATTCCAAAAGAAGCGGCATTATGAAAAGAAGAAACAGACGTCTACTATTCATTGTCCTGTTCCTAAATACATTATGAAACAATGGATTGATGGTCTGGCTGGTAAGCCTAAGGCTCCTGTTCCAGGGTGTATTTCGCTTCTGTACTGCCGAAAGGAAGATTATAGTCCCTGGCTTTATAATACGATTACGGCTATATATCGTAAACGTACTGAATGGTATACTCTTATTAGCGATATGTGGACCGGTCCTAAACTCGTCGAATCTGGTATGCCAAGTACGCTCAAGCATTCAAATCCATTCTTCTATAATCAGGCTATATCAACGCATCTAGATAAACTTATATGTTTGAATATTGCTCTACGTATGGCTATTCTAAAGTATGTTCAGCGGCGACTTCTAAAAAAAATGGACCAACGGGTAGTCGGCGAGGACGACCTTCATACGACTACAGCGATTCCCGCAAATATGACCGTCGCCGTATACGATTTCAAGACTCGTGCCAAATATCTATTTCACACAAATACAATACTTAAAATGATTTTATCGTCGCTGCGATATTGTGCGTATGGAATTGCATCACCAAAGCCACCTAAGAATCCTTACACAAATTTGGAATGGACGAAGCCGCAACTAATGTCCATCACTCAGCAAATGATTTGTAACCTGGCAAGAATTCATCGTATTCCGCCGCCGATGTTTCTCAACTATTACAATTGTAATTATGTTATTTCGGTCTTTGCGAAATTTTGTGAAAAAGAACTCGGTGTCCACGCCGCCGCCGAACTCTTCAAACTCAAGGACGACCCAACAACCCAGGATATCTATGGAGAAACCATTGATGAAATCATAGAAGAACAAGATATGCATATATCGGCACGTATGCGCAGTATGATTATTGAACGGAAACTGACCGATATACTACAAAATAGATGGGATTCTATTGTAATGGCTATATGGATTTATACTAATATTAATATACTCCATAACGATTATAAATTTTATGAAGATATGATTGACGATTTCCGAAAATTATATGATGAGACTCGTATATTTATGTATGATACAATGCGTAGAACGCGTCATCCACGTCCGCCGAATGAAACCTCCCTCGCACGTACATACGCGCTCAACGTTCTTATCGACGCCGCTATATACACAGAGAATGTTCTTGAATTGAACGAGGAACCGCCACTCACCGTAAATCTTTGAGACGACTAGGAGGGATGGACATGAAGTCATATCAGCACGCAGACCTTATTTTGCCCCGGTTGTGGCTCGGTAATAAACGATCCTCCACCGACCCTGATTTTTTGAAGGGTGCCGGTATCACCACGGTGTTCAACTGTACCAAGGACTTACCATTTTCACCCCTAATTAAGCGCAAGTATCGTGTGCCGGTGGATGATAATTTACAACCGGCGGAAATCAAAAATATGGCGGACTGGTCACCTGAAATCGTCTACAAAGTCATCAATGAATATAAAAACGGTTCGGTCATATTGATCCATTGTTACGCAGGCATGCAACGGTCCGCTGCTGTTATGGCAATGTCAATCATCGCATTATCAGGTCATCGCACATCGGATATAATACCTTACATCCGTTCTCAGCGTGAAGTCGCCTTCTTTCCTGAAGCGAACTTTTTACAATCTATCCTTGAATTTGAAAAGTACTATTTTTTAGCGCGAAATGACCACGGGGACCGGCGTAATTAGTTCGTGAAAGACTGGTGCCCACGGATTTACCTCAGGCTGGTAATTCTGGGCGTGTGGATGGCTCTTCTCTCGCTCCGCTACCAGCCATTCGTCTGGAATATCAAGCGGAAAGTTGTGTTGGAAGAAATCCTGATAGAGTTGCTCCGATTCGCACCGAATATGTCCCTTTGTGTCCAGGTCAATTTGATATCGGTCACGCTCTTGGTTCCAGTAAGTGCTCTCTTCAAAGATGAAATTCGGCTGTCCAATGAGTTTTGTTGGAGCGGTCGGCGGAACATTCCAGCGGTTGCGTGCTTCTGGATGGATATAAATGACTCGTCCTGAAGGGACCGGCTCCTGTAGGATAATTTCCATCGGCGGCGGCGGATATGCTAGAATATACATTGCGTGTTCAAGGATTTGCCCGTGGAGATGCGGGTGCTGGGCAAACTTGAGGAGCTCTAGCGGGGTGCCCATCGCCTGTAGAAAACTCCAAAAGGCACTTGGATGCGCAAGAAGAGGACGAGTAAGCAGATACGCGCGCCAACACTGCTTATTCTGTAGTGCGTGTTGAATGTGCTGATAAAATGCTCCACACTCGGCATCGGTCCAGCCCGCCGGCTTGGCGTGCCATTCTCTTGGCGGCGCATAGCTGCCCGTTGGGGGTGGCGGGTAGTCGCCGACTAACGTATAGGGCGGGCGTATGAGTGGAGCTGGAGTAAAGGAGGCAAGGAGAACATCGTAACGGTGAGAACGCCAAGCCGTAAACCGCTGCGGAGTAAGGTCTTTGTCCGGTTGTGCTAACAGCCAGGCAAAGCCAAGAACTTTATGAGCAAGCTCGGTTTCTAGACTCAGAAGAAGTTCATTAAGAATGGTCAAGGCTAGAGGAACATTACATTCTTCTAGGGACAGGAGGAGGGAGGCGGCGAGGTCTTGGACCTCGTATAAGTTCTTAGAGAGCGGCATGGTGCTTTCGGCTTAAAGAAAATGCGGAGCCTTCAATTTTGTTTTTATCAAGTAGGGATGGATATTTTGGTGGCGTGCCACAACGAAGCCGAAGATGGACCACTATTTCTATTTTATCCACCGCGCTTTGATACTCCTGTACGATTTGAACTTGATTTTGTAGATCCTTATACCTCAAATCGTAAATGGAGTGATTACGGTCCTGAGTCCAAAACGATGATTTGGACGCAGCACTGCCCGATTTATGCTCCATTCTCACGCGTAACCCCAATCGGCTACTCAGTCTTCATTAATCTCTTTGATGATGGTTGGAAGATTCTCAAACCAGGTGGCACAATTGTTATACCTTTAGGTCATGATTTTTTGGAAAAAGGTATGAGTACTGAGAAAGCATTAGACAATTTCAAAACGTTTCTAAAGCGAATATTAACGAAAAAACATCCGTGGGAATCGTCGGTAGTTCGCAGAGAGGATATGCCATTTATAGTGTCCGCACCATTTGAAGATGAAGTTTGTAACAGATTTGTTGTATTTAAAAAACCGATGGAAATGAATAATACGCGTAAGACGCATAAGACGCGTAAGACGCGTAAGAATCATAAGCGCCGTCGCACCTAAAAAGTATACCGCCGAATGAAGCGAATAAGCCCCCGTAAAATCAAAAATATTTTTATTTTGTTTTTGATTTTTTGGGTTTCTAAGCGTAACGACCTAACAATAGACTGGTAGTTGGTGTTTAGATTGGGGATTAAATATCATCAATATTAAGCTCGCTGTCGGCGACTGGCTCACGGTGCGCGAGACGATTTGCGCCCAGTTTGGCACGGAGTTCTTCGTCGCTGGACTCCTTTTCGTCATCACCGCTCTTCTTCTCTTCTTCGTCGTCGTAGCCGAACTCAAAGCCGCCATCGTTGGCACCACTGGGACCGCCAGCAACGCCGCCACCGTCGTTCGTCATCCAATCAGGGATGGCACCCTCCTGCCGTAGTTTACCCGCCTGCTTGGATGTGAGGATGGCAACAACGTCAAAGTGCTCGCCTGCGACTGCGGACGCATCGGGATCGTAGTCCTCGCCGACGAAGATTGCGACGACATCCTTTACGGTGATAGGAGTCGCACCACGGCGACCCAGAATATTTGGAATACGGGCATTCAACTCCTTGATGCCGTGCTTGTAGGGAATTGCAACAGAAATATGACCTTGACCCAGCATCTTGGTCACGCGCGCAAATATGACACCCTCTGAGGTGCCATTGATAGCTGCCACCGCACGCTTACTATTAATTGCTTGGCGCTCGGTACCGGAAACACGACCCTTCTTAGAACGAGGCATGGTTGCTTGATATGTATGAAGGAAAGAAAGAAGTAGGATACAGAAAGAGTTTGGAGGAAGGAGGGGCAAAGGAAGGGACGAAGGAAGGCAGAGGCTAATTATGACCTACAATCAAAAAGAATCTGTCAATTTTTTCGTTTTAGATATTTGTGGGGTTTAGAAAGCCGTACGCTGCTGTGCCATAGAACGGGTTACACGTGGGCTGGGGCTGCGCTTATCGGTCTGAGTAGAGTAGCTGTATGACGCGTAAGTTGGCTCAGTGCGAATGGATCCAGTTACTTCCGTTGGCCACGAGTTGAATAGAGAGCGGACCTGGGCATAGAATGTATCCATGTAGAAACGAACATTCGATGACTTGATCATCACCGACGTGTAACCAGGGACGTCAATCTGGACGAAGTCACACGAGGCACTATCATAGTCAAGCGATTCTAGGAAACGCTCAATGTAGGGGAAGAGCTCAGAATGTACGAGAGAACGTTCAGAACGAACGCCGATCGTATTCTGAGTAAAGACAGCCGTAAAGTTGGTGCTGCCATCCGTGGGGCGAATGACGAGCTTATCATCGGGATGACCGTTCTTCTGGAGAATAATCATGATCGCGGCAGACTTGGGGACACCATTGTAGTTAAAACGGCAAGGGGGTGAAGACGACATAATGAGGGGAATGATTGCCGACGGAAGAGATTTTTGCTCGCGTCAATTTTTATCGGTTTGGGGGTAAATGTTCATGTCCTTCACCATCGCCTCAAAAATATTCGGTGTCTGTTTGAGCGGAAGTTGCTCTACAAATGTATTAAATGCTATTGTATCCTTCGGTAAGCAAGCACCCGCTGGACCCCTCAGATGCTCATTACAGTGTAAATATTCGGTGTCTACCGATTTTCTCTCTTCTAAATTTTTGATAATTGTATTATAATTTACATTTTTTTGCTTACAAATCTCGTAAAATGCGTTGGCGAATAAAATTTTCTGCGTATTATAAAGATTTTGAAAGTATTTTGTGAGTTCCGCTTCGGTAGGGTGAACCTGGGATATCTTACAATTGAGTGGTTGGTACATGGCGGCGATGGCAGCGGCGGCGGCGGAATCCTCCGTTCCTATAATACATACATTCGCCGCCTTGATATCGGCATAGCCTTGCCGTTCCTTTAAAAATTCTGGGCATACGGCAATACGGAGTTTGTATTTTTCGGCGAGAGCTAGCGTGGTGCCTGGTATTACCGTACTCTTGATACAGACGACGCCTTGGTAGTTATGGGTGCTGAGAGAGTGAATAGCAGATTCTACAATACTTATATCACATTCGTTTTGAGGGGTCAAGGGTGTAGGAACGGCGACGACGACAATATCGGTGGTGAGTATATCTTCTATACGAGTGTTAGGGAACTTAATATCATAGAACGATGTTGTATGATATTCGGTAAATACGTCATAGAGGGCTTTGCCGACTTTGCCTAGCCCAATAAATCCTATCTTCATTCTGTTGGTGTAGTATATTTTAGTGCTGTATTTATATACTCGGCACTGAAAATACGAAGTTTCGTCGCCGAATTTTGGACACTATGACCTATAATAAATCGGTCGTTCTCTATCATAAATCCGTAGGCAAATTCTCGGTCCGCCTCTAGTTGAAACCATTCTGAATATTTTATCAGATTCATGCGTTTGTCAAAAACGACAAAGGCGTGTCTATACCGGCGGTTTTTATGATAATGAACAATAAACCAGAGTTGGTCGTTGTATTCTACGGCGCACGATGACCCACACATACTATTAAAATCGTTCGGCATTTTGCGCTCTTCTAGTATAGTGAGTTCGTGCGTTTCAAAATTAATATCACATATTTGTAACGGATACCATCGGTAAATTACACATAATTTAGAATTATAATTGACAAATGACCAATTCTTCTCTACACGAAATTCGGTTTTGAACTTGGGTTGTATATGTTGTCTATCAAAGTTCGTTCCATTAAACACTCCTGATACGACCACGACCCTCATTAATTTATTAAGATATACGGCTAAGTAATAAAGTTGGTTTTCGTATACAAAAAGTCGTATATCTTCATATCCACCATTTGGATGAGGTCCTGAGACATAACCGTCGTCTATTAATTTGGTCTCCTTGACGTTAAAATCACAGGTTAGGGTGATAAGTTGATTGAGATTACGCCATAAGGGCGGACCGAGGCAACGGGAGAGCACAAGATACTCGTCTGCGTTAGCTGGATTTCGAACAATAGATGGAGAAGAAGACTTGAATAGAAGATGTTGATAGGTAAATTTGTTCGATAGATCTACAATTTGGTCGGCGACCAACTTCGGACATGCCGGTATCATCTTATCTAGGACGCACGCTAAAAAAGCCGAAATAAAATCTAGCGGCGGTTAAATGCCTTGTTCCCGTTGTGCGAAGCCCACCATTGATGCGCCCTCTATTGATGATTGGGGTCCAACTCTGTGGGCGATTTTACACGGATTTGCTGAGCAATCGGGGCAAAATGAGGATGAGCGGCAACTCTGGATTTCTATATTTGAGGGGCTGCCCAAGATAGTTCCTTGCCCCGAATGTGCTAAGCATATAACTGGGTGGCTCAAGACCCATCCCGTTGTTCGGTTACGCAAAATACCTATAGCGACGTTACACGATTGGGTTGTCGGATATATTTACGACTTACACGAGGCGGTCAATGAGCGTCTAGGAAAACCGTCGTTTCCTAAGGCGATGTTAACCGAAACGTACGGATCGTTTAATCTAGTTATCAAAATGGAATCCCTCAAACGGTTTCTTGAAAAACTCATCGGCATTTCAGGAACCGGTATGTTATCGTGGAAGACGTGGGAGGGGTTTGTGCTTCGGCTACTCACACTCTATAGCTTAGCGGGACACTGCCCTACGTGTAGATGAGCGGCGGCGTCGCTTCGGCGTCATCGCCGATTGTTTACGGGCGGTATTGAGACGATTCGCCTGATTAGAGGCAATCGCCCGTGCTAATATTATACGCTGCTCCTCGGCGGCTTTCGGTACAAATGCTCTACCGGTAAGTCGTAATCGTACAGGTGGAGGGAGTCTACCAATACGACGTGTAGAGTTGGTTTTTAGTGGCTCTATACGGCGACGTGTGATGGTCGTTGCTTTTCTAACAACCGGATGTTCCTTGTTAAAAAAGCTAGTAAGTCTGTTTAAAAAACCGGACATTCCTACTATAGGGTGTCTAATATCGCGCCTTTTCAGCGGGGCTGAGGGCACGCCACTTCTCGCCAATCTTACGGGCAACCGCTACAACGTTGCTGCGGAGAGATGGGTTTTCGCGGAGAATCTCAGGGCGTGTCTTCTGGGCGAACTTCATGTAGCCATTGAGCTTCTTGCCGCCGCGCTGCTTGCGGGTATTCTTACGGCTGTTCTTGTGGTTATTCTTACGTGTGCGGTTTGCCATTCTATACTCAGGGGGTTGATTTTTGTTAAAACTCGGCGAGCCTTCGCCACTAAAATTCAGCGTCCGTCGCAAAGGTCATCTGCTCCGTCGTTCTACCGACTCCCGCCTTGGAATAATTGCTGACGCGCTTCTCAAAGAAGTTATCCTTGCCCTCCAGGGAGATGCGCTCCATAAACGGAAACGGATTCGCCGTATTCCAAATCTTCGGATAGCCCAGTTGAACGAGGAGTCTATCGGCTACAAATTCTAGATACTGACTCATCATCTTCGCATTCATGCCGATAAGTCCGCAAGGGAGAGACTCCGTAATAAACTCCTTCTCACACTTGACCGCTTCACGAATCATCTTATGTGCCTTTGTCTTGCTTAGTTTTGTCTGGAGCATGCTGTATAGTAGGCAGGCGAACTCTGTATGCATACCCTCGTCACGTGAGATAAACTCGTTGGATGTGGTAAGTCCAGGCATGAGACCACGCTCCTTGAGCCAGAAGATAGAGCAGAACGCTCCGCTAAAGAAGATACCCTCTACTGCCGCAAATGCCATTAGACGCGAGGCAAAGTCCGCTTCATCCGATTCCATCCATTGAATCGCCCATTCCGCCTTCTTCTTGACGCACGGAATGGTCTCAATCGCCTTGAGCAAATGGGTCTTCTCCGTTTGGTCCTTAATATACGTATCAATCAGCAATGAGTACACTTCACTTTGTCCGGTTAGAATTCCATTAAATACACCCTTATGATGTATAGGCTCGTTAAAACAATAGGTCGGGCTCATTTTATTTAAGTCCTCTACACCCTTAATTCGTATGAGTTTCTTCTTTTCGGAAACGGGATTTGTGCTTAGAACAAGTCGCTTAGGACTAAAGCCAATAGCACGAAGTTTTTGTACAGCATTACATGTAATATAGAGAACATAGATTGCCTTACAACTGTAATTCTTTTCACCACCCTTTCCATCAGGCATTAACTTTTCACACTCTTCCCTATTGAGTTTAATGTTTGTTACAATGCCTAGAGTTGTAAGCATTAGTTGTACATTCTTGAGATAATCTAACTGAACACAGCCAATTTGTATAGAAGTATCACCACCCACGCTGAGTTTCGCACAACCATCTGCATCTGCGTAACCCTCTAGCCAGCGTAGTTTGGTATCTATACTATAATTAATAGGCACAAAGAACTTCGGCTTATTGATACAGTTTGTAAGATAGCATGCAGTAATATCACCATCAGTCCTACTCTTAGATACTACAAGGTGTTCAAGTAGGTTCTTCTTCTCACCGTATAGACGAATAAATGGATATTCATTCACATAATTTCCATCACCACAGAAGAATCCGTGCGTATAGGGATTTTTAAACTCATCTATATCTGAAATGTCTACAATCGGTGTTTCCCATCCCATTAGTATATCATCAACCTTGAGGTCTTTTGTTATAATACGTTCCTCGTGGCATCGCTCAGGATGAAGAACAGGTCCTACCCTGACTAACCATTTGTGACCATCCGTACAGTCTAGTGACATTCCATTATCCAGATGTACACGATAAATCTTAGAACTATCTGATGTTTTACGAACTGTAACATTACTAAACTCGGAGCCATTCCATACATCTACAGCTGTATCAGTTAGCGTACCAATAGGAAAGTAGCCAGTTTTAGTCAGAATAGGAGTCTCGGGCGTTACACAGTGGATGTTCTCCATAGCAATCTGAAACCCATAGAAGCAGCGCGCCTCTGGAATCTGTACCTGCTTCATAAAGTTCATCGCTAAGTTCTCATTAACGATACCATCACTGGCGGCAAAGAATGCCAAGACGTGACTAATGAAATGACGCTCGTCCTTATTGAGACTATCCCAATCCTTACGGTCTCTCGAGAGGTCTAACTCCTCCGCAGTCCAGAAACTACCTTCCGCTTTCTTATACATTTCCCATACCTTCTGGTTTGCAATAGGAAAGATTACAAAACGATTTGGATTTGGTTGTAAAATTGGTTCCGTCTTAGGAAAACGGCGGCGTGTAATCACTTGGAACGCCTCTTCCTTTTGCTGGCTACCGCGGGCGCCTAACGATCCACTATCCACTGACGTGGAACGACGACGGGGAACTATGATATCAGGAGGAGTTGATACAGCGTTCATTGCCGGTACTTTATTCTGCGATTTCATTTTGCCGGGGTTGAATGCGTTTTGTGAAATTTAGCAGTTGTGTAGGCTTACGTCATTTTTTTTCCCTCGGGACGAACAAAATTGAGCGTGGTTTGGCGAAGGTAAGGGAGGGGCATTACTCCTTAGTTAAGATGACGAGTGTTGGACTAAGTACTTGGCTTCTTGGTATTGGTGGCTATGCTGGTCTCTTTGGTTCTCTCGCCCTGTTCTATCTCTATCCCGCTTTTCCACGTAAGTATGTACCAGTTCTCTGTGTCGTACCCATTGCGAGTGCCGCCGCCCTTTACACCTTCTTTCAAATTCTTTACCTAACACTAGAATTTGTCGTTCTAGTTCTTCAGTCAATGCTCAATGAACATATTACCGTTGCGCTCATCTCTACGACATTCATTGGCGGACAAGTTCTACTCATCGGGTATGTTGTATACAAAAATAACTATCTGAATCGTATTGTTCTCAATCACGCAGTTGATGAAGAGACTGAAGGCGAAGACGAAGGCGAAGACGAAGGCGAATACGAAGGTGAAGATGAAGAACTACAACCTGAAGATGTTGATAGCGGCGCTGATGCGGATAATGAAGATGGAGTGAATCTCAGTGCTGTACCTAAGTGTAATGGTTGCGATGATGAATGTACTAAGTGTATGCCGCCCCTTGTTTCTACTAGTGCCGCGACCGGACTCAGCGGTGAAGTCATTGCCGATGTTGTATGCGAAAACGGTGTCTGCCGCATCAATAATGTAACAACAACCAGCCAGGCATGGAAGGATATGCTCGCCGAAGAGGGCGTCAAGATTGATTAAATAAGAACTTTACGAAGACGAACCAACAGTTTCAAGAAGGTCGTCTCGGTTTCTGGGATTTCAAACAATAAGGAGAGTGGCTTGTTGACACGGATGGCGCCCTCTGGGCTCACCAATTTTTCAGCAAATATATAGTTTTTTACAGCGCTGACGATATCCTTATACGGATAACGCTTGGTGAGGTCAATATTCGGCAAACCGGGCGGCTTCACAGCGAATGTTTGATGGCGAAACGGAGACGATTCTAGAAAAGCGGGGTCTCTGAATTGTTCCAAGGCGAGTTCTATGATGGGTTTTTCAATCGTTTTCATATGTGTATCAATATGACTCAAATTATTGACGAGCGACTCAATCGTCTCGGTCATTTCCTCTAGATCGCACTCCATTTCAAATAGATTCATAAGTTTTGCCGTCTTGCTTGTAGTACCGGTTGAATTCGTACCGGCGGTGGAGGATGACTCGTAGCCCTCTGACTCTGCGTCGCTCATATCTACCAGGAACGGTTATTCCTCGTGGATATCTTCATTTTTTATGGGTTACGGAGGGGCTCATGGCTCATGGCTCTTTGCGAATACGGCTCGCCAGCCAACTTACCGGACTGTGAATCTCGCCCCGCCAAAACCACGCATACGTCGGCAACGGCTGCTCCGTCTGTTCCTTTGCTGCGCGCACGGCGTACCACCAATGGCGGGGAATGAGAATGGTATTGCCTGGGCGTAACTTAATCTCAATATACTTCACATCACCGATCCACGGAATCTCTTTCGTCGTCTGTATCCAGGGATCCTTACCGATAATATCATCCGCGTCTTTGGCAGGAATGGCACCCTCATGGGCAATCCATAACTCTAATGGTGTACCATCGGTCGAGACAATCGCCGTAAAATCGGCAACGCCTTTACGAAGTCCCATAACATCGTTCTGTTGATAAATATACGGAGTCGGTGTCTGGGTAGGAACGGTGTACCATTGATGGAAACCCTCCGCCGCCCAGTGCTCAAAATTATTCCGAAGTTTGATTGAGTCGGCGATGTTAGCAAGGCTCGTAGGAGTCGTATTATTTGGCGTCTGGAGCCATACGTTCCACGGAGTTTTGAACTTCTTGCCCTCACTATCCTCAACTATAAGTTCCCACGTCTTGTTCGCCGTTTTATTATATGCCCAGTTGCCCAACCAATGCTTCGGTAGGCTACGAATGACGATTGGTAATTGTTCGTTCATCATCTCCTTCCAATTTGCGTCAGGTACGTAATCCTTCTGTAAAATCTGAAACTCATGAATGGCGCCGCGATATGCCACAACGGCTATTCCAAAAATCAATAAGACCAGGAAGAGCAATTCAAATATCATCTCCTGGAATTACGCCGTGACTTTTTACGTGAGGCTACTCCGCGGTTGGGTAAGCAATTATCCCACAGACCGGGTAAGAAATTGCCGCTCATAATATGACGGATTTCCTTGCGACTTAGGACTTTTCGTGTACGATTTTTTACGTTACCGTGGTTATTGAGTATTTCACGTAACTTATACCCTTTTCCATTATTGATAGAAACTACATCGTGAGTAGTAGGCATACCAGACGCCGCATGGACCTTTTCACTGTGAAAGACCTCTTTAAGCATTCTGGTATGGGCGGTGATTATAATTCTGCGTCTATGTTGATACTATGTAAAATTGTAGTATGAATAATCATAAATTTCGGAAGCATGAGAATAAAAAATATTCCAAATGGGTATATTTGTAAATATATCATAATATACGATAGTAATATTGCTGAAGCATAGGGTAAAGGACAGGTGTTATTCAGATTGAACGATAACCAATATTTTGCGTACAACTTTTTATTTTTCACGTGGTACAAAAAATTTATGTAATATGTTAGATAACACGCAAAAATTCCGGTGGACATACCAAAAAATAATATATTTGGGAATGTTTCTGGCGAAATTTTTATTAAATCAAACGCATTAAGTAATTTTTCTTTTGTTGTGTCTTGATTCATTATAATGTAAATATAATTGGATAGAACAATTGGAATATATGGCTTTGATAATAAAAACCATACTTGGTCGTGTTCAATATTTGGTATATTTTCTAACGGATGTTTTAGTGGCATATTGTAATGTTCAAGACATAGTTGGCACTGGCGAATAAAATCAGGATTCTCTGTTGTTCTTCTCCATTGTTTCAAACATTGGAGATGAATATATTTAATACTACCTGTACACCTACAAGGGGTAATAAGGGGGTCTGTAGGAGAGGCTGGATCAAAACAAAATCGGCAGCCGGGTGTGCCGTCCTGACGGACTGGGTCCATCTAAGGGGTATGAGAAAAAATAATTTTAATGAGCAGCGGGTGGGTAGTAACCTGTGTTATTGGTGATGGTCTCGGTAATCGCCTATTTCAAATCGCTGCTATGCTCGGCTACGCTGAACGACACGGGCATCGGGCGGTCTTCGTAAAGGAATGGGTGAAGGCGAACTCTGCGCAGCCTGGTGGGGAGCGAGTATGTGATTACTTTCCTGAAATTCCAACAATTGGTGAGGAGTCGTTGGTTGGGATGAAATGGACCGAGCTGCGCGAGGATTTCGTGGACGCAATGACTTACCATGAGCTGCCTCACGTGGCGGGCAATGTTAAGTTGTGTGGGGCATTCCAGTCCGAGCGATACTTTCCTAGCGGGGGCGTTCGGTTGGCTAGAGTGATGGCTAGTGATTGGGGCGAGAGGGTGCCCACGGTCTTTCTACACGTCCGTCGTGGCGATTATCTCCACCCGTTCAATCATCACCACTACGTGGAACTCTCTTCGTACTACGAGCGGGCGTTGTCGCTTTTTGAGGAGGCGTACGTTGTTGTATGCTCCGACGATTTGGCGTGGTGTAAGTCCGTTCTGCCTTCACGGCATCCTGCTATTCGTGCGGATAGATGGATTTGGTTCTCTGGCGATGAGTACGAGACGCTTTCGGCGATGATGGGATGTACTCTTGGCGGCATCTGCGCAAATAGTACGTTCTCGTGGTGGGGGGCTTACTTGGGTCGTGGGAATGGTAAGCTTGTGACGATGCCTGCGCTATGGATTCAGGATAGGGTGGGATTTCCTAAGGCGGTTGATATTTACCCCGCTTGGGCAGAGCGGATGGCGGTTTAGCCCTGCGAAGCAGGCAGAACCCTCTCGTCCGAAGGCGAGAGGGTTTAGAGCATGACAAATTTAGACTTTGTAATTAGATGAGTGGTCCGACAGGTGATACAGGCGCAACAGGGGTAACGGGAGCAACGGGAGAAACGGGGGCAACGGGTATTAGTGGTGAAACGGGACCTACTGGATGGACTGGCGATACGGGTGCCACAGGACCCACGGGTATGACAGGTGATACGGGTGCCACGGGTGTCACGGGTGATACAGGACCCACGGGTATGACGGGCGATACAGGACCCACTGGTATGACGGGCGATACGGGTGCCACGGGTGCTACGGGTGCCACAGGACCTACAGGTTCTTCTGGTGATACGGGTACCACAGGACCTACGGGTTCTTCTGGTGATACGGGTGCGACAGGACCCACAGGTATGACAGGTAATACGGGTGCCACGGGTACTACGGGTGCCACAGGACCTACAGGTTCTTCTGGTGATACAGGTGCCACAGGACCCACGGGTTCTTCTGGTGATACGGGTGCCACAGGACCCACAGGTTCTTCTGGTGCTACAGGCGACACTGGACCCACTGGTGCCACCGGTCCGCTCTATACAATTCAGGAACTTCAAAATTCGCAAGTTGGTAAGATTCAACAAGAAACTACAGATACTGCTACACTCAGTGCCATTCTGTATCCGAATATAGGAGTTCTGAATCCTACGTTTCAAACATGGGCATCACTCGGTTATCCTCCGCTCTACACCTTGCTCACTATGCCACTGCTACATCCATCTCCCTGCTCCGATGGTGTTACGCGTGATATGTACGACTATTGCTCGTGGCTTCTAGGAGTTGACCTTGGCGCACAAGTGACCCAGTTTGATTCCTACTTTGGAGGAATTAGTATGTCATACGGATTCCTCGGCAATACGCTTATAATTTATATGAGTGCCGACGCTGTTCCTAACGTCAATGTTGTATCGTATATCAGTACTATAAATTAGATTTAAGGTGCGAATTTCTTAAACGGGTGTGTAGTTGGCAATGAGGACGCTAATCCCCATTTCCATGCTAAGTATCCTTCTACCTGCTGGCGTTGGGATAAGGTGAGTAATGAATTATAGAAAATGACTTCCATTTCATATCCAATATAGTAATAACTTGCACTGTAGTAATCGGTTCCTAAATAGGTCGTAGTTCCAGCAGTGAATGCAGATGCTGTTGTATTGGAATATATCGTTCCGCCGTTTTGGGATATGCTTGTAGTTAATCCATTCACTTGACCTGTTATAATAACTGTTGTTCCAGATGTGTACGTTGAAGCCGGCATAGATGCCATTCCTGTCCATGTCACCTCGTTATTCAAATAGGAAACTGCGCCCACACCAGCACCACCTCCAGCATATCCTCCAGATAACGATCTGGCACCTTGTGGTCCACCAATGACCATATTGTTATTGCCACTTGGACTTGGATTATTGAATACAACAAACATTGTTTCTAGAGAGGGAGCCGCTGTGTAGGACGTCACGTAACCCGTATTTGACGCTGTACAATATATTGCTTTATTTGCCGTTGAATAGGTTCCAGCAATCTTACCAGACGCAACCGTTGCGTTATATCCATTTCCAGATTTATCGTACCATGTGCTCACTGTTGTTCCATTGGCAGGCGGAACACCCGTAGCATTTGGATCTGTACCATCTAACCACATTTGTAGTCCAGAAATAGTTTTTGGGCTGAATACGGTACTGAAGGATGGTAATGTTCTGCCTGGATGACCGCTAGCAAGAGAGGATATGAGTCCATATTTCCAAGCCAAATATGCCTCTACCTGTTGGCGTTGTCCTGTTGATAAGACCGAATTGTAGATAATTACTTCTGACATATATAAAATACCTGTAAATCCAGACGGATAATCAACTCCTAAGCTGAGTTGTGTAAATGTCTCACCGGTAACACCCATTGATTTACTTCCAATAGATGCACCATTTTGCCAACCTGCCATCAGCCCTGATGAAGAGGTATCTTGACGTGTGACTATTGTAGTTGTATTCATACCGACTGATCCTCCTATACCTCCAATACCAGAATAGTCCATTTGTAGAAGATTATTAGCAGTATAGTTTTGTTTCAGATGTGTGGGTCCTTGGTGTCCTGAAAATACATACACGCCAGATGTTTGTGTCATATATACAACATAAAAATAAGTAGAATCTGTTACAACGACGTTTGTTCGAAGTCCGTTTGTCTGACTACCACTAAAATAAATGGATGGATAGCCTATTCCTGATGTATTATAGGTCATTGCCGTTTCTGATGATGTAGCATTATTCGCATTACCTGATTTATCAGCCCAATACTGGACTTGTTGTCCTGCAGCGGTTACCGCAGTTGTGCCGGCGGTATTTTGAAATAAGGTTGTCAAATCATACGCATCCAACCACAACAGGCAACCCGTAATATCTACCGGTTGGAAGGGGCGATTGTACACCGGTGTTGGAATCGTTGTGACGGTGAGCGCAGTATTCCATTTGCGTTGGAGATAAGAATTTACCTTGGCAATTTGAGCGGTTGATAAGGCAGAATTGTAAATAACAAGTTCGTAAATAGTCGCAGTTAAAGCATTATAGAAGGTTCCGCTAATCACACCAGCACCACCCAACCATGCCCATGTAGATGCCGTATCGGTTGTACTTTCTGTACCTGTAAATACCTGGACACCATTATAATATCCAGTATATGTCGCACCTGTAGTTTTAGTAAGACATACTACAAATGGATTTGTTGGAAGACCGGCTGAAAATACAGGTTCAGGTACAGTATCTTCTGGTAAATACGCACATATATAAGAACTATTATAACCTCCTAAAAAAAAGGATCCTGCGTTTCCAACAGAAGTATTCATATAGTACATACCTGATGTTGATGAAGGTACAGGGCTTGCGACCATAAACATCGTATTTGTCTTAGAATATGGAACTGACATGGTAAAATACTGTACCGATGCTGCAGTAAAGGACACTCCACCAGTGCTAATAACATATGCCGGCGAATTTACACCTGTCGCATTATACCCATTGCCAGATTTATCCTTCCATGTTGTCATTGCTGTGCCTGTCATTACCATATTTGATGTATCTGCTCCATCATACCATACCACGCATCCAGTAATATCGGTTGGCAGAAATGGTGTATCAATTAACGAACCGTTTGCGGTTTGTACCGTATTTGTAATGCTCCATTTGTTCATGAGGGACGCCTCAATCTGCTGGGTTTGCGAAGTGGTGAGTGCCGAATTGTAAAAGTCTAATTCACCTAGCTGGAAGTTGGTAACACCTGAATTGACAAGGGACCCGCTACTAATCCACGCACCCAAGGTTGCGTTTGTTGCACCGGTTTGACTCTGAATCGTAAAAGTTCCATTTGTAATTGCCGCCAATACGCCATTGATGTAATAGTAGATATTTGTTCCATTACAGATAAGAGTAAGCAGTTGATTTGTGGAGGTGGTTAGTGCAGATGGTCCCGTAAAAAGCGTTCCAGCATTATATGCGTGAAAATAGAGAACGCCTGTAGTTCCTGTTGTATTTCCACCTCCACTTGATGTATAATTCGTCATAGAAAGTGCGTTATATGTATTGTTTCCATCATACTGTTTGACCATAATCCAGTTTGTAGAGCTTATAGGGTTGAATACGAGGAATAGAGTCCATGAGCTGGTGTTGTTGATGGCGGCTTGGGGCATATTCATATACGAATTGAGGGATGTACCGAGGGTGAGGTAGTTATTCGTGAGCACAGGTTGATAACTAGCTGTTGATTGTGTTATATTATACCCATTGCCCGATTTGTCGTTCATTTGGGTTACTGCCGTTATAATGGTTGTTGGATCTGCTGCGTCTAACCATAATACACAGCTTGGAATTAAGGTGGGATTTGTAATGCCTGCTGTAGGATTTGATACTGTAACACCCCATTTATTTCCTAAATACGTTTGTATTTGCTGTACCTGAGTATTTGTAAGAACTGTATTATAGACGATTATTTCATAGACATTCGATACAGATACTAAATTTCCGTATGAACTGCCTTGCCATTCACCGCCGATTGAAAATCCTTGGGCTGTACTTGAACGTGTAAGTCCACCCGCAGTATATGATGTACCTGACGCACCATTCACCCACGAATATGTTACACCTGTACTAGTACATGTATATGCGGCGATAACTGGTGGCTGTGATATAGATCCTGATGATGTATAATTTGTTATTTGACTATTAGCATAATAAAAGCGTAGATCTGGAGCAGTGGAATCTACATAAAATCCAAATCCGTCCAGCGAACCGTAACTTGTTGATGTATTGGGACGTCCTGTGAATACTGTTTGATTATTTACCGCCGTTTGAGAGAGCACAGCAATAAACATCGTGTATTGTGTCAAATTTACAGGTTTATTAACATACATATAACTTGTATTAAGTTTGACCGATGGATATGTACTATAGGGTACATAGGTTGTTATTCCACTGCCAGGTATTAAATTATAGCCATTACCTGATTTATCGTTCCATTGTACCATTGTTGTGCCCTTTGTTACCGTCGTGGCATCACTGCCATCAATCCAAAAGTTACGACCGGTCCCCCATTTTGCCATCAAATAATTTTCCACTTGTTGTCTTTGGGTCGTCGTAATCGGTCCTGTATACACGATGACTTCGCGGATGTTGCCGACGAAGTAACGGCTATTCGATGAACTTGATAAAGATATTCGTGTAGATCCAGATTGTGATGTATTGACTGTATCTATCAAATTGTAGCCTGTAGGTACAGTGGTTGTACCAGCGGACACATATGCACTAAGTACTCCATTCACGTAATATCCAGTAAGATATCCGATATCACCATTATTTCCGTTATATATTGATGTTGTATTTGTATAATATCGTATAGAATAATCACCACTTAGAATATCAGAAAACGCAAATACATACCCCCAACCTGATGAAAGTGATGTCGCTTGAGCTACAACAAATATAGCCGTAGTTGTGGTGAGAGATATATAATTCGATGTTTGTAAGATTCCGCCACTTGCGAAATTCACGCAAGGCGGTCCTGGCTGTGTAACATACGTCACTGAGCCAGCGGTGAGCGACAAGTTGTTTCCTTCACCCGATTTATCGTTCCACGTGCTAACAACCGGTACAATCGTGGTGGCGTCAGCGGCGTCTAGCCATAACTGGCAGCCGCTGATGGCGAGTGGATTCACCACGGGGGCGACGTTGCCTTGACCGGCGACTGGGATATTCCATTTCGTTCCTAGATATGACTCCACGGCTTGGCGCTGGTTGGTCGTAAGTGGTCCACTGTAGACAATAACCTCACAGATGTTGCCGATAAAGTAACGACTATTAAATGAACTTGATAATGAAAAACGTGTAGATCCTGATTGACCGGTAGGGATTGCGTCAATAAGATTATAGCCAGTGGCAAGTGAATTTGTACCTGATGTATAGGACACCCCATTCACATAAAATGTAGTACCCGCAAATCCATCATTTAGAGTTGTAGTATTAGGATAAAACCGAATTGAACTATCTCCACTATTTATATCTGAACAAGCGAAGACATAATCAAACGACGCACCTGACATTGCTGTTGCCTGACATATTACAAATATAATTGATTGTGATGCTGTAATTGTCGTATATGTTGATGTCTGTAATATTCCACCACTTGTGAAATTCACGCAAGGCTGTCCTAAATTACTCAGATAACTCACGGTGCCGGCGGTAAGTGACATGTTATTTCCGTTACCTGATTTATCCTTCCATTGATATACCGATGTTCCTGTAATGGATGTTGCATCGCTTGCGTCCAACCACAATGCGCACGTGGGAATTTGCGTCGGCTTGAACGCATATGTTATTAAATTATTCAACGTGAAATACGGATGGGTTGTCGGTAATAGGGACTGGAGTCCCCATTTTTGGGCTAAGTAACCTTCCACTTGCTGGCGCTGAATATCGGTAATGGCACCGTCAAAAATCATTGCCTCACCAAGAACAAAAGTACCAGTCGTTGAATATCCTATTGTCTGTGTGGTTGTGGCTCCTGTACCAAAAGCGGCTGGCGTATTTGTAGAATAGGGTGTTTGGGCGAGACCATTCACAAAAATACCACCGTTTGTAGAGAGTGTCGTTCCGCACATAATACTTGTGGTATTAAATATTGGATACGGTGCGGCAGTTATATAATTATAATTTCCGTTATAATTGAATTCTAAATCTGTACCGGTAGTAAGGATATAACTATCAATTGTATTAGAACCAGTACTACACATAAATCGTCTTACTGTACCTGAGGCTCCATTATTGACAATAACAAACACAGTACGGGTAGTTTGTGTGAAGGTCATAGATGGTGCGGTCATATATGCGTTTGTTCCAAACGACATCGCCGGCAGCCCATTAATATCCGCCGTTGTAGACCCAATTGTGCCTGATGTAGTGGTCGCAGTTCCGCCAGCGTATCCCTTATTTCGCCATGTTGAGATAGACGAACTTGATGTGTAAGATGACGTATCCGCCGCATCCAGCCATAAAAGGCAATTATTGACCGCTTGTGGCGCGAATGGCCACTGCTTCCTTGACAACTGTAACGCCGCCATTCCTAACTACGGGGTCCTATATTTCAAACAAGATTGCTACGCAGTCGCCTTGTTTGATATATATGAAAAAGGTTTAGAACAGAACATATGCATTACTGCTCACGCCTGTGCCTGAAATTGCGATTGTCACGCTCGTCTGGGGCGCAATAGAAATCGGGCTTACGATACTCGTGGTCGGATTGGTCACCGTGACCGATAGGTAAGTCGCTGTCGTATTGCGGAGGACCCAGTACTGACCTGCGGCGGTCGGAATGCTTGCAGGGAGCGTCAAGCCGTTGAATCCACTGTTTGTAATGTAGTAATAGTAGCCGTACGAGGGTGCGGAGAGGGTCGCCGTGGTTGCCGTAATGGACGACAAGGTGATTGGCGGCGCTGCGGCTGCGGAAATCTCGTTCGTATTCGTATTATACGCCAGGGCAATCGTGGTCGTGTTCGTGGAGCGTACGGGAGCGACGAAAAAGCCGGTGGTTGCGGGATTGACAGCCGCACCTGTAGCATTGAGCATAATAGAATTGGCGGCTTGATTGCTGTTACCCGCATAGGCACCAAGTGCAACTGCACTTGCACCTTGACTGTACTGAGCTGCATATGAACCCAAAGCAGTCGCATTTACTGCTTGATTGCTATTACCTGTATAAGTACCAATTGCAACGCTTGTTGCCTGCTGATTGGACATACCCGCATTATATCCCATCGCAACTGCAGCGTTGCTTTGCCCAGTGTATCCTGCCTGAACGCCAATCGCAATCGCAGACGAACCTCCAGTACCTTGAGTATTTGAACCAGCCTGGTATCCAATCGCAATGGAATTGGCAGTTTGGCTTGTACCACCAGCGTTGCTGCCAATTGCAATGGCGGTTGTGCCTTGGGTATTTGAGCCCGCTCCGTATCCAATAGCAACACCACCTGCTCCTTGTGTGTTATAACCTGCATACCATCCAATTCCAGTCGCAACTCCACCTTGATTTGTAACTCCCGCGGCTGGTCCGATTGCCACACCTCCGTAAGCACTACCGTTGCCCTGATTCGTTAGACCTGCCTGATAACCAATTGCCACACCACCGTTATTTTGATTGGAAAAGCCCGCCTGGTAGCCAATTCCAACTCCTACACTCACTTGACCGTAGTAGCCCGCTTGCCAGCCTATCGCAACGTTGCAATTACCCTGTGCGTTACAACCGGCGTAGTATCCAATAGCGATGGCACCCTGCGTTTGACCGCTGTATCCTGCTGCCGTACCAATCGCAATCGCATTTGTAACTTGACCTGTGTAACCCGCATTGCTACCGACGGCAATTGCCGCGGCTTGCTGATTGATAGCTGCTGTCTGATAACCAACGGCAACTGCAGCAATAGCTTGAGACTGGTATCCAGCACCCGCACCAACAGCAACTGCGTTGGATAATTGTGAAATCTGACCGGCACCACTTCCCACCGCTACAGTTTGCGTCTGCTGATTTGAACCAGCACTATAACCAATCGCAACGGCATACGTACCTTGATTTGATAATCCAGCTTGATTTCCTATTGCAACTGAATTTGAACCTTGTATGTTGGATCCTGCGGCGATACCTATCGCAACAGCACTACTGCCTTGTGTGTTGGATCCCGCATATAAACCTATCGCAATCGCACTCGCTCCTTGTGTATAATTTCCAGCATAATATCCCATTGCAACAGCAAAATCTTGTTGAGTTGTTAAACCAGATTGATCTCCTATCGCTACGCAATGACCTGAACTGTTTCCTTGTGTATTTTGTCCAGCACCACTTCCAATCGCTACGCAACCTGTTTTTTGATTTGATGCTCCAGCAGTATATCCTAATGTAACAGAATACGGACTTTGATTTGATAATCCGGCTTGATATCCAATAGCGATTGAATATGTGCCTTGTGAATTGGATCCTGCTGCCGTACCAATCGCAACCGCATTTGAAACTTGACCTGTGTAACCCGCATAATTTCCCATCGCTACTGCGTTGGTACCTTGAGAATAACTACCAGCGAATTGACCTACACCTACTGACTGTGAACCTTGCGAGTTAGAACCTGCTCCATAACCAATCGCAACTGCTGCGTTGCTTTGACTCGTATATCCAGAAAATGTACCTATTGCGATAGCCGAACTTCCACCTGTTCCCTGATTTGAATATCCAGCATTTGAACCAATTGCAACGCTTTGTAATTGTTGATTGTAAAAACCCGATTGATAACCGATCGCAACAGCACTTTGACCTTGTGTATTAGAGCCGGCTTGGGTTCCTATTGCCACTGCGTTTGCGCCTTGATTTGAGTAGCCCGCCTGATAGCCGTGTGCTTGGGCACCTGTGCCTTGATTGCTGTAACCGGCTTGGTCTCCGATAGATATCATATTGCTGAAGGTGCTGTTTGTGTAGTAGTTTGCCTGATAGCCGATTGCCACAGCATACGCTCCCAACGTCGAGAAACCGGCTGTGTTACCAATCGCAATCGCATTCGTGCCCTCGTTATTCGAACCCGCCTGGTAGCCAATCGCAATTCCATAAGAGCCTTGTAGTGTAGAACCGGCATAAGTACCTAATGCTATATTAGTATTTGTTACACCGTTTGCGTAAGGTGACCATGCTGTCCATGACTCTGGAGTGCCCGCAACCGACGCACGAATATACGTATTGCTTGTTGTATATGCGACCTGGACAACACTGCCGCCGCTAGAATCCGCCCACGGCACATTTGTAATTACCTGACAATATCCATAACCGCCACCGCCATTCAAACCAATAACCGACTGTGTCTTAAAATCCGAATAGACACCCATTCCTCTGCCTCGCAAATTGGCAACTGTATCGTTATAATTACGTGTGTCAGGTGAAGTAATACCCCATACTGGTGAATATCCAACTGTAGTTGCCACATCCGTAAGGTAATTCATGTTGTAATTAATGCTATTTGCTGTTTGCGAGTAGGTACCGCCTGAGGCAGGAATACCGTTCAACGTCAAATTACTGGTGACCGTTATATTCGCTGCAGTTGTCGTCGCACTACCAGATGTATATGTAAGATTCGCACTGCCGGCGGGGCTGCCTGAATTATTATATATAATTTGTGTATTCGCGCCGCCAATCGGTCCTGCTGGTCCCGTCGGTCCAGTTGTTCCTGCTATACCAGATGGTCCAGTTGAGCCGGTATTACCTGTTGCTCCTGCGGCACCTTGACCCGTCGGTCCTGTAGCACTCACCAGCTGACTGTACGCAATAGCTCCAGTGGTTGAAACGTAGGTAAGCACTATATTGTTATAGGTTGTTGTTGAGAGCCCTGGTGCGTAAATTGTACTATTGACCGTTAAATTCGCTAATAACTGGGTTGCTCCATACACTTGAAGAGCAGGTGACGCCGTATATGCACTATTATTAAATATTACCGGTCCATCTACCTCTAATGTTGTGAAAGCAGTGGCAACACCACCCAATGTGTAAACGGCTAAGTTTAGGAGAGCCTCTCCACCATAGGTGCCTGTAGCACCAGAACCAATTATAATCTGATCTTGTACTGTAAGTGTATTTGGTGAAGTATAGACAATAGATAATGATCCAGCAGTTGCTCCAATAAGGAAAATTAATTGTGTTAGCGTTCGTTGGACTTGGAAGTAATAATTGCCACCGCCTCCAGTAAATACATTTACTGATCCTGGACTCGTAATTGTTACATTGCCCGCATTTTGTGTAACAGTATAGTTTCCAGTGATAGTTACGAACGCAACTGATATATACGCAGGACTTCCCATACCTTGACCTACACTCGTATTCCAATTCCATACACTCGCAATATTACCAGTACCGGTAAATGTTGCTGCACCTACTGAATATGTAGGGCAATTGAGTGATTTATTACCACATACAATACCACTGACTGCGGACCACGTACCGTATGCCGATGGTGAAAAATCTGCCGCAGTTGTACCTGGCGCAGTTCCTGACGCATTAGTCGTCTGATAATACGCAAGTGTTCCATTTGTGTATGGTGCTACAACAGACCCGGTTGCTGCTGTAAGTTTCAAAAAGCATGACGAGTAATTATATGTAAATGTGGATACACCACCTGCTACTCCATTGTTATTGAAAATAACATTTGTGTTGCTGCCTGCTATAGGTCCTACAGGTCCTGTGCTACCTGTGTTACCTGTGGATCCTGTACTGCCTGTGTTGCCCGTTGGTCCTGTGGAGCCCGTGTTACCCGTTGGTCCCGTGGAGCCTGTGTTACCGGTGGGTCCAGTAGAGCCCGTGTTACCGGTGGGTCCGGTGCTGCCTGTGTTGCCCGTAGGTCCCGTGGGTCCAGTTTGTCCCTGTAGGGTATAACCGTACGCTATCTGACTCATACTATCATTGAGCGTAAACAGCGTAAAAACACCTTGGAGTGCTGAGGTTCCTGACACAAGTGAGGTAGTATAGAGTTGAACACCGTTTTTGTACCAGAACACACCTCCTGACTGCGCAGTGACAGTAAAGACATCATTCAAGGCATATGTTGAAATTGCTGTATTAATTGTGGGGTAACCGAACTGATTATTATAGTACAAGTAAACACTGCCATTTTGTAACGAAAACCCGTATGTATATGTTGGCGTTGCCACCGTATTCGTGAGGGCAAATGAGTAGTCACCTGAGCCACCGCTCACTGAGTGAGCCGCTACACGTAGCGTTAGATAAGTAGCGTTGTATGGGTATGATTCGTATGTGTACGCCTTGGATGCTAAACCGCCGTTTGCGTTTGTCGTCTTTGTAATCGTATTTGGCGGTCCAATTGTAAGATTTGTTGTATCGGCGCTGATGAGTGTGTAGAGTGCTGGACCATAGATACCAGTTGAGCCCGTGTTGCCTGTGGGTCCCGTAGAGCCCGTGTTGCCTGTGGGTCCCGTAGAGCCCGTGTTGCCTGTCGGTCCGGTGCTACCCGTGTTGCCTGTCGGTCCGGTGCTACCCGTGTTGCCTGTCGGTCCGGTGCTACCCGTGTTGCCTGTCGGTCCTGTGCTGCCCGTGCTACCCGTATTACCTGTCGGTCCTGTGCTACCCGTGTTGCCTGTATTGCCAGTGCTACCCGTGTTGCCTGTCGGTCCTGTGCTACCCGTGTTGCCTGTCGGTCCTGTGATACCTGCAGAGCCTGTAGATCCTGTTGGTCCTGTGATACCTACAGGTCCGGTTGAGCCAGTGTTGCCCGTGGAGCCTGTTGGTCCTGTGCTACCCGTGTTACCCGTCGGTCCTGTGATACCTGCAGAGCCTGTAGATCCTGTCGGTCCTGTGATACCCGCAGGTCCGGTTGAGCCAGTGTTGCCCGTGGGTCCCGTAGAGCCTGTGCTACCTGTGTTGCCCGTCGGTCCCGTAGAGCCGGTGTTGCCCGTCGGTCCCGTAGAGCCGGTGTTGCCCGTCGGTCCCGTATAGCCGGTGTTGCCCGTCGGTCCCGTAGAGCCGGTGTTGCCCGTCGGTCCGGTGGAGCCGGTGTTGCCTGTAGGTCCGGTGGAGCCTGTGTTGCCTGTAGGTCCTGTGGAGCCCGTGTTGCCTGTAGGTCCCGTAGAGCCCGTGTTGCCTGTAGGTCCCGTAGAGCCCATGTTGCCTGTAGGTCCCGTAGAGCCCGTGTTGCCTGTAGGTCCTGTAGAGCCCGTGTTGCCTGTAGGTCCGGTGGAACCTGTATTACCTGTAGGTCCTGTGGAACCCGTGTTACCTGTGTTACCAGTGGGTCCTATACTGCCCGTGGAGCCTGTGTTACCAGTGGGTCCTGTGCTGCCCGTGTTACCTGTGTTACCAGTGGGTCCTGTGCTGCCAGTTGGTCCGGTACTGCCACTTGAGCCCGTATTACCCGTAGAGCCCGTGTTGCCTGTAGGTCCCGTAGAGCCGGTGTTGCCTGTAGGACCTGTGGAGCCTGTATTGCCTGTGGGTCCTGTGGAGCCCGTATTGCCCGTTGCTCCTGTGCTACCTGTTGCACCTGTATTTCCTGTAAAACCTGTAAAGCCCGTTGAACCAGTATTACCCGTGTAACCAGCTAATGTATTATAGGTCACAACACCCGAAGTAGAATTGTACGCAAGGACAAATGGAGATGTGTTTGTGGGTCCTGCGATTCCTGACAATGTAAGTGAGTTCGCGAGGATGGCGGGACCGTTCACTTGTAGCGTTGTGCCATATGACGGCGTTCCTATCAATGTGTAGACGTTGAATCCGATAAAGCAAATATATAAACCGTCGTTTCCAAAGGAATTGTTTGTCGTCATTGTGAGTGTATCAGAGCACGCACCATAGGGGCTTGAATAAACTGGAGTTGCGTTGGATGGTAGTGTTGAAGCTGACGCATAGAGTACAAATCCTAGTGACGCTGTTCTCGCAACGCGAACATTTATACTCGTGCCTAACGTTGTATTTGTATATAAAATATTTGTTCCGTCACTGACTGTAAACGATGTATCTCTAGGACTCGCATTATCAGTCACAACCATTTTAATTGTATACGTCAACCCATTACATACTAACTGCATTTGTACAAAATCGCCCGTGTAGTTTCCGCCGCCAAAGATAGCAAACTGTGTTTCAAATACCGCATTGATGACTCCATTATTTGTATAGGTCGCATAACCGTTGCCTCCAATAAATCCATAGCCGTTCAATCCGTATCCTAATGTCGCTGCCGACCACGCTCCGCCTACCGTATTGAGCACAATATACTGTGTCAGTGTTCCGCTGCCGTTCGCCGTACTTTCCGCAAATACGTTGGCTCCCTTGGTATAAGGTGGACCTGCCGCTAATGTCACTGGGTCCAACGTCAACGTTCCTGATGTATATAGATAGCGGAACGTCGAGGATGCTGCCGAAGTGCCTGTACTATTGTAAATGACATAGGTATCCGCACCGGCGACCGGTCCAATCGGTCCGGTTGAACCGGTGCTGCCTGTGTTACCAGTGGGTCCTGTGCTGCCCGTATTACCTGTGTTGCCCGTGGAGCCCGTTGGACCGGTTGAACCTGTGGCACCTGTAGCACCTGTGGCACCTGTAATACCAGTGGTACCCGTAGATCCAGTAGAGCCTGTATTGCCCGTAGATCCGGTGCTACCAGTGCTGCCTGTGTTACCCGTGGGTCCCGTAGAGCCGGTACTGCCCGTGGATCCCGTATTACCCGTTGGTCCCGTAGAGCCGGTACTGCCCGTTGGACCCGTTGATCCGGTGTTACCCGTGGATCCCGTGTTGCCCGTTGGACCGGTGTTTCCCGTTGAGCCTGTGGAGCCTGTGCTACCAGTGTTGCCTGTGGAGCCAGTAGGTCCCGTGGAGCCAGTTGAACCTGTGCTGCCGGTGCTGCCCGTAGAACCGGTACTTCCTGAGGCACCTGTAATACCTGTGGGTCCTGTAGTACCTGTTGATCCTGATGCGCCTGTAATGCCAGTCGGTCCCGTTGCTCCAGTACTGCCTGTATTTCCTGTGGGTCCTGTACTTCCAGTTGATCCTGTGCTACCCGCAATACCAGTCGGTCCTGTGCTACCAGTTGATCCTGTGCTGCCCGTGTTGCCTGTTGGTCCTGTGCTGCCTGTAGGTCCAGTGCTTCCTGTAGGTCCAGTACTGCCTGTAGGTCCAGTCGGTCCCGTACCAATCGCACCCGTTGGACCTGTCGGTCCCGTCAAACCTTGCGGTCCTGTGGTACCCGTTGGACCCGTAGCAACCGATGCCGCTAAGGTTGTGTGTAAATGGGATGCCGTATTTGCCTGAAAATACATTATAAGAGATGTTGTGTTTCCAATATACTCGGCAAAGATATCAAGATAAATCAATGAATTGACACTTGACAACGTCGTTCCAGGCATGTAGACAGTGCCATCTGTGGACTGAGCCATCGTTTGATTCACCTGCGTTGGTAAGTTGGATGAAGACGCCAAAAGGATTTTTTGATTTGAGCTCATATAGGATACATTGAAATAGATGTTCGCATAACGATTATTGTCATTTCCTATACTTGCAAACAAATTCAAGTCCCATAAACCGCCAGGGATAAACGTTGTTGGTATTACACCATTAATTGTAGAAAAGGTTGCTACATTTGTATAGGTTGCCGCTAACGTTGGTACAGTAATGATTGTATCAATATTATCTGGAATTTCTTCCAATGTACCTCCAATGGGACTCGCACTATAGGTGCCACCTGGTGTATTGAGAAACAGAATGAGACCACCTGATACACCATCTACACCCGCGGCGCCGGTTGGTCCCGTGGCTCCTGTCGCACCTGTTGTGCCGGTTGGTCCTGTACCAATCGGTCCCGTGGATCCTGTGCTACCGGTATTGCCCGTGCTACCTGTGGGTCCCGTAGAGCCCGTGTTGCCTGTGCTACCTGTGCTGCCCGTTGATCCAGTGGAGCCTGTGGAGCCGGTCGGTCCTGTAGATCCCGTGTTGCCGGTTGGTCCTGTTGAACCGGTGTTTCCCGTATTCCCTGTTGGTCCTGTAGAACCGGTGGGTCCTGTACTGCCGGTGTTGCCCGTAGGTCCTGTGCTGCCCGTGGAGCCTGTTGCGCCCGTGGATCCTGTTGTACCCGTGGGTCCTGTGCTGCCTGTGTTTCCCGTGTTGCCAGTTGATCCTGTGCTGCCCGTGTTGCCTGTAGGTCCGGTTGAGCCGGTGTTGCCTGTAGGACCTGTTGATCCTGTATTGCCTGTAGGACCTGTTGAGCCGGTGTTGCCTGTGGAACCAGTGTTGCCGGTTGGTCCGGTTGAGCCGGTGCTTCCTGTGCTGCCTGTAGTGCCGGTGTTACCTGTCGGTCCAGTACTGCCAGTATTACCCGTATTACCCGTTGGTCCTGTGGATCCAGTATTACCCGTTGATCCAGTGGTACCCGTGGGTCCTGTACTGCCGGTGTTGCCCGTTGAGCCCGTTGGTCCTGTGAATCCAGTGGTACCCGTGGATCCTGTGGGTCCCGTGCTGCCCGTATTACCGGTGGAGCCTGATGCGCCTGTAATACCTGTAGGACCCGTTGGTCCAGTTGGTCCAGTACTACCTTGTGCTCCAGGAGCACCCGCATTGCCTGTAGGTCCTGTATTACCCGTGTTGCCAGTGTTACCAGTGTTGCCTGTGCTGCCCGTGGGTCCGGTGCTACCTGTGCTGCCCGATGCGCCTGTAATACCCGTAGGACCCGTTGAGCCAGTATTACCAGTGGGTCCTGTGCTGCCCGTATTACCTGTGTTGCCCGTGGAGCCCGTTGGACCGGTTGAACCTGTGGCACCTGTAGCACCTGTGGCACCTGTAATACCAGTGGTACCTGTAGGTCCTGTTGAGCCCGTGTTGCCTGTAGGTCCTGTTGAGCCCGTGTTGCCTGTAGGTCCTGTAGAGCCCGTGTTGCCTGTAGGTCCCGTAGAGCCCGCGTTGCCTGTAGGTCCTGTAGAGCCCGTAGAGCCCGTATTACCCGTAGAGCCCGTAGATCCAGTGTTTCCCGTGCTACCTGTATTACCAGTAGAGCCCGTATTACCTGTAGATCCAGTGTTTCCCGTGGGTCCTGTAGAGCCTGCGGCTCCAGTCATGCCCGTAGGTCCTGTAGAGCCTGCGGCTCCAGTCATGCCCGTAGGTCCTGTAGAACCAGTACTACCAGTACTACCTGTAGCACCAGTGCTACCAGTATTACCAGTAATACCTGTAGCACCAGCACTGCCTGTACTACCCGTTGGTCCAGTGGATCCAGTAGAGCCGGAGTTGCCTGTCGGACCTGTATTACCAGTAGATCCGGTGTTACCCGTGGCACCTGTAATACCAGCACTACCTGTCGGTCCAGTTGTTCCTGCGGCGCCAGTTATACCGGTTGAACCTGTAAATCCCGCAGCACCTGTCGGACCCGTAGTTCCTGCTATACCTGTCGGACCTGTTCTACCCGTCGGACCTGTAGGACCAGTTCCACTCGTTCCAGTGTATCCCGTAGGACCGTATAATCCGCCGTAGGGCAATAGGTTCCATGGAGTTGCGCCGTCTCCAATCTTAAAAAGCTTGGTGTCGCTTTCTATACCCATCTCTGCGAGTGCCAGGACAGGGTTTGCCGCTGTCCATTCACTCGCAGTTCCATTACGGAACTGTATCTGAATAAACGGCATTCACTTCTATTAATAGATATTTTTAGAAGTGAATACAAACTTATGAAAGGTGCGGTTACGCAAGTTTTTCAATGATTAGACTGTAGCTTCCAGTATTAGACGCCGTCGTCTGTTGTCCCGTAACTCTATAAAAAGCACTATTTGTTGTATCTGAAAATGTTGCTACAACCATATCACCTGTATGACTTGCTGTAGGCGATCCTCCTACACTTTGAGCAGTGGTTGTCAGCGTCGCCGACATTGTCTGTGCGGACGGTGCTGATCCAAAATATAACCATAACGCTTGTCCTGTAATTCCCATTGATCCTGTTGTTGTGGCGAGGTATAAGGCGCCCGCAGTATTACCGCCACCATTTCCCATATACGCAACGAGCGTACCATAGGTTGCTTGAGTCGCAGACTTATTTGCAAATGATACTCCCATTGTTGGTGCAATTGCCTGATAACGGATTCCTGCAGTTCCGCCCGTTACATCCCACTCACTTCCTCCACGACTGGTCAATTCTAATGTTTCTCCAGGTTGTACTGTAATACTACGATTCGTTGCACCCAAAACACCTCCATTGTAAATAAACTCTGTTCCTGTATTATTCACTGTAATTGTGTATGTAGTCGCTGATGACGCACTCGCAAAATTAAACTTTCCTCCCAAAGGCACACTTGAGCCTGAAGGCAGTGTTATATTTCCTGTTACTTGAATCATTTGACCATTTTGATTGGCACTGAGTGTTCCTGAAAAAGTAGGTTGAAACCCTGAATAACTTTGGTAACTGAGATTACCATTTGAAAGACCTAGAGTTCCAAGAAGTGTAAGATTTCCTGTATCATCTAAGTTAAACAAATTACTGGTGTATGCACTATTAATAATTTGTAACTGTGAATTACTTGTCAAACGGAAGTTTTTGCTTGTTGTAGACGCTGGATAGTAGGTATTTGTCGCTACTAAGAAATCTTCGTATCCTGTGCCGCCACGAGTATTTGTACCTGTAATAGTAACTGCTTGTCCTGATGCGGGGTTTGTTATAGAAAGTGCTCCTGATATTGTAAGGGTTGAAGTAACATACGTAAGATTTGTTTCTGCATTCGCTGAATTCACACTCGTAGCAGTCAAGACTCGGTTATTTGCGTAATTCGTAATTGTTGAAAATCCTGGTCCTGTAGGTCCTGTAGGACCATTGAGACCGCCATATGGCAACGCATTCCACGCAAGTATTCCATCACCAATCTTAAACAACTTTGTATCCGTTTCTAAACCGACCTCCGCTATTGCAAGCGTCGGATTCACATTCGTCCATGTTGATGCATCACCGTGTCTCAACTGAAATTGAATATTTGTACCATTGTAATTTCCAGACGGTCCAATCGTTCCTGTATATCCAACACCGCCGCAATTAAACGCCGGTCCGACCGAGTACACACTTGTCGGTGTTCCACCGTTGAAAATGTAATATGTATTGTAACCGGTTGGACCCGTAGCACCAATAGATCCTGTTATACCTGTTGCACCCGTTGCACCGTATCCTGTCGGACCTGTATTACCCGTTGGTCCTGTGGGTCCGGTTGAACCAGTGTTGCCTGTGTTGCCCGTGGGTCCTGTACTACCCGTATTACCCGTTGCTCCCGTTGAACCCGTATTACCGGTATTTCCTGTGCTGCCCGTGGAACCGGTACTGCCGCTTGAGCCCGTAGCACCTGTAATGCCTGTAGCTCCAGTACTACCCGTGGGTCCTGTACTACCTGTGTTTCCTGTGGTTCCTAACAATATTCGGTCGAAATGTACGTTCTGCACGGAAGTGTTGGCGGCACCAAACGCAACGTCCGCATAGTACAACGCAGGAATAATGCCAGGGGTATATGGACCGAATACGCTTGCACCGTTCTTATACATAATCACCTGGCTGCCGTTGAAAAAAATCGTAAATACATCGGTGGTGGCGTAGCCGCTGATGGTGACGGCACCTGTCAGCCCATAACCGAACGTGACTGTTGTGCTGTTAAAATAGATGGGAATGTCAATGTTGAGGTAGCTTGGATTGCCTGCGGGTGCAGAGGCGATACCCGCCGCAAGGGGGGCTGGAGTGGTGGGTCCGCTTGCGTATGCGGGCGAGAACGACATCTGGACCGGTCCAGGGTAGCCCAAGGCGGAATACGCATTGGCTGTCCAGTTTGGATTTGTTATAGCGACCACTTGACCCGAATTGACTGCCTGAATGCTTGCGGGGTTGGAAATGACCCACGTGAATGTTCCCTGTCCATAGGTGCCCGTGGGTCCTGACGGTCCAGTTGATCCTGTACTGCCGGTGGATCCTGTATTACCCGTTGGTCCAGTACTGCCTGTATTGCCGGTGCTACCCGTAGGTCCAGTACTACCTGTGGCTCCAGATGCACCTGTAATACCAGTGGATCCAGTACTGCCTGTGGCTCCAGTAATGCCTGTAGGTCCGGTTGAACCCGTATTACCCGTTGAGCCAGTGTTACCTGTGGTACCAGTGGATCCGGTTGCTCCTGTTCTGCCTGTAGGACCTGTACTACCGGTCGTACCGGTCATTCCCACGCTATTTGCACCTATTACTTCTTCAATCGTCATATGTGCATAATCCTGTGTATCGGCTGTTACACCTGACGGTATTTGTATGGAGATTGTATGTGCATCTGCGGACAACACACCCACATTAAAGATACAAGGAATCGTCAAATGGTAATTGATACCGTTGAAAAAGTATGAGGTGCTTGCCGCCGTACTTCCATCAATCACTAGATTAAATGTAGCCAAACCGGTCACCGTCGCATATGCGCTAAAACTCAAGTTAATAATAGCCGTTCCACCCAATGCTGTATAACTAGTGGACCACGCAGCCGGTGTGGCAGGACCCACATATACACCACCCGCCGATACATTATTCAACTGTGTTGTGAATTTGATGTAACCGCCTGCAGGACCTGTGGAACCCGTTGCACCGGTTGGACCGGTTCCAATAGGACCCGTGGGTCCCGTATTACCGGTACTACCCGTGTTTCCTGTATTGCCTGTCGGTCCAGTCGCACCTTGACCGGTTGGTCCTGTGCTACCCGTATTACCCGTATTGCCAGTGGGTCCTGTAGCTCCTGTAAATCCCGTGGCTCCTGTACTACCAGTCGCTCCAGTTGAACCGGTATTACCTGTTGAACCGGTAGAGCCAGAGTTACCTGTAGCTCCTGTTGAGCCCGTGTTTCCTGTGGGTCCTGTACTGCCAGTGGGTCCTGTAGCTCCTGTAAATCCCGTGGCTCCTGTACTACCAGTCGCTCCAGTTGAACCGGTATTACCTGTCGGTCCCGTTGAACCTGTGTTGCCCGTCGGACCTGTAAATCCCGTGGCACCGTATCCCGTTGGACCAGTATTACCAGTATTACCAGTATTACCTGTGGCTCCCGTAGCACCTTGTCCCGTCGGACCGGTGGCACCGGTGCTGCCCGTATTGCCCGTTGGACCTGTGGCACCAGTGTTACCCGTGGGTCCAGCGCCCGTCATAAGCGTCGCACTTATCCACGTGCCTACTGCTGAACCACCTTCAACATTATTACTTACACCTGAATACGCATATGCGGTAATTGCCTGACCTGCCGTAATATAGACAATCTTAGAGGCACCGGCAATATTCGCACTTGACGCAGTCGCAGGATTGACAGTATAGGAAATTTGCGTTCCGCCGACAAACACATTAAACTGCTGCTGATTTCCACTCGCAACTGAATTCCATACAGCATTCCAGTTGAGTAGGTAGTATCCAGACACAGTTGGGGTGATTGTGTATGTACCGACCCATCCCTGAGGGTCATTGAGAGCCACCCAAGGACCTACCTGTGTTAAACTCGTATTAAATGTTTGATTCGTTGATAGATACATTGTTGCCGTATAATTTGAGACGACCAATCCAGGCATCGGTCCCGTCGGTCCCTGTGGACCCGTTGCGCCTTGACCCGTGGGTCCCGTGGATCCCGTGTTACCCGTAGAGCCGGTGCTGCCGGTTACTCCTGTCGCACCTTGACCCGTAGGTCCAGTGGAACCCGTAGTTCCTGTACTACCCGTCGATCCAGTTGACCCGTATCCAGTAGGACCTGTATTACCCGTAGCACCAGTATTTCCTGTTGTACCTGTGGGTCCCGTAGAGCCGGTTGAGCCCGTGGAGCCGGTGTTTCCCGTGTTACCAGTAGGTCCAGTTGAGCCAGTTGAGCCCGTGTTGCCTGTAGGTCCTGTGCTACCCGTGCTGCCCGTAGATCCGGTATTACCCGTTGTACCGGTAGGACCAGTGGAGCCGGTGTTACCAGTGGGTCCCGTAGGACCAGTAGATCCTGTAGAACCAGTAGACCCTGTGTTACCCGTAGGACCCGTAAAGCCCGTGCTACCCGTAGGACCCGTGGAGCCGGTATTACCCGTAGATCCTGTTGTTCCAGTAAAGCCCGTGCTACCCGTAGATCCTGTATTACCAGCTATACCGGTGGAACCCGTAGAACCTGTTGGTCCAGTACCTACCGCACCCGTGGGACCCGTTGGTCCCGTTACACCCTGTGGTCCTGTCGCACCCGTAGGTCCAGTCTCATTGGATGATGAGATTGTTGTATGTAAATGAGATGGCACCGATCCCTGAAAATACATCGTTAACACCGAACTGCTGACAAATGCCTCCGCAAAGACATTAATAATAATCTGCGAACTAATACTCTGTAATTGAACCTCAGGCACATAGACAGTTGTATCTATCTCTTGGACCGTTGTCTGATTTACTTGTGTCGCGCCTGCCGACGAATTTGCTAACAATAAAGTTTGACCAGAGCTGGTATAATAGACATTAAAATACACATTCACATATTGACTGAGCGTGTTATTACTAATTGCCGCAAACAAGTTCAAGTCCCATAGACCCGCCGGCACAAACGTCGTCTGTAACGTGCCCGTAGTCGTAGAAAATGTAGCAATATCAATATATCCTGAAGTTCCAACAGTTGCGGTGATGGTCGTTTGAGGGGTGGTAGGGACGGGTTGTAATATACCGCCAATCTGTGTACTTGTGTAGGTGCCACCTTGTGTGTTCAAGAATAATACAAGACCGCCTGAGACACCATTAATACCCGCGGCACCTGTGGGTCCTGTGAAACCTGTAGAGCCTTTTGTACCCGTTGGACCGGTACCAATTGGACCCGTTGCGCCCGTTGCGCCAGTAGATCCCGTATTGCCGGTAGGACCTGTAGAGCCCGTGCTACCGGTGGGTCCCGTTGATCCTGTAGATCCAGTAGAACCCGTCCATCCAGTAAAGCCAGTAGAGCCGGTTGATCCTGTAGAGCCAGAGGCACCCGTAGATCCTGTAGAGCCAGAGGCACCCGTTGAACCAGTATTACCGGTAGGACCTGTAGAACCTGTATTACCAGTGGCACCTGTAGAGCCGGTTGGTCCGGTAGATCCAGTATAACCGGTTGAACCAGATGCGCCTGTAATACCTGTAGGTCCTGTTGAACCGCTAGCACCAGTAATACCCGTAGGACCTGTTTTGCCTGTAGGTCCAGTCGCACCGGTATTACCGGTGGGACCTGTAGAACCTGTATTACCAGTGGCACCTGTGTTGCCTGTAGGTCCAGTCGCACCAGTATTACCGGTGGGACCTGTAGAACCTGTATTACCAGTGACACCTGTGCTGCCTGTAGGTCCCGTTGTACCGGTATTACCTATCGCTCCCGTAGGACCTGTACTACCAGTCGGTCCTGTACTTCCTGTATTTCCAGTAGATCCCGTGCTGCCTATAGATCCTGTATTACCTGTAGGTCCTACTGAACCCGTAGGTCCGGTTGCTCCTGTATTACCAGTAGAACCAGTGGCACCACTATTACCGGTTGAACCGGTGCTGCCTGTTATACCCGTGGATCCGGTTGACCCTATGCTGCCCGTGGGTCCGGTTGACCCTATACTGCCAGTTGGACCTGTAGGTCCGGTTGATCCTATGCTGCCGGTAGATCCGGTATTGCCTGTATAACCAGTTAGTCCGTCGTTACCCTTTGGTCCTGTATTACCCGTCGGTCCAGTATATCCAGTGGCTCCAGTATTTCCCGTTGCGCCTGTTGCGCCAGTATTACCTGTAGTACCAGTTGTACCGATTGAACCGGTTGGTCCAATTGAACCGGTGGGTCCTATAGAACCCGTGCTACCGGTTGTACCCGTTGACCCAGTATATCCATGCCCTGTAGGTCCTGTAGCACCAAGAGTACCCGTAGGTCCAGTTGCCCCTTGACCCGTTGGACCCGTATACCCTTCACCCGTCGGTCCAGTCAATCCTTGGTTACCTGTAGGTCCTGTTGCGCCTTGACCCGTTGGACCTGTAAAACTATTACCGGTTGGACCCGTAAATCCTTGGTCACCAGTTGGACCCGTTGCGCCTTGACCCGTCGGTCCCGTTGAACCCGTCGGACCTGTAGGACCGGTCATGCTATACCCAGTCGGACCGGTTGGACCCGTATCACCCTTTGCGCCAGTATATCCCGTCGCACCCTGTCCTGTCGCTCCCGTATATCCTGTTGGTCCTGACAAAAAGCGGTCAAATGTGACATATTGTACGCTACCACCGATTCCATTAAATGTAACATCGGCAAATAGAATCGTCGGATATACGAGTGGCTGATAAGGACCAAACAATAGTACGCTATTTTTATAAAATGATACAAGAACACCGTCAAACAAAATCGTATATACATCAGACGTTGTGTAGGTAGCAATCGTTACGGCACCAGGAAGACCATACCCTAACGTGATGCCTGATGTGGTGAGCCGTATGGCAAAATTCACGCCTAAATAACTCGGATTCGTCGGTGCGCTTGTACTCAGACCGACTACAACATCTGGTATACCGGTACCGTTCGCATATGCGGGCGAAAACGTCATCTGCGTTGGACCTGCGTATCCGACATCTGAATATGCGTTCGCATTCCAGCCTACCGCATTTATAGAGGTGACTTGACCCGAATTCACAATCGCAACTTTTGTGGGGTCACTCACTACCCATACAAATGTACCCAATCCAAAATCTCCCGTTGGACCGGTAGAACCTGTACCTGATGCGATTCCCGCAGGACCCGTATAACCTGTCTCACCCTTCGGACCCGTCAGACCGATTGTGCCGGTAGGTCCCGTAGGACCCGTTACACCTTGTGTCCCTGTTGGACCTGTCTCTCCCATACCAGTATCTCCCCTACGACCCGTTGGTCCAGTACATCCTTTTTCACCAATCTCTCCTTGCCGTCCTGTAGGTCCTGTGCTGCCGGTCTGACCTGTGGCACCGGTTGTTCCTGTCGGTCCAGTATCACCTTTCCCCGTTGCACCGGTGGGTCCTGTAACTCCCTTTGGTCCCGTAACACCTGTACTACCTATCGGACCAGTATAGCCAGTGGCACCTGTAGGTCCTGTAGGTCCTGTATTACCAGTATCACCAGTATAACCTCTATCACCTGTCGTACCGGTGTAACCAGTGACACCTATAGGTCCTGTAGACCCCGTGTTACCAGTGGCACCCGTTCGTCCACTGCCGGTTGGACCAGTTTGACCTATTGTACCTGCAATACCCGTGGGTCCCGTTGGACCTGTATCACCGATACCAATTGGACCTATGGGTCCAGTAGTACCAGTATCACCGGTTGGTCCCACCGTATTATAATACGGAAGAGCGTTCCAGCCATTGCTACCGTCTCCTATTTTTAACAATCCTGTATCGGTTGCGTAACTCCATTCGCCCTGTGCCAATACAGTATTTGTAGAGGACCATTGCGCGGTGGTGCCGCGCCTCATCTGTAACCGAATGTACGGCATACTCTATCTACATTGCCTATAAAAATCAAGTGACTGCGCCGCAATCAAAAACTGGACCAATTAAATAACTGGTCGCTGGATCGCCGCCGTCAAATACAATCGCACCACCCGTCGGACCTACATCGCCTGTAATACCCGTGGGACCCGTGGGACCTGTGGGACCGGTTGGACCGGTGGGACCGGTTACGCCCACAAATCCTGGTAAATTAATGTCGTAAATCTCAGAGGCACCGAATGTGCCTGTAATGGCTGTGATATTCTGGATGACCATCGCACCCGTATTGGTATTGTAATATACAATAGTTCCCGTAAAGTTGGAATTAGAAGCAGTACTTATAACATAAACCGGAGTTCCGTAAATATAGGCGAGACCTGTACTAACAATAATAGAAACACTGCCGCCTCCTGGATTAATCGTTACCGCACTTGTTGTCTGACTGCTATATTTGTCGCCAGGTAAACCTTTCGGACCCGTAACCCCCGTTGGTCCAGTACCTGCCTCAACCGGTACAGCATTTGAGTATATTTGTAAAAAGCTACTCAAAATTGCCGGATTTGTACGACTCATTCTTACTATAGAGTTGTACATTTCATTCATTTAGATAACGATGTTTAACGTTGAACATACTAAGGTGAGTTTGCCCGTGAGCGTGGAGACCTGGGCTTCTAACAATGAGATAGTAGACTGCTGGGTTTGGACGAGTGCGTAGACGTCCTGTACCGCTTTCACCGTGGGGGCGATAAACTCAGTATGACGAAGAGTATAAAGTCCTCTTAGTTTTGCGTGCGGCGACTCATATGTATTCGTTATTGTACTACCATGTTTATCCTTATATGTCTTTGTTATAGTTGATGGAACATCATTGATACATGTGAATAGGGACGAATCGGTGCTGAGATTGTCCAAAACCTGCTTCACTTCCTGCGCAATGAACCCTTGGTGTTTGCGCTTACCTGGATCTCTTGGTGGAAGTGGGTTGCCGTTGCTATCCAAGCCGACGCTAATGCGGTCCTTCCAAGTGAATTCTACCGGTCGCAGTTGATTAATAAAGTTGATACCGAGGGTTGTATTGCTGATATTTGTCTTGAGGCGGTGATCGGATGTTCCTAGATCATATGTAATTTCGTTTGTATCTGGGTCGTAATTTAATGTATAGGTCGTTCCTGCTGGTTGAATAGGTGCTACGTAGAATCCACCTCCACCCCCGTCAGTATTTCCATCTAATTCTACGCCAGTGGCATTTAGTACAATAGAATTTGGAGATTGACTGTTTTCACCTGCGAACTGTCCTATCGCAATTGCGTTTGAGCCTTGACTAGCGAATCCAGCAGCCCATCCTATAGCAACTGCGTTTATGTCTTGAGCATTGGATGCTGCGGCGTAACCTATACCGATACTACCGCCACCTTGGCTATATTGACCCGCCACTGTTCCTATAGCGATACCATATGAACCTTGATTGGAAGCTCCTGCTTGGTCACCTATGGCGACGGAGTATGATTGTTGTGTATTTGAACCCGCTTGATTGCCGATAGCAATCGCATAGAATGCTTGCTCTGTGCCGTTCGATGTGCCGCTACCATCTCCTTGACCTGCCTGGTAACCGATGGCAATTGAATATTCTTGCTGATACTGAAATCCCGCAGAATAACCGATAGCGACCGCATTGGACTGCTGATATATTTGTCCAGCTTGACCACCAACTGCTACAGCCGATGCTCCTTGTGCCTGTTGACCCGCACCACCACCGATCGCTACACCATATAGTGGCACGGTTCCATCATTGCCAGCACCGTCTCCTATAGTTACATTTGACTGCGTTTGATTCATTGTGTTATACCCACCCAAGACCCAATTCGTACCATTGTATAGAAGATAATCGCCATATACATTTCCTGGCGGTAAAAATCCGCCTTGTACTGCTGCGTAAGTGATTGCTTCGGTAGATGTGCTATAAGTGAGTACATATGTAGGTGTCGCGTTGCTAGCAAGATTTGGCAAATAGAGATTGTTTGCGGTGGCATTCGTGGCTACGATTGTAGACGCATTCAAGATGCTATTACTGGGCTGTGGGGAGTAGACTGCCCAATTTTGCATATAGCAGCTTCCGTAGTTATTGTTAAACAGTAGATATAGTTGTACATTATCAATCATCTGAACATTATTTACAGAGGCAACTGTGGTAAACGCTTGGGTTGATGTACTGTATTGGAAAATTAAACCGGTTTGTGAACGTGCAACTTGCCATGCCCAACCTGAACTAACGTACCAATCCGTATTTTCATATAATAAATTACCAAATGAATCTGATACTATATTTGGACCCACTGAATAGTATCCTCCATTTACCTGAAATCCTATACTAGCATTACCAGTTCCACCCGCTGCGTCAAAACTTAACACAAAACTAAATACAGCGTCTATATCACCACCATTTGTATAATAGGCATAGAATCCTGGAGAATTATTCGCGCATGTTATCACTCGTCCTCCTATTGTTACTATATTCGGATTCGTAGACCACGCACCATTATTTGTTTTGGTAAAATCGCTGGTTGCCGGCAAGCCTGATCCAGTACCCGCTGTATTTTGGTAAAATACTGCATTTGTATATACATTTGTAATCTGTAGATTTTTTGCGCTTCCAATCGCTCCCGCCGCATTATACAGAAGCTCTGAGGCACCGCCTGGAATTGCTACATTTAAGTATGTTGGGATTGGCGATATGCCAACGTAGGGGAGTACACGGCGAGCGGATATACCCAACGCACGCGTTCCTCCTAATTCGGTATTTTGAATCCAAGTGGTACCATCTTGACTGTAAACAAGATTTGGTCCACCAGACGAATTGTTAAAAAGATTTAATGAACCGCATGCTACCCATTTTGATCCATTCCATGTTATATCATTTCCACCATTTTCAAACAGTGGTGCTGTTCCAGAATCCGCAGCGGTCCAGTTGATTCCATCGGTACTATATGCTATTGTACAATATCCAATACCCACGGCGACCCATTGTGTTCCATTCCACGCGATAGATGCGGCATAGGCAGGTGAAAATGCGGATGTGCCTCCGCTAATATATACAAACGGATCAGTAATATATATCCAATTAATACCATCATAACTATAACACATAGCACCATCTGCGCCACCATCATCCACGCCAACTGCCACCCATATTGTGCCGTTCCAAGACACACCTAAACCAACTATGAATGAATGAGAGTTTACAGCAGTCCAATTGAACCCGTCATAACTGTATGCGATACAATAGTAATCAGTGGCACCAATACCAACCGCCACCCACATCTTTCCATTCCATGCGATGCCATTGACATTGGTATATTGTATAACTCCACCAGGTGGACCGCCAAAAATAGTGCTCAGAAGACCTAAGCCCGTCCAGTTAATGCCGTCGTAACTATATATTATAGAATTTCCTGTAGTACCTCCACCAACTGCTACCCACATTTTGCCGTTCCACGCTGCTTTTGCTCCAAATTCTGTAAACGAATTGCCAAACGCACCAGAACTTGACTGAAACCAGTTAATACCGTCTGAACTGTAACTAACACCAAACGAACCTGATGCTACCCACATAGCACCATTGTACGCTACATTACGTATATTCTGACTTGTAAAAAGTGCCGATGTGCCGGTTGGCGATGCGTTAATCCAGTTATTACCATCCTGTGTGTAGTAAAGTGCGGCACCCGCTCCACCGCCTCCTGTAATTCCAACAGCAAGCATGAAATTATCGGTTGCGTTGATTTGCGGTGCTGGTTGTGTCAGCATTGTGCCGACGTAAGGGAGTACGGTGCGTGATGTTATAGCAATTGGTGTAAAATTATTGGAAATAAGGTAAGGCGTCCAGTTAATTCCATCTGGGCTGGTTGCTATATTATACGAACCTTGACCGGTTGCCACCCATAAGAATCCGTTCCATGTGATACCATTTCCACCACCGCTAAAAATAATGGATGCCGAATCAGCACCGGTCCAATTAATGCCATCGTAACTATATGCGATGGAGTTTGTACCACTACCGACCGCAACCCACTGACTGCCATTCCATGCTACACCATACGCAAATGTGCCGAATGGATCGTTTACATAGTTCCAATTGATACCATCATAACTGTACGTTAACGTTACATCGGATACAGCACCAACTGCCACCCACAAGGTTCCATTCCAGGCAACACTTTGACCAATTCCTATCCAAGACTGACTTATACTATTCCATGTAATACCGTCATTACTATAGGCAATAAAATTTGTACCATTTCCTACTGCGACCCATATAGTACCGTTCCACGCAATGCCGTTTCCAGACGTTGAAAATGTAGATGTTCCTAGTCCAGTCCAATGAATACCATCGTAACTATATGCCATTGTATTTGAACCAGTGCCAACTGCTATCCACATTTGACCGTTCCATGCCGCTGCATAACCTCCACCGTTAAAAATTATACCTGCGCCAATATCGGCTGCCTGCCAATTCATTCCATCTGAACTGTATATAATACTCCATACTGTACTTGCTCCTGTTCCTAATCCTACCCACAGAACTCCATTATAAGCGATTCCATATATATCTGCGGCATCTAATAATGTATTTGTCGCCGAATATGATACATTACGCCATGTAATACCATCAATGCTGTAAAACAATGGGCTATTACCACTGTAATATCCATGATTAAAATACCCACCTGCTATCATCAAATTTGGACTTCCAATAATATTGATATCATAGTTATTGGCTGGAACATTTGTATATACAATAGAATTGGATGGGGGAGCAACAGTTGTTCCACCAAAGGTAATATTTGTATAAGAATCACCTATCGAGTACTGTGTCATATAGAGCTGATAATTGACTACCGGTGGAGCGGACCCCAAGGTATCAACAAGTATACTATCAATATACCAGTATACGTTATCACTTACAATTGAACATGAATATATTATATTAGGAGACCAAACGCCAAATGAATTTCTAGCAGAACCGCCTGCAGTAGTATAAATTGAATTATCCACAATAATGAAACCGTAATTTTCTAAACCGGTAAAATACAGTAAAATTTGTTGAGCATTATATGTTGCCGCAGCTAATGTAAAACTCACCGTCGCAAATGGATACGATTCCACGGATGTAATTGTATCTACAGTAGTATCATTCGCTATCTTGGTTACCGAATTGTTCATTGGGTCATATCTGGTATTGCTTGGATTTGTACTTGTGAGTGTGTAGGTACCGCCACCTTGAGGTCCTACCATTCCTGTAGGTCCTGTAGGTCCTGTAGGTCCTGTAGGTCCAGTGTCGCCTGTTGCGCCAGTGTCGCCTGTTGCGCCAGTATCGCCTGTATTGCCTGTAGGTCCAGTGTTGCCTGTTGCGCCTGTGTCACCTGTATTACCAGTAGGTCCAGTGTCACCTGTTGCGCCTGTGTCGCCTGTATTGCCAGTAGGTCCAGTGTCACCTGTTGCGCCCGTGTTGCCTGTGGGTCCTGTGTCTCCAGTAGCACCTGTATCGCCAGTGTTGCCTGTCGGTCCAGTATCGCCAGTTGCACCTGTGTCTCCAGTAGCACCAGTAGGACCAGTGTCTCCAGTGTCTCCAGTAGGTCCTGTATCGCCTGTGTTACCAGTATTGCCTGTGTTGCCTGTAGGTCCTGTATCGCCTGTGTTACCAGTGTTGCCTGTCGGTCCCGTTGAACCTGTATTGCCTGTAGGTCCCTTAGAGCCTGTGCTACCAGTGTTGCCTGTCGGTCCCGTGCTACCGGTGTTACCTGTAGGTCCCGTTGGACCTGTATTGCCTGTAGGTCCCGTAGAGCCTGTGCTACCAGTGTTGCCTGTTCTTCCAGTAGGTCCCGTGGATCCAGTGTTGCCCGTCGGTCCCGTGGATCCAGTGTTGCCCGTCGGACCTGTAGATCCGGTGGAGCCAGTGTTGCCTGTCGGTCCCGTAGAGCCTGTGCTACCAGTGTTTCCCGTGTTACCTGTTGGTCCCGTAGAGCCTGTGCTACCAGTGTTGCCTGTCGGTCCCGTTGAACCTGTGTTGCCTGTCGGACCTGTAGGTCCAGTTGAGCCAGCAATACCCGTCGGTCCAGTGCTTCCAAAACCAGTAGGTCCTGTAGCACCTGTTGCGCCTGTAACACCCGCTACCGTAGCATATGTAATATTTCCTACACTTGAGTCGTAAGCAAGAACATATTGTGGAGTTGATCCAGTGGCTGCTATAAGTGGTGCTTGTACTCCACCACTATTCGTGATTTCAAACAATGTTGTTCCGCCTGCGAGATTTACTGGTGCGATACCAAGTCCCTTCTTGAAAAAGAAGGATGTATTGGAGGTTTCTGAACCGATGATAAAATTATTCGCCGATGAGTTTCCATAGGTTCCAAACATCGTTGTGTATTGGCTTGTAACTGCCAAATCAAATACAATATTTTTATTTGAATTTCCTGATGTAAAATGGTAAGCTGTTTGTGTTCCTCCAGTTCCAGCAGCATTGAAATTTTCGTTCACACTGAAACCATTCGACCCTTGAGCATAAAACTCTTGCTGACCAATTGAAAAGGTACCGCTAAATGCGCCGTTAACCGTTGAAAGTGTTTGTCCGTCAAATACAAGATTTGAGTTTGCCAGTGCCGATGTTGAAGTCAGTGCCGTTAATACATAGGTTGGCTTTGGATTTTGAATGGGTTGAAATCCTGGTCCGGTTGAACCTGTACTGCCAGTGTTACCTGTGGGTCCGGTGCTGCCAGTGTTGCCTGTAGAGCCAGTGTTACCTGTAGGTCCGGTGCTGCCAGTATTACCTGTAGGTCCGGTGCTGCCAGTATTACCTGTAGGTCCGGTGCTGCCAGTATTACCTGTCGGTCCAGTACTGCCAGTATTACCCGTCGGTCCAGTACTGCCAGTATTACCCGTCGGTCCAGTGCTGCCAGTGTTACCTGTAGGTCCAGTGGAGCCAGTGTTACCTGTAGGTCCAGTGGAGCCAGTGTTACCTGTCGGTCCTGTGCTGCCAGTGTTACCTGTAGGTCCGGTGCTGCCAGTGTTACCTGTCGGTCCTGTGCTGCCAGTGTTACCTGTAGGTCCAGTACTGCCAGCGATACCCGTCGGTCCAGTGGAGCCAGCGATACCCGTCGGTCCAGTGGAGCCAGTGTTTCCTGTAGGTCCTGTGCTGCCAGTGTTTCCTGTCGGTCCTGTGCTGCCAGTGTTTCCTGTCGGTCCAGTACTGCCAGTGTTACCTGTAGGTCCAGTGGAGCCGGTGTTGCCTGTCGGTCCTGTGCTTCCAACAATACCGGTAGGTCCGGTACTACCTGTTGGTCCAGTGCTGCCAGTGTTACCAGTGGATCCCGTATTACCTGTTGGTCCAGTGCTGCCAGTGTTACCCGTATTACCTGTTGGTCCAGTGCTGCCAGTGTTACCAGTGGATCCCGTATTACCGGTTGGTCCAGTGCTACCAGTGGGTCCAGTGCTGCCAGTGGGTCCAGTGCTGCCAGTATTACCTGTAGGTCCAGTGGAGCCGGTATTGCCTGTCGGTCCTGTAGAGCCAGAGGCTCCTGTAATACCAGTCGGTCCCGTGAATCCAGTAGAGCCCGTAGGTCCAGTAAAGCCAGTCGATCCTGTAAGTCCCGTCGGTCCAGTACCAATCGCGCCCGTTGGACCTGTAGGTCCAGTCAAACCTTGCGGTCCTGTTGTACCCGTGGGACCCGTTGCGACCGATGCCGCCAACGTTGTATGTAAATGAGACGGTGTGGCACCTTGGAAATACATAGTTAGTGCTACACCAGATCCAGAACCAGTGCCGAACGATTCAGCATAAACATTCAGTAAAATCTGAGAACTAATACTTTGTAATTCTACCTCAGGTACATAGGTTGTAATATCTACTTCTTGTGTTGTTGTCAAATTGACTGCTTGAGGAGAATTTGATGAGGATGCTAAGAGTAAAGTTTGACCTGAACTTGTATATGAAATATTGAAATAAACATTGACATATCTATTATTGTTATTGGAGATAGATGCATAAAGATTCAAGTCCCATAGTCCCGCAGGAATAAAGTTTGTCGGTAAAACACCCGTTATTGTTGAGAACTGAGCCAAGTCCGTATATCCTGTATTATTCACTGTAGCAGTGATTGTTGTTTGAGGCGTACTGGGAATAACATCCAAAGTGCCTCCAATTGGTGAAGAACTATAAGCACCGCCTGGTGTATTCAAGAATAAAGTAAGACCACCTGATACACCATTAATACCTGCGGCACCAGTTGGTCCTGTGGATCCTGTCGCGCCTGTTGTGCCAGTTGGTCCTGTACCGATAGGACCTGTGGGTCCTGTTGATCCTGTATTACCGGTTGTGCCTGTAGATCCAGTGTTACCCGTCGGTCCTGTAGAGCCAGTGTTGCCAGTATTGCCAGTTGGTCCCGTAGATCCAGTGTTACCGGTTGCGCCTGTAGCTCCAGTGTTGCCAGTAGGTCCTGTAGATCCAGTGTTTCCCGTCGGTCCCGTGGAGCCCGTGTTACCAGTGGGTCCCGTGGATCCAGTGTTTCCCGTCGGTCCTGTAGATCCAGTGTTGCCAGTTGGTCCTGTGGAGCCCGTGTTACCAGTGGGTCCCGTGGATCCAGTGTTTCCCGTAGATCCCGTGGAGCCCGTATTACCAGTCGGTCCTGTGGAGCCAGTAGAACCTGACGCACCCGTTATACCCGTAGATCCCGTGGAGCCCGTATTACCAGTCGGTCCGGTTGAGCCAGTGTTGCCCGTAGGTCCTGTTGAGCCAGTGTTGCCAGTCGGTCCTGTAGATCCAGTATTGCCAGTTGGTCCCGTAGATCCAGTATTGCCAGTTGGTCCCGTAGAGCCTGTGTTGCCAGTAGGTCCTGTGGATCCAGTGTTGCCAGTCGGTCCTGTGGATCCAGTAGAACCTGACGCACCCGTTATACCCGTAGAACCAGTGTTGCCCGTGGGTCCCGTAGATCCAGTAGAACCTGACGCACCCGTTATACCCGTAGGTCCCGTGGAGCCAGTGTTACCCGTAGGTCCCGTGGATCCAGTAGAACCTGACGCACCCGTTATACCCGTAGGTCCCGTAGAGCCAGTGTTACCTGTAGGTCCCGTGGATCCAGTAGAGCCTGACGCACCCGTTATACCCGTTGCTCCCGTAGAACCAGTGTTGCCCGTGGGTCCCGTAGATCCAGTAGAACCTGACGCACCCGTTATACCCGTTGCTCCCGTAGAACCAGTGTTGCCCGTGGGTCCCGTAGATCCAGTAGAACCTGACGCACCTGTTATACCCGTTGCTCCCGTAGAACCAGTGCTACCAGTATTGCCCGTGGAACCTGATGCGCCCGTTATACCCGTTGGTCCTGTAGAACCTGTATTTCCCGTCGGACCTGTAGAACCGGTATTTCCTGTATTACCTGTGTTACCTGTATTTCCTGTAGGTCCTGTAGCACCGTGTCCTGTAGGTCCGGTTGAGCCTGTATTGCCGGTTGAACCGGTTGAGCCTGTATTACCTGTAGGTCCAGTATTGCCAGTTGAGCCAGTTGAGCCAGTTGAGCCCGTATTGCCTGTAGAACCAGTCGGTCCAGTACTACCCGTAGCACCTGACGCACCTGTTATACCCGTAAATCCAGTGCTGCCTGTGTTTCCTGTACTGCCAGTCGGTCCAGTGCTGCCCGTAGCACCTGACGCACCTGTTATACCCGTAAATCCAGTGCTGCCTGTGTTTCCTGTACTGCCAGTCGGTCCAGTGCTGCCCGTAGCACCTGACGCACCTGTTATACCCGTAGATCCAGTGCTGCCTGTGTTTCCTGTACTGCCAGTCGGTCCAGTGCTGCCCGTAGCACCTGACGCACCCGTAATACCGGTTGTACCCGTTGAGCCAGTAGAGCCAGAGGCACCTGTAGCGCCTGTGCTACCGGTGTTGCCAGTGGGTCCGGTTGAGCCGGTGTTACCTGTAGAGCCTGACGCACCCGTAATACCTGTAAATCCTGTGCTGCCCGTATTTCCCGTAGGACCGGTTGAACCTGTTGCACCGGTGATACCCGTTGGACCCGTAGAGCCTGTATTACCTGTTGAACCTGTAGCTCCAGATGCGCCGGTAGATCCTGTAGAGCCAGAGGCACCAGTTGGACCGGTTGAACCAGTAGAGCCCGTGGAACCGGTTGGTCCGGTTGGTCCTGTAGAGCCCGTAGAGCCCGTAGAGCCCGTGCTGCCTGATGCGCCCGTAATACCAGTTGCGCCTGTGCTTCCTGTAGAGCCAGAGGTACCCGTTGAACCAGTGTTGCCTGTAGAGCCTGAGGCACCCGTAATACCTGTCGGTCCAGTACTACCTGTATTTCCCGTAAATCCGGTTGAGCCGGTGATACCTGTTGGTCCTGTTCCTATCGCACCTGTTGGACCCGTCGGTCCCGTTAAACCCTGTGGTCCTGTAATTCCAGTGGGACCTGTGGCAACCGATGCGGCTAATGTGGTATGTAAATGGCTTGGTACTGCGCCCTGGAAATTCATCGTCAGCACCGAGCTTGAAATAAATGCCTCCGCATAAATATTTAAAATAATCTGTGAACTTACACTCTGTAATGTTACTTCAGGAATATAGGTCGTTATATCAATCGCTTGGACCGTTGTCTGATTCATTTGTTGTCCTGATCCCGCCGAACCTGCCAAAAAGACAGTTTGTCCTGAACTCGTATACGCTAGATTAAAATAGATATTTACATATTGTCCAAGTGTGTTATTGTTAATATATCCGAATAAGTTCAAATCCCATAAACCTGATGGTACGAATGATGCCGGTAAAGTTCCATTCACTGTAGAAAATGTAGCAATATCAGTATATCCTGAGGTTCCAACAGTAGCAGTAATACTCGTTTGGGGTGTGCTGGGAATGACTTGTAGAGTACCGCCAATTGGTGTACTTGTGTAGGTGCCACCAGGTGTATTAAGGAACAGAGTGAGACCACCTGATACACCATTTACACCCGCAACACCCGTCGGTCCAGTAGGTCCAGTGCTACCGGTTGCGCCCGTAGGACCTGTACCAATCGGACCAGTCGGACCTGTAGATCCTGTATTGCCCGTGAATCCGGTAGAGCCTGTAGGTCCTGTAGAGCCTGTAGAGCCTGTATTACCTGTGGCTCCTGTGGCTCCTGTGGGTCCGGTTGAACCAGTACTACCGGTACTACCAGAAGCGCCTGTAATGCCTGTTGCGCCTGTAGAGCCTGTGTTACCCGTGGATCCAGTAGAGCCTGTGTTACCCGTTGGTCCCGTGGAACCCGTGGAGCCAGTGTTGCCTGTGGGTCCTGTGCTACCGGTGTTACCCGTGAGACCCGTGGAACCCGTAGAGCCAGTGTTACCCGTGTTACCCGTGGGTCCTGTGGAACCCGTGGGTCCTGTGGAACCCGTGGGTCCTGTGGAACCCGTGGGTCCTGTGGAACCCGTGGGTCCTGTGGAGCCTGTGCTACCGGTGTTACCCGTGTTACCCGTGGGTCCTGTGCTACCGGTGTTACCCGTGGAGCCAGTGTTGCCTGTGGGACCCGTGTTACCCGTGGGTCCTGTGCTGCCTGTGTTGCCGGTGGGTCCTGTGCTACCGGTGTTACCCGTGGAGCCGGTGTTACCAGTAGGTCCCGTAGATCCCGTGTTACCCGTGGATCCCGTGGAGCCGGTATTACCCGTGGATCCCGTTGAGCCCGAGGCGCCTGTAATACCCGTTGCGCCCGTAGATCCAGTATTACCCGTGGGTCCTGTGCTGCCTGTGGAACCCGTTGAGCCCGTATTACCTGTAGATCCAGTATTACCCGTGGGTCCTGTGCTACCTGTCGCTCCTGTTGAGCCTGTAGAGCCAGAGGCACCCGTTGGTCCGGTAGAGCCGGTAGAGCCAGAGGCACCCGTTGGTCCCGTTGAGCCCGTATTACCCGTGGATCCCGTGTTGCCCGTTGGACCGGTGTTTCCCGTTGAGCCTGTGGAGCCCGAAGCGCCTGTAATACCGGTTGCGCCCGTATTACCCGTGGATCCAGTACTACCCGTAGGTCCTGTGGAGCCGGTGCTGCCTGTGCTGCCTGTGGCTCCTGTAGCACCCGTATAACCAAAAACCGATGTGCCAACATATGGTAGTACACGACGTGATGCCACGCCATATCCACCTGTGGAAAATATAGACGTTCCACGACCCGTCCAGGTAATACCATCGGGGCTAGTGGCAATAGTATTTGTTCCCTTGCCTACAGCAACCCATAGTGAACCGTTCCACGCCACGCCATTTCCAGATGTGGAAAATATAGACGTTCCACGACCCGTCCAGGTAATGCCATCTGCGCTGGTGGCAATAGTATTTGTTCCATAACCTACAGCAACCCATAATACACCGTTCCACGCCACGCCATATCCACCTGAGGAAAATATAGACGTTCCACGACCGGTCCAGGTAATACCATCGGGGCTAGTGGCAATAGTATTTGCTGTTCCTACACCTACAACAACCCATAATGAACCGTTCCACGCCACGCCATATCCACCTGAAGGAAATGTAGATGTTTCACGACCCGTCCAGTTAATACCATCAGGGCTAGTAATAATACTACTTGATCCATCACCTACAGCAACCCATAATACACCGTTCCATGCTACGCCATGTCCACCAGTGCCAAATATAGTAAATATTGTCGCTCCACGACCCGTCCAGTTAATGCCATCAGGGCTAGTAGCAATAGTATTTGTTGTTCCTTCACCTACAGCAACCCATAATGAACCGTTCCACGCCACGCCATTTCCTCCTGAGGAAAATATAGACGTTCCAGTACGACCCGTCCAGGTAATACCATCGGGGCTAGTGGCAATAGCATTTGTTCCATAACCTACAGCAACCCATAATGAACCGTTCCACGCCACGCCATCTCCTCCTGAGGAAAATATAGACGTTCCACGACCGGTCCAGGCAATGCCATCGTAACTATATGCCAAACTATTTGTTCCTTGACCTACAGCAACCATAAAGTTTTCAGATACAAGCGGATATGCTGGTCCTGTGGCTCCTGTCGCACCCGTGGAGCCCGTGTTGCCCGTTGGTCCGGTAGATCCAGTGTTACCTGTATTGCCCGTTGGTCCAGTGGAACCGGTGTTTCCCGTGTTGCCCGTTGGTCCGGTAGAGCCGGTGCTGCCCGTGGGTCCCGTTGAGCCCGTATTACCCGTGTATCCCGTGTCACCCGTTAGTCCTGTAGAACCGGTACTACCCGTAGATCCCGTGGGACCTGTAAAGCCCGTGGCTCCAGTATTTCCCGTTGAACCGGTGGATCCAGAGTCACCTGTAATACCTGTTGGTCCTGTTCCTATCGCACCTGTTGGACCCGTCGGTCCTGTTACACCTTGCGGTCCTGTTGTACCCGTGGGACCAGTGGCAACCGACGCGGCTAATGTGGTATGTAAATGGCTTGGTACTGCGCCCTGGAAAATCATCGTGAGCACTGAACTTGAGATAAACGCCTCCGCATAAATATTTAAAATAATCTGTGAACTTACACTCTGTAATGTTACTTCAGGAACATAGGTTGTTATATCAATCGCCTGGACCGTTGTCTGATTCACTTGTTGTGCGGCATTAGACGATCCCGCCAAAAACAAGGTCTGTCCTGAGCTTGTATATTGTAAATTGAAATAGAGATTTACATATTGACCAAGAGAATTATTACTAATCGCTGTATATAAATTCAGATCCCATAGACCCGAAGGAACAATGTTTGTAGGTAAAGTACCAGTAATTGTAGAAAATGTAGCAATATCAGTATATCCTGAAGTTCCAACAGTAGCAGTAATACTCGTTTGGGGTGTGCTGGGAATGACTTGTAGAGTGCCGCCAATTTGCGCACTTGTGTAAGTACCGCCATCTGTATCTAAGAATAAAGTTAGACCACCTGATACTCCATTCACACCAGGTATACCTGTTGGACCAGTTGGTCCAGTGGACCCAGTTACACCTGTTGGACCTGTACCAATCGGACCCGTGGGTCCAGTATCGCCAGTGTTACCTGTGTCACCAGTATTTCCTGTATCGCCTGTTGCGCCTGTAGGTCCAGTATCACCTGTATCGCCAGTAGGTCCAGTGTCACCTGTTGCGCCTGTGTCACCTGTATTGCCAGTAGGTCCAGTGTCACCTGTTGCGCCTGTGTCGCCTGTATTGCCAGTAGGTCCAGTGTCGCCTGTTGCGCCTGTATCACCTGTTGCGCCCGTGGGTCCAGTATCACCTGTGTCGCCTGTAGGTCCAGTGTCGCCTGTTGCGCCCGTGTCGCCTGTTGCGCCCGTGTCGCCTGTTTCGCCCGTGGGTCCAGTATCACCTGTTGCTCCCGTAGGTCCAGTATCGCCTGTTGCGCCTGTAGGTCCGGTGTCGCCTGTTGCGCCTGTGATACCGGTTGCACCCGTGGGTCCAGTATCGCCTGTTGCGCCTGTGTCGCCTGTAGCGCCTGTGCTACCGGTGTTTCCCGTATTACCCGTTGGTCCCGTAGAGCCTGTGTTACCTGTTGGTCCCGTAGAGCCTGTGCTACCAGTGTTACCCGTTGGTCCCGTTGAGCCCGTTTTACCCGTGGATCCCGTTGAACCTGTATTACCTGTGGCTCCAGTATTACCCGTAGGTCCCGTAGAGCCTGTGTTGCCCGTGGGTCCAGTTGAGCCGGTGCTGCCCGTTGAGCCCGTGGAGCCGGTGCTGCCTGTTGGACCGGTGTTTCCCGTTGAGCCTGTATTACCCGTGGATCCCGTATTACCCGTTGGTCCTGTAGAACCAGTGCTGCCTGTATTGCCCGTGGGTCCCGTTGAGCCCGTTGAACCCGTCGATCCATATCCAGTAGGACCAGTGGAGCCCGTGCCTCCAGTGTTACCTGTACTACCTGTAGAGCCAGAGGCACCCGTCGGACCTGTACTGCCTGTAGAGCCAGAAGCACCCGTTAGACCTGTGCTGCCTGTTGGTCCAGTGGCTCCAGTATTTCCCGTTGTGCCTGTAGATCCGGTTGGACCCGTTGGACCTGTTCCAATCGGTCCAGTAGCACCTGTGGCACCCGTGCCACCCGTAGGACCCACCGATAAACGTGTAATATTCATCGTCGTTCCCGCTTTCATAATAACCGTATAAGAATTGGTATTTTGATACTTGAAATTGATGTAATCACCTGGATTCAACGATTCGTATAATATTACAGGAACCGGTGCCGGCGAGACTGTACCCACTGTATAAATAACATACTGCGTAGACCAAATCGTTGACGTATTTTTCTGCATGCTAAGTGTAATATATCCGTACAATGACTGTGATACAACAAATATAGGCTGAATTGCGTAATAGCCCGATGTAGAAAATGTAAATGCGCCAGTTGAATAATTAAAATTAATATTGGGAGTTGTTGCATTATATGTGATAGATGACATGCCCTGGAAAGCATCCAAAGTGGAGGTTGTAGCAAATCCCGTTTGGTCCAAACGGCTGTACATACTAAATACAATATCGGATGACGCACCCTGCGCACCAGCCACACCCGTCGGTCCCGTGCTACCCGTATTTCCCGTCGGTCCTGTATAGGATACACCGGTTGGACCTATTGCGCCTGTAGGACCAGTTGGTCCTTGCCCAGTTGGACCTGTGGATCCCGTGTTACCAGTTGAACCAGTATTACCGGTTGAACCGTAACCCGTGGGACCCGTGGATCCCGTATTACCGGTTGAACCGGTATTACCAGTGTTGCCTGTGCTGCCCGTGGGTCCGGTGCTACCTGTGCTGCCCGTGCTGCCAGTGTTGCCAGTGCTGCCCGTGGGTCCGGTGTTACCTGTGCTGCCCGTGCTGCCAGTGTTGCCAGTGCTGCCCGTGGGTCCAGTAGAGCCAGAGGCACCAGTATTACCCGTTGGTCCTGTTGAGCCCGTGTTTCCCGTGGGTCCTGTTGAGCCCGTGTTTCCCGTAGAACCGGTAGCACCTTGTCCTGTTGGACCCGTACTACCTGTGTTACCAGTTGAACCTGTATTACCTGTGGTACCCGTTGGACCCGTAGCGACCGATGCCGCCAAGGTTGTATGTAAATGGGATGCTGTATTTGCCTGAAAATACATTGTAAACGACGTTGTACTTCCAACATACTCCGCAAAGATATCCAAATAAATCAATGAATTCACGCTAGACAAGGTTGTTGCCGGTACATAAACGGTACCATCTGTTGTTTGGGCAATCGTTTGGTTTACCTGTGTTGGCACATTCGACGAGGATGCCAGAAGAATCTTCTGACTTGAACTTACGTAAGATATATTGAAATATACATTTGCATAACGGTTTATATTATTTCCTACGCTTGCAAACAAATTCAGATCCCATAGACCAGCCGGCACGAACGTAGTCGGTATGACACCGTTAATCGTTGAAAATGTTGCGACATTTGTATAGGTTGCTGCTAATGTAGGAACTGTGATAATTGTATCAATATTGTCTGGAATTTCCTCTAATGTGCCTCCAACGGGACTCGCACTATATGTACCACCAGGTGTATTAAGAAACAGAATAAGACCACCGCTCACACCATCAATACCTGGTAAGCCAGTCGGTCCCGTGCTACCGGTGTTACCTGTAGGTCCCGTTGGACCTGTACCAATCGGACCAGTCGGACCTGTAGAGCCTGTGGGTCCCGTTGCTCCCGTGCTGCCTGTAGGTCCTGTATAGCCGGTATTACCCGTAGAGCCCATCAATCCTGTGGCACCAGTTGAGCCCGTAGATCCAGTAGACCCCGTGTTTCCTGTGCCTCCTGTGGCTCCTGTATTACCTGTGGGTCCCGTAGCTCCTGTATTGCCTGTAGGTCCAGTTGGTCCTGTTCCTAACGGACCGGTAGAGCCTGTAGCACCCGTTGAACCTGTAGGTCCTGTGCTACCGGTAGTGCCTGTGTATCCAGTTCGTCCTGTCGGTCCCGTATAACCCGTAGCACCCCGTTCGCCTGTTGGATAAAACAGCACATTTGTAAGAGTTATACCGTTCGTGGGAGCAACCATTAAGATTTCTGCACTACATACACCTTGAACGATTGAGGAACTGACTAACAGTACGCCATTTTGAAACGCATTGACGTTTGTACCATCTGTGTAAATAGATAAGATATCGCCAGCAGAGAAGGTTCCAGTATAGATGGCACCCGCACCAGGTACAATAAATTGTAATGTATTCAAATAGTTCAAATCAAAATAATAAATATTTCCAGACGAATTTATCCACGCCTGGATTTCTGCGCGGCTTTCGGTAAGTGCCGGTGCCTCAAACTGTAAATATACTCCCTGTACGCTTGTATTATATGATTGTAGTGATGTTACATCTGCATATGATGTGCCGCCATTAATATGAATCGTGGTTGGTGTAACGACCTGAATACTCGCCGAACTCGGAACCCATGTTGTAAAGGTAGCGCCCTGAACGCCGGTTGGACCCGTAGAACCTGTATTACCCGTTGAGCCTATAGAGCCCGTGGCACCCGTAGATCCCGTAGGTCCAGTGCTACCAGTGCTGCCCGTGCTACCCGTGCTGCCTGTGTTTCCAGTGCTACCTGTGGTTCCTGTGGGACCCGTGCTGCCCGTGCTGCCCGTGCTGCCTGTGGGACCCGTGCTACCCGTGCTGCCCGTGCTGCCCGTGCTGCCTGTGTTTCCCGTGTTTCCAGTGGGACCCGTGCTGCCCGTGCTACCCGTGCTACCAGTGGGTCCCGTGCTGCCAGTGTTTCCTGTGGGACCCGTGCTGCCTGTGGTTCCTGTGGGACCCGTGGGACCCGTGGCACCCGTAGTACCCGTAGAACCCGTAGAACCAGTATAACCTGTGTAACCTGTGTAACCTGTACCACCGCCGCCACCACCAGGTCCAAAAATACCCTCATAGCGCCAAAAGTTAATTGTCACCGTTGCGCCCGTCGGTATCGGATTCAAATAAAAGGTCAACACACCCGCATCCTGATCCAAATTCCACGGATACGTCGCATCCGTTGGCTGAAGATTTGGAATATTTAAAGAACCCGTCACCGTGATACGAATATTATAACTTCCTACAGGATCGTAATTGTAAGGGATTTGATTTGTTAGCAAGTTATTCAATCCACTGCCCGTCTGGTCCGCCTGTAACGACCAGAAACCGATGCCCGCATTTAAATTTGTACTGCTCAGAATAGCCGCTGTATATAAAACAACCCATGGATATTCCGAATTCCACTGCTTGCTCAAAGCATAGGCAGTAGGATACGAAGGGTCGTGTGAATCCAGTGCTAACGGGGCACCCGCACTACCAGGGGCTACAGATGGTATCTCCTGTTGGTACACCTGTAAGGTAGTAACGTAAGGTCGGGCATCTACTGGAGCTTCTGCTGTAAATGGTTGTGTTGGTCGCGCGTCTGGCGCACCAAGATACTTCTTGTACAGCAAACTGTTCAAGAATGTCTGACTTGGAAACGAAGACATCTTATTTTACAGCCTGTTTTTTAAAAAATCAGAGATAACGAGATGCGCTCCGATTACGGGAACGAGGCTGTTACATATGAAAAATCCGCATCATCGGACATAGGTAGTCCAATTCTACAATAGAGATATAGCGTATTTGCTATAACAACGGGCGCAGGGACTGCCGCTTGGATTAAAAAGTTATTGCCGCTGACCGAAGTGGCTACGAATCCACCACGAACGTACGCCGATGTAGGATAGTTACTCGTCAGCAACTGATAGTAATTTGTTGTACCAACCACCTTTGTAGGATCATTGGCGTTGGCATTGAGCCAAATCGTCGTTTTTGTTGCTGTATCAAAGGCGTATAAACCGGTACCTCCATCAATAGACGGATAAATGTTCGCAGTATCTTCAAGTCGGTAAAGAATGTACAGAGGGTTGCCAGCGGCAGTGACTGCGACTGCCGGATTTGCCGCCTTTTGTACAATATTTCGTACATTATGTAATGTAAATGTTACGGTCGCACCGTATGTTCCCGCTCCTAGTTTCCAAACAAATGTGGCAAAGCGGTAGCCGGTGCCCGCAATTGAGGTATAATCCACGAGACTTGTCGGCGATACATTCGAATTGATTAAATAATTATGATAGTTTTTATAGCCTATTTGTACACTATTGGATGTACTGTTCGGTGTAATGAATACACCGTCTGCTACTTGTAATTCCGTAGTAGCATCGTATGTTCCCGTGTTATATGTACCAGAATCGGTCAGAGACCATGTTTCATTATAGAGAACCGATGCGTATGTATTTGTCGGTGTTGCGCCTACCGTTGTAGGTGTAGTAAATGAGTACGCCGGTAAATAGGTCGGCGTATTATCCATAGTAGGATTAAAATTGCTTGTATTGGTAAGTGCGGATCCTGCGGACCAGCACCGTGTACCGGCAACGGATCCGCTCGTATTCAGTGTTGGAATAGAGGTCGGTATGGTGGGGGACGGGGCGGCGACCAACGAATACGATGGACCGTCCGCAATCACCGGTATAGTTGACGTTACGGGTGACGAATTGGCATGTGGATTATGTGCGACTGCTGTAACAATTGCGCTGTTTGAATAAATGGCATCCGTCGTTATGTTTACCGATGCGAGTGACGTATTTGAAAAGGTGAGCGGTCCAGTAATCTGCGACGTCGGCGATGGCAGCGTTGTATTACTTGTATAACTATTACTTCCAATTGTGAGGGTATACGATACAAGCGGGTCGCTATAGAAATAATTGCCTAAGTTTGACGCAGTGGCGGTAATTGTTGCGGTGGCAACTCCATAAATTACATAAATACCTGATACCTGTGTATTTGACGTTGCCAATGTATACGATAAAGCGGTCACCGCCGGTGTTGTCGTCAAATTATCGTAATAATACTGATACGAATTAGAGGTAATCACGCCGCTCGGAGAACTTCCATCCAACTGCTGTTCAATAACTGTTAACCGATTTATATTTGGACTATATCCAACCGTTCCTATCACATTTGAATTAATTGTGATTGTATTTAGCGATTTGAGATAAAACCCTTGGTCATACGCCGGATTTCCATAATATGTATCAGTCGTTCCTGACGTAAGAGAGAGCCCATTTGTGGTTTGGGGTGTTGTCGGTGCCGCTTGTGAAAATCCGCCAAATGCGACCAGCGGTCCGTTGGACGTAGCAGACGCACTTGTCAGCAAAAAAGTAGATAAATACATAATATTGGCTGCTGCCGACCCACGGTCCAATACTGTATGAATCGGCGTGGCGTATGTATCGCTCGTGAGTGTATTGGACGTCGTTAAGACATTTGTGACCGTTAAATTATCACTACAGCGTTTTACGATTCCGTTATTGTAATAACTCGCCCCGCTAAATGTTAAACTTGTTGGCGTTGGAATCTGCGATAAATATGTTGTTGTGCCGACCGTTGATGCTTGCTCACCGTAAGCCGGATTCGCCGTATTGGATGCCGTTACATAGACCTCCGTCTGCGTATCAGGATATAAATTGCCTGGATATGTATACGACAGATTCAACCCATTCTGTACCCAATTATTATAGTACGGCGTATTCGGATACGGTAGCACAGGGCTCAAGGTTTGTACGGTGCCCCCTGTAAATGTTGTACTTCCAACAAAACGATAGAGAGTTGAAATGGACGAAAAGGCGAGGGCATACACCGCAATCGTCGCCGAGGTCGTCGGATTGAGTACATCTACAAATTGCGGCGCAGTATAACTCACCGATAAACTGGTTACATTTGAACCGGTGACGGTGAATGTTTGAGGATACGATGGCGTACCTGATACACTAAATCCTGTGATTACAACTGTAGAGGAACTAATTGATTGGTTTCGGTTTTGGTAATACATCTCAATTGCGCCGGTGGCGGGCGCATTGAAATTTGAAAATGTAGGATTATAATAAAAGACCGAATAAGTGCTCCCCAATGTTGGAAAATTCACATATCCGTACGTATTTGCGAGCGCAGCCTGATTGGTAAGAACAAGACCGGTTACGTGTATAGTACTACAATATCCTCCAATAGCATCTAGATAATTGGGTGGACCCGTGCCGCCTCCATTCACGACAAACGTAGATAGTTGCGGAGTTGATACAATGGCAGAGTAGGATGAAACAAATGGTAGATATCCAATCGGTACACCCACGTTAATCGTAGATGGATATGTCCAAGGAATAAAGATTTCGGTGGATTGCGAGGTCGGCGTACCTATCACCGGTGCCGGTGGCGGGTCTATTAAATATCGTTGATACCATATATCGTTACCAGCCGGACCAGTTGCGCCCGTATTTGTAGCCGTACCTGGTATGCCCTGAGGACCCGTTGGACCTATTGAACCCGTGCTGCCCGTTGCACCCGTATAGCCTGTGCCGCCGCCACCACCTCCACCAGGACCCGTCGGACCTGGAATTCCTATTGGACCTGTCGGACCTGTCGGACCCGTATAGCCTGTGCCGCCGCCACCACCTCCACCAGGACCCGTCGGACCTGGAATTCCTGTTGGACCCGTCGGACCACCCGCCGGACCTGGAATTCCTATTGGACCTGTCGGACCTGTCGGACCCGTATAGCCTGTGCCGCCGCCACCACCTCCACCAGGACCCGTCGGACCTGGAATTCCTGTTGGACCCGTCGGACCACCCG